>Ga0209278_1000017_pt1 | contig 445138 bp, 398 predicted proteins | sample JI81BgreenDNA_FD_187504 | JGI IMG/M metagenome (GOLD analysis project Ga0209278, IMG submission 187504) | Wastewater effluent complex algal communities from Wisconsin, to seasonally profile nutrient transformation and Carbon sequestration -... | ecosystem: Engineered > WWTP > Effluent > Algae... | reverse complement strand
TTTCATAGCTTAAGTGTGTGAAGGTATCCCGAAAAAGTTATTTCCGTAATTTTTCCAGGCCTTTGAAGGGGCCGAAAAATTCCAGAATAACTTTTCCTACCACTTACACACTTCTCGGGACGCTACCTTGAAAGATAAAAAATTATATTCTTCTAAGAGCTTGGTTTTTGGCTGTTTACCTTCGGCTAGATGGTTTTCTAAGCTGATTCGCGTTGAGACATCATGATGCATTTGGATTCCTCTACAGAAATAATCTCTCAGAATTGATTCCTCAGGGTATCTCTTTACCTCGCCAATCCAACCCAGCTAACTCCCCGAATGGATCACTTCAAAACTTGTCTCTGGATAGGCTTTCGTCCTAGCACCGTGAGGTTTTGGAGTTTTGTAGTCTGATGGCCGACGGAATTAATGCAAATTCCGTCAATCATATGACTTGGTTAACGTTACTCCTTTAATTGATTTTGAAATAAACTCTATTCCTTGGCAGGAGTTGTTTCAAGAAATCCTTTTAAAATGCTCTTTTCAAGTAAAGAAAGTCCGCCTGAAATTTGGCAGTCTATTAAGCATGAATTGCATCGCGGTGCATTGGATCCCAAGCATCCGTTTCGTTATGTGAATTTGGGGACCATAAGACAGAAGTATCCTCAGGTTCGGACGGTTGTCTTGAGAGAAGTGACCCAAGAATTGGATTTTTTGGTATTTACCGATTATAGATCTGAAAAAGTGAGCGAAATCCAGAGCGCTCCGATGGTCGCTCTTCATTTTTATCATCCCAAAAAAATGCTTCAAATACGTGTGGAGGCAAAGGCAGAGATTCATTTTCAAGATGAGCTTTCTGAACGTTATTGGAAAGGTATTCCTGAAGCGCGCAGGTCAGAATACACGGGGATGCTACCCCCTGGAAATGAGATTTCAAATCCTGAATTGAGTTGGGAGATTAGCGACAAATCCTTTTTCACTGTCCTAAAAATCATTCCTCAGCAGGTTGAAGCGCTACAATTGAGAAGAGAAGGGCATTTGAGAATCGTATTTGAAAAAGGAAAAGATTGGAAAGGTCAATGGTTGGTTCCATAACCATTGTGTAAGAAAAAAGCTCTGAATTTCTTCAGAGCTTCTTGTATCAGACTTTCATAATGTCGGCTTCTTTTTTTACCAGAAGTTCATCGATTTTGGCTGAATAACTGTCAGTGAATTTTTGAACCTGTTCTTCAGCGCGTTTGACAGCATCTTCTGATACTCCGTCTTTCTGAAGTTTTCTAAGGGATTCATTCGTGTCTTTTCTGACAGACCTAATGGAGATTTTTCCGTGTTCGCATTCCCCCTTTGCCTGCTTTACGAGTTGCAATCTTCGTTCTTCTGTCAAGGCAGGTATAGTCAAGATGATGATCTCTCCGTTGTTTTGTGGAGCTAGGCCTAAATCTGAATTGATGATTGCTTTTTCGATATCAGAGATCAATTTTCTCTCAAAAGGCTTTATGGCAAGAGTTCGTGCATCAGGAGTGGTCACCGAAGAAACCTGGTTAAGTGGAGTAGGTGATCCATAGTACTGTACAAAGATTCCGTCAAGTAGGTTTGGCATTGCCTTTCCTGCTCTGATTTTTACCAGCTCTGATGCAGTGTGATCCACTGCTTTCTGCATTAATTCTTTGGCTTCGTCTAAGAATAATTCGATTTCTTCCATGAGTATATCCTTGGTTATGCGGTGATCAAAGTCCCTATTGTTTCTCCTTGTGCCAATTTGAACAGGTTATCTTCTTTATTCATGTCAAAAACGATGATTGGAAGATTGTTTTCTTGGCAAAGTGTGAAAGCAGTCATATCCATGACGTTGAGATTTTTCTTGTAAACCTCATCAAAAGAGATGGTTTGGTACTTGGTGGCAGTCGCGTCTTTTTCAGGATCTGCCGTGTATACACCATCTACTCTAGTGCCTTTTAACACCACATCCGACTCAATCTCGATAGCGCGAAGCGCCGCTGTAGAATCAGTGGTGAAATAGGGGTTGCCTATACCAGCGCCAAAAATCACGATTCTGCCTTTTTCAAGATGGCGTATCGCTCTTCGACGGATAAATGGCTCGCAAACACTTTCTATTTTAATCCCTGACATCAGTCGGGTATACATGCCGTTTTGCTCTAATGCGCTTTGCAATGCCATGGCATTTATCAGCGTAGCCAGCATACCCATGTAATCTCCCTGTACTCTATCAATTCCTGATTTCTCAGCCTGGACACCCCTAAAAATATTTCCTCCTCCGATTACTATGGCGATTTCCACACCCATGCCTTTTACTTTCTTGATTTCGTCGGCGTATTGCTGAAGAATGGCAGGATCAATGCCGTATTTCTTTTCTCCCATGAGGGATTCTCCACTGAGTTTGAGCAGAATTCGTTTGTATTTCATCGGTTGGTGAATAGTTTCTAAAGTTTAATTCTCCTTTTCGAAGATAAAATTCGGGTTCTTGTATTTTCAAGACTGGATTGAAAAGACTCTCTTCAAGCCTAAACAATCTGGCAAATATAAATTCTTCAATTCAGAATGCCAGAATCGATTCGGAAAATGCTTGATTAAAATTCACTTTCAGATTTTGCTCACTTTTTTCCTTTTAAAAAAATAGTTTATTCCACTTTTCAAAACTGGATCAATACCTGATTTTTTTCTACACTTTGCTTGAGATTGACTTTGACTTCCTTTACCACTCCATCCCCTTGGGACTTGATGATATTTTCCATTTTCATGGCTTCTAAAATCAAAACCACATCGCCTTTCTTTACTTCATCTCCCGCTTTTACTTTCAGGTCCAAAATCAAACCCGGCATGGGTGCTTTGATCTCCTTTAGACTTCCAGAACCTGAACCGGTCATCCCCATTTTCTCTAGTAAGAGGTCAAATCTATCCTTCACATCGATGGTAGCCGTTTGGTAGCCAAGCCGTATTTGAAGACTTTTTGTCTCATGGTCAATGGATAGTAATTCTGCTTCTATGGATTCATTTCCTTTGATTAGGTGTACGCTTCGTTCATCAATCCATTTGATATCCCAAGTCAATGCTTGCTGATTGACCAAAATTTCATTATCGGATTTTTCGACCTTGTATGTGGTATTTTGGAGGTTTACTGAAAACATTCCTGCTAATTTGGATTTACATCTTTGCTTACGACATGTAAGTTCAGTTACATTCTCCCAAATATGAACCAAAACCAACCCAGTCCAAAAAGAAATTTGATGTTCCTTGTGAGATTTTCTCTACTAGCAGGGATTTTTTTGGTAGCATACGCATGCAAAACTCCAAAGTCGGCTACAGATGCCTCTGATGTTCCAGGAATAAGTAATTTAGCTACAGAAGCAAGTCAAGCTGAAGATCAATCAGCACTAAGGCTTCAAAAGGAGATAGAGATCAGATCCTATCAGCCCAGCGCGAGACGGGATTTTGACATTTTGCATATAGATCTGGACCTAGAATTTGACTGGAACAACCAGGCAGTCATAGGAAAGGCGAGAATTCGTGCGAGACCTTATTTTTCGCCTGAGAATGTACTGGTATTGGATGCGAAAGATTTTGAGTTGGGGGCAATTTCGTTAATAGCAGCAGATTCCATTAAAAAACTCTCTTATCGGTATGATGAAAAGCAAATCAGTGTTTTCCTCCCACGGGAGTATACTTCCAAAGATACTTTTGAGATAGAGATTAACTACAAAGCATTTCCTGAGCGAAATTCAGGTAATGGCAGTGAAGCTATTTCAGATACAAAAGGGCTTTACTTTATCGATCCGTTGGATACTATACCCAGTAAGCCTTCTATGATTTGGACACAAGGGGAGACTGAGCACAATAGCAAGTGGTTTCCTGCCATTGACAAGCCAAATGAAAGATTTACGCATTCGATTAGGCTTACTTATCCCGATTCGATGGTTTCTGTGAGTAACGGTAAGCTAGTCAAACAAGAAAAACTTGGAAATGGACTAAAAAAGGATTATTGGGAGATGAACCAGCCCCATGCCCCTTATCTAGTTGCCATAGCCGTGGGGAATTTTGGGAAAGTTGAGACAACTCATGGTAATGTTCCTCTGGGATACTATGTCGAGAAAGGCTTTGAAAAAGGGGCGGCCAAAGTTTTTGAGAATACACCGAAAATGATGGCTTTTTTTGAAGAAAAGCTAGGAGTTCCGTTTCCGTGGCAAAAGTATGATCAGATTGTAGTTCGTGATTTTGTATCAGGAGCGATGGAAAATACCACGGCTTCGATTTTTATGGAGGAGTTGAGGTTGGATGAAAGAGAAGCTTTAGATTCCGAATGGGACTACATCATCGCCCACGAGCTTTTTCATCAGTGGTTTGGTGATCTTGTTACAACTGAGTCTTGGGCGAATCTTACCCTCAATGAAGCTTTTGCGAATTACAGTGAATACTTGTGGAATGAGCATCATTATGGTTCTGATCAAGCAGCGCTGAAGCTTGTTGCAGAAATGGAAGGCTATTTTGCCGAGTCTGAGCAAAAAAAAGTAAATCTCATTCGATTTGACTACAACGACTCAGAGGACATGTTTGACGCTCACAGCTACAATAAAGGGGGAGTAATTTTGCATATGCTTAGAACATACCTTGGTGATGAGGTGTTTTTCAAATCACTGCAAGAGTATCTCAAGAGGCATGCTTTCCAATCTGTGGAAGTTCATGACCTTCGATTGGCATTTGAGCAGGTAAGCGGTGAGGATTTAAATTGGTTTTTCAACCAATGGTTTTTGTCCAAAGGCCATCCGGAATTATCCATAGATGTGGATTATTCACAACCAGAAAACATCTTGATTTCAATCACTCAATTGCAAGATTTGACCGAGTTTCCACTTTTTCAATTCCCAGTAGAGGTCAGTTGGTATGAGGGGAAAGAGCGTAAATCAAAACAGCTGATTGTGTCAGAAGGTCAACAATTTTTCGCAATTGAAAATGGCGTTCCAATAGATTTGGTTTATGTAGATGAAGGTAAAAACCTGTTAGCAAGGAGGACTCAAAATTTATCCAATTCGCAGTTTTTGAGGCAATTCAAAGAATCTCACTTAGGAGTTGCAAGGTATGAAGCTTTGGATAGCCTGGTTTCTAGAGAAGCTAAGGAAGAGTTGATGGAACTATTGCCACTTGCGCTTAGAGATTCATTTTGGTCAATTAGAGAGAATGCTCTTGGGCATTTGCAATCAGTTCCTGAGTTGAAAACGAAAATTCCAGGCCTAGAAGAATTGGTTTACGACTTAGTGGAAAATGACCCGAAAAATTCTGTTAGGTCCGCAGCAATAGATGTATTGGGACTTTGGGAGCCTGAAAAGTATGCTACAACTTTCAAAAGATTAGCAAATAATCCCTCATACCTAATTGCAGGAGCTGCTTTGATGGCAATGATCCAAGCAGAAGAGAATACAGTCGATGCTGAATTGATTGAAAGTTTAGCAGGTAATCAGAATTTCAGGATCGTAATTCCCGTTGCTGAGTATTATTTAAAAGAAAATGTAACTGGCAAGAGGGAATGGTTTGATGCACATCTTAGTCGGTTGACAGGGGAAGGATTATATTATTTCTTAGGCTATTATTCAGAATACTTTGTTCGACTTCCTCAAGAAGGAAAGTCTCAAGCCCAGTCCAAATTATTTTCCATTCTACAGACTAATTCTAAGGATTACCTCCGTATGGGTGCATTTCAAGCATTACTTGGATTTGCAGAAGATCCGGATGTAATCAAGTTACTTGAAAAAGCTGCGGAGAAGGAGAGCTCCATAGAACTGCGCAATTATTTCAATTATTTTCTAGAAATGCTCAAGGATTAAAATTAATTGGTTGATTTTGAAAAGATTGAAAGTTTATTCAGTAAAAAGTTTCCAATTTTCGAAGTCACCCTTTGATACTTTGTCAAAAGGCTATAATTTTGCCATCCGTTAACGTTGCAAGGGTTGCAAATCATTGAAATGTTAATTCAGTTGGGGGAATACCAAAGCGGCCAACTGGGACGGACTGTAAATCCGTTGACTTATGTCTTCACAGGTTCGAATCCTGTTTCCCCCACCCAGTTGCCTAAATGCAAAATTTTTTTCTAGTTTTGCAGGGCCAAAATATCCGGGTTACCGGAAACAAGCGGGAGTAGCTCAGTTGGTAGAGCGGCAGCCTTCCAAGCTGCAGGTCGCGGGTTCGAGCCTCGTCTCCCGCTCTGTGCTTTTACAAGCACACTGCGTAGTGCAAGCCGACGTAGCTCAGGGGTAGAGTACTTCCTTGGTAAGGAAGGGGTCACGGGTTCAATTCCCGTCGTTGGCTCAACACAGAAATTATTATCTAAACATATCTTTAAACTTAAACTGAGGATTTTCACGCATGGCAAAAGCAACCTTCGACCGTTCCAAGCCGCACGTTAACATCGGTACGATTGGACACGTAGACCATGGCAAAACCACCCTGACTGCCGCCATCACTACCGTTTTGGCTAAAAAAGGTCTTTCTGAACTAAGAGACTTCTCTTCAATTGACAACGCTCCTGAAGAGAAAGAAAGAGGTATTACTATCAATACTTCACACGTAGAATATCAGACTGAAAACAGACACTACGCTCACGTAGACTGTCCAGGTCACGCTGACTACGTTAAAAACATGGTTACTGGTGCTGCTCAAATGGACGGTGCTATCCTTGTTGTAGCTGCAACTGACGGTCCAATGCCACAGACTCGCGAGCACATCCTATTGGCTCGTCAGGTAGGTGTACCTCAGCTAGTAGTTTTCTTGAACAAAGTCGATATGGTTGACGATCCAGAATTGTTAGAACTAGTTGAAATGGAAGTAAGAGAACTTCTTTCTTTCTATGAATTTGATGGTGATAACATTCCTGTAATCGCTGGTTCTGCACTTGGTGCATTGAATGGTGAAGAGAAGTGGGTTGAAACTGTAATGCAATTGATGAATGCAGTTGATACTTACATTCCTCTTCCAGAGCGTTTGATCGACAAAGACTTCTTGATGCCTGTTGAAGACGTGTTCTCAATCACTGGTCGTGGTACTGTTGCTACTGGCCGTATTGAAAGAGGTGTAATCAACTCTGGTGATCCAGTTGAAATCATTGGTATGGGTGCTGAAGGACTTAAGTCTACCGTAACTGGTGTTGAGATGTTCCGTAAGATCCTTGACAGAGGTGAAGCAGGTGATAACGTAGGTTTGTTGTTGAGAGGTATTGAAAAGTCTCAAATCAAGCGTGGTATGATCATCTGTAAGCCAGGTTCTGTTAAGCCTCACGCTCACTTCAAAGCTGAAGTTTACGTTCTTTCAAAAGAAGAAGGTGGACGTCATACTCCATTCTTCAACAAGTACAGACCTCAGTTCTACTTGAGAACAACAGACGTTACTGGTGAGATCAAACTTCCTGCAAATGTGGAAATGGTTATGCCAGGTGATAACGTGACAATCGAAGTTACTTTGTTGTCTGCTGTAGCTCTTGAGAAAGGTTTGAGATTTGCGATCCGTGAAGGCGGTCGTACAGTAGGTGCCGGTCAGGTTACCGAAATCCTTGACTAATCGAGCTTAATTAAATTATAAGATGCGATCCCAAAGAATATTTTGGGATCGCATTTGTTTCTAAAGACATTATTTCTAATTTTGCGTTCCGTTTTGGGGCGTACATTATACACGGGCATAGTTCAATGGCAGAATAGCGGTCTCCAAAACCGTTGATGGGAGTTCGAATCTCTCTGCCCGTGCAGTAAGAAGATAGACTATGAATCTCAAAAACTTTGTCCTCGAGTCTTATGACGAAATGAAAAACAAGGTCACTTGGCCTAAATTTTCCTTTCTTCAAAATAGTGCCGTATTGGTGTTAGTAGCTTCCTTAATCTTCGCATTGTTTATCGGTGTGGTTGATTTGGGATTTGAAAACATCATGACATGGTTTTATGATTTATTCTAATTGAAATTACAGAATGGCTGAACATAAGTGGTACGTACTCAGAGTGGTCGCAGGTCAGGAGAAAAAGACTAAAACCTACCTGGAGAATGAAATCTTCAGACAGAAGTTGGATGAATTTATTCCTGAAGTGCTAATTCCGTCTGAGAAAGTATACGAGATGCGAAATGGCAAAAAGCGAGTTAGGGAGAGAAATTTCTTTCCAGGCTATGTTTTGGTCAATGCGGATCTTTCTAATGGAGAAGCCAACCACGTAATAACAAGCATTCCGGGAGTAATCGGGTTTCTTGGGTCAAACCAGGGGGGAGCTTCCAAAACCCCTGAACCATTACGACAATCAGAAGTCAACCGTATTTTAGGTAAGGTTGAAGAGATTGATGAGTTTGCCGAGAAGCAAGATACACCATTTATAGTCGGAGAGGCCGTAAAGGTAATGGACGGTCCTTTCAGTGGATTTACCGGGACAATTGAGGAGATATTTGAGGAAAAGAAAAAGCTTAATGTTATGGTTAAGATTTTCGGCCGAAATACTCCTGTTGAATTAAACTTTATACAAGTAGAAAAACAAGACTAAGCAATGGCTAAGGAAATCACTGGTTATGTAAAACTACAGGTGAAAGGTGGCCAGGCTAATCCGTCTCCTCCAGTAGGTCCTGCTCTTGGTTCCAAGGGTTTGAACATCATGGAGTTCTGTAAGCAGTTCAATGCTCGTACTCAAGATAAAATGGGTACAGTATTGCCAGTTCTGATTACAGTTTATTCTGATAAGTCTTTTGATTTTGTGGTAAAAACTCCACCAGCAGCAAACATGTTGTTGGAAGCTGCAAAGATCAAAAGCGGTTCTGCGGAGCCTAACAGAAAGAAGGTAGGATCTGTTACCTGGGAACAGGTAAGAGTGATTGCTGAGACGAAAATGCCTGACCTTAATGCTTTCAAAGTAGAATCTGCCATGAAAATGGTAGCTGGTACAGCGAGAAGCATGGGTATCACAGTATCTGGTAAAGCCCCTTGGGAAGTATAAATAAAAAACAATGGCTAAGTTAACAAAAAAGCAAAAAGAAGCTCTTTCTAAGTACGACCCAAGCCAAATGTACTCCCTGGAGGCAGCTTCTTCACTGGTTAAGGAAATCACCATGACCAAATTTGATGCTTCTGTTGATGTGGACGTTCGTTTGGGCGTCGATCCTAGAAAAGCAGATCAAATGGTAAGAGGGGTAGTTGCCCTTCCGCATGGTACGGGCAAAGACATCAAGGTATTGGTGCTTTGTACTCCTGACAAAGTAGCAGAGGCGACCGAAGCAGGTGCAGACTACGTTGGTTTGGACGATTATATTGCCAAGATTGAAGGCGGTTGGACAGATGTTGATGTGATCATCACGATGCCAAACGTTATGGCAAAAGTAGGTAGGTTAGGTAGAGTATTGGGTCCTCGTGGCTTGATGCCAAATCCTAAATCTGGGACAGTAACCCTTGAAGTGGGTAAGGCAGTTAAAGAGGTGAAGGCTGGTAAAATTGACTTCAAAGTCGATAAATTCGGAATCATTCACGCTGGTGTTGGTAAAGTGTCTTTTACACCTGAGCAAATTCAGGATAACGTTAAGGAACTTATCATGACTATCTCTAAATTAAAGCCTTCTTCTTCAAAAGGTACTTATTTTAAAAGCATTCACATTTCCAGCACAATGTCTCCTGGTATCTCAGTTGACAAGGGTAGTATTCAAGGTATTTAATCATGACTAGAGACGAGAAAAAAGTAATTATCGACAGTCTGACTGAGAAATTGAAAGAAAGCCCTTTCTTCTATATCACAGATGCAGGCGGATTTACAGTAGCAGAAGTTAATGCATTCAGAAGAACTTGTTATGAAAGAGGTGTAGAGTACAAAGTGTACAAAAACACTCTTATAGCAAAAGCTCTTGAAAATCTGGATGCTGATTACTCTAAGCTGGTTGGCGGTGCATTAAAAGGGTTTTCAGGTATTATTTTCTCTAAAGAGACAAGCAATTTGCCAGCTAAAGTTCTTTTGGATTTCCGAAAGAAGATGGGCAAAAAGGAGACGAGACCGGTATTTAAAGGGGCTGGTATTGATTCAGATGTAATTCTGGGTGAAAACAACCTTGAAATGCTCTCTAATCTCAAATCTAAGCAAGAATTGTTGGGTGATCTTATTGGATTGCTACAGTCTCCTGCTAAAAATCTCGTGTCTGCATTGCAGTCTGGACAGAACAACATTACCGGTGTTCTCAAGACTTTGGCCGAGCGAGAAGCAAAATAATCTTATCAAATCATTCAAAAAACAATTAAATAATTAATACAATGGCAGATCTTACACAACTTGCAGAACAGTTGGTGAACTTGACTGTAAAAGAAGTAAAAGAATTGACAGATATCCTTAAGGATCAGTATGGCATCGAGCCTGCTGCAGCTGGTGCTGTAGTGGTTGCTGCAGCCGGTGGAGCTGGTGAAGCTCCTGCTGAAGAGGAGAAAACTTCATTCGATGTAATCTTGAAAGCAGCAGGCGCTCAAAAGCTAGCTGTAGTTAAATTGGTTAAAGAATTGACCGGTCTTGGTTTGAAAGAAGCTAAAGATCTTGTTGATGCTGCTCCAAAGCCTTTGAAAGAAGGTGTAGCTAAGGATGAAGCAGAGGCTTTGAAGAAGTCTTTGGAAGAAGCTGGTGCTGAAGTAGAGATCAAGTAATTTGCTAATCCTTAACCCTTAGGTTAGGGATTAAGCTGAAGACCTGACTAAAATAGTCAGGTCTTTTCCTGTTTATGCACGGGATTAAAATTGCATTATTTCAAGTGACAATTGTCGCTTTCTAATATTTAATTTAACTATAAACTATACACTACCTTGGCTATCAAGAATCAAACCGAAAGGAAAAGCTTCTCCTCCATTAAGGTGGTCAAAGACTATCCTGATTTTCTCGATATTCAGTTGCAGTCTTTCAAAGACTTTTTCCAATTGGATACTCCGGCAGAGAAACGCAGGGCAGATGGGTTATTTAAGGTCTTTGCTGAAAATTTCCCTATCAGTGATTCAAGAGAGAATTTCACTCTTGAGTTTATTGACTATGCAGTAGATCCTCCAAAATACAGTGTTGAGGAATGCATTGATCGTGGTCTCACCTATTCTGTTCCGTTAAAGGCTAAATTGAGATTGCTTTGTCATGATGAGGATAATGAAGATTTTGAAACCATCGAACAAGAGGTGTTTCTCGGAAATCTTCCCTACATGACTGAGAAGGGCTCTTTTGTGATCAATGGAGCAGAGCGAGTAATCGTTTCTCAGTTGCATAGATCTCCAGGTGTATTCTTTGCGCAAAGCAAGCATACCAATGGAACTAAGCTTTATTCGGCAAGAATAATTCCTTTCAAAGGTTCTTGGATCGAATTTGCTACAGACATTAACAATGTGATGTATGCTTATATCGATCGTAAGAAAAAATTTCCTGTAACAACTCTTTTGCGGGCAATTGGATACGGTTCTGATAAAGATATCCTTGACTTATTCGGTTTGTCTGAAGAAGTACCTGCTACTAAGTCTGCTCTTAAAAAAGCAGCTGGAAGAAAGTTGGCAGCTAGAGTTCTTAGAAGCTGGGTAGAGGATTTTGTTGATGAAGATACCGGTGAGGTAGTTTCTATCGACAGAAATGAAGTATTGCTTGAACGTGATACTGTTTTGACAGATGAAGACATCGAAATGATTTTAGATTCAGGCTCTAAATCAATCATTCTCCATAGAGAGGATGTAAACGTAGCCGATTTCTCAATCATCTATAATACACTACAGAAGGATAACTCAAACTCTGAGAAAGAGGCTGTTGAAGTTATTTATCGCCAATTGCGTAATACGGAGGCACCTGATGAAGCTACTGCTCGAGAGGTTATCCAAAGCTTGTTCTTCTCAGACAAGCGATACGATTTGGGTGAAGTAGGTAGATACCGAATTAATAAAAAATTAGGCCTTGAAATTGAGCCTGATAAAATTGTATTGACGAAGGAAGATATCATCTCCATTGTTAAGTACTTAATAGGATTGATTAACTCCAAGGCAGTAGTCGATGATATTGACCACCTTTCAAATAGAAGGGTAAGAACGGTTGGAGAACAATTGTACAGCCAGTTTGGCGTAGGACTTGCCCGTATGGCCCGCACCATCAGAGAGCGTATGAACGTTCGTGACAATGAAGACTTCAAGCCAGTTGATTTGATCAATGCAAGAACTCTTTCTTCTGTTATCAATTCGTTCTTTGGAACTAACCAGCTTTCTCAGTTTATGGATCAAACCAATCCACTTGCTGAGTTGACTCATAAGCGCAGACTTTCTGCACTTGGTCCAGGTGGTCTATCTCGAGAGCGAGCAGGTTTCGAAGTGCGAGACGTTCACTACACACACTATGGACGACTTTGTACGATTGAAACTCCAGAGGGCCCAAACATCGGTTTGATCTCCTCACTTTGCGTTCATGCTAAAGTGAACTCCATGGGCTTCCTTGAAACACCATATAGAAAGGTGGAAAATGGGAAAGTTGCCATGAATGCTGAAGACATTGTTTTCTTGACAGCAGAAGAAGAAGATAATAACAACATTGCTCAGGCTAATGCAAGATTAGAGGCTGACGGTACATTCGTAAATGAGAAAGTAAAAGCGAGATTTGAGGGTGATTTCCCTGTACTAGATCCTAGTGAGATCTCATACATGGATGTTGCTCCTAATCAGATTGTATCTGTTGCAGCTTCTTTGATTCCTTTCTTGGAGCATGATGATGCAAACAGAGCATTAATGGGATCAAACATGCAGCGTCAGGCTGTGCCACTTTTGAAACCTGAGGCTCCTATTGTGGGAACGGGTCTAGAGGGCAAAGCCGCAATTGACTCCAGAGCTTTGATCATTGCAGAAGCTGATGGTATTATCGATTATGTAGATGCCAAGAAAATAAGAGTAAAATATGATCTAACCTCAGATGAATTACTTGTGAATTTCTCTGATGAGTATAGAACATACGATTTGATCAAATTCAGAAGAACAAATCAGGATACAACCATCAATCTGACTCCCCTTGTTTTGAAAGGTGAGAAGATCAAGAAAGGTCAAGTTCTGGTAGAAGGTTACTCTACAAATAAAGGTGAACTTGCCTTGGGTAAAAACCTTAAAGTGGCATACATGCCATGGCAAGGTTACAACTTTGAAGACGCGATTGTAATCTCCGAGAGAGTGGTTCGTGAAGATATCTTTACCTCAATTCACGTTGAAGAATTCCAGTTGGAAGTAAGAGATACCAAACGAGGTGAGGAAGAATTGACTTCTGAAATTCCAAACGTTTCGGAAGAAGCGGTGAAGCACCTTGACGAAAACGGTATTATCCGTGTAGGAGCTGAGGTAAAAGAAGGTGATATCATCATTGGTAAAATCACTCCAAAAGGTGAAACGGACCCAACTCCAGAAGAAAAACTTCTAAGAGCGATCTTTGGTGATAAAGCTGGTGATGTAAAGGATGCTTCCTTGAAGGCTTCTCCATCTCTCAACGGAGTCGTGATTGAGACCAAGCTTTTCTCAAGACCTAAAAAAGACAAAGACAATAGAGCAAAATCAAAAGCTGAAGTTGAAAAGTTGAAGGCAAAATATTCCAAGGACTTACTTGGTATCCGTGCCCGAATGATAAGCAAGCTTGTGACGTTGCTTGATGGTAAGACTTCTCAAGGAGTTAAGCACAAGTTTGGTGATGAGATAATTACTAAGGGTGTTAAGTTCAATTTGAAGAATATTGAGAATAACCTTTTCCCTGCAAAGAATCCTTACAGAGACGAGTCTAACTACAACGTACCTGAAGAGGCGAACTTGATTTCAGACATCATTTTGGATGACTGGACTGAAGATGCACATACTAATGGTCTGATTGTGAAATTGGTTAAGAATTACACCAATTCCAGAAATGAAATCTCTGGTAGATTCAAGCGTGATCGATTTACACTAGAAGTAGGTGATGAGTTACCTGCTGGTATCGTTCAGCTAGCCAAAGTATACATCGCTAAAAAGCGTAAGCTAAAAGTGGGTGATAAGATGGCGGGTCGTCACGGTAACAAGGGTATTGTAGCTCGTATCGTAAGAGATGAAGACATGCCTTTCTTAGAAGATGGAACTCCAATGGATATTGTACTTAACCCACTAGGTGTACCTTCTCGAATGAACATTGGGCAGATTTTCGAAACTGTTCTTGCTTGGGCGGGTCAAAAAATGGGTAAAAAGTATGCAACTCCAATTTTCGACGGTGCTTCTTTGGAAGAGGTATCTGCAGAACTGGAAGCGGCTGGAGTACCTGCTTATGGAAGAACGTACCTCTACGATGGTTTGAGTGGAAACAGATTTGATCAGCCAGTTACAGTAGGTGTAGCTTACATGTTGAAGCTAGGTCACTTGGTGGATGATAAGATGCACGCCCGTTCTATCGGACCATATTCTCTTATTACTCAGCAGCCGCTTGGTGGTAAAGCTCAATTTGGTGGTCAAAGATTCGGAGAAATGGAAGTTTGGGCACTCGAGGCATTCGGTGCATCTCACGTACTTCAAGAAATCTTGACAGTGAAGTCTGATGACGTAATCGGTAGAGCGAAAGCATACGAAGCTATCGTGAAAGGTGAAAACCTTCCTAAGCCAAATATCCCTGAATCATTCAATGTACTGGTTCATGAATTGAGAGGCTTGGCTCTTGAAATTACCCTTGATTAATTTGGCTCAAAGGGCGGGCAACCGCCCTGAACATATCTCAAAAAATTATGTCGTTTAGAAAAAATAAAAAACTCAACAACGATTTCTCCCGAGTTACCATCAGCTTGGCCTCTCCGGAATCTATTCTGGATAGCTCAAACGGTGAAGTAACCCAGCCAGAGACTATCAACTATAGAACCTACAAGCCAGAAATGGGCGGTCTGTTCTGTGAGCGAATCTTCGGTCCGGTGAAGGATTGGGAATGTCATTGTGGTAAATACAAGCGAATCAGATATAAAGGCATCATCTGCGACCGTTGCGGTGTGGAAGTGACTGAAAAGAAAGTACGTCGTGAGCGTATGGGCCACATCGAATTGGTGGTGCCTGTAGCACACATTTGGTACTTCAAGTCTCTTCCTAACAAAATCGGTTACCTTCTTGGACTTCCTACCAAGAAGCTGGATCAGATCGTTTACTATGAGCGCTACGTGGTAGTTCAAGCAGGTATCAAGGCAGAAGAAGGGGTGCAATACCTTGACTTCTTGACGGAAGATGAGTACTTGGATATCATGGACAAGCTTCCAAAGGAAAACCACATGCTTGATGACGACGATCCAAATAAGTTCATCGCCAAAATGGGCGCTGAGGCCTTGGAAATGTTATTGGCAAGATTGGATTTGGATGATCTTTCTTACTCACTGCGTCACCAAGCAGCTACCGACACTTCTCAGCAGCGTAAGGCAGAAGCCTTGAAGCGTCTCAAAGTTGTAGAAGCATTCCGTGATGCAAGAACACGTATCGAAAACCGTCCTGAGTGGATGGTCGTTCGCATGGTTCCTGTGATTCCACCGGAACTGCGTCCATTGGTTCCTTTGGATGGTGGTCGTTTTGCAACCTCTGATTTGAATGATCTCTATAGAAGAGTAATCATTAGAAATAACCGTCTCAAGAGATTGATTGATATCAAAGCTCCTGAGGTGATCTTGAGAAACGAGAAGCGAATGTTGCAGGAAGCTGTTGATTCACTTTTCGATAACTCCAGAAAAGTAAATGCGGTAAGATCCGATGGTAACCGTGCCTTGAAGTCCCTTTCTGACATGTTGAAAGGTAAGCAAGGTCGTTTCCGTCAAAACTTGCTTGGAAAGCGTGTGGATTACTCAGGTCGATCTGTAATCGTCGTGGGTCCAGAATTGAAGCTTCACGAGTGTGGTCTTCCTAAAAACATGGCAGCTGAGCTTTTCAAGCCATTTATCATCAGAAAACTGATCGAGAGAGGTATTGTAAAGACAGTAAAATCTGCCAAGAAAATTGTGGATCGTAAAGACCCAGTGGTATGGGATATCTTGGAAAATGTGTTGAAAGGACACCCTGTGCTCCTAAACCGTGCCCCAACTCTTCACAGATTGGGTATCCAAGCATTCCAGCCTAAATTGATCGAAGGAAAAGCGATCCAGCTTCACCCGTTGGTTTGTACAGCATTCAACGCTGACTTTGACGGTGATCAGATGGCGGTTCACGTACCGTTAGGTCATGAAGCAATTTTGGAAGCTTCTACTTTGATGCTTTCTGCGCACAACATCTTGAACCCAGCCAACGGAGCTCCTATTACGGTGCCTTCTCAAGACATGGTTTTGGGTCTTTATTATGTGACCAAAGGCAAAAAGTCTACTCCTGAAGAACCAGTAGCTGGTGAAGGGATGACGTTCTACAGTACTGAAGAAGTGATCATTGCGCTGAATGAATGCAAGATCTCCAAGCATGCGAACATCAAGTGTAAAGTCAAAGTAAGATCTTCCGAAGGCGAGATTAAAGAGCAAATCATTGAAACTGTAGCTGGCAGATTGATTTTCAACCAGTTTGTTCCAGAAGAAGTAGGTTACGTAAACGAACTTTTGACTAAGAAAAAGCTGCAGCAAATTATCGCTGAAGTTGTAAAAGTTTGTGGTATTGCTAGAACAGCTCAGTTCCTTGATGATATCAAGCATCTTGGATTCCAGATGGCTTATCAAGGAGGTCTTTCTATGGGCTTGAATGATGTAATCATTCCGGAGGAGAAAGAACCGATGATCGCCAAGGCCAAAGAGGAAGTTGACCAAGTTTGGAATAACTATCTTATGGGTCTTATCACAGACAATGAACGTTACAACCAAGTAATTGACATTTGGACTCGTACCAATTCTCATTTGACTAATAATCTGATGAAGAAAATGGAAGAGGACAAACAAGGATTTAATGCCATCTATATGATGATGCACTCAGGAGCACGTGGTTCTAGAGAGCAAATCAGACAATTGGGTGGTATGAGAGGTCTGATGGCTAAGCCTCAGAAGAACCTTCAGGGTTCGGTAGGTGAGATCATCGAAAACCCAATCCTTTCTAACTTCAAAGAAGGTTTGGACGTATTGGAGTACTTTATCTCAACACACGGTGCTCGTAAAGGTCTTGCCGATACAGCATTGAAAACAGCAGATGCGGGCTATCTGACACGTCGACTTGTCGATGTAGCTCAGGACATGATCATCACAGAGGAAGATTGTGGCACGTTAAGAGGTCTTGTAGTTCAGCCTTTGAAGGACAACGATGAAATCGTTGAGCCGCTTTCTGAAAGAATCTTGGGTAGAGTTTCCGTTCATGATGTTTACGATCTTGCTACAGATGAATTGATCATTCCAGCAGGAGTTGAAATCACAGATGAAATTGCCAAGCGAGTAGATGAATCCTCAATCGAAGAGGTAGAAATCAGGTCAGTATTGACTTGCGAAACCAGAAGAGGTGTTTGCTCTAAGTGTTATGGACGAAATCTTGCTACAGGCAAGATGGTTCAAGCTGGTGAATCTGTCGGAGTAATTGCTGCCCAATCCATTGGTGAACCTGGTACTCAGCTTACTTTGAGAACGTTCCACGTAGGTGGTACTGCTTCTAACATGGCTGTAGACGCTAGTATCAATGCTAAGTTTGACGGTGTTGTTGAATTTGATGAAGAACTAAGATATCTAGAAACAACTAACAGAGACGGAGAACCGGTAACTGTGGTAATGGGTAGATCTGGTGAAATCAAGATTAACGAAGCTAAGACTGGTAAGACGCTAGTTTCTAATCACGTTCCTTATGGAGCGATCTTGAATGTCAAGGATGGCCAGAAAATTTCAAAAGGTGAATCACTTTGTACATGGGATCCTTATAATGCTGTTATTCTATCTGAATTTGATGGTACAGTAGAGTTTGAGGCAATTGTAGAAGGTATTACTTATAAGGAAGTAGCCGATGATCAGACAGGTTTCCGTGAAAAAGTAATCATTGAAACAAAAGATAGAACCAAGAACCCTGCGATTTTGATCAATTATGGTGAGGACTCTAAAGGTTATAACATTCCGGTAGGAGCACACTTAGCAGTCGAAGCTGGTGAGAAAGTGAAGTCAGGCCAGATTTTGGTGAAAATTCCAAGATCAGTTGGTAAAACCCGAGATATTACGGGTGGTCTTCCTCGAGTTACAGAATTGTTCGAAGCTCGAAATCCATCCAATCCTGCTGTTGTTTCTGAAATAGACGGTGTAGTAACCTATGGTGGTATCAAGAGAGGTAACCGTGAAATCATCATTGAATCAAAAGATGGTGTGATTAAGAAGTACATGGTTTCTTTGTCCAAGCACATTCTTGTTCAAGAAAATGACTTTATCCGTGCAGGCGAACCGTTGTCGGATGGTGCTATTACGCCAAGCGATATTCTTGCAATCAAAGGTCCAACTGCTGTTCAAGAATATCTTGTAAATGAAATTCAAGAAGTTTACCGACTTCAGGGTGTGAAAATCAACGATAAGCACATTGAAGTGATCGTATCTCAAATGATGCAAAAGGTTGAGATCCTTGATGCAGGTGATACGAATTTCTTGCAAGGTCAGGTGGTAGACAAGTGGGCTTTCCGCGAAGAAAACGACAATATCCTTGATAAGAAAGTTGTAATGGATGCTGGTGATTCTTCTACACTTAAGCCAGGTATGATTATTTCTTCAAGAAGATTGAGAGACGAAAATTCCAGCTTGAAGCGTAAGGATTTAAAACTTGTACAGGTAAGAGATGCTGAGACGGCAGTTTCTGCGCCTACTCTTCAAGGTATCACGGCGGCTTCTTTGGGTACTGAAAGCTTTATTTCTGCCGCATCCTTCCAAGAGACAACAAAAGTTCTTTCAGAAGCAGCTATCAGAGGTAAGAGAGATGAACTTTTGGGATTGAAGGAAAACGTGATCGTAGGGCACTTGATTCCAGCAGGTACTGGACAGAGAAGATTCCAAAATATGATCGTTGGATCTAAGGAGGAGTACGAAAAGCTCTCTGAAAATATGGATAGAACTACTTCCAAAAGGTCAAGTGAAGCTATTCTATAAATCAATTTTATAACAAATAGAAAGGCCTGTATGTCATGTACAGGCCTTTTTTTAACCCTAATATTCTATGGAAGATCAAAATAGAAACGACCAGCAGATTAATGTTGAGCTTTCAGAAGAAATTGCTGAAGGTGTTTATTCCAATCTTGCAATGATTGCACACTCCAACTCTGAGTTTGTGATTGATTTCATCAGACTTATGCCAGGTGTACCAAAAGCAAAAGTGAAATCAAGAATCATTGTCACTCCTGATCATGCAAAAAGACTGCTTGCAGCGCTTAAAGATAATATTGAAAAATATGAGGCTGCATTCGGCAAAATAAATCAAGGAGGGGGCGCTCCAACATTTCCGATTTCCTTCGGAACACCCGGTGAGGCCTAACAAAAATATAACTGCTTAATTTTGTTACTCTTATTACTTTCTATACCTTTGCAGTCCAAAATTTAACAGTTTACAGGAAAACTAAATTTTATCAGTTAATGCCTACTATTCAACAGCTAGTAAGAAAAGGTAGAAATACACTGGAAATCAAATCTAAATCTCGTGCATTGGACGCATGTCCTCAGCGAAGAGGGGTTTGTACCAGAGTATATACTACGACCCCAAAAAAGCCTAACTCTGCGATGAGAAAGGTTGCAAGGGTAAGATTGACTAATGGAAAAGAAGTGAATGCTTACATTCCAGGTGAAGGTCACAATCTTCAGGAGCACTCTATCGTATTGATCAGAGGTGGTCGTGTGAAAGATCTTCCAGGTGTAAGATACCACATCATCCGAGGTGCACTAGATACTGCAGGAGTAAAAGACCGTAAGCAAGGTCGCTCTAAGTATGGTGCTAAAAGACCGAAAGCAGGTAAGGGTGCTCCAGCGGCTCCTACCAAAGGCGCTCCGGCAAAAAAGAAATAATTAAAAACATTCAAAAGAAATGAGAAAAGCGAAACCAAAGAAGAGATATATTCTTCCAGATCCGAAGTTCAATGATACTTTGGTGACCAAGTTTGTAAACTGTCTAATGGTCGATGGGAAGAAGAGTATTGCTTACAACATTTTCTACGATGCAGTGGCAAAGGTAGAATCCAAAGTAGGTGAGAATGGTCTTGAGGTTTGGAAAAAAGCGCTTAACAATATTGCTCCATCTGTAGAGGTGAAGAGTCGTAGAGTTGGTGGTGCTACATTCCAGGTCCCTATGGAAGTAAGACCTGAAAGAAAGATGTCCCTTGGAATCAAGTGGATGATCACCTATGCTCGTAAGAGAGGTGAGAAGACCATGATGGACAGACTTGCTGGTGAAATCATCGCAGCTGCAAAAGGCGAAGGCGCAGCAGTTAAGAAGAAAGATGATACGCACAGAATGGCAGAAGCTAACAAAGCGTTCTCACATTTTAGATTTTAATTAGGATGGCAAGAGATTTAAAATTTACCAGAAATATTGGTATTGCAGCTCACATTGATGCTGGTAAAACTACCACCACTGAGCGTATCCTATTCTATTCTGGAAAGTCCCACAAAATTGGTGAAGTGCACGAAGGTGCTGCCACGATGGACTGGATGGCCCAAGAGCAAGAGAGAGGTATTACGATTACTTCAGCGGCCACAACCGTTTTCTGGAATTACAGAAGCAATCAATATCAAATTAACATCATTGATACTCCTGGTCACGTTGACTTCACTGTTGAAGTAAACAGATCTTTGAGAATCCTTGATGGACTTGTTTTCCTGTTCAGTGCTGTGGATGGTGTTGAGCCACAGTCTGAGACCAACTGGCGATTAGCTGATAATTACAAAGTAGCTCGTATCGGATTCGTTAACAAAATGGACCGTGCTGGCGCAAACTTTTTGGCAGTTTGTAAGCAGGTGAAGGAAATGCTCGGTTCTTATGCCGTTCCTTTGCAGCTTCCAATCGGTGCAGAAGATAAATTCCGTGGTGTAGTTGACTTGATCAACAACCGTGCAATGATCTGGAATGAGCACGACATGGGTATGACCTATGAAGTAGTTCCAATTCCGGAAGATATGGAAGAAGAAGTAGCTCAGTACAGAGAGCACCTTCTAGAGGCAGTTGCTGAGTATGATGAATCATTGATGGAAAAATTCTTTGATGATCCAAATTCAATTACTGAAGCCGAAATTTTGAAAGCTCTAAGAGCCGCAACGATTGACATGAAAATTGTTCCGATGGTATGTGGTTCATCTTTCAAGAATAAGGGCGTTCAAACCATGCTTGACTTGGTGATGGAATTGCTTCCTTCCCCATTGGATAAAGACGATATCATTGGCCATTCTTTGGATGACGAAGATCAAGAAATTCGAATTTCCCCTAGTGAGGCTGAGCCTTTTACTGGTCTTGCTTTCAAAATTGCCACTGACCCATTTGTTGGTCGTCTATGCTTTGTAAGAGCCTATTCTGGCGTATTGGAATCTGGTTCTTATGTGTTTAACAGCCGTTCTGGAAATAAAGAGCGGATTTCCCGAGTATTCCAAATGCACGCAAACAAACAAAACCAAATTGAACGATTGGTTGCGGGTGATATTGGTGCGGTTGTAGGGTTCAAAGACATCAAAACAGGTGATACGCTTTGTGATGAAAAGCGCAAAGTGGTTCTAGAATCAATGGTATTCCCAGAGCCTGTTATTGGTTATGCAATTGAGCCTAAAACCCAGGCTGACGTTGATAAGCTAGGTATGGCGATTGCAAAATTGGTTGAAGAAGATCCAACCCTTCAAGTGAATACAGACCACGAAACAGGTCAGACGATCTTGAGAGGTATGGGCGAACTTCACTTGGAAATCATCATCGACCGTTTGAAGAGAGAATTCAAGGTTGAAATTAACCAAGGTGCTCCTCAAGTTGCTTACAAAGAAGCTCTTTTTGGTTCTGTTGAACATAAAGAGGTTTATAAGAAGCAGACTGGTGGTAAAGGTAAATTTGCTGACATCGTATTTGAATTGGGTCCTAAAGATCCAGATCCAGAGACCGGCGAAATTAAACCAGGACTTGACTTCGTAAATGGTATAGTTGGTGGTGTTATTCCAAAAGAATTTATCCAACCTGTTCAGAAAGGTTTCCAAGAGGCAATGAAAAATGGTCCTTTGGCTGGATATCCGATCGAAGCGATGAAAGTTAGATTGTTCCACGGTTCTTACCATGACGTTGACTCCGACGCTCTTTCTTTCGAATTGGCCGCTAGAATCGGATTCAAAGAAGCTGCTAAGAAGTGTAGACCTCAATTACTTGAGCCAATTATGGCTGTGGATGTGGTGACACCGGATGAATATACCGGTCCTATCACAGGTGACTTGAACAGAAGAAGAGGTTTGATGAAAGGTATGGATACAAAAGGTACTTCTACAGTTGTGAAAGCATCGGTTCCATTGTCAGAACTGTTTGGTTATGTAACTGATTTGAGAACCATCACTTCAGGTCGTGCAACTGCTTCGTTGACATTCTCTCATTACGAACCAGTTCCAAACAACATTGCTGAAGCAGTAATCGCGAAAGTAAAAGGTGATAAAGCCTAATTGAAAAGAACATGAACCAGAAAATCAGAATAAAATTGAAATCATACGATCACAGCCTGGTGGATAAGTCATCAGAGAAGATCGTGAAGGCGGTAAAGGCGACCGGCGCTGTGGTAGTTGGTCCTATTCCTTTGCCTACAAAAAAAGAAAAGTTTACCGTGTTGAAATCCCCACACGTAAACAAAAAGGCAAGAGATCAGTACCAGCTTTGTACTTACAAAAGACTGGTTGATATCTACTCTAATTCCTCTAAAACTGTAGATGCTTTGATGAAAATCGAACTTCCAAGCGGTGTGGATGTAGAAATCAAAGTCTGATAGAACCTTAAGTTCTAAATCTGAAGGGCCTGCATTTATTGCAGGCCTTTTTTCTTTTCGGGAATTTCGTCCATGATATATGTTGCTAATCAATCCTCAATCTTCAATATTTTCCTAATTGTTTGAAAATATTAGAGTTGGGATTTGTTGCCAAATTTTATTTCAGTAACTTTGCAGTCCTTAAAAAGGGCCCAAGTGCATAAACGCTTGTGGATTATCAAATTATCTTATTTAAGATGTCTGGTATTATAGGTAAAAAAGTAGGTATGACTAGCATCTTCAGTGCCGATGGACGTAACGTCGCATGCACGCTAATAGAAGCTGGTCCTTGCGTAGTGACGCAAGTAAAAAACGTTGAAACAGACGGGTACAACGCAGTGCAGTTGGCATTTGGTGAGCGAAAGGAGAAAAATACTCCTAAGCCATTGATCGGTCATTTTAAGAAGGCCGGCACCACGCCAAAGCAGAAAGTTGTTGAGTTTCGTGACTTCAGAGTTGAATTTGAAGGTCAAGTGGAACTTGGAAAGACAGTAAGTGCAGGAGAGGTATTTGTAGAAGGTGACTTCGTAGATGCCATCGGTACTTCAAAAGGTAAAGGATTCCAAGGTGTTGTAAAGCGTCATGGTTTTGGTGGTGTGGGTGGTCAAACTCACGGTCAACATAACAGACAAAGACACCCAGGTTCTATTGGTGCTTGTTCTTGGCCATCCAGAGTATTTAAAGGCATGAGAATGGCCGGACGTACTGGTGGTGATAGAGTTAAGGTAATCAACCTGAAAGTATTGAGAGTATATCCTGAGCAAAACCTTCTTTTGGTTTCTGGTTCAGTACCTGGTCCTAAAAATTCTTTTGTAATTCTTGAGAAATAAGCCATGGAATTAGCAGTAATCAATCATAAAGGACAAGAAACAGGTAGAAAGGTGACTCTTTCTGACGAAATCTTCGCGATCGAGCCGAACGATAACGCAATCTACTTGGATGTGAAACAGTACCTGGCTAATCAAAGACAGGGAACTCACAAATCAAAAGAAAGAAACGAAGTAGCAGGTTCTACTAAAAAGATCAAAAAGCAAAAAGGTACCGGTGGTGCCCGAGCAGGATCTTTGAAGGCCCCTAACTTCCGTGGAGGAGGTAGAGTTTTTGGTCCTAAGCCAAGAGACTATTCCTTCAAGTTGAATAAGAAAGTAAAGCAGCTTGCTCGTAAATCTGCTCTTTCATATAAAGCAAAAGAAAACAGCTTATTGGTATTGGAAGATGTGTCTTTCGACGCTCCAAAAACCAAAAACTACATCGCATTGCTAAATGGCCTTTCTTTAGCTGATAAGAAAACCTTGTTGGTACTTTCCGAAGAAAACAAGAACGTATTCCTATCAAGCAGGAATTTGCCAAAAGCAAAAGTAGTTACTGTAAATGATGTGAATACTTACCAACTCCTCAATGCTGACCATTTGGTATTGTGCGAAGGATCTGTAAGTAAATTAGAAACCATTTTATCGAAATAAGACAATGGATATTCTGAAGCAGCCTTTGATCACAGAAAAGATCTCTGCACTTAATGAAAAGGGAGTTTACGGCTTTATTGTCGAAAAGACTGCCGATAAGGAGCAGATTAAATCGACTGTTGAGAAAAAATATGGTGTAAAGGTAGTGTCTGTTCGTACCATGAGATATGCTGCGAAACAAAAGACAAGATACACCAAGAATAAAATCGTATCAGGCTTTACAAATGCTTACAAAAAAGCAATCGTACAAGTGGCTGATGGTGAAGTAATTGATTTTTACGGAGAAATTTAATTGAATCAATATCATGGCAATTAAAAAATTGAAGCCTGTAACTCCGGGAACACGATTCAGAGTAGCTCCTGCTTTTGACGAGATTACCAAGTCAAAGCCAGAAAAGTCGCTCCTCGCTCCTGCGAAGAAATCAGGCGGTAGAAATAATGAAGGCAAAATGACAGCTCGCTATATCGGCGGTGGTCATAAAAGAAGACTCAGAATTGTAGACTTCCAAAGAAACAAGTTTGGCGTACCAGCTACCGTAAAGGCTATCGAGTACGATCCAAACAGAACAGCCCGTCTTGCCCTACTATATTATGCAGATGGTGCTAAGGCCTACATTATCGCTCCGGAAGGTTTGCAAGTGGGACAAACAGTGATTTCCGGTGAACAAGTTGCTCCAGAAGTGGGCAACGCCATGCCTATGGCTAATATCCCAATGGGTACAATCGTACACAATGTGGAATTGAAGCCAGGTAAAGGTGGTGCATTGGCTAGAAGTGCAGGTGGATATGCTCAGATCGTGGCTAGAGATTCTAGATACGTGACAGTGAAACTTCCTTCTGGTGAAATGAGACTTATCCTTGGGGCATGTATGGCTACAGTTGGTACTGTATCCAATGCAGACCATATGAACGTAGTTCTGGGTAAAGCTGGTCGTAAAAGATGGCTTGGTGTTAGACCTCGTACAAGAGGTGTGGCAATGAACCCGGTAGATCACCCAATGGGTGGTGGTGAAGGTCGTTCTTCAGGTGGTCATCCAAGATCACGTAAAGGTCTTCTTGCTAAAGGTAAGAAAACCAGAGCACCTAAGAAGTATTCAAACAAATTCATCATCAGCAAAAGATCTAAATAATTATGGCACGTTCATTAAAAAAAGGTCCTTATATCGAACACCATCTGGTGAAGAAAGTAGATGCAATGAACGAGTCGGGCAAGAAATCTGTCATCAAGACTTGGTCAAGAAGATCCATGATTTCTCCGGATTTCGTGGGACACACCTTCGCTGTGCATAATGGCAATAAGTTTATCCCTGTTTTTGTAACTGACAATATGGTTGGTCACAAATTGGGTGAATTTGCACCAACGAGAAACTTCCGCGGCCACATTGCTAAAAAAGATAAAGGAAAGAGATAATCATGGAAGCAATAGCAAGATTAAGAAACGTTCCTACTTCACCGCGCAAAATGCGCCTTGTGGCTGACCTCGTTAGAGGTAAGAGAGTAGGATTGGCCCTTAGCATTTTGAAATTCACTCCTAACCATGGAGCGATTAAATTGGAGAAGCTTCTCCTTTCAGCTGTGGCCAACTGGCAAGCAAAGAATCCGGATGCCAAACTTGAGGATGCCGATCTTTTTGTTAAAACCATTATGGTTGACGAAGGACGCTCACTTAAGAGACTTAGACCTGCTCCGCAAGGACGTGGTCATAGAATCCGTAAGAGATCCAATCATGTAACCTTAGTAATTGATTCTTTCAATTCTGGAGATGTTACCGCTGATGTAGTAGAAACTAACGAAAAGGCAAATTAAGAAAAGACTATGGGACAAAAGATTAACCCAATAGGATTTAGACTTGGTGTAATTAAAGGCTGGGATTCCAACTGGTATGGTGGGAAAGACTTCGCTGAGAAACTATACGAAGATCAACAAATCCGTAAATACGTCCTTGCCAGAATACCAAAAGGCGGTATTGCCAAAGTGATCATTGAGCGTACGCTTAAAAGAATCACCTTGACGATCCATACTGCTAGACCAGGTGTTGTAATTGGTAAAGGTGGAGCCGAAGTAGACAAGCTTAAAGAAGAACTTAAGAAGATTACCAACAAGGATATTCAGATTAATATCTTTGAAATCAAGCGTCCTGAACTAGATGCAAAATTGGTTGGTGAGTCTATCGCACAGCAACTTCAAGCTAGAATTTCCTTCCGTCGTGCTATGAAGCAGGCAATTGCTGCAACCATGAGAGTGGGTGCTGAAGGAATTAAAGTTAAACTTTCTGGTCGTCTGGGCGGTGCTGAAATGGCACGTTCTGAAATGTATAAAGAGGGACGTATTCCTCTTCACACCCTAAGAGCCGACATTGACTATGCGATCTCCGAAGCACTTACTGTGTATGGAATCATCGGTATCAAAGTATGGATCTTCAAAGGTGAAGTATATGGTAAGAGAGATCTATCTCCTAACCAAGGTGCAGCGAATGAACCGAAAGGTCAGCGTCCTGCAGCTCCAAAGGGAAGAGAGAAAGACGGTCCAAGACGTAGAAAAAGAAATAACTAATTTTCACCTTTCTAAGTGAGAAATCATGTTACAGCCGAAAAGAACTAAATATAGGAAGATGCACAAGGGCCGTGTCAAAGGTCTTGCTACAAGGGGCGCTGAGCTTTCTTTTGGCAACTTTGGCATCAAATCCCTTGAGCCAGGATGGATTACTTCTCGCCAGATCGAGGCAGCTCGTATTGCCATGACAAGAGCGATGAAGAGAGAAGGACAGGTTTGGATCAGAATTTTCCCTGATAAGCCTATCACTAAAAAGCCCGCAGAGGTACGTATGGGTAAAGGTAAAGGTGCTCCGGAATATTGGGTTGCCGTTATCAAGCCAGGTACTATCCTTTTCGAAGCTACAGGCGTGAGCCTGGAGACCGCTCAAGAGGCGTTGAGACTTGCGCAGCAGAAGCTACCCGTAAGTACAAGATTTGTTGTAAGAAGAGACTACGCTGAATAATCAGGAACTATGAAAAACACTGAAATCAGATCACTTTCAGCAAGTGAAATAGCCGAGCGACTTGTCGCTGAGCAGGAGAATCTAGGCAAATTGAAATTTGCTCATTCGATTTCTCCAATTGAGAATCCTAATAGAATCAGAGAGTCTAAGCGTCTGGTCGCAAGATTGAAGACAGCATTGCACTCCAAATAACTAGCTAACAGAAAAGAAAATGGCTACGATTGAGAGAAATCTTCGCAAAGAAAGAATTGGGAAGGTCGTAAGCAACAAAATGGATAAGTCCATAACTGTGGCTGTAGAACGTAAGGTAAAGCATCCTATCTACGGCAAGTTCGTTGCTAAGACCACCAAATTTATGGTTCATGACGAGAAGAATGAATGTAACCCAGGTGACTTGGTTAAGATCAGCGAAACTCGTCCGCTGAGCAAGAATAAGCGTTGGAGATTAGTTGAAATTATTGAAAGGGCTAAGTAATCATGATACAGCAAGAATCCAGACTAAGCGTTGCAGATAATTCCGGTGCTAAAGAAGTATTGGTTATCCGCGTGTTGGGAGGAACTGGTAAGCGTTATGCTTCTATCGGTGATAAAGTAGTCGTGACTGTAAAGTCGGCCCTATCTTCCAGCAATATGAAAAAGGGTACCGTTTCTAAAGCGGTAATCGTAAGAACCAAAAAAGAAATTCGTAGAAAAGATGGTTCTTATATCAGATTCGAAGACAATGCTGCTGTGTTGCTTAACAACAATGATGAGCCAAGAGGTACACGTATCTTTGGCCCTGTTGCAAGAGAACTCAGAGAAAAGCAGTTCATGAAAATCATTTCCTTGGCCCCTGAAGTACTTTAATCATGGAAAGAAAATTCAATAAGCAGCCAAAGCTGCATATAAAAACCGGTGATACCGTTAAGGTTATTTCTGGTGATGACAAAGGAAAAACTGGGAAGGTACTTTCAGTTGATACTGAAAAAAGAAAGGCTATAGTTGAAGGTATTAACATGATTACAAAGCATGTGAAACCTACAGCAGCTAAACCTCAGGGAGGTATTGAGAAGAAAGAAGCTTCTCTTCACCTTAGTAACCTTATGTTGGTAGATCCTAAAACTGGAGAAGCTACCCGTACAGGTCGTAAGGTGAATGAAAATGGTAAACTCGTGAGATTCTCAAAGAAAACTGGGGAGGTGATCAATGGCTAATCCAAGAATTAAAGAAAAATATTTGAACGACATCGTTCCAGCTTTGAAAGAGAAGTTTCAATACTCCTCAGTAATGCAAGTTCCAAAGCTTACTAAAATCGTTTTGAATAAAGGAATCGGTGCTGCGGTAGCTGATAAGAAATTGGTTGATCAAGGAGTAGAAGAACTTTCTTTGATCACTGGTCAGAAGGCTGTAGCTACAAAGGCTAAGATCGCGGTGTCTAACTTCAAGTTAAGAGAAGGTATGCCAATCGGAGCGAAGGTGACTCTAAGAGGTGAAAAGATGTATGAATTCTTGGATCGTTTGATGACGGTTGCTCTTCCTCGTGTGAGAGACTTCAAAGGTATTTCTGATAAAGGTTTTGATGGTAGAGGTAATTATACACTTGGTGTTACCGAGCAGATTATTTTTCCTGAAATCTCTATAGAGAAAGTAAATAGAATCTCTGGTATGGATATCACTTTTGTGACCACTGCCGGTACAGATGAGGAGGCTTTTGCTCTGCTTAAAGCTTTCGGTATGCCTTTCGTCAACAAAAATAACCAAGAATAATCATGGCAAAAGAGTCCATCAAAGCTCGTGAGAGAAAAAGAGAAAGACTGGTAGCCAAGTATGCCAAGAAAAGATCTGAGCTAAAAGCAGCAGGTGATTACGAGGCTCTTGACAAATTACCAAAGAATGCTTCTCCAGTGAGACTTCATAATAGATGTAAATTGACAGGTCGTCCTAAAGGATACATGAGGAAATTCGGTATCAATAGGGTAACTTTTAGAGAAATGGCATCTGCTGGTAAGATCCCTGGTCTGACAAAGTCTAGCTGGTAAAATAACGACAGTAGTTTTTATTCTAAAAATCAATTCGTAACTTTGCACGCCCAATTCGGGTGGCGCTAGACTATATTAATATGACTGATCCAATAGCTGATTATCTAACTCGTTTGAGAAATGCCATCAAGGCTTCTCATAGAATAGTTGAGATACCTGCCTCTAACATCAAGAAGGAGATCACCAAGGTTTTGCATGAAAAAGGATATATCCAGAACTATAAGTTTGAAGATAATGGTCCTCAAGGCCTAATTAAAATTGCCTTGAAGTATAATCCTACAACAAAACAAAACGCTATCGTGAGTCTGGAAAGAGTTAGTACTCCAGGTTTGAGAAAATATGCCAAGCATGATGAACTCCCAAGAGTTATAAATGGTCTCGGTATTGCAATCGTATCCACCTCTAAAGGTGTGATGACAGACAAAGAAGCCCGTACTGAAGGTATTGGAGGCGAAGTACTTTGCTACGTATACTAATTTACTATCATGTCTAGAATAGGTAAAAAACCAATAAATATACCTGGCGGTGTTACTGTAGACGTGTCAGCTCATGGAACTGTCACTGTTAAAGGTCCAAAAGGTACTCTGACTCAGGATGTGAATCCCGATATTCAGGTAAAGGTAGAAGGAAAGGAGATTGTCCTTTCTAGACCTACTGAATCTAAGCGTCATAAGTCCTTACATGGTCTTTACAGAGCTTTGATCAATAATATGGTCATTGGTGTTTCTGAAGGGTATAAGAAAGACTTAGAGCTTGTAGGTGTAGGTTATAAAGCTTCCAATCAAGGCCAAGTGCTTGAGCTTAGTTTAGGCTATTCTCATAGCATCTTTATGGCATTGCCTAATGAGATTTCTCTTAAAACAGATACTCCTAAGGGTAAGAATCCAGTGATCACTTTGGAAGGTATTGATAAAGAATTGATCGGTCAAGTTGCAGCCAAAATCCGCTCTCTTCGTAAGGTTGAACCTTACAAAGGAAAAGGTGTGCGCTTTACTGGTGAAGTTGTTAGACGTAAGGCTGGTAAAACTGCCGGTAAAAAATAATAGGTTATGGCATTTAATAAGAATTCCAGAAGACTTAGAATCAAGCAGGGTATCAGAAGAAAAATTTCTGGTACTGATTCCAGACCTCGTTTGTCAGTTTTCAAAAGTAATACTGGCATTTATGCACAATTGGTTGATGATCTTAAGGGCATCACTGTTGCTCAGGCTTCCTCAAAAGAACTTGGAGCCAAGGCTAATACCAATGTATCTGTTTCAAAGGAAGTTGGTAAAAAACTCGCTGAGAGAGCTGTTGCAAATGGGGTATCTGAAGTAGTATTTGACCGTAATGGCTACTTATATCATGGTAATGTTAAAGCTTTGGCTGACGGTGCCAGAGAAGGAGGCCTTAAATTCTAATCATTATGTCTCAAGTAAGAAGAAAACCCATTAGGGCTACAGATACAGAATTGAAAGAAAAAGTAGTAGCTATTAACCGAGTTGCCAAAGTGGTAAAAGGTGGTAGAAGATTCTCTTTTTCAGCGATTGTTGTGGTTGGAGATGGTCAAGGTATTGTAGGTTATGGTCTTGGTAAAGCCAATGAAGTAACAGATGCAATCACTAAGGGCATTGAAGATGCAAAGAAGAACCTTGTTAAGGTTCCTGTTTTGAAAGGTACTATTCCTCATGAGCAAATCGGTAAGTTTGGTGGCGGTCTTGTTTTGATTAAACCTGCTGCTGCTGGTACTGGTGTTATTGCTGGTGGTGCAATGCGTGCAGTTTTAGAGTCAGCTGGCGTTACAGATGTGTTGGCTAAGTCTAAAGGTTCATCCAATCCCCACAACGTAGTTAAAGCTACTATTGATGCATTAGTTCAGCTTAGAGATGCTATTTCAGTTTCTCAGCAAAGAGGTGTGAAAATGTCTAAAGTCTTTAACGGATAATTATCATGGCGAAGATTAGGATTACGCAAACGAAAAGTACGATCGATAGACCTAAGGATCAAAAAGTTACTATAATAGCACTTGGTTTAGGTCGTATTAGCAAGTCTGTTGTGGTTGAAAAAACTCCTCAGATTGCTGGAATGGTAAATAAAGTGAATCACCTTGTAAAAGTGGAGGAAGCTTAATTATGAAATTATATACATTAACTCCAGCCGAAGGTTCAACCAAGAACCGAAAGAGAATTGGTAGAGGTACCGGTTCTGGTAGAGGTGGAACTTCTACAAGAGGTCACAAGGGAGCTAAATCTAGATCAGGTTATAAGTCGAAAATTGGTTTTGAAGGCGGTCAAATGCCTCTTCAAAGACGAGTTCCTAAGTTTGGCTTTAAATCTTTGAATAAGGTTGAGTTCAAACCGGTAAATTTGGATACCTTGCAAGCCCTTGCTGAGCAATATAATCTGTCTGCTATTAACATGGAGGCTTTGGTTTCTCATGGTTTGGCTTCGAAAAATGATAAGATTAAAGTGCTTGGTGGTGGGGAATTGAAATCCAAATTGGAAGTGAGTGCACACGGATTTTCTGCCTCTGCTGTTGCAGCGATTGAAAGTCTTGGTGGTACTGTAAACAAGATTTAAATAAATGAAAAAGTTTATTTCAACAGTAAAGAACATTTTCTCGATCGAAGATTTGAGAGTAAGAATTGTGAATACAATTGGTTTTCTCATCATCTTCAGATTAGGTTCATTTATCGTTTTGCCTGGAGTAGATCCTTCCAAACTTGGAGGAGCTCCTGAAGGTATTTTCGGTTTGATTGATACCTTCCTAGGTGGAGCATTTAGTAATGCATCTATTTTTGGATTGGGAATAATGCCTTATATCTCTGCATCTATCGTTTTGCAGTTGCTTACTGTTGGAGTTCCTTATTTTCAAAAAATGCAAAAGGAGGGTGAATCTGGACGGAAACGTATCAATCAGATCACTCGAGTGCTAACCATTTTAATCACCATCGCTCAAGGTATTGGTTATGTAACCGCGACAATTCTTCCGACAGGTGCAGTAATGGTTAGTACCTCTCTTTTCATGTTTAGTTCCTTAGTCCTTCTTTCTGCTGGAACTATGTTCTGCATGTGGCTTGGAGAAAAAATAACTGAAAAGGGAATTGGTAATGGTATTTCTATGCTAATCATGATAGGTATCATTTCTAGATTCCCAGGAGCTATAATTGCTGAGGGTTTGGAAAAGGGATCTTCAGGTATGTTGCTTTTAATTATTGAAGCTGTAGTCCTTTTCTTTGTGGTTGTTGGGGTTATTGCTTTGACAGAAGCCACTAGAAGAATTCCAGTTCAATATGCAAAGCAGGTTGTTGGTGGTAAAGTATATGGTGGTCAGCGTCAGTATATTCCTATAAAAGTGAATGCATCTGGAGTAATGCCAATTATCTTTGCTCAATCCTTGATGTTTGTTCCTGCTTTGATCGCTCAAATCTGGGCAAGTGAAAGTGATATTGCTAATTACATTGGGACAACGTTCTCAGATTTTACTTCTTGGCAATACAACTTGTTGTTTGCTTCCTTGATCATCATTTTCACATTCTTCTATACTGCTATTACGGTTAATCCAGAGCAGATTGCTGAAGATATGAAAAGGAATGGCGGGTTTGTTCCAGGTATTAAGCCAGGAGCTCCTACCTCTGATTTCATTGATAGCATTATTTCTAAGATTACCCTTCCAGGATCAGTTCTTCTAGCAGCTGTTGCAATTCTTCCTGCTTTGGCAATTATTGCAGGTGTTGGGAGTGAATTTGCACAATTTTATGGAGGTACTTCCCTGCTTATCATGGTGGGTGTCATTATGGATACTTTAAGACAGATAGAAAGCTATTTGCTTATGAGGCATTATGAAGGCATGATGAAAAGTGGTAATGTGAAGAATAATCCTTCCAATTATCAGGTAGCGTAAAGATGATTCATTACAAGACTTCGGAAGAGGTTTTAAAAATTAAAGAAAGTGCTGACATTCTTGGAAGAGCTCACGGAGAAATTGCCAAGCATGTTAAAAAAGGGGTAAAGACCTCTTTCTTAGATAAAGTTGCTGAAGAGTTTATTAGGGATCACGGTGCTGTGCCTTCATTTAAAGGATACAACGGTTTTCCCTCTTCACTTTGTATTTCTGTGAATGAAGTTGTTGTTCATGGATTTCCTAGTGAATATGAATTGAAAGATGGCGATATAATCTCGATAGATTGTGGAGTCTTTCACCAAGGTTTTCATAGCGATTCCGCTTATACGTATCCTATCGGTGAGGTTTCCCCTTCTGTTCTTGCATTACTTCGCGGTACTAGAGATTCACTCTATTTAGGAATTGATCAAGCCATCGCTGGCAATCGAATTGGTGACATAGGTCATGCCATTCAAAAGTTTGTCGAAGCAAAAGGTTATACCGTTGTTCGAGAATTGGTCGGACATGGTCTTGGAAGAAAGCTTCACGAAGCTCCAGAGGTTCCTAATTATGGCAAAAAAGGTAGTGGCCCCTTGTTAAAGCAAGGAATGGTGATTGCTATTGAGCCCATGATTAATCTTGGATCTAGAAATATTGTCCAAGAAAGAGATGGCTGGACTATCCGAACTGCAGATCGGAAACCTTCAGCTCATTATGAGCACACAGTTGCAATATTTGAAGACAGAACAGAGGTCTTAACGACCCATAAATACATAGAAGAGATAGTTAAATTCTAAGATGGCCAAACAGACATCAATCGAGCAAGACGGAACCATAACAGAAGCATTGTCAAATGCTATGTTTAAAGTGGAACTGGAAAATGGGCATCAGTTGATTGCGCACATTTCTGGTAAAATGAGGATGAATTATATCAAAATCCTTCCCGGAGATAAGGTGAAATTAGAATTGTCTCCCTATGATTTATCAAAAGGCAGAATTGTATATCGATACAAGTAATCTCGATTTGTTTCGAGAATTAGCTTTCGATATCGTTTTGTAAAAACATATGGCCGAAAAGTAAAATAATAATCATATGAAAGTAAAGGCATCGATTAAAAAAAGAAGTGCTGACTGTAAGGTGATCAGAAGAAAAGGAAAACTTTACGTCATCAATAAGAAAAATCCTAAGTATAAACAAAGACAAGGTTAATCATGGCTAGAATTGCAGGTGTAGACATACCAGACAATAAGCGCGGCGAAATTGGACTTACCTATATCTTCGGTATTGGTAGAAGTGCTGCGAAAGCGATCCTGAGCAAGGCCGGTATCTCTTTTGACAAAAAAGCTGGAGAGTGGAATGATGAGGAATCTACCGCAATCCGTAACATCATTGCTGAGGAATATAGAACAGAAGGTGTGCTTAAGTCAGAGATCCAATTGAACATTAAGCGTTTGATGGACATTGGATGTTATAGAGGTTTGAGACACAGAAAAGGACTTCCTGTTCGTGGTCAAGGCACAAAAAACAATGCCAGAACAAGAAAAGGAAAGAGAAAGACTGTTGCTAACAAGAAGAAAGCAACTAAATAAAATCTGATTTAGATCATGGCTCAGAAAAGAAACGATAAAGCAAAAGGTAAAAAAAGAGTTGTAAAGGTAGAAGCTGTAGGCCAAGCACATATCAAGGCTTCCTTCAACAATATCATTATATCTATTACCAATAATGCAGGTCAAGTAATCTCTTGGGCTTCTGCCGGTAAAATGGGATTCAGAGGCTCTAAGAAAAATACTCCATACGCTGCTCAGATGGCGGCTCAAAATTGTGGTCAAGTAGCATTTGACCTTGGTTTGAGAAAAATCGAGGTATTTGTAAAAGGTCCGGGTGCAGGTCGTGAATCAGCGATCAGAACCTTGCAAAATGTAGGTTTGGACGTGACTACTATTATAGATGTGACTCCAATGCCGCACAACGGTTGTCGTCCTCCTAAGCGTAGAAGAGTTTAATTTTAAAAAAGTTACAGAATGGCAAGATATACAGGTCCTAAAGCGAAAATCTCCAGAAGGTTTGGAGAAGCTATCGAAGGTCATAGCAAAGCGCTTCAGAAGAAAAACTACCCTCCAGGTATGCATGGACGTGGTAGAAGAAAGAAGCAGTCTGAATATGCAGTTCAGCTTTCTGAAAAGCAAAAAGCAAAATACATCTATGGAGTTTTGGAAAGACAATTCGCTAAGATGTTTGATATTGCTTCTAGAAAATCTGGAATTACCGGTGAAATCCTTCTTCAATTGCTTGAAGCTCGTTTGGATAATACGGTTTACAGATTAGGAATTTCTCCTACTCGTCGTGGTGCTAGACAGCTTGTGGGTCACAAGCACATTTTAGTAAACGGTGAAGTTGTTAATATTCCTTCTTACACCCTCAAGCCAGGTGATGTGGTATCTGTTAGAGAGCGTTCTAAGTCTCTTGAAGCAATCACAAACAGCCTTGCAGGCAAAGCAGCAAATAGATATCCTTGGTTAGAGTGGGATAATGCTTCTTTGACAGGGAAATTCGTCAGTGTACCAGGCAGAGATGATATTCCTGAGAATATCAAGGAGCAACTCATTGTCGAACTTTACTCTAAGTAATATTTTACTATTTTCAGCTAAAAAACAGAACGAGATATATGTCCATACTAGCATTTCAAATGCCCGAAAAAGTGGTGATGGAGAAAGCCGACGACTTTCATGGCTTGTTCACCTTCAAACCGCTAGAAAAAGGCTATGGAGTTACCATCGGTAACGCTCTCAGAAGAATATTGCTTTCTTCTTTGGAGGGATACGCCATCACTTCTATTAAAATCCCAGGAGTGGTTCACGAATTCTCTACCATTGAGGGCGTAGTAGAAGACGTGACTGATATTATTTTGAACCTAAAGCAGGTAAGATTCAAAAAAGTGCATGAAGCATTTGATGGAAAAATAACTGTAGAGATCAAAAATCAATCCGTGTTCACCGCAGGGGACATTGCTAAGTTCACTTCTTCTTTCGAAGTCTTGAATCCGGAGTTGGTGATCTGTCACATTGATGAGACCAAAAACTTCGAAATTGAGATCATTATTGAAAAGGGAAGAGGCTACTTGCCAGCTGAAGAGTCTAAACCAAAGGAGCAGGTTTTTGGTCAGATCTCTATTGACGCAATTTTCACACCTATCAAAAATGTGAAATACAGCGTTGAAAATACTCGAGTTGAGCAAAAAACTGACTTTGAAAAATTGATCCTCGAAGTGACTACAGATGGTTCAATCCACCCTGAAAAAGCGCTTCAAGAGTCTGCCAAAATTTTGATTCAACACTTCATGTTGTTCTCAGACCAGACAATGGTACTTGATTCAACAGGTGTTGCTGAGCCAGAACCAATCGATGAGGAATTCCTTCATATGCGAAAGCTTTTGAAGACGTCATTGAGTGATCTTGACCTTTCTGTTAGAGCATTCAACTGTCTTAAAGCTGCGGATGTGAGAACGCTAGGTGACCTTGCCAGACTTGAAATTTCAGATATGATGAAATTCAGAAATTTCGGCAAGAAATCTCTTGCTGAATTGGAGCAACTCATCCAAGAGAAAGGCCTAACCTTCGGTATGGACATCTCTAAGTACAAACTTGACGAAGAATAATAAAAAATGAGACACGGTAAGAAAATTAACCACCTTGGTAGGACTGCCTCTCACAGGAAGGCAATGCTTTCCAACATGGCAGCTTCCCTGATTCTTCACAAGCGTATTTCCACTACGCTTGCCAAGGCTAAAGAATTGAAGAAGTTTGTTGAGCCTCTGGTTACCAGAGCTAAAGAAGATTCTACACATAATAGACGTATTGCTTTCTCCTACCTAAAAAGCAAAGAGGCTATCAAGGCTCTATTTGGTGAGGTAATTGAAAAAGTAGGTACACGTCCAGGAGGATACACCAGAATTATTAAAACTGGTTTTCGTCTAGGAGATAACGCTGAGATGTGTATCATCGAATTGGTAGATTTCAATGAATTAATGTTGAAGGATGCTAAGCCAGCTAAGAAAACTACTAGAAGATCTAGAAGATCAACTGGTAAGGCTGCTGATGCTCCTGCTGCAACAGTTGCTGATTCAGCTGCTGAGACTGACAACGGAGAACAATAAATTGAAAATTACTTTCAAATATCAAAAGGATTGAACGGCCGTTCAATCCTTTTTTTTATACCCTAGCCTAATTTCCCCTCCCCAAGAATTATTAACTTTGGGCAATCTTCAAAGAAATGATTAAACAAAAAGCTACCCTACTTCTAGCTGATGGGACAGTATTCCACGGATCCCTTATCGGTAAAGCCGGCACTAATGGCGGTGAAATATGTTTCAACACCGGAATGACTGGATATCAGGAAATTTACACTGATCCATCCTATACCGGTCAAATAGTAGTTACCACTACTTCTCATATAGGTAACTATGGGGTTCATGCCGAAGAAATTGAGTCTGATCATCCCTGTGTGGCAGGTATTGTGGTTAATAGTTTTTCTGAAGTGTTTTCTAGACTTGATGCTTCCGGTTCCTTGCAAGATTATCTAGTGAACTATGGCATTACGGGCATCGCTGATATTGATACCAGGAAATTGGTTCGCCACCTTCGCTCCAAAGGAGCCATGAATGCAATTATCAGTTCAGAATTTGAGGATGATTTAGAAGGGCTAAAAGCCGAATTGGCAAAAGTGCCTGATATGAACGGACTGGAACTTTCCTCTTCTGTTTGTACCCAAGAACCATTCTTCTTTGGTGATCAAAATGCCTCAATTAAAGTAGCCTGCTTGGATTTTGGCATTAAGAAAAATATCCTTAGAAATCTGGCTTCACGCGGAGTTTACTGCAAAGTGTATCCTGCCAAGACCAAATTGAAAGAAATGGAAGAATGGGGGCCACAGGCTTACTTCCTTTCAAACGGCCCGGGCGATCCTGCTGTCATGGAGTATGCCGTGGATACGGTAAAGGATATTCTTGAAACGGGGAAACCAGTTTTTGGAATTTGTCTTGGTCACCAGCTTTTGGCTGAGGCAGTGGGGATCAAAACCTATAAAATGCACCATGGTCACCGTGGATTAAATCATCCCATTAAAAATCTCTTGACAGGGAAAAGCGAAATCACCTCTCAAAACCATGGATTCAACGTGGTCAGAGAAGATGCTGAAAGCAATCCTCAAGTTGAAATCACCCACGTTCACCTGAATGACAATACTGTAGCAGGGATCAGGTTGAAAAATAAGCCGGCTTTTTCTGTACAATATCACCCCGAATCTTCTCCAGGACCTCATGATTCCAGGTATCTGTTTGATGATTTTATTTCCCTCATAAACCAAAATTAATTCTAATAAACCTTTTAAAACTATGACGTTGATTCAATCAATTCATGCAAGACAAATCCTCGATTCAAGAGGTAACCCTACTGTAGAAGTCGATGTAGTTACTGAAAATGGCGCGTTTGGTCGTGCGGCTGTACCAAGTGGTGCTTCCACCGGTGTCAATGAAGCTGTAGAACTCAGAGACGGCGACAAAAGTAAATATCTCGGAAAGGGTGTATTGAAAGCCGTAGCAAATGTAAATGACATCATTGCTCCTGAATTGGTAGGAATGGATGTTTTTGAGCAAAATACCATTGATCAAATCATGATTGATCTAGATGGCACTCCTACCAAAAGCAAATTGGGAGCAAATGCTATCCTAGGCGTTTCTCTTGCAGTGGCAAAAGCTGCAGCTATGGAGGCAGGACAGCCCTTGTATCGCTATATCGGTGGTGTAAATGCCAACACACTGCCTGTCCCAATGTTGAATATCATCAACGGTGGTTCTCACTCTGATGCACCAATTGCTTTCCAAGAATTTATGGTTCGTCCAGTTGGAGCAGCTAGCTTTTCTGAGGCGATCCGTATGGGAGCTGAAATTTTCCACAACCTGAAAAAAATCCTTCATGACAAAAACCTAAGCACGGCTGTAGGTGATGAAGGTGGATTTGCTCCAAATTTCTCAGGAGGAACTGAAGAAGCTTTGGCATGTATCCTTGATGCAATCGCAAAAGCTGGTTATAAGCCAGGTGATGATGTGACCATCGCTTTGGATTGTGCTTCTTCTGAGTTTTACAAAGAAGGAAAATACGATTACTCTAAGTTTGAAGGACCAACAGGTAAGGTGAGATCACGCGAAGAGCAAGTAGCATACTTGGCTGAATTGACAGAAAAGTATCCTATTGATTCTATCGAGGATGGTTGTGCTGAAGAAGATTGGGCAGGTTGGGCAATGTTGACCGCTAAAATCGGCGATAAAGTCCAATTAGTAGGTGATGACCTTTTCGTAACCAATGTCAAATTCTTGAAAAGAGGAATTGAAGAGAAGTCTGCAAACTCCATCTTGGTAAAAGTGAACCAGATCGGAACTCTTACCGAGACTTTGAATGCCATAAGCATGGCTCATAAAGCTGGATTTACAGCAGTAATGTCTCACAGATCAGGTGAAACAGAAGATTCTACTATTGCTGATTTGGCAGTGGCAGTGAACTGTGGACAGATCAAAACTGGTTCTGCTTCTCGCTCTGACCGTATGGCTAAATACAATCAATTGCTTCGTATCGAAGAGCAGTTGGGTGAATCAGCAATTTTCAAAGGCAGATTGAAGTAATTGCCTTTCAAATTGATCATTCCAAGACAGCCTCACTTTTGGGGCTGTCTTTTTTTTGCATCATTTTTGTACTTTCAGACTGAATCTGGTCCATCCTTATGAAGAAAATCTTCAAGTACGCAGGCAACTTTTACTTCCTTTCCATATTTCTATTCCTCTTTTGGATGGTTTTTATCGATTCCAATAGCCTGATTATTCATCTCAGACTCACCAAAAAGCTATGGGATCTGGAAGATCAGAAGGAGTACTATCAGGAGAAAAAACTTCAAATTAAAGCTGAAAGAGAAGAATTAATGAGCAATTCTGAACTTTTGGAAAAGTTTGCCCGTGAACGTTACCTGATGAAAAAACCAACCGAAGATCTCTATGTCGTTATCGAAAAATAAGGTTTTGTTCTCTTTGACTTTTGTGTGGATTGTTTTTCATTCCATTGCTTTCGGGCAAAGAGACATAGATCCCGATGAAAATCCATCCTTAAAAGACCGAATGTACTTTGGAGGAAATTTGGGACTTCAATTTGGCACAGTTACCCTCATAGATGTGTCTCCACTTGCTGGGGTGATGATCACTCCGAAGTTTTCATCAGGTATCGGTGCTACTTATCAATACTACGATAACAATTTGTTCCAAGGTTCTACCGGTTCGGCTTATGGAGGAAGGGTGTTTACCAGATACAATGTTCTTCCAAATATTTTTGCTTATTCCGAATTTGAGTCAATCAATTGGAATGCCTATAATTTCTTTAATGACCGATTTCAGCGTACTTGGACGGATGCCTTTTTCTTAGGTGCAGGTTATTTTGCCCCATTTGGGCCTAGAGGTGGTGCCAATTTTACTTTTCTCTACAATCTGATGCATGACAACCGCAATTCCTATTACAATGAACCTTATGTAATACGGGTTGGTTTTGTGATGTAATTGCTCCTCTTTCCTTTCATGAACTCTCTGGTAACAAAAATATTCCGCACTCATCAAGAGTGCTCAGATTGCCCTTCCCCAAAGGTGATTCAGCAGTTTTTTGAGGAATTGCTCGGTCTCCTTTTCCCAGAATACGCAGTCCAAAAGGCGAAAAGCCAAGAAGAAGTGGCTGCGAGGTTGATTCTTTTACGTGAGCAATTGGCTTCAATTTTATCAAGAAACCACCACTTGCATTCGGGAGTAGGTTCAGAATTGGCAAAGGATTTTTTCGATCGGCTTGAGCTCGTATTTGATTGGGTTCATCAGGATGTGGACGCCATGTATGCCGGCGATCCGGCCGCCAAGTCTAAAACAGAGATTTTGAGAAGCTATCCGGGGTTTTATGCCATTTCTGCCTATAGAATTGCCAATCTCCTTCACCAATTGGGGATAAAATTGATCCCAAGAATGATTACGGAAATCGCTCACAGCCGAACCGGAGTAGATATCCATCCAGGTGCGACCATTGGGCAATATTTCTGCATTGACCACGGTACAGGTGTGGTGATTGGTGAAACTACCCTGATTGGCAACCATGTGAAAATCTATCAGGGTGTTACACTAGGTGCACTCAGCGTAGACAAAGCTGATGCAGATGTAAAGCGTCACCCTACTATCGAAGATAATGTGGTCATCTATGCGGGTGCTACGATTCTCGGTGGAAAGACCGTGATCGGTAAAAATTCCGTGATCGGGGGAAATGTCTGGCTAACCAAGTCTGTACCGGCAAATTCCAAAGTCTATTACCAGACCCAAATTCATCATGAAGATGGCTTGGTAACAGACCGATATGTATTCAAAAATGATTTTGATGAGACTCTTTGAACTAATAGGTAATACCCCTCTGGTCGAATTAGAACATATTCCGACTAATCCAAAGGTGAAAATCTTCTGCAAAATGGAAGGTCAAAATCCTGGAGGAAGTGTGAAAGATCGAGCTGCGTATAATATGTTGCGATCGGCTTTGGATCGTGGGGATATCAAAAAAGGAGATAAACTGGTAGAAGCGACAAGCGGGAATACCGGAATCGCTTTGGCCATGGTAGCTAAAGTGCTCGGGCTGGAGATGACTCTGATCATGCCGGATAATTCTACCAAGGAGCGTGTGCTTTCCATGGAGGCTTATGGTGCAAGAGTAATCCTTACTCCGGCAGCCAAAACCATCGAATATTCCCGCGTACTAGCCGAGCAGATGCGAGATGAAGAAGGCTACTTTATGCTCAATCAGTTTGGCAATCCTGACAATTACCTGGCCCACTACAAGACTACCGGCCCTGAAATCTGGAAAGATACCGAAGGAAAAGTGACCCATTTTGTTTCTGCTATGGGTACTACCGGTACGATTATGGGAGTGTCTAGATACCTGAAAGAAATGAATCCAAGGGTTCAGATCGTGGGTACACAGCCTACCGACGGCTCGAGTATTCCGGGAATCCGTCGCTGGTCGCCGGAGTTTTTGCCAGAGATTTTTGAAAGGGAAAGAGTAGACAGAGTCATTGATGTGAGTCAGCAGCAAGCGACAGAGATGACTCGACGAATGGCCAAAGAGGAAGGGATCCTGGCGGGAATGAGCAGCGGTGGAGCCCTCCATGCTGCCATCGAACTTTCCAAAGAACTCGAAGAAGGCCTGATTGTCTGCATTACTTGCGACAGAGGTGACCGATATCTGAGTTCGGATTTGTTTGGGTGAAAAATTAAATTAGTCCAAAGTATATACAGACTGGCCCACGATTTAAATCGTGGGCCAGTCTGTTTTAGAAGAATCTTTTCATCTTCTCCAATCCTTCTTTGACTACTATACCTGCATCCATGGCATAGTAGGTAGGATTAAAGAGCTCAAGTGAGAGAATGATTTGTCCTCCTTTGGTTTTTAAAGTCTCTGCTAGTTCTTTCATTGGAGCAGCACCGTCTCCAGGCATTACTCGGTCTTTGTCCTGCTGTTCAGTACGGGGAATGCTTGCTGGGAAATCATTCATGTGAAAGATATCAATCGCATGTCCGTCTAGCATTTTCATTCCTTCAAAACCAGACCCTCCTCGGAAAAGGTGATACACGTCAGCAAGTATTTTGGCGTCTTTATCATCTGCAGCAGCAGCCACGGCCATGGCTTGTCCTAGATGGAAGAAGGAAGGAAAGGCTCCCCAAAACTCCAGCTGAGGCATCACTCCCGTTTTTCTGCCAAGCTCTAGGAGTTTTTTATATCGCTCTCCGGCTTTCAGTAAATCTAAAGGAGCTTCTGTCCCTATAGCTGGGGCAGCTACTCGGGTACAGCCTAGTTCTGCTAGAATCCCCATCTCTTTTTCCATTTGAGTAAATCCAGCCTTGCTTTTTTCCTCATCTTGAGCCATCCAGGTCGGAAATCCAATGCAATCAAAAAACTCCAATCCGGCATCGGAGGCAAGCTTCTTCAGAGAAGCAACTGTTTTTCCTTCCTTTACATAGGCTTCGATTTCCATCATCCAAGGCTCGAAACCATCATAGCCGGCTCTTGCTGCCAATTCGATAACTTGAGGCAGACTCAATTTTTGTCCTCTAATGGTACTGGTGTTGAGGGAGAATTTAAACTGTGTAGAAGTCTTTGGGCTAGGAGAGGCTTGGACAGATGTAGCTGTGGCAGCGATAGGTGCGAGGGCGAGGGTTTTTAGGAGTTGTCTTCTGGTGGTCATAGGGTCTTTATTTTTATCCGCTGAAAACATCTTAAATCCGTTTAAACATATTTTGAATAAATCGTTTCAATAAGAATTTTCAATCGTATTTTTCAAGATGCTTAAAATAGTATTTTTCCTGAGTTCAGTTTTCTTTTTTCTGAGTAACGGAATTTCTGCACAAGTAGCGGGTGAAAATTTGCCCTATATTCCCGTTTACAGGGAGCAAATACCTTATTTCCAGGAGTTGATTACTGGAGGTCAATTTGCTGAACCATCCTCCTTGATTAAAGGGGAGCCGTATTATGGCTCCCGCCAGTTTGAGCGCGGTACCCTTCGGATCAATGGAATCACCTACCCGGAGGTGCCCTTAGTCTATGATTGCTACAGAGATCAGTTGGTTACGTTTCATCCCATTTTCAATCAGAAGATCTTGATCAAGCCTGAGAAGATCGATGGGTTCTCCCTTTCCAATGGAGACTTATTCAAGCACTTTACAGGTAATGAATCTTATTTCCGACATGGAAATGGCATCTATCAAGTAGTCGGTGAAGGGAAAGCGGTTGCTTTGGCCAAGCGATACAAGACTACGAAGGCACTCAGAGAAATGTCTCGCTACGACGAGGAGTACCTTGATAAAGTAGATTTCTTTGTTCTAAATGATGGAGTATTTACAGTAGTGAAAAAGGCTTCAGATGCTTACTTGGCTTTGGGCTTAGAACCTAAAGTTCTCAAAAAAGAGCTGAAAGCAAAAGGTCTCCAATTCAAACCCAATCCAGAAGGATTTTTGAGTTTTCTGGTTTCTCACCCCGCCTTGGATTGATAATGATGAAGGGATTTTACAAAAGTTTGTTTTTGCTATTGGCTGCTTTTTCCTTGAGTCAATCGGCCTTTTCCCAAGAGGAAAACAGAATATCAGGATTCTTCCCCGGAGTTACTTTTGAGCGATTTGCTGACTTGGTGGAAAAAGAGACTGCCTATCGATTTTATTTCAAAGAAAGCGATGTGGCCGGGCTGATGGTCAATCTTCAAGCAAATAAGGACAAGTTGGAAGATGTACTTGGGGTGATTTTTCTTAAAACGGATTTGAAATTTTCCATTTCCACCCAAAAGGAGGTTTTTGTATCTAAAGGTGAAAAACTTCAAGTCGATTTTCTTCCCAATTATTTTCAAGCACCGACCTCTGGAATTTCAGGTTCAGCGGCTCAGGATGAATTTGTGCGAAATAGGCGCTATGTCATAGGAATTCCCGGAGGAGGTCCAGAAGCCAAACTTGTCGGTGTGGTAAAAAGTCTGGAAAATAATCAGCCTATCGAAGGTGCGATCGTCTATGAAAAAGAGTCGATGCAGCAGACCATCACGGATAAGGAGGGAAAGTATGAAATCACCATCCCAAAGGGATACAAAACACTTCTTGTGCAGAATATCGGTGGCTACACCGAGCAGCGGCTTTTGGATGTTCAGGGAAATGGGACGCTAGACCTGAATATCGGGGAGGGAGTTTTTGCCCTCAACGAAGTCGTAGTTAGATCGGGAGCCTTGACAAATGTCTCACGCCCTGAAATGGGAGTGCAATCCCTGTCTGTCCAGCAGATGCGCAAATTGCCTGCTGTCATGGGAGAGGTCGACATCATCAAAGGAATCCTGACCATGCCAGGTGTGAATACGGCAGGAGAGGCGAGTGTGGGCTTTAATGTGCGAGGCGGTGCGGCAGATCAAAACTTGATTCTTTTGGATCAAAACACCTTGTTTAATCCATCTCACTTGTTCGGGTTTTTCTCAGCAGTCAATTCTGATATGGTTCAAGGGGTAGAACTCTATAAAGCCGGAGTTCCTGCAAGCTTGGGAGGCAGGCTTTCTTCCGTCCTCCAAGTGACGCCTAAAAAAGGTAGAACAGATAAAATCGGTGGCTCGGGTGGCATTGGACCTATGACAAGCAGATTAAGTGTAGATGGACCGATCGGAGAAAATACCACATTTATTTTAGGTACACGTCTGACTTATTCGGATTGGTTATTGGATGCCTTGCAAGATCGGATTGACTTGGGAGCAAGCCGTGCCTTTTTCGCAGATTTCAATGGGGCAGTAGAGCATAGATTCAGTGAAAAGGATGCAATTCGGGTTTCCGGGTACCTCAGCAAGGATGAATTCCAGTTTGACCCGGATACGGTTTACAGCTATTCCAATAAGAATTTTGCGGTATCTTGGACACATTATTTCAACGATGAGCTGGAGGCGACTTTTTCGGCCGGTCAGGATGGGTATGATTTTATGGTAGAAGGAGAAGACAATCCTCTCAACTCTTATCAGTATCGCTTCGATATCAAGCAGCAGTTTTTGAAAGTGCAGTTTAGACAGGAAAAGGGCGACAGCCACATTTTAACTTATGGTGTCCATGGGATTTACTATCAGTTAAACCCGGGTAGAATCAATCCTTTTGGAGCGGAAAGCATTGTGATTCCCGATCAGGTCGCCTCGGAAAAGGCGATGGATTGGTCGCTTTTCATCGGAGATGAATTTGAGATTAATGAGCAGCTGACCATGAGTGGCGGACTCAGGTATAATCTCTATCGATTCCTAGGACCACAGACCTTGCCAGTATATGCAGCCGGAGAGCCTTTTCTTTCGGAAAACATTACAGGAGAAACCGTCTTCGGAAATGGAGAAAATGTCCAAACTTACCATGGGCCGGAGTTCAGATTCTCAGCTAGGTATGCTCTTTCCAATTGGTCCTCTATCAAAGCAGGAGTCAACTCCATGCGGCAAAACATCCATTTGCTGAGTAATTCCTCGGTGATCACCCCAACTGACACTTGGAAGCTCAGCGATCCTTTTCTCAAGCCTCAGCGTGGGATTCAGTATGCCTTGGGCTACTTCCGAAATATGAAGCAGGGGATGTATGAACTTTCGGCAGAGGTCTATTACCGAACCATGCAAAACCTCCTAGACTACAAATCAGGAGCCCAGATCGTGTTAAATGACCGAATCGAGCAGGACGTTTTGGTCACTCAGGGAAAGGCTTATGGGGCTGAATTTTACTTGAGGAAATTGCAGGGTAAGCTCAATGGCTCGATCGCTTACACCTATAGCCGATCGCTATTGCAAACTGACCCTGCCGAAAGAAAAGAAAAGATCAACCGCTCTGAGTGGTATCCAAGCAACTTTGATCAGCCGCATAATGCCAATGTAGTCGTGAATTATGAACTCAGTCGAAGGCTAAATATGACCATGGCTGGCAAGTACAGCACCGGAAGACCAGTGACGTTGCCGATCGCTAAGTTTGAATATGGAGGTGCAGAGCGGGTGTATTTCTCAGACCGCAATTCCTTCCGCGTACCGGATTATTTCCGAATGGACTTTTCCATCAACTTGGAGGGTAATCATAAAGTCAACAAGCTGGCTCATGCTTCTTGGTCTTTTGGTGTGTACAATGTACTCGGACGAGACAATGCCTATTCCATCTATTTCGTACCGGAGGGAGGCAAGTTGCAAGGCTATCAGCTGGCGATTTTTGCTGAACCTATCCCTTTTATCACTTATAATTTCAGATTCTGATGAATAGAAGTTGGTTTTTGTTAGTCATTCTGATTGGGATATGCTGTGGGTGCAGGACTCCCTTCGAGCCTGAAATTCCGGATACCGCACTTCGGATTTTAGTAGTGGAAGGCTATTTGGACACAGAGGGGATGAAAAGCGAACTCAAGCTAAGCCGAACTGTACCGCTTTCTAATGAGTCATCCATGCTTCCCGAAACAGGTGCTACGGTAGTTCTCCGTGGTCAAAATGGGCAACAGTTTCCCCTTTCTGAAAAAGGGCAGGGTATCTATCTCTTCGAGAGAAATTTAGACGAAGGGCAAACTTACACACTCGAAATTGTATTGAGGTCAGGGGAGCGATATGCCTCAGAAGATCTCAGGCCAATTATCACTCCGGAGATCATTGACGGGGGATTTAAACGGGATGTAGATGGCGTGGAAGTTTTTGTATCCACTCAGGGAAATGCCCAAGCGGACGATTTTCTCTGGACTTTCGAAGAAACTTGGATTTACAGACCTAGAATCAGAACTACTTATATCTATGATGCTCGGTTGAGAGATGTCAGGCAAAGAACCGAGGCCGAACAAAATTCTCTTTGCTTCAAATCAGAATCCAGCCCAGATATAGTGCTGGAGACCAGCTCTAGATTTCAGGATCAGGTGGTTTTTGAAAAAACAGTAACTGAAATCCCAGAGGGAGACGAAAGAATCATGGAGCGATACAGCGTTCTTATTTCTCAAAAGGGAATTGCTTCCAAGGATGTTCAGTTTTGGGAAATACTGAAGAAAAACACAGAGGACATAGGGTCAATTTTCAGCCCTCTGCCTTCCCTGATTGGAGGGAATATCAAGAGCTTGGATAATGCTTCCAATCCTGTAATCGGTCAGGTAAGCCTCGGAGTGATCCGTCAGAAGCGGATTTACATTAATCGGGCAGAGGTGAGCCCTTGGAACTACATTGATCCACAGTTTAATGATTGTATTGTCGGCGAGGAACCTGTATTTAGAGTCTCCTACCAAGAGGCATTTGGAAATGGTGCAGTTGTACCAGCAAGGGAGTTATTGCAGGGAACGACCATAGTGGGGTATTTTCCTTCCACTCGCCGATGTACTGATTGCACCCTGTATGCATCTCCCATTCGACCGGATTTTTGGGAAGATAATTGATTCGCTATGCTGTTTAAAATTTCATATACTCATTCACTCAAGAATTACAGCTATTGGCTTGCCATCTTGATCATTTGGATGATAAATCAAAGCGCCATCGCTCAATCCTTGGCTAACCCGATCGAGCAGGTCCGTTTCCAAACCCCAAAGACGCTTTATTTTTCAGGAGAGAAAATATGGTTTGAAGCCATGGTAAATATGGGGGATCAGGCTTCGGCTTCCCAAGTCTTGTATGCAGAATTGATTGACCGTAATGCGGTATCCATCATCCATACCAAAGTCCCTTTACAAAAAGGCGAGGCCGTCAATTACCTGAAAATACCAGAGCAGATCCCCTCAGATCAGTATTTGTTGAGGGTTTATACTAGAGTTAGTCCTTATTTGGATATCAATTCAGGAATTTCCCAGCAGTTTGTGACGGTGATCAATCCTAGAATTCCACCCAAGCCATCTGGCAATCCTCAAAAAGTAGACTTACAAATAGGGCAGCAAGTAGCTAAAGGTGCCAATCTTGAATTTACATCTTCAACTGTGGGGCCGTTTGGGAAGGCTTCAGGGGTTTCTATAGCCAATCCTTTTCTTTCCGAGGAGCAGCGTCAATGGAAATCGGATGAAGTATATGCCGATTTGGCCAAAGAGAATCTTTTGCCTGAACTATTCGGGCATGTGGTCAAAGTAAAAGTGCCAAATCAAGATACCAATTTGACTTACTTTCTTTCGGTACATGGCTCTCAAAGTGCACTATTTACAGACCATCCTGATGAAAACGGGAATTTGGTTTTCGATATCGGAGGCTTGAGACATTGGGATCGATTGATTGTCCAGCTGGAAAATGGCCAGGAAATGCCCGGTTTGGAAGTGGTGTCTCCAGTGATCAAAACAACCTTTAGAAAGGATTTCAAATTCCCTGAGCTTACTATCCAAGAATCACAGCTGGAAGAGCTTAGCCTCTTGCTCAAGGCGTCTATGATGCAGACCTATTTCCTGGAGCGCTTCGAAAACGACTCCTTGGAAGTGGTGACCGGATTTGTGGCAGACTATACCTATAATCTGGATGATTATACCCGTTTTGAAACGGTCGAGACAGTACTAAGAGAATATGTGCCAAGCGTGGCAGTTCGTACTAGGGAAAAAAAGAAGGAGTTTCGATTACTCAATGAAGCTAATAAAACGGTCTTCGAGTCTAATCCCCTCATCGTAGTGGACGCCATGCCGGTCTTTGATTCTGATTTGTTGGCTTCCTTCAATCCAAAATTGCTTAAAAGGCTGGAGGTGCTCAATCGGGAATTTTACCTCAATGACCGAACCTACCCCGGAGTGCTGAGTTTTTCCAGCTACGCCAATAATTTCGGATTATTTCCTTTGGCCCCATCGGCCCGTTTTTTTGATTACCACGGTCTTCAGCCGTTTACCGAATTAGACAAAAGGCAGTTTGCCTCACCGGCTACAAATGACCGATTTCCGGATTGGAGAACTGTTCTGTTTTGGGCAGAAAATGAGGATAAAATCAGCTTTCAAGCGCCGGACTTAGCTGGGATTTTCATCTTTTGGGAGCGAGAAAGTCAAAATGGAATATCCACGGTGAAGCGAACTTATTTTCAGGTTAAAAACTGAGAATCACTCTGCCTTTATGCCCAATTCCTTGTTGAAAAACTCCTTGAGTAGGTTTTCATAAACTTTGCTTTCTAACTGCTCTTGGCCTGATCCTTTCTTCTCGGGAAAAGTCTCCATATGCAGCGTCTGGGTAGGAAAGGCAAATCGAACTCCAAGTGTTTGCGCCAGTTTGACAATCTGAATCAGGATTTCATGTCTGGATTGTAATTCTTCCTGGATGTTGGGCACTTCAAAGAAAATGTAAAACATCACATCCTGACTGTAGCTCGAGAGGTTGTTGAAGTAGACGTGATAGAGGTCTTTTCTTGTTTTTGGATGGGTTTTGATGATTTCTCGCAAGCCTATGACAAACTGTTCTATCAAGGCCGGAGGCGTGTCATAGGTGATGGTCAGCGTGGTGGTAAATCTTCTGTATTGTCTCAGCCCGTGATTGTCGACGACGGCGTCCGCTATTTTTCCGTTTGGAACATACATTAATGAGTTTCTGAAGGTCCTAATTCGCGTAGACCTGAAGCCGACTTCCTCGACAGTCCCGTCGATTTCTCCTGAAGTCACCCAATCCCCTACCTGGAAAGGCTTATCGATAAAGATCATGATCGAGCCAAAGAAATTTTTGATGGTGTCCTGTGCGGCTAGGGCGATTGCCACCCCACCAATGGATAAGCCGGTCAAAAATGGAATGATGTCCAAATCAAGCCCATCTTGCAAGATGAAAAGGGTGCCAACTATAATGACGAGCGCTTTTAGGGTTTTGCGAAGCAAAGGGACGAGTTGGTCATCTAGTGTGGAGGCAGTTTTTGCGGCGAGACTGGCAAAATAGGCGGCGACGACATCTACTATTTTGTAGAAAATCACCATGATAAAAAATGGCTTCAGCGTATTGAAGACGACCACGATCCAAGCCCAAATTTCTACAGGAAGATGTAAGACCCTGATGAATAGCGATAGCAACAGCACGATCAGGTAAAAGCTGGTGATCTTGGCGATCGGAAGAAGGTAGTTTTTACCGATGTCCCCATATCCCAATCTGCTCATCAGATAAAGGAGTACTCGGTCCACCAAAAAAGTAAAGACCAAATGTGCCAAAAAGGTCATTAGAATCAGGATTAGAATCCCCAAAATCTGCCAAAGCTGAAGTCCCAAGTATTGCTCAGTCCCCATTTTTGGGAGCAAATTGAGAAGCTTGTCAGTTCCCAATGGATAAGTTTCCGAATGCAGTTGAGCGATTTGGCTCACTGAAAAAGAAGAAAATTTCCATTGACCACCGTGCTTTTCAAGGTAAATGGCAGGAAGTCTTTTTTTGTCAAAATAGTATTTATGCTCAGCATTTGAGGCAGAATCTACATAGTTTGGCTCATTCGGGATTTCGCTGGTGCGGATGATGATTCCCTTTCCTTCAAGCACTTGCTGGAGCTTTACGGCGAGTTCTTCGGGGTCCCCGGTTACTCCTCGTCTATCCAGGGTCCTAGCCGCCCGACTTGGTTTGAAGTTGTTGGGATCCAAGTTGAAAAAGAAACTCAGGGTCGTATGGTAGGGAGAACTGAGATTTACTCCTTCGGGTAAAGGTTTGGAATCTTGTTCGTCTACCAAAAGCTGCCCAAATCCTTGGATGACAAGAAGTAGAATGAATGAGGATGCAAGGAATAATTTCTTAATCATATTCGATGTAGCTAAACTTTAGCAGGAAAGGTGAGGGGTTGCCTCTTTTGCCTGATTAGTCAGGGATGACGTACTCAAATAGGTTTTTACCTGATCGGGTACGAATGAGCAGTTGCCCCAATAGGGGTTGGTGAGTGATCTGGATTTCGCCTTCGCTTTCAAGTGGGGCATTGGTAAGCATGTTTCCGGAAAGGTCATAGAGGTAGCCGAAGCCTTGCTCGGCATCTGTGACGGCGAGGATTTTTCGATTTGATCCAAAATCAAAATAGCCAAACCATGCCTTTTCGCCAGAAATGGGTAAGGTCATCAAGGACTCTTCATTGTCATTGAGTACGGCCGTTTTGTTGAATTGCTTTATCAAAATTAGACCTGAGTTACCTTTTTGGTCAGTAATTAACTCAAATCGATCATCTCGATTAGACTTTTCGAGTTGATTTCGATACTGGATTTCCCCTGAAAATGATCCTCTGACCAATTCGCCTCCCAAGGAGACGGCTGAAAGGAAAGGGGTGTTTCCTAAAATCAACTTTGCTGATGTGCCGATCTCCTTACCCAAATCGAGTGGAGATCCGGGTTGTTTTTCTCCTCTTCGATTAAAAAAATGGATCTTGCCTGACTTGCTCTGGGCCATCATGAAATCTCCTTTTCCTGGAACTCTAAAATGGAAAGGTGCCCCTATGACGGGTTCTCCAAGTGGGAGTGGGTTCCAACCTTCCAAAGACTTTCCGGTCTTGTCCATTAGCCAAAGGTTCCCTTTTTCTGTAGCAACAAAATATCGGTATTCCCTTGTTTGCTCATAGTCTACCAAATTCAGTTGGGTAAGCTTTTCATCAGAAAGGGAAAGGGGGAATCCAGGGAGATAATTTCCCAATCGATCGATCGCATGTATTTGGTCTGAAGTTGCAAAAAGCAATTGTAATTTGCCGTTTTTGAAAAAGTCAATCTGAAAAGCATCTGAAATCACCGGTCCGTTAAGGGGAATGCTGTAAACTTGCTCGCCATCAGAATTGAGAAGGTAAAGGACGTGATCTTGATCTTGAATGACTAGATCTTGGGTATTGTCATTAAAATTCTTGATCACTTTTGGACCATAAGTTACTTGTTGGGAAATACTGAATTGCTTTCCTGAAACCAGTTCGAAGGATTTTTTGGAAGTAGTTTCCGCGGGGGAATCCTGAGAAAAGAAAAGGGTTATACTTCCCTCAGGACCGGAGGGATACTGATTGATCTTGAAGCTCAGGATTGGAAATGACTTGAACTCTGATTCATATTTCTGGAGAAACGTGCTCCAAGTAGGATTGCTTGTTTGAATCCAATGATCCCAGATTCTATCCAAAAAGAACGTTTTGCTGTATCCCGAAGAGGGAGAAATGGCTTTTGAAAAGGAATCTTGCGCAGACCTCGCCCAAGTATTTCCCTGGTAATAATCGTCCATCAACAGTTTCATCCCTTGGGCTGAATTAGCCAAGATCATGATGTCACCCAAGAAGCTGATGTGGGTCTGCTCAAATCCCGAAAATTTCCCATTAAATAAATGAGCGGGGAATTCTTCTTCAGGGAAAAACAGGATTTCATTTTCTCTGTAAAAATCTCCCGACTCAAATTCCGAGTTGCTTCTGAACTCTTTGAGATAAGCCCAAATCTGCTCAGGTTGACTAGTTTTTACCAATAAGGCTTGATTGTCGGTCTGATTGCCGATTGGTTCGAGCTGAAGCAAGTACATTTCTCCAGCAAAGCCGTCTAGAAATCCCCGTTCGATCAATTTGGTTTGAATCTCGCCACTGAGTGTAGATATGGGAGTGAAAGCAGGGTTTTGGAGTTTTTGGGTTTCTAGAATCCCGTCTAGGTTGATTTGGGTGATGGACTGTGTTTTGGTAGAAATCAACTTTTCAAATTCCGGAAACTGCGCCTGAACAGAAGGGAGAAAATTGATCTCTTGCTCAAATTTGATAGGCCCCTTGAATACCAATTGATTCTCTTCAAAAGCAAGGTCAAGAGCGATCACATAGTCCGAGAGGTTCAATTCTTTGATCGTATTACTTTCACGGCTGGAATTGATTCCGCTCAGCAATCTGCCAAGTCCCCGAGAAGTCAAAATCAATCTTCCTAAACCGGAATTGGCTTCCAGTTGATCACCGAGTTTATCCGAGAGTTGGTCTGGTGTGTCGCTTAGGTAAAAGCGAATAGCCTCCTCTACCACAAAAGAAGAGGAGGATATCAGGAGTACATTGTTGAGCGTGGTAATGGACCATTTTCTGGAATTAGAAGAATCCAAGTATTCCAGAATTTCCACCTCGCTGTAGTTCCGAGTTTGGAAGCGTGCTTTGGAAGGGATTTTTGATCGGAGATCTTCTAATAATTCTGTTGGAGGGTTATTTCCAAAATTGACTGTAAAAAGCAAGCTGAAATTATCGACACCCGTGGCATGATAGCTGACGGTGACTTGCTTCTTTCTTAAGATTTTGGAAAGTGCTCCATTGCCTCCAAGTAGGCTGTCTAGGGTCGTTAGTTGAGAGGAAATGGACTGGAATGCCGGAAATCTGGATAAAGGATTCCAGACGGGCTGATTGACCAGCTCATTCCAGGTTTGATCGGCCTGAGTCGTTTCAAAAATGAAAATGGCGTCACTGGAAATTAGCTCAAGGCTATTGATTTTTCTTGAAAAAATGAATGTCTCATACAGTTCATAGCCTCCCCAAGCCAGAAGGCTGAGAATCAGGATGACCAGCAGACTTTTCCAGATTTTCACGGAGAAAGGAGGTGATTAGACGTTGAGTATACAAAAAAAGACCTAAGAAACTCCGGTTTTGCCGGAAGAATCTTAGGCCCAAATGGATCAGGTGATTGGATTATTTACCCAAGCGATCCAATACATTCATTACTTCTTTCACGTGACCTCTTGATGTTTCAAGCAGGGCTTTTTCATCAGCATTAAGGTCCAATTCGATTACTTTCTCGATCCCGTTTTTACCCAAAATCACAGGTACTCCTAGGTAGCAATCGTCGATTCCATATTCACCGTCAAGCTTGATACATACAGGGAATACTCTTCTTTGGTTTTTAAGGATGGCTTCTACCATCTGAGCAGCGGCAGATCCAGGTGCATACCATGCAGAAGTACCCATCAGTTTCACTAGCTCACCGCCACCGAATTTGGTTCTTTCGATGATGGCGTCCAGCTTTTCTTTTTCTACCAATTCTGTCACAGGGATACCTGCTACAGTCGTATATCTTGGAAGTGGAACCATGGTGTCACCATGTCCACCCATTAGGATTGCTTGGATTTCTTTTCCGGATACGTTAAGCTCTTCAGCCAAAAAAGCTCTGTATCTAGCGGTATCCAAGATGCCAGCCATACCCATCACTTTTGTTCTTGGCAAGCCAGAAGTCAAGTGTGCCTGATACGTCATTACGTCTAGTGGATTGGAAACCACGATAATGATGGCATTTGGAGAATATTTGATCACATTTTCAGTCACCATTTTCACGATTCCTGCGTTGGTCTCGATCAAGTCGTCTCTAGTCATGCCTGGTTTTCTTGGAAGACCTGAGGTGATCACTACCACGTCAGAATTGGCAGTTTTGCTGTAATCATTGGTAGAGCCCACGGTACGGCTGTCGTACTGGTTGATTGGGGCTTTTTGCCAAATATCAAGTGCTTTGCCTTCAGCAATGCCTTCCTTGATGTCTACCAATACGATTTCTTCTGCTACCTCGCGATAAGCTAAAACATCGGCACAGGTGGCACCTACGTTACCTGCACCAACTACGGTTACTTTGCTCATGATTTTTATAGATTTTTTAGATTTGAACTGCCTTGAAAAGCGGCGCTAAGTTAATAAGCAATGCTTACGAAGAGAAACCTGCCAAGGATTAGTTTGTTGTAGGTTTGCTGATTTTTGATGAATGAATTGTCCGACAGATGAGCTGTTTATTCAAACATTTGCCGGAGGCTGAAAAACCCGAAAGACTCCCGATAGGATCTGAATAGCCGCTGGTTATTCGTGTTGTAGTATTCAGCTAGAGAGGTCATCATTTTGGCTTTGATCTTTGGGTTGCTGTCAAAGATTTCCTGAATAGCGAAGTGAGGAATCACAATCAGCTCGGCTTCGTCTGAAGTGACTAAAGCTGTATAGGTTCTTTTGGCATTTTCAAGTAAGGAGTTCTCACCAAAAGCATCCCCTCGCTTCAGCTGTAAGATGGTTTCAAAATTATCTCTTACATCGATCGTCAAGTCAATTTGACCTCTTCGGATCAGGTAAAGCGCCTGGCTAGGGTCTTTGGTAAAAAAAACCACCTCGTCTTTTACATACTTTCGCTCGTGCATGGCCGGTAAGAATCTGGCGAGTTCTTTCTGCCTCAATCGCTCAAAAAATCTGATCCCCTGCATGAAATCAAACATTTGCAGTTCCTTGGGTTCATAGGTTTTTGAAAAAGGATTTCGCATGGCTTAGCGTTTTTTGAAGTGAATGGTATGGCGAGTAGCAGGAGATATTTTTGCCCAGTCGGCGATCCTCATTCCGATCACCCAGGCTATTCGATTTCCAGAAACAAGGACTTTTACTTCCTGCTTTTTGGGTGCAGGTATTTTGAGATCAATCAAGAAGTCTGAAATTTTCTTCTCAGACTGCATTCCAAGCGGAACAAATCGATCACCTTCCTTCCAAAGTCGGATCTCTAATGGGAATTCCAATCGGTCCGCATCCAAAAGCGCGTTTTGGAGCTGCAGGTCAATCCCTTGTGGGGCTGCAGATCGGGATAGATCATAAATCCCTTCAGGAAGGTGTACCTCAGTATCATCGCCTTTAATTATGACACTTTCAAAAGGAGTGGATTTGGGGCAAAGCAACATTTCCGTTCGGTCCATCCAAAGTTGGAAGTCTTTACCTATAAACACGCTTCCCGGCTTGATATCAGCAAGGCTATCCCAAATCTGCTGAGCTTGGTCAGAATTAAAACCAAAAGACCTCAGCCAAAAATATAAAAGTGAAGCTCCACCGGGTAGGTGGGCAATGTCTATGTACTTGAGATGTTGAATCCCATCCTTTTCCACAATGCTTTTCGCTTTCCAAAATTCAAACAATCCTGAAAAAGCCCTTCCGGTGTCCTTCAGTCGTTCAAAGCTGGTCAAAAGGTTTTTTCGGGCATCAGCTTCTAAGCCAATGATGGCGGGAAGTCCGTTGTGCCGGAGGTTGTTTCGCTTATAATCAGATTTCTCGTTTGAGCTGTCTTCTCGCCATTCAAAACCTGCTGAACTCATAAAATCCGTTAATTCTGCTCTTGAAAAAGGTAGCAAGGGCCGAATCAGCCAACCCTTTCGTTCGCTCATGCCGTAGATACCTTCGATCCCTGTTCCACGGAGTAGATTCAGGAAAATGGTTTCCAGTTGATCGTCTTCATGGTGAGCTAGTAGGATTCCGTCAAGGTTGAATTTGGCTCGGATATCTTCGAAAAATGCATAGCGGATTTCTCTTGCGGCCATTTGAATGGAAATTCCCTGAGAGCGGGACAGCTGTTTGGTGTCGGCAATTTTCAGGTGAAAAGGGATTTGATGCTTTTGGGCCCAGTTTTCTACGAACGATTGATCCCCATCGCTTTCCTCATTCCTTAATTTGAAATTGACATGTGCGATTTCGAAAGTTAGGCCGGCCATGTGGAGCAAGTTTGCTAAGGCCATGCTGTCCATCCCGCCACTGCAGGCCAAGAGGTATCGCTGCTGAGGCAGTAAAAGCTGACGGGACTGAATGTGGGAGATAAAGGCTTCGCGCATTGATCAAAAATAGCTTTTTCTGCTAATTTTGCCGACATCCAACGATTTATGAACATCCGTTTTTCTTTTTACTCTCTATTGCTGCTGATCTCTTTGATGACACAAGGGAAAAGTTGGGCACAGCAGTCCTCTACTTTGGAGATTATCAGCGCAGATTTACTTCAAGGAGCCAGCGGATTTGAAAGACTCCTAGGGGCTGTCAAAATGAAGCATCAGAACTCGTTGATCTATTGTGACTCTGCGCATTTTTATCGGGGTGAAAATAGAGCTCAATTGTTTGGTAGAGTTCGTATAGAAGACGAGAAAGATCCGATCACTACCAAGAGTTCCTATGCCGAGTATGATGGAAATACGAAAATCGCCAAGCTGAGGAAAAATGTAGTTTTTACCAATCAAAAGACCACGCTCTACACCGAGTTTCTGGATTATAATCGAGAGACCAACGTTGCCAATTATTTCGATAAAGGCAAAGTAGTGGACTCCGTCAATGTCCTAACCAGCGAAACAGGTATCTATGAGATCAATTACGAGCGAATCAGCTTTCAGCAAGACGTGGTTTTGGTCAATCCGGATTATACCCTCAAGACGAATGATCTTATTTATTTGACTGTTCCCAAGACAGCCCAAACCCAGGGACTGACCAATATTGTCTCCAAAGAAGGTTACAACTTAGATGCTCAAAAAGGCAGCTTTTACGATACTCAAAAGAAACAATTCCGGTTTTTTGACGGGCTAGTAGAGACTGACGAAAGCAGGGTCAAGGCGGACGAATTGTTTTATGACGAGTTGGAGGCCTATTACGAAGGAAAGAAAGATGTGCGAGTGCTCAATAAGGAACGAAAAGTGGAAGTCTTTGGGGATGTGGGCAAATATTGGGAAAAACGCAAGTACAGTGAGGTTTTCGGTAATGCCCTGGTCAGAAGGTATTTTGAAAAGGATACCCTTTTCATGGCGGCAGACACCTTGATTTCACATGACAATGAGGCTGACTCTATAAAGTATTTGCTTGCCTACCATGGAGTAAGGCTAGTCAAGTCTGATCTGTCTGGAAAGGCGGATTCTCTTTTTTACAACTATTCGGATTCTTCCATTCAGTTGTTTAAAGATCCTGTTATGTGGAATCAGAAAAGCCAAATTTCAGCCGATAGCATGGTATTTTTTATTGCCAATGAAAAGCTTGACCGGGTTTACATGAAAGACAAAGCTTTTGCTATCATGACGGACACACTCTTGAATTTCAATCAGATGAAAGGTAGGAAAATGACCGGCTATTTTCATGAAGGACAGATTCAAAGACTGTTTATCGAAGGAAATGGGGAGTCCCTTTACTATGCATTGGAGGCAGATACCCTCACCCAAGGAGTCAATCGGATTTTAAGTGCCACCATCGAACTTGGTTTCGAAGACGGTTATATCAAAAAATCGAATTTTGGCATTCGCCCTGATGGCAAATTTATTCCTGTCCAAAAAATAGATGAGAAAAATGGGCAATTAGAAGGGTTTAAATGGAGGATTGGAGATAGGCCCAAAAGGAAAGATATCGATGAATGGAGAAAGGTCATCGAAATCGATCCGGACCTGAAAACATTCTTTAATGATCCGGATGTCCTTCTGGACATGCCTACGGATGAACAAATCCAAAAAGCTCTTTATTCCGGAAAACCAATAGAAAAGCCTTTGAATCTGAAATGATTGACTCTCCTTTGTTTTTTTTCTAAGGTTAACAACAATTAACCGCCTTTTTTAGAGTTTTGAATGTCCGTTTGGATATTTTTGTCCGTATATTAAATACCTGTTTCCAATTAGTGACGCTTATTGAATCTACTTTTACATGAAATCCCTCCTACTCATTTCCACATGGCTGATGCTATTGCTACCTGCACTTGCGGGTGCACAGCAGGTTAGGGTATTGAGTGAGGTGGTTGATTTTTCTGGTGAAATAGGTTCTTCCCAGCGAAAGACCATCATTTTGCAAAACGAGTCAAACCAACAAAAAACCTATTTCCTTAAAAATATACGCGGAGGCATAGGTTCTTCCCAGAAGGTTAAGGTGTGTTTTGGAGAGCAATGCTTTGATCCCAAAAAAGAAATAGCAAAGGTTAACATAAAGCTTGCTCCGGGAGAGATTTACACTGATTTCTACATGGAGTTTGAAATGGGAATAGCGGAGACCAAAGGCACGTTTGACTTGTACTTTGTCAATGCGGACAATATTCGTGAAAATTTTGTAGTGGAGGCAAGGTACTCAGTCTCAGGTTCTGCCAAAGTGGAATTTTCCCATAAAGACATAAAGCTGAGTGAGGTGTATCCAAATCCCAGCAGCAGAATAGCGCAACTTGACTATGAGCTAGTCAACCCGAAAGCGAAAGCAAAAATTACCATCAACAGTTTTATTGGCAATCCTGTAGCTGAGTATGAGTTGGACCCTGAAAGAAATTCTTTGGTAATCAATGTTTCAGATTTTCAGCCAGGGGTCTACTTCTACACGCTCTTTGTAGATAATAAAAATGTAGTCACCAAGAAACTACAGGTAAAGAAATGAGGGGCTTACCTCTTTTTCAGACCGTTTGAATCCGAATAATTATCCCCTATATTTGCGCTCCTTAAAATGCCCATGCGAGTCTTTTCAAAATTAATTTTCATTCTTACCCTCCTTATTGCAGCCTGCGGACCTTTTGCCAAGCTGGAAAAAAGTACCAATTGGGAAGAGCTGTATAACGGGGCAAATAAGTATTATCAAGAAGGTGAATACAATAAGGCTATCATTCTGTATGACAAGGTGTTACCTGTAATTAAGGGTTCTGAAAAGGCAGAAATGGCAGAATACAATTATGCTAATTGCCATTTCAAGACAAAGCGATACATAGAGTCGGCAGGTTATTTTAATACATTTTACAGAACGTATAATAGAAGTCCATTAGCAGAAGAAGCATTGTTTATGCATGCCTATTCTCTCTATTTGGATGCTCCTGACTACAACTTGGATCAGCAAAGCAGCAAAGAAGCGGTTTCTGCTATTCAACAGTTTGTTGCAAGATTCCCGGCATCAGCCAGCTATGAACGGGCAATTGAGATGTTACAAGATCTTGAAGCTCGCTTTGAGAAAAAGGCTTACAGCGAAGCTGAGATGTATTACAGATTGAAAGACGGATTGTTTCCGGGTGATTTCTACAGAGCCTGCATCATTAACTTTCAAAATTTCACAAAAGACTATCCGGAAAGTAAACACAACGAAGAGTTGGCATATAAGCTCGTAGAAGTGGCTTATGCATACGCTAAGAATAGTGCGTTTGACAAAAAGGAAGAAAGATTAAATGACGCAGTAAAATACGCTTCTAACTTCTACCGAAAATATCCTAGCAGCAAGTTTACAGGTGAAGTAAAAAAATTTGAAGAGCAAACCAAGGAGGAGATGGTAGCGCATGCTAAGGCAAAAAAAGAATACGCTGATCGATTGGCAGCCCAGACTGCTGCGGCAGACTCCACACAAAAAATAAATCAAAACTAGAATCAATTAAATAAAATCATATGGCAGTCAATCCATCCATCATTACTCGAGATCTGGATAAAATCGCTGAGCAAACAGGCAATATCTATGAGTCTATCCACATTGTTGGACAGCGAGCTAAGCAGATTTCTACCAACTTGAAAGAGGAGTTGAACAACAAACTTTCTGAGTTTGCCTCTACTGTAGACAATCTTGAGGAAGTCTTTGAAAACAAGGAGCAAATTGAAATCTCCAAGTTTTATGAAAGAATGCCTAAGCCATCTACTTTGGGCATGGAAGAATTTATCGAAGGTAAAGTTTACCACAGATTTCCTGACCAGGAAGGAGCTGAGTAACTTTCATGAAGCTAAAGGGCAAGCGAATCATTCTTGGAGTGACGGGCAGTATTGCTGCTTACAAGTCGGCCTTACTTACACGCTTACTCATCAAATCCGGAGCAGAGGTGCAACTCATCATGAGCGCCTCTGCTCTTGATTTTATTACCCCTTTGACTTTGGCTACGCTGTCTAAGCGGCCGGTTTTGTCGGATTTTTCAGACAAAAAAACCGGGGAGTGGAACAATCACGTAGAACTCGGACTTTGGGCGGATCTTTTTATTGTAGCGCCGCTGAGTGCCAATACACTTGGGAAGTTTGCCAATGGGATTTGTGACAATCTTTTGGCAGCCACGTATCTTTCAGCAAGGTGTCCCGTGATGCTTGCCCCTGCCATGGATTTGGACATGTATCAGCACCTGTCTGTCAGGGCTAACCTAGAGAAAGTAGCATCTTTTGGCAATATCATCTTGGATGCGGAATCTGGCGAATTGGCCAGTGGGCTTTCCGGCCAAGGACGGATGATGGAGCCGGAGCATATCTTGGAGGAAGTAAATCGATTTTTCAGTTCATCACTCGATTTCAAAGGGAAGAAAGTAATGGTCACCATGGGGCCAACTCAAGAAGCGATTGATCCTGTCCGTTACATCAGTAATCACTCTAGCGGGAAAATGGGTTTGGCTATCGCCAATGCTTTTCAAAAACATGGAGCTGAAGTTTTTGTGATTTCTGGACCTGTTGGTTTAAACCTAGGTGCTCAAGGGTTTCACTTGAATTCTATTCATTCTGCGATTGAGATGTATGAAGCGGCAAAATCCATTCATGATCAAATGGATATTTGCGTGTTTGCGGCAGCAGTAGCTGATTATTCTCCTGCTATAGTAGCTTCTGAGAAAATCAAAAAACAGGGTGACGAACTTACGATTTTGCTCAAGAAGAATGTCGACATCGCCTTCGAACTCGGCAAATCAAAAAGACCGGATCAAATTCATGTAGGGTTTGCTTTGGAAACCGAAAGCGAAGAAGTGCATGCAAAGACGAAATTGGAAAAGAAAAATTTTGATATGGTGGTGTTGAACTCCGCGAGGGAAGAAGGAGCGGGATTTAGGCACGATACCAACAAAGTGAAGATTTTTCACAAGGATGGAAAAACTGTCCAGTCCGACTTGCTCCCTAAATCAAAAATTGCAGAATTGATTCTGGAGGAAGTCAAAAATCTTCCCGTTTGGATTTGACCCAAAGATTTTTGTTATGTTTAGCTACATGAAAAGAGGTGTACTTGCAATCTTACTTTTCTTTAGCGTATCCGGTTTGTTTGCTCAGGAGCTAAACTTCACCGTGATCATTAATAGCGATCGATCCCGATTCCAGAATACGGATGTTTTCAATCAGATGAAGGCCAGTTTCGAGCAGTTTCTCAATGGCCGCTCATGGACTAGTGATGAATTTAGGCCCGAGGAACGGATCAAAGGCAATCTGCTAATTACAATCAATGAGGTGCCTCAAGTAGGTGTCTACAGTGCTACCGTACAGGTACAAGTGGTTCGTCCTGTTTATGGCACCAACTACGAGTCGCTGATCTTTAACTTTGCGGATCGTAACTGGTCGTTTGAATACATCGAATCCCAGCCGCTTGAGTTTAACCGATTCACTTTTCTGAACAACATCAGTTCGCTTCTCGCATACTATGCCCACATCGCGCTTGGGATAGATTATGATTCTTTTTCAAGTAAAGGAGGTAATCCCTATTTTGAAGTAGCCAATGATATTGTAAATAATGCCCAGCAGTCTGGCCGTCCGGGATGGGTGCAAAACCCGAGTGATCGAAGAAGCCGCTATTGGCTGATCAATGATATTTACGTTTCTACCGTTTATTCTTCTATTCGGGAAGCTTATTACCTCTACCACAGACAAGGCCTAGATGTAATTCAAAGCAATCCGGATGAGGCGTACAAGAATATTTTAGCAGCCATTCGGCTCGTCTCTGAAGCCAATAAATTGCAGCCAAACGGGATTTTTACCATCAGCTTCGTGGATGCAAAGGGGGATGAAATTTCCCAAATCCTGAAAAATGCTCCTTTCGAAATCCGTGAGGAAGCAGTCAAGTTACTACTTGAGGTAGATCCAAATAATGCCAGAAAGTACAATGAGCTTCTCAGAAGCTAAGCCCAGTTTTTTTAGCTTTGTCCCAAAGCCCAACTAGTCCATGCTTAAGTCACTCAGTATCTCCAATTATGCCTTGATTGATCAGCTGCTGATGCAGCCAAGTCCTAAGCTGAGTATGATTACCGGTGAGACAGGGGCTGGAAAATCCATCATGCTCGGTGCGGTAGGTCTGCTTTTAGGTAATCGGGCAGACACCAAAGTTTTGCTCCATGACGATAAAAAGTGTGTGGTAGAAGGGGTCTTCGACATTCATGAATATGGATTGAAGTCCTATTTTGAGGAGTTGGAGTTGGATTATGAAGAGTCGTGCATCATCCGAAGAGAAATCAGCTCAGGAGGTAAGTCTCGATCGTTCATTAATGACACTCCGGTGTTGCTGGACACACTGAAAGTTCTCGGGACCAAGCTAATGGATGTGCATTCCCAGCATGACACCTTATTGCTCGGTGAGGGAGCTTATCAATTGAGTTTGGTGGATGCCTTTGCGCAAACGCAGAAGGAGTCAATGGCCTATCAAATGGCTTTCAAAGCTTTTAAGAAAGCAAGGAAAAATTTCGAGGAACTCAAACAGAAAGCCCTTGAACTGAAAAAAGAGGCAGATTTCAATCAGTTTCAATTGGATGAATTGAGTGCGCTTTCACTGCAATCAGGAGAACAGGCAGAACTTGAATCCACTCAGGAAATCCTCGAAAATGCTGAGGAAATCAAGTTGAAGATCAATGAACTTCTTTCCATTTTTCAGGATGAGCAGTTTGGAGTCATTCAAGGTCTCGGCCAAATCCAGCACGGATTACTAGCCTTGGAGCGACTTGCTCACAAACTTGGAAGCTATCGAGATCGATTTCAGACCGCACTTATAGAGTTGAAGGATATTGTAGAAAGCCTGTCAGACGAGGAGGCCAAAGTAGAAGTGGACTTTGGAAAACTGGATCAAATCAGAGAAAGGCTAAGTAAGATTTATCAGCTTCAGAAAAAGCATGGCGTACAGACCGTGGAAGAGTTGATGACGATCGAAAGTCAACTGGCAGACAAAGTGTTTCAGTTTCAAAACTTGGACGAAAGTCTCGCTGAGGCGGAGAAAATCTTCCAAAACTCGGAAAAGTCTATGCTGGAAACAGGAAAGATTCTGAGTGAAAAAAGGAAGTCCTGTTTCTTATCCTTCGAAAATGCACTTCAGGAATTGCTTTCTGGCTTAGGAATGGAAAATGCAAAGATCAAATTGGATCTTCAAGCAATTTCGCCTTCAGCTTCAGGTTTGGATGAAGTGGAAATCCTCTTTTCTGCGAATAAAGGAGCAACTCCCCAGCCTCTGAAGAAAGTGGCTTCTGGAGGTGAATTTTCACGATTGCTCTTTGCCATCAAATACCTCATGGCGGATAAAATGGCACTTCCGACTTTGATTTTTGACGAAATCGACACAGGAATATCTGGGGAAGTTGCCCTCCAAATGGTGAGGATGATGAAGGATATTTCCCAGAATCACCAAGTCATTTGCATCACTCACTTGCCTCAAGTAGCCGCCAAAGGCGAGTCGCATTACTTTGTCTACAAGGATAATTCCTCAGACAAAACCATCTCCAAAATCAAGCTTCTTCAGCCGGAGGAAAGGGTACAAGAATTGGCAAAAATGATCGCAGGGGCCAATCCATCGGCTTCCGCTTTGGCAAGTGCCAAAGAGCTGCTGCAGAATTGAGGGGTGAACTCCTAAATTTTGTCTATTTTTACCCGAATTTTTGAAATCAATCAAATAGCTATATGCCAGAAAATTTGCTCAAAGGAAAAGTTGGAATCATCACAGGTGCCCTTGATGAAAACTCCATTGCTTGGAAAACAGCCCTCAAAGTAAAGGAGCAGGGTGGACGATTTGTCTTGACCAATGCACCTATCGCCATGCGAATGGGAGCCATCAAAGAACTTGCAGAAGAATGTAACACGATTGTTGTACCTGCAGATGCTACCGTGGTGGAAGACATCGAAAAGCTCTACGCAGAAGCGAAGGAGTTTTTGGGTGCTGATTTTGACTTCCTTTTGCATTCTATTGGAATGTCTCCGAATATCAGAAAAGGAAGATCCTACGGAGACCTGAACTATGAGTGGGCGATGAAATCTTACGATGTATCAGCCATTTCTTTTCATAAGATGATGCACGTAGCTGAAAAGATGGACATCATGAAAGAGTGGGGCTCGATCATTGGCCTTTCTTACATTGCTGCTCAGCGTGTTTATCCATTTTACACAGATATGGCAGATGCGAAGGCTCTATTGGAAAGTATTGCAAGAGGGTATGGTTACCGATTTGGTAAGTCGAAAAAGGTGAGAGTGAACACCATTTCCCAGTCGCCTACCAAGACAACTGCAGGAACAGGAATCGGTGGATTCGACTCCTTTTTCAACTTTGCAGAAGCGCTATCTCCACTGGGTAATGCTTCAGCAGATGCATGTGCCGACTACATCGTGACTCTATTCTCAGACTTGACCCGAATGGTGACTATGCAGAACCTTTTCCACGATGGAGGATATTCCTTCACGGGGATTTCGGAAGAAATCATGGAGAAATTTAAAGATCTGTAATCTTTGCAGAATTTTATGGAAGCCTCGAAGTGATTCGGGGCTTTTTCATTTTCCAGCTGTCCAAAATAGATTTTTTGATTTCCGATTTTCGCCTAACTTATCCGACCAAAGAATCCACCAACCTTATGTTGAAAAAAATCACCTTACTCGGCCTCGCTGTATTTTCATTTACAATCGTGGCCATCTCTCAAATCATGCCTTCTCCTAATCGGGCTGAGGGCGATGGCCCTTACGACCGATTGATCATTCGGGGAGTTACCCTGATTGACGGTACTGGTGCACCACCGATAGGACCAGTGGATATTGTGGTTGAGAAAAACCGCATCACCCAAGTGCAAATCGTGGGTTATCCAGGATTGGACATCAATGAAAATCGTCGCCCAAAAGCTGATGATAAAACCAAAGTCCTAGACCTCGAAGGGCATTATTTGCTTCCCGGATTTGTAGATATGCATGGACATATCGGAGGAAATGGTCAGGGAACACCTGCTGAGTATGTATTCAAGCTCTGGATGGCCCATGGGATCACGACTGTGAGAGATCCATCCGCCGGAAATGGCTTGAATTGGGTATTGGATCACAAAAAGAAGTCCGCAGCCAATCAGATTACTGCACCAAGAATTCTTGCCTATACTGCTTTTGGTCAAGGGGCAACTTCCCCGATCACCACAGCCGAGCAAGCAAAAGCTTGGGTCAATGAAAACAAAGCCAAAGGGGCTGATGGAATCAAATTTTTCGGAGCAAAGCCTGAAGTGATGCAAGCTGCCATTTCGGAAAACAAGCGAATCGGCTTGGGCTCAGCGATGCACCATCAGCAGATGGATGTGGCCCGTTGGAATGTGCTTCACTCTGCTCGTGCCGGCTTGACCACCATGGAGCACTGGTATGGACTGCCTGAGGCGCTATTTACAGATCGCACCATTCAGGATTTCAGATTGGATTACAATTACCAGAATGAGCAGCATCGTTTTTCCGAGGCCGGAAACCTCTGGAAGCAAGCAGCAGCACCGTATTCTGAGCATTGGAATAAAGTCATGAATGAATTGCTTGAGTTGGATTTCACCCTTGATCCTACGTTGAATATCTATGAGGCTAACCGAGATTTGATGCGAGCTCGTACTCAGGAATGGCATGATGTCTATACGCTTCCATCTCTTTGGAGATTCTATGCGCCAAACAGGCAGTCCCATGGATCCTATTGGTTTGACTGGACTACCGAGCAGGAGGTACAGTGGAGAGAGAATTACCGTCTTTGGATGACTTTTGTCAATGAGTATAAGAATCGTGGAGGCCGTGTGACTGCGGGGTCTGATTCTGGATTTATCTATCAGCTGTATGGTTTCGCCTACATCCGTGAGCTGGAGATGCTCAGAGAAGCGGGATTCCATCCTTTGGAAGTTATTCGTTCGGCGACCATGTATGGTGCAGAAGCTTTGGGTATGGATAAGGAAATCGGAACAGTGGAAGTGGGCAAGTTGGCTGATTTTGTGATTTTAGAAGAAAATCCGTTACAAAACCTCAAAGTCTTGTACGGTACAGGTGCTATAAGAATCAGTGATAAAAATGAACCCGTACGAGTTGGTGGTGTGAAATACACCGTGAAGGATGGAATCGTCTATGATGCCAAAAAGATGCTTCAGGATGTGAAAACCATCGTAGACCAGCACAAGGCCAGAGAAAATGCCAGAATCACCCAGCCTGGCTTGGATTGGTAATTGACTTGACTACATGAGTTGTAATTGAGGGCGGAGCAATTAGTCTCCGTCCTCATTTTTTTTTACCTTCCGTCATTACCCAAAAACCTACAGCTATGCCCTCTATTTTAGCCAATGGCGTCCATCTTTATTATGAAGAATATGGTGCCGGTGATGATACCATCGTTTTTTCGCATGGACTTCTATGGAGTCACAGGATGTTTGATGCGCAGATTTCGGTTCTTTCCATGGGCTATCGGGTGATTGCGTATGATCATCGGGGACAGGGAAAGAGTGAAGTCAAAGCCCCATATGACATGGACACAGTGGCAGATGATGCCATTGCTTTGATTGAGACGCTTCAACTCGGTAGGGTTCATTTTGCAGGTCTTTCCATGGGAGGATTTGTTGGTATGCGCCTAGCAGCAAGAAGACCGGATCTGGTAAAAAGCCTGATTCTCCTTGAAACATCCGCCAATGCGGAACCTGTGGAAAACCTTCCCAAATACAAAACACTCAATGGTATTGTCAAATGGGTTGGGATAATTCCACCTGTAGCCAATAAAGTCATGCACATCATGTTTGCTGAATCTTGGCTCGCTGACAAAGCAAATCAGCCTTCAATCAAGCGCTGGAAAAAGGAATTAATGAGTAATAGAAAAAGTATCACAGGACCAGTCGAAGGAGTGATTTATCGAAAAGGTGTCGAAGAGGAATTGGGAAGGATTTCTTGTCCTACGCTGGTGATCGTGGGGGATGAAGATGTGGCCACTAAGCCCGAAAAAGCAAAATTTATCCAAATGGGAATTTCAGGGGCGAGGCTGCACGTCATCCCGGGTGCCGGCCATAGCAGCTGTATTGAAAAACCGGACATAGTCAATCAATTATTGAAAGACTGGCTTCATACAAAGAGCTAAAAAAAGCCCCGAAGGGCTTTTTTTAATTGTTTTGAAATACTCTCACATAATCCACTATCATGTGTTGCGGATAGGTGGACGTGGCATCGGGAGACCCAGGCCAGTTACCTCCGACTGCAATATTGAAGATGAAGAAGAAGCTTCTTCGGAATTCATCCAGTTGTGCAGGAGTAGTATCGATTACGTGATATTGCTTGTCGTCAATAAACCAACGGATTGAGTTTGCATCCCAAACGATGGAATACACATGGAATTTATCGGAAAGAGTGCCGTTCCCAAGCGTGTATTTACCTCCAAAATTAGCATGTTTTCCATCATGTTCCCAGTGGACAGTACCGTGCACAGTATTCTCTCTGCCATTTCCTCCTACCATCTCCATGATATCAATTTCACCACATGCAGGCCAGCTGACTTGATCAAAGTTTGAGCCAAGCATCCACAATGCAGGCCAGATCCCTTGACCTTTTGGCAGGGACGCGCGGATATCTACTCTCCCATACCTGAATTGCTGCTTGCCTTTGGTGATTATTCGGGAAGAGGTGTATTCTCTACCTCCAAATGCTTCTTTTTTTGCTGTAATTACCAAATGACCGTCCTGAATGCTTGTATTTTGTGGTCTGTAAAATTGAAGCTCATTATTACCCCAACCATTTTGGCCATTACCTGTCTCATGACTCCAATTTGCTTCATTCAATGTGCTCCCGTCAAATTCATCTGACCAAACCAATCTCATCCCTGGATAGGTGGTTGGCGAGGTCAGTCCCTGAGTCGGAATAGTCACCGAATTACCGTTGTTTTTTTTAGCATCATCATCAGATACACATCCTGAAGTGATACCAAAGAAGCAAATCAAGAAAAATATAGATAGGTTTCTCATATTTATTCAGAGTTATCCCCTGACAGTATCGCTGTCAGGGGGAGTTAAATCAGGCTGAAATTAATCTAAATGTCCACCAAACACCTGTTCCGGCTTGGATTTGCACTGTCATTCTCTTGACACCTGCGGTTTCTGTCAGGCTTACAACTTGATAAGTAACTTCTCCAGGTACAGCAACATTAGGAAGTTCACCTGCATTGACGGCCTTAGGAAGTGCAATATGAGCACCTTGTCCTACCAGACGAAGCGATCCTCCATCGAATATGTAAGAGTATGTCCCCGTGCCATTGTGAGGCGCTTTTGGCGCCCCACAACCTTCAGCAGCTATTCCTTGCCAAGTTTCGAGCCAGGTCTGTGATCCCAAATCCATGGTGAAAGAACCGTTTTCTGCAAAGGTGTATGTGTCGTCAAAGAAACAAGCTCTTGTGGTGACATCTGCAGTGGTGTTAAACCACCACTCTCTGCTGCCTGCAGTAGGACCTACTGTCATTGCACCTTCTACGGGTTCCATTTTCCACTTTCCAATAATTGCAGCACTTGCAGGAGGTCCAGAGATCAATTTGAAATCCCACCAAACTCCAGAGCCTGCCTGAATTCTCAAGGTCATTCTGCGAGTATCTCCGGTTTTGGTTTGCTCTACGATGGTGTAAGCGATTTGATTGGCTACAGCGGCGCCATTGGAGATTTCTCCCGCGTTGTTGACTTTTGCCAAACCAACATGTGCGCCCTGTCCAATCAATGTTAAGGTGGTGCTGGTATACGTGTAAGTGTAGGCTTTAGAACCGTCAAAAGGAGCTTTTGGAGCACCGCATCCATCGGCTGCCACTCCTTGCCAAGTTTCTAACCAAGTGGTACTGCCCATGTCGATCTTAAAGCTTCCATCATTACCGAAGGTATACTTATCATCGAAGAAGCAAGCTCTGGCAGAAACATCACCGGTGGAGTTTTGCCACCATTCGGTGCTGCCTGGTGAAGGACCCACCCTCATCGCTCCGGCCACAGGCTCGACAGTCCATACGCCAGAAATGTCAAATGCCGGTCGGGCTGAGGCTACTCGGAAGGAGATGTTTTCTGTTGATTCGTTCCCATTGGAATCAGTCACCCGGATATCTAAATTGTAATCTCCGGGGTCAAACCCTCCTTTCACTTCAATAGTCACTTTTTGGCTGTCACCAGTGAGTGCCATGTTCTCTGATTTGACTGTTGCGGCTCCTCTTTTGATGGTGTAGACAAAGTTGGAAAGAGTAGAGATTTTACCTTCGTCATTTCCATCAGAAAGGGTTACCTCCAGTTTGAAATCCTGTTTTTCTACTAGCCCACCGGTAATGGGGCCAAGTGCAATTACAGGAGGAGTGTCCACTACTGGCACATCCGTGAATCCATTGTCGCATGCCCACACCATTGCTGAGAGCAAGCTGATTGCCGTGATTTTTAGAATAGAATTTTTCATGGGTTTATTTTTGGCACAAGTTCAATTTAATCGTATCGCTACCCAAAAAATAAACTCCTACATGTATTCATCATTTTAAAAATTAGAATACATCAAAAATTCATCAAACATAAAAAAACGTCTCAATTTCTTACATTTGAAGGCTTTTCAGTTTTTTATGTATTTCACCTAACATTCAGAAAGTCCTAAAAATCGCTCTTCGATGAGAATAAAAGTAATCAGTTTGATGCTTGGATTGTGGTGGTTCTCAGGTGGAGATTTAGCTGTCGCTTTTGCTCAAAAACAGCCAATTTTTCAGGGATTACCTTTTGTTACCAATTATGAGGCACTTTCCTACCAGGCCGGAATTCAAAATTTTGATATCATTCAGGATGAACTTGGGAGAATATTTGTCGCCAATAATTTGGGTCTTTTGGAGTTTGACGGCAAGACTTGGTCAAGATATGGGCTTAATAATACCAAGGTAAGGTCTGCTTTCCTAGGTGCGGATAGAAGAATCTATGTAGGCAGCCAGGCAGACTTTGGTTACCTCGAAAGCAATGCTTCCGGTCAATTGATATACACTTCATTGGCCGATAGCTTGCCAGAAAACCTCAAGGATTTTGATGAAACGTGGAGGGTGTTTGGATCCGGTGAGCAAGTTTATTTCTGCACTTTTACCAGGATTTACACCTACGATGGGAAGGTGGTTAGAGCTCTGGATCCGAAAAGAAGACTTGATATTTCATTTCAGGTAGAAAATCAACTCTACTCCCAAATCCAAGGTGAAGGACTTTTTAAGATAAATTCAGGTAATTTCGAACTAGTTAGGAATAGTGATTTTTTTAAGGATAAACGGATTTCTAATGTGCTTGCTTACGATCGTGGCAGGTGGTTGATCACTACTTTTTCTCATGGAATTTTTCTTTATGATGGAGAAGTAAAGCCTTTTCAAATCAAAAGTGATCTTTGGGAAAACCGGTTTTTGATTAATTACAGCACTAGACTTCGGAATGGAAACCTAGCCCTTGCTACACAAAATGCGGGACTTTTTATTTTAGACAAAGAGGGTAATGTCTTGAATCATTTGGATAAAAGTTCCGGTCTTCAGGATTTAACCATCAACTTTATTTTTGAAGATGATCAGGGTGGCCTTTGGTTAGCCATGAATAATGGAATCGCTCGAGTGGAGCTTTCTTCTCCATTTTCGGTGATTGATGATAGGCTGGGACTCAGTGGGGCAGGTTATGCTGCTCTGAAATTTGATGATGGCATCTATCTTGGAACGAACAATGGACTTTTTCTCTGGAAAAACGGTCAGATTTCTTTCATAAAAGGGACCGAGGGCCAAGTGTATTCAATTCAGGATATTCGAGGGAAGGTTGTATTAAATCATCACAACGGGACTTTTATAGTAGATAACAATCAAGCAGTCCAGATTTCGTCCATTCAAGGTGCTTGGATAATAAAACAGCATCCGATTCAGTCTGATTTTTTCATTCAAGGGAATTATACCGGACTCAGTCTTTTTCAATGGAAAAATGGAACGCTGGTTTTTGTCAAGAAAATCAAGGGACTGGAAGAGTCTTCTAGGGTGATGGAGTTTGACGGGAATACGCTTTGGGTGGCTCATGGATACAAAGGAGTATTCAAGTTGATACTTAGTGAGGATTTAAAGGAAATAGTTGAAAACAAGCTTTACAATAGTGCTCAAGGTTTCCCAAATAATGACTTGATCAATGTCTACAGAGTTAGCAATAGATTGGTTTTTACAGCAAATGGAGGATTTTATGGGTATGATTCAGGAAGCGACAGGTTTATCCCTCTTGCCGAGTTTAATGATCTTTTTGGGTATGGTACGGTGATGGCTGACCTGGAGTCGGATGAGTTGGGTAATTTATACTTTATAGAGCAGTCTAGACTGGGGGTCATCAAGCCACAGAATAACCGTCAGATGGCTCTATTTTCTTCCTCATTCAATAAGGTCAAGAGACTTTGGAATGATGATTTGGCAAACATGATCGTGTTGGACAATCAGAATATTCTCATAGGAGGAAAGCAAGGATTTATCCACTATCAGCCTTCTTTGGATTTGCCAAGAACAGATGAGCCTAGGACCTTTTTCAGGCAAATAAGAAATCAGGGAGTAGGTACAGCAGTGATTTTTTCTGGCCATGGGGCTGGTGATGGATCTGTTGTGAGTACTAATGAGGAAACCTTTCCATATTCCCAGAATTCATTCTTATTTGAATTTGGAACGGCACATTTTCCAAGTGGGAATGAGGTTCAATACCAGTATTTTTTGGACAATTATGATCAAGACTGGTCTGCATGGACCTTGGAGGAGAAAAAAGAATACACTAACCTCAGGGAAGGTGATTATGTCTTTAGGGTGCGGGCTAAGACGGTATTTGACGAGGTGAGCAAGCCTGTTGAATTTCGGTTTACAGTTAAGCCTCCTCTCTACCGCTCAGTTTTTGCATACATTCTTTACGGTTTTTCGCTAGTATCCTTTCTGTTCAGCGGGTTTAAGTGGCTGGATAAGCGACATAAAAACCAAACCCTCAAACTGGCACAAGAGAAGGAATTGGAGTTGAAGCAAAAAGATGATGTCATTGAGACCATCACGCTTCAATCAGAGCAGGAGATCATGAAACTTAAAAATGATCAACTCCAAGCTCAGATTGAGTTCAAGAACCAGGAATTGACTTCCTCGGCTATGAACCTGATCCAAAAAAACAAGCTGTTAACTACCATCAAAAGTTCGTTGAAAAGTTTGATGGAAGAAAATGGCAGCCAAGAGCTGAATACCCAACTCAACAGGCTGGTGCGATCCATCGACAAAGACCTCGAAGGGGTAGAGGATTGGTCAGCATTTGCAGAGAGTTTTGATCAGGTTCATGGCAAGTTTATCACGAGACTCAAGGAAAAGTTTCCAGAATTGACTCCCCAGGAGATTAAATTTAGTGCCTATATCCGGATGAATTTGAACACTAAAGAAATAGCCAATTTGCTCGGGATATCAGTCCGAGGTGTGGAAATAGGCAGGTATCGGGTAAGGAAAAAACTAGGACTCTCTAGGCAAGATAGTCTCAGTGATTTTCTATTAAGATTCTAATTAAATAAAATCACCTTTTTTAATATCCTGTAAATCAGATTAATGTGAAAAATCATTGATTTTTTTTCGGTGGGATAAAACCTTTGGTTACATTTGCATGTATATACATTAAATTCATTTGTAGGGATCATGGGAAAAATCGAAGACGCTATTCAGCAAAAGGAATTCAAAAATCCCTTTAACAAAGCTGTTGTTAACTTGCTTTATACCCACAGCTATTTAGTGACTTCCCAAAATGGGCTGCTAAAGCCTTACGATCTCTCTCCTGAACAATACAATGTCTTACGCATTCTCCGCGGACAAAATGGAGTTCCGACAACAGTATCCTCTATTCAGGATCGCATGCTTAATAAGATGTCCAATGCATCAAGGCTGGTGGACAAATTGAAGTCCAAAGATCTTGTGAAACGCGAGGAGTGTCCTTCAGACAGGCGTCAAGTGGATATCCTCATCACTGAAAAAGGGCTGCAACTATTGGAAATACTGGAAAGGCAAGTGGATGAGTCCCACAAAAATTTCCTTCATCTCAATGAGGAAGAAGTAATTCTGCTTAATGATCTTCTCGATAAGCTTAGGGGATAAAAAAATTTAATCCAAACGATGTATATACATCAAATGTAATAACTCAAAACAATTCATCAATCTAAACAAATCAACTCATGAGCACCACAAAATGGATCATCGACCCTACTCACTCTGAAGTGTCTTTCAAAGTAAAACACTTGGTTATTTCTACGGTAACTGGTTATTTCCGCAAGTTTGAAGGAGCGGCTGAAGTAGCTGCTGAAGATTTTGATGGAGCAGCAGTAGCCTTCACTGCCGATATCGACAGCATCGACACCAATCAGGCTGATAGAGACGGTCATTTGAAATCTGCCGACTTCTTTGATGCCGCAAATCATCCAAAATTGGCCTTCGAAGGAAAAATCGCGAACAACGGTGGCGATTACAGCTTGGTTGGCAACTTGACCATGAGAGGTACGACCAAAGCAGTAGAACTGGACGTGACCTTTGGCGGGATCGTAGCTGATCCTTATGGACAAACCAAGGCTGGTTTTGAAATCGAAGGAAAAGTAAACCGTAAAGACTTTGGTCTTTCCTGGTCTGCTATTACGGAGGCTGGTAGCGTGGTAGTTTCTGATCAAGTACGCCTTGTACTCAGCATTCAGCTGGTGAAGCAAGCCTAAAAAACCTTTGAGGAACAAATAAAACCTCGGGGGTTTCCAAACCTTCGGGGTTTTATTTTGTCTCCTTAATTCTAATCTCCACATTTCCACAGCAATCATGCGACCCTACATCACAGGAATCCATCACATCACAGCAATCGCAGGCAACGCGCAGCAGAATATTGACTTCTATAGCGGTATTTTGGGATTGAGGTTGGTCAAGAAGACCATCAATTTTGATGCGCCTGATGTCTATCATTTCTACTTCGGCGACGAGCTTGGTCGGCCGGGAACAGTATTCACTACTTTTCCTTTTACAGGAGCAAGAAAAGGAACCAAAGGAGCAGGTGAAGTGACCTTCACAGCTTTTTCAATAGGTATTTCCTCTTTGGATTTCTGGAAGGATCGATTGAAAAAATTCGGGATCGCTGTGTCGGATGTACTGACTCGTTTCGGTGATTCTTTGATCCGATTTGAAGACCACGACGGGATGGGCATTGAGCTCGTGGCCAATGGTAGAGATGATCGTCCTGGCTGGACTTATGGACAGATTCCGATAGAGCATTCGATCAAAGGGTTTTATGGGGCAACCCTGAATCTCCGTGCCAAAGAGTTGACTGAACAGTTGCTGACCCGCCACATGGATTACCGATTTATCGGACAGGAAGGGGACCGCTACCGCTATGCTACAGCAGGAAAGCCAGGAGATCTGGTGGATATCGTGATTGATAAAGCCGGAAACCGAGGTATGCAAAGCGCCGGCACAGTCCATCACATCGCTTTCCGTACCGCCAATACTGAGACTCAATTGGCTGTCCAAGAGATTTTAATGAGAAATGGCTACCAAGTGACTGAAGTACGGGATCGAAACTATTTCAAATCAATCTATTTCCGGGAACCGGGAGGAGTTTTGTTTGAAATTGCTACCGACGAACCGGGTTTTGCCATCGATGAGGATGAAGCGCACTTGGGAGAAATGCTGAAGCTTCCAGAGTGGGCAGAGCCAAGCCGAATGCGAATTGAAGCAGCGCTGGTGCCAGTCACATTAAATCCTGAAAACTATGTCTGAAATCAAGAAAAAAGGCCTTCCACTTGACCAAGCCAAGAAAGCGTTGATTATGATCCATGGGCGAGGGGCGACCGCTGAGAGTATCTTATCGCTTAGTTCTTACCTGAATATTGCCGACTATGCAATTCTCGCGCCTCAGGCCAACTCAAACACTTGGTATCCGTATGGGTTTATGGCTTCAGATAAAGGCAACCTTGTTGCGCTAGAATCGTCTCTTAAGCAAATCGAAAAAGCGGTAGAGGAGGTGATGGATGCAGGGATTAGCTCAGAGGGTATTTATTTCTTGGGTTTTTCTCAAGGAGCCTGTTTGAGCTTGGAGTTTACAGCTCGTCATGCAAAGCGATATGGTGGGGTGATTGCCTTTACGGGAGGACTTATAGGTGAGAAATTAGAGCCTTCTAAGTATTCAGGTGATTTTCAAGAAACACCGGTATTTATCGGTGGAAGCAAAGTCGATTTTCACGTGCCTGCGACAAGAATGCAGGAGTCAGTGGATGTAATGAAAAATATGGGTGCAAATGTCACTCTTAAGTTATACAATGATCCAGAGCACACTATCCGAAGAGAGGAGCTCGAATGGGTCAATGAACAGATTTTCTTGTAAGGTTTATCTAGTTTGAAAAATCCCCGGCAAGTTGTCGGGGTATTTTTTTGCTATCTCATTTATAAAATGCTAATAATTATCTGTTAAGTAATTGATATATATAATTATAAGTCTATTTTTTTGAAATTACTCAATATAGTGAGTAAATTTACTTAATCTATTGAGTAAATATGAATATGAGCTACCAAAGAGCTGAAAAAGAGATCATTCAGAAAAGACTTCAGGATGAGCCTAGAAGGTTTATCCAAGTGATCTATGGGCCGAGACAAGTCGGAAAGACCACTTTGGTTCGTCAGGTTATCCGTGATTTGAATTATCCTTATTCCTTGGTAGCAGCGGATGCAGTGGCTGCCACGGATCAGGTGTGGATTGCGCAGAAATGGGAAAGTGCACGGACTAAGCAGCAGCTTTCACCTGACTCTCCCTATCTACTGGTCATCGATGAGGTGCAGAAGATCGACAACTGGAGCGAGCAAGTCAAAGCTGAGTGGGATCGGGACACCCAAGAAGAACGGGATATCCGTGTGATTTTGCTGGGTTCCTCAAGGCTGATGTTGCAGCAGGGTTTGACGGAGTCACTGGCGGGGAGATTCGAGTCTACATATCTCGGACATTGGTCATACAAGGAGATGAAAGAGGCCTTTGGACTCACTCCTGATGAATACATCTGGTATGGAGGCTATCCCGGTGCCATCACCCTGAAGAATGACGAAGATCGCTGGAAAGCCTATGTCCGTGACTCGCTCTTGGAGACGAGCATTTCCAGAGATATTCTGATGCTGACGCGGGTGGACAAGCCTGCACTGATGAAGCGCTTGTTTGAGATCGGCTCATCCTATTCCGGACAAGTACTCAGCTTCACCAAAATCATGGGGCAGCTGGCTGATGCGGGTAATACCACCACCTTGGCCAATTACCTGGTGCTGCTCAATGAAGCCGGACTACTCGGAGGATTGGAAAAATACAGTCCCAATCTGGTGCGGAAGCGTTCTTCCAGCCCTAAGTTCCAAGTGCACAATACCGCCATCATGTCGGGGATCTCCAATGAGACCTTCGATACGCTCAAGGCCGATCACAAGGCTTGGGGTCGCTGGGTCGAGTCTGCTGTGGGGGCACACCTCATCAACCAGTCCTTCAAGATCAAAAAGCTCAATATCTACTATTGGCGGGAAGGGAATGACGAAGTGGATTTTGTAGTCGAATACCAAAAGCGGATCATTGCCCTGGAAGTGAAGACTTCCAAAGTCGGAGGGCTGACTGGATTGAATGCATTTGCCAAGGCATTTCGGCCTGAGAAATCCTTGGTCATCGGTACGGACGGGATTCCTTGGGAAGACTTCCTTCAGATGAACGTGTTGGATTTATATGGGTAAAAGACAGTCATTTGGCTGTCTTTTTTGCTTAAAAATTATTTTTTAAGTGTTTGTATTTCAATTATTTGAATTCATTTTTTGGAATTTACTCAATATGATGAGTAAAATTACTCAATAGGTTAAGTTAGCCACAAGGGCTTAAAGTATTTCCCACAGACCTGCTTGCAGCAGGCAAGTTTCCGCAGAAAAAGGCACAGACCTGCCTACGGTAGGTAGGTATTCGCAGATTATTTTGAATATCAGTGTTATGAGATGAGTCAATATTTACAGATAAAGGAATTCAAAACTTGGCTTTACCAGTTCTTCAAGCTTGTCTGAAAAAGCAATTTGGGATGGTTGAGTATTCTTGGAGTCATCTGCCCAATTAAAGATTTCTGGCTTTAGCTTTCTGATTTTTACAGAGAACAGCTCTTGCTTTTCCTTTGCGCTCTCTGCGCCCCTGCGGTGAGGTAATCAATACGAGTACCGAATCTGCGAACCCCGCTCGGGATCGAGTTCGATCTGCGCAAAGACCCCGATTTCCTGCTGCAATTCCTCGACGTGGCTGATGATGCCGACTACGCGATTTTCATGGCGAAGGGCTTTGAGTGTCTCAAATACCACCCGAAGGGAGTTGCGATCCAAAGCTCCAAAACCCTCATCCAAGAAGAAAAAGCTCTGATCGGCCTGATTGAGTGCTTTTACTTTTTCGGCCAAAGCCAAGGCCAAACACAGGGATGCTTGAAAAGTCTGTCCACCCGATAACGTTTTTAGCAATCGCTTTTTACCGCCATTCAGGTAATCCACCACCCAAAACGTGTTGTTATCATCAATCTCGAGGCTGAGGCTGTTTTTGGTTAGCTTCATAAAGCGCAGGTTGGCCGTGTTGCAGAGCTCACGGAGGTAGATCGAACTCACATATTTGACAAAGCCTTTCCCTTGGAATAAGCGTTCCAACTCACGAAGTCCATTTTCCCGGTTTTCGATTTCTTGGAAGGATTGGCTCAGTTTTTCCTTTTCCTCCAACTTTTGCTGCATGTCATTTAAGGCTTTCCGAAGTACGGCAAGCTGATTTTGAAGGGATTGAGACTGCAATTGGAGCTGCTCTAGCTCGGCATATTTGGTATGATAGCATTCTTCGGAGAATGTCGCCACGCCGGCTTCAGACTGGAGTTCGGCAATCCGGGAACGCGTGATCGCCAGTTTTTGGTCGAATTGTTGGATTTCCAGAGCGGTTTTTTCCGAATCAAGTGAATTATGGAAAAGACGTAATAATGCTGGTTCATCCAGAAAGCCGTGTTCGACTTTTAGCTTTTCGAAAGTCACTTCCAATTCCTGCACCTTCGCGGAGGTCTCTGCTACCAGCGTTTTAAAATTTTCTATGTCTGCCAGATTTTTGGTTTGTGCAGCCCTTCTGTCTTGAAGGTGTTTTTGTTTTCCCAGAAGCTCCGAGGCTGCTTTTTCGATGTCTTTTTCCACGCCTAGAATCGTGTTGAGGATTGCCTGAGGATCTTTCTGAAGAAATGGCTTACAGAAGGTCGGATCCTTGATTTCTTCCCGCTTGGACTGGATTCTGGAAAGTAAATCACGTTCAGCGATTTGAGCGAGTTGCAGCTGTTTTTCGGATTTGTCTGCCTGTTCACGAACTGAGGTTGATAATTTCCGCTTGGCCTGAATTTGCTGGAGGAGGCTTTCTTTTTGCGTGTGATTTTGGGACAGCAAACTGATTTGTTGGGATAATTCTTCCTCATTTTGGATGTTCAACTTCTTTAGCTTTTCCCAAAACTCCTTTTGCAGAGTCTCCAGTTTTTGGATTTCCTTGAGCTTTTCCTGTAGGTTTCTGCCCAGGTTTTCCAGGTTGTTTTGCTCCATTTTTTCTCTCTGGATTAGGGCAAGAATTTTTTCTAATTCGTCCTTTTCCCTGCTGATTTGGAGTTCTTTTGCCTTGATTAGAGGCTCATCGGACTGCTCCTGAATTGGCTGTGGATGCTCAAGGGATCCGCAAAGTGGGCAAGCTTCCCCATTGACCAGCAAATGTGCATGGGCGTTCAGGCCTTGCTTTCGCAAGAGTTTTTCCCGATCGGATTCGATGGCTCGGATGATAGACTTTTGGGTGTCGGTCCAGGTGTCCAGACTTTTTTCACTATCAGGAATCCGATTCTTGATGTCCTCCAAGGAGGCTTTGATCTTGCCGGTTTCCTGCTCAAAATTTCCCTTGATACGCTTCAAATCCGCCAAACGCTCCCGATTGGCTTTGAGCTGGTTTTGAATCGTCTTCAGATCGCTGAGGAATGTGGGGTCGGCTGCAGGAAGTGTTTCGGCTTGGTTTTCCAGATTTTGGATGGAAGACTCAAGTTGCCTGAGTTCAGCCTTTTTAGCTTCCAATTCGGGAAGAATTGTTTCTACTTGCTTTTGGGCAGTATCCAGTTTGCCATTCAATTCCTGAATTTCAATTACCTTTTTCAAGTCACGAATTTTGGCTTCACGGGCAGGGCGCTCCTCATTTTTTTTGCGAAGGTCCTTTTCCTCTTCTTCAAGCTTTGTAATTTCTTTTTCAAATCCTTCTTTGAAGCGCTCACAATCCGTCAGGCTGACCTTGTATTTCTCCAAATCCTTCTTGCGGTCCTGAAGCTGAGTCCAAACCGGCCAAAGATGGGTTTTGGCAGTAAGGAATTCTTTGTGGAGTTGGCGTTTAGCTTCCACTTCGGGTAGCTTTTGCTCTAGCGTGGTAAGTTGAGTACCTAGCTCTTGAAGTTGAAGAAATGCCTTTCGGGTCAGCTCTAACTTGCGAAATTCCTGATCTGCTTCAGTCAGGGCCTTTCCCGCCTTTTGGCTTTCGACTTCCAAGTGGCTTGCTTCCTGCTTTTTTTCGGAAAGGCTTTCGGGAGAAACTCCCTCTAGATTGTCCAACAAGGCCTTCAATCGGGTCTTTTCCAGTTCGGCTTCTTTTCGCAGTGTCGCAGTTTTCGAAGAAAGATCAAATCGCTCCAATCCAAAAAGCTGCTGCATCATCTCTGCTCGTTCGAGGGGCTTTTGGTCGATAAATTCCCGGAATTTACCCTGAGGGATGATGATCGTCTGCTTAAAATGCTCCTTGCTCATACCGAGCACCGCTTCTGCTTTTTCCGAAATAGCTTCCCAATTACCGTTTTTCAACTGGTAAAAGACATGCTCTCCCGTGTCAATTTTTTCAAAATCCTTTTTATTCCGCTTGGCCGAATAGCGTGCCATGTAGGTTTGGGCATTGTTTTTTCCGGCACGGAAGGTAAAGTGCACCGAGAGCTGATCGCTCTGTAGATTGACCATGCTGGAGCGCTCGCCTGTGGCTGAGAGTCGTTCGGTGCTGCCATAGAGAGCGAGTAGGATGCCTTCGAGGATGGAGGATTTGCCACTGCCTACTGCACCGAATATTCCAAAAAGTCCAGCGGCGGTCAGGGTTTCAAACTCCACCACTTGCCTTTCTCGGTAAGAGTAAAGGCCTTTGATTTCCAGTCGTACAGGGATCATGCGGGGTCAGTTTGGCTGATGATTTCTTTGAAAAGTCCGAGAAGTTGGGCATTGGGTTCCTGCCCTTTTTCGCTTTGGTAATACATGCGGAAAAGCGTTTCCATGTCCTTGCCCAAGTCGTCTACGTGAAGATAAAAGGAATCTTGAACGCCTGTGTTTTTGAGTTGCGGGATCAGGCTGACGATGCCGTCGTGGGCTTTCATGATGGCTTTTCGCGTAGCAGCATCGATGGATTCATCGGCTACAAAGGTGATTTCTACGAAGCAATACGGATTGGCTTCCAGCCAAGCGAGTGTGTAGGCAAGGTTGTCAAACTTCACCCGAAAGAGCGGTCTGCCTTGGGTGAGTCCGATGGGTAAGTAGTTGACTGGCTGACCGGCTTGGGCTTCGATGATTACCACTTTTTTCTCCTGATCGGCTTCGGAAAAGGAATAGGCAAGCGGCGAACTCGAATAAACCACCGGAATCGAATCATGGCTTACAACTTGGTAGCGGTGGAGGTGACCAAGGGCTGCATATTGGATTTGGTTTGGGATGTTTTGGGTGAAAAGAGCCTGTGTGCCACCCACGTGGAGGATCGGTCGCTCGGATTCGGGTTCAGATTCAGCCTTCTCTCCTTCCTTCATAAAAAAGAAATGGCCCACAAACAGATTCAGTCCTTGCTCATCGCAATGCCGATCGGCTAAATCCTGCCATTTGGAGGAAAGTACCTTTCGGAATTCTTCTTCTCGATTTTCCTCGCCGAGGTAGGTTCTTAGGCTGACCTCGTTGGCATAAGGTGCTAAAATCACCCGCACCGGGAAATCCACCTGAGGAAGCCGAATCTCCACAAACCCACTTTCAGACTTCAGAATCTTCACGCCTGAGTCCAGTTTTCCGCAGGGAATCACGCTATCGTATCGGCTGTAGAAGAAAATGCCGAGTTCGCGAGCTAATGGATCTGGGGCCTCGACAAACTGCGTACTGTCATGGTTGCCTGAGATGGCGAGGATGGGGCGGGTACCGTTTTTGGAAAGGCGGCGGAGTGTTTTGTAGAGTAACTCCACTGCTTCGTGGGCAGGGTTGAAGCTGTCAAAAATATCACCAGCAAGTAGGACGAGGTCTATATTTTCCCGATCGGCGATTTGGCAGATTTCATCCAGAACGAGCTTCTGCTCCTCGAGTCGGGAGTATTCCTGCAGGCGCTTGCCTAGGTGCCAGTCGGCGGTGTGGAGGATTTTCATTGGTTTTCTTTGGTCAACGGTCCATTGTCAACGGTCCACAGGTGCGGCGATCAATTTGAGGCAAGGGAAAAAAAGATAGACTCAAAAATTGCAACTAGGACAATTGACTAAAGTATAGATACTAAGATAGGTCAAGAGGCTAGGTTCTCCAACCCAAAGTAAAGCTTAGACAGGAATTGGCACTTTTATTGAAAAACGGCGCCGAAATCGAGCATGACGATCACTTCATAATCTGACATGATAATTAGACATGCGAGATTCAATGTGGTAAATAAAAAACAAAAAATAAACACATTAAATGCTAGCTTCGAACGTGCTCACCCGACTTGCCCTTTTCTTTTTCTTGGTCCTGCTGTCGCTGAATGGCTTTGCTCAGGCGGATTCCTTGCTGATTCAGCAAGGCACGGCGAGTTATTATGGGAAAAAGTTTCAAGGCAGACGCACTTCCAGCGGGGAGATTTTTTACCTGGACAGCATGACCGCAGCTCATAAGAACCTGCCTTTTGGGACTTGGGTAAAAGTCACTCGAGCAGGGCAGGATAAGTCGGTCTTGGTGAAAATCAATGATCGGCTACCTAAGAGCTCCAGTCATGTGATCGATGTGTCGAGAAAAGCTGCCGAAATCCTCGGCTTGATTGCGCCTGGGTATGCGCAGGTGAGGATTGAGGTCCTTGACCTAGAAGAACTGGATCGCTTGATTGGGTATTTCGAGGAAAGAGAAAAGTTGGGGCTTAGGCTAAGACCGTATGAGCGGAGCGTTACTTTGCCTAGTCGGGAGCCTGATTTGGCGTTAAAAAAGATTAAACCGCGCGCTCCTTTTTGATTTTATAAGCAGGACTTAGTTGCTTGGTGACATGCGAAGTTTGGTTTTCCTCCTGCTGATAAGCGCCATTTGTTCCTGTGATTCCAAAGTGGAGGTTTTAAATCCAATGGGATCTTTGCAGGTCGAGTCACTTTCCTTCCCCGAACTGGATCAATTCTCCATCCGAATCTCGCACGTAAACGGCTATATCTTATTTTTTGTCAATGAAGCTAGCCAGACTCTTTCCAAGTTTTCCTTGCTCGATCAGCAACTTTCCCAAATGTAATTGAAGCTCATCGGAGATTTTAGGCCCTCCAAGATGCATTATATTTCTGCCGACTTGATGCTGTTTTACGATGGGGCTAGGCTCTTGCTTTATCGAGCCGGTGGTACGGACCAACAAGCCTTTAGCTTGCTTGAGGGATTGGCTCAGATTTCCGGAGAGGTCTATGCCGAGTTTCCCTATGAGCGAATTGCCACGAGCTTGGTTTACCTGAAAGATCAAAAAAGTGTGCTGTTTTTCTTTGCCAAGGCCCAAAAGGAGAAGAAACGCATCTTTGCAGCCTATTCTTTGGAAAGCAAAACCTGGACTTCTTTTCCAATCTATCATCCTGCCGAGTTTGAGGGAGTGGAGTTGGACTACACTACCTTTCCTTCTGTGGCGGTGGGATCAGATGGCTTTGCATTTATCTATTCCATCTCTCCCACGATTTCCAGCTATTCTTTTGATAGCCAAGTCCAAGAAGAGGCTCAGATTTCCTCTTTTTCAGGAAAGCAAACTGCCGAACCACAAACCCATCGAGATTCCTGGGATCAGGCTTATTTTCAAAATTGGGTTTTGACTTCGCCCAATTACCTGAAACTCTTCTGCGATTCGTATCGAAAAGTCTATTATCGCATTTCCCAAGAGGCTTTGGTAAAAGAGGCACCTGTTGGAGAAGATTATTACACCTTCTTGCTCAGGAATAGGCAGCTTTACCTGACTGTCCTAAATGAGAAGCTGGAGATTTTGGGGAATTATCCCTTGGAAAAAGGAAAGTACGATCCCTCTCAAGCCTTTGTCTTTTCTATGGGGCTGTGGATACCCTATGCCACCGAATTAATCGAAGAAGAAAGTCTGATAGGAGATCTGGTTAGGCTTGTCGAGTAGCTATCCGATTGGAATATAGTCAGTTAATAATACTAACTAAAAATTATTCTTCTGAAAATAAACGAGTTAGATAAATTAGTTCAAAATCTTTCAAACTACACTTGTTTTTGTAAAGGGGGGGGGATTTGGCTAACGAAAGATCAAGGTCGGCGCCGGAGTCTTCATTTTTCAACGGAACCAAGGGTTGGTTCTGGAGAGTAAAAACTAAAACAATCAACAAATGAAAAGAATAACTTTATTGTTTGGAATTATCTGTACATGCCTACTTATTCCATTTGGATTAAGCTTTTCTCAAGACGCTAGTTTAGAAGAAAGTTGCAACGATTGTCAATATAAAGTAGTCGACAAAGCTTGTCTCAAAATTGAAATAGATAGCAGTGGAGGCTTGAAGAATACCAAGTTCAATGTAAAATCTGGCCATAGAGACACTTGCAAAGATGGTAATGGATCTTGTCAATCCACAAGCTGCAAATAGGTATTGAGAACTATACGGCTGTCTCAAAGTCATATTAGATGTTTTTTCTGGAACATGACAAATATTTACTTAGTTTATAGAAAAAGTATTCCAACTGGTAAATGAGACAGCCATTTCTTTGGTTTGTATGAGTAAAGTTTTTGCATTAGCGTCTTTATTCCTTGTTTCGATCTCAAGTTTTCTAGGTTGCACCAAGAGATCAGAAGATACCCCAATTCCTATGCTGCAGCCTGAAGAGAAACTTTCTTTTCATGAGTTGGTCCATTCTGTTGAATTAATTCCCTTGGAATTTTCCGAGGAATTTGGCTTTGGGGAAGTGGAAAAAGTTTTGGCTTTCGATAATAAAATATTTTTGCTTGATCCCACATTTTCCAAGAGTATTCAGGCTTTTGATCTGAATGGAAAATTTTTGAAGAGGTATAAAAGCTTTCAAGAAACAACTATTTGGGATTTTGTGATTGAGAAAAGTTCTGGTGATTTGATCTTGTATACGCTAGGGAAGAATTTTGAACGATTTTCACCGGAAGGGGAATTACTAAATTCAGCTAAAAATCTCGGGTCTTTAGCGGAACTAATTCTCGGAGAAAACGGGAATTTGCTGGGATATACCGGTTATTCAGAAATTCCCGCAAAAGGATACTTTAATTTAGTCTCTTTTAATATGGATGATTTTTCTTTGAACGAGACTTATCTTCCTTTTGAAGAAGAACCTTCTATAGCCATGGATCGAGTAAAAAACTATGCATGGAGCGGGAGTGAGCTTTTTTTTACCCTACCATTTAGCGATGAAATTTTGCTTTTATCCGAAAAGGGCCAAGTAAATGAAACGATTCTTCTTGATTTCGACGAGAGGATCTTTTAGGTGGATCAATTCAACTCTTCCGAAGGAATAGCTGAAAAACCCATGACCACCGGACTTGATGGCCTAGTCTACGTACAGGATAAATTGCTTTTCCATTTTGATTTAGGAGAAAAACCTCAGTTTCGTGGAATAGATTTAATGAATCGTAAGCCTTTTGAGCTTGTTTTTGAATCTAGTCCCGAAGGGCTTATGTATCAAATCTCGATGATGGGGTATATGGCAGAAACTGAAACGGGCTATTTGTCAATAATTGATCTAGATTACCTACGGCCTATTTTGAGAGAAACTGAGGTTGAAATTCCTGATTATCTCCAAGAGGTATTGGATTCTGAGGCGCTTTTTGCAATTCTTAAGGTAAACGTCCATGATTAATCTTCTTTTGTCACTTTTTCTTTTTTTCGGCTATTCTGAATCTATCAGTGGAAGAGTAATAGACCCGGAAGGGAATCCCATCCCTTCTGTTTTGGTTAAGTCGGGAGATCAATATACTGTTACCAACTCTCAAGGGCAGTTTACGATACAGTTGGATATCAAGGGGACAGTTACTTTCCAGGCTATGGGCTTTGGGATTCAAGAATTTAGCATCAACGAGATGAAAGGAAAAGTTGAGTTTACGCTACATCCCATTGTTTTTGAGCTCCCTGAAATAGAAATTCTTGCACTGAATCCCAGAGATATTGTGGAGAGAGCAAGGGGTAAGTTGTTTTTGGATTACCATGTAGTCCCTTCCAGGACGACTTATGAATTCGGTAATCTGATTCAAATCCAAACCGAGGAGGGTGTTTCGACTGGGAAACGATTTCTTTTGGTGGATCGTCAATTAGCTCATATCAGAAGGTCACCGGAGTTTTTTCTGATAGATGGTCAAATTGGTGATGATGGGAATTTCGATGAAAGCGATTTTGAAATTGGACCTATTGGACTACGACTGATTAACAGATTTTTTTATGAGGGGAGTACTATTCCTGACTTCTTGGATTCTAACCTTATGGACGACTTTGAATATGAAATTATCGATGAAACAGTCCTTCATTATATAGTTTCAGCCAAATCATTGTCCAATCGATTACATGAGGATGGAATTTTATGGATTGAAAGGGAGGGGTTTTTGATCGATAAACTGATTCTCGAAAAAAACGAAAAAGGCAAAAAAGGCTATTTTAAAGGAGTAAACTTAAAGATGTCTCCGGTTTCAGGAAAAAGTTTTCACCTGATTAAAGATTGGGTTGAGTTTGATTTGGTAAAAATAGAAGACCGACAAATTATCTCTCTGGCCACGCATATTCGAATGACTCAAGTCAAATCATTCGGCAAAATTCAAAGTGAAGTTTTAGAACAATCCAGACTTAACCTTTTGGAGCTGAGAAGTAAAGAATCCAAGGAGGCTTACCCGATTCCCCTGAGTGATTTGGGTAATTTGACCTCGTTGTTTCAAAACAATCCTTTGAAGGTAGGCCATAGGTTTACCATTACCTTTGACCCATTTGAAGAAAACTAGATTTAATCATTTTTTAATCGAGTTTTCAGGACATATTCGAACAGTTACATAGATCTTCAAAATTCAAAGTATCGGAAACCGAAAAATCTGTTTCAATAGGATTTCTTAATTTTCATTGTTCCCTATTGAAAACGGAAGTTGATCTTAATGGTACTTGAAAAGCTTGGACTAGTAAGCTATCCGATTGGATTTAAGCCAGTTAGTAGTACTATCTAAAATTTATTCTCCTGAAAATAAACGAGTTAGATAAATTAGTTCAAAATCTTTCAAACTACACTTGTTTTTTTTTTTTTTTTTTCGCGTCTAAACTTACCAACGAAAGATCAAGGTCGGCGTCGGAGTCTGGATTTTTTGCAGAGCCAAGGGTTGGTTCTGGAGAGTATTCAACCAAATAATCAAAAAACCATGAAAAAAATCTTTGTTTTAGCCTTTGGTCTAGTGATGACCTTAGGATTCGCTCAGGACGCGAATGCTTGGTGGTGGAAAAAGTACGAAGTTGATTGTAAAGCTAAATTGACCACATCAGTCACAATTGGAGAAGGCAATAAGCTTGCTTCTGTTTCGGTCGGTTTCGAAGAAACTTGGGATGGGAAAAAGAATGTTTGTCGAGATGGGGATGAATGGTGTTGGGCATCTGACTGTCGATAAATCTATGGTTAGGTATTCAATCTGGGTGGCATTTACTGCCACCCTTTTATTGTTGGTGTCTTGTGGTAAAAAAAATGAGACTTCCGAGGAAACTGGAAATAGCAAGTTTTTAGGTTTTGTAGGAGCAGACTCCCTTAGCAAGGCATTTGAATTCAATGAGGGCAATCCGATAGAAATCAGCCTTAATGCGGCTCAAATTGACTCAAAAGTCAAGCTTTCTGATTTGATGATTGACTATCGATTAGTAAGTCTTAAAAATTGGGAAGGCGGAGTTGTGGGGTCTGTTGACAAAATTCTCTTTACGGATTCTTTAGTTTTTATTTTGGATCAATACACCTACAACTCCCTTCAGGTTTTTGATCTTTTTACAGGAGAGCAAGTCGACCTTTTTTATCCTACAGGCGAAGGTCCTGGAGAGATGAAAAACATTTCCGAATTTGACTTGGATGAGTCTAATCGGAGGATATTGATCTATGATAATTATTTAGCCAAAATGTTGTATTTTAATTTTGAGGGTAAGTTTCTTTTTGAAAATAGACTTCCGATAAGGGGGCATTCCTTCAAAATTTTCCCTGATAATCAACTCCTATTCTCAAGTATTGGTGATGCCAATGATCATTTGGGAAAGACTGGAAACAGTGATTTGTTTTTGTTGGATAGCAACTATACCTTAAGAAAAACATACAAATACCCCAAAATCAATCAGAAGCTTTCGCAGTATATTCCAAGAGATGTGATTAGAGAAAATGGGGGCACTGTTACCTATTTTCCAAGATTTTCTAGTGAGTTATTTCAGATAGAAAGGGAAAATAAAACCTTAAAACCATTAATCCATGTAGATTTAGGTTCGGAGGGATTGACTGATGAAGATTTGGAAAATTTGGGTCCGGAATTTACCTCAGAAAGAAGAGAGGATAAAAAATTCTATGGGTTTGGATTTCATTTTGTCACTCCCAATTGGATAGGAATGAAGTTCGATGCATCGAGAAGTGAACTTTATGTTTTTCATAATTTAAAATCCGGCGAGGTATTATCTGGCAAAACGGTGGATTTTGATTTTGAAGATTTGATCTCTTTTAGTTTTCCTATGGCATGCAGAGGCAATACCTGCATTACAGAATTAAGCCTGGCACATTTTAGAGATTATGATTTGAATGATTTTTTTCAAAAGCTCGCTAAAGAAAACGGGAGAGATTATTCCAAAATCAAAAGTTTTCTTGAGTCAGTAGAGGATTTTGAGCAGCCTATTTTATTGGTTTTCACTTTGAAATAGGTAATAGGCTGATTTCCGTTTTCTTTCCTGAAAACCTTTGGATACCCTATCCGGCTGAACTTATGGAAAATGAAGGGCTGTATGGCAGATTAATAACTTTTAAGAAGTAGAATTTAAGAAAACATTTATCCATAGAATTATTTTTTATCTTAGTTCGATTACTTCTAACTCGTTTTTCATGCAAATTTTTAAATCCGGTCTTTTTCTGCTTTCGGTAGCTCTATTCGCCTGCTCGGAGGCCAAAGAAGACTCCCAAGAAATCCCTTCCGAATCCTTCCGAAATGAGGTCTCCGCGACTGAAGTCCGGACAGCCACCGCGGAGCGGAAAAGCTTTGACTACCTGATCAATGCCACCGGCAAGCTGGAGGCGCTATCTGAAGTCAAGGCGCTTGTGGAGCGGGAAGGATACCTGGAAAAGGTTCAGGTGCTGGAAGGTCAGTTTGTCCAAAAAGGGCAAATCATCGCTATACTCGATCGTCGGGAAGCGGAGTTTGCGCTTGAGAAGGCCAAAATTGCTTTGGTCAAAGCTCAGTCTGAGCTGGAAGTGCTCAAGGCGCAGTTTCAGCTTGCCCTGGAGTCCAAGGATCCCATAGTGGCCCAGACAGTTCAGGATCGAATCCGTGTGAATTCGGGTCTTTCTCTTGCCGAAGTCGAACTCAAGGAAGCCGAACTCAACCTCGCCCGCTGCGAGGTGCGCGCGCCTGTTTCCGGCAAAATCGCCAATATCAAATTTAAGGAAGGAAGCTTGGTTACCAAGAATGCAGAGTTTGCGGAGATCCTCTCCACCGATCAGCTCTTGCTCCGGGTCAAGGTGCTGGAGTCAGATATTCCTCTGATTTCCTCCAATCAAAAAGCCGAAATCTATCCCATCTCTGATCCCCAAAACGCCCTCGAAGGACGGGTGACTGCGATCAACCCTAAAGTGGATGAAAACGGACTTGTGCAAGTTTCCCTGACCCTCACTTCATCCAAAAATCTCCTTCCCGGCATGAATGCCCGTGCGATCATCCGTGCCCCTCAGAGCAATAGCCTCGTGGTGCCCAAGGATGCGGTGGTCTTCCGCTCGGGACGTGCGGTGGTCTTTACCATCGAGAATGGCAAGGAATCCAAGTGGAACTATGTGGAAGTGGGCAAGGACAACGGGCGGGAGATCGAGGTCCTCGATGGCATCCCCGAAAACAGTACCGTCATCACCAGCAATAACCTTCAGCTCGCCCATCAGGCTCCCGTCAAAATCGTAAATCCATAAGCCATGGTGAGATTTTTGCTGAACCGGCCCATTGCCGTCACCATGTCTTTTTTGGCTTTGATGGTCTTTGCGGCGATTGCGTTTCGATTGTTGCCTATTTCCCTTTTGCCGCCCATCGACGTGCCACAGATCGTGGTCAAGGTCACCTACCCCAATGCTTCTCCCGAGTCCATTGAGCAAAACGTCCTCCGTCAAATCCGTGAAGGGCTCATCACGCTTAACGGGCTAGAAGAAATGGAAAGCAAGGCGGGTTCGGAGATCGGTACGGTGCGACTGACTTTTGACTATGGGGTCAAAATGGAGCTCGCCTACATCGATGTCAATGAAAAGATCGACCGGCTGACCAACGCTTTGCCCAAAGACCTTCCCCGTCCCGAAGTGATCCGAATCAATACCTCAGACATTCCTGTGGCGAGGGTGCAGGTGGTGCCCAAAGAGGGAATCGATCCTGTTGAGGTGAGTTTGCTGGCAGAAAATGTCCTAAAAAAGCGCATCGAGCAGTTGCCTGGCGTGTCTCTTGTGGATATCAATGGCAAGCGGGAGCGGATTATTTCGGTCCAGCCCGATGAGGATGCCTTGGCTGCCTTAGGCATGACCCAGCAGGAGTTGATCGAAGCCGTCAAGGCGGGCAATGCCGAGCTCCCCGGCATCAGTGTCAAGGATGGGCAGTTTCGCTACTTCCTCCGTTTGGCTACCCGAGTCGACACACCCAAAGACATTGAATCCCTGCCTGTTCGTTCCAAAAAAGGCGTGATTGTACCCCTCGGTCGGGTTGCCAAAGCCCAATATGAAACGCAAGAAATGCTTGGTTACCACCTGTTTGGTATGAATGAAGGCTTGGTCATCACGGTGCACAAGCAGGCTGCGGCCAAGATGAACGAGCTGATCCCTGAGTTACGGAAATCCTTGGAACTCTTCCGCACCGACTATCCTCAGGTGGACTTCGAACTCACCCAAGACCAAAGCAACCTGCTGAATGCAGCCATTTCCAACCTTCAGACCAGCTTGCTTTTCGGTGGACTGTTTGCCTTTGGAATCCTGTTTTTATTTATCAAAGACTTCCGGATTCCGTTGATTATGGGGATCAGCTTGCCGACTTCTCTGCTGATCAGCTTCCTGGTTTTCTACTTTTTCAATATTTCGATCAATATCATTTCCCTTTCAGGTTTGGCCTTGGGCATCGGGATGCTGATCGATAATGCCATCATCGTCTTAGACAATATCACCCGAAAGCGGGAATCCGGACTGCCGCTGCTCGAGGCTTGCGTGCAGGGTGCCAATGAGGTGATGGGAGCTTTGATCAGTTCGGTGCTGACGACTTTGGCGGTGTTTGTTCCCTTAGTGTTTTTGAGCGGGATCGCGGGCGCCTTGTTTTACGATCAGGCTGTAGCGGTTGCGGCGATTCTGTCCGTGTCGCTGATGGTGGCGTTTATTCTTTTGCCACTGCTTTATTGGATGATTTATCGGGTAGGAAAAAGGCAGGAGCTCAAAGGCGAACCCCAAGCTTTTCTCTGGGTTTTGGGGCTGTATGAACGAGTGTTTGATTGGATTTTTGTACGAAAAAAAATCGCCCTCGCCTTCTTTTTAACACTGATTCCCTTGGGTTTGGGTTTGAGCTTGCTGTTGAAAAATGAAGGACTTCCGCCTATCGAAAAGCCAGATGCAACCTTGGAAATCGACTGGAACGAACCCATTTCTGCAGGGCAAAACCGCGATCGACTGCTCACGCTGATCCGAGAAATCGAAGGCTACACGCAGGCCGAAGCCGAAATAGGAGTGCGCCAGTTTCTGCTGTTTGACGGGGACAATTCGATCCAGAAGTCTTTGCTTTACCTGCTTTTTCCTTCACAGGCAAAAAAAGAGGAACAGATCAGCTTATTGAGAGAACGACTGGAAAAAGAATATCCTCAGGCCAGCTACGTGCTCGGTGACGCACCCAATGCCTTCGATCAGCTTTTTAGTTCCAATCAGCCTTATTACGAAGTGCGATGGAAAGACCTGAATGCCAAAAAACCGATTCCTGCTGACAAAATGAAACCTTGGTTGGAGACTTTTCCTTCCGATCAATGGACTCCCGGTCCGGGATTGCAAGAGGAGAGTTCGGTGGTATTTTCACTTTTAGCTGAAAAATTAGCACTGTATCAAATACCAGTGGAAGACGTTCAGGAGCAGCTCAGCCGCTTGTTTGGAGTATTTACCATCACGGATATTCGCAGATTTGGAGAGGTCACGCCGATTCGACTTCGTGAAAATCAAGATCGTTTTGAGGACCTGCTTCGAAATACACGGGTGTATGCCTCGGATAGTACCTCGTATCTCCTAAGTGAGTTTGTGGATTACCGCTATGCGGACCAATACAAATATGTGACGGCAGATCGGGGAGGAATTTACCAAAGTGTGCAAGTGGAGGAGGAAAATCCCAACTCGAGGGCCGAAGAATACATTTCTTGGGGAGTAGCCAAAAACCTGGCTGTAGAGCTGAAAGGTCAATTTTTCCGAGATCAGGAGACCCTGCGTCAGTTGATCGGAATTTTGATCATTTCGGTGTTGCTGCTGTATTTCATTCTTTCCGCTCAGTTTGAGAGCTTTATTCAGCCGATGATTGTGGTGCTGACTTTGCCCTTGGGGATTGCGGGGGCGTTTTTGGTTTTGTTGCTGACAGGTTCCTCTTTGAATGTGATGTCGGCCATTGGCTTGGTGGTGATGCTCGGTATCATGGTGAATGATGCGATTTTGAAAATCGATACGATCAACCGGCTGAAGCTGGAAATCGGAGAAGATACTGGATTGTCCCCTTCTGAAGTTCTCAATAAAGCCTTGCACGAGGCAGGTAAAATCCGTTTGAAACCGATCCTGATGACTTCCATTACGACTATTTTGGCCTTGATTCCGATTGTTTTCAGTGCAGGGTTGGGAGCAGATTTGCAGCGGCCCTTGGTGTATGCAGTGATGGGTGGACTGACGGTGGGTACGGGTACGGCTTTGTATTTTGTGCCTCTGATGTATTGGGTTTTTGATTCGTTGTCCCATAAAACCGGTGTACGATGACGAATTTTCGGGTACTGATCGCCTTTGTGGTATTGGGGATTTTGGGCTTTGCCACAGTTCCCTTGCTTTCGGTGGATCTCAACCCAAGGGACCGAGAACCAGTACTTACCGTCAGCTACGGGATTCCTCGCTCGTCTCCGGAACTGATTGAAAAACTGGCCACTTCTCCGCTGGAAGGGGCTTTTTCCCAACTCACCGAACTCAAGCAGATTACTTCGGTTTCCAACTACGACCGGGGAAACATCATTCTGCGCTTTGACAAAAAGGCGGATATGGAGCTAAAAAAGTTTGAGGTTTTGGCGCTGATTCGGCAGGTGTATCCCAAGCTGGATGAGCGACTTTCCTATCCTAATGTGACCCAAAGCGCGGAGTACCGAAGTGATTTCAAGACGCCGATTTTGACTTACAGTGTCAATGGGCCTTTTGCCTCCTTCGAAATCCGCAAAATCACCGAGGATGTGATCAAGCCTGCTCTGACCCGATTTGCGGAAGTAGAGGAAGTGCAGATCCGAGGAGCCAACGAACTCCAACTGTTCGTGACCTTTGATGTGCAAAAAATGCAGGCATTTGGAATCAGCAGATCTTTTGTCAATCAGCAGATCAATCGGGCTTTTGGACAACTTTACCCGGGCACCGTCTACAACAATAAAGGAGAGACACTTTTTGTAACGGTGGACCGCAAGCTTAATCAGATCGACCAACTTGAAAATCTGATCATCCGATCCGTGGGAGGGATGGAAGTCCGACTCAAAGACCTTGCGAAAGTCACCTTGGAAGAGGCAGAGCCCATGAGTTTTTACCGGATCAACGGGAACAATTCCGTGACGCTCTCGGTGTACAATCGGGACGGGGTAAACAAAGTACTCTTGGCTAAGAACCTCAAAAACTCCATCGAAGCGACCAAAGTCAACCTCCCTCCAGGCTTTGAAATTAGACTAGAAAATGACGACACGGAGTTTCTCGAGAAAGAGCTTAACAAAATCTACAAGCGATCGGGCTTGTCGATTTTGATCTTGATTGCCTTTATTTTTCTGATCAACCGAAACTGGAAATACCTCAGTATTCTCTTTTTGGGGATTGTGATCAATGTGAGTCTGACGGCGATGATTCTCTATTTTCTTCGAGTGGACATTCATTTATACACCATTGCCGGCCTTACGATCAGTTTTGGATTGGTGGTTGACAATGCCATCGTGATGGTGGATCACCTGCATAAGTATCGCAACAGGAATGTGTTTATGGCATTGTTGGCAGCTTCACTTACCACAGTGGCAGCTTTGCTTTTGGTGTTGCTTTTGCCGGAGGAAGATCGGAAAAATCTCACAGAGTTTTCCATCGTGGTGTCAGTGATGCTAGGAGTGAGTTTGTTGATTGCTTTGGTCTTTACCCCTGCTTTTTATGGATTGCTTTTTAAAGAATCGGCAGCGGAAAGAAGAAAATTGAGCATTCGCCAAATGAAGAAACGAGTAAAATGGCTTCGGGGCTATGAATCGGGGATAGCTTGGACAGCCCGATACCGAAAGAGCTTTCTGTTTCTAGTTTTGTTACTTTTTGGAACCCCCATTTTCTTTTTGCCTGCCAAGTGGGACGAAAAAGAATGGTACAATAAGACGATCGGGAATACTTTTTATCAGGAAGAAATCCGCCCTTGGGTGGACAAGGCTTTGGGTGGCACGCTCCGGATGTTTGTGCGAGGAGTGTATGAGAAAAGCGTGTATCGCGAGCCTGAGAAAACTCGGCTGTATGTTTCCGCCCGACTTCCTTTTGGAAATACCTTGGAGCAGATGGATTTTATCATGCGGGAGTTTGAGGAATACCTCAAAGGCGTGGAGGGAATCGATCAGTTTGTGACTTTCGTTCGCTCGGGGCAAAGTGCGCAGATCATCATCACCTTCAAGGAAGCGTATGAAAAAGGAGCTTTGCCTTATCAGCTGAAAGGAAAGCTTTCCGTCAAATCCACCGACTGGAGCGGGGCGCAATGGAATATTTACGGAGTAGGCCAAGGGTTCTACACCGGAGGTGGAGGAGAGGGAATTCCATCGTTTCGGGTGCAGATGAAAGGGTACAACTTCGATGAATTGGAGCGTCAGTCGGATGTATTGGCAGAAAAACTCCTACAGCACAAGCGTATTCAGACAGTCAATACCAACGAGCGCCTGAGCTACGATGAGCAGAAAACCCAAGAATATGTCCTTCGTCTGGATCAAAATCAAATTGCCTTAGGAGGTTCGAGTCAATACGAAATCCTGAATACCCTCCAAGATCTATCAAAGCCTCAAGGTCCAAGCGGCTACCTGACGATGGCGGATAAAAATTACGGATTGATCCTCAGGGAGCAGGCTTCGGGTGAGTTCAGCAAGTTTGATCTGGAGAAAAAAGGATTAATCAGTGGGGAAGAAAAGATTCTGAAAGTGGCGGATTTTGGTACCCTTAACTTGGAAAACACCACCAATGCCCTGCACAAGGAAGACCGGCAATACATCCGGGTAGTGTCCTTTGAATACATGGGTTCGGCCAAGTTTGGCAATGAATACTTGGACGAAGTTCTGAAAGAAATGAAAGCCCAAATGCCAATCGGCTACGAAGCCAAAAAGCAGGAATGGAGTTGGAATTCGGAGCAGGCCAAACGGCAATACGGGCTCTTGGGGCTATTGATTGTGGCGATCTTTTTTATCTGTACGATTCTGTTTGAGAATTTCCGGCAGCCCTTTTTCATCCTATTTTTGATTCCGATCAGTTTCATCGGCTTGTTTTTGATCTTTTCCTTGGGGGGATTCAATTTTGACCGGGGAGGCTTTGCTGCTTTTGTGATGCTCGGTGGATTGGCTGTGAATGCAGGAATCTTTATCCTGAATGATTTTAATAATCGACCCAAGGGGACATTCAATCGAAACATTCTCAAATCCGTGGCCGGAAAGGCAATTCCGATTTTATTGACGGTCTTGTCGACTTGCTTTGGCTTGGTGCCCTTTGTCATGGACGGGCAGGCTGAGGTCTTTTGGTTTTCGCTTGCCGTGGGCACGATCGGGGGATTGGTATTCAGTATGGTTGGGGTATTTTGGATTTTGCCGGTGATGATGTGGCGGAAGGCGAAATTGTTTCCCGCAGACCTGACTGCCGTCAGGCAAGTTTAACACAGAAAAAGACACAGATTATCGCAGATTGTATTAAATCGAAATGAATTGTCTTGGTATTTCTTTCTGGAAATTCAATCCAAGTAATCCTTGAACTAGCTTGATTTCTAAAGGGGTTAAATATTTATTAAGCCTAATTGACAACTGCCGGTGGGAGTGAATTTTTAGAGTTGCTGTCGGTACAGGTTTGATTTTCTAGCCCATCCCGATCAGTTTTATCGGGCTGTTTAAGAACAATCATCCCTGCAAATCTAAAATTGACTTTTAGATTTGCAGGGATGGATTTTTTATAAGTAATTGAAAATCAACAGAAAGTGCTAACGGGTTTTCAAAACCTGTCAGGTCTGGACGACCAACAAAAAATCCCGAACACTTCCATGTCCGGGACTTTCTGATTTGGTACTAATAACTTATTCTCTTATTCTCAAATCTTGTACTAAGCCTTCTGAAGCACTAGTGCTGAGCTTGTCGAAGCATCAAACCTTACTCGGCTCTGGATGCACCCAAGGACCTCGATAAGGTCTTCGGAGTTTAGCGGTAGCTTCAGGATCGTTGACCACCGTCATGGTTTTGGGATCGTAGCGAAGTGGACGACCACCGAGTTCCATGGAGATATTGGCTAGGATACAGGCTGCTGTAGAAATATGTCCTTGCTCCACATCTGCGATGGGAAGCGTGTTTTTATCGATGGCAGCTAGCCAGTCTTTCATGTGAAGGCGAGTCGCAGGGGCAGCATTGAGTTCGATTCGGTCTTCCGTCACATCTTCTGGGTATTGTTCTTTTTCAAATACACAATCGAAGTGGATTTTTTCTGCTTTGGCATCATAAGGGAAGTAGTCCGCCTGCATGGTACTTCCTGCCAGCATGCCATTTTCTCCATAGATTTTAAATGACCATGGATATTCAGGATCAGGAGCATTGCCCCAGGTGCGGTGCTGCCATACTACTTGTAATTCTGGGAATTCGAAAATGGCAGTCTGTGTGTCAGAAATGTTGGACTTGCCTTCTTTTTGGACATAAATCCCACCCGTGGAGGTGATCTGAGTCGGCCATCCTAATTTGAGCATCCAGCGGACGGTATCCAGCATGTGCACGCACATGTCTCCAGTAATCCCATTGCCGTATTCCATGAAGGTTCTCCACCATCTGATATGAGGAAGTCCGTCGTAAGGTCTCATTGGCGCTGGTCCTGTCCACATTTCATAATCTAAAAAGTCAGGAACCGGCTCCACAGCAGGGTTTCCATTGGCACGCATATGGAAGTAGCAGCATACCTCAGCATGGCTGATTTTGCCGAGCTTTCCTGTGTCAATGATTTGTTTTTTAGCCTCGATCAGGTGAGGGGTGCTTTTGCGCTGGGTACCGATTTGGCATACGCGCTTATATTTTCTGGCTGCCGCCAAAATCGCTTCGCCTTCGATCACATCCACCGAGATTGGCTTTTGCAAATAGACATGAGCTCCGGATTTTATCGCTTCGATCGCTTGCAAGGCATGCCAGTGATCCGGCGAACCGATCAAGACCAAGTCGCATTTATGTTTTTTGAGGAGCTCGCGGTAGTCTCCAAAGAGCTCAGGGACTTTTTTGGATTTTTGACGCTGAGATACCAAGTCACCGGCTGCTTTGAGCAGGTTTTTATCTACATCGCAAAGCGCGACTACTTCCACATCGGCCACTTGGATGAGTCGGAAAAGGTCGGATTTGCCATACCAGCCTGTGCCGATCAGGGCGACTTTGAGCGGACCTTCGGCATCTTTGAAGTCCATGCCAAACAGGCCAAAACTAGCCAAAGTCATCATGGCGCTGGAGCTTTTGATAAAATCTCTCCGATTGAGTTGATTCATAGGTTTTTGGGTTAAAGAGTGACGAATTTCAAGTTACAAAAAGGACACTCAGATGCAAACTCACCTAGGATAATCGGAAGGAATGAACCCATTTTGGGAAGTTCATTTACCTGGATGATAGACTTGCTTTGCTTTTTCTAGTACCTCCTTTTTATCTAGGCTCATGGGTTTCAGATCTCGGCTGACGAATCGCTCCATTTGATTTGAAAAATGAGGAGACTCAGGGCGATTGCTGGCGCCGTAGACATTGATCGATTCCAAGACAGGAAGGCCGTCCCCAAATCGAACCATCAGAATGTAAGATTCACCCTGCACGGCTTTTCGGCGGCCATCTTCCCAAGGGGTAGATCGGATCGCAGCCAAGACATCATCCAAGCCCCAAAGTGGCAAGGACTTTTCTCCCCGAACCAATCGCTGATATTCTCCTAAGCCAATCAGTTCTTTTCCAAAGTAGGTTTCGAAGTGTTTTTTCGCTTCTTGAAGGCTTTTTACAGCTTGAGCCTCGGTGAGTACTGTTTCAAAACTTCTTCCCGACTTCACAAATTCATCCCACCAATAGTAATACACAAAGGCAAACAAGGCAGCGCCCTCACTATCGACAGAAGCTTCCCGATTCCAGGTTTGAAGAGCTAATATTTGCTTTGCCAGATCCGGGTACTTTTCCGGACTTAAAGAAAAAAGCGAGTTCAGGTCCGTTCGGAAAGCAAGATTTTTAGGCAAAGTCTGGTCAAACTTGATTCGCTCAAACTGCTCCCAAGAAATCCTTCCCGTATCGGGCATCAGTTCCCGAAATCGCTGCGAGCGATTGTTGTCTCTAAGGTCAAAGCCCATTTCTGTTGGGTAATTTTCAAAGGAAAGATTGTCCTCAAAAGCACTGGCCTTGAAGGGGGAGTGGTTGGTATTATAGAGGTAACCTGAATTGGGGTTGACTTGCTGGGGAAGTTCGGCGAAGGAATGATACTCGGTCCAACGTGTCTTTTTGGTATTCCCGGCTACCGTTCCACTATAGTCAAAACCGGGATTCCGTTTCGGCAAAAGCCCGTTGCTGACATAGAAAATGGTGTCGTACTTGTCTGCGTAGACTGTGTTGAAATTGGTGAGTTGCATGCTGGACATGGCGGCTTTCCATTCGGAAAAGTTGTTGGCTTTGTTCATTCTCCACCACTGCTCTGGTGCTCCGATTCGTTCCAAAGCCCCAAAGCGGATCGCAAAAGCGCCCTGATCGGTGACCAAAGTGGGGCCATAAATGGATTTCCAGACTTTCTTCGGAACAGGTAAAGTAATCCAGTCCCAAAGACGGACTTTCAGCCAGACGATCTTGGATTCGAGTTCGAGCCATTCTCCATCCACGAGGTATTCATCCTCGTCTTCGGGATTGAGTTCCAGTTGATAGAGATCAAGAAAGTCCGGTGAGTTCACGGTATGGGCCCAACCGAGGTGCTCGTTAGCTCCATGAAAAATCATTGCTCCTCCAGGGAATAGTCCACCCAAAGCATTCCAGCCTTCTTCTGACTTCAGATGGGCTTCGTACCAAGCCACGGGTCCTTCCAAAGGCTGATGGGAGTTGATGGCCAAAAAAGCCTCTCCAGAATCTGTACGGGAAGGATGGATGGCGATAGCGTTCGAGCCTTTTGGCAGCGTATCTTCAGGGATCAACTCCACATTTCCTCCGACGATGGCCTGGACTGCCCGGTCTGCTCCGGACATTTGGGCTAAGGAGAGTATGTAAGCCGAGATGATTTCTTTCGGGTTGATTGGAAAAGCAGGTCCATACAGCACCTCCTCAGGATGGTGGTAGGCGTAGTCATTCAGTCCTGCGGCATAGCCTTCGAGTACTTTTTTGAATTCAGGTGAAAAACTCTCCTCGTACTTTTCTCGGGCGATTTCTCGGGTTTCGAGGAGGTGAACAAAAAAGTCAATTCCTGCGCCTTGCTCTCCAAAGACTCTTCCAGTCAGGGCTTTTCCCGCCAAAACGGTTTTTTGGATCGTCTCAAAATCGTCCTCCGAATGTGCCCAAGCGAGGCCATAGGCTACATCTGCATCCGTTTTTCCAAAGATATGTGGTACACCAAATTCGTCCCGTGCGATCTGAATCTGCGCTGTTTCCCAACCTGAAGGTTTGAGCACACGCTGACAACTGATGAGGGAATTAAATATAAAGAGAAGAGTGAGGATTTTGGGTTTCATAGAATTTTCTAGGCAAATTGAGACTCAAGATTAGCAAAAAAGCCGACCAAATGGCCGGCTTTTGGGGGTGAACAAACACTTTTCTATTCTATTTTACGCTACCTATTTTTCTTATCTAAATTCATAATCTACTCCACTGACCTGAGTCAGCAAAGTGGCCGGGGCATCGAGTGCTACAGCAGATTGTGGAGGAGTTGGGGTGACAGGGGAGTTTTTAGCCAAGTAACTTCTCATGGCTTGGTGTAGTGTGTAAGGCGTGTTTTCGGTTTCTTTTACTCCACGGAATCTGCACAACATGTCATCTGGATCCCCGTCACGCTCACAGGCACAGATTTTATATACTTTTTCGAAGTCAAGCGGTTGACCATTGACTATAGCAGACTGCACGCGCTGGCCTTCTTCTCCAAAAGCATTGAATTTCACTTCCATGCCTTTGAATTTGATCACCCAGCCTCCAAATCGCTTGGATGCATCGGCTGCAAACACATTGTTGAGCTCTCTTTCGAGCCATTCTTTGATCTGCTTTCCGGTGACTTTGCCCGTTCGGATGGTACTATCCACAGGAAGCATGTCGAAAATGAATCCGTTAGTAATCGGGATATTTCCTGTTTGGTCCGGGGTGGATCTTGGAGGACAGAATCGGAATCCGTTGGATAGAACGATGTCCACATCCGGAACCTGCCAGTTGATGGCGTTCAGAATTAGGGTGTCGATCGTGTTTTCGATCACGAAGTAGCGGTAAAGTGGAATCGTGCTGTAGCCGACGACTTTTTGAATGTCTTCCAAGTAGGGTCCTTCGTACTTGGAAATGATCTGATTCATTTCTTTGGATTCGGGGTATTTCTTGGCATCTACTTCCAGGAGCTCATAGCGGTCGCTGACCACTTTTCCGTTTTCGATTTTCAATTCCAGGTTTCCTACGAAAGACCCAAAAGCTCCAGGTTCTACGACTTTGGCATATTTCGCTTGAATGGGTTTTCTGACCCGCTCATGCGTATCGCCACCCAAAATGTAATCCACACCTTCGCAGGCAGGAAGATTCGCCAAATGGATCTGCTGGGAAAGACCTAAGTGAGCTACGATAGCCACGAAAGCGCATTTTTCCTGATTTCTCAGTACATCTACATAATGTGCGAGGTTATCTTCTGGCTTAATGTAAACGATTCCTTTGCTGTAGTTGGGTGATTGACGGACAGGTACCAAGTGATCCGTATAGCCGAGGAATCCGATTTTCACTCCATTGATCGTCCAAATGTGATAAGGAGGGAAAATCAACTCTCCCTTTTTTCCTTCACCCAGATCGTGGTACATATTGGCGCAAACCTTAGGTGCGGTAAGCGATCCAAGCAAGTGCTGCATGGATTTTTTGTAATAAATCACCTCCCAGTTTCCGGGAAGATAAAGGTCGTAATCCAGCGCATTCAGAATTGGAACCATTGCTTCTCCTGTGGTTTTCACAGAAAGCTCGGATCCTTGAAACATGTCTCCTGTATCGATCAAGAAGCTATGCTTCATCTTTTCTCTATGCTGATCGAGAAAGGTTTTCAAGTGAGCATATCCGCCGGCTTTTCGGAAAACTGACTTTCCATTTTCCCAGAATAGCTCATCGTGCGCATGGATTTGACAGTGCACATCTGTGGTCTGCAGAATATTGAGGGTAAATGAAGTTGGAATTTCTTTTTGGGATTCGGTCGGACTGGTAGCGGCATTAGCAAAAGATGCCAATCCCGTGCTTGCCCCTAAGGCCCCTAGTTGTGAGATGAATTTTCTTCTGGACGACTTCATGTATTTTGGGCTTATTGATCGAATATTTTTAGGATGGGAAATGGAAATAATCTCCCAAGATTGCCGAAAATAGAAATTTGAAATTCCAGACAACGGTGACAGCTGTCACAAAAACAAAAAGCTTCCTTTTGAGAAGCTTTTTTTAAGTTCGTGAAGCTGGTAAATTCTTACTTTGAGGCGGTGAATTTTACCACTTCATTTATCTTGGCTGGCAGGCTCATCAGGTAGGCGTAGATCGCTTTTAGATCACTTTCTTTCATTCCTGAATACATGATCCATGGCATTAGGGAATTGAACTCGCCTGGGGTGATTTTTGGATTCACATAGGATGAATCTGTGTATTGTTTGAATCGCTGTACAAACATTTCTTCAGTCCAATTGCCGATTCCGGTCTCTGAGTCAGGGGTAATATTGGAGCTGGTGACCACCGAACCGTCCGGGAAAGGGAAACTTCTTCCTCCTGAAAAAGCCAACTCGGGATTGATTACTCCTTGGGGTGTCATTTGGGTGTGGCATTCGATGCAGGCAGACGCATTGACGAGGTATTTGCCGTAAGCTACTTGGTCGCTTGGATCGGGCTTTTTGACCAATTCTGCATTTTTTGGCATGGTTCGCAGTATCAGATTGACCGGAAAGTCTGCTTTTGATTCTGGAATTTCGTTTTCTATTGACGGAATGGATCGAATGTAAGCAATGATGTCATAGATATCCTCCCGATCCATATTAGCATAATAAGGATAGGGCATCAGGGGAAACATGGGTCTTCCGTCTTTGGTCACACCCGTAGTGATTAACCGGAAAAGTTCCCCATCTGAGTAATCAGAAATGCCAAATGGCGTGATGTTTTTGGCATAAAATACCCCGGGAAGGCCCATGGAATGATCAAATCGATCTCCTCCAGCCCCCAGCGTACCAGGAGCGGGAGGGCCAGAAAATTCCGAGAAATCTCGCTTGGAATGACAATCCATGCAGACCGTGACATGGTTGGCTAGATACGCTCCCCGCTCGATGCGGTCAGGAGTATACTCGATGGTGATTTCCTCGGGAGCATCCACTTTTGGAAAGCCAAGCTGTAAAAAAGCCAGTGCACAAACCAACAGTAAAACTATGGCACCCAAGAGATATGCGAATACTTTAAAAATTTTCTTCATAGTGCTATTAATTGAAGCTATGAATATAAAAAACATTTTTTTGTTAATGAAAAGTTGTTTGTGCCCTTGAAGGAGATTGATTCTTTGAAAATTCTCTTGGATCGAATTATGTGGATGTAGTGAATTCTTATTTAAATGTTCTTTGTTGATTTAAACCTTCCGAATAAAATTCTTCCTCTGCGTCCAAACTCTTTCTATTTTCACAACACATAATCAACTGATTCCCTATGAAGAAAATTATACTACTTCTCTTCTTTCTACCTCTCTTTTCAGCAGTCGCACAAGAGCAGGAGATATTGAAAAAGCTAGATGCCCAAGCCGATTTTTACGGCGATTTGGCAAGGAAAATCTGGTCTAAGCCTGAGCTCGGCTACCTCGAAACGGAAAGTTCCGCCCTCCTGCAAAAGACACTGGCTGATGCCGGATTTAAAGTGACTCCGGGTGCTGCAGGTATTCCCACCGCATTCGTTGCAGAATATGGATCTGGTAAACCAGTCATTGGGATCATGGCAGAATTTGATGCCCTTCCAGGTGTGTCTCAGGAAGCTGTGCCATTTAAAAAGCCAGTAGTAGAAGGCGGTGCAGGTCATGCTTGTGGTCACCATCTTTTCGGTGCGGCTTCCGTAGCTGCGGGCATTTCGATTATGGATTGGATGAAAACCAATAAGATCAAAGGAACCATTCGTGTATATGGAACTCCTGCCGAGGAAGGCGGAGGAGGAAAAGTGTATATCGCCCGTGCAGGATTAATCAGCGACGTAGATGCGATGATTCACTGGCATCCAAGCAGCCAGAATGCTGCTGGAGCGACGTCTTCTTTAGCAAATATTTCTACCAAATTCAGATTTTACGGTGAAGCATCTCATGCTGCAGCAGCTCCAGAACGCGGCAAATCTTCCCTAGATGCCGTGGAAGCGATGAATTTTATGGTCAACCTGATGCGTGAACACGTGCCAATGGAAACCAGAATGCACTATGTAATCACCAAAGGTGGTGAAGCGCCAAATGTGGTTCCCGCTTTCGCAGAGTCCTATCATTATGTCAGACATCCAAATGCATTGGTAGTAAAGCAGATTTTTGAGCGAATGGTCAAAGCAGCCGAAGGTGCAGCTTTAGGCACCCAAACCCGCATGGAGTATGAGGTGATCAATGGGGTGTATAATCTATTGCCAAATGAGACCCTAGCTCGCATCATGCATAAAAATCTGGAGAAAATCGGCGGGGTAACCTACACGCCTGAAGAACGAAAGTTTGCTGAGGATATCATCAAAACCTATCCTGCCGGAGTGAAAGCTACTCCTGATGATGCGACTAAAATCGCACCGTTTGTAGTCAGTGAGGAAGGTGGAGGAGGCTCTACCGACGTAGGTGACATCAGCTGGCTGGTGCCTACAGTAGGTTTGGGGACAGCTACTTGGGTTCCTGGTACCTCAGCTCACACTTGGCAGGCAGTAGCCGCAGGTGGTATGAGCATCGGACAAAAAGGAATGATCAATGCAGCCAAAACGATGACGCTAACTGCTATGGATATTTTTAAAGATCCTTCTGTGACTGTAAAAGCATTGGAAGAACTGAATAAGAGAAGAGGAGAAGGATTTACCTACGAAGCACTAGTGGGCAATCGTCAAGCTCCTTTGGATTACAGAAAGTAATCGCCATTAATCAGATATAGAGGGCCAGAACTTCCGCTTATGGAATTCTGGCCTTTTTTGATTTGCTCGAATTCAAAAAAAATTAACTTGGATCTTGCCTTTCACCCAAAATAATTTGGCTATGGATAGACGTAAATCCCTCAAAATCATCGGTGGATCAGTTGCTGGTATCGCAGGACTGGTCTTTGCTGATTGGAAGTGGCAAATCATTGACCGAGCGACACACGCTGGATTTTTCTCTTTTGAGGAGGAACAATTGGTTTCAGCTATTGCAGACACGTTTATCCCGGAAGGATTGCCTCCGATTTTGCCTTTAGCTGATGCCAAACCCATCGGTGCCTTGAGCACTGGGATTGATCAGTTTTTGATTAAGCTTTTTGAAAAATGCTACGAAAAAGAAGATCAGGAATTGATCAAAAATCAACTTAAGGCATTGCATAAATCTGGTTTTTTGGACTTGCCTCAAGAGGAACGAGAGCAAGTTCTCCTCTCCTTGAAAAATTCTGAAATAGAAGAGGATAAGAAATTCTATGACCTTATGCGCTCCAATACGGTGATGGGATTCACCACGGTAAAAGAGGTGATGGTCGAATACCGTGGCTACCAAGTAGCACCGGGGTATTACAAAGGATGTGTGGATGTACCTGCTGAAAAAGCCTAACCCCTAAAGGACATGTTACAAGGCTCTAAAGACAAACGTACCTACGATGCCATTGTCATCGGTTCGGGCGCATCAGGTGGCTGGGCTGCCAAGGAACTCACCGAAAAAGGACTCAAGACCCTCGTGCTGGAGCGGGGCCGAATGGTCCGACATATAGAGGACTACCCCACCGCTTCCAAAGCTCCTTGGGAATTTGAATTTCGTGGGGTAGTTCCGATCGAAAAAAGATCCGGTATCGGGGCAGCCAACTGGGGAAGGGAGGAGACCATGCACTGGGCTTTGGCGCAGGATGAGCAGCCCTATATCGAGGAAAAACCATTCCGCTGGTTTCGGGGCTATCATGTGGGAGGAAAATCCCTGCTTTGGGCACGAGGTACGCAGCGTTGGTCGGATTTTGATTTTGAAGGACCTGCTCGGGATGGCTACGCGGTCGATTGGCCGATTCGGTACAAAGACATGGAACCTTGGTACACCTATGTGGAGACTTTTGTGGGATTTGCGGGCAGTCGGGACGGCTTGGATGTGTTGCCCGATCAAGTGGTCCAGCCGGGATTTGAATTGAGCTGCGTGGAGCAATACTACAAAGAAAAACTCAAGGAACTCTATGGCTCGGATCGTCACCTCATTCAAGGCCGATGTGCCCATCTCACCGATCCTCAGCAGATCCACAAGGATCAGGGCCGGAATAAGTGCCAAAACCAAAACATGTGCAACCGTGGCTGTGTATATGGAGGCTACTTTTCGGCGAATGCATCCACGTTGCCTTGGGCGGAAAAAACAGGAAACCTGACTATTCGGCCTGATTCAGTGGTCGAGTCCGTTCTTTACGATGAGCAGAAAGGAAAAGCAATTGGTGTCAGAGTGATTGACCGTCATACCAATGAGGCGATTGAATTTTATGCTAAAATCATCTTCCTCAATGCTTCCACGATCAATTCCAACGCGATTTTGCTCAATTCCAAATCTTCCAGATTCCCCAATGGACTGGGGAATGACAATGGTCTGATGGGTAAATTCATCACGTGTCACAATTACCGAGGAAGTGGCTATGCGACTTTCGAAGGGTTTTTGGATAAGTTTAACGACGGACGAAATCCCGGACATGCCTATGTGCCTCGCTTCCGAAATGTCTACCGACAAGAGACGGATTTCCTACGAGGCTATGCCATTGGGATGTCTGCCAGTCGTCAGTTGGATGGAAATGGAGAATTGATCGGCGATGCCTTGCGCGACAGCCTCCTCAATCCAAAGTATGGCCTTTGGGGCATGTCAGCCTGGATGCAAGGGGAAATGGTGCCTGATGAATCCAATCACATGCGTCTTTCTACCGATGAGAAAGACAAATACGGCATTCCAAAAATCATCATGTCTGTCGAATGGAAAGACAATGACAATAAGATGACTGCAGACTTTGTGCAGCAGCAATCCGAGATGTACGAGCGAATGGGCTTCAAAAATATCAATGTGGTCGATCGGGGTTCGCCTCCGGGTTCGGACATTCACGAGATGGGCGGAGTTCGTATGGGAAATGATCCGAGGACTTCACTGCTCAATAAGTACAATCAGTTGCACGCCTGTCCGAATGTCTTCGTGACCGATGGGGCTAGCATGACAAGTGCCAGTACCCAAAATCCAACCTTGACCTTTATGACTCTAACCGCCCGTGCTGCAAATCACGCGGTGGAGGAGTTGAAAAAAATGAATTTATAATTTGGTCAACGGTCCACGGACGACTGTTGACAGCCAGCTAAACAGTCAACCAGGCTTTTGGTTTGATCTGGCCTCATCGAATGAAGTACTTTGCATGCAGCAGTGGACCGTGGACTGTGGATCGTTGACAAAAAAATAAACCTATGAAAAAGACACTTACCCTCCTGATTCTTGCTTTGGCTTGGATCATTACTCCTACCGAAACTCAAGCACAGAAAAAAGGCGACCCGATGCTCCAAGTTCCGCTTGGATTTGCCTCCTACACGTTCCGAAACCAATGGAAAAATGGCGTGCCTGAAGCACTAGACATCATCCAAAAAATGGGTTTTACCGAGTACGAGGGCGGCGCTCCCCAAGGAGTGAGTGTCGAAGACTTCAAGAAAATGCTAGCCGATCGGGGTATTTCGCTTCCATCTACAGGTACAGGCTTTGAGCAGCTGGAATCGGATCCACAGGCTGTAGCCGATCGTGCCAAAGCTCTGGGCGCCAAGTACGTGATGTGTGCCTGGATTCCTCACAAAAAGGGTGAATTCAGCAAAGCAGATGCGGATCGTGCCATCAAAGCTTTTAATGAGGGTGGAAAAGTGCTGAAGGAAAACGGAATCACATTCAAATACCACGTGCATGGTTACGAATTTCAGCCCTACGGTAAGGGAACATTGTTTGATTACTTGGTGGAAAACACTGATCCCAAGTATGTCTCTCTGCAAATGGACGTCATGTGGACGCACTTTGGAGGAGGAGATCCCGCCGCTTTATTGAAAAAATATGGCAAGCGTTGGGTGTCGCTTCACTTGAAGGACTTCAGAAAAGGTGCTCCAAAAGATATGACTGGTCTGACAGGACCCGAAAATGATGTTCCGCTTGGTGAGGGGGAATTGGACTTTCCTGCCATCCTTCGAGAAGCCAATAAAATCGGCATCAAGCACATGTTTATCGAGGATGAAGGTGACCATGAGTTGGAGGCTTTGCCAAAAAGTATTGCCTACCTGAAAAGCTTAAAATATTGACGTGATTGAGTGTGACTTTTCCAAAGTTCAACACTTTGGAAAAGTTTGTGCTTTGACTAAAGGTTATTTTTTTTGAAACGCTCAATGAGTTTCTTGTTTGCTTTACAGACTGATTTTCAGTCTGTAAAGCTGATTTTTTAGGAGAGGGATATTTGATTTTTTGATCATTTGAATAAATTTTTTTTTTGGACCTCAAACCCAAAATATAAACAAGCCGTTATCGAGGTCAATTGATCCTTAAATGCGCTTATCGATATACTTACTCATCTTTATGATTCAGCTTCCCTATGGAGCTGTTTCCATTCTGGGATTGGGTTTTTTTTATGATAAGATTGAGATCGGTTCGATTTTAGAAAGAGATTTGGATCTGCTGGAAGAACTGGAAGAAAAGGAGAAAGAGATTGAGGTAAGATCTAATCTGGCTGAAACCTTACAGCCATGGAATTTTGCAAATGGATTCGAAATTGTTTTGGGTCACCTTGAAACATTTTTTCCTTCAGGATCCAAATTACTACGGGATATCCCACCCGAAATCTAAATTTTCAATTTTAGGCCAATTTCCAAGTGCCAAACGTCATTCCGCCTTTCAAGTGAAAGATTGCGGTGATATCCTTTTTTACAAAATTCAAAAACTTACAAATCAATATGACTTGTTCAAAATTCCTTTGCCTCTTAGTAGGGGTTATGTTTATAGTTTCTTCAAAATCAAACGCCCAACAGCTTAGCCCTCAAGTGGCAAAGTTTCTTAAAGTTGAGCCCAATCAATACTTCGCTGATCGAGATACGGCTTATGCAGATCCCTATTATGGATTGAAAAAGCTGATCTATGGCAATCGGAGATTTACTGACGACAAAAGTATCCGTCCCCGGCAGACCGATACTGACTTGATTAATAACAAATCCGGACAGGCGCCTTTTGCGACTATTGTGGGTTGCGCGGATAGCCGTGTGCCTAATGAAATCATCTTTGATCAAGGTGTGGGAGACTTGTTTATCACCCGTACTGCTGGTCAGGTGATGGCGGAGGCTTCCTTTGGTACTATAGAGTTTTCAGTGGAGGCATTGAAGACCAAATTGATCGTGGTCCTTGGTCATGAGTCCTGTGGTGCAGTGGATGCTGCAATCAAACTTCCAGCAAATCCTCCTGGCCATATAGTAACACTGATTAACTCCATTAAGCCGGCAGCCCTAAGGGTGAAAACCATGAATCTACCAGAAAACCAGGTTTTGTCAGCAGCTGTTCGCGAAAATGTGATTGAGCAAGTCAATATGCTGAGAGGCCTCGAACCGGTACTTAGCAGAAGATACCTAGCCGGAGATATAGTAATCGTAGGAGCGGTCTATGATATCAGTACGGGATATGTGAATTTTATCGAGGAGACCATCACAAGTCTGCCCAAATATTCTAAGTAATCTAAACTGACGGCGGTGTCTACCTGACACCGCCTTCTACAATTCTATGAAAAGATACCTCTTCTTGTGCTTATTCATCATGTCTTCGGGAATGGTAAATTCTCAAACTGTCATTGACGATGATCAGATGGGCGCATGGTATATGTACTTCTTCACCAAGAAGTTTAAAGACAGTCAATTTGGTATCCAAGGTGATTATCAAGTTCGAAATTGGAACCTTGGAGGTGATTTAGAGCAGCTACTCCTACGGACAGGGGTTACCTACCAGCCCAAAAATACCAATGTGACCTTCACTCAGGGGTATGCATTTATAGCTACAGGGGAATTTGGAGAAGGCAACAGCACCTTCCCTGAGCATCGGATCTACCAGGAAGCACTCCTTCCGCAGAAAGTGGGAAGTAGATTTTACCTTTCTCATCGGTTTAGGTTCGAACAGCGTTGGTTGGAAAACCAGAACTTTCGTACAAGGTATCGGTATAACTTATCCATTAATGTGCCTCTCAACGGGCTGGAACTTAAAAAGGGGATTGTTTACCTGGCCTTGTTCAATGAGGTTTTTATCAATGGACAAACCGAAATTGGGGATGGTCGAACAGTACAGCTGTTTGACAGAAATCGCTTTTATGCGGGACTCGGCTATGGCTTTCGAGATAACCTCCGTATGCAACTAGGGATGATGAATCAAACAACTACGGCTTTTACTAAGCCACAGGTTCAAATTGGATTTCACCATAGCTTTTGAAGATTGGGTATTCAACCTAAACTAGTTGGCTCGCTATACATTAATGGTATAGCACTTTGAAAAAGTTTGACTTATTTTTCTGTTATTTAAAAAGTGGTGCAGAGGCTCGGGAGGGGCTTGGATATCCCTCCCGACTTCCTCTGACTGGGGACTCACTGAATTAACCAACCACGTAATGAAGATTACAAGTCTAGATACGGGGACAAGTTGCGCCGCGGACGATTTTTTTAATGAATTGATTTTATCCTATCCATAAGCTTGAAAAAATGAAACACCTCTTCCTGTTCACGGTACTGATATTGAGTGGTTTACATGAGTTTTCCCAAGAAAAAAAAGACATCAATGTCATTCTGATTCATGTCGATGATCTCGGTGCAACAGACTTGGGTGTGTTTGGAAGTGATTATTACGAAACGCCAAACCTTGATCGCCTGGCTGCGGAAGGGATGAGATTTACCCAATCCTATTCGGCAGCGGCGATTTGTTCTCCTAGTCGGGCAGCTTTGATGACTGGGAAATATCCCGCTCGTACAGGAATCACCGACTGGATTCGGGCCAAGTTTCAAGGAGGATCAGGTTTGGCTTTGCCAACAGATTTTGAACAGATACCGGGTAAGCCCTTGAAAACCCCAAAAAATCAGGGTTTTCTTCCTTTGGAGGAATTGACCCTCGCTGAGCGTCTCAAAGCAATGGGCTTTTCGACCCTACATGTGGGAAAATGGCATTTGGGAGAAGAAGGCAAGCATCCCGAAGACCAAGGATTTGATCTCAATATCGGAGGAAATGACCTCGGGCAGCCGCCTAGCTACTTTGACCCTTACCTAGCCAAAAATGCAGCTCCCACTTATGTGTTGAAAAATGTCCCTCCGAGAAAAGAAGGCGAGTTTCTCACGGATCGGGAAGGAGATGAGATCGTGAAATTTATTCAAAATCGCCCTGGCCAATTTTTCATCCATTGGGCACCCTACGCGGTACATACCCCGATCATGGGGCCTGAGGACTTAGTCGAAAAATATAAGGAGAAGACTCCGGGTACTCAAAAGAATCCCACTTACGCAGCCTTGGTCGAAAACCTAGATCAAAATGTCGGAAAGCTCATGGCAGAATTGGAAAGGTTGGGATTGCGGGAAAAAACCCTGATTATTTTCACTTCAGATAATGGCGGTTTGATCGGCAATCCACAAAATCCTGTCACCGTCAATCTGGGACTTCGGTCCTTCAAGGGCTATCCTTACGAGGGAGGTATTCGGGTCCCGACGATTGTCTCTCTACCTGGACAGATTCCTTCGGGCACAGTGTCGCAATCGCCAATCATCACCATGGATTGGATACCTACGATTTTGGAGATGGTAGGAGAAAAAAACACAAACACAGACGGAGTCAGCCTAGCTCCAGTGCTCCAACAAAAGGGCGGCTTGGCTGATCGGGATTTGTTTTGGCATTTTCCGCATTACCGCGAACCGGACGTCAAGCCTTATTCTATTGTCCGGTCGGGTGAGTTTAAGCTGATTTATTACTTCGATGGTACCGAATCCGAGTTGTATGACCTATCCAAGGATCCTTTGGAGGAAAAAAATCTATCGAAACTCCAGCCCAAGCAAGTCACTGTTCTCAAAGCCAAGCTTGAAACTTGGTGGAAGGAAACAGGAGCGAGGCTGCCAAAGGCTAGTTAGTTTTTGTAGAAAAAATTACCGTAATAAATATTACGATGAAAAAGTCTACTAATTAGCCTGATAAGTTGTTCTCCATCTGTTGATGGTGGAACAACTTATCCAAAGTTCAAAACTTTGGAAAAGTTTCAACCTCAACACACCAACTTAAACCCATAGCCTCGCACATTCAGGATCTGGATTTGGGGATCATCCTGCAGCTTTTTGCGAAGCTTGGTAATAAAGACGTCCATGCTGCGGGCATTGAAAAAGTCATCCGAACCCCAGATTTGATTCAAAATCAGCGTGCGGTCGGTGATGTCGTTGGCATTGGTGAGGAGCATCTGTAAGAGTTGGCTTTCTCGGGCAGTCAGGGGAGTTTCGACTTCTGCAAACTTTAAGAGTTGCCTCGTTGGGTGAAACTCGTACTTGCCTACCGCAATCCAGTCGCTTTGATTTTGTCGGGTTCGCAAGCGATCCAATTGAGCTTTGATCCGCACGATCAGTTCCTCCATGCTGAAAGGCTTTCGCACGTAGTCGTTGGCTCCAAGGCCAAATCCTTTGACCACATCTTCGGTTTGACTTTTGGAGGTCAGGAAGATGATCGGAGTATGGGGATCGATTTTGCGGATTTCTGCAGCCAGGGAAAAGCCGTCTTTTTTCGGCATCATTACGTCTAGGACCAGAATATCGGGCTTTTGGGCTTGGTAGCTTTCCCATGCTTTTTGCCCGTCGGGGCAAAGCCGTACTTTGAAATCCCTGCTCTCCAAGCTTTCCTGAATGATCGTGCCTAGCGCCAGCTCGTCTTCGGCCAGCAGTACATTGATTTTGCTCATGGCCAGTAGGTGATAAAGGTGGTAGAATTCTTTCCTGTTTCCAGTTCGATTTTTCCTTCGTGCTTTTCCAGAATCTTTTTCACGTAATACAAGCCGATTCCGAAGCCTTTCACGTCGTGCACATCTCCTTTGGGAATGCGATAAAACTGCTCAAAAACCCGCTCTTTTTGCTCTGGGCTTATAGCTCCGCCGTTGTCATAGATGCGGATTTTGTGCATTCCGTTTTGGTCTAGGTAGATGCGGATTTGGTCTCCTCCGTACTTGATGGCATTGTCCAGGAGATTGGATAGCACGTTTTCGAAGTGGAACGAATCGGCGAAAATGGGCTTTGAACTTGCAGGTAAAATCAGCTCGATGTCCTTCTCCGGAGCCAAGGTCTGGAATTTTTGCACCAGCTGACGCAAAAGTGGTTCGGGTTCGATCTGCTCCTTTTTCATCACCATCTGATCCGAATCGAGTGTGGCCGTTTCCAGCAGTTTTTCCACCATTTGGTTCAGTTTGAGCATCTGAGTTTTGGAGATGCCTAGGTAGCGATCGGTTTTCTGAAGGTCGTTTTCGGGATTGAATTGTTGGATTCCTTCGATAGCTGAAAGGGTGGTGGCGATCGGAGTTTTGAACTCGTGGGTGATGTTGGCAATCAGGTCTTGCTTGATCTCGGCGATTTCCTTTTGGTTTTTGATGGTTTGGTAGAGGTAATAGAAGGCGTATGCAATGATTCCAAGGAACAGGAGAGAAGTAAGAATCTCGACGATCCCTCGCTTGAGGATGGTCAGTGCGGCATTTTCGAAGGAAAGGGCCAGCTTTTGGTCCCGAGGAAGGAAAGTAGATCTGGAAATGACTTGGAATGGCATTCTGTCTGTCTCCTCTGAACTCAGGGAGTCAAGAGGATTCAAACCTTTGATAAGAATGAGCTTATAGTCGATGTCGATGTTTCTTCGATCCAGTTCTGAGGAAAGCTTTTGTTGGATCTGATCAATCTCGATCGAGTCTCGGGTGATGGAGATGATGATGCGATTGGTCAGGTACTTGATTTGAGAGAGGCTGTCAGCCGCATCTTTGCCCCAGTAGACGCTAAGGTCATTCACCTGATCTAGACCTACTCCAGCTGCTGTGTCAAAAAGAAAGATAGAGGAAGTACTGTCTTCCTGAACTTCTGACCAAAAAATCGAATCAGGCCTGCCATTTTCAGCTCCTTCAATGGCTTTGAAGATCATTTTACTTTTGCCTACCCGCTGGAGAAATTCCGTGGTTTTTGGGCTAATGGCAGTATCTGCTTTGAAAATTAGGTTGGGATCAAAGCCCTCAGCCAATGTATCTAATTCCGAAGACTGTCCCGTAGTCATTTCAAGATTGTCGGTAAGGGTGATCACATTGGTCTTGGCGAGGTCGGCATAGTAATTTTCTACCGCGTTGTCCAAGCTCTCCTGAATGTCACTAGCCAATTGAGATTGAATAATTTCAAACTGGGAATACATCCTCCAGGCTTGTACACCAATACTGATCAGCAGCGTCACTCCGATCAATATTCCGATTTGCTTGAATTTCAGTTTGTTCATACCGCTAAATTAGCCGGATAAAAAAGGCTAAAAAACCCGAGTTAACACACGTTAACAGTGCTTAACTCGGTGTTTGGTTTGGCTTAATTTCATTTGTTGAAAAATAAACAACCCGACCCATGAATATCATACGTACCCTTTTCTCAGCTGTCATGCTCTTGGCATTCACCCATGGAGTCCTAGCTCAAGGACTGACCGGCAGAGCCTACTACAAATCATCTTCCAAAATCAGCATATCGATGGACTCCACCCAGATGGCTCCTGAGCAGATGGCTGAAATCCAAGCTCAACTCAAAAAGCAATTGGATAAGGATTACATCCTCACCTTTACCCAGACTGAGTCCAATTGGAAAGAGGCCGAAACTCTCGGGGGAGGACCGGCCACCGCTTCATCCGGTGGCATGACCATGGTCATCAATACCGGAAGCGCAGACAAACTCCTGTACAAAAACATCGCGGAGCAAGTCTACCTGCAGGAAGATGAGATGATGGGCAAGGAGTTTCTGATCAAAGATGTCCTGGAACCAGCCGAGTGGGAACTCACCGGCGAGAGCAAAAAAATCGGAAACTATACCGCGCAAAAGGCGACTTACTCAAAAATTATTGACTCACAGCGATTTTCTACGGGAATGACCGAAATGGAAAATGTCAAGGACACGATCAGCGTGACGGCTTGGTTTACCCCGGAGATCCCGGTATCCCACGGCCCAAGTAATTACTTTGGCTTGCCGGGATTGATTTTGGAATTACAAAATCAGGGTTCAACCCTGATCTGTGATCGTATCGAGCTGAATCCCAGTGCAAATCCGGTAGCGATCGAGCTGCCCAAAAAGGGTAAAGTAGTCAGCAAGGAAGAGTTTCGGGTCGTGCAGGAGGAAGCCATGAAGCAGATGATGAATCAGTACCAAGGCAAGCCGGGTTCAGGAAATCAGTTTACGATTCGGATTGGGAATTGATAGAAGTCCGATGTCGATTGACCGATGGTGGATGATAGATGTCGGATGACCGATGTCAAGCTGGGCAGCTTTCCCGCCGTGGCGGAAAGTCGAAGCCCCGTCCCTTTTCGATTTACGAATTAAAAGAGGATGGACAGGGTCAAAGCCTCTTTGCAACCTTTCCACTTTCCAACTTTACCGCTTAAGAAAACTAAACCAACTATGCTTTTTTCCAAAAGACTGATTCTTCTTGCCTTTTTTCTTGGGTGTTCGCTCTCGACATTCGGTCAGGGCAAACCCCTGATTGGGCAAGTTCTTGATAGCCTCAATCGCCCTATTGGCTATGCTAACGTAGTCGCTATCAACCAAAGTACCCAACGAATTGGCGGCTTTGGGATTTCTAATGACGAGGGGAGATTCAAAATCACCTTGGCTCCCGGAGCTGAATATATCCTTCGGGTGTCCTTTGTAGGATACCGGCAGTTTGAAATGCCAGTCAAAGAATGGGATTCCGAGGTGTCCTTTCAGATCAAATTGCAGCAAAGTGATACCGAGTTGGGGCTGGTCGAAGTGGTGTCAGAGATGCCAGTCACTATGAAGGGCGATACGCTGACCTATAAGACGGATGCTTTCACTACGGGTACCGAGCGCAAACTTGGAGATGTCTTGGAAAAGCTGCCTGGCTTCCAGGTCGATGAAAATGGCGATGTGAAAGTCCAGGGCAAGAAGGTCGATGAAGTGTTGGTGGATGGAAAGAAGTTTTTTGACGGAAACACCAAACTTGCTACCAAAAATCTTCCAGCAAATGCCGTAGATCGGGTGCAGGTGCTGAAAAATTTCAATGAGATTTCACCCATTCGAGGCTTGGATAATGATGAAAAACTTGCCTTGAACATTCAGCTGAAAGATGGGAAAAAGAACATGGTTTTCGGAGACTTGGAAGCTGGAGCCGGGCCTCAAAAGCGCTATCTCGGACATGCAAACGTGTTTTACTACGCTCCAAAGCTGAATGTCAACTTGATCGGCGGCAGCAACAATGTCGGGGAGCAGACTTTTACGCTTAGTGATTATTTTCGCTTTAGCGGTGGTATGAGTGGACTAGGAGGTCGGGCAGGTTCCCGGGTACAGTTCAATGGAGACGATCTCGGAATTCCTTTGGCAGACCGTGCGAATGCTGCCCAGCTCAAGACCCATCTGAGTGCTCTGAATCTCAACTACACGCCAAGTAAAAAGTGGAGACATACAGGCTTTTTGATTGCCTCTGCTTCAAAAAATGAACTGGGAAGCAATTCCCTTCGCACCTACTTGAATGCTGGAGATAATGTACAGGAAAAGCTAAACTCGATCAGTCAAGTAGAGAATAAATCCGCGTTAGGGAAGTACACGTTGACCTATACCCCGAAAGACGAAACCTATCTTAAATACACCCTCTTTGGGAAGATCTCAGAGATCGCAAACCGCAATGAACAAGTGTCTGACTTTGGGCAAAATCTTCAAAATATCGCCTCGCTCAATGCTCGGACTCCGTATTCTCTACAGCAAAAATTGGAATGGTTTCATGCACCGAGTGAGCGACATGTGTTTTCCACGGAGGTCAACTGGGAAAGTAAATTTGTCGACCCATTATTTGATCTTCAAACGAATCTGAGGCCTCTTTTTGGCTTGTATGCAATCCCAAATGCGGAGACTTACAGGTTGTTTCAATCCCAAGAACTGAGAACGAATACCCTAGAGGGGGCTTTTAACTACTATTACATCCTCAATCCTACCAATCACCTCAACTGGTCGCTGGGTTATCAAAACTTTTCCCAAAGCCTGACTGGAGCGCTGCGTCAGGAGGATTCTAACCAACCTTTTGAGGCCTTCAAAAATGACAATGAGTTTGGATTGCAGGATGTCTACCTAGGGACCACTTGGAAGACCAAATGGAAAAAAGTGGTGCTAAGTCCATCTCTCTACCTTCATCGATTTGCTTGGAGAGATCAACAGTTGACCGGTGAGTTGGACTACAGCAAGGTTTTGGCTTTACCCGCCATGTATTCCAAGTGGGATATCAAATCCAACCGCTCGCTGACTTACCGATTCCAGACCGAGGCTAATTTTATGGATATTCAAAAGCTTGCTCAAGGTCTGGTTTTGCAGGATTACAATGCGGTTTTTCAGGGAAATCGAGCCTTGGATAATGGGGTTTTTGACACCCATACCCTGAGTTATACCCATTTCGATCTGTTTTCGGGGCTAACCTTATTTGGGAATCTGAATTACCAGAGAAAGCGAAACGAGATCACAACGACTACAGATTTTGCCGGAATCAATCGACTGCTTTCTCTGATCAATATTCAGCCTGTGAATGAGACGCTTAATGGTGATATCCGAATGGATAAGGCCTTGAGTAGAATGAAATTTGAACTGGGAGGAAGGTGGAATGCTTTTTCTACCAATCTGATATTGGACGATAGACCTACACAAAATCAGCAGTTTTCTCAAACCTACGATACGCGCTTGACGACCACCTTTTTCAAGGTGCTGGAGGTGGATTTGGGCTATTCTTTCATGGTCAATAGGTATTTGTCAGGCCCTGTGGAAAACACCTTTTCCACTCACAGCCCCAAGTTGGAAATTGACCTGGATATAGTCAAGGGCTTGAAGCTCAAAGCCGATTACACCTACAATGCTTACCTCAATCAGGCGGCTGCTACGAGAAGTGACTTTGATTTCTTGAATGCCTTTTTGATGTATCGTAAAAAGTCCAGCCCGTGGGAATTCAAAGCCTCAATCTGGAACTTGTTTGATACCCGGGCCATTCGCCGTGACAGCTTCAGTGAAAACCTGATCAGCACCTATTCCTATTTGGTTCAGCCTAGGTATGGCTTGCTGACGGTGAAGTATGATTTGTGAAGAAATGGAAGATTATAAAATTAAGTTTAATCAACATAAAAAAGGCCTGGATGTAACTCCAGGCCTAGTTTTTTCATTTTGAAAATCGATTGATCAAACTGTAGCTACCAATTTCACATCGAGCTTCACTTCGTCGTAGATCATTTTATCAGCCAAGTCTTCGAAGTAGCTTCCAGATCTGTATTTGATGTCAAATTTGGTGCGGTCGAAGGTAATCTGACCAGTTGCAGTCATTTTGCCACCTGCCACTGCTGCTTTCGCAGGGAAAGTGATCGGCTGACTGATGCCTTTGATGGTCAAAGTACCTGCAATGGTGTAATCAGAGCCATTGGTTGTTTTGGCGCTTGTGATTTTGAAGGTAGCGGTGTTGAATTTTTCTACTGAGAAAAAGTCATCCGACTTCAAGTGATTGGTTAGGTTGCCTTTGGATTTTGGATCAGTAAGGTCTTCCACAGTTAGATTGACCATATCCATGTCGAAGGAACCGCCGGTAATTTTTCCGCCTGTTACATCAAGTGCGGCATTTTTGATCGGAACGTAGCCCCAGTGTGTTCCGGTTACTTTGGAGGCTTCCCAGCGCACTTGGCTTTCAGCTTTGTTGACCGTAGCGGGTGCAGGATTTTCAGCTAGCGTAAAAGCAGCAGCTACACTCAAAATCAACGTGGTAATCAGTTTCATAAGTTTGATTGTTTTGGTTTAGAAAAACTTGATTAGAAAATAACGCTGATTAGACTAATAAGGATTTGAAATGTTTAAAAGTAACTTGGTGAAAATTTTAATTTCCTACCAAATCCATAGATTATCAGAGCTTTTCTTTTTCACTGCGGCTATCCTGCCTGGTGAAAATCTGTTTTTCGAGACCAATTCTAAGCCCAAAATTAGCTTAATAGTCCAAACTCTACCTTCCCATGACCATCAGGAGTGGTGTAGAATGGGCGCTTTTCGATTTCATAATTTTTGTCCGGCGGAATACCTAATGCATGGTAAATCGTCTGATGGATGCTGTCGATTTTGATTGGGTTTTCGATGGTCTTGCAAGGACGTTCGTCGGCTGTTTTTCCAAAGACATGCCCTCTTTTGATTCCCCCTCCAAACATCAGGACTGAGCATCCGTCAGTGAAATGCCGATGCATGCCGTAGTTTTTCATGTCTTCAATGATATCCGGGACTTCCACTTGGTCTTGGACTTTCAAGTCTGGCCGGCCTTCCATCAGCATGTCTCTGCTGAATTCACTGGCAATAATCACCATCGTGCGATCGAGCTTACCACTTTGATCCAAGTCTTTGATGAGTTGGGCAATTGGGCCATCAATCAACTTTTTCATGTCGGTTAATCGGGTGTGTCCATTGTCGTGGGTGTCCCAGCCGAAAAAGGGTTCGTACTCAGTAGTGACTGTAATGTAACGGGCGCCCTGATCTACCAACCTCTTTGCCAAAAGACAACCCAGCCCAAATCGTCCAGTATTGTACTTGTCATAGCTTTCTTTGGGTTCTTGACTCAGGTCAAAGGCTTTCGCCTCAGGGGAATTGAGGAGCATGTAGGCTTGTTCCATGGATCGCTTGAGGGACTCTTTTTGGTAATCCGATCCAAATTCTCCCATTGGACTTGCCGAAATCAGGTCATTGTACAACTGATTTCTACCCTCAAATCGCTTGTAATCCATTCCCACGGGAGGTCTCACCGCTTCCAATCCTGCAGAAGGATCTGGTATCAAGAATGGTCCATACTCTGAGCCCAAAAATCCGGCGGAGTGAAAGGCTTTGAGCTCCTCTCCTTCCCCGACAGTGAACCGCTGTCCAATATTGATAAAGGGAGGAATGACCGGATTGAGTGGGCCTTTTTCCTTCGCTATCCAGCTTCCCAAATGGGGAACGACCACGGATTGAGGCGGCTCGTAGCAAGTGTGAAAATGGTATTGATGTCTGGTGTGCAGGATGTGTCCCAAATCAGCTGCTTGGTAAGAACGGATTAAGGTTCCTTTGTCCAAAACTGAAGCAATGTTTTCTAATCCTTCGGACAGAAAAATGCCATCCAACTTGGTGGGTATTGAGGGGAAAGTGCTCAAAACCTCCTTTGCTTCCATTCCCTTACGGAAAGGTGTGAATTTCTTCGGGTCAAAAGTCTCCGTATGGGCCATCCCTCCCGCCATGAAAAGTAGAATCACAGAATCGGCTGTTGTTGGGATTTTGCTTTCGCAAGAAGAAAGCAAGCCTGCCAAAGGCGCACCCATGCCCATGGTGGCGATGGCTGCTGCACTGGTTTTCTTGAGAAAATCGCGACGGGTTTGGAGGGTTTTCATGATAAATGGTCTTATTGTTTCCTGTGAGTGAGGACACTCACCGGGGCAGGTTTTGTCAATAAATCAATTGAAATTCGGGTAAGAGGAAAACAGCCCAAAGTAAGTCTTGAACAGCTGCCGGTTGGGGCTTAGTGCCAAGGGCTTTTTGCGCGATTTCGAGTTCCTTGGGGCTTGGTTTTCGGAGTAAGGCTTTGGCATACAGATTTTCTGTCAATACCACCGGATCGGTAAAAGCAGTGGCCCATTTTTCACCTCCTTTGACCAGAGATTTGTTCAGCTTTTCCCCATTGCTGAGCTCTAAGGCCTGAAGTAAACTCGCCTGAGAATCCCTGCTGGTCGAAACAATTTCCCGATTGGGCCGACCCAGCGCTTTTAGAAATTCATTGTTGGCTACCAAGGAAGCTCTGGCAAAACCAAGATTGGTTTTGGCTTCGGGGATAAGCTGATAAGGGCGAAACTTCACTTCGACCGAGTCAAACAGCGGTGCTGAAATTTCTGCAACCACATCCGCAAACTGCTCTGCGGTAATTCTGCGACGGATGACACCTTGGAATTTGAAGTCTTCAGCTATCAGCTTTTCAGCGGAGGCCACGGTGACGGATGGACTTTGGTAGATTTTTGAAGTAGTGATTTGGTAGATCAAGCGCTTGAGATCATAGCCATTTTCCACAAAGTCCACCGCCAACCAGTCCAGCAAATCCTGACTCCAAGGTGCGTTGTCCATTTCGTCCACAGGTTCCACCATGCCTCGACCCATTAGCTGTTTCCAGATGCGGTTGACCACCGTTCGGTACATCCGCCCATTGGCAGGCTGGACGAGTTGATCGGCCAGTTGACGCAGCTTCTTAGCTTTGGTGGCCATGGAATCTATTTCCCCCAATTCCTCCCAGAGAATCTTGGTTTTAGCCATCTGCCCGGTGGGCTGCTCGCAGCGACTTACTTCCAGAGTGGAGTCAGCGAAAATATTGGCAAAAGCATAGGCTTGCTCCAGTTTCCAGTCGCTGATAAAGCTATCGTGGCAGGAAGCACATTTCAAATTTAGGCCAAGCAAGACCTGCCCCACATTTTGGGCTGCCTGCATTTCGGTGCGCTGGGAGGCATTGACGGTACCTCTCCATCGGATGCCTTCGATGAATCCTTTGGACTTTTCATTCGGGTTGATCAATTCTTTAACAAACTGATCATAGGGCTTATTGTCTCGGATGGAGGTGTACAGCCAGTCTGTGATGGCAAATCGGCCTCCGGTAATGTAACCAGTGCCTGTGTAATCATTGCGAAGCGCATCGTTCCAGAAAGTGAGCCAATGCTGCGCATAATCATCTTTGCGATCGAGCAGATTTTGAATCCAGATTTCACGCTTATTGGGATTTTTATCAGCCTGAAATGATGCCAATTCCTGTGGAGATGGCAGCAGTCCAATGATATCGAGATACACTCTTCGGAGAAAAGTCCGGTCATCAATCGGGGTACTCCAGGCCAGTTGGTTTTGCTGGAAATATTGATCCACCAAAAGATCTATCGGATTTTCCAATCCGGGTTTGGCTGGAGGGAGATCTGGTTTTCGGGGTGCCAAAGCTGCCACTCGATACACCGATTGCTGGGCCACGCCATCCGGCCAAGGAGCTCCCTTTTCGACCCAAAGGGAAAGCAGTTGGATTTCCTCTTTGCTGAGAAGTTTGCCTTTTTCGGGCATGACCTCTTTGTGATTTTTAGAAAGAGAAACCCTTCGTATCAGCTCGCTCTGACTGGGATTTCCCGGAACGATGATTGGGCCGTTTTCTCCCCCTGCAAAGACAAACTCTTTTTCATCCAATCGCAGTTCTCCTTCGATTTTAGCACCTGAGTGGCACTTGTAGCAGTTGTGTGCCAGCACGGACCTGACATTGGTAACAAGCTGGATTTCTTTTTCCGGAGAAAGCTCAGAAGCGAATGTTGCCAAATCCACTGTCAGGGATTGGGGAGCTTCTTGGTCCGTATCCTGTGGTAAAACCTCGGTCAGGTAATCTTCTCCATGTGTCAAAGAAGCTCCAAAGTGGCCTGCCACTCCAATTCCAATTCCGGTTAAAAAAAGGAGAGTTCGATACGTTTTGATGGCGGCGACGGAAGGGTTCAATTCACTTTTGCGAAGCAAAACCAACAGCAAAACACTCAGTCCGGCACTGGCCATACCAATGATGCGATGCAAATCCAAGGTGCTTCCAGTAATGCCTTCATTTTCGGCCAAAAACCAACCCATTCCTGCGGAAAGTACGGCTGAAATCGCTCCCAAAATGACCATAAATCGGATGCCCGAACGAAAGGAATGCCTGAAGTTGCCAACGGTGAAAAGCTCCATCATCACCGCCACGAGGATCAGTGCAATCGGAAAATGAACCAGCATGGGGTGAAGTCTTCCGAAAAGTTGGCTGATCCAAAGAGGACTTTCAGCAGTAGCATCTTGGGCTAATGCAGGAAAAGCAATAAAAAGAATGAGTATGAGCAGAATAAGCCGGATTTTTTTGAAGTGCATTTGAAAATTTTTGAAAGAAGAGGGCAACCGATTTCCTGAAAAAATATAAGGGTTTTGGGCAGACTTTCTGTCCTGATGCCTAAAGATTTGACCAACGGTGGGCCTTTCCTTGCCTTGGAAAACACCTGCTGTTTTTTGACCTTGGTAGTAATTGATCCTCTGACCCTGTATTTGTTCCCATGAAAAAGGCCCTTTCCTCGCTGATTTTGCTCTTTTTGCTTTCACCCGCCTTTGCGCAGCAGATCACGCAACTTGCTTCACCCGATGGGAAGATTGAGGTGAAAATTAATCTAGAAAATGGACTGACCTATTCGGTCTCTCATCAAGGTAAACTCTTGGTTCAGCCTTCCAAGCTAGGTTTTTCCTTGAACAAACCAGAAATCAAGTTGACTGAATTTGAACTTCTGGATTCAGAAGAAAAGTCGGTCGACCAGACCTGGACTCCAGTTTATGGAGAGCGAAGTAACATCCGTGATCAGTATCGGGAACTCAGACTGCGGCTGAAAGCTAAGTCGCAACCCGCTGGGGAGATTCAGGTGGTGTTTCGGGCTTACAATGATGGGGTAGGATTTCGCTATGAATTTCCCGAACAAGCTGGATTCAAACATTTTGTAGTGGGAGAGGAACTGACCGAGTTTAAACTTGGAGCTGATCATACCGCTTTTTGGATTCCCGGAGATTATGACACCAATGAGTTTTTATACAACACCACCCGACTTTCCGAAGTCAGGGCCTTAGAGGCAAATGCCAAGGAAATCGACATTGCGGTGAAAAGCCCAATCGGAGATCACTTTGTACAGACCCCACTCCAATTGGTGACGGACGAGGGCTATTACATCCACCTTCACGAGGCGGGTTTGGAGAATTACCCTGTGATGCAGTTGGAGTTGGACAAAGGAGATTTCACGCTCAAATCTCACCTAGTGCCGGATGCAGTGGGCAATAAAGCCTATTTACAAACTGGCGCTAAAACTCCTTGGAGAAGCATCATCATTTCCCAAACTCCTGAAGGAATTTTGGCCTCAGACCTGATTTTAAATCTCAATGATCCTGCACCTGAAGCGGATTACTCTTGGGTGACTCCCCAGAAGTTTATCGGCGTGTGGTGGGAAATGCACGTGGGCAAAGGAAGTTGGGAATATGCTTCTGGAAAGCATGCAGCCAATACCGCCAATGTGAAAAAGTACATTGACTTTGCAGCTAAATATGGTATCGAAGGTGTCTTGGTTGAGGGTTGGAATGAAGGCTGGGAGGATTGGTTTGGTAACTGGAAAGAGGAGGTTTTTGACTTTGTGACGCCTTATCCGGACTATGCGATGAAGGAACTTTCTGCCTATGCTCGCTCCAAAAACGTCCGATTGATCATGCATCACGAGACTTCAGGCTCGGTGACCAATTACGAGCGAAGACTGGAGGATGCCTTGGATTACATGGCGGAAAATGACATCAATACGGTCAAAACTGGCTATGTCGGGAAAATAATCCCCCGGGGTGAACACCACGACAGTCAGTGGATGAACCGCCACTATGTGCATGTGGGGAAAATGGCAGCAGAAAAGAAAATCATGGTGGTCTCTCATGAGTCCAGCCGACCTACAGGTTTGCATCGCACCTATCCCAATATGATGGCATCCGAAGCTGCACGTGGCAATGAATTTAACAATGCCCCGACCTTTGGACTCACCCCCGAGCATGAGACGATTTTGGCATTCACCCGTCTCAAAGGCGGGCCGATGGACTACACACCCGGATTTTTTGATTTCAAATTAAATCGATTTGAACCGAGCCGAAAGACGCAGGTAAATACCACGATTGCTAAGCAAGCGGCCTTGTTCGTGGTCTTTTATAGCCCAATTCAGATGCTGGGGGACCTTCCGGAGAACTTGGAGAAGTATCCCGACTTGGTCCGGTTCATCGTATATATTCCGCTGAACTGGGAAGAAAGTCACTACCTCAAGTCTGCTCCGGGAGATCAGGTGGTGGTCGCCCGGAAGGCGAAGGAAGATGGAAGCTGGTACGTTGCCGGTATTTCCGATGAGCAAGCTCGGGAAGTAGCGTTGGATTTCTCCTTTTTGGAAAAAGGAAAGAGCTATGCGGTTCAACTCATTCAAGATTCAGCAGACGCTCATTTCGACAAAAATCCTACCGGCATGGAATCCAAGAGTTTTTCAGTCAAGTCCGGCCAAAAAATGAACGTTCGGATGGCGGAAGGTGGGGGATTTGTGATGAAGATTTCACAAAAATAGATCAGGATTAATGTCTTGTTTCTGGTGTAGAATTCTGATGATTTCAATTTTGTGATTGGAAGCAATGCGATAAAAAATCACATGAGATTTGATCCAAGATTTTCGGTATCCAGGTCTGATAAATTCACAGTCTATCCCAGACAAGGGATGATCACATAGCTGTTCGATTTTATTGAAAATGCTGAAATAATAGTCATCGGCTTGATTTTCAGACCAGTTTTCAAGGGTGTATTCCCAAATTCGTTGTAAGTCTTCCTTAGCTTTTACGGAGATTAAAAAATCATACTTTGGCATGCTTGTTTTTCAAAGAATCTAAAAATGAATGGGAATCGAAATTAGGGTCAAATCCACTTTTTTCTCCTTCCTCAAGGGCTTCGCGTAAAATTTCAAGCTTTAACTTTTCCTTTTCAAGTAAACGTAATCCAGCTCTAATTACTTCACTTGCAGTACTGTATCTGCCTGAGGAAACTTCCTTTTCTACAAAGTCCTCAAAATGAACTCCTAACGAAATAGATGTATTTTTCCCCATGACTTTTTCTTTAAAGTTACCAATAATTGGTAACAGGATTTTTGATTTTCAAGAAAAACTTACTCCACCACCAGCCAAGTATATCCTCCTGCAGGAATTTCCACCGTGACTTTTGCATCGTAGTTTCTTTCCAGTTTGACTGTTTGGCTCTTCCCTTCTTCCACTCGGATTTGGGCGGTGTCGCTGAGGCCTGTGTAGTAAAGGGGTAACGCTAACTCCTTTTTCATCGGTTCTGCACTTGGATTGAAGAGCATGATCAGGGCTTTTTCTTTCCCTTTTGGATCCACATGCATCCAACCATCCCAATCTTTTCCATCGGCTCTTCTAAGTCGGATAATGTCGGCGTTAAGGATGTTTCGATACTTTTTGTACCAGTCAATGACTTCAATTACCATGTTTTTGGTGGCTTCCGTATCATAAAGTCGTGGGCCACGGTAACAAGCCTGAATCCCGGCGCCGTAATACTGCATCATGAGCTGCTTGTAGTCATCCAAGTGATCATTGAGCGGTTCGAGTACCGCATCAGCTCCTCCGCCATGGTAGGCGGTAAGCGGTACAAATCCCCAACCCATAGACGGTGTTTTTTCCCAAGTGGCATCGAAGATGTTTTGGCGATTGAGGATTTTCTGTCGGTCTCTTGGCAGGGAGAAATTGACCTCGCGATACCCCATGGCGATCTTGTGAGTGCCATCCAAAAAGTACCAATCCGGTGCGTTGATGTAGATTCCCTGCGCATTCATCCATTGGTAAAGTCCTTTTTGCAAGTTCATCTGCACCCACTGAGAATCCTCCAGTCCTTTGTGACCTGGGTGAACATGGGAAGCGCAGACGTCACCGGGATAGGGTCCGTCATTTTCGAAGATGTCAAAGCCCGTTTGGCTAAAAAAGAACTTTAGCTTATCCAGGTAATTCAATCCCCATTCGCTGGCCAAGCAGGGTGCATTTCCAAAGAATGCTCCTCCCGGTTTGCCAGTTATCGGGCTGATGACGTCGGTTTCCGGACCGATGGTTCGCGAGGAGAAAAGCGAATAGCCGCCGATTTTGATTCCTTTGGAATGGGCATAATCGGCAAGTGATTTCCAGCGGGCGATATTTTCAGGGGAATTGTCCTCCATGTTGATGTGGCTGCCAAAACTCAGAATCAGCGCCTCGTAGCCCGTGTCCACGCATTGGTCGATGGCAGTCTTTACCTGATCATCTGATTTGCTGACAAGGTGCATGAAAATCGGATTTTGCTGGGTCCAGGGCGCGATGGCACGGTACATTTTCCTCCGAGCCAATCCGTTTCGCTCCCGGTCGTAGCTGTCGAGAACGAGTTCGTAGGTGCGGATGGATTGGAAATTTCCGCCAGCATTCAGATCGATACCGATTCCTTTTTGAGGATACACTTCCAGTGTACTTGGTGTCTGATAGTCGTAATTGACCTGAGAGGTGTAGCTAGAGTCCTGCTTCCAATGGGTCGCTTGGGCGCTGAGTTCGGCGTGCATGGCGTTGTTGAAGGCAAAGTTGTTTTCCACATAGAGCTGATGTGGTTTTTTCATGTCCTTGGTCGCGCCCACCACCGCTGATTCTTCCTCGACAGTTCCCAGGATTTCGTTTACCACCTGATCGATATGGATGTTGGTTTTTCCTTTGTTTTCCAAGGTCAGGTATTTCCCAATCAGCGGAAGGTTATCATAAATCTCATAATGAACCTGAAGCAAAAGCCCCGGTAAATCAGCATGGGCGTAGGAAAATGAGACTTTCTTTCCACTGGCTTTTTCCTGTTGACCTGTCCAAAACGCAACCTTAGTCGGGAAGTATGGCGTGATTTCAGAGACGGTATAGCCCTCATACTTGAAGTTTTCCGCCGGAGTTTTTACCAAGGCCAGCCATTCTTTTTTGAAATAACCCTTTTCCTTAAAATCCAGCTTTGCGCCTATTTCATAGCTTTCCCCATTGAGTGTGACTTTTGCCTCAGGCATGATGGTTCGGAGCAATTGATCTCCTGTCATCAGATTGGTAAAGTCATAGCAAGCGGGGCTGGGTGAGAGGAAAAATGTCCGCTGAACCAGTCCGTTCCGGAGCTGGATTTCGGTGGGGTTGAGCTGGATGACTTCAGCTTTTCGCGCTTTGCCATCTACCAGCCAATCGCCTGAAGATGTTTGGCTAAAAGAAGGAAGAGATAGGCAAAGTAGCGCAATCCATAGCCAACCCGAGAGGTCCTTTTTTGGCAGAAAGTAATGCTGAGCGTTTTTCATCGTGCTGTTTATGTTTAAAAATGGGTAGGGGTAATGGGAAATATTTTTAGTGCCGCTCCGCCGCCGGAAGCGAGTTGAAGTGTAAGTGATTGGTCTGAAAGTCCCGATTTTTTGATCCATTGGTAGTCGCTTGCATATTCATTCGCATTGAGCCCGTCCACGATTCCCGCTAGGTCATAGTGGTCGACGCCTAATCGGCTCAGGTCTATAGTTAAGGTTCGCTCAGTCCAATTGGTCATTGCTCCAAGATACCAAATTCCGTCTTTGAGTCGAGCAGTGACCAGGTATTCTCCCGGTTTTCCGTCAAGTATGATCGTTTCCTCCCAAGTAGTGGGTAGACTACCCAGAAAGGTCATAAACTCAGGTTCCCTTCTGCCTTGGGAAGGATTTCCCACAAAATACTGGAGCGGGTTGTCATAAATGAGGTACATCGAAAGCTGATGGGCACGGGTACCGAGCGACATAGGACGGCCCCAAGTATTTCTGAAGGACTCCTCGTTGGAGTTTTCGAGCAGTCCGGGCTCATAGTCCAAGGATCCGGAAACCATTCTGGTAAACGGAATGGTCACATTGTGACTAGGAGTCACAAAATTGGTCCACCCGTTCCATTCTGATCCCATGACACCCTCCCTCGTAATGGCGTTTGGAAAGGTGATTTCAAATCCGGCCGGGGTAGGGGCCGAATGGAGGTTGAGCATCACTTGGTACTTAGCGCAGGCAATGGCTAGTTTCTCATAAAAATTCATCGCCTTTTGGTCATTGCGATTGATGAAATCGACCAAGACAAGGCTTACTCCAAGTTTGGAGTAGTAGCTGAGCGTTTGATCCAAAGACTGGTCAAGATCCGTAGCGTTGAACCAAAGGCCTAAGCCAATGCCCTTTTCTTTCGCATAGGCAGCGATTTTTTCAAGGTCAATATCTGGATTGAGCTTGTTCAGATCGCCATTTCGATACCAGCCCTCATCCACCATGATATATTCCAACCCAAATTCTTTGACAAAGTCGATGTAGTAAAGGTAGGTTTGAGTGTTTTTCCCGGCTTTGAATGGCACATCAAATAAGTTGGCATTAACCAGCCATTCATCGGTGATTTGACCGGGTTTGATCCAAGAGAGGTCTCCGGTAATTTCGGAGGGACTGGCAAGTTTAAGGATTAAGTCAGTTCCCGGAAGAACAGTCGGGTCATCCGTAGCGATGATGACTCGCCAAGGGAACGTCCGTTTGCCCACCGTCGAAGCGATAAAATCTCCCGCCTTGCTTACCTTTTTGAGCCTGGAATAAATCAAGGTATCCACCGGAATCACCTCTTCGAGAGGGAAGGGTGCAAAAGTAGCTTGAACGCCCTGATTGCCTGATTTTTTGAGGATCATCCCAGGGTAATCTCGCACATCGGATTCTGCTATCAAGATATACTGATTGCTTTCGGTATGTAAAAGGGCAGGTTCATAGAGCAGTTCCCAGTCAGCAATTTCGGGAAGATTTTTTCGCTGATACTGGGTTTCAAAATGGTTTTCGTAAGGATAAGATACGTCAAATAAGCCCACTATCCGCTCTTGAATCCGCCTTAGGTAAGCTTTCCAATAATCAGGAAGAACTTGTTCGTAGGGAGCATAGAAAAGCTCAGAAGGTCCGGCTGGGTTCACCTCAAAGGTTTCTTTTTTGACCTTGATAGAATCGGTAGCACGTCCAATCCACCGAAAAGCGGCACCTTCATCATACATTCTTACTTCCAGGTCCAGAGGGCCTTCAAAGTCGATTTTCACTCCCGATAAATTATCTCGAAAGGTGGATCTTTTGGCTGCGATCAAGGTAGTAATCAGGCTGTCCCGTTCGAAAAAATCCATCTTGACGGGTTGAAAAGACAGGGAAGGAAATTCCTCCATTTCCATACCAATCGGAGAAGGAGCTACCCAAAGGGAATCTCCCCTGTGAAGTGTGTAGTAGATGTTTTGGGAATTTTCCTTTCGGAAAAGTTCCAGTTTGAGGAGTTTGTCAGGGGATGAGATTTCCAGAATCTTTTCAGGAGTAGTGGTTTGGCAAGACCAAAATAGGTTTCCAATGAGGAAAGCCGATATGATGATTCTAATGGACATCTAAAGGATTAGAAAAAGACGGATTGGTTAGGATGATTTTGGCTAAAAGTTACAGTTTTTCAAAACGATTCAAACTTCACCAAAAAAGAAGCCCTGAGTCGATTGACACAGGGCTTTCAAGTAGGGGGCAAAAAATATTATTTCTTCTCCTCAACTTTATTTTTGAATTCGATCTCTTGGATGGTCATTAGGACTTGCTCTCCTTTGGCATCGGCATTTTTGAAGATAAAGTACAAATCTTGTTTACCGGTCAATGGCTTGATTTTGACTATCGCTCGGTTAGCATTTTGTCTTCTCCATTCTAGTGGATTCACTCCTTGAGGTGGTCGGAATCCTCCGCCTTCTTTTCGGCCGATCTTTTCAGACTGCCCTAGTAGCTCCCCAGTTGCCGAGCCCAATCGGACTTCTACCGCACCGCCAATTCCTCCGTTTCGCTGATTGATTCCTGCCAGTACTTCGATCTGAATGACTCCGGTCAGGTCGATTCCTTTCAGCGCAAACTGGGAATTGTCACCTGCCATAAAGAAGTTGACGCTTGGGGTGGTCAAAAGCTGTACACCTTTTCTGTCTACCGAAGTCTGAGGATCTACGAATGGAGCCTTGAGTGCCACGAAATCCAATCCGCTGAGGGATCCGATGGCATTTCCACCCTTATCAGCATAGGAAGCGCGGAGCAAAAAGCTGCCCTGACCATTTTCGCCTTCAGGAATTACCGCGTTCACTTTTCCACTCAGTGGAAGGGAAGCGATATTAGCTTGGGTATCATCCATAGCTAGGATGTAATCCACCATTCGCTTGGCATCTGCTTGGCTCAAGGAAGGGTGAGCACTCATGGCATGGTCACCCCAAACGCCTGCACCACCGTTAATGATTTTGTTGACGAGGTACTTGGTGTTTTCTTCAGAATTAGGATACTTCTCGGCTACAGCTTGGTAGCTAGGGCCGATGGATTTTTCTGTGTATTGGTGACAAGACTTGCAATCACTCTGCTCAATGAGGTTTTTGCCTAGGTTCAAAATGGCTGCATTTTCCACTCCACTTTGCTTGGATGCGATCTCGATTGGGTCAAAGCCTGCCGGAACATAGTCGAATGTCACTGCGACTTCCTCAGCTTTGATCTTTCCGTCAGAGGAGCTTCCGTCTTCTTTGTCACTCACCGAAATGCTATAGCTCAGTTCTTTGTCTCCAAACCAGAAACTGCGGTTGATTCCACCAAAGTCAATGCTGACCACTGGCGGTTCATTTCCAGCTGTTACTTCAAGTGAAGCTGTATTGGCTTCTCCTTTGGTGTCGGTGACGGTCAAGGTCACTTGGTAGGTTCCAGCCTCAGCAAAAGTGAAGCTTGGATTTGGTTCGGTCAGGGTTTGATTGAAGCCCGAACCGTTTGTGATTTTCCACTCGTATTTTAGCTTGCCTTGATCGTAATCGTCAAAGTCATTGGTGCCTTCGGAAGAGAAATTGACGGCAAGCGGTGTGGCACCGGCTGTCTTGTCTGCAACTGCAGTGACGTTAGGCTTCCTGTTTCCTTTGTTGTACTGGATTTTAATCAGACGTGAGTTGGCATTGCCGCGGAACCATGCGGAGCCGTATTCTAAAATGTAAAGAGAACCATCCGGTCCAAAGTCCATGTCGATCGCCGAGCTGAACGTCTCATTCGGAAGGAATCGCTCCATGCTTTTGTAATCTCCATTTTCATCCATGGTGACTGCGAAAATCCAGCCTCTCATGAAGTCCACGATCAGCCACTTACCATCATAATAAGCAGGGAAGGTGTAAGGAGCATCTTTTTTGAAATCTGCCTTTCGAAATACTGGCCCTCCTGTAGCGCTTCGGCCTGAGCTTCCCAGTTCGGGAAACTTCTCAGAAGTACCGTAAGGATAGTAAATCATGGCAGGCACAACTGGCTTTGGCAATTCTCTCAGACCGGTATTGTTTACAGACTCATTTACCGGATTGTTGACATCGTAAGGGGCGCCGTAAGAGCTGTCGGCGTGGTTGTGTCGATTGTACGGAAAATTGTCCCCAATGAAGTACGGCCATCCGAAGAACCCTGGGCCTTTTGCCTGATTAAATTCATCGTAGCCTTTCGGTCCCCAAATCGAATCCACGGAAGCATCCGGGCCCACTTCACCCCAATAGAGATAGCCCGTTTTCGAGTCAAGTGTTGGTCTCCATGGATTTCGGTGACCCATGGTGTAGATTTCTGGACGGGTTTTTTCTGTTCCCGGATGGAAAAGGTTTCCTTCTGGAATGGAGTAGGTACCGTCAGCTTCAGGATGAATTCGGAGGATTTTTCCTCTCAGGTCATTTGTATTTCCAGGAGCGCGCTGATCGTCGGAGTTTTCCATTCCCGGTCTTTCGTCCAAGTTGGAAGATCCTTCACGTGGATTCACAGTGTTGTTTCCTACGGTGAGGTAAAGATTTCCTTCCGCATCAAACACCATCCCACCGCCGGTATGACAGCATTCCTGACGCTGGGTTGGCACTTCGAGAACGATCTTTTTAGAGGCTTCCACCAGCTCATTTCCCTTGAGCTCATAGCTAGCCAATACGTGTTTGGTATCGGTAGGATCTGCATAATACAGATACACCCAGTTGTTGGTAGCGTAGTCGGGGTGAGCGATTACGCCCATCAGTCCCTCTTCAGCTTCGCGTACCACGCCAGCTTTGTTGGTGTATTTGGTGTTGACCGGAATGGTGGCGACCAGGGTCATTTCTCCGGTGTTTTCATCGAAGATTTTTACTCCGCCTTTTCGCTCCACGATCAGGACGCGATTGTTGGGAAGAAAGGTCATTTCCATCGGTTCGTCCATCCCTTCTGTCAGGACGACTTTGGTGAATCGGTTGTCTTCGGGCTTGACGGAAGGATCATCTTCCGGGGCACAGGATAAAAATCCCAAGGTGAGGAAGAGCACAGGAAGCGCTTTCCAGGGAAATGGATAGTGCATAGGTTTAGTAAATTTCAGGTAATGGGTTTTCAAGGTTAGTTTTCTATTGTCTCAATTCTGGACAAAAGCAATTCAATATCCAATTTCTATTTTGAATTCGGTGAAATAATGGGATAAATGTCTGCTGAAAATGATTGATTATTTGGAGGATACAAACCTTTGGCAATGGATACATTGAAACCAAAGTAAAAAACTATTTTTCCTATGGTTGAATAATCAAAAAATCGATTTCCCCTTTCCTTATATTTTGGCTTAAGAATAGAAAATCATGAAGTCAAGAATTGGGAGAATCTCATGTTAGGAATGTTTTGTGTAAGTTTTGTAAATGGAAATAGACGAAGAGATAAAAAGATTAAAAGTTGAAATCTTCTCAGATGACTGGGAAAAAATGAAAGCATCGGCAGATCAACTATTTGAAATCGGTGGACAAAATAATATTGACTACTTACTAGGGCTTCTTGACCATCGAAATAGTCAAGTGAGAAATGTAGTTGCCCTGACATTTAGGAAAAACAAATTCAATGAGTCTGTAGAAACCTTATTGAGTGCAATTAGAAAGGAAGAAAATAGAGGAAATAATGGGACTCTGGTTTATGCCTTAGAAGAGCTAGACTGTAGTCACAAACTTTGCGAATTATTTGATATTCTATTTTTTGAAAGTAGCTGGGAAGTAAAACACCATATATTAACTATACTCGACAAGCAAATATTTGAATTTACTGAAGGAGACCTTATGAAAATAAAATCGAAGTGGGAAAAAATTAAAGACAGCTGGAACGACCTTAATAAAATCGACAAAGACAATTTGCAGAAACATGATTTAGACAAAGACTTAATTCAATCCTTTGTTGACGGATATGTTTCTTATTTAAAGAAGAGTTAAAAAACCAGCCCAGCGCAATAGTTGTAATGCCTACATTTTCTTTGAAAAAAATTATAATGAAATGAAAAAACTCCTTTTCCTACTTTGTCTTTTACCTGGATTTTCCAGTGCTCAAAATCACCAGGCCAACCTGAAAAAAATCTACGATACCGAGCTTTCCGCAGGTCACACGTACGACAACCTGCGCTACCTCTGCAAGGTGATTGGCAACCGGCTTTCGGGTTCGCCCGGTGCTGCTGCATCCGTGGAGTGGACTCGCCAATTGATGGAAAGCTATGATTTTGATACCGTGTACCTCCAGCCGGTGATGGTTCCGCACTGGGAACGAGGAGGAAAAGATGTAGTCAAAATCACCAATTCGGTCAAGCATGGAGTAGTGGAATTGTCGGCTTTGGCACTTGGAAATACGCAGGGTACTGGTCCTAATGGCCTCCTCGGCCAAGTGGTCGAGGTGAAAAGTATTGATCAACTCAAATCCCTAGGGGCTCAGGTGAAAGGTAAAATCGTGTTTTTCAATGGCCCTATGGATCCTACCAAAATCGATGCCTTTGAAGCTTACGGTGGAGCCAATGCACAGCGAAGCAGCGGTGCGGCAGAAGCTTCCAAGCTAGGGGCAGTTGGGGCCATCGTCCGCTCCCTCAGCAATCGGGTAGATGATATTCCCCATACCGGGAACCAGCGCTATGCAGCGGATTTTCCAAAAATTCCCGCCTTGGCCATCAGCACACAGGATGCAGAACTCCTTAGTCAGTTGCTCGCTGAGCAGGCAGACCTCAAGCTGTACTTGGAGTCACATGGTGAGATGAAATCCGAGAAGTTGTCTTACAATGTGATCGGAGAGATTCGTGGTACGGAAAAGCCCGAAGAAATCATTGCAGTGGGCGGACACCTCGATTCTTGGGATGTGGGAGAAGGAGCCCATGACGACGGGGCAGGTTGTATGCAGGCCATCGAAGTGCTCAGATTATACAAGGCCTTGGGCTGGAAACCCAAGCGCACGATCCGCGCGGTGATGTGGATGAATGAGGAAAACGGTCTTCGCGGAGGACAGGAATATGCTAGAGTGGCGAAGGCAAAGGGTGAAAAACACATCGCTGCCATTGAATCTGATTCTGGAGGATTTTTGCCGATTGGATTTTCCTCTACCGGAACCGAAGCCCAACGAGGTAAATTGACTTCTTGGGCAGATCTGCTTAGGCCTTATCAGCTTTGGAATCTTCAAAAGCCGGGTGGAGGGGCAGACATCGGACCACTCCGTGACCAAGGCCCGATCTTGATTGGCCTTTTGCCGGACTCACAGAAATATTTCATCTACCATCATACCGAGGCAGATGTGTTTGAAGTCGTAGATCAGCGGGAGTTGGAGCTAGGTGCTGCCGCAATGGCAGCTTTGGTTTATTTGATTGAGCAGGAGGGGATTTAGTAGTTCGGATTTCAGATGTCGGAATTCGGATAGTTTCGATCCCGTAATTTCCTCATTTCAAAAGCCAAAGCTTCCGATTGAGAAATCTTCTTTTAAACTGACTTCAATCAGCCTTTTCGCAAAGATTCGTCAGAACATTATCCTAGCTTTTCCGCTTCCTTTGAAAAAATACCACTCCCATGAATGACCTCCAGATCGCCAACTCGGTGACGCCTCTTCCTATTCAGCAGATTGCTGCTAAAATCGGAATCGCTGCGGACCAACTTGAATTTTACGGGAAATACAAAGCCAAGCTTCCACTCGATTTGATCGATGAGGAAAAGGCCAATCAGGGCAATCTCATCTTGGTCACCGCTATCACGCCGACACCCGCTGGGGAAGGCAAGACGACGGTCACGATAGGGTTGAATGACGGCCTCAACCATATCGGAAAGGCATCGGTTGCGGTGATTCGCGAACCTAGCCTTGGGCCGGTTTTCGGGATCAAAGGAGGTGCAGCCGGTGGAGGTTGGTCACAGGTGATCCCCATGGAGGACATCAATCTCCACTTTACGGGAGATTTTCATGCGATTGAAAAGGCAAACAACCTGCTGTCAGCCCTGATTGACAACAACATTCAAAGCAAAACCCGGAACCTCGGCATCGATCCCCGAACAGTCATCTGGAAGCGGGCCATGGATATGAATGACCGTGCTTTGCGAAATGTTGTCGTGGGATTGGGAGGAAAAAACGGAGGAATCCCTCGCGAGACGGGCTTCAATATCACCGCGGCATCAGAAGTCATGGCGATTCTCTGCATGAGCAAGGACTTGGAAGATCTCAAGTCCCGATTTGCTAAGATTTACATTGGGGACCGAATGGATGGCAGTCCGGTTTATGCATCGGAACTCAATGCGCATGGTGCAATGGCCACCCTGATGAAAGAGGCCATCAAGCCCAACCTCGTGCAGACGCTTGGACAGAATCCGGCTATTATCCACGGGGGACCATTTGCCAATATCGCACAAGGCACCAATTCCATTCTTGCCACCAAAATGGGACTTACCCTCGGAGATTATGTGGTCACAGAGGCGGGATTTGGGTCTGATCTTGGGGCAGAGAAATTTTTCAACATCAAGTCCAGAGCGGCAGGCCTTTCGCCAAAAGCAGTTGTATTAGTGGCTACCATCCGGGCACTCAAATACCACGGTGGAAAGCCGCTCAAGGAACTGACCTCCGAAGATGTATCTGCTTTGGAAAAAGGACTACCAAACTTACAGCGGCACGTGGACAGCATCCGAAGCTTTGGGGTGCCTGTGGTTGTGGCGGTCAATGTCTTCAGCTCGGATTCGGCTGCCGAAAAGCAGCTGCTCTTGGATTATTGTCAGCAGCAGGGCATTCCTGCAGCGCTTAGTGAAGGCTGGGCCAAAGGAGGGGAAGGTTGCAGTGAACTTGCAGGGCTGGTGGTACAGGCTGCGGCGAGCTGTCAGGGAAGTTTTACCCCAACCTATGACCTCGAGGATGAAGTAACCGAGAAAATCCGAAAAGTGGCTCAGACCATCTATGGTGCTTCAGGAGTGGAATATTCTACCACAGCCAAAAGCCAACTCAAAAAAATCGAAAAGCTTGGCTTGTCAAAGCTCCCTATCTGTATGGCAAAAACCCAAAAGAGTCTCAGCGACAACGAGAAGCTCATTGGACGCCCTACGGATTTTACCATTACCATCCGTGAATTTGAATTTGCGGCAGGTGCAGGATTTTTGATTCCGATCGCAGGAGATATCCTAAGGATGCCTGGATTGCCTGATACTCCTTCCGCCGAAACTGTCGATATAGACGAAAAAGGCGTGATTTCTGGCCTTTTCTAAGTGTGAAAAACGAAAAACCCCCGGGATGGGATACCCCGGGGGCCAAACCAATTTCAAAAAATTACCCTTCAAAGGTGTTAGACTTTTCTTTTTTACGCTTACGGAAATCAAGGCTAGTTTTCTTATTTATCAATTTCCTTATCAGAAGTAAGTTCGCTTGTTGAGTTGATTTTTTAGCTGACAAGGCTCAATAAATCAAGTGATTGTGATCAGTTTTTTGACCTGTGATTGATTTGCTCAACTTGACCTTGAGTAGCGGCCGTGGGGAAAACCTGAAGCTTATTTTTATCTTGGCCCAGCAAACAAATCTTCTTATGCCCGTACCTGCTTCCCATGATTATGATCTGCTAGGAAAGCTTCTGCTCGATGTCGGCATTGCTATGATTCATGCAGGTGCTCCTATCCGTCGGGTAGATTTGGCATTGGTTCGGATTTCTAATTCTTTTGGCTGTCAGATTCACCATCAGATGACCACTCGTGACCTATCGATAAGTTTATATGCCGACCATCAGCTCGTTTTCTCTGGGATGGTGAGTAAACCAGGGCTACCGGCTGTCAATTTCCAGTTGGTGTCCGATATATCTGATTTGGGACTGAGGGTAAAAGAAGAAAAACCTTCACTGGAGCAGTTTGAGTCCTATTTCACAGAAATAAGCGGTGAAGTCGACTACCCAAGACTGTTTATTCTGGTCGTGGTGAGCTTGGCAGGAGCAGCCTTTTGTTTCACATTTGGAGGCAGTTTGTTAGCGATGACGCTTACCTTTTTGTCCACCTTTGCAGGACTCTTTCTCAAGCAAGAACTCATCAAGCTCAAGGTAAATCCCTACATCACGACCTATTTGAGTGCCTTTTTGGCTTCTTCTGTGGTGGGTTTGTTTTGGCTTTCTGGTATTTCAGGTTCGTACGAACAGGCTTTGGCTACCAGTGTACTCTTTTTGATTCCCGGTGTGCCATTGGTGATTGCGTTTGTGGATTTTCTGGGAGGATATATTCTGACCGGAATCGAGCGTGCTGGCAATGCACTGTTGCATGTGTTTAGCATCTCTGCAGGCTTGGCTTCGGTCTTGTACTTATTCAAAATCCCCTTCTGATGGAAATTCTCGAGGCTTTATTCAAAGGGTTTTGGTGTGCTGTAGCAGCGGTAGGCTTCGGAGTACTTTTCAATGCGCCAAAGAAAAGTTTGTGGATGATTTTCTTGGTGGGGTTCCTTGGGGGAATGACCAAATTCGGATTAATGCTTCCTGCAGTGGGGGCTAGGATTGTTTTGGCTACGTTTTTGGCAGGCCTAGTCATTGGTTTTTCGGGAGTATTTCTGGGAAATTGGAGAAAGATCATCCCGATGATGATTACCATTCCTTCGGTGATTCCCTTGGTTCCCGGGGTGTTTTTTTACCGTTCGATTTTGGGATTAATGTCCCTGGCCCAAGTTCCCGATGAAAAGTACACCCAACTCGTGAATCAGACCATTTACAACGGAACTATGACGGTTTTTGTCCTTTTGGCAATTACGCTTGGAGTCGTGATTCCTTTGATTTTATTCAAGCTTGAAAAAGTAAAGAATTTTCCTCCTGCATAGGGTGATTTAGGATAAGGAAGCCACTTTTTTGACCTATCGATTAGGGGATTTCCAAAATCACATTTCCGATCTTTTGACCAGTAGCAACATACGCAAATGCTTCCGAAACCTGATCTAAAGTAAACCTCCTTTCGTGAATCAAGGGTTGGAATTGACCTTTCTCGATCAAGCCTTGCATCAGTTTCATACTTCCCAAAATGTCCACAGGAAGCGGGAAAATTACCCGTTTTCCCTTACCCAAAGGAGTGATCAATGAAATCCAGATATTCTCCCAATTGGGCCCGAGCTCAGAGGAGATGTAGCTGCCTTTTGGTTTTAGGATCGGTTTGCAGAGCGAAAACCTACTTTTTCCCACTGCGTCCAAAACCAAATCGTATGGCTCGGTTTGCTTGGTGAAATCTTCCTTTTCCAAAGCAATCACCCGATCAGGTCCAAGGGCTTTTATCCGCTCCACATCTTTTTCAAAGCAGACTGTGGTAACCTTTACCCCACGAGCCTTCAGTAACTGGATTGCCGCTGATCCGATTGCGCCGGAGCCTCCGTAGACAAGAATATTCATTTCCGAGTGAATGTTCACCTTATTAAGGAAATTGATTGCATAGTGTGCCCCTTCGGCGCAGGCTACGATCTCCGCAAAACCCCAACCCTTAGGAATGTGCAGAATGGCTTTTTTCTCCGAAAAGCAGAAAAACTCGGCATGGGTGCCCGCCCCTATGTCCTCAAATCCCCAAACCCGGTCCCCAACCTTGAATTGGGTGACTTCAGATCCGATCGCCTCGACTATACCGGCAAAGTCTGTCCCGGTGACCGGGATCTTTGGGCGTGTCAGTCCTGCAAAAGCACGTATGGCGTAGGGTTTTCCTGTCAATACACCTACGTCGGTTCGGTTGACGGTGGTGGCTTTTACCCTGATCAAAACTTCGTCAGCTTTTGGTTGAGGATTGGGCAATTCGCCCAAAGTCAGGTATTCTGGGGAGCAGTAGTGGTGTCGGATAGCGGCGACCATATAGGAAAAAGAGAAGGACGTATGGTAATTTTAAGGGCTGATGTTTTGCTAGGGTGCAAAAGATTGATTCACAACAAAGAGGTAAGTTCTTGATTTTTGATGGCAGATCACAGCAAGGTTAAAATAATTCTGAAAGCAAAATTTTGGAATTGAGGGAGATGAAGAGTAGATTCCGACTTGTTTTTAACCCTAATTTTTATGAAAAAAGTAAGAGTTTTATCCATTGACGGAGGAGGTATACGCGGTATTTTGCCGGGAACCATCCTCACTTACCTCGAGCGTCAGATTCGGCAACTCACCGGAAATCCCGATGCAAAGATTGGTGAGTATTTCGATTTTGTGGCAGGTACCAGTACAGGGGGTATTTTGGGCTTGATCATGCTGTGTCCAGATGCAAATGGTGGATACAGATTTTCGGCTAAAGATGCCCTCGATCTCTACCTCGATCAGGGAGATGAGATTTTCGATGTTACCATAGGTGAAAAAATCAAGCGGATGGGAGGCATTCGTGATGAGCGCTATTCTCAAAAGGAGTTGGAAAGAGCATTGTTGAACTATTTTGGTGATATCCGATTGAGTCAGGCTAAAAAACCGTGTTTGGTGACGAGCTATGACATAAGAAACCGTTCTGCCTTTTTTCTCACCAGCGAAAAGGCGCAAAGCGATGTGGGAGATTTCTTTTTCAGAGATGTGGCAAGGGCTACTTCAGCAGCCCCGACTTATTTTGAGCCTGCTCATGTATATTCTATGTTTGGTACTCCGCATACCCTGATCGATGGGGGAGTTTTTGCCAATAATCCTGCATTATGCGCCTATGCAGAGTGCAGGAAGCTGAACTTTGCAAAAATCCTAGGTAATGATCAAAAACCTGAAACTCCCTCTGCAAAGGAGATGATGATCGTTTCCTTGGGTACAGGATCGGTAAAGACTCCGTACTATTTCAAAGAGTTTAAAGATGCAGGTCTATTGAAATGGGTAGCTCCCTTGATCGATATTATGATGAGTGGTAATTCAGAAACAGTAGATTATCAGCTTAGAAAAATATACGGCACCCTCACAGGCAGGCATTCTGAGGATTACTACCGCATCGAACCCACCTTGCAAAATGCCAGTGCTGACATGGACAAGGCGGATCTCAAAAACCTCAAAGCCTTGCACGAAGACGGCCTTTTATCTGTATCCAAAAATCAGGATCAACTCAATGCAATCGCCCAAAAGCTGATCGATTTTGCCTAATTGCGTTCTCTAGAAAAACAGAAGCCTCCTGAAGTGATTTGGGAGGCTTTCTTTTTAATCCATATTTAGGATCATTCCGGTAGTTTTCAAAGATTTCAAAAGATCAGGATAGTGTTATTTTTTTGGAAATCTTCGGTCTCCTGAAGACTGTGCTGAGCGAAGTCAAAGCATCCGAGCTAAAACCTAACCACTATTCATAAGCCGCCAGAATAGCGTGCACTTAGATTTTTGTTTCTTTCGAGACTTATTTCAGCGGGATTTTTTGAAATACAAGTTTGGTTCCGTCCATTTTCACCAGTTCTACCGGTTTTGATTTTTGACTGACAGACCACTTGAAATAGCTGCAGATTCCATCAAAGTCTGCGGCTGAGAAGCCATTGATGGATTTGATTTCCTCTCCTATTTCCAATTTGGAGTCATCCGGAGTCAATCCCTCCGGCTTGGAGTTAAGGATTAGTTTGCCGTCTTCGTACATGACCCCGATATGGGTAGTTTCCTCAAATTCCGGTTTGGGTCTGAGTTCAAGGAAATAGGCCATTTCGCTGTGGTTGAGGATTGTTTTGGTGCTAAAAGCCTCGAAAAATCCCACACCGATCTTTGGATAGGAGCTCTCTTCAAAGTCTATCGGAACTCTTGGAAAAATTTCCCCTCCGAGCTGAAGACTGTCCACCCAAATGGATCTAGTTGGGTAAGTACTTTGACTCACCGCTCCCATTGAAGTACTGATGTTGGGATTGCTGAGGCCTAGGCTGTCTTTTAAGTTCAAGAAGGGCTTAACTTCAGGTAAATGATCCGGGAAATCCATCACCCGAACATACCCAAAATCCACCAAAGCATCGGGAAGTGTGAGGTTTTCAAAACTTAGCGTAACATGCGGTCTGCCTCCTTTATATTGAATTGGCAGCTTTTTCCAATAGGGATTTGTAGGAAAAGGTGATTTGGAAACTCTGATTTGCATCTTTTCAAAATCAATCTCCCAATTCAGCTGTCTGATGACATCCTGACCAAGGAGGAAATAATCCATGCAAAAGAGAAAGTCCATGTCATTGATCAAGCTTCTCACTTTTTCTATTTTCACTCCTCCTATTTCTACTGCTTTCGTCAGTCCCGTTGGAACTTCCTGGAGTTGATTGTTGGAATCGCGAAGGGTGATTTTTTTGCCCTTGATTTTGAGTTTTCCGGTGGGTTCACTTTGGGAGTTTGCCATCCCCATTGCCGCGCCGGTATCAAAGGCGAATTGGGTGGGGACTCCGTCCATTTTACCTTCAAATACCAGCAGTCCTGACTCTAAGTGAAAAGGGAATGTGAACACAGATTCCTGTGCAGTGGCTCCAAAAGCTGAAATGTAAAGTAGAAAGAGAAGTAAATTTCTTTTCAAATGGGATTGCATAGGATCGATTTTGTGTGTCCTAACGAGGAGACTAGAGCCTGGTTTCGAGAATTGGGCTGAACGAAGAAATAGCTGGTTGGGTGAAGGGTAATTCCGGTTTTTTTACTGCTTATTTATAAGCGTCGACTCCAGCCTGGGCGACTATGCCGTCTTGGGCAGAGGTGACTCCTGAGATTCCGATCGATCCCACGATGATTCCATCTTTGAAAAGCGGAAGACCGCCTTCTACGCCCACCGCATTGGGAAGGGTCGCGATTCGACTGCCCCCTTCGCCTTTCATGGCGTCTTCGAATACCTTGGTGGATCGCTTGAAAAACACCGCTGACTTGGCTTTTGCCTGGGCTACTTCTACAGAACCGATCTGTACCCCATCCATTTTGCGAAGCGAAATCAAATGTCCTCCATCATCGTGGATGGCGATGACAACATTCCAGCCTTCAGCTTTTGCTTTGGCTTCGGCAGCATCGGAAATACGCTGAGCATCAGCAAGGGTCAGGTAGGGTTTGGTTTGGGAGAAAGCCAAAAGAGGCAAGCAAAACAGCGCGAGTAGTAGGATTTTTTTCATGAGAAATAGGTTGCTTAGGATGAATTTAGCCTATTTCTACGGGAATTTGTTTTGAAAAGATGCTCAGACTTTTCCCAAATACGATTATCGGCTAACTTATAGCATCAAACCCATTTTCCTATGATAACCAGACGCGATACACTCAAAACCCTCGGTTTGGCCACCGGCCTTGGATTTCTTTCTCCCATGAGTCTGCTGGCTTGTGGCGAATCGATCAAAAAAGATAAACTCGGCGTGGCCTTGGTGGGCCTAGGCTATTACAGCACTGATCTCCTTGCTCCGGCGCTTCAGCTGACCAAGCATTGCTACCTCGCAGGTATCGTGACCGGTACACCATCTAAAGCTGAAGCTTGGAAAGCCAAGTACAACCTCCCTGAGAAAAATGTCTACAACTATGAAAATTTTGACTCGATCAAGGATAATCCGGATATCGACGTGATCTACATCGTCCTGCCTCCATCCATGCACAGAGAATATGTGGAGCGGGCCGCTGCTGCCAAAAAGCAGGTATGGTGTGAAAAGCCTATGGCCGTCACCGTGGCGGAATGCCAAGCAATGATCGATGCCTGCAAAGCAAATGGTGTGAGCCTTTCGATCGGGTACCGACTGCAGCACGAGCCCAATACCCAGGCTTACATAAATATTATCAAGGAGCAAAAGCTCGGAAAAGTGAAGTCGGTAGACAGTGCAGCGGGCTATCGGGAAGGCCGTACCAGCCATTGGAAGCAGATGAGAGAAATGGGTGGGGGAGTGATTTACGATATGGGAGTGTATTCCATTCAAGGAGCACGACTTGGTACTCAAATGGAGCCCATCGCGGTAAAATCAGCCAAAATATGGACTGAAAGACCTGAAATCTATAAGGATGGATTAGGAGAAATCGTAGAAGCGGAGTTGGAGTTTCCTGGCGGAGTCATGGGAAAAGTCAAGACCAGTTTCTTCGAAAATATCAATCACCTCAAGATCGAATGCGAAAAAGGAACCATCGAAATGGCTCCTTTCCAAGGCTATGCCGGTAACAAAGGCAAGAGTCCGTTGGGAGAAATCAACTTTCCCTACGAGGTGCCCATGCAACAGGCCATGCAGATGGATGCCGACTCCCTGGCAATCATGGGGAATAAACCCATGCCGGTTCCTGGAGAAGAAGGACTGAGGGATATCCGCATTGTGGAGGCGATTTTGGAAAGTGCGAGTACCGGAAAAAGGGTGGTGATCTAATTGGGCAAATCAGCCCATTTTGACTTGTTGTTGTCTGATGGTCATGGTGTTAAAATCACTGGTTTGTGTGACTTTGATCATTTTTCATTTCAGATTTCATGGCTAGTATTGGTAAGCACTTAAATCCCTACTGCCATGACAGATACCCGCATTTCCAAAGCCCAAATGTTGCATGCCTGTATGATAAAGCAGCAGCTGATTATTTCGGATTTTGAGCACGAAGTAAAACAGCTTCGGACCGAGATCACGAGTCATGAGGACATCGCCAGCCAGGAGCATCGGGGTACACCTGAGCGCAACGAGATGCTTGTGAGGATGGAGCATGAGTTGATGTTTCTCAAAAACGAATCGATGGCGCTAGAAGCCATCGACGAGGACAAAAAGAGCGACGCGGTGGAACTAGGTGCAGTGGTAGTCACAGATCAGCGAATTTTCTTTATTTCTACTTCGGTGGATTTTGCAGAAGTCAATGGGCAATGTTTTTTCGGTATTTCGACCAAAGCACCAATCTACCATGCGATGAAGGGGAAAAAAGAAGGGGATTGCTTCGAATTCAGCGGGGTGAGGTATCGAATTTTGGATGTGTATTAAGAAAAAGTAGAGGACAAATAACCTGTCAAAAAAGGGACTGGCATCCGTTTCCGGTCCCTTTTTTGGATCCTTTAGGAATATAATTTTTTTTGATTATCCGCTTTTCTACCAGTCAATAAAGAAGATATGGTTTGAAGTCTAATTGGAGGTGCTGTGGACTGTCGTCTGTGGTCAGTCGACGAACATACGCGTTCTTTAGAACCGATGATCTGGCCAAAAGTAAAATTGCGGATATTTAAACAATTTTTACTGGCTGATAGGAAAGCCGCTTTGATACCAAGATTGGATGCCTCCCTGAAGGTGATAAACTTTGGTGTAGCCTTGCTGAAGCAGCATTCGGGCGGCCTCTTCGCTTCGGGCACCCACGGCGCAGTAGATGTAGATTTCCTGGTCTTTGGAGATTTTGCTTACCTGATCCATAAAATCCGGCTGGTAAAAGTCAATTACCACAGCGCCTTCGATTTTTCCCTGCGCTACTTCACCGGGAGTACGCACATCGAGGATGGTGCCGGATGGGCTTTTCTCCGAAAACTCCTTGGCAGTCAGGTTGACTACCGTGGCTGAGGTGGCCGCCTGCTCAGTGGATTGAGAGCCGGATTTGTCAGTACTGCAAGCGCTGATCGTTAAGACGATAGCGAAAACCGGAAGAATGAATTTGTTCATAGTGCTTGATTTTGTACAAAGCTAAGGGATTCACTGGGTGACCTTAGGTGAGTTAGGGCACAGAAGGGATCTTGTTTTTGATCAGGATGATGCCACTCAGTCGGTCAAAGTTGATTTTTCCATCAGGTTGAGGAAGAAAAGCGATTTTTTTATACATCACTTTGATCTCCAGACTGTCTGATTGTATCACGGAAGTGAGGTTTTCCTGCGGAAAGGAAGGGTGAACACCCGCTCCATGTTTTTTCGAAAGGGCGTTGATAAAAGCGGCCGATTGCAGGTTGATCTCCTTTTCCTTCCAAGTAAACAGAATGTCCTCATCAGTGGTCGTTGGTTTGGAGAAGGAATATCCAGGGCCGGAAAGAAGCTGTTCCACCTCTCCTTTTTCATAGCTTGGGTAGGTCACAAATCGGATCAGGTGATCATAGCCGCTGATGGCTACTTCCTCTGTGGAAACAGTACTGAATTCAGTATAGCTGTTTTGCTCAGAAGAGGTGGAATCAAATACTCCGTAAGGTGGGATATACTTGATTCCCAGTGTCTCGGTCATCAGTTGGGCGTGACTCGGTTCGATGATCTCCTTGGATGCAAAGAAGGCCGCTGTCTCTGGAGCAATCCAAGGAAAAAGAGCCTCCATTCCGTGGTAGTCCTCTAGGTAGTGAAGGATGGAATTGACCTCATTCAGTTGCTCCTTGGGAAGGGTGTTGAGTTCTCGTTTGGAGGTGGCGCGGAGTGTGGAGTCGGCTTTTTCCCAAGAAACTTCCTGTTTGATTTTCCCATTTTCCAGAATTCCCGATTCGGTTAGGATCAATTCGAGGCGGTTTACTTGGTGTCTTTCGCTCCAGGAAAACATCCCCCAAGGTCCAAAAGAAGCCAGGATCATCGCTGCGGCTAGCGATATTGGGACAGTTTTGATGCTTTTGAAACCGAGGATAAAGTAAAGGGAAATTACGCCCAGCCAGATTCCCATCAGGACGATGATGTATCGATTGACGGTAAGGCCATAGTCTTGAATTCGAATACCAATTGCAATAAAAAGGAAGATGGTAAGGGGAAGCAATAGGTAGTAAAAAGCTTTGTAAAAACCTTTGATCCAGCCGCCTTCTTTTTCTTTTTGATAAGGGAAAAGAAGCAGGTTGGTGAAAATCCCCAACACCGAAATGGCTATGATCAAATAGGTCACGATACCTCTTGGCCAGTCCCAGGTAATCATGATTTTGGCGCCGTAGGCATATAAAATTGCTAGGTAAAGCAGGAGAAGCGGGATCAGGATAAACTGAGTGAAGATTTTCAATCCTTTGGGATAGCTAACAATCGAATTGCCTGATTCAAAGTCTCTAGGTATGCCTGCCAAAAAGTACCAAGTGTTAAAGATGCCGTAGGTCAGGATGAAGATTTCTGTATAGGTCTTGGGATCCATTTTTACGTCGAAAAGAAGATCCAAGGCTCCAAAAGCCAGTGTAATTCCCGTGCTGATGACCTGCGAAAAAAACACAGCCATCACAAAACGGATAAACAAGGTCTTGTTGTAATTCCAGAATCCCTCCAGTTTTCCTTTTTCTAAAAACGGCACAAAAGAGACTGTCAAGTGAAGGGCAAGATTGTAAATCACATATCGGATGTAGGGTGCACGGGTAGTTCCAGGGGACAGATCTGTAGGGAAGCTCAAGTAAATCAGTACCAAGGCACCTATTCCCAAAGCCCAAAAAAGGAGCTTTTTGCCAATGGGGTGGTTGCTCTTTTCAGTGAAGATTTCCACAGAAAAGAAAAGTGGAATCCCCAAAGCTAGGGTCATCAGCAAGTTTAAAAGTGGCAGATTGTCCGTGAAGTTGTCTTTCTCGACGATGTAGATCAGCAGCATTGTTGCCGAAATAGAGCTTAGCAGACTTAGTGGGAATCGCTGCGCAGCCTTGAGACTTTCTTCATTGAGACGCTGAAGGGAAGGAAATTTCATGGCCGTGTGAGTTTGCAGGAAGTTACTGCAAATTCCAGAGGATTACGAAACCTTGGCGGGTTGCTTTTGCTCTGAAAGATCAGCCCCTTACTTGTCCATTTCCTCTCACGATCCACTTGTAGCTGGTGAGTTCTCGGAGCGCCATTGGGCCACGGGCATGGAGTTTTTGGGTACTGATGCCAATCTCCGCACCGAGTCCAAATTGATTGCCGTCGGTAAATCCTGTGGAGGCATTGGCATAGACAGCGGCGGCATCGACCTCATTCAGGAATCGCTCGATGGCTTCTGGATTTTCCGAAAGAATAGCTTCCGAATGCTTCGAAGAATAGGTGGCAATATGATCCAATGCTTCGTCCAGGTTTTGGACAGTCTTGATGGAAAGCTTCAGGCTGAGAAATTCGGTTCCAAAGTGGCTTTCGTCCGCTTGATGAATCAAATCGTGCTCAGGAAGGTGTTTTTTCGCTTTTTCATCTGCAAAAACCGCTACCCCACTTTCCAAAAGAGGCTGAATCAATTCCGCTAATTCGCTCAATCGACGCTCATGAATGATCAGGCAATCCAAAGAATTGCAGACGCTTGGGCGACGGGTTTTAGCATTGTGAACGATGGCTTTTGCTTTTTCCAAGTCGGCTGTCTCGTCTACATAAGTATGCACGATGCCTGCCCCCGTTTCGATCACAGGCACTTTTGCATTTTCCCTCACAAAATTGATTAAGCCTTGCGAACCTCGAGGGATAATCACGTCCACATAACCGACAGCTTCCAAAAGTGCTTTAGTCGCAGCACGATCAGGGGGTAAAAGCTGAAAAGCCCCGGAAGGGACTCCGTGTTTATTCAAGACTTCATGAATCAGACTCATAATGGCCCGATTGGAAAAATCGGCATCCGAACCTCCTTTCAGCACCAGTCCATTGCCGGATTTGAGGGCGAGGGTAAACACGTCGAAAGTCACGTTGGGTCGGGCCTCGTAGATGATTCCAATCACGCCAAGTGGTACGGTTACTTTGCTGAGCTCCAAGCCGTTTTCGAGCGTTCGTTTTTCGAGTAAAATACCCAAAGGACTTGGAAGATTTTTGACCTGAAGGATCTCGGAGCCGATTCCTTTGATCCTGCTTTCGGTAAGCAAAAGGCGGTCATACATCGGATTTTCAGAATCCATTCGCTCCAAATCCTGACGGTTGGCTTCGAGTAGGGACTCCACTTTTTCCATAGCAAGATGGGCCAAATCAGTCAAAATGGCTTTGACCTGCTCCTCGCTTACCCGATTGAGTTTGCGGCTGCTTTGCTGAACTTCCTTGAAGATGGATTTAAACTCACTCATGGTCGAAAAGGTAGAGGTAATCGTAGTGGATCAGTGCTTTTTGATTTTTTTGGCCCAGCCGTTCGAGGGCCAGTTTGGAGGTGTATTCTGCCCGTCCAAGGCCGATTTTTTCTCCACGTTCATCCCGGATCAGAAGGATATCACCTTTTGAAAATTCCCCTTCGACCTTGGTGATTCCTACAGGCAAAAGGCTTCGGATCACGGAGGAAGTCAGGGAGGCTTTCGCTCCTTCATTGATGGTGATTTCGGCCTTGTAGTATTGCGCCCCGTGGGCCAGCCATTTTTTGGTGGCGTGTTTTACTTTTTGCGGTTCAAACCAGGTGCAGCGAAGTGACTTATCTGCAAAAGCACTCAGCACTCCGTCTTTTTTCCCATTGGCGATGATGACTTGGATGCCCAAGTCTGCGGATTTTTTGGCCATGGCATACTTGGTCAGCATCCCGCCTCGCCCAAAAGAGGACTTGGTGGCCGAAATGTAGCTGCTCACTTCGGGCATGGAGGAAGCCACTTTTTCGATGAGTTGAGAGCCGGGCTCGGAAGGATTTCCGGTGAAAATCCCGTCCACATTGGTCAGGAGAATCATCGTGTCCGCATTGATCATGGCGGCGGTGAGGCTGGCCAGCTCATCATTGTCCGTAAACATCAGTTCGGTGATCGTCACCGTGTCATTTTCATTGATGATGGGCAGGATGCCCTGCTGAAGCAGCGCCTCGATGCAGTTTTTCATGTTTAGGAAGTGCTTGCGGTCGCGGAAGTCTTCCTTGGTCACGAGAATCTGTGCGATAGGCTGCTGGAGTTTCCCAAAAAATTCCTGGTATTGGTTGATCAACTTGATCTGTCCGGTGGAGGCCCAAATCTGCTTTTTAAAGACGGGGTTAAGCTTTTCCGGAAGTGTGATGGATTGTCTGCCAAAAGCTACGGCCCCCGAACTCACAAGCACGATTTTTTTACCCTGAGCGATCAATCCCTGGATCTGTGTAACCAAATGCCCCATTCGCTCCAGGTCTGGCAAGCCGTTGGATTGGGTAAGGACATTGGATCCGATTTTGATCACCGCTACTTTGGAATCGAGCATTTGTTAGAAAATTTGCATGAAAATAACTGATTCAATGAGGAATTGCTAAAAAAGTTGGTTTTTGGAGCTGTAAATGGAAATGCGATTGAAAAACTGTAGAAATACTGTGGAAATGCAATTGAAATAAAGCGCTGCGCGCTGAAATAGGGCAAAAGGTGAGTTGGGAGGTAAGGGGGCAAGGAAGATGGTTTATAAATCCGAAATCCGAAATCTCAAATCTTAAATTTCAAATCTCCAATCTCTAATCTCAAATCACAAAAACGCCATACTCATCGTTCCCACCAGCATAATCACCTTGGCCCAGGCACTGAGTTGGGTGAATTGCTCTCTGCGGTCGGCTTGGTACACTCTCCACATAAACCAGACAAAAACGGATCCCAATGCTCCGAAGTAGTAAAACAAATGGGGATTGTTGATCTGAAAAGTCACCGTCAAAATCGCCCCCACAAAGCAGATAGCAACGATGAAAATCACCTGCTTGGTCTTGCGGAATCCTATCACAATCGGAAGCGTCCGACACCCGTGTAGGCGATCTCCGTGCCGATCCTCGATATCTTTGATGATCTCGCGGATTAGGTTGAGGAAAAAGGCAAAAATCGCATAGGTCAGCACCAGTAACTCATTTTTCTGATAGTAAAAAGCCACTAGATATACCGAAAATCCAGTCAGAAAGGCCACCGTCAAATTGCCGATAAAGGGCTCCCGTTTGAGTTGATTGCTGTAAACCCATAGGAGAAATGCTGCCAGAAAATTGATCAATGCAATTCGAGGTGAGATCAGGTAGCCCAAACCGATTGCGGTAAAGTTGAAAAGGGTGTGAAGAAAAATTACTACTCGGCGCTTGATCACTTTTCCGACCACCACTTCGTGAGGACGGTTGACGTAATCGATTTTCACATCGTAATAGTCATTGATCATGTAGCCAGCTGCAGTAATGACCACTGTGGAAAAAGCTAGGAGATACAGTCGAAAATCCTGCAAGACTGGAAGCCCCGTGGCAGTGGTTTCGATAAGAAAGTGCGCCGTCATCAACTGTGCAAAGGCCACCATCAAAAGATTGATGGGTCTGCTGATTCTAAAAAGTCCCCTAACCGATAGCGTTCGCTCCATGATAATGCCTTCTGTCGCTAAAATAAAGGAAAAGTCTCAGGGAAAAGGACTTTCGCCTTAAACTAAACAGGAAAATCGTTTGCGTAACTTTTGAAGCATGCCTTTTCCCTATTTCCTATCTTCAAAATCTGAGAAAGAAAACCCGTTAACCCATGAATAAAACTGAAAAACAATCCCGCAGAGATTTCATCGCCATTTCGGGTGGCGCACTCGCAGGTTCACTTTTTTTACACCCTGTAGCCCAAGCATTGTCAATCTTTGATAAGCCCGGCCAGAAAATGAAGCTTGCCATGGTTGGCACCGGCGTAAGAGGTCTTGCCATGTGGGGCAGAGACGTCATCCGAGCTTACAAAGATCAGGTGGAGTTTGTCGGTCTTTCGGATAAAAACGAGGGGCGAATGAAGTATGGCAAAACCTTTATGGGTGTCGATTGTCCACTGTTTCTTAGTGCAGATCAAATGCTCAAAGAAACCAAGCCGGATGTGCTGATCGTGACCACCATGGACAGTACGCACCACGAGTTTATTGTCAAGGGACTCCTGGCAGGCATGAATGTGATTTCCGAAAAGCCAATGACCACCGATGAGATCAAGATCAAAGCTATCCTTGATGCAGAGCGCAGGTCTGGCAAAAAATTGATCGTCACTTTTAACTACCGGTATTCTCCTCATCGCCAAAAGCTGTACGAACTCCTGCGCGCTGGTGAGATCGGGACGATTACCTCGGTGGATTTCCACTGGTATTTGGACACCTCCCACGGGGCAGACTACTTCCGCAGATGGCATGGGCAAAGGGAATTTGGCGGCACACTCCTCGTGCACAAGTCTACGCACCATTTTGACTTGCTCAACTGGTGGCTGGATTCAGATCCGGAGGAGGTTTTTGCCTATGGTTCCTTGGAGTTTTATGGAAAAAACGGTCCATTCCGTTCCAAAACCTGCCGTGGCTGTCCTTATGCTTCCAAATGTGATTTCCATTGGGACATCACCAAAAACGAACACCTGACCAAACTCTATGTAGAAAACGAACAATACGATGGCTATCACCGTGACGGCTGCGTATTCCGGGAGGAAATCGACATCTACGACAAGATGGCTGTCCAAATCAAGTACAAAAACAAGGTGCAGGTAAGCTATTCTCTGACCACCTATTCTCCTTATGAAGGCTATCGAATCGCCTTCAATGGTACCCAAGGCCGCTTGGAAGCTTGGATAAAGGAAAGTCAGCCTTGGGATGAAAAGAATGAGGACGAATTGGTCTTGGTCAAAAACTTCGGAGAAAGATCTATCATCACCGTGCCTCAAGGTGGAGGCGGACATGGGGGAGGAGATACCCGACTCAAGGACAAGCTCTTCCTCGATCCCAACAAGCCTGATCCTTGGAGACAGTCAGCTGGCAGCCGAGATGGTGCCATGTCCTGCTTAGTCGGTATCGCAGCCCGCAATTCCATCGAACAAGGCAAGCCGATCAAGATTCAAGACCTGACGGATATTCCGTTGGTGGCTTCTGGAAGAGGAGCCTAGTGATACTTCGACAAGCTCAGTAAAAGTTTCAGATCTTTGATTTCGGACATATCCCGCGGGGCAGAGGCTTCGCGGGATTTTTTTTTCACCGCAAAGTCGCAGAGAACGCAGAGAAAATGATTTTGTATAGAATGATTGCGATTCAAATTCGGGCTATTCCTCCTTCTCAAGGGGGCTAGGGGGATTTCTTTTTATTGGGATAGGCTAGAGAGAGAATAGGTTGTGAATCTAAGCACAGGTATTTCCAAGACCTTTTTCTTACCCCAATTCCACAATCTCTACATAGATTCCTAAGAGGATATGCCAAAAGAGGTAATGTCCCAAACGGACGGAGAGCGATGCCAAAAATCCGGAATTTTTGAAGTAGATCGCCTGAAGCAAATTCATTAAAAATCCGGTTCCCAGGGAATAACAGATCAAAAGGAAACTGCCACTGGGAAGTTGCTCCAAGGGTTCTCTTAAGGAAGTGAGGATGGCAGCAATCCAGAAAATGGTATTCAGGTGTTTGCCTTTTTGGTACCATGCCCCAAAGGTCAAAAAGACGGTCAGTGGAATCAATCGATAAAATACCTCGATTTCGAAGGCGCCTGAGAAAAACAAGAAAAGGGAGTAAGGGAATGGTTGCAGATAGGGTGGAAGCTCAGTATAGGGTTCGGGATGGAGGAGAACTTTGATGACCAGGATATCCAAGATCCCAAAAATCATCCCGACCAACGCCGGAATCAGGAAACGATTTTTGTTGGATACGCTTTTTTCAAAAAAGTGGGGAAGGTTTGCCTGAGCTTGCAGCCACAAAAAGGGAACGCCAATCAGCATGAGGAGAAGATTCTGCCCATTCCAAACTCTTAAAAAAGCATGGTCACCCGTGATGGCTTGTCCATAGAGACTACCTATCCATGCGATAAGTAAAAAAGAAAAGTAAGTAATCAGGTTTTGGGTGACTTGTCTGTCGGTTCGTAATCCTAGCAGCATAGAAGTTTTTTTTACTTTCTATGAGATGCAAAGGTCAGGGGTTGGGTTGCAAATAGGAAGTGGGAAAAAATTAGACCTCTTGAAGCTGAGGAGATAAAAAGAAAGGGAAAGTTGTTTTTCAGTATTTTCTTAGATCATTTCCAAAATTACAAAAGCTCAAAAATGAAGATTAGGCATTAACTACCTAACTAATTCAAATTTGGTTGGAGGTTCAGTTATAGGTATTTCCAAAAAAAGTCGGTTGTCTTTGAGTGTATAGGTGATTGAAAAGTCAGGGGAATCTTGCTGGAGTCCAGATTCATAAATATAGATTTTGCTTGATTTCGGATCGATTTTGTAAAAGGAATTTAAGGGTTGAATTTGATTTTTTTGTAGAAATTGACCGTCTTCACTAAATGAAAATGTCATTTCTATGTAAATCATCTTTGCCATTTTCTTTAACTGTTCAACTCTACTTGAATCGCTATAGCGGGATTTTAATTCTTCTGTTAAAACAATAGAATTTCGTTCACTATTAAAATAAAACTCCCCATTGTCTACTGCTACCACCTTCCAATCACCAAGTAAAGGGTTTTCTTGTGCGATGGAATTAATACTCAGCGTAACCATAAAAAAGTAAACTAGAATATTCAGAGATAATTTCATTTTAGTTTGATAATCTTGGTTGATGAAGTTGAAAATTTAGGAATTAAAGGTTAAGTAAATTTAAAAGATTAAAAACTGTTTTTAGTTTAATAGGGCATCAATACTTTTTGTAAGTGTTATATTTTAACTAATTACTGATTTAATCATTACCGATCCCCCACCACCTTCACTTTTCCCGCTTCCCATTGATTTAGTGCGGGGTCGGTAGAAGAGATGCCGGTATTCCAGAGGTAGAGGGATTGGAGATTTTTTAGTGTGCGTAGGTTGGAGAGGCCTGCGGCTGTGATGGGGGTGCCGTTCAGGTTGAGGACTTCCAGCTTGATGAGGGATTGCAGGGACGCCAGGCCTTGGTCGGTGATGGGATTGTTTTCAATTCGCAGTCGTCTCAGATTGGTAAACTCTGCGATAGCGGCTAGGTCTTTGTCTGCGATGCCAGTATTGGCTAAGCTCAACCAGTGAATCTGATCCTTGATCGGGATCAGGGATTGTATCAGTTCTGCCGATTTCCCTTGTGCCATTTCCTCGGGAAGCACCACATCCAAAGCTCCGTTTTCATGGGAAAGCACCCTCACCCTGAATCCCAGCTTTTTCAAACCGGCCAATTGGGCGGTATCGGCTTTTGAAGTCTGTTGGGTAGAGGTCTGAAGTAGGTTTAATCGGGGTTCCGCCCAAGCGATCAGTTCGGGTTCAGTCTGAGTGAGTAGGAGCTTGGAGTCGGCGTTTCCTTTTTCGATCCACCAAGAGATCCATTTGATCTCGTCGGCTGTCAGGGGCTTTTTGCCCTCGGCAGGCATAAATTCTTTGTGGCTTTCTGGCAGGGTTACTCTTCGGATGAGTTCGCTTTTTTCAGCGTTTCCGGCTAGGATGACCTCCCCGTTTTCCCCGCCCTTGGCCAAGGATTCAAAGCTGTCCAAGAGCAAGTCTCCCTTAGCTTTTCCCGGACGGTGGCAACTGCTGCATTTGTTTTTCAAAATGGGTTGCACCACATCGGTATAGAGGATGGCTTCCTCCACGGAATTCAGGATTCGGGCTTCGGTTTCCGTTTTTTCTCCAAAAGGAGCATAGGCCGTCAGGTAATCATCTCCATGGGTGAGACTGCCTCCGTAGTGCCCGGTGACCGAAAGGACGAGCAGTAAAAGTCCCAAGACAGTGTACTGTACTTTTTTGGAAAATTTTTGCCCGGTCTGACTCATCCACCAAGCCAATCCGGAACTAAGCACCGTGGCCCAACCTCCGATTTGATGGATGTCCAGGAGATTGCCTTCGTATCCTCCCGATTGGGAAAGCAAAAGACCCAATATCGCAGCGATCCCCGCACTGACTGTCCCCAAAAGAAGGGAAAAGGAAATGGCCTCGGAAAACCGCTCGCTTTTCTTCCAATCTCCATAGGCGCGCATCAGCACAGCCAATACCAGAAAGCCGATCGGCAAATGCACCCAGAGTGGGTGAAAGCGCCCGAAAAAGGTGAGTAAATCTTCGCTCATCGGCTTAGGTCAGGATGTTTTGAACTACATGGCCTTCCACATCGGTCAGTCGAAATCTTCGGCCCTGATGCTTGAAGGTCAGCCGCTCGTGGTCGATGCCAAAAAGGTGCAGGATCGTAGCCTGCAGGTCGTGCACGGATACAGGATCTTTGACCACATTGTAGCCAAAATCGTCCGTTTCCCCATGGATAAATCCGGGCTTCACTCCCGCGCCGCACATCCACTTGGTGAAGGATCGGGGATGATGATCTCGGCCATAGTTATCCGCAGTGAGCGTGCCCTGACTGTACACCGTTCTGCCAAATTCCCCACCCCAGACCACCAAGGTGTCTTCCAATAATCCCCGCTGCTTGAGATCCTTGATCAAAGCGGCTGTGGCCTGATCGGTTTTTTGACATTGGTTGCGGATGCCTCCCGGAAGGTTGCCGTGCTGATCCCAACCCTGATGGTAGAGCTGTACAAACTTCACGTCTTTTTCGATCAGCTTTCGGGCCAAGAGACAGTTGGCGGCATAGGTGCCTGGATCCCGACTTTCCTCCCCGTAGAGTTCATAGACCCAGTCGGGTTCCTTGGACATGTCGGTGACTTCGGGTACGGAGGTTTGCATGCGAAAGGCCATTTCATACTGAGCGATGCGGGCCATGATTTCCGGATCACCATAGGTGTCGTGCTGCACTTCATTGAGCGACTTGAGGTAGTCGAGCATTTCTCTTCGGTCTTTTCCGTCATAGTTTTCTGGATTCCCGAGGTAGAGGACAGGGTCTTTTCCGGAGCGGAATTGGATGCCTTGGTATTGGGAAGGAAGGAAGCCATTTCCCCAAAGTCGGGCATAGAGGGGTTGATCTTGCACGGCATCCTTGGAGACCAAGACGATGAATGCAGGAAGGTTTTGATTGTCCGAACCCAGTCCATAGCTCAGCCAAGCACCCATAGAAGGGCGGCCGGGAAGTTGATGTCCCGTTTGGAAAAAGGTAATGGCAGGATCATGGTTGATCTGCGCGGTCTGCATGCTTTTGATAAAGCAGAGCTCGTCCACAATCTCCGCCGTTTTGGGCATGAGCTCGGAGACCCAGGCGCGGCTTTGTCCGTATTGCTGGAATTTGAAAGCCGAAGCAGCCATAGGGAACGAACTCTGATCGGCACTCATGCCGGTGAGTCGCTGTCCATCCCGAACCGAGTCAGGGAGCTCTTGGCCGTGAAGATCGACGAGCTTGGGCTTGTAGTCGTACAGGTCCAGTTGGGAGGGGCCACCGCTTTGAAACAAGTAGATGATCCGCTTGGCTTTGGGCATAAAGTGGGGCAGTCCCAAGTCGGCCAGAACTGATTCGGGACTAGGAGGAGTAACCAAGGAATTTCCTGCAAAAATCTTTTCCATGCCCATGAGCGAACCCAAAGCCAATGACCCAATCCCCAAGGAAGTGCGGGTCAGGAAGCGTCTCCGGTCCATTTTTTTCTCGATCTCATGCAAGTCCGGGTTGCTCGAGCGAAGTGGGGCGTCGTGATGATGGCTCATGTTAGCGTTTGGTTAAAAAAGCGTCCGAATTGATAATGGCACTTGCCGTGACGGCATTGGCTGCGACCACGCTTGGGTCAAGCTTTGGAGAAATGGAATATTCCCCGGTAGCCAGCCAACCTTTGAGTTTGGCGGGATCGGTTTTGAATTTTTGATGTTCTTTTTCCCGCAGTTGGAGTAAAATCTCCAGTTCTTTTTCGAGCGGCTTTCTGCCTGTCAGCTTGCGGAAAGTGGCCGAGATCGCTTGATCGGGAGAGGAGAAAAGACTCATCTGCTCGCCAAGTACTTTGGAGGTCTCGACAAATGTCGGGTCATTGAGCAGGGCCAAAGCCTGTAAAGGGGTGTTGGTTTCCTGTCGCTTACTCACCGAAACACTGTGATCCGGAGCGTCAAAAATCGCCATGGTTGGATGATGCACTGACCTTTTCCAAACGGTGTACAAACTTCTGCGGTAAAGGTTTTTTCCGCTATCCTGCGGGTAATTTGCCCCATTGACTTGCCAAAGGCCTTCGGGCTGGTAGGGGAAGACACTTTTTCCTCCCACTTCGCGATGCAATAATCCTGAGGCTGCCAATGCCTGATCTCGGATGATTTCGGCGGGCAATCGCACCGCTGAACCCCGTGCTAGGAGCATGTTTTCAGGGTCTTTTTCTTGTAGGTCGGGGCGTTTTTTAGAGTCTTGTCGATAGGTGGCCGAGGTGACGATCAGGCGCTGCATGGCTTTGACATCCCAGCCTGAGTCTTGAAACTCCACCGCCAACCAATCCAGCAGTTCGGGATGAGAGGGAAGCTGTCCCTGATTTCCAAAATCCTCAGAGGTAGCTACTAGTCCTTTGCCAAAGAAATTCTGCCAATATCGGTTAACGGTCACCCGAGCGGTGAGGGGATGCTTTCGGTCGGTAAGCCATTGAGCCAAGCCGAGTCGGTTTTTGGGCAGGTTGCCCGGCATGGGAAGGACACTCTCAGGGGTATTTGGAAAAACTTCCTCCCCGTGCTGACTGTATTCCCCTCTTGTGAGAATGTAGGTAGGTCTTGGTTGCTGCCGATCTTTCATAATCATCATTTCGGGAATGACTTCTACCGAGTCGGAGTAAGCTTTTCGCTTCGCAATGACCTCCTTCATGGTCTCTCGGAAAGGCTTGGAATGCGCATTGAGGTAGAGCTTTTTCAGAGAGGCTTTTTGCGTTTGGTCCAATTGATCTGGAGTGCGAGAAAGAATGGCTTTGTACTCGGAAAGATTGAAAATCTGTAAAATTTCAAGTAGGGAAAGTTCCTGATCATAGACACTGATCTCGTCTACCACAGCCTCTTTAAGTCCTTTTCCTCTCCAAACGGCTCCTACTTGCAGTCCGGGTTGGCCGCCTTTGAAAAGGATGTCTTTGTACAGGTTGTCTTGGGTGGTGACGGTGGATAGTTCTTTTCCGTTCAGGAATACCCGAAGGCCTTTGGCTTTGGAAGAACCGTCATAGGTCAGGGTCAGATTGATCCACTGATCCCGTGGGATGTCCTGCTCGGTGAGTTTGGTGATGGCATTGTACGGTGCGGTATGGGCCATCAGGAGTTCGAGTCGGTTATTTTTCAGGCTAAGGTGATAGCCCCGCCAGTTGTAGAGCACGGCACCGGAACCTTTATGAAAAATCACGCCATCAGTCAGATTTTTGGGTATGGAGATCCAAGTGCTGACCGAGAAGGGCTCGCTTCTGGAAAACACGCCAACACCTCCTAGATTCAGCCAAGCATCTCCATTCAGTCGGATGCCTTTTCCTCTTCGTCCCTCTATATAGCTTGGTGTCTGGTTTTTCACCTCACTGCTCTCCATGCTCCCTTTTTGTGCAGGTTTGAGCGCATTTTGGATGGTATTTTGGTCAAAATGGAAAAAGGCTACACGGCTGGTGGGGAAATCTTTTGCAGCATCTTTTTGATAGGCTTTGCTGCTTAGCCACGATTGAAAAGCGGTTTCTTCGGCTTTTGCTGTTTGCTCCAGTTGGGCTTCCTGTTTTTCTTTTTCTCCTAAAAGATAGGCTAGCAATTGGTCCTTTTTCTCATCTGTGAGCAGCATGGTCGGGGCAGGGGTGGCATCGTCCCAGGAGATCTGTCCTGCTTCATCGACTTGGTTGAAAAAGCTGCTGAGCTCAAAGAAGTTTTTCTGGGAAATCGGGTCGTATTTGTGATCGTGGCATCGGGCGCAACCCAGCGTGAGGGCCATAAAAGCCTGTCCCATTGTACTCGTGCGATCCACCACATACTCCACCCGAAATTCCTCCTCGACAATTCCTCCTTCCATATTTTGGGGATGGATGCGGTTGAATGCCGTGGCGATCAGTTGGTCTTTGGAAGGATTTGGGAGTAAATCTCCTGCGAGTTGATCTCGGATAAACTGGTCGTAGGGAAGGTTTTTGTTGAATGCCTGAATCACCCAATCCCGGTAGGGAGAGGCATCTCGGTACCGATCTACTGTGTAGCCGTGCGTATCCGCGTACCGGGCAATGTCCATCCAGTGGAGCGCCATTTTCTCTCCATAATGCACCGAGTTGAGTAATCGATCCACTTGATTCTCATAAGCATCCGGTGACTTGTCTGCTAGAAAAGCATCCATCTCTGCTTCACTGGGAGGCAAGCCGATGAGGTCTAGGCTGAGTCTGCGGAGGAGGGTCTCCTTATCTGCTTCGGGAGAAGGCGTGAGGCCTTCGCTTTCCAGTTTGCTGATTACAAACTGATCAATTGGGTTTTTGATCCAAGTTTTGTCCTTGACTTTTGGCAGCTCGGGTTTTTCGGGCGTGATAAAGGCCCAATGCTTTTTGTACTCCGCGCCGTCTTCGATCCATTTGATCAGGATGGCTTTTTCCCTTGGGCTTAGCGTAAGGTTGGATTCTTTGGAGGGCATTTGGTATTCCGGATCCTCAGAAATGATCCGATGAAAAAGCTCGCTGTTTCGTAAGCTGCCCGGTTTGATCGCTACTTTTCCGGGAGAGTCCTTCAGCGAAGCAAAGGCAAACTCTGCTGTGTGAAGGCTCAATCCTGCCTTTTGCGCAGCAAGATCAGGGCCGTGACAGGCGAAGCATTTGTCTGAAAGAATGGGCTTGACATGGATGTTAAAGTCCAATGCTTCCGGCAATTCCTCATAAGCGATCTGAACATCTTCCGGGAGCTCAGGACTGCAGGAGGCGAGTATAAAACCAAGAAAAAGGAGGGGAAGAAATCTCAAAATCATCGGTAAGTCAATCTCCCTAAAAACTAAGGAAAAATCAGGTATTTACCGACATGGGGTGGAGGGTGAGGTGGAAAAAAAACATGATCTGGGCGAGAAAATCCAATTTTGGTTTTTTGGTAAGTAACCTATTTTCGGCGGACCGTCAGCTTAGTAAGCTGCTGCATAGGAGTTGGCTGGGTGGAAAAAGAAAAAAAATATTCAGTAGCCAACATCCTGATTTGAGATTGCGTAAATCCATAGAAAGATTGGAAGCCATGATCAGAATCGGAAAACTTATTCTTACCAAGAAGGCCGTTGAAGGAATTGCATTGTTGTTTTTTATTCAGGTTATCGTGATTGGACTGAGTGTAGCAGTGATGTACGGTACTGGCAAAACCTACAACATCTTCCTGCTTTTCGCTGTGATGCTGATTCCTTATTGTTTCCTGAGAAAAAGAATTCATGAGCATATCCTAGAAAACTGATTCCTCTTAAAGTCAAAACCGGAAGACCGGGATTTTATTTTTTGAGCAAACTTAGCTCCTCCTCACTTCCGATGACTTTTTCCTCATACATGAGTGTCCATCCAAGAGACTTTGTCAGGATGTAAAAATTGGTGAGTTCGGCGAGGAGTCGATCTTGGGCATTTTCCATGAGGTCGGACTTTTCGATTTGGGTGCGCATTTGGGCGGTTACCGAATTTTTGATTTTGTTATAATCGGTTGCCCCAAAGGAATTGAAGTAGTCTTGGGTTACGTCGTAGTATTCGATCTCGGGATAAATATTGAGCGACGGATCAGGGATTTTTTTGAGAATGAGTGTTTTGTTATCCAAATCCAGTTCAGTTTGAAGTTGGCGTAGGTCGTATTCTACCGTGGCTTTGGCATTGACGACGACAAGGGCTTTTTTATCCGAAGTCCAGAGATTAAGGAAGAGGTTTTGGGAGTTTTTGAAGGTAAATACTTTGGAATAATAACCTTCGGTTACGATGAGTTTTCCGACTTGGTTGACCTGCTTTTGGATAAGTTCGGAGGAGGCTTGAAGTTGTTCGCGTTCCTGTTTTCCAGAAAAAAACCACCAGATGCAAGCAAAAAACAAAGTGGCGAGGATAAATCCTAAGGTAAGATGTTTCATTGAAGGTACTAATGTTCTGAAAGATCAATATAATCTTTTAAAATCCCCCTAGCCCGCTTTTGAAAAGGGTAAATTGCCCTGTAAGTATTGCCAAATTAGAACTTTGAAAGTTGAAAATATAAGCGGGATTAAGAGATTCCTTTTTTTGAAAATTCCCTTTATTGGTACTAACTGAAATTCAATGAGTTTTGTCTTTCCCGATTGACATTGAGCTGCAGGACATCCGGTCTGGAATAATGCCCCACTGCGTCGAAGTTTTGACGTTCTTCCAATACCCTATTGAAATCCAGTGTCTGAATCAGTAATCCTTCTTGGTTGGCGACAGGTTCTAAAATCCACTTTCCGTCAGGTCCGGCAATGCAGCTGCCTCCATCAGCAAGGACTTCTGGACAATTTTCCAAAATCACATCCAGGTGTGGTGTATTGGCGGGAAAGTCACTTTTCAGCATCAGGCTGGAGACAGAAATCACGAAGGATCGGGATTCCTGTGCGATCATGCGCGTGATGTTTTCTGTATTTCTCACAGCACCTGGCCAGACGGCTATGTGTAGATTTTCTCCTTGGCCATAAAGTGCGGTTCGGGCTAGTGGCATCCAATTTTCCCAGCAGTTGAGTCCTCCCACTGTGAAAGCCTTGAGTGGATGAACCCGTAGTCCATGCCCATCTCCAAGCGCCCAGGTAAGTCGCTCGTCGTAGGTGGGTTGGAGCTTGCGGTGGGCAGATCGGATTTCTCCCATCGAATCGATATAGACTAAGGTGCAGTAGAGGCTGTGGCCACCTCGATCAGTTGGCCGCTCGATAATCCCGAGATAGATCGCTAGTTGGTGTTTTCTTGCCAATTCCTGGACTTCTTTCAGGTCGCCCTTCTCGATCTGGACGGCATTTAGGGCGTAATGAGCATGGATTTCCTTTTGGATTCGATTATCCCAAGCAGAGGCATGGGTGATGGACAGCCACCAGGGATAGCCGGGAAGAAGGCCCTCACCAAAGACAATCAGCTCACAGCCGGCGAGTGCGGCCTCTTTGATGGTTGTTTTGATTTTTTCCAGTGTGGCGGATTTGTCTAGCCAAACTGGAGAGATTTGAGCTAGAGCTACTTGAAGGGTGGAATTGGACATTTTTCGTGGAAATGAGGGTTTAAATTAAAGTAATTTTATGTTTCGGCGAATAGTTTGATGTAGAGATCAAAACAAGTAAAAGCGCTTATCCTAATTGGTAAATCCGACTTTTCATGAATCTTTTATATGGAGGAGAGTTTACTCATTCATAAGCCTGTATTTTTGTTTTTTTAAGAGAAACAATGAAAGTATTATTCTTTGTCAGGGATATCAAAGCTCCGAGTGTGACCTTTATCCGTAAGCAAATTCAGCTTGTCAGCGGGAATCATGAGGTATTGACGGTAACAGTAAGCCATCAAGCGCTATGAAGTGGAAGGAATACGTTGTATTGGGATTCCTTTTCAATATAGTTCCTGGACCAATAGACCCCTGAGGCGATTGGCAGATTGGGACTGGTATTACGGATTTTTTAATCCAGCATTCGGAAAAAGTCTCAGGAAATCAGTTGAGGAGTTTGGACCCGATGTCATTCATTGCCAGTTTGGAACCGACGGACTTCTCTTTTTGGATCATTTTCCGAATGAAAGAAAAATCCCTGTATTTATTCAATTCAGAGGCTATGATGCCTCCTACATGTATACTAAAAAATCATACCTGAGGCGTTTGGGGAATTTTTTTGACAAGCCTTGGATACATCCAATTTATGTATCTCGTCATCAATACAACAGAACTCTGATGCTAGGATTACAACCCGATAAAAGAAGAGTGCTTTATTCCTGTACAGACACTGATTTTTTTGCGTACACGCCAAAACTTAATGATCCTGGAAAATCTGCTTTCAAATTTTTACAAGTAGGAAGGCTTGTGGAAGGCAAAGGACACGAATTTACGCTTTTGGCGTTTCAGAAAATCTTACTGTATCTTGACAATGTAGGCAAAAACGCCACTTTATCTTTTGTCGGTGGTGGGGAGCTTGAGGCGTCCCTTAAGCTCAAATGTAAAGAGTTGGGGCTATCGGGGCTAGTGAATTTTTTCAATTCTGTCAGTCAAAAGGAGGTAATGTTGTATTTGAAGGAAACCGATTTTTTCCTTCATCCTAGTCTGATCACCAGCGTAGGAAGGATTGAAGGAATACCCAACGCCATTATGGAAGCTTTGGCCATTGGGGTTCCTGTAATCGCAACTAAGCACCCGGGCATAGATGAACTGTTGTGCCCAGAGGGGGCTTTATTTTTGGTAGAAGAGTGGAACGTGGCCCAATATGCCGACGCGATGATCCAATTGATCGAAGGAAAGCTACAGTATGACCCGAGGAAAAGTAGAAAAATGATTGAGGAAAAATTCAGCACAAAACAGCACATCGCGCAGCTTTTGAACTTTTATGAGGAGGAGTTGAAATTTTCTATTTTTTTAAATCCTGCTCTTCAAGCAGGTGTTGAAGCGGTTTATGCAAGTAAGTTAAGGGTGTAAAGACTTTGTGACTTTTGACTTTAGCGCCTAGCAAAAAAAGCGGTCTCTGTGAAACCGCTCTTTTTCAAACTAACTAAACCAACTTTAATGTTTTCTACACGCTGACTACGTCTTCTTCAACGTCCACCAATGCCACTGCCCCGTGGATAGCAGTCTCATCAAGCTCTGAGATCAGTATTCTCAACTGACTCAATACTGTTGGGTAAGCGAAGGTATTGAGCGTTTGGTACATGGATTTTTTAAACAGAGGAAAGGTCTTACGGATCGAACCTCCCAAAACAATGGCTTCAGGTGCCAGGGAATATAAGATTACTTTAAGCAATTCTCCCAGATGATGTCCAAATTCTTCAAAGGCACGGATTGCGATAGGATCTCCCTGCATAGCTTGCTTTGCAAGTGCTTTGGGTCTGCTGCTGTAGAAGTTTTCAAAGAACTTGCCACTGCAGTAATATTCAAAATTTTGATCAAGATATGGCGCGCTGCACCATTCTCCTGCAGCAGAATTGACTCCTGAATAAAGCTGACCATTGATCACTATTCCACCTCCTGTGCCGGTTCCGAGGGTAATGCCCACAAGATTTTTGAATGGTCGGCCTACACCGTATTTGTGGACCCCTATAGCAAAGCAATTGGCGTCATTGTTTACAAAAACGGGCTTACCAAATCGATGGGAAAGGAATTTTTTAAGTTCTACGTGCTGAAAGGATGGGATATTGGCAAGTCCCAAGACTACTCCTTCGCGGGTGTCTACAAGGCCCGGTATACCAATGCCAATGCCCACATAATCGTAATGAGCGTAGCTATCAATAAAAGATGCAATGGTCTCTAGGATATACTCCTGACTTTCCAAAGCAGGTGTGGGTATACTGCGAATGTCTTCCAGATGTCCTTTGATCAGAACTCCTCCTTTGATGCCGGTACCTCCGATATCCAATCCCAAAATGGCTCTTTCCATTCGCTCAGGTTTATTGTTAGGTTGATCAATTTATTAAACTAAAGAAAGCCGTTAGGAAATCCTAACCGCTTTCTGGGTGATTTCGCAAACTTTTCGCAATTAAAGCATGCCTTCAATTGATTTTTCAAGCTCTCTGGCCGTCGCCAAAAACTCCTCCACATTCATGTCTCTGAAGAAGATCAGTCCGTGGCTGGCTCTGACTTTGGCTCTTTCGTGCAGGTAAAAGTAGTTTTTACCAAGCAAAAGTTGAATATCGTTGAGCTGTCCCACCCAAGTTCTCTTGGCTACAGTACTGAATTTACCATTGTGGGCATAGCTTGGGAAAGAGGCATTTACTTGGCTGAGGTAGCAGTTGGCAAACGAATCCTCCATTACTGACATGTCACCAAGGGATACGGGTACAATCACGTTGGCCTCGTGCGGTTCAAATTTAAACCAAACATTTCGATAGCCGATGATTCTCAATTTGCTGGTATCATATTCTTCTCCCCATTTTTTAACTGCCTCAGCGGTAGCTTGGAGCACTTTGTAATGGGTGTCGGGTCCGGAGCCTTCCGGATCGAGGGTCAAGCTGATTTTGGTTGGTTTTACCTTTCTAAACATCTCCACAATCGGTTCCACGTCACGGGTTTTATCCGGCTGCTCGGTAAATATGTCCCCAGTATAGAATCCCAATCTGAGGTGGTGTACATTTTTTACCTGTACGCCAAAGTGTGCCCACACAAGTTCTTCTTCAAACTCACGGATCATTCCTTTCAGCTTCTGGATTTTGGAAGGGTTTTTCTCACCATCATAGGAATTGCGCAGGATGCTGATCACATCGTTGATGGTCTCTCTGAGTTGGGTTTTGTTTTTTATCTCCCATATGATTACTAATGCTCGGACCACTCTGTGAGATAGACCGCGTCGACGGGCATCGGCATTTTCAGAGGCTACATTGGTGAGGTAGTGATAGACGTCTTTGTCGGTTTTGAGACTGTATCCCACTTGGAAAAAGTCATCGTAATTCACCATTTGGATCTTTCCTTCATCCAGAAGCTTCTTGGTGTGAAGCAACGTGTCGATCACAAAGGTGTTGGTGACTGCCGTAAAACCGGATGTCAACACCGAAAAATGGGCCTCGTTGCTAGGGTCGTGCAGCTGATTGGTGATGTGGGGCAAAATGCCTAGAGAAATATCGTCATGGTGAGGACCTGTGTGCAGGACAACTTCGTTTTTCTCTTGCTCCAATCCTTTGGCAAGCTTGGCTTCGACACTTTTCATCACTTGATTGACTGTGTCTTCTGAGAGCCCGGGGATCAATTTGCAGTAGTTGTCGGCTTTGAGGTCTTCGATTTTCAGTCGATGTCCGTATTTATTCAGTTTTTTACAAAGCTCAATAACGGAGCGCTCTGTTTTTTCAAAGGTCCATTCTCCTTGCTGATAGTAGGCATCCATGGAGTCAGTGAGCTTGACGGCTGCACCTTTAGTGAGGTAAAATCTCCCGTTTTTGAGTTTTTGGAGTACGGTGGCCGGGTAGACATTGTTCATCGGAGTCTCCAATGAGTCTCTTACGATACCTGCTTTGGCTTCGCCTGCTGCGATGATGATGCCTACTGCATCCGGATTGTAGACGATGGTGTCCAGTCCGATCGTAATCACCAGCCTGTTGGCAGATACTTCTATGCCACCCAAGTCGCCCGCTGCGACTGCCTGTGTTTCAAAGTTGGTCTCTGTAAGTCTCGTCACAGAGAATAGATGCGAACCTCTGGTATTGAAAGCGATGTGACCGTCTGGTCCTATACCCCCAAGGAAAAATCCGATACCGCCTTTGTCTCTGATACGTTGCTCATACTCTCCGCACCATTGATCGATCATGTAGATGGATTGCTGCTGAAGGCGCTCCAGTTCGTTGATAGGATCACGAAATCTCAGTGAAAGGTCCACCTTGAGATCCGGGAATATCTGACTGAAATGCTTGCCTCCAGCCAGAGGAATCTCATCTGAATTGATCAGAATAGCGTTTTCCTTAGAGAGGCCAAATCCATTGATATAGAATTTGTTGACGTAGTCGTAGAAGCTATTGTGTTGCTTGGATGAAATCGGATAAAACTCATCGATCTGGACAAAAGTCAAATCTTTGAGTACCGGTTTTTTGGTGCTACCCAATCCATACTTTTCGCGTATTTCTTTCCCTTTTTTGCTGTCCCAGTTTTCGAGCAGGTATTGTGTCCATTTGATAAAAAACTCCGGTGTTTTCCCGGTCGGTAAACTGATCACTCCTTGGGGATTGGCTGCCGCCCACTCCAAAAACCTACAAGCTGTAAGCAGTCCCAATTTGGGAAAGTTGTCTACGGTGAGGTAAGGAATCAGGGTCGTGATTTTTTCTACTCCGGATTCGGCCAGAAATGCCTTTTCTACTTCGGAGAGCGGATACTTACTGAGCATACTGTGAGACAGTTTAGGTGTGGTAAGGGTTAGCGTTATTTTCTTTTGAATCGATATAGTTGGAAACCAGCTGGGTTATCAATAAAATAAACAACTGGAATTCCATTATATGCAGTACTAAATTCGGAATAAGTGTCCTTTTTCTCGAATTTACTAGCTTCAACAAAATTAAAAAACTTTATTTAATAAAAAACAACTTAAATAAAAAATTTATAAAAGTATTTCCCGAAGATTGAAATTATAGGCTTCTGGTAAAGGAAATGCGTATTCTAGCTTGGAATTCTTCAATAACTTTGAAAATCTCGAGCAGTGTTGCCTGCTGTACTTTGGTCAGGGTTTTTATTTTGAGATAATTCTTTGGTTTTTTGTTTTCTTTCAGCGTCAGGTTAGCCTGATTTTCCAGTCTTAGACTCATCAGGTACTCAAAAGCATGAGTGAGTTCTTTTGTTTTTTTAGCGGTGAATACGCCTTTCTCCTGGAGCAATTCTATTCTCTTTACCGTGTTGGGTTGGCTCACAGTATGCTTTAGTGCATACACTCTTGCCAAGTCTACAATAGGCCTCATGGTTTTTTTTAAGTTCAACTGTTGTTCTCCGTCGATTTCCTCTGTTTTGATTTTTCTGAAAAAAGTCAGCGGGGGCTCATACATCAGAGCATTGTGGCCCAGGTTAACATAGAATCTCTCAGGGGCTTTTTGCAAAAGCGTTTCCATATGACTTTTTAGTTCCTCCAATAGTCCAGACTCTCCATAAATAGCCCTACAATCAAAGAAAGTCGAATAATTCATGGTAGTCTCCTGTGAGGCGTCTGAGGTCCATTGATCATAGTTTCTCTTCCAATGTGAAAGCGAATGGGTCCATTTCGGATTCATTGCCATCAATTCTCCTGAGCAAAATTCAATTCCGATATCGTCAAGTGCGGTGGATACCCGGGTGGCAAACTCGAGAAAATATTCCCTGACTTCCTCTCGATGTTCATTGGCTTTGTCTTCATAGATGATTGCATTGTCTTGGTCTGTTTTGAGGGTCAGTTCTCCTCGTCCTTCACTGCCCAATACAAAAAAAACAAATTTGGCGGGGGCAGGACCCAGCTCAATCATTACCCGCTCGATGACCCGCTGAATCACCGTGTCTGCCACAGTTGTTATGATTTGATTGATCAGGTGGGCTTTCATCCCCCGTTGGAGCAGGAGATGAATCAATTCAGGCATTCGCTTCCATTTATCCTGCATTTCGCTGATGTGTCGAGCTTCCTTTACTGACTGGATGAAGAGAAAAGGTCCTTGACTCTGTTCGGTGAGAATTTTTGTACGGCTGATCCAACCCTCATATCCACCTTCTCCTTTGACCAAAAGGTATCTGGCTTTAGTCTGAAACATCAATACCAATGCTTCGATCAGAGTGGCTTCAGGGGAAATACTGATCAGATCTAGAGCAAATATCTCACTGACGGCATCTTGTGGGGAGCGTCCTATCGCCAGTACTCGATCTCTGAGAATCAAATCAGTGACGTAACCATAGATATTACGGTTTGATTCTCCTACAAACAAGCAGCTGACTTGTTCTGTGGCCATTTTTTGGGCACATTCGGCTATGGTGCATTCCATAGGTACCAAGCGAATTCTCCTTACCAATAAGTCTTTAACTTTTTTGGAGTAAAAATGATCGGTGGTTTGGCTGTCTGAATTGTGCATAGCCTCAAGTTATAAAAGTCCGATCGTAAAACGAGATAAAATAAAACCGCTTCAAATTATTCATCTGAAGCGGTTTGTTGGATTGAAAAGTTTCGTAATTGCCTTGAATACTTTTCTCTTAAGAGGATAGAATTAAACAGTTACCCCGAGGGCTTTTGCCATGGTGGCACCGATCTCAGCGGGAGATTCTACGACATGGATGCCATTTTCTCTCATAATTCTCATTTTTGCGGCAGCGGTATCATCCGCACCACCGATGATGGCACCTGCGTGACCCATTCTACGGCCTGGAGGCGCTGTCTGTCCTGCAATGAATCCCACAACAGGCTTTTTGTTGCCATTTTCACGAATCCACTTGGCTGCTTCGGCCTCGTAGTTTCCTCCGATTTCACCAATCATTACGATTGCGTCTGTTTCAGGGTCATTCATCAGCATTTCTACAGCTTGCTTGGTAGAGGTTCCGATGATTGGATCACCACCGATTCCTATGGCAGTAGATACTCCAAGACCAGCTTTAGCTACTTGGTCAGCGGCTTCATAAGTCAATGTTCCGGACTTGGATACGATTCCGATTCTTCCTGATTTGAAGACAAAACCTGGCATGATGCCTACTTTGGCTTCTCCCGGGGTGATTACGCCCGGACAGTTTGGACCGATGAGCACACAGCCTCTCTCCTTGATGTAAGGCTTGGCTTTCATCATGTCTGCTACAGGAATCCCTTCCGTGATGGCGATGATTACTTTGATGCCGGCATCAGCTGCTTCCATGATCGCATCCGCTGCAAAGGCCGGTGGTACGAAAATGATGGAGGTGTCCGCACCAGTCTTCTGCACGGCTTCTTCCACTGAATTAAACACGGGTCTTTCCAAATGAGAGCTTCCACCTTTTCCCGGAGTCACACCGCCTACTACGTTGGTACCATACTCGATCATCTGCTGTGCGTGAAACGAACCTTCAGAACCGGTAAATCCTTGGACGATTACCTTAGAATTTTTATTGACTAGTACACTCATGATGCGCTTGTTAAAGTTTGGCACAAAAATAAAAGAAACCATCCGCTGTCAAAAGAAAAGGTCAACAATCTCAAGGTAATTTGGTGAGTGGATTCTTTTCCTATTTTTATCCCATGCTAAAGAAAATCAACCCAATAATCTGTCTTTGCTATGCCTTATTCTTTTCTTTAGCACCCGGTTACACGCAGACTTTCAAGTTTAACACCCAGCCTAAAGGAGTCAGTCTGCCTGTTCAAAATGTTCTTCAGATTGAGCAGGATACACTCGGGCAGATTTGGTTTTCGACGACACGGGGAGTAGTCTATTCGGATGGTATTCAGACGTTTGAGTTGCCTGATTCTTTGGTGAGAAAGTTTGTGTACCAGATATCCATCCTCAAAGATGAAGATGGCATCATGTGGCTATACAATGCCAGTGGGGTTCCGCGGATTTTTCAGGGAGTCAATTCAGGCTGGCAGGAGGAATATTTTGATGAAGAGCTGAAGTCTGATTTTTCGAGCAGGATTACTTTTCATTCGTTTGGTAAGGATAAGGATAAATACTTTTTTATGGATTCGGGAGGGCGCCTGCTTTATTGGCGAAATGGAGAGCAAATCAAGCATCGAATTTCCCGTGATTATTCGGAGACAGGCTTGCTTTTTTCGGTGGTAAATCTCGATGGAAAGAGCTTATTGATTTTTCAAAAAGGGGCTTACCTGCTTGAAGGATATGAGTTGAAGCCCTACCAATTCAGAGGTGTACCTCTCCCATCTCCGCCCTATTTGGTAAAAAGGGCTCCTTCCGGCGATTACTATTTCCTTGGCCAAAACTACCTTGCCAAAGGGCCTGAGGCCGAATTTCCTATCGAACTAATTGATCAGAACTTTTCCACATCTGAGATTGTGCTCATTCCGTATTTTTCACTACAGTTTTTTGGAAAGCACGTCTTCTACCATTTCAATTCTCACTTCAGAAGGTACCATCCTGACTCGGAGAAGCCTTTGGAGGGGAATCTTTCTTTTTTGTTTAGGACAAATTACATCCAGACCCTATTTATTGACAGAGAGGGGATCCTTTGGCTAGGATCTGCCAGAGGATTGGCAAACACGAACAATCAGCTCTTCCAAAATTTCGGGAGTGAATCGACTCGATTTTTGGCTGAGGAATTCTCTGCCATTATGGAAGTAAGTCCCGGTAGTCTACTCCTTGGATTTAACAATGGTATTCAACTGGTGCAGGGCTCGGAAGTACGCACGCTGTTTAAAGACAACAATCCGCCAGGCTCTCCCAATAGACGGATTGTCAATTTTTCAAAAGATAAATCAGGCGATGTATGGTTTGCGGCTAATTGGGCTGGAGTCGGGAATTACAATTCCAAAACTGGCCAAGTCCGTTTCTTTGCACCCCCTCCCGGATTCAATGTGTCCTCTGTGGAAGTGGATGGGGACAGTCTCTTGATCACGGGACCGGAGCGGATTTTTCATGCTGCGCAAAATCAAATACGACCTAAGAATTATGGAAAAGAACTCACCCAAGAGGTGATCTCCTTATTGGATATTCCCGAAATCTATTTCCGAAAGACGGCAAGACTGAAAAACGGCAAGCTGATTGTCATTCGGGCAAGTAGGCTGGAAAACCAATATCCTATTGTCGCTACCCAAAAGTACATTTTATCTGAGGGGTATTCGTATTTAGAAAGGGAAGGAGGGGGCATTTTGCTGGGAACCGAATACGGGCTTAAAATTTACCGAGAGGGTTATGTAGGTTATCACATCCATGCAGGCAAGTCAGTGACCAATCCGGTGTATGGGTTGTTGGAAGACAGTGAAGGGAGAATTTGGGCAGGGACAGACAATGGAGTCTTTGTTTTGGCAAAAGATCAACTCCTCCACTACAACGAGGACAATGGGCTGGTAGGAGATGAGGTCAATCGAGGTGCATTGGTCAAAAGTGAAGACGGTAAGGTTTTTATCGGTACTCAAAAAGGGCTTTCCATATACTCTTCCAAAGAGGAAGTGGCGGCATATGGGGCTCCTAAGGCTGTTATCAGATCGGCTATATTGGGAGGTGACGTAGCTTTGGGGGAAGAATCTGTGGCTGTATCCTATTCACAAAACACCCTTCAAATTGACTTTTCGGCACCTGGCTTTGACCAGTCTCGGGAGTTGTGGATTCATTACAGGCTGGTCAATACCGGAGACGAACCCTGGCAAATCATCAAGGAACCAAGAAACAGCCAATTGTTTCTCAGCAATCTTCCATTTGGGAAGTACCGGTTTGAAATAAAAGCCTCTTACGATGGAGAAGATTTTTCGGAGGTAGTGATCAGTCCTTCATTTGAGATTTTGCCTCCGTTTTATTTGAGACCGTTCTTTTTGATACTTGTGGTTTTGGCACTGATTGGCATCGGATTTTTGGTGGGGCTGTGGATGCGTCAGATTCAAAAGTTGGGAACTTTGCAATCGGCTGTTGCCAAAGAAAGTAAAGGTAAAATTTTGGCAGAGAAACAGTTCAAAAATGTATGGCGAGCATCTCAGGATGGGATGATCATGAGCCTGGGAGGCAAAGTAATCCTGACCGTAAATCCGGCATTTGCCAGGCTGATTGGCTCTTCAGTATTGGAACTGGAAAATCAACCTGTAGCAAGTCTCTTTGCCGACCCTGAGACTAATATGCCTTACATTTCAGAGTTGGTGAAAAATTTGAAAAATCTACCGGGAAGAGGCGTCACACTGGAAACGCCTGTCGCCTGGAAAAACTGTACGCTGGACATGGAAATGTACACCGTGCTACTGGAGGAAGATTTCAACGGCGAACTGTTGATCTTGTCTGTATTCAAAGACCTCACCGCGCAAAAAGCAGTGGAAAACCGATTGAAAGAAGCCAAAGAAAAAGCAGAACAAGCCAATCGATTTAAGTCTAGCTTGCTCTCCAATCTCAGCCATGAGATACGAACTCCCCTCAATGGCATAATCGGCGGTACAGAGCATGTGATGATGACTAGAAGCACCGATCAGGAGCTGATGGATCAACTGGAAATTATTTTGCAGAGTGGTGACAGGCTACTGGAAACAATCAACTCATTGCTGGATCTTGCCAAAATAGAGGCGAACAAGATGCCGGTCAATATCACCGAAACGTGGATCCAGTCATTTTTGATTTTGGTCTTACGGCCTATGGAAACACTTGCTCAACGGAAAAATCTGACCTTGGTCCGTAGGTTTCAAGGCGAGGATTTTCTTGCAAAAATTGACAGGAGATTTATGGAAATGATTCTCAACAATCTGGTCAGCAATGCGGTGAAATATTCCGATGAAGGGGAAATAGTAGTAGAACAGTTTCTCGAGGACGGAATGCTGGTATTGCAGATCATTGATTCAGGGGTAGGGATGTCAGAGGAGTTTCAGGAAAAAATGTTCGAGCCTTTTGAGCAGGAAAGTCAAGGTAATGAACGTCTTTTTGAAGGAACGGGACTTGGGCTTAATATTACCAAAAACTTGGTTCACATGCTTGGGGGAAAAATTGAGGTTTGGAGCGCTAAAAATCAGGGTACTCGAGTCAGGGTAGAAATTCCTTTGCACCAACTCTAATTTTCGTATTTTCAGCACCAAATATCACCAACCACCCCATTTACCCCATGTTTACATTAAGGATCCTAATCGTAGAAGATGATTCTGTTTCAGCATTGCTCTTGCAGCGTGCACTCGAAAAGAATAACCATCAAATCATCGGGATCGCTGATACTGGAGAAAAAGCCCTCGAAATTCTTGATGAATACGGGGCGGACATTGTGATGATGGATATCAATCTCGCTGGGGAACTGGACGGGATCAAGACTACCGAAATCATCAATGAAAAATTTGATATCCCTGTAGTATACCTGAGCGCATCTTCTGACGCTGAAACACTCAACAAAGTAGTCGGTACCAATCCGAGTGCCTACGTAATCAAGCCTTTCAATATCCGTGAACTCAACATGGTAATCGAATTGGCAATCTTCAAGGATAGAAAAGAAAAGGAACTCCAAAAGCTCAACAACGAACTGGAAGAAAAAGTCAAGCTGCGGACAGCAGAGCTTTTTGAGGCCAATAAAGAACTGACTAAAGCCCTCGAAAAAGAACGAGAAATCAATGAACTGAAGTCCAGAATCGTACTGAACGTGTCGCATGGATTCAAAACCCCACTCACGTCGATCTTGAGTTCGGCACAATTACTTCAGATCTATTCCGAAAAGGATCATCCGCTGAAACAAAAAATCAGCAAACATGCCTCTAAAATCGAGCACTCAGTGAGGGCGCTAAACAACCTGCTGACTAGCGTTCTCTTCTTTGGCAAAGCCGATGAAAATAAAATGGAGTACAAACCTAAAAAGGTCTTCATGGCTACTTTTGTACAAGAACTCCTGGACACTGTAAAAGCGGGAATTGAGAACGAAGTGACGATTAAGCCTGATATCGGAGATCTCCCCAAAACTATCACTACTGATCCTGATTTACTGTACCAAATTTTTGAAAACTTACTGTCCAATGCCGTGAAATACTCAAAAGACGGAAAAGAAGTTGAGTTTAAGCTTTTCATGGAAAACAGCAGGCTAAAGGCCACCGTGATAGACAAGGGCATAGGAATCCCAAAAGCTGAACAGGGGAAACTATTTGACCGCTTTTTTCGTGGGGGAAATGTTGGAATTGTGGAAGGTACAGGCTTGGGTCTGTCTATCGTCAAAAAATGTATTGAAATGCTCAAAGGTGAAATTTCATTCGAAAGCGAGGCAGGCAAAGGCACCACATTTCACGTGTCTGTTCCCGTAAATTAAGTTATGCGTTTTCAAACAAAATCCTTACAATTTGCCCATCCCGGGCAACCCAAGTTGGAGTTTCCTGATATCAACCTAAGTGCAGGAGAGTTCCTACTCATCTTAGGTAAATCAGGCAGTGGCAAGACCACCCTACTCAACCTGCTCTCTGGCTTGCTCAAACCTGACACAGGTCAAGTGGTGCTGGATGATGTGGTCATTTCTGACCTTGAAGGTCAACAGTTGGATCTTTTTCGCGGGCGGCATATTGGAATTGTATTTCAAAAACCTCACCTGATCGCAGCACTAAGTGTGAGGCAAAATCTTGAGTTAGCTCATTTTTTTGGCAAAAAACAAGGACAAAATCTGGATCAACTGCTCCAAGACTTGGATATAGATAAGAAGGCAAAATCTGCAGTGATGACACTCAGTGAGGGCGAAGCTCAGCGGGTTTCCATTGCTCGAGCCTTAGCAAATTCCCCCAAACTTATTCTTGCTGATGAACCCACCTCCAGTCTCGATGATGAGAATACTGAAAAAGTCATCCATCTGCTCAAGTCCCAGGCTTCCAAAATTGGTGCAGCACTGATTATTGTAACTCATGACCAGCGAGTTAAATCCCATATTTCTCAATTTATTGAAGTAAAGACACCATGAATCTCTTTAAACTAAGTTGGAAATATCTCACGTTTAGGCCGCTTTCCACGGGCTTGAATATTTTCTTGTTGGCATTGGGACTGGCTATTATTACCGTGTTAATCCTGATTCAGGATCAGTTTGAGAAGAAAATGAATCAGGATGCAGCAGGCATAGACTTGGTTGTAGGGGCAAAGGGCAGTCCGCTTCAGTTGATCCTGTCATCTGTGTACCACATCGACTTCCCCACGGGCAATATCAAGATGGAAGAGGCGAAACGGCTTTCTTCCAATCGCTTGGTCAAAAAGGTAATTCCATTGGCACTGGGAGATAATGTCCAGGGCTTTCGAATCGTAGGTACTAACCATGACTACCTCTCACTCTATGAGGTGGAGTTTGAGCAAGGTACAGCTTGGGAGGAGCCTTTTCAGGTGGCTGTAGGTGCAGAAATCGCCAAAAAACTCAATCTCAAACTTGGAGATGAGTTTACCGGCAGTCATGGCATCAGTGTAGGCAGTCATGATCATGATCAGCACAATTTTGTGGTGAGTGGTATTTTGGCACCCAAAGGAAATGTGGTGGATAGGCTTGTGCTGACCAGCATAGAATCTGTCTGGTATACCCATGATGAGGAGGAATCAGAAGAATCTGAAACTTCAACAGATTCACTATCGATGGACCCTTATGAAATGGAGCATGAAGCAGATCATCATGCCAAATTTCATGAGCCTGTGTCCACCTCAGGTTTTCCGGATACAGACCAGGAAAGAGAAGTAACGACTCTTTTGCTTCAGTTTCGTAATCCCATGGCTGCCATCCAATTGCCTAGAATGATTAATTCGGGGACTTCCATGCAGGCTGCCTCTCCTTCTTTTGAAATGTCAAGACTATTTGAGTTGCTCGGAGTGGGCATCAGCCTCTTGCAGGGATTGGCTGTGGTGCTGATTGTCATCGCAGGATTGGGGATTTTTATAGCACTTTACAATTCACTTAGGGAGAGAAAATATGACTTGGCCATCCTGAGGGCTCTTGGAGCTTCCCGTTTTCAGCTGGTGATTTTGGTTTTCCTTGAGGGGATTCTGCTTACATTTCTTGGGGCAGTGGTTGGGATTGTACTTGGGCACGCTTTTTTGGCTTTGGTAGTAAATCAAAGTGAACAAAACGTTGTTTCAATGCTTAATCCTTGGGTATTTCTTAGCCAAGAACTCTGGATCGTCGCGTACGCGCTGTCGGTAGGTTTGATGGCTTCATTGATTCCCGCATGGTCAGCTTATCAAACAAGTATTGCAAAGCAATTGACAAAGGCTTAATTAGCGGCATAATTTAAAAAGCAGATGAAAAAGTGGTTTGTGTTACCTGTCTTTGTTCTTTTAGGAATGTTGTTTTCTCAGGAATTAAAGGCACAAGGAGTATGGAAAAATCTTTCGGAAGTGTCTTATAAAATCAGTAAAGACAACTTTGGAGAATTGTACGTGCCGGTTTTTTCGGAAAATATCAAAAAACTAGAAGGGAAAGTCGTAGAGGCAGATGGCTATATTATTCCTTTCGAGGGAATGTTTAAGCCCAATCATATCATTCTGTCCAGTCTCCCGTTGGCTGAGTGTTTTTTTTGTGGTTCGGGAGGTCCGGAGACTGTCATGGAAGTCATGCTGACCAATCCCATCAAGTACACCTCCAAGCGAGTAAAGGTCAAAGGTAAATTGACGCTCAATGCCAACGATCCTGAGAAGTTGATGTATATCCTCAAAGATGCTCAGCTGATATTGCAATAAAAAAAGCTCCGGAAGGAGCTTTTTTTATTATTAGGAGATCGTTTCTCGCTCCATAATTCTGAATTTTTCGAGGAGATCCAAGGTGATTTTTCCTGATTTTCCATTGCCGATTTTTCGGTCATCCAGTTGGGTCACCGGAAGGAGTACCTTGGTCGTGCTGGAAATAAATGCCTCATCGGCTTCCCAAACTTCTTCCAAAGAAACAGGCCGAATGACTACTTCGTCTGCCACTTCGATCAAGTGTTTTCTGGTAATTCCATGCAGGATATGTTGATCAGGCGTGTGGATGGTTCCGTCTTTTACCATAAAGAAATTGCTTCGGGAGCTCTCGCTCACCAGACCATTCCAGTGATATAGCACATCCTCTGCACCCAATCTTTTCCAATTGACACTATGCCATACCGGAAGGGTATAATTGGTAGTTTTGATATCAGCAATAGCCCTGACATGCTCCAGCGTGAGTAGTTTGATGCCGTTTTGATATTTCTCTTCCGAAGGAAACATCAGTGATTCAGCAAACATAAACAACTTGCCTGTGGCAGGAGAAAAGTGGTTTTCAGAAACTCCCCCGCTGAGCACCATTCGAATTCCGCCTTGCTGCAGATCATTTTTCTCGATTACTTCTGCGATGATTTGACGTAATTCTTCTCGGGAATATTCCAGCGGTAAATAGGTCTTTTCTGCCGAAGCAATGAACCTATCCAGGTAATGTTCCAGAAAGAGGGGCTGGTAATTCACGGTGCGGAAAAAGTCGAAAATCCCGTATCCTCTGATCAGTCCTAGGTCGGTGGGGTGAATTGTTGCGGTTTCGGTTGGGATAATTATCCCGTCAGCAAAGCAGAATGGTTTCATAAACTCATGGTAAGTCTCAAAATTAACCAATGAAACTCAGAATGTCATCTCATGTAAAAATCACTTCCTTTTTATATTAAAAGGGGATAAAATTGCACCTTTAATAATTAAACGTTGAATGTCATGAAATTTATCCCTTTTTACTTGGTTTTTACACTGTTCATTTTTGTCCAATCTTGTGGGAATAAACAAGTGGAAGAAAACAAATCGCAACGGGAACAAGTCATCGAGATCCATGATGAAGTGATGCCTAAGATGGGGCAACTCAAATCACTGGAAAAAGTAGCTCTTCAAAAAGCTGAAGAACTTCAGAATTCCGATACCCCAGATCAAGCCAGGGTAGACGAACTGAGAAAACTTGCATCACAGCTTAATCTAGCTTACGAGGGAATGTTTGTCTGGATGAGGCAATATGATACAGAAGACGGAGAGAAAACTCCCGAAGAAGTAAAAGTTTACCTCGATGAGCAGCTAGTGCTCGTGTCAAAGGTAAACGAAGACATCAAAGCTGCCTTGGCAAGAGCTGAAGAATTGATTAAAGACTGACGAGGTTTTAAAATCCTTCAGGAGTTTTTTTCAAATAGTCCTCTACTTCAGAGGCAGAGATCACCCCTTCATTCATACCCCAGATATTATAGAGGTAAGTAGAAATCTGTGCGATTTCCAAGGGTTTCAACTGACGATTGGCAGGCATGGCTTGATTGTAGGTTTCTCCATTCACTATGATTTCGCCTTTTTGCCCGTTTCGCATGATCCAGATTGAGCGATGGACACTTGCCTGAAAGTAATCTGAATCCCGCAGTGGTGGAATTAATTTGCCAAGACCCCGCCCATCTGCCTGATGGCAGTTTCCACAATAGTTTTCGTACAGCCGTTTGCCATTCACAGCAAATTTCATCACTTCCGGGTCTGAGATCTGAGCTAAGGTGTTTTCTTCCGAACTCGCCTTGGGGCTGCATGAACCCATGAATGTCAAGAGAAAAAGTACGATTCCCAGTCTCATCATGGAGTCAGGATTTTAGGGATGTCATTGATCAATCGGTCTACCTGATCGGATTTGGTCCCGTCATATACCCCACGGATACGTCCTTGCTGGTCTATCAGCAAAAATGCCCCACTATGTAGAAATCCCCCTGGCTCCATCTGATCCGCCATGGCTGTAGTCAGATAGCTCGTCTGACCTATTTCAAAGATCTTCTCCTGATCACCGGTTAGGAAATTCCAAGTAGAAGCATCCGTTATTCCCAGTTTTTCGGCATAATCCTTCAATACTTCCTGCGTATCATGAGTGGGATCGATCGAATGGCTCAGGATTTTAAAATTCGGACTGCTACTGAATTTTTCATGAACTCGTAGCATTTCTTTCTTCATCACAGGACATATAGTGGGGCAGGTGGTGAAAAAGAAATCGGCTACATAGACCTTGCCGCTCACATCAGCATTGCTGATCGTGTCTCCCAGCTGATTTACGAATGCAAATTCGGCGATGGTATGGTAGACCGTATCTTGATTGTCGTCCACATATCGTTCACCGAGGAATGGAAGGTCTGGGTTGGCAGCTTCATTTTCTGCCGAAGGCTTGCAGGCAGCAGTGGAGAGTAGCAGAAGTCCTAGAAGTATTCGGATAGTTTTCATGTGATTTTGTTTGTTTTCAGGCTAGGTGCAATTGCAGACCTCTAGATTGTATCAGTCCTACATCTAATTTAATTCATGTACCTTTTTTGATTCTATAATTCTTATATAACTTGATTCCCAGCATCAGCAATACCGCCAATCCAATCAATCCTGCTATACCCCAAACCATGCTGACCGTACTCTTCAAAACGATGAGGAATACAATAGCAAAAAGCAAAATGGTGGAAACTTCGTTCCAAAGTCTCAATTTGCTTGAGTTCCAACGTGCTTTTCCTTGTTGCAATTCCTTGAATAGGATATGAGAAAAACCGTGGTAGATGTAAAGCAAAAAGACAAAGCCCAACTTGGCATGCATGAAGCCCAACTGCATATATCCCCATCGGTAGTAGAGGACCCATGCTCCAAAAATCAGGGTTAAGATTGCCGAAGGCCAAGTGATGATGTACCAAAGTCGGCTGGCCATCAAGTCAAGTTGAGGTTTGAGTATGGCTCGTTCGGCCTCGGGTTTTTCCAGCGCTTCAGTCTGGTAGATAAACAGTCTTACGATGTAAAATAGTCCTGCAAACCAAGTGACTACGAAAATGATGTGAAGCGCTTTGACGTACTCGAAACCCATTGTCAGAATTTTGGGCTAAATTAAGGGCTAAACCCCATAAACCCGCTAAAGTTTTTGAAAAGGAATAAGGTCATTCTCTATTTGGTTGGAATTGTAGTGAGCATCGTCCTCTATCAGATCATCAGTGCCAGTTTTGCTCAGCCCGGCATGGAGCAGTGGGAAGGTAAATACGAAGAAATCGGCTACTACCGTAACGAAAACAATACCGGTCCAGTGGTGAGAGTCATGGCGGTTAGGGTTTTGGATCGGGATGAAAAATGGATGAAGGATTTTGCAGATGCACAGCCACATTCCAAATATGGGCGAACCCACGTGTTTTTCTTTTCAGAAGATGTATCAGGCAAAATCAAACTCAACCCAACTGCCCCCTTTTTCTCAGAAGAATTTCGCTCATTTCTCTTGGCAGAATATGAGAAAACTCCCATGGGTGAAAGTCGGTTTTTGTATTTGAAGCCATGAAAAAGAGACTGAGACTAGAGGAATATGCTGTGGGAATCCGATCAGGAAACCGGGTGGTGCTTAGCCAAGCCATCACTCTGGTAGAAAGCTCCTTGGAAGCGGATCAAGTTTTGGCTTCGGCTTTAGTTCAGGAGGTATTGCCTCATACAGGTCAGTCTATCCGAATCGGAATCACGGGAGTCCCTGGGGTGGGTAAAAGCACCTTTATCGAAGCTTTTGGCAAAATGCTCCTTGATTTAGGGAAAAAAGTCGCTGTTCTGGCAGTGGATCCAAGCAGTCAATTGACCAAAGGGAGTATCCTTGGAGATAAGACGAGAATGGAAAATTTGGCTTTGGACAAGCGGGCATATATCCGGCCGAGTCCATCTGGCAGTACCTTGGGTGGTGTCAGCGGCAAGACTAGGGAAGCGATGTTACTTTGCGAAGCAGCTGGATTTGATGTGATTTTGATCGAGACGGTAGGTGTGGGTCAGAGTGAAACCGCTGTGAAAAGCATGGTGGATTTTTTTCTGCTTCTCATGCTTTCAGGAGCAGGTGATGAGCTTCAGGGAATCAAAAAAGGCATCATGGAAATGGCCGATATGCTGGTCATCCACAAAGCAGATGGAGACAACCTAGAAGCCGCACAAAAAGCCAAATCCAACTATCAAAATGCCTTACATCTATTTCAGGAAAATCAGAAAAACTGGTCTCCAAAGGTGGTATTGGCTTCTTCTATTTTAGGTTTGGGTCTAGATCAGATTTGGTCTTTGGTCCAAGAGTATGAAGAAAAGGTAAAGTTCTCAGGGTTTTGGGAGGTCATACGGTCCGAGCAGAGACTTAATTGGCTAGAGGATCAAGTTCAGGAATTGTTCGGAAGGGCATTTCTGAAGAATTCGCAGGTTCAGCAACTTTTGCAAGAAGAGAAGCCCAAAGTAAAATCAGGGGACCTTCATCCCGGAGTGCTGGCTTATCAATTAATCGAATTATTTTTCAGGAAACCGATTTGAACTATGAAATGGATAATCTTTGTATTGATGGTTTTAGCCTCTGCTTGCAGGGAAGTGCCTACTGATGAAAAACTTGAAGAGCAACAAATTATTTTTGGGTTAGACTCTCTGGTCCAAGAGACCTGCCATGGAGAAACCTGTGCACGCTTGAGATTGATTTGGCCTGTTGCAAAAGGTGATTCCTCTGCTGTAAAGATTAACGAGGCAATTCAAAGTCAGCTGCTAGGATTTTTACAGGTAGGAGAGGATCCCTGGACATCTCTTGATTCTGCGGCAAATGATTTTTTAAGGTCTTTCGAAGAATTCAAAAAAGAGTTTCCGGAAAGTGGCGGCTCATGGGAGATTGAAGTAAAAGGCAATCTTTCCTATGAATCTGACAGGACTGTTTCAATCTTTTTTGAACAGTATAATTACACAGGCGGGGCTCATCCAAACAGTTCGGTGGTCTTTTTGAATTTTGAAAAAAAATCGGGTGAATACCTCAGTACAGATCGACTTTTACTGGATCAGGCAAAGGTGGCCATGCTTGCCGAACAAAAGTTTCGGTACTATCACCAGGTAGAAGATGGGGTAAGTTTGGAAGAGGATGGTCGTTTCTTTCTTCCAGAAACAGGTTTTTTTCTGGCCAACGCTATGGGTTTTAAAGAAGGGAAATTTTGGATAATCTATGTTCCCTATGAAATCGGTCCTTATGTGCTTGGATATACCGAATTGGAATTTACCAAAGAGGAATTGGGAGATGCTGTAACGTGGTGAGTTTAAATCCAAATCCGAAATCAATAAGATCTCATCTTGAATTTCTTCTTCAGCTCATTGACGGCATTGCGGAAATTGGCATCGGTATCAATCATGTCGTTTACCGTCTGCACGGCATGAATCACTGTGCTGTGGTCTCGACCTCCAAAGTGGTAACCGATCGATTTGAGGGAATGCTGGGTAAATTCCTTTGAAAAATACATGGCCAATTGTCTGGCGATTACTATCTCCTTTTTCCGGGTCTTCGCCTTCAATTCATCAGCATGAATGCCGTAATAATCGGAAATAGACTTTTGGATAAATTCTATCCCAACCTCAGTTTCGATGTCTTTAATGAAATTTTTAATCACCGTCTTTGCCAGCTCCAGGCTGATTTCAACCCGGTTGAGAGAGGCATGAGCAATGAGTGAAATCAGGATGCCTTCCAGCTCACGGACATTGGTATCTACGGAATAGGCCAAGTACTCCACCACGTCGTCAGGAATAAAAATACCCTCCGATTCCATTTTTCTTCGAATGATTGCCACGCGGGTCTCGAAGTCCGGCATCTGCAAGTCCGCGGTCAATCCCCACTTGAATCTCGAAAGCAGTCGCTCTTCCAATCCCTTCAAATCTCTCGGAGGGCAATCGGAAGTCATGATGATTTGCTTTTTATTTTGGTGCAGGTGATTGAAGATGTGGAAAAACATCTCCTGAGTTCGGTCTTTTCCTGCCAAAAACTGAATGTCATCAATGATCAGGACATCCACTTGCATGTAAAAATTGGTGAAGCTTTTCACATTACCATCTTTGATAGAGTCCATGAATTGGTTCACAAACTTTTCTGAGGAAACGTACAAGACAAACTTGTCTTCAGGACCATTTTTGATCTCATTGCCAATGGCTTGTACCAAGTGGGTCTTGCCTAGCCCTACCCCTCCATATACCATCAAGGGATTGAATGAGGTGATGCCAGGCTTGGTGGCCACCGCGAAACCCGCAGATCGGGCCAGTCGGTTACAATCCCCCTCGATGTAAGTACTGAAGGTGTAAGTAGGATTCAGATTGCTTTGAGTAAGCATATCCGCATCCAAGGATTGCATTTCAAATGGAGTTCGGACTTCGGTAGTGCTTGATGCAGGTTTTTTTGCTGCATTGTTTCCTTGAGGGTAGGATACTACATAGGGTTGGTTGGAAGAGTTTCCTTTGTCGACCACCACTGCGTACTCCAGTCTGCCATTTGGTCCCAGTGTACTTTTGATAGCCAGTTTGAGGACCTGAACATAATTGTCTTCTAGCCACTCATAGAAAAACTGACTTGGAACCTGAATGGTCAAGCTTGAACCTTCTAGTTTGACAGGATTAATAGGTCTAAACCAGGTGGAAAAGCTCTGCTCATTGACGTGTGATTCGATCACGCGCAAGCATTCATTCCAAACTGCACTGGCTTCTGCACTCATTAGAAAAGGTTGGCTAATTCTTGGTTCCCTAGACGGGCAAGGGCGTCAAATTTGTGGAAAATTAACTTAAATAAAAAATCCAAATTCTTTTGAAAAAGTGAATATTCGATTTTTATGATGATATGCATCAAATAAATTTTGAGAAGTCTTTTTGATCTAAAATGTTCGATTGGATTTTTGATGAATAGAGATTTATTATTTGGACATCTTTGTAAATCATTGAGTTAAGACAAGGCCATTGGTGACGAAAACCCAATCATTTTCCTTTCCATCTCGGAAAGGTGTCTTTCAAACCTGTCCGGAATAGTTATTTTTGATCCGAATGTCAGGATTTCATCCAAAGCCCAATTATGACTGAAGATTTATTCCCGGAGTTTGATTCCGTTTCCAAATCCGATTGGATAGTTCAAGCTTCAAAGGAAATCAAAGGAAGAGATGTGAGTACAACCCTAAGTTCCAAGCTTTGGGATACGCTTGAATTGAAGCCGTTTTACACACAGGAAGACTTAAGTAGCCCTATAGTTCAGCAGCGTTTTCACTCACCATCTGAAATGGAAGGCTTTCCTCCGAGGAGATGGCAAAATATGGTAAGTCTGCTGCCTGGAGATACGCACACCCAAATTTTGAATGCCTTGGAAAACGGAGCCGAAGGCCTCGTTTTGCACCTCAATGGATTTGAAGATTTGTCAGAACTATTGGAAGGGGTCTTACCTCAATACATTTCGATTTTTGTATTGCCTATCGGCAATCCTGTCGCAGCTCTAAAAACATTTTTGGAGTGGGCAGATGCGACAGGGGCATCTGCTGATTCAATATGTGGAGGGATGATTTGGACACCTTCTGATCTGAGTTTTGACCAGAATGAATCGTTTGGGCTAGGAGCCGAAATCCTCGCTGAACTCATAGAAATGAGTAGTCCTTATTCAAATTTCAAACCCTTTTGTATCAAAACCTCTCGATATACGGAGTCTGGTGGCAATCCTTTAGAGGCACTTGGGTTTGGTTTGGGAGAGCTGATCGAGTTGATTGATTCCTTGGATGTGGATCCAAATGTGATTTTTTCAAAAGTCTTTTTGGAAGCCTCAGTTGCGGAAAATCACTTTGGAGAAATTGCTCGATTGAAAGCTTTCCGAATGGCATTTTCACAGCTTGCCAGTTTGTATGCTGTCGAACTGAAGGAAGAAGATGTGTCGCTTTTTTGCAAAACTGCTCAATGGTCCAAGTCTCTTTTGGACCCCAATACCAACCTTGTCCGACAAACTTATGAGGCGATGTCAGCGGTACTAGGTGGAGCAAATTGGCTTTGGGTACAGCCTTTACAGGAAGATGTTTGTTCCGAAATGGAAAGAAGAATTGCTAGAAACGTGTCCAGTATTTTAAGAGAAGAAAGTTATCTGGACAAAGTCATGGACCCTGCGGCTGGGGCTTATTTCTTGGAAAATTTGAAAGAAGATATCCTTGCTCATTTGAAAGATCAACTCTCTAAAATGGAAGCTTCAGAGGGTTGGTTGAAAGCTTTACAAAAAGGTGAAATTCACTTGTCGATCAGACAACAAAGAGAAATAATCCAGAATCAAGTGGCCCAAAATAAATTGATAAAAATAGGGGCCAACAAATATCCCGCACCTGCTGAGTCTTCAACTGATTTAGTTTGGGAGGTTTTTAAAGAAAAGATGCATGAACTCAACCCTACTCGTGCTACTTATTTGATCGAACTACAAACCCTAGGTGAATCATGAGACCCGATTTGAGCAAATGGGATTTAAGAAGGAAGACTTCTCATTCCCAATCCGTATCAGCTTGGGAAGCTTCTGAGCAAATTAGCGTACCGGATTTTTTTGATCCCAAAGAGATCAATTCACTCAAGCAACTCCGTTTTTCTGCGGGGATCCCGCCGTTTCTCCGTGGACCCTATGCATCCATGTATGTGCAGCGGCCTTGGACGATCCGTCAGTATGCAGGCTTTTCCACGGCCGAAGAATCGAATGCATTTTACCGTAGAAACTTGGCTTCCGGGCAAAAAGGGCTCTCAGTAGCTTTTGATTTGGCAACCCATCGCGGGTATGACTCTGATCACCCCCGAGTCCAAGGCGACGTGGGGAAAGCCGGTGTGGCCATCGATACAGTAGAGGATATGAAAATCCTTTTCGACCAGATTCCCCTAGATGAAATGTCCGTCTCCATGACCATGAATGGAGCGGTAATTCCGGTTTTGGCCTTTTACATCGTGGCGGCTGAAGAACAGGGAGTAACTCCTGAAAAGCTCAGCGGTACGATCCAAAATGACATCCTGAAGGAATTCATGGTGCGGAACACCTACATCTATCCGCCCCAGCCCAGCATGCGAATCATCGGGGATATTTTTGAGTTCACCTCCAAGCACATGCCGAAGTTCAATTCCATTTCCATTTCGGGCTACCACATGCAGGAGGCCGGTGCCACAGCGGATTTGGAGTTGGCTTACACCTTAGCCGATGGCTTGGAATACCTGAGAACCGGAATAAAGGCCGGACTCGATATCGATGATTTTGCACCGAGATTGTCTTTTTTCTGGGCGATTGGGATGAATTATTTCATGGAAATCGCCAAAATGCGTGCAGGCCGATTACTTTGGTCCAAGATTGTGAAGCAATTCAATCCCAAAGACCCGAAATCCTTGGCTTTGCGTACGCATTGTCAGACTTCCGGCTGGTCCCTGACGGAGCAAGATCCATTCAATAATGTGACCCGAACTGCCGTCGAAGCGCTCGGTGCCGCCATGGGGCATACGCAGTCGCTGCATACCAATTCCCTGGATGAGGCGATCGCTTTGCCTACAGATTTCTCGGCTCGAATTGCCAGAAATACCCAGTTGGTGCTGCAAGAGGAAACCGGAATCACCAAAGTGGTGGATCCATGGGGAGGTTCGTACTATGTCGAATATTTGACTGATCAGCTCGCGCAACGAGCTTGGTCGTTGATTCAGGAAGTGGAGGAAATGGGTGGAATGGCCAAAGCCATTGAAGCCGGACTTCCCAAACTTCGGATCGAAGAGGCTGCCGCCAAAAAGCAAGCCCGAATCGATAGCGGAAGAGACATCATCGTTGGAGTCAATCGCTACCAAGTCGAGGAAATCGCTGAGATTGAAGTGAGAGATGTAGATAATCAGGCAGTAAAAGAATCCCAAATCAAGCGATTGCAGGAAGTCAAAGCCAAGAGAAATCAAGCAGAAGTGGATGCCGCCTTAGAAAAAATCACCCAAGCTGCCGATTCTGGAAAGGACAATTTGCTCGCTTTGGCAGTGGATGCAGCGCGAAAAAGAGCTACTTTAGGTGAAATCTCCGATGCGATGGAAAAGGCTTTTGGAAGACACAAAGCTCAAACCAAATCCATCTCAGGGGTCTATGCTGCAGAAGTGAAAAATCAGGAATCATTTAAAAGAGCCCAAGCCCTTTCCGACCGATTTGCAGAAATAGAAGGTCGCCGTCCGCGCATTCTGGTAGCCAAAATGGGTCAGGATGGTCACGACCGTGGGGCAAAAGTCATTGCTACAGGTTTTGCCGATTTGGGGTTTGATGTGGACATCGGGCCACTTTTTCAGACACCTCAAGAAGTCGCCGAGCAAGCGGTAGAAAATGACGTCCACATCGTGGGTGCATCGTCTCTCGCTGCCGGTCACAAAACCTTGATCCCGCAACTCATCCAAGCGCTCCAAGAACTCGGTCGTCCCGATATCATGGTCGTGGCGGGTGGGGTAATTCCTGCCAAGGATTATGAGTTTCTGGAAAAAGCCGGAGTGGCGTCCGTTTTTGGACCCGGAACCGTGCTTTCAGAAGCTGCAACTATGATTCTGGAGAAGATGCTTGAGCAATAGCCGGATCTATTTTCCAAGCTTGAGTATTGTCAGGTGGAGTTGGTGAAGCATCTTTTCCACCTGATCTAATTTCTGGGAGGAATTGGATTGATCAAAGGTAAACCACTTAAATCTTGGGTCTTTTTAATTTCTTAGATATTGGAATCCATTTATTCGGAGTTCTTTTATGCTTCGTTTGATTTGTGGTACTCTTTCTTCTACGAAGTATTTTTAAAAATCATACTGAGGAGTGATGTGCTAATGACCTTTGTCTTTTCCTAAACAGTCAAACTTTACTATTTCCAGATCAAATGCTTGAAGGAATACGGCAGGACCAGTCCCAATTTCCAAAGATTTCCAATAGATCAATAGTTTTAGATTTTCTTCAATTTCGAAGGTCTACAAATCATTTCTTTTTATCGGGGTTGTTGCCGGCTTTCTGAGGAGTTTCCTGTACATTTTCGAAATGATATTCATTGGTGAAAGATTAAACTGCCAAGATGTAAGCAAGATAACGAGTTAAAATTTGAGGGTTAATTGTCATTTGGAAACCATTTTAAAAATATGAGATATGGACTGTTAATTGTGTTTTTTGGTCTTCAAGTACTTGCTGTGATTTTTTCTCGATTTCAGGATACGCGCTATTTTGCTTGGGCACCTTTTGATCAGATCAATTTTTATGAAGTTTCAGCCAAAAGAAATTCTATTGAATTGACTGCTGAGGAAGTAAAGGCTAGATATGGATTTTTGAGCGGTCGGGAAAACAGGAGTATTTACCACGTCTTTGATCAAGTCAAGCAGTTGGATACTGCCCCACATGTTCTTGACACCATGGAAGTGAAAGTGATCTACAAAACCAACGGTAAATCTCCTGAAGTATGGACTTTCAAAAACAAATAAGGCTTACGTGGGCCGTTAATTCTGCTGCGGGTACCGGTATACCTCTACTTTTTGCAGCAAGGATGATGGTGATTTTTTTGGTTTTGGTGAGGGGGATGAAACATATTTTGCCGCCCTTTCTACCATTTATTCCTGGTATGGAAATCCTCAGAGAATTGCCCTGGCTTTACCACCTGCTGGATTGGGTTTATTGGATTTCACTGGTTGCTGTGTTTGCAGGTTTTCGGTATCAGCAATTTTCTATTATTCTTGGAGCGTTGATTATGCTTGTAATTTTGGGTGCAAAGCCACAATTTTCAAACAGTTTTTTATTTGCAGGATGTATCCTGTTTTTGATAGGAATGTATCGTCTTGGGCTGGAATACATATTTCGAGTTCAGATTTCCTTATTGTATTTGGGCGCCGGGATTAACAAACTTTTTGATCCTGATTGGTTGTCTGGTAGGTATTTTGATTTTTTTTTCTCCGAAGTATATGTAAATCCTGTTTCTTCGGCGATTCATAATGCTTTCGAGGGAGAGATTTTTGTTTTGGTGCTATCTTGGTGTACTATTCTTGTAGAGTTGACTTTTGGGATATGGGCCTTGATAGGGAAGAGAACCGTGATCCTATTTGTATTCATACAGTTTTTTCATCTTGCGATGTTGATCGTGACACTTGGCGAGCTTTCTTTCTTGTTTTACTTTCTGATGAGTGTGAGTAGCTACTTGATTTTACCTTGGGGCCGTCTAAAAGGGCTAAGGATTCGATTTTTGGCTGATTCCAAATTTTGGGGATTTTTGAAATTCTTTGATTCTGAAAATTTTTTCAATTGGGTAGATACTACAAAAAAAAGAGGTCTAACTCCTTTTCAAAAGATTCATGACTTATTCCTGTTCTTTTTCTTAAAGCCGTTATTTTTTGCTTTTTTCGTGTTGGGGATCACAGTTTTGTGTTTGAAAAAAGAGAGCGTATCTCTATCTATAAATTTTGTATGGTAGAAAATATTGGGCGGACTTCTCGCTTGGTTGCAGGTAGTGAAATTGTTGGAGTTACACTACAGAAGTTGAAAGAAAATGTAGATCATAGAGGTTCATTTACAGAGATTTATAATCATCGCTGGAATCTTGATCTTGAAGCTGTACAGTGGAGTTATGTCAAGTCTGAGGCTAATGTTTTTCGAGGATTACACTTTCATAAGCGGCATGACGAGTATTTTTGCCTTGTGGCTGGGCATTGTCAACTCGGGTTGAAGGACATGCGTCCAAATTCTCCTACTTATCTAAGCTGGCAGCTTTACGATTTACATGGAGATGATTTAGCTGCACTGATCTTTCCTAGAGGTCTGTTGCATGGATGGTATTTTTTCACTCCTGCGGTACACCTTCAGTCTGTATCCGAGTCCTATGTAGACTATGGGAAAGACGATAACTGGGGAGTCTATTGGAAAGATCCGGCATTGGGGATTCCTTGGGGTTTTACCCATCCTGTAATCTCTAATCGTGCGGGGGATTTTCCTGATTTGGATTCGTTTATCGAGGCGATAGGAGCTTTTTGATCTTTTTCCAGATTTCGGCGGGGACTTTGTCCGGGGTTCTTCCCTTTATAAGGATTGGATGATTACGGTGTAGGAAGTTATAGCCAGACATGATTTGATGGAGGGCATGGTCTTTTTTGAGTTGGAAAAGCACGGGATTTTCCATGATTTTTATCCATTTATCCAAGACCTGTGCTCGCTCCAGTGTAGAGAGTCCGGGATGATCGCCTCTCTTGATCCAAAGTAGGGTCGGTTCGAGTCCGCAGTACGCTTTGCACTCGGGATGTGTGAGAAATTGCTCCCACATGTACCTGTCTGTGTAGACATCCTTTGGGGTGGTTCTCCACCCATACGGAAGTTTCTTATACATTTCGAGGGAATGTCCAACACAAGATAGCAGCCAGGAAGGTGCATGCCAAGCATCAAGGTTTTTTCTCCCAAAGATCAAATAGTCTTCTTTCACATCGAAATTCAGCGTGGAAGCAAAATCATAAGTTTTCAGATAAAGATCCAAAGTTTGGAGATGATGCGGCAGCCAATAATCTCGGTCGGCTAGATAGGCTACATTTTTTCCTTTTGCCTGCTGCAAGACTTGGTGTCGGTTTTCCTCTCCTCTCCTTGGGTGCTTTGGGAAATCAAAAAAGCTTATTCGTGAATCTTTAGCTTTCAATTCTGCTATCACTCCTCTTGTGAAATCATTTACGCCGTCACCAATCACAAAAAGTTCGAAATCCTGAATGCTTTGCTTTTGAACGCTGCCTATCGAATAGGGTAAAAGAAGCCCTCTATCGATAGAGGTAGGGAGAATGATCGTGAATAGTGGCGAGCTCATTAGGATGAAGCTAGTTTTTTAAGTTGATCAATGATTCGGATGACTTCGACTCCTTCTGCCAAAGGAGTCAAAGGTGGTGTCCCCCCCTGAAGGTATCCGACAAAGGATTTCAATTCTTCTAAAAGTGGAGGAATAGGTTCGAATTTTCTGATTTCCATCCTGATTTCTTCCGGCTTGGTACGGTCATCCCCGTGATAAATCCGGATGTGATCCACGGTTTCGTTTTCTAAAACCGCCACACCTTTCTGAAAGTGAAGCCGTATCTCTCTTCGCTTGTCTGCATATCTATTGGATACTTCCATGACACAGGTGGGATTTTTCCCAAATATTGCAGTCATGCCCCGCTGAACACCAGAATATTCCTCAACAACTGCCGCAATTGGTTTTGGGAAATATCCCAAGACTTCATAGGCTATCGTAATGTCATGTGGAATCAGGGTCCAAACACTATCTACATCGGATCTAGGACTTGTCCAATTGCAGCGATTTGATTTCATAAACATCAATTCTCCCAATTCCTTGGATGCTGCAATCTCAGAAAGCATCCTCACTCCTCGATGATATCTCCAATTATGCATGACATATACTGGCACAGTGGCGTTTCTAAGCAGGTTCTTGGCCTCTTCTAAGCTACAGGTAAGGGGTTTTTCCACATAAATTGGCTTGCCCAATGGGAAAAGTTCGATCAATACATCGTGATGCGTACTGGCTGGCGTCGAGACGATCCAGCCATCAGGTACATTTTCGGTTGGGACTTTCAAAAAAGTTTCCTTTGCTCCCATATCTCGGGCTACTTGGAGCTTTTGGGGATCACTATCGATAACCCATATTTGAGATTCAAGGGAAATAAGGTCCCGTAGGATTTTTTGCCCCCAAATTCCACATCCGATCAAGCCAATTTTAGAAATTATTTTTTCCACTTTCGATAAAAAATTGATGTCCTAATTAGGTGAAAAACATTCGGAATTAGCGTCTTCAAAATGAGTTTTCTTTTCCAATTCTTTCAAAAAGGATAAAAAAAATGTCAAGAAGACTACTTTACTATGAATGCGACCCGCTCGATGAATTGATCATCTTGGGTGTAAAGATCCAGGAAGTAGTGGTCTTTGTCCTCAATGGAGAAATTGGCTGAGACGGCATTCCAGTCTCGGCTAGATACGGTAAAGGAAATGCGTTTGTATTCCCGCTCGTTTTCTATGCTTACTCCTTTGGAGGATACCTTGGAATCATACCGAGTGATCACGGCTTTAATCTCGCTGAGCTTGAGCGGATCATTCATCCGGACCACAAAATTGATCATCGCTACTCCGTCCTTGAGCCTAAAAGTCCAGTCATAAGAATCTTTGGCTTTCCCGTCTTTGATTTCATACAGGTAAAGGGTAGCTATCTCGTAGTAGCTGCTTCCCGAAGCTCTGGTGAGGACTTTTTCCTGAGGTTTTCCTTTGATATTGACCACAAAGTCTTCTGAATGAATCACGAACTCGGTAAAGTTTCGTACTTGAATAGCATTCTCATATTGCTGATAAAGCGTAAGTCGGTAAGTGCCTGATTCGGTAAGACATACTGACCGAATTGAGGATTTAGAGAAATCGAATTTTTTCACAAAAATTCCACCAGCGATCTCATATTTGGAATTGGAAGAGGTGAGCCGTTCAATCCGATATAATACGTCAGTTTCGAAAGGCATGTCGTTGCTCGTTCTGCCTCGCAGGTTCACACAGAGTTCTTCGATATCCAGGTATTCTCCTTTTAATCCATAGTAAGGATCACTCTCGTATAGGTCAGCGGCCAAGGTAAACATGACATTTTGGGAAAAAACGCTGGAACAGTAGAGAAAGAGAAAAAGCAAGAATGAAGTGAAAATGATTCTTTTCATAATCACCAATGGTTAGTCATTCTTAATCAATCTCAGTGAAAGGCCATTAAAAGGACTGCTGAGCGCTTTCTCGAAGGGATATTTGTTTTCAGAGAGAGTTCGATTGAAAACGTATCCATCCCCATCTTGGGTGATGCTCCACCAATACCCTGAATAGCCCATACCTTCAAAAAATCCATACTCATCAATCATTCCAATAGGATATCCTTCAAAACCGCTTTCATTGGTTCCGTTTTCTTCCACCCAGCCTTCGGCACTTTTGAGTTTTGCGGTAGCAGCGGAAGGTCCTCCGAGGGTTTCTGCCAATATATTCCAATCCTCGTCAATCGGTACTCTCCATCCATCCGGGGCAATTCCGCGCTCATCGGAGATTGCCAGGTAGTTGTAGAGCTTTCCAAAAAACTTTCCGTTTTCCTCATCAAATAGGACATCCATCCGTGCGGGCATCAAAAATACACCACCTAAAGCCCACTCCTCTTCATCATAGGCAGCGGGAATGGTGTCTCCGTTTCGGTAGGTGATTACGTTAAGATTTTCGGCCATCCAAGTTTGGTTGCCGATTTTGACAGTTTTGTAGGTTCGGCCTTCGTGGTCGGTTACTTGACTTTTTGCAAAAAAAGGAAGGATCAAAAGAGCTAGAATAAGGGCTTTTCGCATAGAGGGTTGGGTTTTGGTTCAAAAGTATCCAACCGCCGTGCGAAGCGCTATACGCCAATTTCCGTATTTGATTTTGAGATTTGAGATTGGGATAATGTGTGTTTGCAGTTAGAAAAGTTCAATTCTGAAGTTTTTGAATAGAGTGCAAAATCAGGGAATTCCCCCTTTTAAGGGAGCTAGGGGGGGTAAAAAAATAACAGGAATTATTCGGTTTCAGTGTCCGCTATATCTTCATTTCCAACAACGCATAACTCAAACTTTTGCCATGCGCATCCATCGCCAAGGAGGTAGTAACCCCGCTAGCCAACGCATTTTCGCAGGTAAAAAGCAAAGCATTCAACTCCTGGATTTCATGTCGGGTCACGGTTCCCCGCAACTGATGGGAGAGGTGTTGTTTGACTTTTTCGGCGGTGACTTTTTCTACTAAAAGGGGATAATCTTTCTCATCCAAGGGGAAAAGCGAAAGCACCAGTGTGTTTCCTTTGTCTCCAGCGCGGCTGTGGGCGATATCGGCAAGTTTCTGGCTCATGATTCTAAAAGCTGGATGGAAGATGGAATAGTAGTTCGGTTCATCAGGATGGAAACCACCCCGATGACCTCGTGCAGGTACTTTCTGGCTCCTCCGCCTCCGGCAGGTCCATTGGTATAAAGCGCTTCGACTTCCTCACCTATGAGTTGGGCGAGTGATTTGGACTTGGATTTTCCGGCGATACGAAGCCGGATTTCATAAGGGGAAGAGCCTTGGGAAAGCTGCTCTCCATGCAGGGAACTCATCCCGATGTAATCCACCCGAAACTCTTCAAATCGGTCTCCAATCCGCTTTGTGATAATTTCACCGGCTAGTTTTGCCCGCTCAACTGCATGAGCTCCGGCGTAGGAGATTTCTCCTTCCCCGATCCAGCCTGCTTCATAGCCCACACTGACTTTGAGCGTTTCAGGTTGGGTCTTGCCGGTTCCTCCGGTGACTTGGAGTTGATTCTGTCCGATCTCTTTAAAACGCACACTTCGAAAATCAGCCACCACGTCGGGCGTATAGTAATTTGCCGGATCCAATACTTCATAAAGTAATTGCTCTTTGGCTGTTTGAGAAGTGATCAGTCCTCCGGTACCTTCCACTTTGGAGATGATACCGCTTCCATCGGCACTGACTTCCACGATGGGATGCCCCAGGATTTCCATGTCCGGAACAGGCTTTGTGATGGGGTCGGCAAAATAACCACCGGTGATCTGACCGGCACATTCCATCAGGTGTCCAAGCACGGTTCCCTTGCCCATGAGGTCTGCATTTTCCTTGTCCCAGCCCAATTCATGGATCATAGGAGCCAAGAAGAGGGAAGGATCGGCTACTCGACCTGTCAGGATGATGTGAGCGTCGGTTGCCAAGGCAGGAAGGATGGCGTCCACTCCTAGGTAAGCGTTGGCAGAAACCAGTTTGCCATAAGAATTCAGGGGTTTGTGGCCTTCCATGCTGAGTTCTTGTCCGCTGAGTTGGTCGAATACATCATCGCCTAAAACGACCGCTAATTTTACCTTGAGTCCGAGTTTGTTCGCGATTTCTAGGATTTTTTTGGCTCCAGCCAAGGGATTGGCGGCGCCCATGTTGGTGATCAGTCGGGTCTTGTGCTGAAGTAAAAGTGGGAGCAAACTTTCGATTCTCCGTTCCAGAAGTACATCGTATCCGGCATTGGGGTCTTGTTGCTTGCGCTTTTGTGCCAAAGCGATGGTTCGCTCGGCGAGGCATTCCAAGATGAGGTAATCCAATTTGCCTTTTTCTGTCAGGATTAACCCAGGCTCCAATCGATCTCCCGAAAAACCTGCACCACAGCCGATTCTTATTTTTTCTTTCATTTTAGATCGAAATAATTCCCAATAGGATGGAGACTAAAAGCATGACTAAAGTGACCAAAAAGGCCAAAGGGATGGTTTTTTTCTGATGATCTCCCAACTCAACTCTAGCTAAACCAACCAATAAGAAGGTCGAACCGGTCAATGGACTTATCGGAAAACCGGTGGTCATTTGCCCCAAAATCGCTGCTTGTCCTACCTCCAAGCTGCTTGCTCCAAAGGTGGTTGCCGTGGAGGAAAGCAGCGGCAAAATCCCGAAATAGAATGAGTCTGGGTCGAAGAGTAAACTCGCCGGCATCGCTACCAATCCAGTCAGTAGCGGAAGTTGTAGGCCCAATTGCTCGGGAAGAATGGTCTGCACGGTTCCAGCCATCGCTTCCATCATTCCGCTTCCTTTAAGGACTCCGGTAAAGCACCCGGCAGCAAACAGAATACTTGCCATGAGCATGGCTTCTTTGGCGTGGGCATCGATGCGTTTTTTCTGTTCTTCCACCTTGGGGAAGTTGATCAGCAAGGCCAGGGCAAAAGCGGCCATAAATACCACAAAGGGAGGAGCCCAAGACAAAATGATGCTTGTGATTGCTAAGACGATGAGAAGGATATTGATCCAAAAGAGTTTGGGACGATGCAATGGGTTTGATTCTCCTGAGTCTCGGAAAGTAGTGGCCGCAAGCTGAATTCCGAGTCTGTTTTTTTCACTTTTCCCGAGGAAAAAAGCAATCCCAAAAACAGTCCCCAAGCCTGTGAGCAGAGGAATCACCATGGGATTGAACAGTTCGGTAACAGGTACATTCAAGGCTGTTGCGGCTCGTATAGTCGGACCTCCCCAGGGTACCATGTTCATCGTGCCGGCGGAAAGAGCGACGATGCAAGCCAAGGTGATCCTCTTCATTCCCAATTGATCATAGATCGGTGCCAAGGCCGGAATCACTACCAAAAAGGTCACCGCACCTGAGCCATCTAAGTGAACCAGCATGGCCAAAACTGCCGTGGCCAAAGCGATTTTGATGGGATCATTCCCGGCGATTTTCAGGAGTCGGTCGATGATCGGCTGAAAGGTGCCTGCGTCTAGGAGAATTCCGAAGAAAAGGATAGCAAAGACAAACATCACTCCTGTCGGAGCAATGGCTTGAAGTCCTTCGGAGATCATTCCGGGTAGCTCGGCAGTTTTTCCTGCTAATATTCCGGTCACCATTGGGATTAAAATCAGGGCAACGACCGGAGAGGCCTTTTTGGTAATGACTAAAAAGAGTAAAAGCAAAATGGTGACTAGTCCGAGAAATGCCAGCATCTTTTATCGATTCAGACTTTCCATAAATTTCATCTGTTCCCAGTTGGGCATTGCTCGGGTTTTTATGTTGTAGCCCAGTTCGATCACCAGTGGGTTTTCAGGATCAAAAACAGGCCATTCCGGAAGGCCAGATCCGTTTGGATTGCCGGTTTTCACAAAGTTTACCCAGTAGTCAGACATGTTTTTTTCCAGATCATAATCCACCTGTTCGAAGGGCCTATTCCAATTTCTTAGCGTGTGAAGGGCATAACTGAACTCAGCCGAATGGAAGGCACCGTAATTGGGTTCTCCGGGAGGTACTCGGGTGAAATAATACAAGTAAGCGTCCTTCTGGCCTTTTTCAGTCTGCATTTTTGCCCAGGTATAATTCTGGAAACCAAATCCTAAAACTCCGATTGTTTTGAGCGTTTCCTCGAGCTCGACCTCATTTCCAGCAGGGAAAAGTTCCAGATACTCTCCTGCCCGGCCACCATATTGCTTTTTCGCGTTGGCTTTGAATTCGGCAGGGGTCATAGGTTGATTTCCGGAAACACGGTCATCGGCATTCCATCCCGTCAAAAGGGGCACATCCGCAAAAGTGCCTTCTTCGAATGCCTGTCTTACGCTTGGCAATACTTTTCCGTCTACTACAGGACCAAATCTTCCAGGGAATTTGAGAAGGCTATCGGCTGGGATTTTTCGGAGATCTGCCAGCGTGATTCCAAGCGTGTCGGTGAGTTGTTTTCCTCGTTCTTCCGCTCCCTGAAGTCCGGAGACCAAGCCAGTTCCTCGGTTAAACATACCCCCGCTTTGGGCGATGGCTTTGTGAAAGAGACCTTTTGCTTTTGGAGAGACCACCAAGGCATTGACACTGAAAGCACCTGCGGACTGACCTGCAATAGTCACATTGTCCGGATCTCCCCCAAACGCAGCGATGTTCTTTTTAACCCACTCCAAACCGGAAATCTGATCCAGCAGACCATAGTTTCCGGAAGTTTGCTCTGGGTTTTCAGCGGTGAGTTCGGGATGAGCCAAGAAACCCAGCATGCCCAATCGGTAATTGAGCGCGACGACAACGATGCCTTTTTTCGCAAGCTCTTCCCCGTCGTAAAGTGGAACGGTATTGCCTCCCGAACTGAAGCCTCCTCCATAAATCCAGACCATCACGGGACGCTTTTCATCCGTGCGCTCGGCCGCGGTCCAGACATTGAGGTAGAGGCAATCTTCCGAAATGGGTTCTTTTGGGATCAAGAATTCCTCCGACCAAGCAAAAAAAGGAACCGGAGGATTTTGCATAGGTGCGGCGGGATTCTCGGTGCAGGCTTTGATTCCTACCCAAGGAAGTACAGCTTGAGGAGCTTTCCATCGCAGATCTCCTACCGGAGGCGCTGCAAATGGAATTCCTTTGAAGATTTTGACTTGTCCGGTGGAGTCGGTTTTTCCGGAGATCAAACCGCCTTCCACAGCCACGGACTGAATGGAGAGTGTGGTTTGATTTTCACTTTTTCCACAGGAGAAAAAAAGAAAGCTCATCAACGCGATGAGCAGAAATGAGCTTTTGAGCATAGGTTAATGGGTTTTAAAGCTGTAGAGATAGGGGGCTTTGTGGCTTTTTCCGGTGAAAAGCTTCTCATGCCTGTCGAGGATATCGAGGCTAAGCATTTTCCGCTGAAAGCTGGTACGACGGAGTTTTTGTCCCAAAATCGCCTCATAGACTGCCTGAAGCTCATTCATGGTGAATCGCTCAGGAAGGAGATTTCCTCCGATGAGTTTACGGTCGAGGTTTTCTCGTAGCGTTTGAAGTGCCTTTTGGACGATTTTTCCGTGGTCGAATATCAGTTCGGGAAGCTTTTCTATATCGTACCAAGCAATGGAATCCGAGAGTTCGTCGGGTGTCAAAGTCACTTTCTCGTGATCAATTAATGCGTAGTAAGCTGCTGAGAAAAAGCGATCCAAGAGCCAGTGATTTTCCGGAACGGTATTCCCGTTTGCCTCGAGGATGGTTCGCATTTTTTGCGGTTGAAAGCGCTCCAGATCTCCAAAGGTGTAAAACTGCTCCAGGTAAATTTCCTTCAAGCCTGTTCGCTCGAAAAGTCCGCGCTTGACCGCGTCCTCCAAGTTTTCCGATATGCGGACAAAGCCTCCCGGCAGCGCAAACCAGCCTGTGGCATGGTATTCAATGACCAGAATTTTGAGTTTTCCTTTCGAAAAACCAAAAACTACCGAGTCATAGGCGATGTGGGGGATGTATTTGGTAATGTCGGGTAAAGGCATTGGAAACGATATTTACTCTAAAATAAACGGGATTTTTTGGAATCATCATCTTTATTGTCTCAAAATGCTACAATTGGATAATCTGATGTTTCGACAAGTTTAATAAGTGTACTTTCAAAAGTACTCCATTCTTTTTTATTGATTTTTTTGAATACCCGCAATCTTAGCAAGAGGTAGGTTATTGGCTCAAAAGATCCCGGATATTCGTCGACTGACCACGGACGAAAGTCCACAGCATTTCTAATCGAACTACAAATCTTACCTTAATTGGTTACTTGTGTAGATTCGGAAAATCATTTTTATTCTTTTGATTATCCGCAATGATGCAAATAGGTGGAAATTTGAATTTAAAGTTGCGGATAATCGTCCACATACGACAGTCCACAGCTGTCCGGAGTAATTTTAAAATATCATTTTGTTTTGCTAGAGGTATGAAAGGGGATATACAGATTTGTTTTTTAGAAATGTAAAAATCAATAAACCCAGCTGACCACAATTTGCGTAGCGTTGTTTAATTTTTTGTGAGCAATTACTGAATTTCTGATGCAGGCATCACCATTTTTTTCATAGGTCCTATTTCTAGAAAAAATAGCGTACGGCATTTGCCGTATTTTTAATTATAAACTAATAAATAAAGCGAAAAGTTAGAGGACTTTCTACTCTGATTTATTTTGAGTATGATCTTGTAAGGTGTTCAATTAAAGAGTTTTAAATAACTCAGGGTGACTTTAGGAGAAAATTTAATCCAGCCAATTCCAAGCTTTAAAACCTAATCATCAGGGAGTTTCGAAATATGCTTATTATAAAAAGTGTTTATATTCAACAAAAGTTTTGCTCTCCAAAAAGATAAATTTTTGAGCCTTTGGAAGCTGAACAAGTTTATAAAACACTTCTCTATGAAAAAGATAATTCTCGTATTTGGCATCCTTATTTTTATGGGTTTTCAGGATGTTTTTGCACAGCAGGTTCCAGGAATGGGTGCCACCTTCAGTCTGGAAAGTATTGCCAATACGCCCAAGAAGGTTCAGCTCAGTTTTCAGAGTTTCCGAGGCATGCCTGAAGAAGTGTCTCTCGAAGAATACTGCCCCACTCCCGGGAATCAGGGTGAGCATGGGACTTGTGTGGCTTTTGCCAACGGCTATGCGATTGGCACCATCCTCTATGCCAAAAATCACAACATCACCGATCGTGAGCTGATCGATCGCTATGCCTATTCGCCGACTTTTCTTTACGAATTGATCAAGAATCCATCAGATTATGACTGTCAGCAAGGTACCGATCCGGTCAAGGCCTTGCTCACCATGATGGAAGATGGCAATGCCCTGCTAAAAACAGTGCCCTACGACTGCGGCTATGAGGTTGGCGACAATGCCCTTGCTGAGGCCACCAATTATAAAATCATGGATGCCGCCATCCTTTTTGGTTTTGGGGAGTATGCCAAGCCTGCTGAAGAAATGATCTCTTCGACCAAAAAGGCCCTCTTGGAAGGCTCGCCGGTTTCGGCTGGGTTTCATCTTCCACAGAGTTTTTTCTCAATTACGAGCCAGGTATGGACTTCGGACCCTAATGAAGTCAACGGAGATTGGAAACATAACGGACACGCGATGGCAGTGGTAGGCTATGACGACAATATGGCCGGTGGAGCTTTCCGTATCATGAATAGCTGGGGTACCGGATGGGCGGATGGCGGTTTTGTCTGGATGAAGTATGAGGATTACACGCGCTACTGCGTGCTTGCACTTCAGCCATTTGGCAACCCGTTCACACCTGCGCCTGTGGAAAGTATTCCTACTCCTCAGCCAAGTCCTTCACCGACACCAACGCCTGTACCCTCTCCAACGCCAGTTCCACAACCTGCGCCTTCGCCGGAGATCATTACCCGATCGCTCAGCGGAAAAGTAGAGTTTAAACTCAATACCGGGGAGGCAATGCCCGTCTACCAAGTTTCCTCACGCAATCTCACGGTGGAAGAAGACAGTCCAGCCTCTGAAGACCTCGTGGCCTACACCATGTCCAATACCTACTCGAGTGGCACCCGATTCCGATTTTACATGACTGTGGATGAGGAAGCCTACATCTATGCTTTTGCCACTGATCTTACTGGAAAAATCAACAAGATTCTGCCTTTTGACAACCTTGTCTCCACCCACGTGGGCAGCAATAGCGTGGTTGCCTTCCCCTCGGATACCAAGGTCATCAAGCTGGATGAAAACGTAGGGACGGATTATTTGCTGATTCTTTATTCAAAGACTCCCTTGAGCATGGACGGCCTTTTGGCCAAAATGAATCAGGCCACGGGAGGATTGTCTGACAAGATTGCTGCAGCACTTGGTGACGATCTGATCGATAAGGACCTGATCCGATACAATCCTACCGAGGTAGGTTTTCAGGTGAATGTGAAGCAAAGTACACGGAATCTCACTGTGGAGGAAGATGGCCCTTCTCTTCCAGCCGTCACAGGGACGGTAGTTCCGTTGATGATTGAGATCAAACATAATTAATCCGCTCACCAGTAAGCTCCTAGCTCATGTTTCGATTAATCCGCTGGATGTATGCCTTGATCTTTATATCAGGTTCGGCATTTTCCCAGGAAGCCAAGCTGATGATCCCTTCAGCGCACAACAACAGCATCCAAACCTTGTCCTATTCCCCTGATGATCAGTACTTCTTCAGTGTCAGTTTTGATGGGACAAAAATTTGGAAGTCCAGCGATCTGAAACTGATCAAAAACCTGCCTGATGATCAACCCCAAGAAATTTTGGCTCATCCCGCTCACCCGGGTTGGGTCCTGCTGGTAGGCTTCCATAAGATCAAATGGTTTGATCTGGATCGATTTGAGGTGGGTGAATCTGTTGCCAACGATTCGATAAATTTCTCAGATGCAGTCATAAGCCCTGACGGAAAAGCTGTCTACCTCAGTGGTGTGCCCAAATCCAAAAAAAGATCCATGGTCGTTTGGAAGTTTACCATTGAAAGTAAGCAATGGGAAAAAATATTCGATGAGCCAGATCCTGACCTCAGCAAAAACCCCGGCTATACCAAAGCAACTAATCTGCAGATCAACAGTGAGGGAACCGAGTTGCTGTTCAATTCACATTACCAAAACACCTACCTAGTAGACATTCAGCAAAAAACGCTCATCCGTTTGTTTCCCGGCGAGGAATACCGTATTCAAACCTTCACTCCATCCGGCAATCTGTTGGAGATGGACAAGCCAGAGGGCAAGTTTACCTTTCGGGAATTGAGTAGGCAAGATTTCAGCACAGTTCGTCAGTTTGAGATCGATCGCAAGGGACTGTTGCCACTTTCTGAATTCAAGAAAAACTTTACTTGGAGTCCCGGTAAGAAAGGGCATTTGCTACTCCTGACCGAGGAGTTGCTCTATGAAGTCAACGTCTCGGCAGGGACCCTAGTCCGATCCAGTACAGCAGGTGGGGCAAACAAAAGGAAAATCGCTGCAGGACATGGCGGAAATAAAATTCTGGTTGGTTCATCAAGGTTTATTGATGTCCCGGCGCTGATTTCCCAGTTTGATTATTCAGGATTCCGATTGCTGGGTCGTGCTGGAATCCCTCCGTTTACTTTGACGGACCTAGACTCCTATCCGGATTTCGGACAGTTGGGAATGATTGGGACGGGAGGATTTGCCAAAACCATGCGGCTACAGGACAATGGCCTCCAGATAGTCTCTGAGAAAACAGACCGACCCGGCTATGAAAGTGTTCAATATGTTGCCATCCAGCCCACTGGAAATCAGGCCCTGATGAGTGCCAACTACGAATGGCTGATCAAGACCTCGGCTAATCCTCCCTATCAGGACTACGAAAAATACGATGGTGGCTTTGGCAGTGGGTTCAATGAAGACCTCTTCTATTCTCCCGATGGGACCCTCATCGGATCGGTGGGAAAGCGGGCTCTGGTCCGCAGCGCAGCCGATGGGGCCATCCTAGGCGAGTATGACAATGGCGACTTGGGCATCCTGCTCAGGGGTAAGCTTGGCGCTATTTCCTCCAATAACGAGCTTTTTGTTTTCGTAGGAGAAAAAAAGACCGGCGACAATTCCAAAACCAATATTCTACACTGCTACCGGATCAGCACCGGAGAATTGCTGTGGGAAATCACCCTGCCGATGTCTGAGTTACAGTTTCGAAATGGCGATAAGATTGTCAGCGGTGTAACTAATGGACCCAACCCTGACCTGGTTCAGATTAATGCTATCACAGGAGAGATCCTGAAAAGCACTTCCCTTTACGGCCTGGGGGATTTCAATCAGGTGACCACTTCTGTGGATGGGAGTTCTTACTTTTTTGCAAAAACAGGTGCACAAAAAATTCTGGAATATACCTACCCCGATGGTGCGCAGAAGCGCAGCATGGACGGAGCCGAGGACATCATCACCGTGCTGGAATCCCTCCCTGGGGGTGAGTTTTTGATAAGCGGATCATTCAATGGTGCCATCCAACTCTGGGATCTGACCCGAGACCAGTATGTAGCTAAGCTCTTCCTCTTCAATGACTCCGACGATTGGGTGATTTTAGATCCCAAGGGACGATTTGATGCCTCAACAGGTGCGATGAACCGGATATATTATACCAAAGGCAAGTATGATATTCCGCTTGAGGCAGTGTATGAGGCCTTTTACACCCCATTGTTACTCGCCCGAATTCTTAGCCATCTGGAGTTGCCGGATCCTGAGGTAACTTCACTCAATATCCCTCCGACGGTCAAGATCAACTATGCCGAAAAAACCCGCAATCTAAGTGTAGAGGAAGATGTGCCTTCATACACCAACACCTCCGGAGTGGCTGAGCTTCGTGTGGAAGCTAAATCGATGGAAGACCAAGTGGAGGAAATCCGCCTGTTTCACAATGGCAAGATTGTCAATCTCGCCACCCGAGGACTTTTTGTGACGGATGATGCAGGGTCCGATACCAAAACCTACACGGTAAATCTCCTGCCGGGTGCCAATACTTTCCGGGCTGTTGCGCTAAATTCCCAACGGACTGAAAGTAAGCCTGACGAAATTCAAGTTAGTTATCAGCCGGGCTCCAGTTCCCCAAATACTCCCAAAATAGAAAAAAGCCCAACAGGACCCCTCGCTACCATTGACCGGAATGCCACTTTACATTTGCTTGTGGTAGGGATCAATGCCTATCAAAACCCCAGCATGTCGCTCAACTACGCCTTGGCAGACGCGCAGTCCTTCAAAGATGAGGTGGAAAAAGATGCCAAGTCGGTACTTTCGAAGGTTCAAACCTACTTCATCACGGATGCTGAAGCCAAAAAAGACGGAATATCCGAGGCATTTGAACGGATCAAGGCGACCGCCAAGCCAGAGGATGTCTTTATTTTTTACTACGCCGGACATGGAGTGATCGGTCAGGATGGGGAGTTTTATCTGGTGCCTACCGACGTAAGTAATCTTCGGAATGTGCAAGAAGAACTGATCCAAAAGGCCATACCAGCCAAGTTAATGCAAGAGTACGCCATCCAAATTCCGGCTCAAAAGCAACTTTTCATCTTAGATGCTTGTCAAAGTGCGGGAGCCTTTGAAGAGCTGCTAGCTCAAGAGGGGAGCCAGCAGAAAAGTATCGCGGTGGTTTCCCGAAGCACGGGGACCCATTGGATTGCGGCGAGTGGAGCCAAGCAGTTTGCCAATGAATTTGCTCAACTAGGCCATGGTGCATTCACCTACGTGCTGCTCGAAGCTTTGCAAGGAGCAGCTCAGGAAGGCCAATGGATCACGGTGAACGGACTTAAGAACTACCTGCAGATCAAGGTACCGGAGCTGATGAAAAAATACAGTGGCACTCAGCAATTTCCTGCCAGTTATGGTTTTGGAAATGATTTTCCGATAGAAGAAGCTAAAAATTAAAGTGGGAAAAAGGAAGTTCTACTTAACCTGTTCTTTACATCAATGTAAAAATTCGGATATGCAGGTTGAAAGTCAAATTTCTGCATGCTGATTTGCTGCTTCTCTATTGGTTTGGCAGTATTTGTTCAATGGAAAGTCCGATGTCTAGAGATTTCCGATAATTGTAGTTTACAATAGTTTCATGGATTTTCGAAATGCAATTGGTGGGTCCTGTTTTCCTGGTTGGATGATAGTTTTGTGAGGATTGAAATCCCTAGGAAATAATTTATCGTGGTTTTTTGTCCGGATCGTGATTCTTTGAGCCATTCAGAATAGTAATTTAATCAAAGAGAAGAGGGGATATTTAGGTTATTTATTGATAAACATTTAATATTGTCTCACACTGGTACAATAGATTTCTCCAAAGTAGATTTCATGAAAGTGCTTTTAACTTCCCTTACGCTTCTATTCTTTTGTTTATCAATTGTTTATGCCCAAAGCAATAACTTCATGCCTGTGCAGGCCAAAATTCAAAATGGGTTAATTGAGGGAAATTACAACGTGACCAATGGGATCTCGACCTATTTTGGGATTCCTTTTGCCCAGGCCCCTGTGGGAGATTTGCGATGGAAAGCACCCGTACCTGCTGCCAATTGGTCTGGAGTGAAGGAAACCAAAAAATTTGATCCAAGACCAGTTCAAGGTTTGGTGTTCGGAGATATGAATTCCATGTCAGATGGTGTTTCAGAAGATTGCCTGACTCTGAATGTTTGGACCCCAGCCAAGCGAAATTCCAAGGATTTGCCAGTTTTGGTCTATTTCTATGGGGGTGGATTTGTGGCAGGAGATGCCTCTGAGCCTCGCTACAACGGTGAATCCATGGCCAAAGAAGGCGTGGTGGTCGTGACGGTGAATTACCGCTTGGGGATTTTTGGATTTTTAGCTCATCCTGAACTCAATGCAGAGGCATCCTACAAAGCCTCCGGAAATTATGGTCTGCTGGATCAGGCATTGGCGCTGCAATGGGTTAAAAACAACATCACCGCTTTTGGTGGCAATCCCAATCAAGTGACTATCGCAGGAGAATCTGCAGGTTCTATTTCCGTATCCTACCAAATGGCTTCTCCGCTTTCCAAAAACCTGATTCACGGTGCTATTGGGGAAAGCGGTGCGGGTATCAACCCAACCTTATTTCCTGTTTCTCTGGTGGAAGCTGAGCAAGAAGGAAAAGCGTTTCTGGACAAAGCAGGTGTAAAATCCATTGCCGAGGCCCGAAAAATGTCGGCGAAGGATGTCTTTGAAATCTATCAAGAATCAGGTCGATTTGGCTTTCCTGTGGTGATTGATGGATATCTTCTTCCAAAATCACTTCCTGAAATCTTTCGGGCTGGCGAGCAGGCTCAAGTTCCTTTATTGCTTGGCTGGAACTCGGCTGAAATCCCCGGGACGGCGTTTATGCAAGGTAAACCGTACACCAAGGAAGCATTTATAGAAAAGGTGATGGAAGCCTACCCCGATCATGCTTCTGAGGTTTTGGGGCTTTACGCACACGAGACTCCCGAGCAAGTAGAATATTCAGCTACCGATTTGGCATCGGACAGATTTATAGTTTACAGCACGTGGAAGTGGTTTGACCTGCATAGAAATCACAGTGATCAACCGGTTTACCGTTATTTGTTCAGCAAACTATCACCTCCTTTGGTGGATAAAAACTTGACCGCAGGTCTTGCAGGTGGCACTGTAAGAACCGAAAATCCAAATCCTGCCCCTAAGCAAATCGGTGCCCGCCATGCCGCTGAGATCGAATATGCTATGGGTAATCTTCACTTGGTCAAGGAGTTTGCCTGGACTCAGGAGGATATGAAAGCATCCAAGACGATGTTTGATTACTTCACCAACTTTGTAAAAACAGGAAACCCAAATGGTGGCGAGAATCCTACTTGGTCAGCAGCCAAGTCAAAAGATCAAAATCCTCCTGTGATGGTGATCGATATGGAGTCCAAGGAAGTAAAAGTTGCACATGACGCCCGTCAACTATTTCATGACAAGTTTTATAAAAACTATAGATAACCCAAGTTGTGGTTCACCCCGAAAAGTAAAACAGATTTGAACTTAACACCCATTCTGTTTACCCTTGAAAGGCCGGATTTCCGGCCTTTCATCGTTTAGAAGAGCTGAGTTGGTGCTTGATGACTGACCGCATGATGTGCTGCTCTAGAAATCCACCGCTAGATTTGCCTTGGTACCAATTGACATAGCCCAGATCTAGGCTGATTTTTGAAGAGATTTCTATCGACAGATCTGCCGAAAGTCGGTTTTGGTCAAAGGTGATCTTATCCATTTTCCCGCCTGCCATAGCCATGACTTCGTTAGCAAGTTTTAGCCTAAGTATTTTGGTCTCGGCGAATTTCGCAAGAGAAAAAATCGTCTGAATCCGGTATCGCAACCTGGCCGCTGAATAATGATAGCCTTTTTCCAATTCAGTCATCGGAAGGTTGGTATTTTGGAAAAACCGCAACTCTCCTCTCCATCTGTTTTCAATAGCTACCGAACCCAAAGATGATTTCAGGTTGAATTCCCCATGAGGCCGGAGTTCGGGTTGGGTAAAGGAAGGTTGGGTGATGGAGCCTAGTTTGTGAAAAAGGAAAAGACTGCCACCGAAGCCAACATTCATTTTATGATTTAACTTTTTATGAAATCGAGTGCGGACCAAAAACTGACTTTGCTCAAATGGATTGATCAGGTGACGTTCCATCACTTCCGTCTCATGAAACCATCGTGGATTAAGGTCTACCGAAAAAGTATATCCATACCAAAGCAGCTGCTTGGTTTGAGTTTGGCCAAGGGCAGAATAAGCCGAATTCCAAACTTGAAAGGTGATGAGGAGAAGAAGAGGGAACCTGGATTTCATGGATTGGTGACCCATGTTAAGAATTTCATCCAAAAAGGATTGGTGACAAAAGTCTCATTTCCGCTTTTGAAGCTGATGCCTGAGGTTGATTTTTAGGATATCCTGTCGGAGATAGTCTTTTGGTCTTACCTGCTGATATAAGTAGATGTAGCCCAATTCCAATTGAAGATTAGGCGAGATGGAATAGACCAAATCTCCGATCAGTCTATTTTGATCAAACACCAACTCACCGGTAGTGCCTCCTGACATGACCATGAGTTCATTGGAGAATTTGACCTGAAGCGATTTTTTCAAAGGAATGTTTATCTGAAGACGGTAGCGATACCTAAACCCACGAAAGAAAAATCCTTCTTCCAATTCATTTTTTGATGTCAATCGCTGATAATATCGCGCCTCTCCTCTGAGGCGATGCTCAAAGCCAATGGAGGGAAATTTGGTTTTGAAAGTAGCGTCGAGGTGGGGCCTAGCTTCCGGCCAATTGAAATCATCATTGATCAAAGGGCGCTCTCGATGATGAAAAAACATGCTGAATCCTACAGCGGTATCCCAATTTTCCGACCAGGTTCGGTGAAAGCGCGTTCGAATTAAAAATTGACTTTGTTGGAAGGGCCTGATCAGGTGGCGCTCCTGGATTTCGGTCACATTGTACCATTTTTCTGACATCGGTATGGTCAAAAAATATCCGTACCAAATGACTTCTTGCCTAGAATCTTGAGCAAAAGAGTCGATCGGTACGGATAGAGTTAACCAAATCAAAAGGGAAATCAACAGCTTCATATTCGGAAAATAGAAGCCAAAAGTATTTAAAACCTATAAAATCTATAGGAAATATTTTTATTAATTCACTAAGACCGGTTTTCCTCCTTCGCAGGTGACAGCACGGGGCGTCACTGCAAGCATACAGTCTGAAACCACGTTGTTTCGTTGATTAAATGCTTTTTGCTGGATGGTAAACCGATCCACCAAATCCAGAAATTCTCTTTCTACGCTTTGGTGGTAGGCAATGTACCTCATCGGGCCTCCGCAGGCCTTGCTGCCCATCGGAGTAAATTTCCATTCTGCAGAATTGGTACAGGACACGGATTCTGAAAGTGCGACGATTTCTCTTTCCAGCTCGATCAGACCAAGGTCTGTGCTTGGGATTTCAGAATCTTCGCAGCTGAAGCTTACGGTCAGTAGAAAAAGGAAGACCCAAAGTATGTTTTTCATAGGAAATATATTTTTGAGCTTGATACGGAACTTGCCACAAAAGTGCTACTTCCTTTCGAAAATTTTTCTTCCGTTTACTAGGGTGAGATCCACTTTTGTACGATGGATTTCCATCTCAGGGATCGTAAACAAGTCTTGGGAAAAAACGATAACATCCGCCAAGTATCCGGGTTTTAGCATGCCTTTTTTGTTTTCTTCAAAAGAGGAGAAAGCACCTGCTTGGGTGTAGGCCTTCATTGCTTCGAAGATGCTTATTTTTTCCTGCACCACCCAGCCATCCTCTGGAAAGCCTGAAGGGTCACGACGATTGACTGCCACATGGATGCCACGGATAGGATCGAGGCTTATGCAGGCTGGCCAGTCTGAGCTAAAAACAAGTTTTGCGCCATTTTGCAACATCGAGTTCCAGGCGAAAGACCAAGGCAATCGTTCCTCTCCGATTGCTTTTGCCCATACCCCAACGGTGGCAGGATCTGCATGGATGGGTTCCATGCTCGCCAAAATCCCACCTTTGGCAAATCGAGGAAGATCCTCCGGAGCAATGGTCTCGATATGCTCGATCCGATGTCTTCGATCTCGGGCTGGATTGCTGGATTGGGCCTTTTCATAAGCTGTCAGCACCTCCCGCACCCCTCGGTCACCGATGGCATGGGTGTAAAGGCGAAAGCCCCTTTGGTCCAATTCACTTACTAATTCCTGAAAATGGGCTGTGGACATGTTGACCATCCCAAGGGCCAGCTCATGCTCCGGCAAAAGATCTGCGTAGTGCTCCAGCATGGCTGCCGTATGGGATTCGATGACTCCATCGATCATAAATTTGATCGCATCTGCACGGATCCAGGGATTTGAAGTACCTATGCTGTCTTTTAAAAAAGTGAATCGGTCGAGCTCTGCTGAGCTGGTGTTTTCTCCCACGGAAAATGCAGCAGCATAACGTAGCGTCAATTCATTTTCAGAAAGCAGCCGCTGATAAAGTCTCAATTCTTCTTCGCTTCCGCTCGCATTTTGGATACTCGTGATCCCAAGAGAGGAAGCAAGTTGCATTCCTTTTCTCAAAGCATTCAGTTGGTCATCTTGACTGGGAGCAGGAACCCATTTTCCCACCAAATCCATGGCATCTTCTTTCAAAGCACCGGTGGGATTTCCCTGTGCATCTTTGACCACTTCTCCAAAACCTTCAAAATTGGTAGCAGAAGTAATCCCTGCAAGTTCCAGTGCTTTGGGATTGGCATAGGCGCTGTGTCCGTCGTAGGCTTTGAGGAAGACCGGCTTGTCAATATCCAGTGCTTTCATGGTTTGATGATCCGGAAGGCCGGAGTCGAAGTAGGTGTATTGCCAGCCCCGCCCGGTTATCCAGGGATTTTCGGGGTTGTTTTGGATGAAAGCCAAGGTGATCGAAAGCACCTCCTCAAGTGATTTGGTAGCGAGGAGGTCCACCTGGGTCAGTCCCATCGAGCCGCTTAAAAAGTGGATATGGGCATCATTGAATCCTGCGGTGACGAGCTTCCCCTGCAGGTCGATTACTTCCGTGTCCGCTGTGGCCAAAGCCGAAATGGTCTTTGTATCACCGATTGCGGAAACGATATTTCCGGTAATCGCCAGTGCCTCCACGAAGGTGTCAGGGCCTTCCCCCGTCCAGATTTTTCCGTTTATAAAAATCACTGTAGGGGTATCTTTTGGGCTGGAGCAGGTGAAAAAAAGGCATGCCCATGCCATCAGGTGAAGTGCTTTTCTCATTGCTTGAACTAGTTGGTAGTGGGATTCATATTTCGGATAGCAGTGATTTTCCAGGATTTTTTGTGAAAAACCACCACAAAGCTGCTCCACATGTTTCGCTCGGTGCCGTTTGGATTTTTGATGATGTACCGGCAATCCACCAGCGCAATCTCGTCTTCCAGGAATCGGATTTTTTCCACCTCCAGCGTACGAGTCCCCGGATTGGCAGTAGAACTTCTCAGCATGCCGTCCACCGATTCGCGGATTCCCGTTCTCCATTCACCGGAGGACACCAATTGATCTACCTTATCGGTGAGAATCGATTTGAGCAATAGGGTGTCCTGTTTTTCTCTGGCTTCCGAATATTGGTTGATCAGGTGGTGGATTTTTACGCCATCGTCTTTTTGTCCGGGTTTGATTTGGGAAAAAGCCAGCACAGGAAGTAAGAACAGGAATAGGGTCAGGAGTTTCATTTTGGTCAGAAAATGAAGAAAGGTAGGGAAAAATCAGGGGATTTGGGGAAGGAGGGATTTGCTGATTTTTAGGAGGTAAAGGTGAGCTAGAAACAAGTCGGAAGTGTGGTGATTTTCCCAAAAAAAGGAGTCAGATGCTAAACGGCTGGCGCAATTTATATTAATTAGGACGGTTGACCGTCGTAATTAATATAAATTAGGCTGGTTAAGCGGCTTAATTTATATAAAATAGGCTGTTTTACTTTTCAAAAGTATTACTTTTGCTCTTGCGATCTATTGAAATACAAGAGATTAGCAGGGTAAAAAGCTAAAGTACGGTGATATGGACATTCCGAGATTTGTGGCAAAGAAGATGCTGAGTCAGATCGGCAAGCAAAAAGTAATCATGCTTTATGGTAGTCGGCGTACGGGTAAGACTACCTTGATCGAGGAAATCCGTCAAAGGTATAGTGGAAGCACTCTTTTTCTACTGGGAGAGGATTCACAGGTAGCTGAAGTCCTGCAAAACAGAACCGTGGCCAATTACCGTCAGCTCATTGGTGACAAATCATTGGTGATCATCGATGAGGCTCAAGCCGTGCCTCAAATCGGCAAAATTCTAAAGCTGATGATTGACTCTATTCCTGGGATTACCATCATCGCAACAGGAAGCAGTAGTCTGGACTTGGTCAATGACGCAGGAGAGCCTCTTGTAGGTAGGCAGCTAGTTCATCAGTTGTTTCCTTTGGCACAAGTGGAATTTTCTCAAACCGAAAATCTGATCGAAACTTTGGGAAGATTGGAGCATCGACTGATCTATGGTGGTTATCCGGAGTTGATTCATCTTTCGACGCTGGACGAAAAGGAAGAATACCTGAAGTCCTTGGTCAATTCTTACTTGTTGAAGGACTTGCTGGCCTTGACCACTATCAAGGGTGCTGACGTCTTGTTTCGTCTGCTGAAGCTGTTGGCATTTCAGGTCGGGAGTCAGGTAAGTACGGTAGAGTTGGGCAACAGTCTTCAACTGAACAAGGAAACGGTGGATCGCTACCTGGATTTGCTGTTCAAAGTCTTCATCATTTTTCCGCTAAGCGGGTACAGTCAAAACCTCCGAAAGGAAGTAAGCAAATCGAAGAAATGGTATTTCTACGACAATGGCATCCGAAATGCCTTGATCAATAACTTCAGTCCGATGGCTTTCCGCAACGATATCGGCCAACTCTGGGGGCAATGGATGATGGCGGAACGGATGAAGTTCAACTCATCGAAAGGCTATGCGCCGGATTATTATTTCTGGCGAACCTACGACGGGCAGGAGATTGACCTGCTGGAAGTAAACAGTCAGCAGGAGATTCAGGGATTGGAATTTAAGTGGGGAACCAAAAAACCTAAAGTGCCAGCTGCTTTTGCCAAAGCCTATCCTGATGCAAAGTGGGATTCGGTGTCGAAGGAGAATTTTTTGGAGTGGGTGCGATAGAATTCCCGCAGAGAAATATGTTTCCGCCTTAGCGGAATGTATATCGGGAGATCTCAAAAGAATCTGTGAGTGTCGAAATGTCGTTTTCTAATACCAAAATAAATTTGGTTGGGCTTGAAAGCTTTAATTCTTGGGAGTAGTCGAATAATTCCCACGATGAGCTTTCTAGCCACTTCATCAAAATCGGGTCTAGATTTTTACCAAATCCACGAATAGTTCTTGCCGTAGACCGTCCAAAAAGGTGGTGATACTCAACTTCAAATATTCCAAACGGCGGAATAGATAGATTGGGTTTTAATCCGGATAATCTGGAGAAAAAGTCATTTTCTTTCCGGGATTCGAAAGATATTTCTTCAACCGAGAAAGAGGAAGTGTAGTTGATCCCCGAGTTTTTTAGAATCCTTAGAATTTGTAATTCAGGACCCTGGTTTTTCACATAATCTAAAGGAAAATATCTCGAACAATATCCCAAAAATGGAAGATCGTTTTCTAATGGATAAAGATAAACAAGGAGTTCTTCGCCAACCTTTAGATAGGGATGACACATACCGCCTACTTTATCTGGATCGTTGACAAAAAATTCTTTAAGATTTTTCCCCTTGAATTCTTCATAAATTTCAATTGAGACTTTGATTAAAGTGGGGTCTTTTTCATAGTTCTTCATAGAAACAATTCTTCCAGAAACTACAAATGAGGAATTTCTGTAAGCATTGTCCAAATGCCACCATGAACAGCTGCAAGCCCATAAGGTAACTGAAACAAAGAAAAGAAGTATAGAAAAGAATATTCTTAGCATAGGTTGAATATAAAAAAACCACCTGTCTCCAGGTGGTTTCAAAATCAAATCTTTATTTCTGGCTCTTTGCTTTTGGCCTCAAAAGTCTAGTTACTTGATACCAGCTACTTGATACTCAAACCACATCTTCCCCTCTCAGCTTCACCACGGCGCCTTCGAGAATATCTCCGATTCGGATCTGGCAGGCAAGGCGGGAGGTAGGGAAGTATTCAGGAAGATTTTCCAGCTGATCGAGTTCCACGTCGGTCGCGTCACCCAATCCGTCTTTTCCTTCCAAAATCTCCACATGACAGGTAGCACAGAGTGCCATTCCCCCACAAGTTGCTAAGACCGGATATTCTGAAGCCTTCAAAATCTCCATCAGGCTCAAGCCCATGTCAGCAGGTGCTTCTACTTCTTGACGGTTGCCGTCGTGGTCTTCTACAGTGAATTTAATCATGGCTGGTGAAAGGTTTAGAAGGCGTTGACGCCGTTTACAGTGGTGTATTTGAAGCTGAGTTTTTGGTCAGGATACACGTATTTGAAAGCCGAGTGCATCATGATAGCGGCCTCATGGAATCCGCAAAGGATCAGTTTTAATTTACCCGGATAGGTATTGATATCACCGATAGCATAGATTCGCTCGACTCCGGTAGAGTAGTCTCGGGTGTCCACCTCGATGGCGTTTTTGTCGATGCTGAGCCCCCAATCGGCGATTGGGCCAAGCTTTGGAGAAAGGCCGAAAAGTGGAATCAGGTAATCTGCCTCGATGCTCAAGTCTTGCTTGTTTTTGTCTTCCAAGATCACGGTTTCCAATTTGCCATTCCCGTTTACTTCTTTCAGGTTGGCGGAAAGGATCAGGTCGATTTTACCGTTGTTAGCCAGATCAAACACTTTGGATGCAGAGTCAGGTGCTCCACGGAAAGTTTCATTTCGGTGTACAAGCGTGACTCTCTTCGCCACTTTGGCTAGGAAGATGGTCCAGTCCAGCGCAGAGTCTCCACCGCCTGCAATGACCACATTTTTGTCCCGATAGGTTTCAGGATTTTTGACCATGTAATTGATGCCTTTGCCTTCGAATTCTTCGAGGTTGGTCAAGACAGGTTTTCTGGGTTCAAAGCAGCCCAAACCACCGGCAATGATGATTACTTTGGCGTGAACCTTTGTTTTGTCGCTTGTCGTGACGATGAAGCTTCCATCTTCTTGCTTGTCCAGATGATCCACTCGCTCCCCTAGGGTGAAGGTAGGTTGGAAAGGTTTAGCCTGCTCCATCAGATTGTCTACCAGGTCCTGTGCTTTTACTTCAGGATATCCTGGGATATCATAGATGGGTTTCTGAGGATAAATCTCAGACAACTGACCTCCGATTTGGGGAAGGGCATCGATCAGGTGGCAGCGCATTTTGAGCAAACCTGCTTCAAAAACTGCAAAAAGGCCCACCGGTCCTGCTCCGATGATGCAAAGGTCAGTGTGGATCGTATTTGTATTCATTGCTTTTGAGGTAACCTGTGTAGGTTTGAAATATTTGGTATAATGATAATTAGTATGCTAACTACTTTTAATCCTCAATGGTTTGACCATCTAAATTTTGGTAGATTGTATCTAAAATCCGCTTGAATTCTTCGAAATCGGTTTCGGTAAGATTCTCCCAAGCTTTCTCTCGGATCTCCAAAACTTTGGGCTTGAGTTCAGTTACTTTGTTTAGGCCTGTTTGAGTCAGGTGAAGCTGAAAACTTCTTCGGTCTTGAGGATGAGGTACCCGCTCCACGTATCCTTTTTTGCAAAGCAAATCCAAAATACGGGTGAGCGTAGGATGATCTTTAAAGACCAAATTGGCTAATTCTGTTTGGCTCAAATGGCCATTTTCTGACAGATTTTTCAAAATGAGCCATTGGTCCACGGTGACATCAAAGTCACCTTGCTTGAACTGCTGCTGTGCGTATTGTTTTACCTTTCTCGCCGTGCGGTCGAGTAGGAAAGAATAGCGGGCAAATAGTTCTTGTGTCATACCAATTGTTAGTGTGACAAATATATGAATATTATTTATGGTGAAGTCTAATTCCTAGTATTTCTATAGGGAGAAATAATTGCGCAAAACCCCTCATTGCCTGTAAATTGTTTGTGTTTGACTGACATTAATCATTATTTTCGATTTGCTTAATCCCTGAATTTTTTAAACAACTTAACACCTTACTAAAAATGAACTGGAATACAGTGATCGACAAGGCTTTGGAAGTCTTGCGAAATTCCGACCGTGGCTACGTGCTGATGGATATGTACAACAATATCCTCACACCTGAAGAAGCCGCGTTCAACAAAGTGCAAGTCACGCCTTACAATGCGTTGAAGTTTATCCAAACCCAATTTTCTGCACAGGGATTGGATATCTCTGACAAAAATGTTCGAATCAAACTGATTGCGCTTTTGGAAGAATTTGATCGACTCCAGAAGGAGCGGATCAAGTAAGCCTATCCATTTTCTCTTCATCCTAATTCCATCCATTTCACGACCGGAAGGGATAATTCCTAGTTGGATTTATCCTAAAATCCCTAATTTCCACATGTGAAAAATTGGATAGGAATACTTCTCTTAGTATGGGTTTCTCAGGCTTTTGCCCAAGAGGAAGTCCTTCGAATCGGCGTGGCCGGACTGAATCATGGCCACGTAGGATGGGTTTTTGAGGCCCATAAGAGACCTGACATTGAGATTGTGGGAATCGCTGAGCCCAACCGGGAATTGGCGGAGCGATACATCCGTCAGCATGGACTTTCCATGGATTTGGTATTTGCTTCATTGGAAGAAATGCTTGAAAAGACCAAACCTGAGGCGGTGACTGGCTTTGGGACGACCTATGCCCATTTGGAAATCGTAAAGGCTTGCGCTCCTCGGGGAGTTCATGTAATGGTAGAAAAGCCACTGGCAGTCAGTTTGGCACATGCCAAAGAAATGGCTGCTTTAGCTCAAAAACACCAAATCCAGCTGTTGACCAATTACGAGACGTCTTGGTATGCGACCAATGAAAAAGCACATCAACTCCTACATGCAGGACAAATCGGTGAGGCTCGAAAAATAGTCGTTCGGGATGGTCACCGAGGGCCAAAGAAAATCGGCGTAGGTCCTGAGTTTTTGGATTGGCTAACCGATCCGGAACTCAACGGTGCCGGGGCCTTGATGGACTTTGGCTGCTATGGTGCCAATTTGAGCACTTGGCTTTTGGATGGGCAGCGGCCACTTTCGGTTACAGCCATTACGCAACAATTCAATCCATCTGACAACCCGAAAGTCGAAGATGAGGCGACGATTATCTTGACTTATCCCAATTCACAAACCATTATAGAAGCTTCCTGGAATTGGCCGATTGGAATCAAAGACATGGCTATTTATGGCCTTACCGGAGCAGTATTTGCCGATAATGACCGTGTTCTCCGTGTTCGGATGGCCGAAGGTTACAGTGGTTTTCAGGAAGAAAAGTTGGAGTTAGGACCTCGGGCTATACCTTTTGATGATCCGTTTTCAGTGTTGAAATCAGTAGTCAGAGGAAAGACAAAACTCGCCGCCTTTGATCCATATAGTCTGGAAAATAACCTGATCGTGATGGAAATCCTGGAAGCGGCCAAGGAAAGTGCAGCCTCTGGAAAAACCGTTTACCTTTCAAAATAGACCCAATCCATGAACCCGAAATTTCTACTTGTCTTTTTCTTGGTGAGCATGCCTATTCTGAGCTTTTCCCAGCAGCAGACCTATTGTAACCCAATCAATATTGACTACGGATACACGCCGATTCCCAACTTTTCCGAATGGGGACGTCATCGCGCCACGGCCGATCCTGTGGTGGTCAATTACAAAGGAACCTTCATCCTTTTCTCCACCAATCAATGGGGCTACTGGACGAGTACCGACATGTCCAATTGGAAGTTTCACTCCCGACTTTTCCTACGTCCTTGGAACAAAGTCTATGACGAACTCTGCGCTCCTGCGGTTGGCATTGTGGGCGATACGGTTTTGGTGATGGGTTCGACCTATGAAAAGGATTTCACCATCTGGATGAGTACCAATCCGACAGCCAATGAATGGAAACCTTTGGTCGAAAAATTTGAAATCGGAGGTTGGGATCCTGACTTTTTCACAGATGATGACGGGCGACTCTACATGTATAATGGCAGTTCCAACCGCTACCCACTCTATGGAATTGAATTGGACCGAAAGACTCTGGATCCCATTGGCACTCGCAAGGAGCTTTACCTCCTCGAGCCCGACAAGTACGGCTGGCAGCGTTTTGGGGAGCACATGGACAATACCTTCCTCGATCCTTTTATGGAAGGGGCACATGTGACCAAGCACAACGGAAAATACTACCTGCAATATGGGGCGCCGGGAACGGAATTTAGCGGATACTCCGATGGGGTAGTTGTTGGGCCTACGCCTTTGGGGCCATTTACGCCACAGTCCGATCCCCTGAGTATGAAATTGGGTGGATTTGCCCGTGGAGCCGGGCATGGCAGCACCTTCAAGGACAATCAGGGCTTGTACTGGCACATCAGTACGATTATGATTTCGGTGAAAAATACCTTCGAACGCCGATTGGGAATCTGGCCGGCAGGTTTTGATAAAGACGATGTGATGTGGAGCAGTACGGCATTTGGAGACTATCCGCATTACTTACCGAGCACTGAAAAGGCTGGGAAATTCACTGGTTGGATGCTTCTCAATTACAACAAGCCGATGGCAGTTTCTTCGACTTTGGGTGGTTTTACTCCGAATAAAGCCAACGACGAAGATCTCAAAACCTACTGGAGTGCCGTCTCAGGCAACAAAGGAGAATGGATCCAAACAGATCTCGGTCAGCTCAGCACCGTCAATGCCATCCAGATCAACTATGCCGATCAGGATGTAGATCAGGATCGACTTGGCAAGCGTACGGATCAGTTTCACCAGTATGTTTTGTACCATTCTTTGGATGGGAAAAAATGGGAAGTGCTGGTGGATAAAAGCAAAAACACCACGGATATTCCCCACGAATATGTGGAGCTGAAAAATCCGGTAAAGACCCGATTTCTCAAGTTGGAAAACATCCATATGCCTACCGGGAAATTTGCCATTAGCGGTTTCAGGGTTTTTGGAAATGGAGGAGGAGCAAAGCCGGAAAAAGTGAAACAGTTTATGGTGTTCCGAACCGAAAAGGACAAGCGTAGCGCCTTTATCAAGTGGTCACCTATGTCGGATGCCTATGCCTACAACTTATATTATGGCACCGCGCCGGACAAACTCTACACTTCCATCATGGTCATGGGAAATAATGAATACTGGCTCAAAACCCTCGACCGCACCAAAACTTACTATTTCACCATCGAAGCCATCAATGAAAACGGGACGAGTGAGTGGTATGAGGTGCAGAAAGTAGAGTAGGAGCGAGAAGTCAAGTGTTCAGTTGGCAGGATTTAAAAGTCTGAAGGATGAATTCAGAAATCTGAAAAACAGAGATTTACGATCCATTCACCAGCCCAAAAGCAGTGACTTATTTGCCAATAACCAATAACTAAATAACCTAATAACTAGTGACCAGACACTCATGAAAAACCTACTATCCATTCTATCTCTCCTTCTCATTGGTTTTCAGGTTTTGGGCCAAGATCAAACCAAAGCCCGATTGAAAAGTATCCTAGATGCTAAGCCGGTTATGGGGCTTTCAGTGGCGGTGGTGAGGGATGGAAAGTTAGTTTACACCGATGCTTTGGGCTGGAAAGAGGAGGGCAAAGTGGCGCTTCAGACCTCGGACCTATTTCGGATAGCCTCGATTTCCAAGTCTTTTTCGGCTACTTCTATCATGCAGTTGGTGGAGCAAAAAAAACTCAGTTTGGAGGATGACGTGAGTGACCTGATCGGGTTTAAAGTCAGAAATCCCAAGTTTCCTGAGACCAAAATTACGCTGAGAATGTTGCTTTCTCACACTTCCTCACTCAATGATTCAGAAGGCTATTTCACCCTAGATGCGATCAATCCTGCCAAAAACCCCAATTCGGATAAAGTCTACAATGCCTATGAGCCAGGGAAGGGATACCAATATTGCAACCTGAATTTCAACATGGTGGGGACAATCATCGAGAAGTATTCAGGAGAGCGTTTTGATCACTATGTGAAAAATCACATTCTTGATCCATTGGGGCTTTATGGGGGATATAATGTCGATGAATTGGATCAATCGAGATTTGCCACGCTGTATAATTACTCTCGGGATTCGGCCAAGTTCATTCCTTCACCAGCTGCCTATGCTTCCCGAAAGGCCGAGTTGGAAACCTATCAAATGGGCTACAGTACCCCGATTTTTTCTCCGACAGGAGGCATGAAAATATCTGCTCCCGATCTGGCTAAGTACATGATCATGCACATGAATTATGGCAAAGGAGAAAAGGCCAAGATCATCTCCAAGAAGAGCGCTCAGGAGATGCAAACGCCACTTTCATCGGATGAAAACTATGGTTTGGCGCTTTGGAAAACCGACAAAATGATCTCTGGAGTGGAGCTGACCGGCCACACGGGTTCGGCTTATGGGCTTTACAGCGCCATGTTTTTTGATCCGGAGAAGAAGTATGGTTTTGTAGTCATCACCAACGGTTGCGATCCAGTCGAAGAGGAAGGCTATATCCAAGTGATCCGTCAGGCTGTCAATGTGCTTTACGAAGAGTGGATTAGTACAAAATAGGTAACTATTATCGCTTGGCTGGATACCTAGTTTTGAGTTCCCTGAGGATTTCTTCCAAGCCATTGAGTCGGATTTCATAAAGGGTGCTGAGCCACATACCCAGTTTACCTTCCGGAAAGCCCTGCCCATGCATCCATACGAGGTAATCCTCTGGAATGTCACAAAGAAGCCTTCCTTTGTACTTCCCAAAAGGCATGGTTTTGGTCACCAGATCAACGAGTATTTCAGGATTCATAAAGTTGGATCACAGGGAGTTAAGCGATGGGTTTAAGGATCTGTTCCTTGCCTAATACCCTGCAAGATCTAAAAAAAGGTTTTTTGGAGGCCAAAAAGAATTTAATTCTTTGAACTAAGTAGTGATTATTTTGGTATCTTAAAACTTTCTTAGGTCATATTTCTTTTGATAACTCATTACTATTAATGCAAGCTTTTGAATTTAAGGATACTATCCGTTTTTGGATTCTGTCCGCCTTTTTCCTGTGGTTTGGACTTCTATCTCAGCCACTTCAAGCCCAGCGTCCAGAGAAAAAGGATTACATTATCCTTGGCGATACGGCACTTTCCCAAGGAAAAATAATTGGAACTCCCACAGAGAATAACACCGTGGTGAGTTTTGCGAGGTCCAGAAAAACTCCAGTGAAGTCTTATTCTGTATCCGAAGTTTCTGAGTTTCGGATGTCGGAACGAGTCTTTTTTTCCAAGAAAGCACTGCTCAATGGGAAAGAGCAATTGGTCTTTTTGGAAAAGTTCCCCCATGAAGTCAATGGTGTGTCTATTTGGAGGCTCAATGCCAAGCCTGCTGTATTTTTTGTGGAAAGGGCCACTGGTCTGGAAGAGCTCGGGGAAAACTACAGAGCGACTTTGGTGTCAGCATACGGCAATGATGATCTTTTGCCATTGATCGCGATCACGGATAAATCCGAGCTTTCGCTCAATTACCTATCCAAAACGGCCAAAAGTATTACAGCACCCAGGACATTTACCCAACTGCTTACACTTACTCCTCTAGTGGGAATTGGAAGTCAGTCTGTTTCGTTTTTAATTCCAGATTCCACCGTACCTGCCAAAATTTCGGGTCCATCACCCAGTTTTGGGGTGATTGGAGAGCTGTTTTTGACTTTCAAAAGAGACTTATCAGTGGGTCTTGGCGTCAGCTGGAGTCAGTTGGATAATCAAGCCTTATTTACCTATTCCGCCAATCAGCTACAGTATGAGTCTGATGTTTTTGTGGATTTCAGTTTGATTCAGGTGCCTTTGACGGTGCGTTATTATTATGACCTGAGCCCAAATCGATACCAGATTTTTGCAGAAGCAGGCTACAGTTATGGAGTGCCTTCTTACGAAAAGTCAGTGGTCTTTCAGGCTGAGATCAGAGGTAATTCAATCATTACCTCTTCCAAAAACTTTCAACTCTCGGAGACCTATTCGGGGTTTATTTGGGGAGTCGGAGTAGAAAAATACCTGTCCAAGCATCGCGGAGTGGCTTTGGGATTGCGGCAGGCCTCGCTGGGTGGCGTAAATGATGAGTCGCTGAAAAGCTTGAATTTTTACGTGGGATTTAAATTCTGATCAGGTATGAAAAAGATTAAAAGCATCCTTCTATTGCTTGTTTTTGGGTTTTTTATCTCCTGTGAGCAACTGGAAGAAATCACAGAGCGCGATTATCCCTTTGTGGAAAGTTTTGGTGTCTCTGACCTAGATGAAACCGGTGTTACAGTCAATTTTGAAATCAAGAAAAATGGAAGAGGTACGATTACCGAATATGGAATCGAGTACATCGAAGAGTTGAAAGTTAGAAATGGGAATCCGAATCCTGAATATACGGTCATCAGTCAATCGGGTACCCCTGCTGCCAATACCATGCTCTCCCAAAGAATCTCTTACGACTTAAGGGATAAGGTACTGTATCTGGTTAGGCCATTTGCTAAAACCGGATCCACGGTCGTCTATGGTGATGTGATCTCCTTTGAAAGCAAAGGAGTAAAGGCCCCTGTAATCACCAAAGTGACTCCGACAGCGATTTTCCTTTCTGCCGAAGTAACCATCGAAGGGGATTTTTTCCACTCCAACCCTGACTATACTGAAGTTGAAATACCGGGATTAGAAGAGATCTATCGGGTGACAATTAGGGAGGTAAGCAGAACTCAGATTAAATTCTTAGTGGAAAATCGTACCATCAATTTTCAGCCAACCAATAGAAAGTATGATTTAAGGATCACAAGTGGTGGGAAATCGGTGGTTGTACCAGAGGTTTTTAGTTTGTCATTTCCAAAAATCTCAGAGGTAAGCCCTCTCAGGCTTTATGTGGGCGACAGCATCCGGATCAAAATTGACCAACCTTTTCCCGTCAATACATTCCCATTTTTCCTGAATTACAATTCGCTAAATGAAATTCAAATTCCATTGGCAGACGGTCAGGAGCCTGGTGAATACAAAGGGGTAATGACCGATACTCCTACTGGAAGTTATCCCTTGTCTTTTCGGGCTCCCCAGTTTTTTAATGAGTTTAATCAACCTGTTGAAGTATTGCCTACTTGGCAAGTGTTTCGTCAAAATGTTGCAGTTCCGAACCTTTTAGATTTTAGAAAGACTCCTTTGGGAGACCATCTTGTACTTTGGAAACCTGCAGTAGAATCGGGTAGTCAGTTTTTTACCTATGATTTGAGTGCCAATAGGATGAGAGAATTACCCAAAGTTCCTTTTTCTTCTTCTCCAAGATCGAGTGTAGTAAGTGGAGTCGAAGGAGATAAGTATTTCTATTTTGGCTTGGGATTTTGGTATGATGGGATTCGAGAAAACTATTTTAAAGATTTCTACCGATTCAATATTCAGACAGAAACTTGGGAGAAACTGGCAGATTTTCCTTTTGAGTTTTCAACTGCTATCAAGGGATTTACCTATAAGGGGAAGTTTTATGCCATCATGTCCTCTTACATCAATTTTAGAGAATACGATCCACAAACCAATCAATGGACGCTTTCTCCCCATGGAGTACCTGCTAATTTGAGAGGAGCAGACAGCGAAGTGGTTGTAGGGGATTACATTTATTACATTTCTTCGAGAAGGCCTTTGATCATCGAACGCTACAGGCCAGGAGAATCTCCGGAGGTTTTTTTGCAGACAAATGAATACTTGTTCTCTGATACCAAATTGGAAATGGTTCATTGGGATGGGCACTTGGTGGTGATAGGCCGTGGACAAAACAAGTTTAGAATCAGACTTTCCGATAAAAAACTTTCCCTTTTGCAACAAACTCATCTGAGTGGGCTAGGGAATCCTTTTCCTTGGGTGACCTCTTCTGGTCTTTTGGCAGCTTTTCCTATGAATCCGTTTAGCTACGAACAAGAAAATTCGATTCTAAAGCTTATCCAGGATTTTGATTAAAGTATATCGGGTCTGAATCTTTTTGAATTCACCTCGGTTTTTCCCTCAATCAAAACAGAAAGGAAATACGATGGAAATCGGAATAGATAGCTTTGCATCATTTGTGACAGATAAAAATGGAAATCCAGTCGGCACCGCTCAGGATGCCATGCGGGAGTTGCTGGAGCGAATCAAGCTGGCGGATGAAAAAGGGCTGGATGTCTTTGCAATTGGTGAGCACCATCGCAAGGAATTTTTAGATTCTGCCACTTCTGTGATTTTGGCGGCTGCAGCAGGGATGACCAAGCGAATCCGACTGAGCAGCGCCGTCACCGTTTTGAGTGCGGCCGATCCTGTCCGGGTTTTTCAGCAGTTTGCGACATTGGATTTGGTGTCTCAGGGCCGTGCAGAACTGGTTGTGGGTCGAGGTTCGTTTACCGAAGCATTTCCGCTTTTCGGACTTAATCTTCAGGATTACGACAAGCTATTTGCAGAGAAATTGGGTCTGTTGCTTCAGATCAATGAAAATGAAACGGTTACCTGGTCTGGGAAATTCCGACCGGCGCTTCAAGATCAGCCCATTTATCCTCGTCCTGTTCAGGAAAAGTTACCCATTTGGCTGGGAGTAGGCGGTACTCCGGGTTCCTTTGCTCGCGCGGGTTCGCTCGGACTTCCACTGATGGTCGCTGTCATCGGAGGGGAGACGCATCGGTTCCGTCCTTTGGTGGATCTGTATCGGGAAGCAGGAGACAAGGCTGGATTTTCGCAGGGTCAGCTTAAAGTCGGGCTGCATTCTTTGGGTTATGTAGCGAGAACTCACGAAGAGGCGGTGGAAAATTACTACCCCGGATATGCCGAGACCTTTACCCGAATCGGAAAAGAACGGGGTTGGCCGCCGGTAACTCGTGGACATTTCGAAGCGCAAAACTCCAAATGGGGAGCGTATCTCGTGGGCGATTCAGATGAAGTGGCTGAGAAAATCCTCCGTCACAGCGAGTCATTAGGTGGAATCGATCGCTTTACTTTCCAGATGGACAATGCCGGACTGAGTCATCAGCAACTTTCGGAAAGCATTGCGCAAATTGGGGAAGAAGTGATCCCAAAAATCAATGGACAATGAGCAACGAATGATCAATTACCAATTACCAATGCTCAATTTTCAAGGAAGGGAAAAGCCTTGAACATTGAAAATTGAGTTTGATCATTGAAAAGCTTATCAAGCTCTGCTGCTTCTCCAGAAGCAGCAGTTGTTTTAAGTATATTAGTTAAATCCCAAATTGAAACCTCAGGCAGGTTTTTGGAGTCCATTTGCCTATGAGATTTTATCACACGTCCTATTTCCGAGTATTCTTAGCTTTTTTCCTGTTTTTGGCCTTTTCAGATTCAGGCCTAGCCCAAAGCAAGACAGGACTTCTGACAATCACCAAAGTCTCCGATGGCGATACGTTTTGGGTTACCCATCCTTCAGGCAAAGAAGAAAAAATCCGCCTGATCGGGATCAATTCACCGGAATCTAGAAAAACGGGCAACAAAGATGTGGAGTATTTTGGCAGAGAAGCCAGTGCTTATGCGAAGCAGTTGCTGCTCAATAAGCGGGTGAGACTGGAATTTGACGTGCAGAAATACGACCGATACAAACGGACCTTAGCGTATGCCTACTTCGAATCCGGCACCATGGTCAATGCGCACCTGGTGAAAGAAGGCTACGCCCGAGTGGCAACCTATCCTCCCAACGTTCGGTACCAGCAGCTTTTTCAGAAATTGGAGCGGGAAGCGAGAAGTGCAAAGCGAGGATTATGGAAGTAGATTCAGAAAAAAAGTTAGTTTTGTTATGTGCGTTTTATCTCATTTATATCAGCATGTTTGACAGTCCCGAATATCCCAAGTCCTTGCCCGAATCACTTTTTGAATCTTGGTTTGAACTAGGGAGAAGTAGCCGAATACCCTATGCGTATTTACTTGTGATTTGGGATGAGATCGAGGGAAAATACCTGCCCGTTTTTGTTGAAAAGCGGATGGATATTGACAGCTACGAGCGGTATGGAGAATCTCCTGCTACCCAGACCTTGGTAGCAGCGTACGACCTGTATTCTGAGGGCAGAGTCAAGTGATTTTTGGGACTTGGCTCAGCGAGGGTTGAGCAAAAAGAGTTGAAAAAAGGACTTTTTTCTTTGGGTTAAAATTGCTAACTATCTCTGAGCGTTTGAGTTTCTAGTTGTTTTTCAGACGCAGATTAGCGTGCCGTTTGATTTAACCTTCCACCATTTTAACCCAAAAAACCATGGAACACTACAAGCAAGTCGGAGTATGGATTGACCATTCCAAAGCACATTTGATCGGATTTAAAGGTGGGCAAGTCAGACTTTTGGAGACGGTGGAGTCTCCGTTTGAGCGCGTGAAACGGGTCGAAGAGGAGGGCAGAGACATGAGCAGATTTTCTCCCGATCCTGAACATGCTTCCAATAATGAATACAAAAAGCATCACATTGTCCAAAATGAGATCAATGAGTACCTGAGGATGATGGAGCAAAAGCTGGTTAGCTTTGAGGATATTTTACTTTTTGGACCGGGCACTATGAAAGAGCGTATGAAAAATCGGCTTCGTGAGAAAAAAGCATTTGAAGGAAAGTGGCTATCGGTCGAGCGCTCAGACAAGCTTACCGAAAACCAACTTTTGGCTTTCGTCAGGGAGTTTTATAAGCGGGAGAGTGTGTGAGTTTTTTATCCAATCATCAAAAAAGCCAAGTGAAAGCTTGGCTTTTTTGATGATTAGCACCCAAACTCCTTAGAATATGATTTGGAAAGATTTAGCGAGGAGCCAGTTCCTACAGTTTTCCGAAGCAGGGTAGCCCCGACGACTCAAAACAAAAAAACCTGACATTTCTGTCAGGTTTTTGTGCAGAGGAGGAGGGATTCGAACCTTTTTTACATGATTGTTCAAAAATACCCTCATACGTTCAATTTAAGCCTTTTTATCATATTGGATTAAAGCTTTTGACAAGCTTTGACCACTTTTGAACGACATTTTCGCTACTAAATTCGCTACTAAATATTCCATCTAGTATCTTTATCAACGATAAGATCTGACGATGGAAGCTACTGTAAAATTTGTATTAAGACGCGATTTAGAAGATAAGAAGGGTCAGCAACCTTTGATGCTGGTTGTCCATTTAGGCGGACAAAGGAAATTGATATCAACCGGAATTAAATTGATTCCCGATCTATGGTCTGCTGAAAAGCAAGAGATCGTGGATATGACAGCAAAACAAAAAGCAGCTCTCGAGAAGAAGTTTGGATCTGTTGTTCCTCCAAAAAGCTATCTGCTGCAATATCAGGATGACTTACTTGAAATCAGAAATAAAGTCAGACAAACTGAAGAGGGATTTCGAGCAAAAGAAGAACCTTATGACCTTGAAATGCTGATAACAAAGATCAAGGAAACCAAAAAGGAGGTAATCAAAAAAACTGAGCCAACAGAGTTAGTCTATGATTTTATCGATCAATACATTCAAGAAAATGGAGTGACAAGGGTAAAGGGCAGCATGGTGGTTTATAAATCCTTGAAGAAGCATCTTAAAAATTTTCAAGAAAAGACTGGCACTCCTATTCGATTTGAAAACATGGATTATTCGTTTATGCAGAGTTTTCAAAATTTTTTGATTGACTGGGAAGAAAAACATCCCACCACTGGAAAGGTGAAATGCTTGAATAATATCACCATAGCTAAGCAGATTAGTACTCTGAAAACCTTCCTAGGCTATGCAAGAAGAAGAGGAATTAAGACCCATGATGGGTATAAGGAATATTCAGTCAAAAAAGATAGGCTAGAAGTAATTGCGCTGACTCAAAAAGAGTTTGATGCTTTGTATGCCCTTGACGTTAACTCGAATCCAAGATTGAGCCAAGTGAAGGATATTTTTCTTTTTAGCTGTGTGACCGGTTATAGATTTTCTGATTTGCTTCAGCTTAAGAGAGAGCATATCAAGCAGAATGAAATAAGGCTAACTATCAAAAAGACAAAAGAACAATCGATCGTTCCTCTTACCAGAATTTCCAGGGAAATTTTGAAAAAGTATGAGGAAAGGGTTTTGCCCTTGCCAATGATCTCAAACCAGAAGTTTAATAATTACGTCAAGGAATTATGCGAATTGGCGGGAATTAAAGATCCTGTCGAGATTGTGAGATATAGAGGAGCGGTAAGGGATTCCAAAATTTATCCCAAGCATGAACTTGTCAGCGCTCATACTGGTAGAAAAACATTTGTTACCCTATCGCTTGCCAAAGGAATTCCGGCTGAGGTGGTGATGAAAATTACCGGCCACTCCGATTACAAAAGTTTTAAACGATACGTCGAGGTAGATGAAGGAAGAAAAAGAGATGCAATGAGCCAGGCGTGGGACTAAACCAATCTACAAATGAAAAAATTTGGATCAGATCTTTCGCTTGGCCAATACAAGGCAAAAGAATCATTCTGGTATTTTGATGAACTCTCCGAAGAAGAACGAATTTTAGCCTACCGATTAGGTTGGCAGATTTTTGATCGTCATAAAATGTTCTTCGAGGATTTTTCAGCCTTTCATAAAAGAAGAGGGTATTTGCTTCAAGGTCTAGGTTATCTCATTGCAGGTGTTTTGCTCCTGTCGTTGTTTTTTATTGTCCTTGTCCACCCTTCTGCATTAAAGTATGCCTTTGGATTATTCGTATTGGCGGGCTCGATAATGACTTTCATCGTGATTATGGGAAAGGCGAGAAAGAATTTACGGGAAACGAGTCGATTTTTTGATTACATCGATCCTGTAGACAAGTCTGAAAATCATAAGGCATTCCTCAGTCTGGATTTGAATGATTATGATGGAGCTGAGGTGTTCTATTCCAATCTTAGGAAAGGTATCGATTATCAAGAATACCAAATCGAGCTCGTGGAGTATGACAAAACCATTTCACTTCTTGCCATTGATTTTCTGATTAGTGCCCCAGGTTCTTTAAATGAATTAAAGCAAAAAGCGCTTCAGCAGGATCCGGAATTAAGCAGCGGTGGATTTGACAAAGTAATCTCAAGTGTGATTGGCGGGACCGACAGAGGAATCCGGGATTATTTCTCTAAGATTTCCAAAGATATCCTGACTGCAAAAGACCTAAGTGGCAAAAGAAAAGAACAACTTTTTAAAGTCAGAGAAATTTTCGTGAAAGCAGGCTTGAAACGAAAAGTTGCCTCTATCGACGATTTTATAGGGAATCGGTCAAATTTGTAATCCTATTATTCTTTTTGGATAGTATCCCACTAACTATCCAAGATCATTTTTGGGCAGATTCGGCCAGAAACAAATTTTCAGCCGATCATGAACAACGTCATCTTAAGTCCCATCGACAAAGGGCAACTCATCAATGAAATAGCGGAAGCTATCGTCAACAAATTATCCAAGGTTTCTAATCCTTCTACCCCTGAAGAAGAATTCATCAAGATTCCCGAAGTGATGAAACTTCTGGGTAGATCTCGAACTACTATTAATAATTGGAGAAAGGAAGGATTCTTAAAGGAACACATGATTAATAGCAGTGTGTACTTCAAGAAATCAGAGGTACTCAATGCTGGTCGTCAGCGAAATCCTAGAAAAAAATAAAGCGAGTCCTTTCGAACTCGCCCAATTCTTTTGTGGATTCAGTATCCTGTTTGACGACTTAAAGATACTGTTTCTGCATTCTTTATCAAACTCTTACATGCAGAAATATGACTTCAATTAATCATAATACACACACGAACGACTCCCGTTCCGGTGACTTTCTAATCATCAAATCCGCCAATGAATGGATGGATGAAGCCAAGACCAAGCCCATTCCAAAAAAGATCTTTGGCCCATTTTGGTACGAGGAGGAGCTATGCATTCTCTTCGCTGATACCAATCAAGGTAAGTCTTTGCTTGCCGTACAAATCATCGACAGTGTGTCCAAAGGAGTTCCAACCCTGGGATTGGAGATGGAACTCAAAGCGTCCAAAGTCATCTACTTCGACCTAGAATTGACTGCCAAGCAATTTGAAATGAGATATGCTCAGTACGATAAGGAAAGGGATATTCTATTTGATCATTTCGAATTCAGTGACCTTTTCCTGAGAGCAGAAATCAATCCCTATGGATTTGACGAAGCTTTTGAAGAGTATGAAAGCTTTCTTTTTAAAGAAATAGAGGTTCAAGCCTCCAAGTCCGGCGCTAAAATCCTCGTAATAGATAATCTGTCTTGTGTGATTTCAGATAATGAGAAGGCAAGGAATACCACTCCGTTTTTAATAAGGCTCAACAATCTGAAAAAGATTCATGGGTGGTCGATTTTGCTCATTGCCCATACTCCAAAGAGGAACCTGTTTGCACCGATCAGTAGAAACGATATCCAAGGCAGCAAGAGCTTTATTAACCTGATCGATTCTTGTTTCGCAGTAGGTGAAAGTCAAAAAGACCCTTCCATTAAATACCTGAAGCAGATAAAAGTCAGGTACGGTGCTTTTAAATATCCCTCCGACAATGTCCTGGTCTGTAAAATTGGCAAAGACTCAAATTTCAGCTCGTTTCGCTTCCTCCAGTTTGGGAAAGAATCGGATCATTTAAAGCAGTTGAGTCCGGTCGATAAATCTCAAATGAAGACCAAGGCCTTGGAACTCAAAAATGAAGGTCATACCAATGTGAAGATAGCTCAGGAGCTAGGAGTGTCAGAGGGAGCTGTAAGGAAATGGCTCAAGCAAATTGAGTTAGACGAATAAACTCAATCGTAAAAATCGAACTGTACGAGGGGTACGAGGTGTGCGAATCGTACGATTTCCACTTGCCACTACCCCTCTTTTTCTTTTTGCAGGTAATCTGACAATTCACGACAAAAGGAAAGATAAGACTCCTTTAAATCAATAAGATGTATTATTTATGTATAGATGTATTTATATAAAAATGTAAATATTATGAACTACTATGAAGTAAAACAAGCCGCTGCCAAGATCAAACAGGAATTCCCTGTGCTAGATTATTTCCATAGCCTGGTCAAATCCGGATTTCTGAAATACGAAGGTATCCACGGCAAGGAATCTTTTTTCGGTTTTTTGGAACAGCGTACTGGCTCTATTGCGGTGGATGATAAAGCCAATGTGTGGTACGATCATGCAGCCGGAAAGGGCGGAGACATCATAGCAGCAGTTCAGGAATTTGAAAACAAAAGCTTTTTCGAGTCAGTGGAAAGACTTTCTATTACTGTTCCGGTAAGAGAATTTCTTCCCAGACAAAAGCCAGAGATCCCACAGAAGATATTGGTAGAGAAAGTTTCCGAGATCAGCCACGATGCACTGATCCAATACATTCAAGGAAGGGGAATAGATCTTCAGGATATTGCAACCTTTGGTAAAGAGGTACATTGGCGGAACAAGGGAAAGCGGTATTTCGCAATTGGTTTTCCAAATGAATCGGGTGGATGGGTACTCCGATCCTCTATTTTTAAAGGGAACATTCTCGGAGGAGGTATTTCGATTCAGGTCCTTGGGACGATAAAAAGAATCAAAGTTTTTGAAGGCTGGTTTGACTTTTTGAGCTATCTGAAGCTTTCTGGAGCTACCGATTTCAAGGCTATCATTTTAAACAGTACAGCCAATCTTAGTCTGCGGCTTATGCTTGATGTATTAAAGGAAAGACAGAAAGTAGAGCTCTTCTTGGATAATGACGCTACAGGGGAGACCTACACCAATAACTTTATCAAAGTTGCAAATCTATACGAATACTGCCTCCAAAATGGATTGGCTACCGATTGGGATCAGCAGTCCTTTAGAGGAGGAAAAGATAAAATCGGGAAGTTGGTCAAAATCCTAAAAATCGGACCGGAGATAGAAAAGAAAATATTGAGGGCAAAGGCCGATGTTTTTGACCAAAGAGATGTCTTTTCGGAATTTGAAGATTTGAATGCGTTTTTGGTTGGACAAAATTCTTAATTTGTAATTTCAAGGAACTAGAAATCCTTGCAATAATTTACTCGACAGGTAATCAAGCTATTTTTTGGCTTGAAACTATAGATATCATTAATTAATTTTTAAGGAAATGAGTGCGAATCAGGATAATGCAGCTCATTCATTGATTGGGTTAGAACTCAAAAATGGATGGACTGTGTCAAGAAAGATTGAAAAAAGTGAGGGCTCAACAGGTGGCTTTTTTAGCGTTTGTTATGTTGTGACAAGGGGAGATGAGATAGGGTTTCTCAAAGCGCTGAATTTTCAAGCTTTTTTCCAAATGTTCAGAGGTAGGCCAATTGTGGAGATATTAAATGAACAAACTAATGCCTATAAATTTGAAAGGGATTTACTCTTGAGATGTAAGAATAATAAGTTGTCAAAGGTTTCGATGATTATTGATGAAGGCGAGGAAATTTTAGAAGGCTTTACAATACCCAACGTGCCTTACTTAATTTTTGAAATGTCTGATGGAGATGTCAGGTCTCATATGAATTTTAGTAAGGATGTAGAAATTGCTTGGAAGTTGCAATCCTTGCATAATGTAGCTGTTGGACTAAAGCAGCTACACGGTGTTGAAATTGGGCATCAAGATTTGAAACCTTCAAATGTCTTAATTTACCAAAATGGAATTGTTTCAAAGGTAGGTGATTTGGGGAGATCTCTTTGTTCTGAAATAGAGGCTCCTCATGAAAATGGAGGGGACTTTCCCGGTGATCTTAACTATGCTCCAACTGAATTCCTGTATAGGTATATAGATCCGGATTGGAGTTTTCGAGTCCGATCTACAGATATGTATTTATTTGGCAGCTTGATTGTCTTTTATTTTTCAGGCACAAATATGACTGCCTTAATAGGTAAAAATTTAGATCCTCAGTTTAATTGGACAAAATGGCGAGGATCATTCTCTGGTGTCCATGATTATTTAGTCGATGCGTTTTTTAAAGCAATAAAGGAATTTAAGTCATCTATAAGTGATAAAGAGCTTAGTGATGAGCTTGCAAAAATTGTTGAATATTGTTGTTTCCCCATCCCAGAAAGAAGAGGACATCCAAGAGCAATTGAGTTATCCTTCAACAAGGATGGGACTAAAAAATTAATTTCGAATCAATTTGATTTTCAAAGAATAGTCTCAAAGTTGGATATTCTATATAGAAAAGCAAATTATAAATTTAAATAATAAGTATGGCTGTTATTTATGAAATTAAGGAAAGAAGAGTTATTCCAAACTGGCGTGATTTTAAAAGGACTCTACAAATTGGTGAATTGAGTCAAACAAACAAATTTGGCAATCCAATCGAATTAAATATAAATCGATCAATAGAAGATTGGAAACAAGATAAAAATATTGGAATTGCCGCAGATTTAATTAATTCAGCTTTTGTCTCTGGTATCAATAACTTTGAAGTAAAGGAAGCTATAGGATTCATTAAATCTGAACAGGAAAAAGCTTCCTCAAGTCTATTAGAATTGATTAAATTGATTGAGATAGATTCATCAAATCCATCTATTTTATCTAAAAACTCTCTTTTGGAAATTGATGTTGATACTGTTACAGACTTTCAAGCTTTTATTAATAATAAGTCTTTTCATAAAGTAATTAATAAAACCAAAAATCGTTCAAAGAATGAGCTTAGGAACCCTGTAATATGGACTGATTTAGCTAGGTTGTATACAATGAGAGGGCATGAACATCAAGCCGAAAAAGCTATTCTTACTGCCTTACAATTAGCTCCTAATAATAGATTTGTTCTTAGATCGGCAACAAGGTTTTTTATCCATAACGAAAAATTTGATAAAGCGCTTTACTATCTGAGAAAAGCTGATTGTTTAAAAGAAGATCCTTGGCTAATTTCTGCGCACATTGCAACATCCTCAATAATGGGAAGATTTTCTCCTTTTATTAAAGATGGAAAAAGGATTTTAGAGTCTGGGAATTTCTCTGATTATGAGATTACTGAATTATCTAGTTCTCTTGGGACACTTGAATTTAAAGATGGTTCTTTTAAGAAGGCAAAAGAACTTTTTGAAAAGTCAATGAGAATGCCCAATGATAATAGTTTAGCGCAGCTTGAATGGGTCTCTAAAGATGAGCAAAGACTTCAAATTAATCCATTCCAGTTTGATAAAGTAATTAATCCCTTTGAGGCTAGGGCTTTAGAATTATATGAAAGAGGAGATTGGAATGGAGCTTTCTATAATTCTATAAAATGGTTTTTAGATATGCCTTTTTCAAAACGGCCAGCATTGATGGGGTCTTACATTGCGGGTTCACTACTTAAAGATAAGAAGGCTGCAATAATTTTTTGTCAAGTTGGACTTCAAGCTAACCCTTGTGATCCTACATTGTTAAACAATATGGTTTATAATTTAGCAACATCTAACAATGACCAATTACTTGATAATTATGTTAATCAAATGATGGATGTGGACATGAAAGATCTTCCAAACGAAAGTAAAATAACTTTCCAGGCAACCCTTGGTCTTGTTGCACTTAGAAAAGGCGATATTGAAACTGGAATGAATTTGTATAAACTTGCTATTCAGAATGCGACTAATATAAAAAATGATTATTTAAAAAATCTAGCTTTAGCAAATTTTGCAATGGAACTTATTAATTTAAATTCTATTGAGCAAGATCTTTATATTGATCTTGTAAGGAATATGAAGATATCTGAAAAACATAAGGATTTGGAACTTTTTAGAAGTGAAATATTGGAAAAATTAAAAAATAAGTCAAGATTCATTTAACCTCATTTATTTTGTGATTAAATTTTCTTTAATTAGTTTCTATTTATTTATAATTCTTAAGTTCCTTAATTTTAATTAATTATTTTTAAAATAGGTACTTTTGTTCTTCGCCTATTTTTGCTCGGTTGAATCTGATTTGAATTTCCCAACCTGAATTGCAAAGTCGGTCACTCTTTTCTGTGGGATTTTGACAATTGCATTTATCTAAATTGGTTCATGGCCAATTACACTTTTCGATTTTTAAAAATGAAGTAGATGATCTTGAATTCCGGAATAAGTTAGCCCTTTATCCTCGGGGTGGCCAAGAGCTTCCGGCATAAAGCTCTCGCGCAATTCTTAGCTGGTTTATTCCTTTTCCTCTTGGTCTTGCTCGGAACAGGGCAGAGGTCATTCCATAATTCATGTTTCACTAAAACTCAAAAAAATTATGGAAGCTTTAACTCAATCATTCCACTTTAACGAAGTCGCAGAAATCACACTGGCGTATCGACCAAAAATCAAAGCAAGTCAACGTCCAAAAGTCACTTGCTCCAGGCAAGTTTATGATGTTCTCTTGAAATTCTGGAATTCCGATGCACTGGAATACATCGAGCAGTTTCAAGTGATGCTGCTGAGCAGAGGAAACCGTGTATTGGGTATCTGCACCATCAGTACTGGTGGAACAGCTGGAACTGTGGTGGATCCTAAAGTGGTCTTTGCTGCCGGATTGAAAGCGAATGCATCCTCCCTAATTCTTAGTCATAATCATCCCAGTGGAAATCTTCAACCATCCGAACAGGATAGAAGACTAACCCGAAGACTGGTAGAAATCGGTCGTGCTTTAGATCTACCCATTGTTGATCATGTTATCCTAGGTTCAGAAGGATACTTTTCCTTTGCAGATGAAGGGGAGCTTTAGGCTTCCTTTTACTTTTCTACCTACTTCATGGTGTGAATTTGGTAGCATAGCGAGAATTCCCAGTCATTTATTGTCAGTTTCCAACTTAAATGTGGTTGTGGTACCTGCTCAAACTAGAGGATTGCTTAATTTGATACCAGAAACAGCATGAAGCCCCATTTCGTACAAAACGAAAATACACGAAACTTAGTAGGGGAGTCAGATTCATGCAGATGTTGGCGTGCATGCGAATAAATACATTGAGACGATTGAAAAATATATTGATCCTTCTGACTGCTGTCAGTCTTTTAACGAGTTGCAGAACAGACAGTAAAACAAAAACGGCTGACCAAGAGGCCCAAGAAAACTTTGACAGACAATATGCGGAATCAATGGAAGATGCGCTGTTTGCCCTCGACTTAGACTCAGTAAAATCAAGTCATGGCAACAGATTTTTAGAACTCAGCTCAATCATAAATCGGCATGATCCAATCGGACTTCTGAAAATTGGAGCACCAGAAGACGAGTATGAACCAGAAGTAAAAACGATTATTGTTCAGTTAGATGAAGACATGAACGAACAACAAGTTCACGACTTGATTTATCTAGAATTTCTGAGATGGTTTGAAGATGAGTCAACAGCAGGTCCAAAAGAATCATATAAGGAACTCGCGACTGACATACACGCATGGATGAAAAAATAAGAAAGAACGAAACGCATACTTCGGTTATTGAAAATTTGAACTAACTGCTTAATAAATAATATTTTACAGTTAAATAACATTAGGTCTTGCGGTCAAAGTGGCGGTTTCAAAATTCCGCACTTGCCATAGCCAAGGCCTTTAGGCCATATAAAAAACGATGACAAGCCAAGAATTAGACATAGCATTAAAAGCATTGCGAGAAGTAAAGTTAAATTCAACTCAAGATTTGAGATATGGGTTTGATTTAAATTGGGAAGATTTTATTAAAGTAATGCAGTTTCTATCACCAAAGTCATTTGGAACAAGGATTCAAAATAGAATTATAGAAAAAAATAATTTCACAAAAGTGAATCCTTCTGATGATAACGGTGATTTTTCAATTTCAGGTAAATTTTTTGAATTCAAAACTTCAATTTTAACAACCTCAAATAAGCTCGCAAACTTCGTTGGAATAAGACCGTATCAGGAGAAAATTGATGGCTATATGCTGATTGTTATTGATACAAATTCAGCTCCATACAAAACTTTTCAGTTTCAACTTTCTAAAGGCCAGATGAAAGAAGAATTAGATTTAATGAAGGCTAATCCCTCTAATGGTACAAAACAATCAAATCAATTGAATAAAAACATTTCTTACAGGTTTTCAATTGATTTGATTTCTGACAATCTAAATTCAAGACGTTGGAATAAATATAAAATTGAATCTTTAAAACTATGATAAGAGATGGTCAAACAAATTTTGTATTCATAGCAGACACTCTTCCAACCAAATATCCTGAGTTTGCCAAAGAATTTGTATCCAAACTCGAACAGGCAAAAATTCCCTTCGGTATCCTTCCAAATACTAAAGATGTTTGGGCTGTTGATTACATGCCAATACAAGTATCAGTGAATAAGTTTATAAGATTCACCTACAAGCCTGATTATTTGATTACAACTAAAAAAATGTCAAGGACGATTTCAGATGTTGACTCTATTTGTCATGCAATTGGAATTCCAACTATCAAATCAGATATTATTTTGGATGGAGGAAATCTTTCTCGATGGAATAATAAGGTTTTGATGACTACTAAAGTTTTTACTGAAAACAAGAGTATTCCAGAACTTGATCTCATTGACCAACTAAAAAATCTTCTTGAAGTAAATGAACTATTCTTTGTGCCAGTTGAAAAAGATGACTGGCTTGGTCATATTGATGGAATGGCAAGGTTCATTGCTAACGATACGGTTTTGATTAATGATTTTAACAAAGAAAAACAGAATGACTACATTGATTTTTTGGGAGCATTACACAATTCAGGTCTAAAGTGGAAGACTTTTCCTTTTAATCCATATGACAATGAGGATTTTGATGATGCGGCAGGACTTTACCTAAATTATCTTGAATTAGAAAATCATTTAGTTTTACCAATTTTTGGAAAGGAAACTGACAAGGAAGCAATAGAAAAATCAAAAAGAATTTTTCCAAATAAGCAATTAATTCCACTCATGAGCAGTGAACCAGCTAAACATACGGGAATCATAAATTGCTTGACCTGGAATATAAAGAGAGGTTGAGAATTTTTGTCTCATATCCCATAATACTCCGCAACCGCCTTCAAAATCATATCCCTCATTGATAATTTTGTTTCTCGGCCGATTTCATACTTGAGCTTGTCAAACATGGCTGTAGGAATCCGGAGGGAATAGATTTTCACATCTTCGGTGTCGAATTCTTTGCTTGATACTTTTTCTTTTTGCTGTATTTCTGGTTCAGAATTGATCAGCACTCCGATTCCTCGCTGTTTTGTTCCTAGGTTTTTATTGCCCTTGCTCGGGTCGTTTAGCTTCTTAGCCATGTGTTGTTCAGTTTAATCTGTTTAGAATTTCCTCGACCAGCATTTCATAGTCCTTCGCCCCATTAGACTCAGGTGCATAGTCGAAAATGGTTTGTCCTTGAAGTTGGGCTTCAGCCAAGGCAACATTGATTCGGATTTTGGTGTCGAACACCTTTTCTTGGAGATCCTCGGTGAGTTTCTCCACAATGGTTTTAGTCAGGATTCGGTTTGGGTTGATTTGGGTAATGAACACTCCTCCGATTTCCAATTTGTCATTTAGGTTGTCCCGAACTTCATTAACTATACCTAAGAGCCGGTCCACTCCTTTATATGCAAAATACTCCCCTTGAAGAGGAAGTAAAATGGTGTCACTAGCGACCATAGCATTGACGGTCAACAACCCAACAGAGGGAGGACAGTCAATGATGATGTAGTCGTATTCTGAGCGGATAGGCTTTAGCAGTTTATGGAGAATCTGTTCCCTACCAATTTTGGATACGATCTCCATTTCAGCGCCCAATAAATCGATCGATGAAGGAACCAAGTCCAGATTTTCGGAGACATTAAGGATCGGCAACTTTTTATTCTCCCGGATGGAATCATAAACAGTTAATTCCGGGTCACCCTTTCCCAATCCCTCAGTCAGATTTGCTTGGGAGTCGATATCCAATAACAAAACCTTTAGACCTTTTTTGGCAAGCCCAGCACCGATGTTGATGGAGGAGGTGGTTTTACCCGTTCCTCCCTTGTGATTCATGATGGAAATAGTCTTCATAATTCAGTTGGTTTAACTAAAGATATGAAAATGTGTTTCCATAAAAAAGTATTTATATAAAAATGTATTTACTTTTGATTGATTCTGGATTCCAAGTTCTCGATGATCAGGTTCTTGGATCTGACTAATTCGCTGTAGGAGCTGTTTTCGGCAGAGAGTCTTTTTACCTCATTTTGAAGTCTTTCAATTTCGGATTGGAGCCGCTCAAAGAAGTGTTGCTCGCTGCCCAGTTTGTCCGAATCCATATCACGGTCCTCGATGGTGACTGTAAACATCTCACCTTCCCCAGTCTCCATCCACCGGAGATTGATGTTGTGTTCTCTTTTGAGAAGGATCTTGATTTTTCCTGAAACGCTGTTCTTGCCTCGTTCAATGTCAGAATATCCTGCTTGAGTCAATCCCAAGGAAGCTCCGAAATCTTCTTGGGTTTCTTTTAAGAATTTCCTGATGATTTTTAGGCGTTGATTTTCAGTCATATCTGAAAGATTCGGATTTTAAAACGATAGATTTTTTCCAAAATATAGCAAAACCATATATTTTTATAAATGGATATATTCAAAGGAATTATCCTTGGGCCTTGTCGGATTGCTCAATCCAGCTGTTCTGCTCGGGCTTTTCATTCTTTGATTTCTTGAACTCAGGGCTACCATCAGCAAACAGAGTCTGAGGAATAGGAAGTTGTCTATTTTCCCTTTTGCTGATCTATTTCAGATCACTCATGACAAATATATACTTACAAATGTATTTTGAAAGGTGATTATTGGTTTTCTATATATCTACATATCTGTATATCTATATATATAGCAATACCGATATAGGGATATTTCGATATCCTTTTTCTATTGATGTGAGGTTTGTTCCGATTTTAAATAGTGCTCAACATTTAATCTTAAGCCAAAAATTTTGGCACCTTTTCCTGATAGTGGGGAAGTGATGGCCTTGAGGGATGTCGAAGAATTGATCTTGCTTTTTTTAGCATCTGAAGATGAATAAAAGTGTTGAGGAACCTTTTGCGTGTTCCTTGCAAGTTGTGTATTTGTGACACAAATTCTGCCGAATTTTTCTCCCAAACACGCACTTGCCATTCCGGTGATTCTTATCAGAATCATCCAAAATGGAGGGATTTAACCTCGCAACTCGGTAAAATTTAAAATGACTGAACCATGAGAAAATTCATTGAACAGGATCGAGAAAAAATCATTAACATCTTAGTAAATTCTTTTGAAGGCAATAAATCCGTGGATTTTGTCGTGGGCAAATCAGAAGATGGAAGGAGAATTCTGATGGAGTACAGTTTGGCAAACTGTCTTGAAAACGGGGAAGTTTATATATCCGAAAGCGGAAAATCCTGCGTCTTGATCAAGTATTCGGATCAAAAGACAAAGCCTCTTAGTCTATGGATTTGGGATTTGAAACTTGCGCTCAAGGGAATTGGAATTTCAAGAATTTCAAAGGTCCTCAAACGGGAATCCAGCATAGAAGCTGTCCAGCCCAAAGAGCCATTTCTCTATGTTTGGTTTATTGGTGTTGAGCCAGAAAACCAAGGTAAAGGGGAGGGCTCTAAACTCCTCAAGTCAGTTCTTGACTTGGCTGAAGAGAAGAAACTCCCGGTTTGTTTGGAGACTTCCACAGAAAGTAATTTTAAATGGTATGAGAATTTTGGGTTCTCAGTTTATGCATCTTCCGTTCAATTTGGCTTCCCGTTTTACTTCTACAGAAAGGATTAATTATGACAGTGTTTGGAACTGACATGCATTTGGCGACATTCATTTTTGTCGTTTGTGAGGTGCTATTTTTTGTTTCTCAGCTGGTTTTGTATCTCCAAAATCCCGCTGAAAAGAATCGTCAATACTATTTGATTCTCCTGGGTCTTTTGATCATTTACAATATTGCCGGAGGCTTGTTTCCTGATCCCGAGCTTTCGATTGATATCAATTTGCAGATCAATCTTGCCTATGGGACCGGATTTGTGATGGGGGCATATTTCCCCTACTATTTTTATAGGGTTTTTGAGCTGGATGATTTGAGATGGAATGCGCGAATTGGCGTTTGGATATTCTTGATAGCGCCATTCCTGCTTTTCTTTTGTATTGGTCTTCCATTACTGGATGATCTTCCGGCCACCATTTGGTATGGATTAGCAATTCCATTGGTTTATGCGATTTATCTAATCGTGATCATTTTTCTGAGTATCAGAAAGAAATTTGAAGGGTCACAAAATTCATTGGAAGCAATTCTGACTTATTCGGCAGCGGTGCCATGGGTATTACTGCCGGTTTTTAGCTATGTCGATGCTTCCCAATTTGTGGAAGTGATTTGCACAAATGTTGGCTTCATCATTATTACCTTTTTGTTTATCCGAAAGATGATCTTCGAAAACAGAAAGGTCTTCGCAAAACTCAATGATTCCGACCTGAGACTACCGGTTGATCCCAGTGAATTTTTTGGGCAAAGATGCGCTGAATTTGGTTTGACCAAGAGAGAGTGCGAAGTGGCTGAGAAGGTTGCCCAAGGCCTTACCAGCAAAGAAATAGCCCAGGTACTTTTTATTTCAGAAAGAACAGTCAACAAACACCTTCAGGCGATTTTTAAAAAGGCAGACAGCAAAAACCGAGTTGAGCTGATCAACGCCCTGAATTCCTACTCATAATCCTGATTTTCCAGTATTTATCCATTGCCTAAGTATATCTGCGTATAGGGATTTCTCTATACGCAGATATGCCCATTTTTCGCATTTACGCAGTTTTAGGTATTTTTTTTCGCCTGAGAAATCCGATCCTTTACCCCCATCAACATGTAGCCATGATGGAGAAAAGAGAAAATCTCTCTTGGGTATCGGTCCGATTAAAGCCGGATGTTTTTGCCCGATTGAAGGAGGAAAGTAGATCCCTTGGAGTGTCCTTGAGCCACTTGATCAGAATGAAGCTTAGCTCTGACACGATCAAGATCATTGACATCAAGGGAATCCTAAATGCAATCGATAAGGTGGTTGCCGAACAGGCCAGGGTGAACAATAATATCAACCAGCTAGCCAAGCATTCCAATACCTATCGAGACAAAATTTCCCCTGAGATTTTTCTGAATCACACCATTCAGATGGCCAAGCATCTTGAGCATCGGGATTTCATGAACAAGTTTTTGAAACAGATTTATCAGGCAATCAAATGAGAGTTAAAATCCTTTCCAGCGCGAGTTCATTCAATGGGGTAATCTACAACACGAACAAAACCCAAAATGAAAAGGGGGAGCTGACCAGGCTCCGGAATTTTGGGTATTTGCAGGATACCAAGGATGTGGGCCCGAATGAGGTGAAAAATTACCTGATAGCTCATTCGAACAGAAATACACTGGTCAAGGATAAGCAGTTTCATGCCATGATCAGCTGCAAGGGCAGGGAGTATTCCAAAGAAGAGCTGACGGATATAGCCCATGAGTGGATTGATAAAATGGGCTATGGAGCCAATCCCTTTTTGATCGTTTTTCACAAGGACACGGCAAATAATCACGTCCATATTGTGTCATCGAGGATTGACCGGCAAGGCAAAAAGATCAGTGATACTTTTGAGAAGCTAAGGGCACAAGAAGCAATCAATGAGATCATGAGACTCAATCCCAAGCATGAAGCAGTGAAGGCTGCGGATAGCTTGATGGAGTTTCGCTTTAGTACCAATGCTCAGGGATTCCTGTTCCTGGAAAATTTGGGATTCAAAGTGAGGGAAAAGGGCGAGCAGATCGAATTGATCAAATATGGTTCAGTGCAAGTTCAGATTCCTGTTTCAGAATTCAACCAAAAGATAGAGTCCTATCAGTTGAATAAGGATCGTGCCAAACAGGTGAAGGCGATTTTGGATCGGTATTCAAAGGTTTACCAGACCTTTCCCACTTGTCTTTTTGAACCTAAACCCGGCGGCAAAAAAGGAAACCAAACCGGGTATCGCTCGAATTTAGGCGATTTTATCCGGGACAAATTTGGGCTTCAGCTCGTTTTCCATGGCAAAGATGGAAAAAGGCCCTATGGTTATTCCCTGATTGATCATGCCAACAAGATCATTTTTAAGGGAAGTGAAGTATTTCCTATTCAGCGATTTTTTGAGCAGGAAGGTGAACGTAAAACCTATCAATTTCAGAAACCAAGCAAGGATAAACCGATCGATTTGATCGAGGCAAAAGTAAAGCTCCAATCTGCCCTCAATGATTTCTCGACCGTTCGACAAGGCTTGGAGCACCACTCCTTGAAGCTGGAGAATAGAGATGGGAATTCTTACCTGAAGACAGCCCAAGGAGATATCGCCACCAGCGACATTCTTTCTGCCGAGCAGCAGCTGGCATTACGGCAATACTTCCAAGATGGCGAAGCTCATCGAGAGGTACAGAGCCAAGGGATTTTTGACTTGGCTCCGGTAATCAACATCGCCGATGACATCGATGATGAAGCGGTACATGGAAGAAAAAGAAGCAAAAAGCGCAAGGGAGACAATGAAATCACCAGATAAAGAATTTACCATGATCATTCTATTCGCAAACCAAAAAGGCGGAGTAGGAAAAAGTACCCTCGCGGTGCTGTTTTCTAATTTTGCTGTCCAAAAAAGGAAAAGAAAGGTGAAAGTCTTTGATATGGACTTTCAGCAGTCGCTTTACAACAAGTATCTCAATTCGGACCTCTTGGAAAATGAGAAGTTGTATGAAGTTGAGCTATCGAATATTCCGGGATTCAAGTCTATCCGAAAAAAAGCCGATCAAGATCCCAAAATTCTCACCGTCATTGACCTTGCCGGGAGAATGGATGACGACAACCTCGTGCCGGTACTCAAGGAATCTGAATTGATCATCTGCCCTTTTTGCTACGATGAGTACAGCGTCACCAGCACCTTTGAGTTTTGCTACGTGGTTAAAAAGGTGAATCCTGAGGCCAGGATCATCCTGATCCCCAACAGAGTCAAAACCTCGGTCAAGTACGAAACTTTGGAGAGCGTCAACCAGGCACTTGGCCAATTTGGTGAGTTGACCTCCCCGGTATCGGATCGGATAGACTTCCAAAGACTGACTACCTCTTACACTCCGGAATCCCTCGTGCCTATCCTGGATCCCATTTTCAACAAATTATTTGATGACCATATAGAAGCAGATCAGCCATGGGAAACGGAGACTATATAAGCAAGCTAGTGAATGGGGTTCGGGAAGGAATGGTGCTATCAGAAAAAGAAGAAAAAGAAGCATTTGTTCCTCAAGAAAAAACAGAAACCAATACTGTAAAAATTGATGTCGATGTGCTTTTGGAAAGCATAAGAGATTTTGAAATCAAGGGTAATTCCAAGAGGCTGATTCGCATAGATGCAAGGAATGAGAACATTCTCAAACATTTAAATTTCTTGTTCGGCATTAGTGTGACCTCCTTTGTGAATTTTTTGTGCTGGGATTTTTTGAAGAGTCATCCAGAACTGGTCAAAGAAATCAAACAATCTTTAAAACAACTAAAGCTATGAGCTGGACAGACTTCTTTCTATACCTATCCCTTTTCTATGTGGTGTACTATGCGGTAAATGTCGTCATCGATGTTTTGCGCAAGCCACAGGTTTCAAAAGTGTCGGCAGGGAATGCCTACACATTCCAGACAGACCTCAATGAGTTTGACGAAAGTCCAACAGTGATTGAGGATAATGACCAGGTGCCTGATCCTGTGAAGCCCAAAACTGAATCGGCTTCCCAGACAGAAGTATGGGTCAACAACGAGGAAGATTCAGAGGATATCGAATTTGAAATCAACGATCCCAGTCCAGTCAAATCTACCGGAGGGGTGACCACGCTCAATTCCCTCTTTGTGCTCGCCAAGGAAGGCAGTATTGAAATGAAAAAGAAAGTCGTGTTTTCATGAAATCCAATCGATGGCAATTCTTAAGCATAATTCTTTCCCTCATCTTCCTTTTATCGGTCTTTGAAACTTACGGCCAATCCCCTCCGGGAGTCTCAAAATTTCAGGAAGTGGAGACCGATATGAAAAGTTTCTATGTGGCTCTTTCCCGACTCTCATTTGTCATTGGAGCAGTCACCGGATTGCTTGGAGGTCTTCGGGTTTACAACAACTGGCAAATGGGAAGACATCAGATCGATGTACAGGTAGTCAGTTGGTTTGGAGCCTGTCTATTCTTAGCCACGATGGGCTTTTTTCTCAGCGGGTTGTATGCTGTTCCACTCACTTGAAACCTATAAATAGCAAAATCAACTATCAATATTTTCTCACTTAAACTATTAAAACCATGTTCAACAGAACCAAAAAAATGATCTCAAGCGCATTGTTTGTGACGCTTGCAGCCTCAACCGCCAGAGCCCAAGGTGTTCAGGGAATCACTGCTGCCGAATCCTCTCTACTCGCATACGTCGATCCCGTGGCCAGTCTTTGCTTGGTGATTGGAGCGGTAGTAGGGCTGATCGGAGGGGTAAGAGTTTATATTAAATGGAATTCCGGTGATCAGGACATCAATAAAGAATTGATGGGATGGGGCGGCTCCTGCCTGTTTTTAGTCTTGGTCAGTGTGATCATCAAAGCGTTTTTCGGTGTCTGATGACTAAGCAATTTCCGATCTATAAGGGGCTTCAAAAGCCTCTTATTTATCGGGGCTTTCAGGGAAAATTCATCGGATGGGGAGTAGCTTCCTTAGTCATCGCAGTCGTCTCGGGAGGATTAATTGGAAGCTTAACCAGTATGGTTTTAGGTGGGGTGATTACCCTGTCCGTCATGACAACCGGACTTTTCATCACTTCTCAGCAGCAGAAAAAAGGCCTGCATAGCAAAACAAGGTACAAAGGGGTCTTTCAGATCGCTACATCCTTAAAATCGAAGTAAACATGTTTGGGAAAAAACGGAATGAATTTAAGCTTCCCTATCTGGGGATTGAAGATCAGATCCATGGTTTTCATTGTCTATTCAATCTGAAGGGTGACTTTGGTGTCATCCTTGGATTGGACAATCCTGTATTGCAATATTCAGCGGATTCTTCCAAATACGATTCCTTTCACCAGCTATACACCAACCTGATCAAAATATTGGGTGAAGGGCATTTGATCCAGAAACAGGACATTTTTTCAAGAAAAACCTACAGCGAAAAATTCTCAACAGAATACCTACAGCGAAAGTATGATGACCATTTCCAGGGGCGTCCCTATACTTCGCTGAAGACATTTTTGGTGATTACCAAACGGGCTAAAGGCAGATACAGCCAAAAGTCAATAATGGATTTTATCCAGACTTTGGGTAAGGTAACCGACCTTTTTGAACGTGCGGGAATCAAGACAGAAGCACTCTCAAAAATTGAGACTGACCGCTATGCGAAAAGGATTCTCAGTATGAATTTCCATGAGGAAAAGATTGTGCTGGACAACCTGCTTGCTGAAGAAAGCCAAGTGGAAAGCGGAGAAAGAGCTTTTCGGTCGATTACTTTGGTAGATACCGACAAGGTTGAACTTCCGGAAAAGGTAACTACCCATTCGGAGCGTAACGACAAGGATAGCCTTAAGGGGTTTCCGGTGGATAATATGGCCTTCCTTTTCGATGTCCCCAATTTCCAAACCCTAGTTTATAACCAGGTCATTGAAATCATTGAACAGAGATCCACACTGAACAAGTTGGAATTGAAGCGGAAGCGTCATTCAGGGATTCCCGATCCAGCCAACAACATCTGTTTGGAAGATATCGACAGGTTATTGGAAGACGTGGCCAGACACAATCAGCTTTTGGTCAATTGTCATTTCAATGTGGTTGTATCCGCTAAGAAGGAGCATATCCAAGGAGCTTGTAATTATGTAGAGTCCTCGCTTTTTCAACAAGGTATTGTGGCCAACAAGAATTCCTATAACCAACTGGAGCTTTTCAGGACACTGCTTCCCTGTAATACCGCTGAGTTGAAAGTTTACGATTACTTCCTGACCACCTCCGATGCTGCATTATGTTTTTTCTTAAAGGAGTCCCTGAATAAGGATGAGATAAGCGGTTTCCAGATCCGATTTACAGATCGACAAGGAATTCCTTTGAAGATTGATCCGGCTGATTTGCCGATGCAAACCAATCGGATCAACAATAGAAACAAGTTTGTATTGGGTCCTTCCGGTTCGGGGAAATCATTCTTTATGAATGCCCTGATCGAGCAGTACTGCATGTGGAATAAGCGGCCCAATCCGAAATGGCTGATGGATGTGGTCATTGTCGATACGGGACACTCGTATTCCGGCCTTTGCCAATACTACCAAGGGAAATACATCACATATACCGAGGAAAAGCCAATAACCACCAACCCTTTTTCCATTACCGAGGAAGAGTACAACATCGAGAAGAAAGACTATCTCCTGACTTTGATCTCCCTTTTGTGGAAGACAGCGGAAGGAACAGTCTCTCAGGTCGAAGCGGATGTAATTTCCAGTACGATTTCGGCCTACTATTCTTCTTTTTTCTCAGGGGAAAGTAAAATCGACCGGCTTTGCTTCAACAGCTTTTATGAATTCGCCCTGGAGAAAATCCCCGAAATCAAGGAGCGTGAAAGCATTGGATTTGAACTTGAAGAGTTCCGCTTTGTGCTGAAGAAGTTTTACAAAGGAGGTGAGTTTGAAAACCTGCTCAATGAGGAAGTTGACCAGTCCTTGTTTACCGAATCATTTGTGGTTTTCGAGATTGACAGCATCAAGGAGCACAAGGTGCTTTTCCCGATTGTCACACTCATTATCATGGATGTTTTCATCCACAAAATGAGGTTCCGAACTAAATACCGGAAAGCGCTTATCATCGAAGAGGCTTGGAAGGCAATCGCCTCCCGGCTCATGGCAGGCTATATTTTATACCTCTATAAGACCGTCCGAAAATTCTGGGGGGAAGCGATTGTGGTAACCCAAGAACTGGGAGATATCATCGGAAATGCGGTAGTCAAAGACAGTATCATCAATAATTCGGATACGATCTGTCTCTTGGATCAGACTAAGTTCAAAGACAATTATTCTCAAATCGCCTCCCTGCTTTCCATCAATGAAAATGAAAGGAAAAAGATTTTCACGATCAATCAGCTGGATAATCATGAGGGCAGGGGAAGATTCAAGGAAGTCTATATCCGAAGAGGATCTGCCGGTGAGGTGTATGGGGTGGAAGTTTCCTTGTACCAATACCTGACCTATACCACGGAAAAGCCCGAAAAATCAGCCATCGAAATCTATATCCAAGCTTTTGGAGGATACCAAATGGGACTCGATGCTTTTGTCGAGGATTTCAAAGCTTCTGAGCTTTCTCTCCATGAGTTTTTTGGGGAGGTCAACAAGCAAGGGGCCCCGGTGAGAGAAACACTAACTGCCACTTTTTAACTAAGACTACGATGAGAAGCTTGAACATACTGGTTTTTCTGATCCTCTCGGGATCTGCTTTTGGGCAGACTGTCTATGTAGATCCTGCAGTGGCGGGAGCAACGGCTGCACATTCTGCGGTCATCAATTCCCAGCTGAATGCTACAAATGAACGATTGACTTTGATTGAGCGAGGACAGCTGGCAATTACCGGAAACCTAACCATTGTCAACACGATGCAGGACAAAATCTATAAAGGACTTTCTGAGGTCAGTTCGATTTTGACCAATCTTTCCAATGTGCAGGAAATCGCAAGAATAGCCACCGGGATTTCAAGTGACCTGAGCCAGGTGATGGACTTGGCCGGAGAGAATCCAGCTTTACTCCTGTTTGCCGAACGGAATGCTACCCTGTTTCAGCAAAGGGCAACTTCCTTGGCTTTGGAGGTCAGTTCTTTTGTGTTGAAGGGAGGAGAAAATAACCTCATGGACGCAGGAGAACGGTCCAAGCTGATCAATCAGATTTTGACTGAGATGGTCATCCTGCGATCCTACTCTTATGGCATGTATCGGGCCATGTATTTCGCTCAGATGAAAGGATTTGTAAGGGCCTTAAATCCTTTTCAAGGTTACATCAACGTGGATATCCAGCTTGCGCAGGATATAGCCAAAAAAGCCAAAACCCTGCAACGATGAAATCTTTTTGGCTTTTATCCTTCGTTTTGTTGGCAACCCTTGGGATGAGTTTTGCCCAAACCAATGTGGCCCTTCTCCACCAGCTAGTTGAGGAATCCAAGTCCGAATACAACCTTCAAAAAGAGGCAAAGGGAAATCAGGGAAGGAACTCGGTCAACGAGGAGGTCAATAACAATTTGGTCAAGTCGGTAAAGGAGAAATACCGAGCTGTTCAAGACAGATTTGCCAAACTCTCGATAGTTATCGATGCTTTTGGAATAGGTGCAGCGGCTGAGCCCTTGGTCAACTCCATTATTGATAACCAACAGCAAATCGTTTTCTACTGTAGCCAAAATCCGGAATTGGTACTTTTTGCGGTAGAGTCTGAAAAGGTTTTTGTCGAAAGATCCTATTCACTTTTGAATTACCTCTTTGGCCTTTCGGCAAGTATCGGAGTGGTCAATCAGATGAAAGTTTCGGAAAGAAGAATCCTTTTCAAGCACATTCTGGACGAGCTGAGGGAGATAAACGGACTTTCCTACACCGTTTCCAAATCACTTCAACACTATCTCGAAAGGAAGCGAGGAGTCAATCCCTACCTACAATATGTAGCAACGGAAATGGCTTTGATAGAAGAAATCATTAAAAACGCCAAAACCCTAATCCGATGAAGAATCTCCTTTTTCTTTTGATATGTTTCGTGGCTGTTGAATCTTATGCCCAGACCGTTGTATTTGACAAAGATCATTTTTCGATAGTCAATGCCAATGCTGCTGTACGAAACGCCAGTGAAATAGGGTATCACCAAACCTTGGATATCATCAGGCAAAACACCGATGATATCATTCTTAATTCCTCCAGCCTGGCACTGGTTCAAACCATGATTGTCAACTCTCTGACCCAAATCAATGAGGGGTTCAAGGATGCAATTCAGGTAAGGATGATAGCGGAGACGGTCTTGGATATCAGTTCCATTTCCGCAGAGGCTTTCCAATTGGCTGGCGATAATCCCATACTTTTTCTTTTTGTGGAAGAGTACACGGTTCAGGCGAAAAACAGAAGTCTCAACCTGGCTGCGGAAGTTTCATCCCTTATTCTCAAAGAGGGTGATAATCTACTGATGAATTACAATGTCCGGGACGAGCTTCTTGATTCGGTACAGGAGGAATTACAGTTAATTCTTGCTTTGGTACTAGCTGCAAAAAACAGCATCTACTGGGCCAAGACCAATGGGATAATCCGATCCCTCAATCCTTACCAAGCCTATATCAATCGTGATTTAGGATTGATCAATGAAATCATCATCAAACAGGAAATCCTTACCCGATGAAGCCTACTCTCTTATTTTTGATCCTTTTTTCTGTTTGTATCCAAAGCCACGGACAGACTCCCATCCATGATAGAGCGATTGTCGCTCAGCAGGAACGGATCGTCTTTAAGCAATGGGATGAAGATAAATTCTATCCCGAACCCAATAGATTGCTCGGAATCCCAACCAATCCGATTTGGTATATCACCTGGGGCTTGCATCCCAATTACCCGGATCTGGACAGAAGGCCTTTATCTCCAAGGGGAGAACAGACCCAAAGGCTGGGATTGGCAGCAGCCATGCAGATTTCATCCAACTACTACAAGCAGCACTCAGATACGGTCAAGAATTTGGCAACAGCTGAGATGGCTCGGATTTCAGGTGCTTTTTCAGCAACAGATCCTCTTTATCAATTCTATTACAGGCGAGAGCTCAAGCCTTTGGAAAATTCTGAAGCCGCAGCATTTCAGGGCGTTCCTGCAGAAGTAATCCATTACATGAATGATCATGGGGCTTACCAATGGTATTTAAACAACATGGCTTCACTTTCAGAGCGATATGAGTTTGCCAAGAGCCTGGATATGGAAAGAGGGCAACGGATTCTGATGTATCACAGAATCATGCTTGAAATGAGAGATGTACTTAAAAAGTGGCAATACAAGCTGGATATGTCTTCCAATATGCTTGCCTTCCGAAAGTTGAACCAGCGGAAAATCAGCGGAGAGATCATCCTTTCAGATCCAAAAAGCGAGGAGGATAGAGCCAAGAAAATTGCTAATCAAACCCAAGTTCTGAAATGAAGAAGCTGATTACAGGACTATCTTTTTTCCTCGGGGTATCAATCTCCGGATTTGCACAATCGGCCAACCATGACCAGTACAAGGAGACCATAAGCTATTTGCAGGGAAACAGCATTTACGACAGGGGAGTGATGACCTTCTTTGAAGAAATGAGGGATTATGGATTCGCTCACTCCGACCCATTCATGAGAGATGCACAGACCTTGGCCTGTATTTTCATGCTGATTTTTTTTAGTCTGAAATGCTACGAAATGATGGCAGGGGACAAGAAGCTTGAAATTATGCCCCTCCTGAGGCCTTTTGCTTTGGTGATTCTTTTGATGTGGTGGCCAATTTTCTGCCAGATCATCGCTTTTCCTACCGATTTGATTGCAGCTAAAACAGAAGCGCTTTTTGGGACTCAAAACGATATCAATAATGGGTTGCGGCTTGACCGGGCGGCCTACATGATCGAGATGGCCGATCAGCTGGTGGAATATCAGGCAGTGACCGAGATGGCATCGGAACAGGCGCAAGAGTCCGATAAGGATTTGGGGACGGTGATTGTGGATGGGGTAAAAGGATTTTTTTCCGATCAGATTCTAGCTCCTATTGTCCAAATGCGAATTAGGATGCAAACCAGCCTTCAGCTACTTGCTACCCAAATCATCGAATTGGTGGCCATATGGATTCTGAGGGTTTGTGTCTATATCATTTTCATGTTGCAGATCATCTACTCGACGGTGTTGGTGATTCTCGGCCCCTTTTCAGTGGTGGTAAGTATTCTTCCTTCATTTCGGGATGCGTTCACGACTTGGATAGCAAGGTTCGTTTCCGTCAACCTCTATGTAGGAGTGGCCTATTTGATTCTCTACATCACCGGGAGACTCCAGCAATATGCCTTGGAGGTCGAGATTGACAAGTACGAGTACCTGCTTTCAACCGGTGGCGGGGCGGATAGACTTGAAAAAATGGCTTGGTTAGCATCCAATGGCTTTTTGAGTTTCGGGCTGGTGATTGTAGCATTTTTTGTCAGCGCCATTGCCATCACCACTGTGCCCTCGATTTCCACTTGGATCATTTCTACTTCAGGAATCTCCTCAGCAGCAACCACTGCAGGAAGGATGGGATCTTCCGCTTCAAAATCAATTTCAAGAGCTAAACTAATCTAACCATGATCATCCAAAATATTGAATCGAAAATCAGATTGGCAACTTTTCTTTCCTTGGGAAGCCTGATTACCTCAATCATTATCTGTGGTTTTGTTTCGGTTTCCGCCTATAAACAGGTAGCCAACGCAAGGCAGTCCATTTATATCCTGGACAACGATATCCCAATTTTGGCCAAGCAGGCCAATATGCAAATGAATAGGCCCGCTGAGTACAAAGCAGCCGTGGACTTATTCCATAGCCTTTTTTTCAACCTGACTCCAGACGATAAGCACATCGAATACCAAATGAGCCAGGCCATGTACTTCGTGGATGAGACAGGAGTCGGCCAATACAATAACCTGAAAGAAAAGGGCTACTTCAATTCCATCCTTTCTTCAAGCTCTGTGCTTTCCATTCAGACAGATTCGATTGTTCTGGATCAGAACAGGTTCCGGTATTACGGCAAGCAAAAGATAGATCGAAGAAGTGCCACGATCACCCGATCGATCATCACAGAAGGTGAATTGATCGATATCCCGAGAAGTGAAAATAACAGCCATGGGGTATTGATCACGAACTGGAAAACCATTGAAAATAAAGACCTGAGCAATGTTTCGAAAAACACCTTCTAAGGATCGGGATACTACACTATTCCAAGAGCTTAAAAATGAGCTTTATCCTCACCTGGCAGGAGTAAACGGCCATTTGAAGGTGTTGATGGATCGACATGCCAAAATCATTTTTTGTGGCATGCTCCTTTTTATCATAGCCTCTTTCATCCTGACCTTTTTTGTGCTGAAGCCTAACCCGGAGAATCAGGCTGAAAATTTCAAAAAAGAGCTAAAGGCCATCCCGGGAGAGCTGTCAGGCGAATTTTCAGCATTGCAGGATCTGACCCTAAGGGCTGCGAAAATGGCGGAGTTAAAGGCTGAAATTGAACGGATTATCGCTCAGGATTCCATTTCAACGACCGATTCAGCCTATCTGGAAAAAGCAATTGAGCAACTGCAATACTTTAACAATCACTCTCATGAAAATTGACTTCAAGCAACCCAAATACATCCTGCCGATTATCATGCTCCCGTTTTTGTGTTTGCTGTTTTACGGGTATAAATCCTTCAGTAAAGACGGTCCGGATGAGCCTGCTCTGGGGCTCAGTGGAATCCAATCCGAGATCGGCAAAGTATCGGAACAGATTCAGAAAAAGCCACTTGATTCCAAACTGGATGCTTCCAGAGAAACCTATAAAAGGGCTAATGATGGATACACGGCTATCAATGGCTTGGAACTCGAGGTTGAAGAATCTAACCAAATCAAAACGCTGTATAACGAGGAAGAAAAAAGGCTGCTGGACTCCATTGACAATGCTTTAAAAAGTTCAGGTCTATACTCGGGAAAACCCGATCCTGGCAATTCGATTCCTACGGTTACGACACAACCTTCCAGACAACAAAGCTTTTCAAAGGAAGATGAAGAATTGCTGAATGCCATCAATCAGCTGGAAGGGAAAAAGGCCCAAGTTCCCGCCAACAGATACGAAGATCCCATGGATCTATTCAAAGCGCAGATGGCGGTGATAGACTCCATCTCCAAAGCGAATGATCCAGCATATCAAGAGCTACAGCAAAAAGAAAAGGAAAACGAGCCAGTGGCAAATGAGACTGAAAACGAAGTTTATCGAGTCCAGAAGTCAGAGGGGGCAGCTACTTTATTCAATACCGTCACCAGAGAAAAAAAGGGAAAGTTCATCGAGGCCATCATTGATCAAGATATCAAGAGCGGTACCCTTGGAGCCAGATTGAGAATCCGACTTTTGGACGATATCCTGATCGGAAATGCCATTGTGGGCAGAGGAACTTACCTCTATGCCTTGATTTCCGGATATGAAGCTCAGCGAGTGAAGCTGACTATTTCTTCGGTCATGATCAATGATCGAATCTTTCCGATTAAGCTCTCCATTTATGATGTGGATGGGATGGAAGGCCTGTATGTTCCGGCAAGTGCCTTCCGGGAATTCTCCAAAGAACTCGGAGGAAATACCACCGGGGGAATGAATCTGACCATGCAGCCAAACTCAGACGAATTGAGCCAACTGTATATGTCTGCGCTCCAGAGGATGTTCACATCAACCTCCCAAGCAGTTTCCAAATCCATCAAAAAGAACAAGGCCAATATCAAGTATGGGACTTCAGTCTATCTCATCGATACTAACGAATTACAGGAAAACGGAAAAATGATCCAAAACCAAAACTGACCTACCATGAGACAAAAGATTATAACTCTTATCCTTTTGGCGATATCCATTTCGGGCTATGCCCAGCAGAATGGTACGCTGTTGAAAAGCCACCTTCCCAAGATCTATATTGACGAGGAAATCTCGCTTCACTTTCTTTCCCCCGAGCCCATCCAATACGTGGATATCTCGACCGACAATATGATCGGGGATATTCCATTGGAGAATGTATTTCGGGTGAAAGCAATACGCGACAGTGTTTCCAACCTCAATGGATACAATAAGTCTTTGGGAGTGGTTACCATTATCGGGCAGAAGTTTATCGCGCAATACGATTTATGGTATGCGCATGATGAGCGTCAGCTGAAGACTCAAATCGAAATTCTTCCTATCCATACCAGTCCACTGGAGGTCGGTAAAATCCCGATGAGCGACCAAGAGCTTCGGTATTTTTCAATAGAGGTATTCAAGGAGAAAAAGAAGGATAACATCACCAAAAACAGCCAGTATGGGGTTTCCGGTCAGGTGAATAGTATCTACACTGTGGACGATTACATCGTTTTGGACATCTCCTTTACCAACAAGACCAATCTCAAATTTGATCTTGACCAGTTGAGATTTAAGATCGAGGACAAAAGAATCACCAAAGCAACCAATATTCAATCCATTGAGATAGAGCCGGAATACCAGCTTTTCACTCCGGAAAGCTTTGAGAAGAAATACCGCAATATCTACGTTTTCAAAAAGTTCACCTTCCCTAATTCCAAGGTGTTCACCATCGAGCTTTCAGAATCCCAAATCAGCGGAAGGACGCTTTCCTTGGAGATCAAGTACGCGGACCTTTTGGCGGCAGATACACTGTAAAAATGATTTTTTCCCTCAAATGAGCCTTTTGCCATGAATGAGAAAAGAGAATTAAAAAGCCTTCACTCGACCTTTCAATTCATTGTTTATCTGATGGTGTTTCTGGACATTCTGATGTTTGTCTATGCCCCACAGTTGTTGGCCATGGATGGGGTGGGAAGGTTTCTTTTGCCTCTTTTTGAAAAGCTGCAAAATCTGAAGATTTACAGCAATGTACTACTTGGAAAAGTAGCCATTTTGATAGCGATTTGCCTTTCAGCAATCGGGACGGTTGCCAGAAAGAACCTGGATTTAAATCCAGGAAATCAGATCATTTTTCCTTTGGCCATCGGATTGATCCTATTTTTTGGTTCGACCTATCTCTACACGCTGGAAGATTCATTTTTGGTGATGGATCTCACATCCATTCAAGACCTCGGATATAGTCTGTGTTTATTCTTAGGAGCTGTTTTGATCCATACTTCATTGGACAATGTGTCGAAATTGATCAAATCGGGGCTCGGAAAGGATGAATGGAATATCGAAGGGGAATCCTTCATGCAAGACACCAAGAAAGTCGAAAATCCCTATTCCGTCAACATCCCGATGAAGTTCTATTTCAGGGGAAAAGTCCGAAAAGGATGGATCAACTTGGTCAATCCATTCAGAGGGACTTTTGTGATTGGAACCCCAGGTTCAGGGAAGTCATTTGGGGTGATCAATCCCTTTATTCGACAGATGATTGGAAAGGGATTTACCATGTGTCTCTATGATTTTAAGTTTCCTGACTTAGCTCAAATTGCCTACTTCCATTACCTGAAAGCGCAGGACAAAAAGAAAAACCCCAATTTCAAATTCCATGTGATCAATCTGGACGAGGTAGAATATTCCAGGAGGATCAATCCGATCAACAGAAGGTATTTGAAGACGGTGGCGAATGCTTCGGAAACCGCTGAAGCTATTTTTCAATCCCTTCAAAAATCCGATTCGTCCGGGGGAGCAGATAAGTTTTTTGAGCAATCCGCAATCAACTTTCTCTCCGCCTGTATCTTTTTTGTGTCTCGATACGAAGAAGGCAAATATTCCACATTCGCCCATGTGCTGGATTTTCTCAACAGGGACTATGAGGATATTTTTAACTGTCTGACCAAACATCCCGAACTCAGATCCATGGTGTCACCCTTTCGAAGTGCCTTTGAAAAGAAGGTTTACAAACAGCTAGAGGGACAAGTCGGTACTTTGAAGATTTTCCTTTCCAGACTGAATACCAAAGAAACAGCTTGGGTTTTCAGCGGAGATGATTTCGACCTCAAAATCTCGGATCCGAATAGCCCATCCATTCTGGTTCTTGCCAACAGTACCGAAACGCAGAGTATCACAGGTACTTGCTATTCGGTGATCATCAATCGGCTGACCCGATTGATCAATACCAAAGGTAATTTGCCAACTGCGTTGATAGCGGACGAAGCGCCGACTTTTTACATCCATAAAATCGAAAACCTGATTTCTACTGCCCGGAGCAATAAAGTAGCGGTTTTGCTCGGACTACAGGAACTGCCTCAATTAAATCAGCTTCAGGGAAAGGATACGGCTTCGACCATGACCTCGGTGATTGGAAATGTCCTTTGTGGCTCAGTTCGCCATAAGGATACGCTGTCCTGGTTGGAGATGATGTTTGGAAAGAGAAAGCAACTGGGGCAGAGTGTTTCTATTGATCGAGACAAAACTTCGATTTCGTATAGTGAGCGATATGATCCACTGATTCCTGCGGGAAAAATAGCGTCCATGCATACTGGGGAAATTGCGGGAATCATCGCTACGGAAGGGACTCAATTTGATGGGAAATACAAAACCTCAAATGTCCATTGCCGGGTCAATCTTGATATGGGAGAGATCAAGCAGGAAGAAAACTCGTATCGAAGTACTCCAAAATTCTATGATTTCAAGGGCAAGAAGGAAGAGATCCTGACCAAGCACTTTGAGAAAATTCACCGTCAGGTTACCGAGATTATTGAAAAGCACCGGGAAATGGCAATCCTAGATTAAGTCAATGAAATCATGCAAAGGAACCTTTCGATCATACTTCTTTTTGTCGTTCACCAAGCATTCCCTCAATTCAATTCCATTGGATTTCGGAAGGAATTGGCTTCGGTGAACGTGATCAAGTCTTCTGAATTCAAGCAAGAAGCGAAGAGAACTGAAAATCGTCCTTTGTCCCAACGAGAATTTTCCTTGGAAAAGGAGGGAAAGCTTGTGTTGGCTTCCCTTCCCCTAGAGGATTTTTCACTGACTTCAGCGTTTGGCTACCGATCCGATCCATTTTCCGGAGAAACAAAATTTCATCGGGGAATCGATTTGAAAACCAAGCGTTCAAAGGTTCTTTCCATGCTCCATGGAACTGTTGTGTCGGTGGGCAATGATCCGCTTTTGGGAATTTTTGTCAAAGTCCAACACGGCAACTATGAATCGATTTACGGCCACCTTTCTCAGTCTCTTGTAGCAAAAGGCGAGCGTGTCTTACCGGGTACAATAATGGGGATTTCCGGTAGTACAGGAAGAGCTACCGGAGATCATCTGCATCTGACCATCAAAAAGGGAAAGGAATATGTCAATCCAGTCTTATTCATTCAATTGATCTCAAGACTATCAACTAAAGAAGAGGCAATCACTTATTTATCAAAACCATAAAGCAAGCAACATGAAAAGCCAAAATGGATTACCGATGAAGGATCTGGAGATATTCGGAGTCGTAAAAGATGGGAAATTTACCATCCCAGAAAAGGAAGTTAACGCCCTGAAGAATGGCGGAATGACCGATATCGTGGAATTAGCCGATCTGAAAGGGAAGGACATTTACATCGATAAATTACCGGCAAGACTTTCCATAGTAAGGGGAGAAGATGGGAATACTGCCTTACGGATTGATCCTGTTTACAGGGAACCGAACTTACATCCCAATTTGAATGACGTTGAACGAAATCAGCTTGTCCGAAAAGAATTGGCCAACATCAAGAAAAGCTATGTGGATAAAGAAGGCAACATTCAGACCGAAATCATCGAGTACGATCAGCGAACTAAACAATTTCTCTCTTACAATCCCCGAGAGATCAAAGCTCCTCAAGAAGTCAACGGCCGAGAACTCAATCCTGAGCAAAAGAAGAAATACAAGGAAGGGGAAACGGTTCTCTTGGCAGATGGAACAGCATTTCAACTTTCGCTATCTGCACCAAAAGGCCTCAGATCAAATAAGTCAGGGTTAGTCCTTTCGGTTTTGATGGATGGAGGCTTATCCTACTTACTGATCACTGGTGTTCAGAAATTGCTCGGAAAGGAAAGCAAGGAGGATAAAGCGTATAGCGAAGGATACCTTCAAGCTATCAAGGAGGTTCAAAAGCAAGTAGAGCGAAGGATTTCCCGAAATCCAAATGACAGGGATGCAATCCGTGATTTGAACAATATCAAGGAGGAATATTCCAAAATTTCGGCAGATTCCTCACTCCCAAAAGCCCTTAGGGAAGACTTTGATATTAATGCAATCAAGCGGCTAAACAGCATCGATACGGAAGAAGGAAAGAACCCAAGAAAACGCTTCGAACAAGACAATGGCTTCGACAGAGACTTTTGATATTTTGAGCTATAAAGGGGTGGATAAGGCTATCCAAGGTCTGTTTTCAAGATTTGCCCAACAGGATGAAACGGGCCAGATTGTTTTTGACTTCTTTGATGAGCAAGGCAGGAAAGTAGATGGTGAAATCCTAAGCCTTTATCGGAATAAACAGGCTTCCAGAGGAATTTCTGTCCTTAATCTTTCGAAAGATTCCCGGTCAATTTTTGTCTCCGACTCTTATGCTTCCCTCATCTGCTTTGCCAATCAATTCAAAGCCAGAATCTCCTTTGATGAAGCTGGCATCTTGATCATCGGGGCTGAGTTTGACATGAGTTTGCTGAACCAAACATTCAGGAAAGTCTCAAAAAAGGCCAAGATCAATACGGTTTTTAGCACCTCGATTTTGGGAAGGGTGATGGATTGTAAAGTTCAGGATCTAGTTTATGATCGGGACTGCAGGTATTATTTATCCGATGATTGTGTTCAGCTTAAAAACCAAAAGAGGAATAAAGTCTCGAAGGAATCGATTTTCAATTTTTCACTTCGAACCTACTGCATTTCGCAAGCGATCATTCAAACAGTCCGGACATTTAAGCCTAAGCAAAATGGAATTGAGTCCTTTTATCAGCTCAATCAAGTGCATTGGAAAAACCCCAATTAATATGGTTTTGCTATATTGAAACGCTTGTCACTCAAAATTATGGAGAATAATAATCTTGAATTCCTTAAAAAGAACCTGAAATTCCTTGGCTTTGGCACTTCTTTAAATGCTGCATTGGAAGCTAAGGTTTCTGAGCGACAAGAGTTCTTTAAAATCGGAGTTTCAGCCGATTTTAATGCCAGGCAAAAGGATGGTAGCCTGGGAAAGGACAAGGTTAATTATGAGCTGAATTTCTCGAGATCTTCGAAGCCCTACCATTATTTTTTGGATTGCGTAAAAGTCACCCTAAACGACCAGATCCAGAACACATTTTCGTATGGAAAGGGAAATGATGTGACGGCAAAGGAAGCCTATAATTTGCTCAGAGGAGCTTCTGTTTTGAAGAAGGCCATACTGACAGACAAGTTTACTTTGAGCTTTATTGACGATTCGGGAATAAGGGGGAAGGAGGTAATGGTTTCCAGTACAGAGGAAGCTTCAAAGTTCATCGCCGAGAATGTAAAGAATAAGATCAATGTCCACGGTTCATACGACCTCTATGCGAAAGGTTATCTGTTGAGATCCTATGATGGAGCAACCGGTAAGGACTTTTCCTCCATGCCTGAAGACAAAGTATATCTGTCCTATTCCTACTTTGATAGATCAACCAATCAGCACGAAGCGAGCCATAATCTGTATGACAACTCAAACTTGGCCTTGGATGCCAAGGAGGCAATTCTAAAAAATCCTAATCCAGAGCAGGAAATCAAAGGCTTCAAGATTCTGCATGAGTCCAAATCGCATACAATTTTTGAGTTTGATCGAGAAGGCAATGAAGTGTCGGTAGAAGCCCCAAAGCGAAATGAGAACATTTGGATTAAGCTGGATTTTGATCAAAAGACCGAGGATGGAAATTATGCCTTCAAGAAATTCTACCAAAACTATGGCTTCAACCTGGAATCTGAACTGAGTAGATTTCCAATCAAAGAGCTGGTAAATGCTCAGGAAAAGGAAATCCTTATTTCCGGCCTAGGCCGGGGAAATACCCAAATGGCCATTTTGGAAACCGGGCAGCCGGTTTTGATTGAGGGTGATCCTGAGTATAAGAAAATCCAGTTTTATGACATGGATTTCAAGAAAATGAACGTTTTACCTATTCAGACTCAGGAAATGGGTAGGTGAGGGGCCAAGTCTAAAATCCCTTGGCTTACTCATCAATCATCTTTTGCTTTTGTCAACTCTTAATCTTTAAACTAAACCATTTTATGCCATGAGAAATTTGAATCGCCTGTTAGTACTCGCTGTAGTTGTTTTATCTTTTAGCTGTTCCTCAGAGGAAGAGACTCCAAAACTTGTTGAAAAATCAGTGACCATCGAAGTTGAAATGGATGGGAATTACACTGCCTATTTGGTAACCTTTTCAGTTCACAGTATGCTGAGCGGCACCTCTACTTTTGTCGCTCCTGTGTTGGATCAGCCGACCGAACTCACCTGGACTCAAGTGATCGAACAAGGCAATACCTACACACTTTCTTTTGAGCCAGAAGTCCCAACCATTTCGGCCACTTCTTCAGCTCCGATTCATAGCTTAGGCTTTGTTTTTAATGCCGTTCACCTGGGAGGAGAAACCGATGATTCTTTCCAACCACTTTCAGCGACCGTCAATGTCTTGGCTGATGGGGAAGTCTATCGACAATTTGAATATGAGGCTTTACCTCCCGGAGAGGTTTCGGTACCGCTTGCTGAGGAGATTACCTTTCAATAGTTTGGTAAAGAATATGTCGGTCTATAAAAATTTAGGGTGCAACAACATTTCAATTATCTACGACTATCAATTTTGAAGACATTAGAGGTGTCCCATACACTCAATGCTTCTTTTTGTATTCTTCAACATTCCAAGTTATTCCCCAAATTGAAACATATTCCTGAAGTGGTTCGAGTCCAACCTCTGATCTCCTTTTATCAACATTGTCAGGGTCAATAAGAGGTAAAATATAGTACTCACCTGTTTCTTTATTTCGACCCACTTGACTCCCATAAATTTGCTTTCCCCCTTTTCTTAAAGCAACTCTATCTTCCAAAAGTGCCAAATCACCTACATTAGCATTTCCGATGTTAGCTGCTTCTCTCATCATTGGTAAATATTTTTCTTGAGTTTCAAGATCAGAGTGTTGAATCACTAAGAATAAGGTTGAATTACCTTGATTTCCTATTAAATCTTCTCCCAACCAACCACGTTCATCAAGTATTTTTTTGACCTTTATTAAGTTTATTGAATCCTTCTCATTGATTATTTTCCAATGTGCTTTCATTTCCTGAGACTCCCAGCCATATTTTTCTTCTATCCCTTTTATCTGTTGTCGGTATTTTTGATCCTCTAGATAGATTGTGTCAAGTATTTCAACTAATGATTTGTCTAGCCCGGCTTCGGCTTTATCTTTATTTGCTTTTACGATTTCAATAACCCTTGTCCATCGTTTATCACCGTGTAGTGAGTTCAAGTCAGTATCCTTTGTAATGTGTCCATAATTAGTGTAATTCCCGTTTTCCGCAATTTTCAACAATTGTACAAAAGCAGAATCAAGTTGATTTGCTAATGCCCAAGAGCAAGCAGCGTTGTATCGGTCATTTACCATTCCTTTGCCACCCAAAGCGACAAAAGCTTCTGAATATTTTTCTCCTGACTTTAAGTAGTCTTTGCTTTCATATAAGTTAGTTGCCGTTTTTATCAGTAAGGTGTATTTTTCTCTGTCTTGGCCGAAAATTTGGTTGTATGCAAGCAAAAATAGAATTGTAAATACTGTTAATTTCTTCAATGTTGATTGTCTTTAAATGGTCGATTGCTCTACTAAGTGTAGTCTTTACTTTTTTCTTTGAAGTTTAGCCAGAATTTGGGTGGGATTAAAAATTACGCCTGTATATGTTTGTCTCGCATTGGCATCTGATATCTAAGATATCAAAATATTCCAGAGGGTTTAAGTCGTTTTTTGTGCGGTGGTAACGCTCCGAAAGATTAGCAAGTCGCAAGGTGGTTTACCGCGAGACATGTACTGAAGGAAGCAAGACTGCAAGCCTTGGTTCCAACGAACAGGATCTGGATACAAAGGTGCTTTGCCTCCCGGAGAGATTTCTGTACCACTTGCTGAAGAAATTACCTTTCAATAATAGAATGAACCCCACATTTCAAACAATTGCCTAATTTTAGATTAGAAACTTATCACACCCCAATGAGTATCAAAAAAGTAGTAGAAAATGCCTTGAACCTTCTTGAAAAGGCTGATGATGGAATAGTCCTGATGGACATGTATAATGAAGTAGTACATCCAGCAGACGCAGCGTTCAAAGGTCAGATGGTATATCCCTATAATGCCAAATCATTTATAGAGGAGTCGTTTCGGCAGAACGGAATTGATCTAACCGATAAGGATTTGAGATTTATGTTGATCAAGCTTTTGCTATCCTTTGAGCAGATGGAAGCCAACAAGGTTAGAAAAGGAAAGGTGAATGAATTATTGAGGGAAAACGCCTTCCATGATTTTGGTAAACTGATGTAGGTTCAGCTTTCCAACAGAGTAGAAGGTTTCTGTCGTAGGCTGGTCTTGAATATTTGCTGGCCATCGACTTCCAAATCGAAGTTTTCCTTGTTGTCCCAACCGAGTAAACGATGCCCTATTCCGGTTTTATCCAATTGTATGCACAAAGGTCGGATGGCCTGTCAGTTTAAAAAAATTGGGGCTTCCAGCAGAATTTCCTAAAAACAGGGTTTCCTACGGACTGCCTCCCAGTTTTTAAATTCTAATTTTTTGGCACTTTCCCGGCCATCCTAATTGACCTGCATAAATTTTAACTAAAACCAAAATACTATGGCATTCTCAAAAAAGTACATCGGAAAAGGAAAGCAAGTCGAAAACATGGACATTGTGGAAGTAAGCCTGAATATGGCTGAGCTTCAAAACCACACCTTCGAATATGAAGGAGAAACCTTCGTCAAATTCAATGTCGCCAAGCTAAAAGAACCTGATCAGTACGGAAAAACCCACACGGTTTACGTTTCCGTCAAAGAACCGGATTCTGAAGAATCTTGAAAAAAGCCCGAAAGGGCTTTTTTTGTGTCAAACCGTTAACCATTTGGCTCATATAGGTATCCACTCATCTTTTCCTCTCTAGCAAGGTTCAGCCACTTTTTTTCGAGTGTCCAATATTTATCTCCGGGCTGGACATAAATCATATTTCTTATATCATTTTCATCGTTCCCGTCTGCCTTCATCCATGAAACCATCATTTTTCTCAAATAGGCTGACCCAATAGCTGTGTAAAATTCAAACTGCTCCCAAGGGATGGCGTCAACGGAGTATTCTCCGAATTCCCTTTCGTTTAATTTGTGAATAAACCACTTTTTAAAATCATGTAAATTCCGATTTCGATCTGAATATTTAATTAGGGCCCTTTTTACATCATTCTCGAGATTATTAAGGTCATTCAAGAAATTAGCCCATTCGCCAAAGTTTTTCCTTCTAATAGATGAAATTTCTTCAAGTTTTTCTTTAAAACTATTCGAGATCAAGCCTTCTTTTGGATGCTTTAGCAGGATTCTAATAAATGCAAAAGTCAAATTTGATTCTATATCGAATTCTCTTTCAAAATCCTTGTCAATTAGTGATTGAGCATGATCCCATGGGTAGTGTAAAATTATTTCTGGTTTAAGACTAAAAATCTTATTTATCGCAGCCTGAACCTCGGATAATTTGTTCAGATTATTAGGCGAAAATGCCAATTCCATTAAGGATAAATAAGTGCACACCAGCGTGTATTTGTTCGGGTCGGGAACTTGGAGATTATTTTTACTCAGCCCATACCAGATCATGGTATCACAGATTATTCTTGTCATTGAGGTGGTGGTTTTAGTATTTCAGATGGAATAAAATTAGCTTAATTCCTCCATCTCAGACTTTTACCGCCATTAAATGAACTAGAAATAGTTGACACTATTTGTCATTTCTTATGACTCAAATTGAATCTTGTTTTTTCAATATCTAACTTTTGATCAGAATAGAATTTGAAGTATTTCTTAATTGTTTTATCTCAAAAAATGAGATAATCCATTTATTTTTCTATTTTTAGTTTCAGTCTTTTTCGGGAATGAATAGAATCAAAGAAGTGCTTGAGGAAAAGGGGATTACCCAAACTTGGCTCGCGGAGCAGTTAGGTAAAAGCTACAATATGGTCAATGGCTATGTCCAAAATCGGCACCAACCACGATTGGAGGTGCTTTTTGAAATTGCCAGAATCTTGGGCGTGGACCCTAAAGAATTAATCCAATCTAAACACTAATAATTTTTAATGAATGAAAATAGTCAGTTTAACAATCGAAAATTTCAGGAGTTACAGGAACCCAACTACCATCACCTTTAATGATTTAACAGTTTTAATAGGTAAGAATGATATCGGGAAATCCTCGATTCTAGAAGCCTTAGATATTTTTTTCGACAATAGGAAAATGGAGTCTGATGATGTAAATATCATCGCTAGAGGAAATGGTGAGTCTGCAAAAATTTCAGTTGTTTTTTCTGGAATTCCGGCTGAATTGGATATTGACTCTGGGGGGAAAACGAACTTGCACGAAGAATACCTACTAGATGGTGATGGCAATCTCCAAATCAAGAAGGATTTTTCAAGTATTTCTAAGCCAAAAACATATATCCTTTGTAATCACCCTTCTAATGAAAATGCCAACGATCTTTTTTACCTAACAATCACACAATTACAAAAACGTGTAAAGGATCTAGGTGTTGAAGGTGATTTTAAGGCCAATACAAAAAATGAAATCCGAAAAGCTATTTGGAATTCTTTGGGAGACACCATTGAATTATTGACTGCTGAATTGGAAACAGGGAAGGATGGAGTGAAGGATATTTGGGAAAAACTGACTCCTCATTTACCATTGTATGCCTTATTTCAGGCCGATAGAAAGAATGATGAAAAAGACAAAGAGATTCAAGACCCTTTGAAAGTTGCAGCAGAGCAAGCTCTAAAAAAGCATCTTGTTAAACTTGATGAAATTAAAAAGGAGGTCGAAAAGGAAATTGAGGAAATAGCTAATCTCACCATAGAAAAGCTGAAGGAAATGAATGCTGAGGTTGCAGAGCAACTAAAACCGCATTTTGCTCCTGAATTGAAATGGGCAGATCTTTTCAAGCCAACACTTACAAGCGATGATATTCCAATGAATAAACGAGGAAGCGGTGTGCGGCGACTTTTGCTCATTAACTTTTTTAGAGCTGAAGCCGCTAGGAAACGAAAGGAAAAAGGTGTTCCAAATATTATTTACGCTATCGAAGAGCCTGAAACTTCACAACATCCAGACTGGCAGATCAAATTAATGGATGCTTTGAAAACGCTTGCCAATGAAGAAGCTGCACAGATTGTCACCACTACTCATAGTCCGGCACTTGCGGGATTGGTTGAAGTCGAGAATATTCGATTTATCTACAAAGAGATGGGCGAAAACATAATTGAAATAGGAACGGAAGAGAACGTCCAAAAAATTGCAAATACTCTTGGGGTATTGCCCAATATCCCTGACGAACTGGATAAATTAAAGGTAATCATCTGTTTGGAAGGTCCCACGGACATCGCCTTTATGTTTAACATCTGTGGTCATTTTGGTATTGATCTTAAAAATGACAAAAGAATTCTTACCATATGCATGGGAGGAGGCACCTTGTCTTATTGGGTGACGCACAACTATTTGAGTAAACTGAATCGACCTGAGATTCACATCTATGATAGTGATGTAAAAAAGTACAAGAAATTCATTGATATGGTCAATAAAAGAGGCAATAATAGCTGGGGAGTCCTGACAATGAAGCGGGAGATAGAAAACTATGTCCATCCAGATATAATCACTTCTCTATTGAAGCTTGAAAAAGCCTTGCATGATACATCCATTTCTGGCTGGCAATCCAGCTGGGATGTACTTGATGTGGAAGTGGAATTAGTCAAGCACAAGAGAAATAATATAAAAGGCTCAATCTCAGAGCATGGGGCTTCGAGAATGACTATTGACCTATTTAAAGACCTTAACGCCTTCGATGAGGTAAATAAATGGTTTGAAGAGATAAAGAATAGACTGAACTAAGCAATGCCTACACTACACTGGATAGGAAAGGAAAAAGTAATCAATCACCATATGGACGTGCCTTTTAAGGTGCTGGAACATAGCTATGGATTTGATAACGGAACACAAACCAGCACCGAAACGCAAAGTGGAAACAAGATAATCCATGGGGACAACTTGGAAGCCCTCAAGGCTCTACTTCCAGAGTATGAAGGCCAAATCAAGTGCATCTATATCGATCCTCCTTACAATACTGGAAATGAAGGGTGGGTTTATAATGACAATGTAAACGACCCTAAAATCAAAAAATGGCTTGAAAAGGTAGTTGGGAAAGAAGGGGAAGATCTCAGCCGACATGATAAATGGTTGTGTATGATGTACCCACGTCTTAAGCTATTGCATAAGCTACTGTCTGAAGATGGTGCTATTTTTATTTCTATTGATGATAATGAGCAGGCCAATTTAAAATTGATTTGTGACGAGATTTTTGGGACAGGAAATTTTTTAGTGAACGCTATTTGGGAAAAAAGTGATAGTCCTAAAATGGATTCCAAATACTTCTCAGTAAAGCATGACCATGTTTTAGTTTATGCTAAAAAGTTAGATTCATTTCATGTAAAAAAAATAGAAGCTAAACCTGAGGATTTAAAACATTATAATAAAACTGATTCTCAAGGTCGAAAATATTACTTAAAACCCCTCAGAGCTATGGGGGGACAAGGTGAAACGCGCGAGGCAAGACCCTCATTATATTATCCAATAATTGCCCCAGATGGTACTGAAGTATTTCCAACGCGGAAAGATGGTTCAGATGGAGCATGGAGATGGTCTCAAGAAAAACTCAAAAACGAATTCGATAGAATTGAATGGACAAAAAGCGGTAATAAATTCAATCCCAATTACAAAATATTTGCCCTAGAGAACTCTTTGAGACCGCCAGAGTCAATTTGGTATCATTCTGAAGTTGGAAGTAATAGAACTTCAAATTCTCAGTTATTCAATATTTTGAATAAGTCAAGTCACTTTAATACTCCAAAACCCTTTGAGCTAATTGAACGAGCATTGAAAATCGCTTCCGATAAAGATTCAATTATTCTCGACTCCTTTGCAGGCTCAGGCACTACAGCGCATGCCGTACTTAATCTGAACAAACAAGATGGCGGTAACCGGAAATTTATCTGCATAGAAATGGAAGACTATGCCGAGACGATTACTGCGGAGCGCGTGAAGCGGGTGATGAAAGGGTATGGTGAAGGCAAAAACGCTGTTGAAGGAACAGGAGGAAGTTTCGATTTCTACGAATTGGGTCAGCCACTATTTGATGAAGACGGAAATCTCAATGAATCTGTAGGGCTGCCAAAAATCCGCAACTATGTATGGTACACTGAAACTAAAATACCCTTGAAGGAAGGGAAGCATGAGGACAATACCCATTTTCTTGGGAAGCATAACGATACCTCCTACTACTTCTACTACGAATCAGAGGCCATCACTACACTGGATCATAGCTTCCTTGCAAGCATCAAGACCAAAGCTGAGCAATATGTGATCTACGCAGATAATTGTTTGCTTACCAAAGAGTTTATGGTGAAGCACCACATTATTTTTAAGAAGATACCTAGAGATATTACCAGATTTTAAGCATGAGCGACCACCAAAATAATTTCTTGCTCTACACCGCCCCTTCCGGGGAAGTACGAGTGCAGGTTTACCTTCAGGATGAAAGTGTTTGGTTGACACAAAAGGCAATGAGTTTGCTGTTTGACACCACCACCCAAAACATCACCATTCACCTCAAAAACATTTTTGAAAGTGGGGAATTGGACGAATTGGCAACTTGTAAAGAAATTTTACAAGTTCAGCAAGAAGGAGAGCGTCAGGTGTCTAGAAAACAGAAGTTCTACAACCTGGACGCAATTATCTCAGTCGGGTACCGCGTCAATTCATCCAAAGCGACCCAGTTCAGGATTTGGGCGACCCAAACCCTAAAAGAATATATCATCAAAGGGTTTGTGTTGGATGATGAGCGTTTGAAGCAAGGTACTACCGCTTTTGGTAAAGACTATTTTAAGGAGTTACTCCGAAGGGTTCGTTCCATCCGTGCCAGCGAACGGAGGATATATCAGCAGGTGACTGATATTTTCGCCGAATGCAGTATCGACTATGATCCTAAGTCGGAGATTACCAAGAATTTTTATGCAATGGTCCAGAACAAATTCCATTTTGCCATCACGGGTAAGACGGCTGCTGAAATTATTCATCTTTCGGCTGACGCCAAAAAAGAAAACATGGGCCTGACCACTTGGAAAAACAGCCCGGAGGGTCGAGTATTAAAGTCGGATGTGATCATTGCCAAGAATTACCTTCAGGAAAAAGAGATCCAACAATTGGAAAGAACCGTGACTGGATATTTCGACTACATCGAAGGGCTGATCGAGCGTGAAAATACCTTTACCATGGAAGGTTTGGCTGAAAGCGTCAATAAGTTTTTGACTTTTAATGAATATAGAGTCCTTTCCGGCAAAGGCCGAATTTCTAAACTACAGGCCGACAAAAAGGCGGTGAAGGAATATGATGAGTTTAACAAAACCCAAAAAATCATTTCTGACTTTGACAAAGAAGTTAAAAAATTGAAGAAGAAGTAATGGAACTGAAGCCTTATCAACAAGAAGTCATCAATGATTTGTCTCTATTCTTGGAGAGAGTGCAAGAAACCAAGGACACTGCCCAGGCATTTCATAATTTTTGGTCAGAACATCCAAAAACACCATTGATGCCTTTCCCAGGAACAGCCATTGAGCCTTACAAAAACAATGTGCCTCGGGTACCCCATATTTGTCTGAAAGTGCCAACCGCTGGAGGGAAGACTTTTATTGCCTGCAATGCCATCAAGACCATTTTTGATGCCTTTAACTATGACAAGCCAAAAGCTGTGGTGTGGCTTGTTCCCTCCATTACCATTCTGGAACAAACCATCAAAAATCTTAAAGATCCTTCTCACCCCTACCGGCAAAAAATCAATTCTCATTTTGGAAACAAAGTTGAGGTTTTTGATAAGTCCACCCTGCTCCAGGGTAGTGGATTCAATTCCATCTCGGTAAAGGAGCAGTTGAACATCATGGTCTTTAGCTTTGATAGTTTAAAGGCCAAGAACAAAGAAGACAGAAAGGTTTTTCAGGAAAATGGTAACCTCCAATCTTTTGAGAGCTTGCTGGATAAGAATGAGGAGATCACGCTGGGGGCGGTTATAAAATACCTTAATCCGGTGGTTGTTGTAGATGAAAGTCACAACGCAGAAAGTGATCTGAGTGTGGATATGCTGAGGGAAATCAATCCTTGCTTTATCCTGGACCTTACTGCCACACCCCGCAAAAACAGCAACATCATCAGCTTCATAGATGCACTGGATCTGAAAAAGGAGAATATGGTGAAACTTCCGGTGATTGTGTATAATCACCAGGATAAGACTGAAGTGATCAACTCTTCCTTGCAGCTACAAAGGCGACTTGAGAAACAGGCACTGGATGAAGAGAAAAACGGAGGGAAATACATTCGCCCGATTGTGCTTTTTCAAGCCCAACCCCGAAATGCTGACGATAACACAACTTTCGAAAAACTGAAGGAGAAGCTTATCGAATTGAAAATTCCAGAGGTGCAAATCAAAATCAAGACGGCCAATCTAAATGAATTGAAGAATATCGACTTGATGAGTCGAGACTGTGAAGTACGATTCATCATTACGGTAAATGCACTTAAAGAAGGGTGGGACTGTCCTTTTGCCTACATTCTGGCTTCTTTGGCAGACAAGAGTTCGGCGGTGGACGTGGAGCAGATTTTAGGTCGTGTTTTGAGGCAGCCCTACGTCATGAAGCACAAATTCCCCTTGCTTAATGTGAGTTATGTTTTGACCGCATCTTCCAGATTTTTAGAGACACTAGACAACATTGTAAAGGGGCTGAACAAGGCAGGATTTAGTGATAAAGATTATAAGTTGGCTGATTCCACTGCCGAAGAACCTGCTAGACCGGCAGATCCATTACAACAGCTTACTTTAATTCCAACTTCAGGTGTGACACAAAATCAGCCGGAATCAGACGAGGATATCACTTCAGATATTGATGTTTCAAGAATTTTCATTTCTGATGATTCTCCAGAAGTGGAATCGGTATCTGAAATTGAAAACACGGCGATTGAACAAAATGAAGCTTTTGAAAAAGCAGTCACTGAAATGGAATCCAGTGGTGTGCCAGTATTGCCAAACGAAATCCAAAAATTGGTGAAAAGATATACTATAAAAGAGGTTTTTAAAGATGAGGCTGAAAAAGTAAATCTCCCTCAGTTCTATCTCAAGGTGCCTTCCAACGATTTATTCAGCTCAGGCTTAGAAGAGCTTCCTTTAGAAAAAGAAAACTTATTGGAAGGCTTTGCTTTAAGTAAAGCCGATACCAACATCGCTTTTGACACCATCACTTCGGAGCTTTACAAGGTAGATTTGGACGAGACTAAAAAGGAACATACCCCTACTTTTGTTCGCTTAGATGGAATAGTCAAAGAAAGTGTCATGACCTATTTACTTGATCCAGCCAGAAAAGAAAGTAGGATTAAGAATTTTACAAGGAGGATCATGGATTTGATTGGGAACATGTATCCTATCGCTGACAAGGAAATAGAGAAATACATCAATCGGATCTTAGAGGACTTCACTGATGAGCAGTTTTCTGCTTTCGCAAACAACGAATACACCTATAAGGATAAGATAAAGCAAAAAATTACCGCGCTTTCTGAATCTTACGCTGAACAAAAATTCAAAGACTTTTTGGATACGGATAAGGTCTTCATCAAATCATCCTACTCGCTGCCCAAAAGCATATCTCCTGGCGATACGGCCAAGGATATCACCAAATCACTTTATGAGAAAGAAGGGAAGATGAATGGTTTTGAAGAGCAGGTAATCAATGAAATCGGAAACATGAGCAATATCGCATTTTGGTCACGCAATATTGACAGAAAAGGCTTCCGGATTAATGGCTTTATAAACCACTATCCTGATTTTATCATCCAAACGAAAAGCGGTAAGACTGTCCTATTGGAGACAAAGGGAGACCATTTGGATGCTGAACAAAAAATCCGATTAGGGGCATTTTGGGCAAATAAAGCTGGAAATAATTTCCGGTACTTTATGGTGTATGAAAGGCGTACGGTAGATGGGGCCTACAAGCTTGAGGACTTTCTAAAAATCATTAAGGATATATAGGCAAAGTCCCTAAAAGCCGAGTCCTAGACTTCGTGGACAAATTCCAATACCAGCGAATTTTCTAAGTATTGGTCGGACGGTTAAGTCGATGAAGGAGATTGATGGGGCGGGTAACGATTTGGTATAAAGTAGATATGAATAAATAGGGAAGCAATTATAAATAAATATGAAAAAGCTCATTTTCTTTTGGCTGTCATTTTCCTGTCTTTCAGCCCATGCCCAAGAAAGATTTTCAAACGTACAGTTTCAAGGCTCGAAGAAGCAGATTTTAGAAGCTTTTGAAAAAAATGTTTATGTCTCTGGGAAACTAACTTCAGGAGAAACAATAAAATCTACTTGCTCTGGAGGATCATGTTCTATAGTAATCGAATATAATGGTAAATCCATTGAACAACCCGTTGGGGATGATATTTCCCATTTAACAATTTACGAGTATGACTTTTCAGGTGATGGGGATTCTGAGATTGTTGTGGTGAACGATTTTATGGACACTTCTTTCCTTTTTGTATTTAGTTATTCAAAGGGGTTGATTCAGAAAACATTTCAATATGAATTATCATATTATAAAACGGAGATAAAGAAGGATTATATTATCTATTACCTGCCGAGTGGACCTGAAAACATTTGGCACTATTATCAAGGAGGTTTCTGGGAATTGAATCCAATGGAAATTGAGTGGTAGCCTTTCAAGGTAATTAAGGCCCAAAGTCCGATGCCTCGATTTCAAAAACATCATTCATTATTAAATAATTATCAAAGCCATTACCGAGATGGATAGTACGTTGAAGGAAATTGATGGAGTTAAAAATTTACCAATATGAATAGAAATCAAATTCAAAGAATTTTAAAGAAAAATGGCCTTCAAGGAGATTCTTTGGTTGATGTTTGGTACTCAGATCATTCGAAAGCAAGAGATCTTTTGGATAGAATAATTCCTGGATATGGCCAAAAAATCGAGAAGCAGATTAGATGGGAGACTGAACCCGGGATAAAGGCGCTAGAAATAATCAAATCAAAAATTAATATTCTTCAAAAAGAAACAGCTGCTCAAAATTCTGAAAGAGTTCGAAGTGGAGATTATCAAATAGAAAAAACTATAATCGATTTTAATCAAATTTTAATTGATGGAATTTCCATAAGTCAATTTATGTATACCAACATTCCTCATACCTACAGTACTGGAGGTTGGATGGATTTATTAGGTATACCATTGAAATGGATTCGATTGCAAAATTGCATAATACGGAATGCTCAACTTTCTTGTGGGATATTTGATAATTCTGAATTTTATAATGTCGAGTTTCTGAACTGTAATCTTAATGATTGCTCATTTAAAAACTGTAGAATTGGCTTCATTAGATTTGGAGATCAATCTGGCTCTTTCACAAATGCTGATTTGAATAATGCTTTTGTAAATGCTATAGATTTTTCATCTAAGATGTGGGGAGGGGCAAAAATTAATGAGATCTCGTATTTTGGTTTATTGAAAATCTCAATTTTCGGAGAAAATAGTTTTAGTAAATACAATAACTATACTTCATTTTCTGCCTGTAATGTGTCAGTAGATAGCGAGCAAGAACCATATAAGGAATTATCCGAATATGTTATATGGTTTCAAAATACAATTAGTAAATTTTCAAAAATCTCAAGTGAACCTAGAATTTTTCCTCGGGAATTACACAGAATGAAAAATGTTTTACTGGCATTTTCAACAAAAAATTGGAGTTCTATTTCTGCTATTTTCTTTTCTGCTGCATTGATAGTTTTAACTTTTTCTTTTTCATTTCTTTTTTTGAAAGAAAATTTCTTGAATATTTCTAGTTTTGGCGATTCAATTAATTTTAGTGTCCAAATTTTTACTGGTCTAGGTTATGCTGATATTAAGCCTGATCTAACAAAAGGTTCCTTAGGGAACACAATTGTTTCAATAGAAAATATAGTTGGATATATTTGGATTTCACTTACTCTTGTGGTTATCGGAAGGAAGATTTTAAAATAGAGAGCTATATTAATAAGAAAAATTAAGATTGGATTTGGGATTTAATTTGGGAATCTTGAAGAAATGAAACTCTTTTTGGAAATCAGTTTCATTTTTCTTTCATTCTTAATTGAATCCCCTCCATTTGAAAGTATTTCGTTAGTCCGATACCTAGACCAATCCCGCCTAGAACCCCTAAAAATGTAAGACCTTTATTTAGAATATTATCTTCTTCAAGATTCATTTTTTCCTGAATCATTATTATAAGGCTGATTGAGAAAACAAAAATTGATATTCCAAAAAGCCATTTTGTCCAGAAAATTAGTGGTTGTATTCTCGAATTGAATATATTGTTCTCAGCAAGAGTTTTTGATTCATCATCAATATATTTTTTAGTGGTATCATATTTTAGATTGACTTTTCTCCAAAGAAAAGAAAATATAAGCGTACATAGAAACGATATTAAATAGCCCATTTTGAGAATATTATTTAGTAATGTAATTTCGATTAGTGGTTTTTGACCTATTATTAAATTAATAATACCCCTTTATCTTTTAAAATGCAATTCCTTATTCTTCCTTTTGCTTACGATTTCGAGGATGAAATCAACTTTGGATTAAATTCTTTTCTATTTCTGAAAAAAGAAGAAAAGTTTCAAAGTACTCGGTAATCTCTGTGAAGGGAGGCATTTGCTTTTGAATTTTTTCAAGAATTGTGCCTGAAATCCACCGTATCATTCTATTGCTAAATCTACAATTATTTCCAAGAAGAGAATTTACATTGCTTAAAAGCAGTCTAGGATAGCTCAATTCCCCCCGTTTCGCCCACTCCTTTCGTTCCGATTCATTCGTGCCATTTTCCAAATGACAGCTCTTTTCTCTCCACTCTAGGAAAGGGCTTTCACTCCCCACGGCTACCGCTTCATTCCACTTACCCTTCTCCCGAGTCCCGGCAAGCCTGGGACTCGGGAAGGCCGTTTTGTGAAGCCGTAGCATGAGCCTCCTCCCCAAGTGCAAGCGATTAACCAATAAAGCCGTCAAGTTATCGGACAGATAACTGCGCACCATCAAAACAACTGACTGTCACACAAGAACCTGGGAAAAATTCTACTCAGAAAATAAAGTTTTTATCATAAAAGATATATGTTAGATCAGTCTAACTTATTACTTTTACCATTCTAATAATAAGAATGTGAAGAAGCTGATTCTGATACTACTAGGCTGTCTGGCCTTCGCCTGTGAAAATATCATTCCCGAGCCACCGGCAGTGGATGAAATTCTAGACGGCCCAATTGATGGGCTAAACTCAAGCGAGCAAGCCCGATTTCTGGCCGGGGATTTTGCCTTCAATGATGAGGTATTTTCCTCCGGAACAGGTCTGGGGCCTACATTTGTGGCTACTTCCTGTGGTAGTTGCCATGCTGGTGATGGAAAAGGCCATCCGTTTACTACACTGACACGCTTTGGTCAGACGGCTCCAAATACGCCTCCCAACCTGCTTATCGGAGGTCCTCAACTCCAAAATAGAGCTATACCAGGATACACACCGGAAATACTTCCGGAAGGAACACCATTTATGAAGCTAACCCCACCTGCCGTCACGGGCTTGGGTTTGCTGTCAGCCCTTACAGATGAGCAGATCCTGACTAATGCAGACCCTTATGATCTTGATGGAGACGGAATTTCCGGGGTGCCCAACTATGTAAATCCTCCCGCTTATTTTGTTCCTAAGTGGTTTCATCAAGATGCAAATGGGCGCTATATGGGGCGCTTTGGCAAAAAGGCAGCTACCATCGATCTGCTCCAGCAGACCGTATCAGCGTACAACCAGGACATGGGCATCACTTCTACATTTGAACCAGTTGACCCTTTTTCAGGATTGGAAGTGGATCAGGAAGTGAGCGACCAGACCGTCAGGGATGTGGTTTTTTACCTCCGTACACTAAAAGCACCTATCCAGCGCTCACAAAATGACCAACAAATAATTCAGGGTAAGACTTTGTTTTCCCAAATCCAATGTGGGGATTGCCACACCCCAGAATGGACCACCCCAACCTCTGATATTGTAGCTTTGTCCAATAAAACCTTTTTTCCCTATACAGACCTGTTGTTGCATGATATGGGGCCGGGATTGGATGACGGTGTAACCGAAGGCTCTGCTGAAACTTTCGAATGGCGGACACCTCCCCTTTGGGGTTTGGGTCTTTCTCCAAATTCCCAAGGAGGCAGCTACTTTCTCATGCACGATGGCCGGGCCAGCAGCATTGAGGAGGCAATTTTACTGCACGGAGGTGAGGCAAATAGCAGCCGTACCAAGTTTGAGTCGCTATCTGCCGAAGATAGAACTGCTTTGATCCGTTTTCTTGAATCCTTATAATCTTCCAAATCCATGAATAGAAATGAGTTTATCAAAACCTGTGGATGGGGGTGCTTTGGCATCATGACGGGAATTTCCGGCTTAACATCCTGTGCGGGCACCAGGTATTTTCAGGCTAGCCTTGAAGGGGATTATATGATTGTTCCGCTGGATGCATTCGTGAATTCGAAGGATGATCAATCCAGCTTCCGGCCAAGTGTGATAGCGCATCACGAATCACTTCAATATCCGATTGCGGTTTTCCGGCTGTCTGAAACAGAATACCAAGCCTTATGGATGCGGTGCACCCATCAAGGCACAGAACTTCAGGTTTTTGGCGACAGGCTCCAATGCCCGGCCCATGGTAGTGAATTCACCAATACCGGTATGGTGCAAAACGGCCCGGCAGACGACCCCTTGCGAACCTTTCCGGTTCGGATTGAAGCAAACACCTTGAAGATCGACTTGAAATGAAAAAATATTTATTCCTTCCAGTCTTCTTGTTTGCCTTGGTTGCAAATGCCCAGATTGACAGTACGCTGTTAAAAAGAGTACCAGTCGATACTTCATATACCAGAGCCATGAACATGGATGCAGTGTACAACCGTCCTTTTCTTCAGATAGGGAATTTACCGGCTTCCATTGGCGGGTACGTAGAGGCCGATTATCAATACATGGGCCAAGATGGGATCACTGAGGGCCACAGTTTTCGTATCCCCCGCTTTACGCTCTTTGTCGCCTCTTCGATTCACAGGAAAATCAAGTTCCTCTCTGAGATTGAGTTGGAGGAAGGTGGAAAACAAATATCCATCGAATTTGCTGCATTGGATTTAACTTTTCATCCACTACTAAACCTCCGAGGTGGAGTGGTAATGAATCCCATCGGGGCATTCAACCAAAATCATGACGGTCCAAAATGGGAATTTGTGGATCGGCCAATTGCCATGACAGAAATGCTGCCAGCCACCTGGAGCAATGTCGGATTTGGTCTGTATGGTAAATATTATTCAAAGGCCTGGGCTTTTGGGTATGAAGCTTACCTGACCAATGGCTTCGACAACAGTATCATCAGCAATAATCAAAACAAAACTTTCCTCCCGGCAGCAAAAGAAAATGCCCTGCGCTTTGAGGAAAGCAGTAATGGGCAACCCTTGTTTACGGGCAAAATAGCAGTCAGAAACAACAAGGTGGGAGAAATAGGACTTTCCTACATGGGGGGGATTTATAACCGATTTGAGGAAGATGGTCTCGTTTTGGATGCCAAAAGACGCCTGGACGTATTAGCGGTGGATTTCAATACTACCATTTCGGCAACAAAGACTTATTTGGTTGGCGAATGGGCCTGGGTACTGGTTGATGTACCGGAGACTTATAGTCAGCAATATGGTGAACGGCAAAAGGGAGGGTTCGTAGACATTGTACAACCTATCCTGAGAGGAAAACTGGCAGGTTTTGATAAAGCAGTGTTCAGTCTGGCCTGCCGACTGGAATATGTGGACTGGAACGTGGGAAGTTTCGAGGAAACCGGAGGAAATATTTCTGATGATTTGTGGGCAGTAGTTCCGGCAATCAGTTTCAGGCCGGTATCACAAACCGTCATCCGACTTAACTACCGGTACATGCAACAACAGGATATCTTGGGAAATCCACCGGCTAAAATCGGGGGAGTGCAATTTGGGTTATCAAGCTACTTTTAACTGCATTGTATTCCAAAGGGGTAATTTCAGTATTTAAGGCTTTGCTTAAATAAGTTCCACTCCATACCTTTGTTAAGCAAATGCTTAAATACAAAGTTATGAATACATGCATCCGTGTCTTTGCCGATAGCGACCAGATCAATAGGTGCAGGGAAGACTTGAAAAGCAAGGGGGAAGGTTTTTTAGAACTGGCAGATGTACTGAATCTTGCCGGTAATGCGGTTCGCCTCAAAATCCTGTACCTCCTGAATCAGGAAAATGAACTTTGTCCGTGCGACTTATCAGACATTTTGGGTATGACAGTTCCGGCCGTCTCCCAACATTTGAAAAAGCTGAAGGATGCAGGAGTCGTGACTACTAAAAAATCGGGGCAAACCATTTTTTATTCAGTAGAAGCGCAAAGTCAGCGAATCATTTCGTCAGTGCTCGATTTGTTTAACCTCCCAAATTCAATTGCTACGTTATGAAAAAATCCCTTTTAACCAGCGGCCTTATAGCCGCTTTAGTGAGTTCCCTTTGCTGTATCACCCCGGTGCTTGCTCTAGTGGCCGGTGCGAGCGGGATCGCGTCCACTTTCTCCTGGCTGGATCCAGCACGGCCTTTTTTTGTAAGTATCACCGTGATTGTGTTGGGATTTGCCTGGTACCAGAAGCTTAAAGCCAGGAAAGCAGAAGACATCGAATGTGCATGTGAAGATGATGAGAAACCAAGCTTTTGGCAGACAAAAAAGTTCTTATCAATAATCACGGTTTTTGCAGCCCTGATGTTAACATTTCCGCTCTATGCTCACATTTTCTACCCCAAAGCCGACAAGCAACTGGTCATCGTAGAGAAGTCCGATATACAGACCGTAAATTTTGAAATCAAAGGAATGACATGTCAGGGCTGTGCAACTCATGTCGAGCACGAAGTAAATAAGCTCGATGGTATACTAAGAGTAGCTGCTTCTTATGAATTGGGCAATGCCGTTGTAGAATTTGACAATACAAAAACAGGTATTCAGGAAATACAACAAGCCATCAACTCAACGGGATATTCCGTGACCAATAAAACAGAGAAATAAATGGAAATCATATTAGAATCAACCATCACCTGCCCTAATTGTGGCCATCAGAAGGAAGAAACCATGCCCACTGACGCCTGTCAGTATTTCTATGAATGTGAAAACTGCCACAAGGTGCTAAAACCAAAAGAAGGAGATTGTTGCGTGTATTGCAGTTATGGAACGGTCAAATGTCCGCCAATACAGGAAAATGGCGGTAGCTGTTGCTAAAATCTTGTTCGATTTGCAATACCCTTGCGTCCTATTATTGTGTTCCTTTGCAGGCAAATGAAATTCATTCTTTCCATATCGTTAGGTTTTCTGTTCCTGATCCAGGCATTGGGGCCTACTATGGATTTATGCTGTGAATTGCCAAAGCTTCCAGTACTTTTTGAACACTACGAGGAGCAGTCTGAACACGACGGAACTTCATTTCTGGAATTTCTTGATTTCCATTATGGAGACGGTCAAAATGAAGAAGACCACCACCATGATGACGAGCATGACAAGAACTTACCCTTCCATGACCAGCATCAGTGTTCCCATGGCTCCATTTTTATTACCCCTTTAATGGAAAAAGTGGAAATACCCACCCAATCCTTTTTCACACTTACTCAGACAGGTTTTTACAGCTTCTCACTCTGCTCTGAACACCCCGAATCCCCATTCCAGCCGCCCAAGGCCTGATTTTCCGGACATTTAAATTGAAGTAGTTATTACTTCCAAGCTGTTGCATGGAGGTGATCCTGCATTTTCAATTTACTCCCCCAGCTCAAAATTCAAGGGCTTTTTCTGCCCTGTCTATCCAAAAAATCAGATTCATAAATGCTAAAAAATGCTGGATAAAATCATTCAATTTTCAGTCAAAAACAAACTGATCATAGGCCTGCTCACGCTTGGTTTGATCATTTGGGGAGGCTACTCCCTTTCGAGACTTCCCATTGATGCCGTACCGGATATTACTAACAATCAGGTTCAGGTCATCACCTCCTCCCCATCTCTGGCAGCTGAGGAGGTAGAACGTTTAATTACATTCCCCATCGAAATTACCATGGCAACCATCCCGGAGTTGGAGGAGATTCGTTCCTTTTCCCGCTTTGGTTTGTCTGTGGTGACCATCGTGTTTAAAGAAGATGTGGATGTGTATTGGGCTCGTCAGCAGGTAAGTGAAAGGCTGACCGATGTACAAGCACAAATCCCTCCGGGTGTAGGTCAGCCGGGCATGGCTCCCATCACTACCGGACTCGGAGAAATCTATCAATATGTGGTGGGAACCGAGAAGGGTTATGAAGATCAATACGATGCCCGTGAACTTCGTACGATTCAGGACTGGATTGTCCGAAGGCAATTACTCGGTACTCCAGGGGTTGCGGATGTGAGCAGCTTTGGCGGTTACCTTAAACAATATGAAATCGCCATAGACCCGGATAGACTAAAGGCCATGAACGTTTCCATTGCCGATATTTTCCAGGCACTGGAAGAAAACAACGAGAATACCGGAGGGGCTTACATTGAAAAAAACCTCAGCGCCTATTTTATCCGAAGTGAAGGCCTGGTGAGCGACATGGACGACATCCGAAACATGCTCATCAAAAATAATCCGGATGGAATTCCGGTTCTCATAAAGGATGTGGCTGAGGTAAAGCTTGGTAATTCAGTGCGGTATGGAGCCACTACCCGAGACGGTGAGGGTGAGGTGGTGAGTGCCATTGTGATGATGCTAAAGGGAGAAAACTCCGCGGAAGTAATTGAGAATGTAAAGAGTCGAATTGCTGAGATACAAAAAACATTGCCGGAGGGAGTAACCATCGAGCCCTTCCTGGACCGAACAAAATTGGTAAACACTGCCATTGGTACGGTGAGCAAAAACCTGGCTGAAGGTGCCTTGATCGTGATCTTTGTTTTGTTGCTGCTCTTGGGAAATCTCCGTGCAGGTTTGATTGTAGCCTCGGTCATTCCCCTTGCGCTCCTTTTTGCTTTTGGAATGATGAACTTCTTTGGCGTGTCGGGTAACCTGATGAGCTTGGGCGCTATTGATTTTGGGTTGATCGTGGATGGGGCGGTCATCATTGTAGAGGCCACGTTGCATCATTTGGGCTTGTTGAAACTGGGAAGAAAGCTGACCCAGAATGAAATGGACGAGGAAGTGTACCAGTCGGCCAGCAAAATCCGGAATTCCGCCGCATTCGGAGAAATCATCATTTTAATCGTGTACCTCCCCATTCTTGCTTTAGTGGGGATTGAGGGAAAAATGTTTGGCCCTATGGCACAGACGGTGAGTTTTGCCATTCTGGGAGCATTTATCCTTTCGCTAACCTATGTGCCGATGATGTCAGCACTGGTTCTGAGCAAGAACACTGATTACAAGCCCAATATTTCGGACAAGCTCATGGCTTTTTTCCACAGATTGTACGATCCGGCTATCCGTTGGTCAATGCACAAAAGGCCGCTGATCTTAATCCTGACTGCGGGCTTGTTTCTGGCTTCCTTTTGGGTCTTTTCCAATATGGGTGGGGAATTTATTCCAACCCTAGAGGAAGGAGACTTTGCTGTAGAAACGAGGGTGATGACTGGCAGCTCGCTTGAAAACACCATCCAGGCAACGACTCAGGCAGAAAAAATTCTACTAGAACAGTTCCCGGAAGTAAAGCAGGTAGTATCTAAAATTGGTGCAGGAGAAATCCCAACTGATCCCATGCCGGTAGAAGCTGCTGACATGATGGTGATTCTGGAAAACAAAGATGAATGGGTCTCTGCCTCTAACAGGGAAGAATTAGCCAACAAAATGGCCGAAGCTCTGGAGGTCATTCCGGGAGTTACTTTCGGATTTCAGCAACCCATCCAGATGCGCTTTAACGAACTCATGACTGGGGTTCGGCAGGATGTAGCGGTTAAGATATACGGAGAGGATCTCAATGAGCTTTCGGAATATGCCGAACAGATAGGACGGCTGGCTTCCGGTGTGGAAGGTGCTCAAGATTTGTATATAGAAGAGGTAACCGGTGTTCCGCAGATTGTCATTAATTACAAACGGGATCAATTGGCCAAATACGGCCTGACCATCCGGGATGTAAACCGCTCGGTCCAGGCTGCCTTTGCCGGAGCGTCTGCAGGGCTGGTTTACGAAAACGAAAGACGCTTTGACCTGGTGGTCCGATTGGATAAGACCAATCGGGAGGATGTAGAGTCCGTTCAGAACCTTTACATCGCTAGGAAGGATGGACACCAAATACCGCTCTATCAGGTGGCCGAAGTGGAAATCCAGGAAGGTCCTTACCAAATCCAACGAGACGACACCCGCAGACGGATCATTGTAGCATTCAATGTACGTAACCGGGATGTGGAAAGCATAGTAACAGAGCTTCAGCAGAAAATTGAAGAGACGGTCGTATTTGCACCCGGCTACACCGTGTCTTACGGTGGGCAGTTTGAAAACCTGGTTGAAGCCCGTGAACGACTCTCCTTAGCTGTGCCTCTAGCCCTGCTATTGATATTTGTGTTACTCTATTTCACTTTCGGTTCCATTAAGCAGGGCATCCTCATTTTCACAGCCATCCCACTTTCTGCCATTGGGGGAATCTTCGCTTTATGGCTCAGGGATATGCCATTCAGTATTTCTGCAGGCGTTGGTTTCATTGCTTTATTTGGGGTAGCAGTGCTGAATGGCATTGTCCTCATTGGTGAATTCAATCACCTGAAAAAAGAAGGTGTATCTGATATTTTCGAACGGATTTACAAAGGCACGAGTGTACGTCTGCGACCGGTAATCATGACGGCTGCCGTGGCTTCCATGGGCTTTCTGCCGATGGCTCTGTCCCAGTCCGGTGGTGCAGAAGTCCAGCGTCCACTGGCCACTGTAGTGATTGGCGGTTTGATCACGGCTACCTTTCTGACATTGGTTGTGCTGCCTATCCTGTACTATTATTTTGAAAGAGGGATAAAGATGAAACCAGGGGCAATTGTTCCACTTTTGGCTATCGGCTTGCTTTGTGTTCAGATGCCTAAAGCCAAGGCGCAGGATTCTCTGGTCAGCTATCAGTCATTGGATGAAGCCATTCAAGTTGCGATCCAAAACAATCCAACCCTGAAAGCAGCAGACTTGCAAACCCAGCAGGAAAGGGAGCTGAAAGGGACCAGCTGGAATATGGCTAAAACCAATTTTAGCCTCACTCACGGACAGTACAACAGCATTTACAACAATGACAATCAGTTCAACATCTCCCAATCCATGGAATTTCCCACGGTTTATGCCAATCAAAAGAAATTGGCCAAAGCACGGATTGAAGCGAGTGAATGGATGCATTCGGCTACCCAAAACGAACTGGTTCAGCAAGTAAAGGTTTCCTGGTATTTGTTGTGGCTGGAAAAAAGCAAACAACAATTACTGCAGGAGCAAGATGAAATTTACGAGAGATTTGTCCAAGTGGCCAGTCTCCGCTATCAAACCGGGGAAACCAATTTGCTTGAAAAAGCAACTGCGGAGTCCCAAGTAGCAGAACTCAAGGCCATGCTTCAGCAAAACCAGTCGGATATCGAAATCCACAGGACACAGCTGCAAACCTTGCTTAATCTGGATAGTATTGGGGATATCGCCATGGGCTATCTGGAAGCAAGGGAGAGCAATGTACTTCTCGATACGCAAGGAATTGCCAACAATCCTACACTTGCCTGGTTTCGCCAACAAATGGAAGTAGCCGAAAAAGAGAAATCGGTGGAGAAGGCAAAGTTCTTACCCGACCTTTCGGCAGGGTATTTCAACCAGTCCCTCAATGGACCTAATCAGGATTTGGATGGTAACCCCGTCACTTTTACCTCCAGCGACCGGTTCACCGGATTTCAAGTGGGAATGGCCATCCCCATTTTTGGGGCGAAGTCCCAAGCATCGGCCATCAAAGCGGCCGAATTGAAAAAGCAGGAAAGCGAAGCACGGCTGCAAGCGGTGACAAACCAACTGCAAGGCAGGCTAAACTCACTCATTCAGCAGTACCAAAAATTTCAGACCAGCCTTGAGTATTATGAGCAAAACGCACTGCCTCAGGCAGAGCTAATTCTTAAACAGGCTCAAAAAGGATTTGAAAGCGGGGAAATCGGCTACGTGGAATACATTCAGGGACTTAACCGGGCATTGGCTGTCCGGTTTAATTACCTGGACATTCTCAACCAGTACAATCAGACTGTTATCCAGATCGAGTTCATTTCAGGCGTTCAATAAAAAGACATTCAACAATGAAAAATATATTCAAATACATCAGCAAAACTTCAATGGCTCTTCTCCTGGGGTTGACCATTTCCTCCTGCGGACCACAAGATGAGGAAGTCATTGAGGTGAATCATACAGAAAGTGAGAATACAGTGGAACTTACCAAAGCGCAGTTTGAGCAGGCAGGCATCAAATTCGGAAGCCTTGAGAAGCGGGTTATTGGTTCGGAACTCCGGGTCAACGGGGTGATTGACGTGCCCCCGCAAAGCAATATTTCCATCCATATGCCCTATGGAGGCTTTGTGAAATACACTGAAATGCTGCCTGGCACAAAGGTTAAAAAAGGTCAGTTATTGGTGGTAATTGAAAATCCGGAGTTCATCCAGTTTCAACAAGAATACCTGGAGAGTCTGGCCAAACAGGAATTTCTGAAAGCCGAATTTGACCGTCAGAAGGAGCTGTTTGATGAAAAAGTAGCTTCTGGTAAAACATTTCAGCAAGCCAAAAGTGACTTTCTGGCTAATGAAGCCCGGATTAAAACTATGGAAGAACGATTGAAGCTCATTGGCTTCAATCCGGCAAAAATCCGCGAAGGAAATATCTCGGCTTCTGTAAATATTTTCGCTCCGGTTAACGGTGCCGTTCGGGAGATTTATACCAATGTGGGCAAATACATCAACCCGCAAGATGTGATCATGGACATTACCAATGCCGAAGACCTGCATGTGGAACTTACCGTGTATGAAAACGACATCCCCAGAGTGCAGGAAGGACAACGGATCCGCTTTGCATTGGCGAATTCTCCTGAAGAATGGCGGGAAGCAGAAGTATTTCTGATAGGTAGCGGAGTGCGGGAAGACCGGTCGGTGACTGTACATGGCCACTTAGAAAAGATGCACGAAGATTTGAAGCCGGGAATGTATATAGCTGCAAGGATCGAAACCGACAGCAACGAAGTGTTGGCTATCCAAGAGGAAGGAATCGTTCGGTTTGGTGGAAAACAATATGTCTTTGCCTATACAGGAGAAAAAACAGAAAACGGTGCAACCGTTCATGATTTTGAAATGATGGAAGTCATCAAAGGATATACCGAAGATGGCTATACCCAGATTTCTTTGGCCGATTCAGAAAAGGACCTAAGTGCCCTTCAAGTGGTCACCAAAGGTGCTTTCACCTTGTTGGCTAAAGCCAAAAATACCGAAGAAGAAGGAGAAGGACACGCACATTAAAATGAATCATCCTTATGATCAAAGAACTCGAAGATAAACTCAAGCAGAAAGACATCCGACCAACAGCCATGAGGCTGTTGGTGTTGGAAGCACTGGCAGGTCAAGAGACGGCCATCAGCCTTTCCGACTTGGAAAAGGCCTTTGAAAAGTCAGACCGGGTGACACTATTCCGCACCCTGAAAACCTTTCAGGAAAATGGACTGGTGCACAGTATCGATGACGGTACCGGAGCGCCTAAATACGCCCTATGCGAAGAGGGATGCGAGTGTAATATCGAAAGGGACCTGCATGTGCATTTTCATTGTCGGGTGTGTAGCGAAACCTTCTGTTTGCCCAAGTATAAAATCCCGGAAATTGAACTGCCAAGCATGTTCAAAGGGGAAGAAGCCAACTTGGTAGTAAAGGGGATTTGCGGGAAATGTGCAGGATGAATATTGCAAGTACTATGCATTGGGTTTACTAGTAATTTTAAGTCAAACATCCAATGAAATGAAACCATGCATCATGGAAAACCTCACAACTTAGGATGATTAGGAGCATATGAAATTTAATACCACCATGCCGAAAGGCTTAAAGCCACATTATCAAAAAGAACTGGATGCATATCGGGATAAACTGGGGAAGTGGTTTTTACGGGAAGCTTGGCAGCATCTGGAAAGGGCCCACATCCTTGGTCAGCCCTATCCTTACCAGCACTCTGAAGTGCATTGGCTCATGCTTCGGTTTGGTTTTAAAATCAAAGACTGGAAGGAAATACGGGGTCAGATTCTCAGGCTCTTTGTAGGTGGAGTAAAATCCTTTGTAGGGAAAATACCTGTAGGTAATACTGGAGGCGCCAATGTTCCGCCTCTCTTGCCTATGGAAATACCAGCAGATCTGAAGGCAATAATAAATCAGTTCAAAAAATAAAATAGTCCTAAAGAATGACCGCTCTACTCACCGGTACCATTATGCTCAGTCTCCTTCATGGACTGATTCCCAGCCATTGGCTGCCGGTGCTGGCCCTGAAAGAAAAGTTTGGATGGGAGGGAATCAAGACGGTTCGCATTGCAGCGATGGCAGCTTTGGCTCACTCGCTGAGCACCTTTTTGTTAGGAGTGTTTTTGGGTTTGTTCAGCTTGTCACTTTCTGAAAACCTACACACTTACACCCGTTGGGTCATTCCTGGATTGCTTATAGCCATCGGCTTTTATTTTGTCATTCAACACCACCGTCACCACCACTTTCACATTGCTGAAAAACAAAAGCTGGAAAAAGCAGGAGCAGCGCAGGTTGTGACTTTGCTGGTATTTACCATGTTTCTTTCGCCCTGCCTGGAAATTGAAGCCTACTTCCTTATGGCAGGAACTCATGGCTTTCCAATGATCCTAGCTGTGGGACTACTCTACACCATTGTTTCTGTGTTCGGGATTACTTTTTGGGTTTACCTGGCCCAAAAAGGGCTGCACCGATTCAACTGGCACAAATTGGAACATAATGCAGGACTGATTTCCGGTGGCATACTTATTCTCACTGGCATCATTTCCTTTTTCACAGATTAAAACAGATTAGACGATGACAAATACAAATCACTTAGACGATAAAGCCTGCTGCAGCACTGACCAGCATCCAGGCAAACCAAAAAAGGAAGAGGAAAAAACCTCTCCAACTTTTCTGCAAACTTGGGGAAGTGGTATGGTGAGCTTTGTCATGCTACTTGCTGGAATTGCCGCTGACCAGTTGGGACAGCCTGCAATTTTCCAGGGATGGATTCGCATTGGCTGGTATGTGCTGGCCTATTTGCCCGTGGGATGGCCGGTGTTGGTCAAAGGCTGGAAGTCCATCTTAAAAGGTGATGTGTTCACTGAATTTTTCCTCATGGGCATAGCCACATTGGGGGCTTTTGCCATAGGGGAATATCCAGAGGCGGTTGCGGTGATGCTTTTCTATGCCATCGGTGAGTTGTTTCAGGATGCGGCCGTGAACCGGGCCAAGCGAAACATCAAAGCCCTGTTGGACATCCGCCCCGATTCGGCTTCGGTTTATAGAGGTGGGCAAACGGTGTCCGTACACCCCGAGGAAGTACAAATTGGGGAAACCATCCAGGTTAAACCCGGAGAAAAAGTACCCCTCGATGGGGAAATGATCAGTGAAAAAGGCAGCTTTAATACCTCGGCCCTAACTGGCGAAAGCAAACCTGCGACCTACAACAAAGGAGAAAATGTGCTTGCTGGGATGGTGAACCTCGATAGGCTGATTGAATTGAAAGTTATCAGACGGTTCAATGAAAGTTCAATTGCCCGCATCCTTGAGCTAGTCCAGAATGCCACCTCACGCAAGGCAAAAACTGAACAGTTCATCCGTAAGTTTGCACGGGTCTATACACCCATTGTCACCTTTCTGGCCATCGGCCTGGCCTTCTTGCCTTATTTCTTTTTGGAAGACTATATGTTTGAAGCATGGCTTTATCGGGCCTTGATCTTTTTGGTGATCTCATGCCCCTGTGCGTTGGTTGTTTCTATCCCACTTGGTTATTTCGGAGGGATTGGTGCAGCCTCCCGAAAAGGCATACTGTTTAAAGGTTCCAACTTTCTTGACCTCATGACCAGCGTTACTACCGTGGTGATGGACAAAACAGGCACACTTACAAAGGGAGTGTTTGAAGTTCAGAAAGCCGTGACCATGGAGGGAATTACACTTGATTGGCTTAGTCTGACAGCAGCAATGGAAAGCAAATCCACCCATCCCATCGCAAAAGCCATTACAGAGTATGCTAAAAAGCAAGGAAGAGAAATTTCAGAACCCGAACAACAGGAGGAAATTGCCGGGCACGGACTGAAAGGAATTGTAAATGGCAAGCATGTGCTGGTAGGCAATCAAAAACTGCTGGATAAGGAAGGGATTGTTACCCATACTGATGCAGCCAGGGAGGTCAATACCGTTATCCATGTAGCAGTAGACCAAAAATATGCGGGATATCTAGTGATCGCGGATGAACTGAAAGAAGATGCTGTTCAGTCCATCAATGAACTACACAAATTAGGAGTTCGGGAACTGATCATGCTGTCAGGAGATAAGAATGCAGTGACCCAACAGGTGGCAAAATCACTCGGAATAGATAAAGCCTTTGGTGATCTGCTGCCTGAGCAAAAGGTGGAAAAGGTAGAAGAACTGAAAAAAGATGCCAGCCGGGTCATTGCTTTTGTGGGGGACGGTATCAATGATGCTCCTGTCCTTGCTCTGGCCGATGTGGGAATTGCAATGGGTGGTTTGGGTAGTGATGCAGCCATTGAGACAGCTGATGTTGTGATTCAGACTGACCAGCCCTCAAAAATTGCTACTGCTATTCAGTTAGGCAAGCAGACAAAACGGATCGTATGGCAAAATATCAGCTTGGCTTTTGGAGTGAAGGTTATTGTACTGGCACTTGGAGCCGGAGGTATAGCCACCATGTGGGAAGCAGTCTTTGCCGACGTTGGAGTGGCATTGCTGGCAATTTTGAACGCTGTAAGAATACAGCGCTCTTAACCCAAAGTTCAATCAGGTGTACTTGCAATCCTCTTTTTCTTTAGCTGAAGGTTGGCATTCCTAAGGTTGGGTTACTTTTTCAACCGGTTGAAGTTAAAGACTCGTTTTCAAATGGATTTTCAATTCCATCCCTAAGTCATTTCCCCCGTTTCGCCCACTCCTTTCGTTTCGATTCATTCGCGCCATTTTCAAATGACAGCTCCTTGCTCTTCACTCAAGGAAAGGGCTTTCACTCCCCACGGCTACCGCTTCATTACACTTACCCTTCTTCTAAGTCCCGGCAAGCCTGGGACTTGGGAAGGCCGTTTCGTGAAGCCGTAGCCCGAGCCTTCTTTGGGGGGCAAGCCTTTTTCCGATTTTTCTTCCAAGTACATCGAGATTTTTATCCGTTTCGGTCGGTCAGCGCTCCGTTCCATTTTTTTCTTCTCAATCCCCCGGTCTTCGGTGAATGACACGACGATGCAAAGGTTGAGTGCGAACCTGCAACAGTCAAAAGTGCGCTCCGCCCTGATCTAAAAAAACAGGGTCTCCTACGGACTGCCTCCCAGTTTTTTATCCCAGGCTTTTGCCTTATGCAGAACCACACTCTATGGGTTGCATGTCGGTCAGAACCTCAATACCAGTGGATAAAAAAATGTCACTTCACGCCCACATATCGCCCTTCACTTCCAAAAATTTACCCCTTGTACTCGGGAAAAATCTTGGATTAAGTGTCGGGTCGATCTTCCTAATATCCTTGGATATAACTGGGCTTTATGTGGCTGATAAACAAATCAATAATCGCTTTATCGATCCTTTTTTGTCACACTTTAAAACTCTACAACCATGAATGCTTGGGAAAATTTTAACCAATTAGCGGAAACCGTCACCAACGAAATCATCAAAGGTATCCAAAATGAAAACCTTACTTGGGAACAAGTTTGGAGTCCTAAAAACTCTCCGAAGAATTATGCTTCCAACCGTCCTTATTTGGGATTCAATGCACTTTGGCTAGCCTGGGTGACCATATCCAAGAAATTCAAAAGTCCCTATTTCCTTACTTATAATCAGGCAAAGCACCTTGGTGGAAATGTCAAGAAGGATGAAAAAGGTTCTAAAGTCGTATTCTGGAAGATTTCCAAGTTTGTAAAAGGAAAGGCTACCAATGAAGAAGGGGAAAGCGAGGATCTTTTTGGGAGGAAGTTTACTCCTTTTATCTGGACGGTTTTCAATATCGATCAAATAGAAGGTATCAATTTTCCCATTGAAGGTGCCGAGGAAAGGGTTTTTTCCCCAATCGAAACTTGTGAATCCATCATTGCAGGCTACACCACTTGTCCGAATATTATTCATGAAGGAGACGAGGCATTTTACAGCCCTTCCAGAGATTTTATCAATATGCCGGAAAAGGAATCCTTCAATGGAGACGAGCAATATTATTCTGTTCTTTTTCATGAAATGATCCATAGCACAGGCCATTACAGCAGACTAGGAAGATTTGCAGAAAGACCGGCTTTGGTTGGCTTTGGTTCTGTGGAATATTCAAAAGAGGAATTGATTGCCGAAATGGGAGCCAGTTTTCTGAATGCCCTTGCCGGAATAAAGGATGCCAATTTCAAAAACTCCTTAGCTTATCTGAAAGGCTGGTTTAAGCCACTAAAGGAAGATCCAAAAATGCTGATCTATGCCGCTCAAAAGGCACATCAAGCAGCCAATTATATCCTTGGAATTGACCAGAAGGGGGAGGAGTAATCCCCTTTTTTTTGGGATTGTTGTACTTTTTTTCTTAACTAATATTTAGTTCGAACCGTTTGAGTCAATATGTTGAATTCCCTTCTGATCGTTGCCCTATTTCTTGGAATGGGATTTTTACTTTCTCTGGTCCAAGACGCACACATGAAAAAGCCCTTTCTTTCGAGAATGGGCTTTACGCTTGTTAGCTTCGGTTCGTTTTGCTTCTTCCTGTTGGGAACCTTTGCGTCTTTGAAGTTTCTATTTGAATTCTAAAGCTTATCCAAAATTTCCCGGATTAGCCGCTCTTTGTCTAATTCCTTTTTTCTTTTTGATCGTAAGCTAACGATATAAATTATCCAAATCCCCCAAGCAACAGCAAAAAGAGGAAATGGATTTTCTGCTCCTAATGCTCCAATCATTGCGATGAAGCTGATGAAAAGGGTTCCTAAAAATTTTATTGTCGGCCACATAATCAGATGCTTTGATACTCAACTTTTTACTTTACGTTTTTGAATCAAAGTGGTTTGGGTTTGTGGTGTAAATGAGTAAATATGTTTTTATATAAAATATGACCAAGATCAGATTTTGGATCTGATAATTATAAGGGACTTTTTGCGGATTCTATCCTTCGGCCCCTCGAATCCAATTCCGAGCATCCTCTGACTGAGGCGGTGACGACTTTTCTGAAAAGAAGAAAGTTGTAAAGTGAGAAGGTTTCAAAGGGAATTGAGAATTTGAATTATTTAAAAAATTGAAAAATTATTCCAATCGAAAACATGGGACACCAGACATTGGTCGCCAAAACAGATAAACTATGAAAACGCTAAAGTTCAAAACCAACATCAAATGCGGTGGCTGTATTGCTGCTGTGACTTCACACTTGAACGCTGCCGAAACAGTCTCCACCAGGCCGGTGGACACAGCCAATCCAAACAAGATCTTAACTTTAGAAGGCGAGAACCTATCCGAAGCTGTGGTCATTGAAAAAGTAAAAACTGCCGGATATACCATCGAGATGGTTGAAGGATGATCTTTTGACTTTCAATAGAATCCTCTAATCATTAACCCTTTTATCTCAAAAACTACGAAGCGATTCCTCCTTTTTATTGCATGAAGATCGGGGATGGATATCCTAGGTCAGGAGCTGAGGCTTACAGTTGAAACAGAGACTCTTGAACCCTAAGCATCAATAAAGCAGTGTTGATAGCAGGGCTTATTGCGAATGTGCAATTGCAAGACCTAAGACGCAAGATGATGGAAATCAAATCTTTTGTCTTGATTCCAAATTTGAACTTATCAAACAAAATTCCGTACTTTGACCCAGTGAAAACTTTCGTTTCCATATCGCTTGCCTTCTTCGTACTCTTCTCCACCGTCGGGATGGCGAAGACTACGCATTTTTGCATGGGGCATGCGATGAAGTCTGAGCTTGGATTCGGTGAAAAACACCTTGACTGTGGAATGGCCATGCCTATGGGCCACAGCGAAAATGAGCCGGACAATCAAAAAGATCCCAATTCCTGCTGCGAAAACATCACCGAGCACCTCCAAGTCGATGAGGATGTTCAGCTAAAGAAATCCGAAATCAAGCTTGATCTCAACTTTGCTTTAGCACTGGCTCAGGTTTTCATTTTTGGTGTGGATGCTTCCCCTAAGGAAAATCCAAAACTACCGCATTACCTTTCTCCCCCACCTGTTGAGGATCTTCACATTCTCTACGAGACCTACCTGATCTAAATCCAAGGTCTGGGCAAAATCTTTTTTGCCTGCAGTAAATCCTAAGCCAAAAGGCTCTTGGATCAATTTTCTGTTTAAAACCTTGGAATCATGATTAACCGAATCCTCAAGTATTTTCTTGAAAACAAATTGGTTACGGTGCTTTTCCTCCTGCTGATTATCGGTTGGGGAATTGTTACCGCGCCCTTCAACTGGAACGTGGGTTTTCTCCCGCGTGATCCCGTGCCTGTTGACGCCATTCCCGACATAGGGGAAAATCAACAAATCGTCTTTACCGAATGGATGGGTAGATCTCCTCAGGATGTCGAGGACCAAATCACCTATCCGCTTACTACTTCCTTGCTTGGACTTCCTGGAGTAAAAAGCGTTCGTTCAAGTTCTGCTTTCGGCTTTTCCAGTATCTACATCATTTTCGAAGAGGACATCGAGTTTTACTGGAGCAGATCCCGAGTTTTGGAAAAACTCAATTCCCTTCCTTCTGGACTTTTGCCTGAAGGCGTCCAACCCAAACTGGGACCGGATGCCACAGCTTTGGGACAAGTCTATTGGTACACCCTAGAAGGTCGGGATGAAAACGGCAATCCTACCGGTGGCTGGGATCTACACGAACTCCGAACGATACAGGATTACTATGTGCGCTACGCCCTGACAGCAGTGGAAGGCGTTGCCGAAGTAGCTTCTGTAGGTGGCTATGTAAAAGAATACCAAGTGGATGTGGATCCTGCAGCCCTCAAAGCGCATGGAGTCTCTCTCATGGATGTGATGGAAGCCGTCCGAAAATCCAATCTGGATGTGTCGGCAAATACCATCGAAGTCAACCGCGTGGATTACTTTATCCGAGGCTTGGGTTATGTGGAAGAGCTTTCCGACTTGGACAAAGCCGTAGTCAAAGTCACCAATAATGTTCCCATCCGCATTCAGGATGTGGCCAAGGTCAATATAGGTCCTCAGCCACGAAACATGTCCGGGATTTTGGATAAAAGCGGTGCCGAAGCGGTTGGCGGAGTGGTCATCGCCCGATATGGAGACAATCCCTTGAAAGTGATCGAGGGAGTCAAAGCCGAAATCGAAAAACTTTCTCAGGGACTTCCCACCAAAACATTGGCCGATGGCACGGTTTCCAAAGTTACCTTGGTTCCTTTCTATGACCGTACAGGACTGATTTACGAGACACTTGGCACGCTGTACGAAGCGATCAACCAGCAGATTTTAATTACCATCCTAGTAATCATTGTGATGGTGTACAATCTCCGCGCTTCCTTGTTGATCTCTGCTTTGCTTCCGATGGCGGTACTGATGTGCTTCATCTTTATGAAGCAGTTTGGCGTGGATGCGAATATTGTAGCCCTTTCCGGGATTGCGATTGCGATCGGAACGATGGTGGATTTGGGAATTATTTTGAACGAAAACGTCCTTCGCCACCTGGAAATTGCTCCAAAGGGTCAAACCAAACTCAAGACCGTTTATTTGGCCTCAGCCGAAGTTTCCGGAGCCATCTTGACTGCAGTTAGCACCACGATTATCAGCTTTTTACCCGTGTTTACCCTGCAGGCTGCAGAAGGAAAGCTCTTTGGGCCCCTGGCCTACACCAAGACTTTCGCACTGATTTCTGCGGTGATTTTCACCTTGCTGATAATGCCGGCATTTTCACATTGGGTGTTCAGCATTAAGGAAGCTAAAGGGAAAATTGGCCGCTTTTTGAATTATGGACTGGTGGTTTTGGGTCCGATCGTGTCCTTTACCCTTTGGGGTTGGGCGGGTTGGTTGCTGTTTAGCTATGGGCTTGTGCATACACTGGCCTACCATTTCCCAGATCAAGTTGAAAAGCGTAAAAGCTTACTCATTATTGCCGTTACCTTGGTTTTTGTGGCCTGGCTGCTCACCGAACAATGGATGCCATTGGGCGTATCGGTAAGCACATTGACCAACTTTGTTTTTATCGCTTTCCTTCTTGCCTTAGTCCTGGGAGGATTTTCAGGATTTGTCAAAATCTATCCTCGAATACTCAACTGGTGTTTGGCCCATAAAGGCACTTTTCTCCTTTTTCCTTTATTCATCATTCTATTGGGAATCAGCGTTTGGCTGGGCTTTGGCCGGGTATTTGGCGTAGTCCCCAAAGCATTGGACGTGGTCGGTGTAAATATCCGAAGCACCGGATTCTGGTCTGGGCTGACGCATACATTTCCGGGTTTGGGCAAGGAATTCATGCCTTCACTAAACGAGGGGTCTTTTCTCTTGATGCCTACGACCATGCCGCATTCGGGAATTCAGGAAAACAAGGAGATTTTGCAGAAGCTGGACATGCTCGTAACCGCGATTCCTGAAGTGGACATGATCGTGGGAAAAGCCGGTCGAGCTGAAACCGCCATCGATCCCGCACCGATCTCCATGTTTGAAAACACGATCAATTACAAGTCGGAATACGCCACGGATATCAACGGAAATCGGCTTCGCTTTAAGGTCTCAGAAGGAAAGTATGAGTTGAAAGACAGTACTTTTTATGACCCTTCGACAATGACTCCAAATCAGATCAAGGTTTCCGACCTGATCGAAGATGAGGATGGGGAGTATTTCCGACAGTGGAGAGATCATATCCGGACTCCCGATGATATCTGGAATGAGATTGTCAGCGTAATCAATCTGCCTGGAGTCACCTCCTCTCCCAAACTTCAACCCATCGAAACCCGGCTCGTGATGCTTCAAACCGGCATGCGCGCGCCAATGGGAATAAAAGTATATGGTCCTGATCTACAAACTATTGAAAGCTTTGGATTACAGCTGGAAAAATACCTGAAGGAAGTTCCTTCGGTTAAAAAAGAAGCTGTTTTTGCCGACCGAATTGTGGGAAAACCTTACCTCGAACTCGACATTGACCGGGATCAAATCTCCCGCTATGGTATGAATGTGGTCGATGTCCAGGACTTTATCGAAACAGCCATAGGAGGGATGAAACTCAGCACCACAGTTGAAGGACGGGAGCGTTTTCCGATCCGGGTGCGCTATGCAAGGGAGTATCGAGACGACCCTGAGGCCATCCAAAATCTCCAGATCCCCACCCCGATGGGCAATTACATTCCCTTGGGTCAATTGGCCAACATCACCTATCGACCCGGACCGGATATGATTCGGGGCGAAAACACTTTCTTAGTTGGGTATGTGCTGTTGGATAAAATGCCGGGTTTTGCGGAAGTGACGGTAGTAGAGGATGCCAAGCGCTACATCCAGGAAAAGATCGATTCCGGTGAATTGACAGTTCCAAACGGCGTGCGATTTGAGTTTTCAGGTTCTTACGAAAACCAAGTCCGGGCAGAACAACGCCTGGCTATCGTAGTTCCGCTTTGTTTGATCCTGATTTTCCTGATTCTGTATTTTCAGTTTAAAGCGGTTTCAACTACCCTCTTTGTCTTTACAGGAATCGCCATGGCATTTTCCGGTGGATTCCTGATGATTTGGTTTTACGGGCAGGACTGGTTTATGGACTTCAGTCTCTTTGGGACCAATATTCGTGATCTTTTCCAAATGAAGGTGTACAATCTCAGCGTGGCGGTCTGGGTGGGCTTTATTGCCTTGTTTGGACTCGCTACAGATGACGGTGTGGTGGTCGCCTCATATTTGGATCAAAGTTTCCAGGAAAATAAACCTTCAACCGTACAGGAGATTAGGACTGCAGTACTGGAAGCAGGAAAAAGACGGGTACTGCCCTGTATGATGACCACAGCCACCACCTTATTGGCTTTGGTTCCGGTATTTACTTCGACAGGACGGGGTTCAGATATCATGGTTCCCATGGCGATACCATCATTGGGTGGGATGATCCTGGAAGTTACAGCGGTATTTATTGTGCCTACCCTATACTGCTGGTGGGCAGAGCGCAAATTGAAAAACAATTCTCAGGTTTTCTCCGGGGAATCAAACTCATCCAACTATGGAAACTAAAGATTCAAAGGTCCTAGGAACCAATTCCCCCTTCTTAAGGGGGCTAGGGGGATTTCTATTTTTTCTGCTTAGCATTTCCCTTGAGGCTCAAACCCTGGATGACTACCTCATCCAAGCTGCTGAAAACAATCCAGGTCTGAAAGCGTCCTATGCCCGCTATCAGGCAACAGCAGAGCGGGTGAATCAGCCTGGTTTGCCGGATCCTGAGCTTCAGGTTGGGTTTTTCTTCGAGCCTATGGAGCGTTTTATGGGAAATCAGACAACTGATTTTCGCCTGATGCAGATGTTCCCATGGTTTGGGATGATTGGGACCCAAAAGGAGGAAGCCAATCAAATGTCCAAGGCCCAGTACCAGCTTTTCCTGGAGGAAAAAAATCAGCTTTTCTTCCAAGTCAAATCCACTTGGTATGACTTGATAAGCTTGAAAGAAGAAATCAAAATCTCTCAGGAAAATCTCGAATACCTCAAAAAATACGAGGAATTGGCCTTGATCCGGTTTCAGGCCGGTACGTCCTCTCCTGCATCGGCTCCTGCGCCACCCATGCCACCTCCTGGTATTTCCTCGACTACTGCAGGAAGTACTGGCGGGATGGGCGGAATGAGTGGAAATGAATCAAGTTCCAAGACCAATACCAGTACGATGAATCCGGCCATGAGCTCGGCTCCGATGGGAAGTTCAGCTTCAGGGATGAATGCGGTACTGCAAATCCGACTTCAAATCCGGGAGTTGGAAAACACCATTGAGCAACTTCAGGCCAATTTGGAACCCCTGCATATCAAATTTAACCAGCTGCTCAATCGGGAAATTCGGGCAGAAATCAATCTTCCGGTTCATTTGGAAAAAGCAGTGTTAAGCTTGGAAAAACAGGAGATTTTGGACAGCATCCGCCAAAATAACCCGATGCTCGCCATGTATCAAGCCGAAATCGGTGCCTACGATCAGCAGGCCAAAATGGCAAAACTAGAGGGCCGGCCCATGCTGGGTGCAGGAGTCAATTACATGACTTTTGCTCCCAGACTAGAAAATGACATGCCGATGGGCGGTGAAAATATGGTCATGCCTATGGTCACTATGACACTTCCGATTTACCGCAAGAAGATCAACTCCAAAATCAAGGAGACTGAATTCTTGAAAGAATCCGCCCAACTGGATCGCCAAAAAACCGAGAATTTGCTTGCCATGGAATGGGCCAATGCTTTTAGAAGCTGGGAAGAAAGCGAGCGAAATCTTCGGCTTTATGAGGATCAAATCCTATTGGTCAACCAGCAAATTCAGCTTTTGGTAACTTCTTTTACCAGCAATGCGACCGGTCTTGAAGAAGTTCTTCGGGCAAATCAGCAGCTTTTGGAATACCACCAAAAGCGAATCAATGCACTCAATCAACAGCAGCAAAGCTTAGCGCAATTGGAAGCTCTGGCTGCTACTTCACTCACCTTTCAACAGTGATTTACTATGAAACATCTACTTGAAAATAAACTTACCCTGATCCTGGTCACCTTGGTGATCGGAGGATTGATAGGCTGGATTCTCAAACCATCCGCCTCTGAATCACATGAAGGCCATGAGCATGAAACTGAATCCGGGGCAGCTTCTCTTTGGACCTGTTCCATGCACCCGCAGATCAAGCTGGGTGAACCCGGTGACTGTCCGATTTGTGGGATGGATCTGATTCCTGTTGCACAGTCAAGTTCTGGAAGTGATAATCCCATGGTATTCGAAATGACTCCCGAGGCGGTAGCCTTAGCACAAATCCACACCACCAAAATCAGTGGAACCAATGCGTCTGGAGAACTTTACCTCACCGGAAAAATCCAGGCCGATGAACGAGAAAATGCCGCCATTACAGCCAAATTCCCCGGAAGGATAGAAAAACTGTACGTAACCTTCACCGGTGAACAAGTCAAAGCGGGTCAGAGACTTGCTACGATCTATTCCCCGGAATTGCTCACGGCACAGCGCGAATTGCTGGAAGCGGCAAAAAGCAAAGGCAATTTCCCTCAACTCTACAGCGCAGCCAAGGAAAAACTTAAACTCTGGAAACTGACCGAAACTCAAATTGCGGAAATTGAGCAAAGCGGTTCTGTTCGGGAACAGTTTGACATTCTTTCCGATCAATCCGGAGTGGTGACCCAGCGAAATATCGCCGTGGGAGATTATGTAAACACTGGTTCGGTCTTGTTCAATGTCGTTAACCTGAACAAGCTTTGGGTGCTGTTGGATGCCTATGAGTCTGACTTACCCTTGCTTTCCACCGGAAATGAATTCAGCTTTACAGTTGCCGGAATGCCGGAGGAAGGCTTTAAAGCCCGAATTTCTTTTATCGATCCGCTCCTGAATGCCAATACCCGGGCAGCCTCCATCCGTGCAGAGATCACCAATGCGGGAGGAAAACTCAAACCGGAAATGTTTGTGAAGGCCAAGATCCAAACTGCCAAAAAGCCAAGTTCTGCAGGAGTTACTATACCGCGGACAGCCCTCTTGTGGTCTGGAAAGCGGTCTGTAGTTTATGTCAAAGTTCCAAATTCTGAAACCCCTGGATTTGAAATGCGAGAGGTGACTTTGGGCAACCGGATGGGTGAAAATTACCTGATAGAGTCAGGTCTTCAGGCAGGTGAAGAGATCGTGACCAACGGAGTTTTTGCCATCGATGCTGCTTCACAGCTTTCTGGGCAATTCAGTATGATGAAGCGGCCGGAAACTAAGTCGATTGAGGTTTCGGAGGAATTCAGAAATCAGATTACAGCCGTGGCTGATGCGTACTTTCAGGTGAAAAATGGACTTGTAAAGGATAATTTTCCTGATGCTCAGAAGTCACTTGCTTTGATAGATCAAAGCCTTTCTAAAGTAAATATGAGTTTGGTGAAAGACCAGGCACATGACAAATGGATGGAAATTCTGAAAGGGATCAAAGATACACGGTCCAAAATGGGCTCAGCAAAAGAAATCGAAGAAGCTCGGAAACACTTCTCCATGCTTTCCTTTCATATTCTTGAAATGACCGAGACCTTTGGAATCAACAAAGAGGTGGTGTACAAAGATTATTGCCCAATGGCATTCGGAGATCAGGGTGCGTATTGGCTGAGTGAACAAAAAGATATCACCAATCCCTATTTCGGAGCCGCCATGCTCAACTGCGGGGAAGTCAAGCAAACCTATCTAAAAGGCCAGCCGGTGATGAACCTTTCCGAAACTCCTTCAGCTCCTGTGGGCCATAAGCATTGATTTTGACCCTTATCAAACTAATTAAAAACAATTAATAACCGATTTATAAAAATGAAAAAGGCACTTTTATTCGCTTCCCTGATCTCTCTCTTACTCTTCTCCTGCGGTGAAAAACCAAGCACTTCAGAATCTCAGGAAGTAACCCATGCCTCAGGCGATGCAACGTCAGCAAATTCGGTTGCAGTAATAAGCACCAAAACAACTACATCCATCATCGATGCTTACTTGGCTGTGAAAGATGCTTTGGTAGCAGATGATGCTGCCACCGCTTCTTTAAAAAGTGCAGATTTGGTTTCAGCTTTGAAAAACTATGAAATAGCAGGTTCTCAAGCTAATGACCCCGAAGAATTGGAAAGACTTCAAGTCGAGGCAACAGGTATTGCAGAGAAACTGGGCAAAGCCGATATCGCTGCTCAACGCGAAAGCTTCCAGGCACTGAGCGTGGTAATGAAAGACATGCTGAAAATCGCCGGAACTGACCGAACCCTTTACCATCAATATTGCCCGATGTACAAAGGAAATACCGGAGGCATGTGGCTCAGCACCAATGAGGAAATCAAAAATCCGCTGTTTGGAAGTTCTATGCTGACCTGCGGTCGAGTCCAGGAAACTTTGGCTGTGAACTAATAAACGAGCCACTGGTTTGGCAAAAAACCGAGTTCGATCAAAATTCTTCCTCTGCCAATTCTTCGGCAATGAATTGAGCATCAAGGATTATATGGCTTTCAAGAATACCTGCCAGTATTGTAAAACTGGTTTTAACCTCGGTTAAAGCAAGCACTATCATTTGTATTATGAAACCGAGATACCCCTTCAATTGAAATTTCACCAAATCCAAAAACATCATTTAATCATGAAAAATTTAATTTATCCAGTTCTAATTCTGCTGTTTACTGCTGCATGTGCGGGAAAAACCGAAAATCAAGCTTCCGCTCCAGAGGACCACAGCCAGCACCAAGCTGCAGAAGCTCCAACCACACCATCCAAAAGCCCTCGAACTTCGGCCATGGCCATGGTGGGTGGGAACCACATTCATATCGATTATTCTTCGCCCAGTGTGAGAGGAAGACAGATTTTCGGAGGCCTTGTAGCTTTTGGGGAAGTTTGGGTGACCGGTGCTCATAAGGCTACATCGATCCAATTTGACAAGGCTGTGAAAATCGGAGAGAAGGAAATTCCCGCCGGAAAGTATGGTCTCTTTACCATTCCAGGAGAAAATGAATGGACAGTGATTCTTAATCAGGTTTGGGACATGCACTTGGCTGACGATTATGATGCCGGCAAAGATTTGGTGCGCATCTCAGTTGCCCCTGAGAAGTTGCTGGACACAGTGGAGTCCCTTACCTACACGGTGAATGAAACTTCAAAAGGAACCGCTGAAATCTCAGTGGCCTGGGATAAAACAAAAATCACATTTGAAATAAAAAACCTCTAAGTTACCCCGACCCACCCAGCCTTATGAGAAAAAACAACCAATACTACATCCGGAGAATCCACCGGTTTCTGGGAGTATTTATCGGTATCCAATTCCTTTTTTGGACGATTTCAGGCCTCTATTTCTCCTGGACGGATATTGATGAGATTCACGGGGATCATTTTCATCAGGAGCACACGATGCATATGACTGCCAAAAACCTGATTGATCCGTTTAGCCTGGATTCAACGTTGGAAGTAGCCAGTTTGGAACTTCGATTCGTCAATCATCAGCCCTATTATTGGGTAAATAGAGAAAAGCTGTTTAACGCCCAAACCGGTGCGGAGAAAGGAGAAATCACAGAGGAAGAAGCCAGGAAAATCGCCAAAACCTACATCAAAGGGGATTATGAAATCGAATCAACCGAATACTTGACTGAGACAGGTTCTCACCACGAGTATCGAGGTCGCCCACTTCCCGCCTGGGCTATTCACTTCAATCATCCCGAAAAACTGACTGCCTACATCGATGTAAAGAGCGGCAATTTTGAACGGGTTCGCCACCGGAGTTGGAGATGGTTTGACACTCTTTGGATGTTTCACACCATGGATTATGCCGGACGGGACAATTTCAACAATTGGTTGCTTCGAGCATTTTCGGTGTTTGGCATGTGCACGGTTCTTTCTGGTTTTTTGCTTTATGCAGTATCCTCTAAAACTTTCGTAAAAACTACTTTAAAACGTAAAAACGAAAAATGATAAACAACCTGATTTACATCCTTATGCTCTGAATGTTAATTGTTTCTTGCAAAGACTAGCTCTCATGAGGGGTACGAACACCATAAACCTGAAAAGGCACCTACTGAGCAATCGGACAACTCGAAAAAGAGTATCCCACAGGAGGCGCATGGAAATGTATGGAATGTTCGTGTTTCGATCAACTACCATTCACCAGCCGTTCGGGGCAGGGTTTTATGAGGAAGCTTTGTGCCTTTTGGTGAGGTTTGGGTAACTGGGGTACACAGCGCCACCAGCATAGAATTTTCCAAAGCAATCCAGATCGAAGAAACCACGATTCCAAAAGGGAAATATGCATTCTTTACCATTCCCCGACAGGAGGAATGGACATTGATCCTAAATAAGAACTGGGAACAGCACCTGGCCGATGATTACTATCAGGCAGATGATGTCATCAGGATTGAGGTAACAGCAGAAAAGGAAATGCCGCTGACTGAACGGCTAACTTATACCATTGAAGATAAAGGAGAAGGCTCAGGTGCTATTCGCATGTCTTGGGAAAAGCTCAGTATTTCCCTTCCCTTTAAAACAGATTAACCACTAAAATTCTTACACATGGAAAGGCATAACCACGATCATCAAAAGCATCACCATCATGAGCATGGTAGCGAGAATAGAAAGTCCCAATCATCAGAGCATCAAACCAACAACAAATCAGACCATCAGAATGGACACCATGACCACCATGCCATGATGATCGAAGATTTCAAAAAGCGTTTTTGGGTTTCATTGGTGCTCACAGTTCCAATCCTTGCATTATCTCACATGATCCAGCAATTACTGGGGTTTGAGCTTACCTTTTTCGGTGATCAGTACGTTCTTTTTGGGCTTTCCACCATAGTCTTCTTTTATGGGGGCTGGCCTTTTCTCAAAGGACTTTGGGACGAGCTGAAAGACAAAAACCCCGGCATGATGACCCTGATTGCAGTGGCCATTACCGTGGCTTACGTGTACAGCTCGGCCGTGGTGTTTGGTTTGGAAGGGATGGACTTTTTCTGGGAGTTGGTCACACTGATTGTCATCATGTTGCTGGGGCATTGGATCGAAATGAAATCTGTAATGGGAGCATCAAGGGCACTTGAATTGCTGGTGCAAATGATGCCTTCCGAGGCGCATCTGGTACAGGGAGACCAAATCAAGGACATCAAAGTGGATGAACTGAAAAAAGAAGACATCATCCTGATAAAAGCCAATGAGAAAATACCTGCGGACGGCACAGTGGTGGATGGAGAAAGCCACCTGGACGAAAGCATGCTCACCGGTGAGAGCAAGCCGGTGAAAAAATCCAAAGGCGACCAGGTCATTGGCGGATCGGTTAATGGCAGCCAGTCCATCAAAGTAAAAGTATCTAAAACCGGGAAAGAAAGCTACCTCAACAAAGTGATCACGCTGGTTGAAGAAGCTCAGAAAGCTAAATCGAAAACTCAAAACCTGGCCAATGTTGCCGCCAGATGGCTCACTTTCATCGCCATTGGTGCGGGTACTATTACGTTGTTTACCTGGATCAGCTTGGGTAAGCCTTTAGATTTTGCATTGGAACGAATGGTGACCGTCATGGTTATATCCTGTCCACATGCGTTGGGTTTGGCCATACCGCTGGTTGTAGCCATTTCCACTGCTGTTTCAGCAGGAAAAGGCTTGCTGATCCGTAACCGTACTGCTTTTGAAAATGCCCGGAAGATTACCGCAATGGTGTTTGACAAAACAGGTACGTTGACCGAAGGCAAATTTGGTGTTTCACGATATGGGAGCCTTTCGGATGACATGGAGAAAAAAGAGCTATTGTCCTTTGCCGCTTCACTGGAGCAGCAATCGGAGCACCCAATTGCACAAGGCATTGTGAAAGCAGCGAAAGAGGCAGGCCTGGCATTGAAAAAGGTAGAAAATTTTGAATCACTTACGGCCAAGGGCATTCAAGGCAAGATCGAAGGAAAAAATTTGAAAGTAGTCAGCCCTGGCTACCTGAAAGAAAACGACATAAATATCCCCGATCAGGCAGGATCTGATGAGGCAGAAACCATCGTGTATGTGCTGCAAGAGAATCTATTGATAGGCTTCATAGCCTTGTCCGACCAAATCAGGGAGGAAAGCCCTAAAGCAATCGAAACGCTTCGGGAAAAAGGCATGAAGCTCTATATGGCTACCGGGGACAATGAGAAAACCGCCAAGGCAGTCAGTGAAAAACTCGGGCTAGATGGCTACTACAGTGAGGTACTGCCCCATCAAAAAGTGGAAATTATCAAGAAACTCCAAAAAGAAGGCCACTTTGTAGCCATGACGGGTGATGGTGTGAATGACGCCCCTGCACTGGCACAGGCTAATGTGGGTATTGCAGTAGGTTCCGGTACTGATGTGGCTGCCGAGACAGCCGACATCATATTGGTCAACAGCAACCCAAAGGACATTGCCAATCTGGTACTATTTGGCAGAGCCACCTACAACAAGATGATCCAGAACCTCGCTTGGGCGACAGGCTATAACGCCATCGCATTGCCACTGGCCACAGGCTTCATTTCAGGCCTGGTGATCAGTCCTGCTATAGGCGCAGTATTCATGAGCCTGAGTACGGTCATAGTGGCCATTAATGCGCAATTGCTGAAAAGGAAGATGAAAAGCTGAGAGCATATCCCCTTCTGCTGTGGAAGGGGATTTTACTGAAATACTATGCGAAATAAGAAACTTTCTATCATTCAAATTTGGAAGAGTGATTATTAGAATATGGAAAATTATTAGATAAGCTGGTAAATGAATATGTAGAGAAGTGGCTAAAAATCATTTTGCTAGGCAATTTTTGATTTGCTAAAAGCAAAAGACTCGATAAAAAATGGCTTTTCTCGTACACCACGTACGCCTCGCACACTTCGTACCGTACGAATTGTTCGAGGATCGGAATTTGAAAAGATTAAATCGAATTTCCGATTTGACCTATCCCAGGATTTGATCAGTTGTAGGTGGGGTGTTTTTAATTCCTTGAAGACTTTTCAAAAAAATAGCTGGTCAATTCTTTGGAAGATACATCGGAACGGTACTTAGAAGTATCAATTCAAAAATCAGATAGATTCGCTACTAAATTCGCTACTAAATTCAAAAAATAAACCCTAACTCTCAATATTTCAGATAGTTAGGGTTTTGTCTTGCAGAGGAGGAGGGATTCGAACCCCCGGTACCTCACGGTACAACGGTTTTCAAGACCGCCGCGATCGACCACTCTGCCACTCCTCTATGTTTTTGTTGAGTTGTTTTCAAGACGCCGTCCCGATAGCTATCGGGAAGCACTCTGCCACTCCTCTATGTTTTTGTTGAGTTGTTTTCAAAACGCCGTCCCGATAGCTATCGGGAAGCACTCTGCCACTCCTCTATGTCTCTGATTTTTTCGATCAGGTGTCCAAAAGTATATGCTTTCCCCTTTTTTGACAAGAGTCACACGCTTTTTTCTTCTAAGTGCCTGATTTTTCCCGTATTAATTTACATCTGACTCCATCGTGAGTACTTTTCTTCGCCTTTCACGCTCCTTTTGCTTTTCTTCAGCCAAGTCAAAACTCACATTGACCTCGAAGCAGACCAACACAATGATGGAGGTCAGATAAAGCCATAGCATCAGCGCGATCACGGTGCCAATCGATCCATACAGCTTGTTGTAGCTGGCGAAGTTTTCTAAGTAAAAGATAAATCCATAAAACGCTAAAGTGATGAGCAATCCTGCCAATTGGGCACCGGTGGAGAAAAAATGCCACTTGTCATGGATGGCAGGTGCAAATCTGAAAATAAAGGCTGAGGTGATGTAAAAGACTGTAAGCAGGATGAGGAACTTCAGCGTATTGAACAAAAAGATCATAAAGCTGCTGTTGAAGACATGCAGCTCATCCAGTCTGCCGATAAAGAGACTGCCAAAAATCATCACCGTACTCGCGGCAATGATGGTCAACACGAGGGCAACCACGATGGAAATGGCGATAAATCGGGTGACCAGAAAACTCCGATTTTCCTTTGTCTTATAAACGGAATTGAAGGATGCCATCATCGAAACCACTCCCTGAGTTGAGGCAAAAAGCGCAAAAAAGAAACCGAAAGACAGCAAACTCTGCCTCGGCTTGGACACAATGTCCATCAGCGTGGTGTCGATATTCTTGTAGAGATCCTCGGGCATGATGCTTTGGATAAAGGACAGGATGTTTTCCGTAGTCACCACTGGAAAGATATCCTGCATGTAGGGTACCAGGTTTAGCAAAAAAAGCAACAATGGGAAAAGCGCAATGGTGTAGCTGAAGGCCATAGAACCAGCCCGCTCATTGATGTCGTCTTTTTTGAGTTGCTGGATAAAAATCCGGCTCACATCGTACAGGTTTTTCTCGGGGCTCCCAAAATGGATTTTTTTCAGATGCCTGGCTTTTAGCTGTATCCTGATTCTCCATTTAAAGATTTTCTCCTTGACCACGTCAGATTGATGTTTAGTTGAAAAAGGGTTTTAATAAAGCTAGCAAATTTCCCGGTGGACGGGTGGGGGTATGGGAGTCTTTTTTCAAAAAAGCCAAGGTCGTCCAGCCTTCTGTAATCAATTCGCCAGTCTCATTAATTACCTGATAGTCAAATCGGATTCTGACTCCGGGGAGTTCTGGGATGGTAGTTTTGATGGTTAGCAGTTCATCGTATTTTCCAGGCTTTAGGTAGCGAAAATGGCTTTCCAAGACAGGCATCATCACCCCATTTTCCTCCATTTCCCGGTAGGAAAATCCCGCCGAACGCATCGCTTCCACTCGGGCTACCTCAAAGTACATGGCGTAGTTGCCATAGTAGACGTAGCCCATTTGGTCTGTTTCGGCGTATCTCACGCGGATTTGGGTTTCAGCTTGAAACATATCAGAAAATTTTGGCCGCGTTGAGTGCACGTTGGTACCTACGGGCATTGTTGATGTGCTCATCATAGGTGATGGCAAAAGCATGATAACCCGAAAAATCTTCCTTAGCGCAAAAATACATGTACTTATGCTGCTCGGCATTCAGGACTGCATCGAGCGAATTGATATCAGGCAGGTTGATCGGGCCGGGAGGAAGTCCCGCGTATTTGTAAGTATTATAAGGGCTGTCGATGGCCATGTGTACCGCTGTAAGCCGCTTGATGCTGAAGTCTCCTGCGGCAAAGACCAAGGTTGGGTCTGCCTGAAGGGGCATGCCGATCCGTAGTCTGTTGAGGTAGACACCGGCGATGCGTGGTCGTTCGTCCGCCTTTTGGCTTTCTGCTTGCACGATGGACGCCAGTGTACTGACCTCTTTTTGGCTTAGTCCCATCGCTTGCGCTTTTTGCTTGCGTTCTTCGGTCCAGAAGCGCTGATACTCTTTGTGCATGCGGTCAAAAAGCTCCTCAGCATTGGTATTCCACCAAAACTCATACGTATTTGGGATAAACATGCTCATGATGGTCTCCTCCTCAAAGTCAAACTTGCGGATGAAAACCGAGTCTTGGATCATTTCCAAAAACTGCTCTTCGGTCACCTCCAGATTGGCGGTGATCTTCTCTGCCAAATCTGTTTTGGTTCGCACATTGTTGAAAGTCACCTTGACGGGAAGTTGCGCGCCTGACCGAAGCATCCGCACCAGTTGGAGGTTGTTCATTTTCGCATCCACTTTGTAGAGTCCCGGTTTGACGGCATCCTGATATCCGAGGATTTTGGCCACAAATCCAAAGCTCAAAGCATCATTGATGACTTTATCATTGTAAAGCTGGTCTACTACATTTTTATATACCGAGTTAGAAGGGATTTTCAGATAGTAGGGCTGATCCGATTGCACTAGGGTATTGGGGCTGAAAAAGACCTGGTAGAAATAAAAGGTCATCGAGATAGCCAGTACTGAGATGCCGATCAGGAGCACCAGCGTGAATTTTTTGCGCTTTTCGAGTTGCATAGAGGGCAAAAATAGGAAATTAATGCAGATAGGAGATAAAGGGAGTTAGGAGATAAATAGAGATAGGAAATACATGGAAATAGGAAAAAAATAGAAATAAACCTCCCGCTACTTGGAAACTTGCTCATCCGCTTTCACCGAGCGAGAGAGTCTTCTATTTCCTTATTTCAACTCGCTAAGTGAGTTATATTTCCATCGTATTTCTGCCACATTCCTATTTTTGCAGGTAAGCATTATTCTCGCAGTCAAGTTTATGAAAACCATCCCCGTCACTTGTGCCATTATCATTCATAAGGGAAAAGTGCTTTTGGCGCAGCGTTCTGAGTCCATGGATTTGCCTGGTAAGTGGGAGTTTCCTGGAGGAAAGTTAGAGCAAGGAGAAGATCCCGAAAGCGGTTTGATCAGGGAAATCAGGGAAGAGTTGGGAATCGAAATTCGGGTGACTTCCGCATTGACCCCGGTAGACTTTTCCTATCCCACCAAGACCATTCGACTGATCCCTTTTGTGGCTCAATGGCTTGGAGGTGAGATCACGCTGCTTGAGCATGCTCAGTACGGTTGGTATGACCAAAATCAGCTTTTTTCTTTGGATTTAGCCCCTGCAGATCTGCCGATTTTGCACGAATTGACAGAAAAATGGGTTAACCTTGTATGACCAAATGAAAGGGAAGCCATGGCGGAATTTATCAGATTATACGAGGAAAATCCCGATCCACGAAGGGTACGACAGATCGTGGAGGTGCTCAGAAATGGGGGGGTAATCATCTATCCTACCGATACGGTTTATGGGATGGGTTGTGACATTACCAACCAAAAAGCCGTGGAAAAAATCTGCCGAATCAAAGGCATCAATCCCAAAAAGCACAATTTCTCCTTTGTCTGTGCCGACTTGAGCAATATTTCTCAATACACCCGAGTGATCACCAAGCCGGTTTTTAAAATGATGAAAAAGGGACTCCCTGGTCCGTTCACCTTTATCTTGGAAGCTAGTTCTCAGGTACCCAAGATTCTCCACAGCAATAAAAAAACGGTAGGTATCCGAGTTCCCAATCACGGAATCCCCCGCGCCATAGTGGAAGAATTGGGGCAGCCCATCCTATCTACCTCCATCCGGGATGAGGATGAAATTATCGAATACAGCACCGATCCGGAGTTGATCTTTGAGAAATACCAAGGCTTGGTGGATATCGTCATCGACGGAGGCTATGGTTCCAACATGCCATCTACCATTTTGGATTGTACAGGAGATGAAGTGGTGGTTGTTCGTGAAGGATTGGGTCAGTTGGAGGAAATACTTTAGATGCTAGAGGCTAGAATCAAGACGTAAGACTTGAATCAAAGAAGCTGGTTCAGCTAATTATTGTCGCGTAAATTCTGAATCTCAACCATTAACCATTAACCATTAACCAATAACCAATAACCATTAACCATTAACCATTAACCATTAACCATCTCCTTCCTTTGACTCGAATCGCCATCGACCTGCATTACCTTCCCAGTTTGGAATATTTCACCGCTATAGATGGGGCAGAGGAACTGTTGCTTTTTCCCAAAGATCTCTATCAAAGACAATCATTTCTCAACCGTACGCGCATTCTGCTGGCAAACAAGGTCGAGACCTTGAGTATTCCCATTCAGGGAAGGAGACCGAGAATCCCGATGAGTCAGGTTCAGATCGACTACGGACAAAAGTGGCAGGCCATTCACCTACGTGGGATTCAGAGTGCTTATGGGAAAGCTCCCTTTTTCGAATACTTTTTTCCCTACCTCGAGCCAGTCTTGGAGCGGCAGCAGGCAAGCCTCTGGGAGCTGAATCTCCAACTTCTGACAATCTGTCTGAAATTGCTTCGTCGGTCTGTCAAGCTATCTGTCGTAGAAAATGAGGAAGTTGTCGGGGAAATAGTGGATTTAAGGGGCAAAATAGAGCCCAGGGCCGCTTTTTCCGACAGAAGCTACTATCAGCCTGTACCATACCCACAGCTTTTTGGCGTAGACTTTGAACCGAACCTGAGCATCTTGGATTTGTTGTTTTGTGTAGGTCCTGAGGCAGAAAAGGTTCTGAAACAATCCCTAAAAAAACCATGAACAATCGTTAAAAGGATTGTGTTTTTAAAACAAATTCGGTAACATACGTACAGATTTATTAGATAATCAGAAAGGAATTAAATGGAAGCAAAATTTTCGAACAGAGTCAAAGAGGTGATCTCTCTCAGCCGCGAAGAAGCCCTTCGTCTGGGACATGATTACATAGGCACAGAGCACCTCTTGCTTGGAATGATCCGAGAGGGAGAAGGTGTAGCTGTTTCCATTCTTAAGAAGCTTGGGATTCCGCTGGATGAACTGCGCAATGCCATCGAAAGAGCGGTAAAAGGTACGGCCAACCACAACGTGAAAAACATGGCCAATATTCCATTGACCAGACAGTCTGAAAAAGTACTGAAGATTACCTATCTCGAGGCTAAAATATTTAAAAGTCAACTGATCGGAACCGAGCATTTGCTTCTATCTATTCTGCGCGATGAGGACAATATCGCTACTCAGATTTTAAACAAGTTTGAAGTCAGCTACGACACCATCAAGGACATGCTTGAAATGCAATCCGACACAGGCTCTATGCCTAAAGCACGGGCAGAAGCCGAAGATGGCGACGACGATGGTTCCAAACTTTTTGGTTCTTCCAATCCTGGAGGAGGAGGCGCAGCTTCCAAGCCAGGAGCTGAAAAATCCCGAACTCCGGTTTTGGACAATTTCGGTCGTGACCTAACCAAAATGGCGGAAGACGACAAACTTGATCCGATCATCGGCCGTGAGAAAGAAATCGAGCGAGTGGCTCAGATACTTTCCAGAAGAAAGAAAAACAACCCGATCCTCATCGGTGAGCCCGGTGTAGGTAAAACAGCCATTGCTGAAGGTCTTGCGCTAAGAATTGTTCAGAAAAAGGTTTCCAGAGTCTTGTTCAACAAGCGAGTGGTGACCTTGGACTTGGCTTCTTTGGTGGCAGGTACCAAATATCGAGGTCAGTTTGAAGAGCGTATGAAGGCAGTGATGAACGAGCTGGAAAAGTCTCCAAACGTGATCCTTTTTATCGATGAGTTGCATACCATCGTGGGTGCCGGTGGCGCTTCGGGTTCTTTGGATGCTTCTAATATGTTTAAGCCAGCGCTTGCACGTGGAGAAATCCAATGCATCGGTGCCACGACCTTGGATGAATACCGTCAGTACATTGAGAAAGATGGAGCCTTGGCCCGTCGTTTCCAGATGGTGATGGTGGATGCTACTTCTCCTGAAGAGACCATCCAGATTTTGAACAACATCAAGGACAAATATGAAGATCACCACAACGTGGTCTACACTCCTGCAGCTATTGAAGCTTGCGTAAAGCTGTCCGACAGGTATATTTCTGACCGATTCCTTCCTGACAAAGCCATCGATATTTTGGATGAGGCCGGTGCAAGGGTTCACATCAACAACATTCATGTACCTGAGGAAATCCTCAAACTGGAGTCTGAAGTGGAAAACATCAAAGCGGAGAAAAACCGTGTAGTGAAATCCCAAAAGTATGAGGAGGCAGCTCAGCTGAGAGACCGAGAAAAGAAACTCCTTGAACAGCTTGAATCTGCCAAGACACGATGGGAAGATGAAAGCAAGTCCAAACGATTTACCGTGGATGAAGATCATGTGGCGGAAGTAATCGCTATGATGACTGGAATTCCTGCCAAGCGAATCGCTCAAAATGAAGGCAACAAGTTGCTCAATATGGGTGAAGAGCTGAAAGGAAAAGTAATCGGGCAGGAAGAGGCGATCAAGAAGCTCACCAAAGCTATCCAGCGTACACGAGTAGGTTTGAAAGATCCTAAAAAGCCGATCGGTTCCTTTATTTTCCTAGGACCAACAGGTGTGGGAAAAACTGAGCTTGCCAAGACTTTAGCGACGTACTTATTTGATAAGGAAGACTCACTCATCCGTATCGACATGTCAGAATACATGGAGAAATTCTCCGTTTCCCGATTGGTGGGAGCGCCTCCAGGCTATGTGGGTTATGAAGAGGGTGGTCAGCTGACGGAAAAAGTCAGAAGAAAACCTTACTCAGTAGTTCTGCTTGACGAAATCGAAAAAGCTCACCCGGATGTATTTAATATCCTTCTTCAGGTGCTAGATGATGGTATCTTAACAGATGGATTGGGAAGAAGAGTGGATTTCAGAAATACCATCATCATCATGACCTCCAATATTGGAGTCCGTGATCTCAAAGACTTCGGTGCAGGTATTGGCTTTGCCAATCGTGCCAAGCAGGAGGGAATGGATGACATCATGAAGTCCACGATCCAGTCCGCTTTGAAAAAGGCCTTCAGTCCAGAATTCCTAAACCGTTTGGATGATGTAGTGGTATTCAACTCACTTTCCAAAGAGCATATCTTCAAGATCATCGATATCAGTTTGGGCAAGTTGTTCAGAAGAATCACCGAGCTTGGCTACAAAATCGAATTGACCGAAAAGGCCAAAGATTTCTTAGCAGAAAAGGGCTACGACCAGCAGTACGGCGCACGTCCTCTGAATAGAGCTATCCAGAAATACCTCGAGGATGCCATCGCTGAAGAAATTCTAAAAGGTGACCTATCAGAAGGTGATGTGATCACAGCGGATTATTCTGGTGAGGGAACTGAACTAAGTATCTCCGTTCAGAAAAAGGAAAAAGCGGATTAATCCTTGAATTATAAGTCAAAAAAAAGCCTCGGAAGTTTTATTATCCGAGGCTTTTTCATTTTGTGAATATTCCAGTTTCTTACCTGCTGAAAAACAATCGGGTGATGAAAATTCCCTGACCATCTTCAGAGCCTGCGTTGCTTTCTACTCCTGAGGTCACGTAAGTTAATTTCCATCCTTGCACCAGCATGCTGTTGATCTTGGAAGCGATGACGGCATCATTGGAAGCGATGTTTTGAAAGTTGATCCCTGCAGCACTGAAGAAGTTCAGCAGTTTGGTCTCTTCCAATTCATCAACTTTGATGTCTGCCCGGTCGATTTCTTTTTGAGCGCTTGTTTTCCCATCGGTACGTTGGGTGGTGAATAGACTGGCATCGACCTGCGTCTGACTGTCAATGATTCGGCTTCGGCCTATTCCCATGGGCACGATCGACTCCACGATGGTGACTACTTTAAATTCTCCCGGATAGGAAGCCTGTGAGGTTTCTTGGGCTTGAACGGTAAATGCCGCAAATGCTGCCAAAAAGATAAATGCGAGCGTTTTTTTCATAGGTATTGGATGGATATGGGGTTGTTTTATGCTATTTAGTACGGTGTGTAGGACTAGATGTTTGGCCTTAGATCCTTTCGAAAAGAACAAATGACTCCAAGTATTGAGGAATTACGGTATTCCAACCCAATTCCTCTTTTAATTTGAATGCAAGTACTTCGGCACTTTCTTTTTCACCATGGACTACAAAAGCCATTTTTGGCTTTTCACAAAATCCTTCCGCCCAATCCATCAATTCCTCTTGGTCCGCATGAGCAGAAAGACCGTCAATAGAATAGACTTTGGCATTTACCGGGATATCATGACCATAGATTCGTACCGATGGTTCGCCTTCGAGTAGTCTTCGTCCCCTTGTGCCTTCCGCTTGGTAGCCGACCACGATAACCCCGTTTTTTTCATGAGGTAAATGATGAAAGAAATGGTGCAGCACGCGTCCTCCAGTCGCCATGCCGCTTGCAGAAACGATAATGGCATTACCTCGGTACTCATTGAGAGACATGGATTGTTCCTGTTTCTGGAAATACCTCAATTGCGGATGCTTGAAAGGATGGTGTTCTTCCTCAAGCATGGCGCTCAATCGATGGTCTGCATGGTAGTCTAAATAAAGGCGTGTGGCATCTATGGCCATGGGACTGTCTACAAAAATCGGGACTTTGGGGATCTTCCCTTTTTCCATCAATTGATACAAGTGGTACATCAGTAGCTGGGTCCTGCCCACCGCAAAGGCAGGAATAATGACCAATCCTCCCCGCTCAAATGTGTCATTAATAGCTCTAGCTAGGTCTTCTTCCGGTTTTTGGACCGGGGACTTTCTGTCACCATAAGTAGACTCAATCCAGATAACGTCTGCTTTTGGAACTCGGGTAGGTGGATACAAAATGGGATCTTTGTATCTCCCCAGATCTCCAGAAAACACCAGTCTTTTGGTTTGGTGCTCCCCTTTGATCACAAATTTGACAATCGATGCTCCCAAGATATGTCCCGCATGGAAAAAGGTCACCGTGACTGCCGGATGAATGGAAAAGGGAGTTTCGAATGGCTGCGGAACAAACAATGGAAAGACAGATTCTGCGTCTTCCATGGTGTACAAGGGCTGAGGATCTTCGTGTCTGGAGTAGCCTTTTTTGCGGGCAAATTCTGCTTCTTCTTCTTGGAGTTTTCCTGAATCTAGCAGGAGGATTTTGGCAAGATCGGCCGTGGCTTCTGTGCAATAGATCGGTCCATTGAAGCCTTGCCTGACCAGTTTGGGAAGGTAGCCGATGTGATCAAGATGCGCATGAGTCAGTACAATGGCTTCGAGATCTGCTACTGGCATTGGGAATTTATCCCAATTCAGTTCTCTGAGTGCTTTTGGCCCCTGGAAAAGGCCGCAATCCACCAGAAATTCAAAATCACCAAGGTCGATCAGGTATTTGGAACCGGTCACTACGCCGGATCCTCCTAAAAATTTGGCAGTAACATTCATTTGTTTTGGGTTTAGAATAGAAGGTACAAAAAAAGAGACACCACGGGGTGCCTCTTTTGGAATTTTAGGTGTTGATTTGCCTTAATTTTTCATAAATGGGGCATTGGAGAATTTGGATCGAGTCAGGCTGTCTGCCTGAGCTTTGGCTGCCGAGTCCAGCTCAGTCTTTTCTTCCTCATAGTCTTCCCAAGCTTTTCTGATGCCTTTTTCTCCTGGACAGGTGAGGCAAATCAATCCGGTTTGGTTAAATACCCATACCGCCTCAGGTCGAACATCCGAAGACCGGTAGCCATTGTCATGAATGGTGTTTCTGAGTATTTCAAGTAAAGAACTTTCCATGATAAATGGTCTGTCATAGGGGATTTGCAAAGTAAGATCGACCCGTTGGTCTCGGAAGCTTTCCAAAGCTCGGAGATCATATCCTTCATCAAATGTCACGATCGAATCCAAGACTGAGTAGTTGTAGGTGAGTTTCTTGGCATTTTCCAAGGCATTCTGCTTGGATCTCCCTCTTGCAAATAATTCTTGTTTCAACGTAACCACTGAGTCAGCTACGCCTATGATTCGAAGACTGGCCTTATTAAACAATTCTTCGTCTTCAACATCATTTGCCCTTAGAATTAATATGCCCCTTGTAACCGGTAAAGCAGCTTTGGTTTCCAGAGTGTTTTCTTCCTTAAACTGGGTTACTATTTTGGGAATCTGGAAACCGGCAATCCCGATACACAGCAGCCATAGCGCCAAAGCCACCAATCCAAATCTGCCACCCACGAGGTTCTTTTGAGCCAAGACACTCAAGCCTAAAAGCAGGATCACAATTCCGGGGATAAATACCAATCCCAAGGATGCAATAACCAGCCATACAGGTACCAAATCAGTGAAGAGCTCGATCGGAAAATTGTCTACAAAAGTCCTGTAATCGGTATCGGTCACTCCAAAGTATACCGCCAAGGCAAGTAATGGAGCGATGGTCAAGCACAATCCGAGCAAGAAAATGATCAATCCAAATATCACTCGGATCACATGGGCGATAAACCTGCCCAAAGGTCCCAAAGCAGAACCAATGGCATCAATCACTTTTCCTAAAATCCGAAACGGTGCCATCAAGATTTTCTTGGTGGAAGATTCCGGCATTGGTGGCACAGGATTGATGCTTTCCTTGATGGTCGAATCGATACTGTCCAAGGTGATTTCTCCGCCTTTCATTTTGATTCGCTCAGTGATGGAACTTGCGACTGGTGTGATGATCCAAAGGATTAGGTAAATCAGCAATCCAGAGCCGCCGGCAAAGGTCAAGATCACAAAAGCCAATCGAACATAAAGTGCTTCTACTCCGAAGTAGGCAGACAAGCCACTAGAGACCCCTCCGATAACTTTATCATCCGGATTTCGGAAGAGTTTCTTGATGTTTTTGTCTTCTACCAGTTCATAGGATACGGGAAGGATGACCCACAGGACGATGTAGGCGATCAGGGTGAAAAAGCCAAAGCTTAAGCTGAATCTGAAATTATCAAATGGAGTAATGTCCAAGAAATCGGGTCTGAAATTGATGTTTCCACTGAACAGCAGCAAAATAGCAATCAAACGGGTCCAGAGTGGGTCAATGGAGAAGTAATGAGCAATCCCGGCACAGACTCCGCCGAGGATCTTTTTGGTCTCCATTCGCATGAGTTTTTTGTATCCACTTCCTTCTTGGCTTGGAGGGGTGACATACTTGTAGAAATCATCTTTTTCAGATGCTGTAGTCGGTTCTTCTACCTCTTCATCTACTGCATTGAAGTCAGCGATAGTTCCCATTTTTTCAATGAGTTTATCTACGTTTTCGGCAGTGATGACCTGTTTGTTGTTTTTGAGATTGGAAAGGAAAATTTCAGCTATTCGATTTTCGATATCCGAAATGATTTCCTTGCTGTCCTTGTACCCAGAAAAGTGCTTGTTGATGGCATCCAGGTATTTTCTTAAGGTGTCATATCCATCTTCCTCAATATGGAAAAGGATACCGCTGATGTTGATACTTATGGTCTTTTTCATGATGCGTGTGTAGTCTTAGCCAATCAATTCTTTGAGGTGATTTGAAGTGTGGAATTGACCAGGGCGTTCCAGGTTTCTGAGAGCGTGGCGAGGAATTTTTTACCCTCGTCAGTGATGGCGTAATATTTTCTGGGAGGTCCAGCCTCAGACTCTACCCATCGATAAGTGACCAGTTCGGCTGATTTGAGTCGGTTGAGAAGTGGATACAAGGTACCTTCGACCACGATCATTTGGGCTTGGGTGAGTTCATCGATCAGGTCTGAGGTATAGACCTCGCCGCGTGAAATGATGTGCAGAATGCAAAACTCCAGGAGTCCCTTTCGCATCTGTATCTGAGTGTTGGCGACATTCATGTGGCTTTTTTTTTGGTGTTGGAAAAGTCGCTTTTTGCCTTTTCTTCAGACCTGGAATGAAAAAGTAATACCAATCTTTACCAAGCTACCTTGTATTACCTGATTCCTTGCCAAAAAGAGTTATGAATTTTCACTTTGTCTTGTAAAATATGCTTCCTTAGGATTTTGAGCCGCTTTTTTCTTTTTTAAGAAAAAAGAGAAAAACTGCTTGGTCCTTTACCAAATCCTTTTTTGAGCAGGATAATGTCCATCTTTTGGACAATGAAGTGTCCGATCATGTACAATTTGGAGCAGGTAAATGCATTAAAAACAGATATTTCCGAGGGTATTTTTGAAATTAAATTAATTTGTGGTTGTGAATTCAATAAGCGTGAGATTTTTAGGTATCCTTCTCCTACTTCTGTTTGGAATGTCGGGTCAGCCGGTCTACTCCCAAAGCCTGACCCCGAAGTACTCCAATGAGTTTTTGAATATTGGAGTGGGAGCAAGGTCTTTGGCCATGGGGGGTGCGCAGGTTTCTTCGGTCAGGGATGTCACAGCTGCCTATTGGAATCCCGCTGCACTCACCTCCATTCGGCATCGGTACGAGTTTTCGCTGATGCATGCCGAGTACTTCGCCGGTATTGCCCAATACGATTACCTGGGATTCACCACACCTTTTGGAAATCAAAATCAAGTGGCGGTATCACTTATTCGATTTGGGGTGGATGATATTCCCGATACCAGATTTCTTTATGATGCCAATGGGGCTTTGAATTATGACAATATCCAGTTTTTCAATGCAGCGGATTATGCGCTATTGCTCAGTTTTGGCAGAGATATTTCCGACCGAATCAAATTTGGGGCTAATGCCAAAGTCATTCATCGAAATGTGGGCAAGTTTGCACAGGCTTGGGGTTTTGGTTTGGACATCGGAGGCATATACCGAACTAAGCAACTGACACTCGGGCTGATGCTTAAAGATATCACCACCACTTACAATGCTTGGGCGCATGACGCTGAACAAGTCAGGGCAATCTACTCGCAAACAAATAATGAGATCCCGGTCAATACCGTGGAATTGACCCTGCCAAGGGCGATTGGTAGTATTTCTTATGAGAAAAAACTTGGCTCCTCTTTTTCTATGGTTGCAGCCTTGGATTTGGAAGCAACGTTTGATGGGCCTAGAAACACGCTGATTTCTTCTGAGTTGATCAGTGTGGATCCGCGAATCGGATTGGAGTTTGGCTTTAAAAATCTGGCCTATCTACGGGCTGGGGTTCGTAATTTTCAGCAGATCAAGGATTTTCAAGGAACAAAATCGATGGATTTTCTCCCCAGTGCAGGGTTGGGAATAATGATAACTGAAAAGGTGCAGATTGATTATGCACTTTCTGATTTGGGAGATGTCTCCGAAAGCCCCTATTCGCATATTTTTAGTGTCAAGGTGCGTTTGGAAAAGTTGGGAGATGAGTTTAGAAAATTTAATGGATGGCAATGATGACTAGAGTAGTTTGGATAGTTTGCCTGCTTTTGTTTTTTGGATCTTGGAGTCGAGTGCATTCCCAAGATCCTGTTTGGTATGACTATTCACTGACTTATTATAAGATTCCAACCGCAAGGGATGGTGTCTATCGAATTACACCCGCCGTACTGGCCTCTGCAGGGCTCAACGTCCAAAATCTTGATCCCAGAAACATTCGTGTTTTTCATCGGGGAAAAGAAGTCGCAATTCATATCGAAGGCGAAGCAGACGGAAAGGTAGATGCAACTGACTTTATTGATTTTTACGGCAGACGCAATGATGCCGAATTGGATAAAAAACTCTACCGAAACTTTGAAAAAATCCCAAATCCGTACTTCAATACCTACACGGACACGACTGCTTTTTTCCTGACAGTCACCCCCGGGGTAGCCGGTAAGCGGATGGCTGTGCGTGGTCCTGCTGCTGCTACAAATCCAGCCGCCACGGCCTTTGAAACAGAACAGCTTCAGATTTTTTCTGATCAATATTCGTTGGGAATTGCTTACACCTTGGGTTTTCGAAAGTCTGAATATGACCAAGGCCAAGGATGGATGGGCACTGTCATCTCAAAAGGTGCACCTCGAGACATCACCTTTTCTAATTTGGGTACGGTGCTTTCTACCGGTGGGGCCACCCTTGAGATTGGCTTGGTAGGTAGGTCTGAAAATCCTCATGCTGCAGTCATCAGTGCAGGTCCTGCAGGCACCAATCAGCGGGTAATTACCACCTCCTCCTTCGCCAATTTTGAATATCCCCAACTGACACTCCCGCTGCAGATGTCGGATTTTAATCCCAATGGGACACTGGTCGTCAGGGTCAATCCACAAGGTGCGCAGACTACAGATAACATTTCGATTGCCTACGCTAAGATTAAATTCAGAAGGCCTATTGCCGCAGGTGACTTTAACTCTCGATTGATGATCTTTCCTGCCGGAAATCAGCGTGTAGTTATCAATCAGACGCAGGAGAATTATGTGGCTTACGACGTTCAGGATATTTTTTCACCGCAAAAAGTTCAAGTGGTAAAGGCAGGAACAGCGGTGACATTTCAGGGTGCGGTAAGTGGAAAAGAAAGCATGCTATGGGTGCAGCAGGAAAAAACAGTCACACCTGTTCCAAGACTTACTCCGTTGAGGTTCAGAAACTATCTGGCTCAAAAAGCAGACTTTCTTTTGGTAGGGGCAAGGGCATTGGAAAGGCCCACTTCCAAATTTCAGAATCCGCTTAGAAGTTATGCGGAGCATCGGGCTTCGCCTTTGGGAGGAAGTTTTGATACCCTCACTATCCGAATGGAGGAGATTTATGATCAGTATGCCTATGGGGAAAAGTCCCCTGTGGCACTCTATGAGTTTTTGAAAGTATACTGGCCTGTACACAAGCCTACACATATGCTGTTGGCAGCAAGATCTCTCGCGGTTTTTTCTCAGGGGAGATTGGGCAATGCCACAGTCTATTACCGTAATGCGCCCCAAGCATTTGATTTTCAGGATTTGGTTCCTGTGGGGGGGTATCCTTTTTCAGACAATGTGTATGTCATTGGGATAGATCCGGCCAGACCTGCTGTTCCTGCCATGGCGGTAGGTCGCATTCCTGCCAAATCTGCACAGCAGTTGGCGGATTATCTCGAGAAAGCCATCGAAAAAGATCAAGTGGGTGTGTCTGAGCCTTGGCAAAAAGAATTGGTGCATCTCAGCGGTGGTGTGTCAGAGTTTGAGCTCGAGCGCTACTTTAATTTTCTCAATGGATTCAAGACGATAGCAGAGGGACCATATTTGGGAGGCAATGTGACGACCTACCGCAAGCGATCCAATTCGGTCATTGAAGCCATTGATATTACGGGTGATTTGAACGAAGGAAGATCCTTGTTGACCTTTTTTGGGCATGGCTCACCGACGATTATTGATATCGAAATCGGTTTTGCCTCTGATCCTACTCTTGGCTATGCTAATCGGGGGAAATACCCAGTCATGTTGTTTAACGGCTGTGATTATGGAAGCGCCTACGGGACCACCTATACCCAGGGGGAAGATTGGGTGATCACGCCACAAAAGGGTGCTTCCAATATCATGGCAAACACCTCCATCGGAGTAGACGTGATTCTCAGACGCTATTCAGAAGCTTTTTACAAATTCGCATTTTCGGATAGTTCTACCATATACCAGACAGTCGGTGAGGTCAAACGGAAATCTGAGGAATTTTTTGTCAACGCCTATGGTATTTCTCCATTGAATTATTCACACATGGAGCAGATGGTCATGCTTGGTGACCCTGCCGCGAGGATGTTTCCTGCCAATAAGCCTGACTATTCGGTCAAGCTCGAGGAGGTCAAACTGGAATCGTTTGATAGATCCCCCATTTCGGTTCTCTCGGATAGCCTAAAACTCAGCTTTGTAGTCAGGAATATTGGCATTACCAGTCGGGATTCTATCCGATACAGAGTCGAGCGAAAGTTGCTTGATGGAACTGTATTGACCTATGATCCTGTCAAAATTCCGTCAATAGCTCGACTTGACACGCTTGTTTTTTCAGTTCCCAATTTTCAAGTGGAATCAGCGGGAGAGAATGTCTTCACCATTGTAATCAATGACGACCGAAAAGTCTCTGAGATGACCTTTGCCAATAATTCGGTCACGTATACCGCATTTATTCCGCTCAGTGGCACACTCAATTTGTATCCCGTCAATTTTTCTATTGTAAACCAAAAGGAAGTAAAGCTGATCACACAGATTCCGGGAAAAGTCTCAGATAGCCGTACCCTCATTATTCAGATTGATACTACAGCCCGATTTAATTCGGTCTATAGAAAAGAGCTGAGAGCCACGACAAACGGTATTGTGGAGTGGCCAGTCACCCTTTTGCCAGGATCAGATTCTACCACCTATTTCTGGAGATCCAAATACCAAGATCCCCTACCCAAAGAGTCTCAAGACTGGACCAACTCCAGCTTTTCTTATATTCCAAATACGGGTGACGGTTGGACCCAGCGGGTGGAGGATCAGCTCCAACAGACCCAAAAAGAAAATCTTGAGCTTGAAGAGGATTGGAAATTTGTAAAGCAAAAAGCAGGTATCGAAGTTTTCACAGTCGGTACCGGTGTGGATTCGCTGACCTTTAGGAATACCCAGTTTTACCTCAATCAAGTGCCTCAGATCATTGACAATGTCAACAATGCCAATAGCAGACTTTGTCCAAATGGATCCATCGGTCTGGTAGCCATAGATCAGAAAACTCTACTTCCGTATTTGGCGATTCCAGTGCCGGGTTTTGACATCCTGGATTCGAGAGCATGCGGAAGGGTACCACAGCTGATCCAAAGTATCCAGAATGCATGGATCACTACTCCAGGCAATACGATTTTGCAAGACTATGTAAGAGGAGTAAAAGATGGTGACTATGTGGTCATATTCTCTGTGGGCAATGTCACCTTTGATGCTTGGCCAGACCGTGCTTATCAGAGTTTAAGGGCGTTTGGTGCCAATGAAGCCACACTCAGGGGGTTGCAATCGGGAGACCCCTATATTCTTTATGGTCGAAAAGGAATGCGGGCGGGCGAGGCCATAGAGATTGTAGGTAATCCTAATTTCCAGGTGCCCTCCAGACAGCAGACTTTGAAATTTCAGACTGATTTGGATGGTTATTTGACCAGCGGAGTCATTCTCACTCCTAAAATCGGCCCGGCTTCTTCTTGGAGTAGGTTTTTCAGAAATGTAAATGCCAGGAACTGGATTAATGAAGAAGAGTACACCGAGTTTGATGTCATCGGTGTTACCGAAGATGGTGAGGAAAATATCCTTATCTCCAATAGAACAGAAAGCCAGTTGGACCTTTCATTCATTAACCCTACACAGTATCCTTATCTACGACTGAGGTACACCATGGAAGATCCTAATGCTACAGCACCGGCACAATTGGATAAGTGGCAAGTGAATTTCACAGGTGTACCAGAAGGTGTTTTGATTCAAAAGAAACCCGCTGAAAGGCTTCGTTTACAAGAGGGACAATCAGCCCGAATGGAATTCGCATTTAGAAATGCCTCTGTTTATGATTTTCTTGATTCCATTCGTGTGGACTTCAAGCTCGTACATCTGCCCACTCGAAAGACGGAAAATCTGAGTAAGAAAATCGCACCGGTAAAGGCTGGAGCGCAGGTGGACTTTTCTCTGGATTTCAATACCATTGGAAAAGTCGGGGAGACCAGCATGGAGGTCTTTGCAAACCCTAGAATCCTCCCTGAGCAAACGTTCAGAAATAACTTCATCGACTTAGGTGTCGTGTTTGACGTAGCGGAGGATAACTCTACATCTCTGCTCGATGTCAATTTTGACGGGGTGTACATATTGGACGGTGATCTGGTATCCCCTACTGTAATGATTACTGCCCAGCTTATCAATGACCAAACACTTGTCCATAAGAAAGATACCGTCGGAATGGAGCTTTTCCTTCGCCGAAATTGTGAGGGTTGCCAGTTTAATAAAATCAATTTTTCAAATCCAAACCTGACTTGGTCACCAGCAAGTGCAGAGTCTAACTTTAGAGTATCATTTATACCCGGACCACTTGAGGATGGGGTTTACACGCTTAGAATTACCAATGAAGACTCTCCACAGCCCTACGAAATCAGCTTTGAAGTGGTCAATGAGTCTCAGATCACCAATTTCTATCCTTATCCAAATCCATTCAGTACTTCAGTAAGGTTTGTCTTTACCCTGACCGGATCAGAGGTGCCGGACGAAATCAAGATTCAGATCATGACGGTGACCGGAAGGGTGGTGCGCGAGATTCTTCAATCCGAGTTGGGACCTGTCAGAATCGGCAACAACATTACCGAGTACGCTTGGGATGGCAGGGATGAGTTTGGTGATCAGCTGGCTAATGGGGTGTATATCTATCGGGTATTGGTAAGGAAAAATGGCCAATTTATGGAGCACAGACCTACTGCCGGAGATAAAGGCTTCAGCAAAGGCTATGGTAAAATGTACATTTTGCGTTAAGCCAGGCCTTTTTTCCAGCTTTGATAAAGCCCTATTCCACTTACCAATACTAGAAAAATCAAAATTCCCCACTGTGAAGGATGATTAAGGGATTCTTTTGCGCCCACAAAAGAATTGGCAACCATCCCCGTCGAAAAGGCAATGAAAGTGCGGGGAAGCATTCCCGGAACACCAAAGAGTAGGATCTTTCTAAGTGGCAAACCCATACTGGCAAACAGGAAGTTGGAAATAGCAAAAGGAATCACAGGGCTCATCCGAATGAAAAAAATCAGGCTGCTTGCCTGTTGTATTCTCGATTCAATCTGGATTTTTATGCTTGGATTATGGGCGAAAAGAAGGGGCAGAAAGTCCGTATTCAGCCTTTTGCCAATCCCGTATCCCAAGATATTTGCTAGGATGTAGCCTGCGAGTAAGTCGGGAAATCCAATCCATCCCCAGAAAAAGCCGCAAGCCAAAGCGGTCAACGTGGTGGGAAGTAAGGCTAATCCCAGAATCAGCGCCAGGCCAAACGTGAGCATCATGTGATCATAGCTGCTGTCCAGATGAATTTTTTCTACCAAAATAAACTGAGAAGCAAACACCAAAGAGCCTAAAAGTGGTACAAAGCTTACCCAAATCCACCCCAAAACAGCCTTGGGATGAGACCTGAAGTACTTGACTAAAACCTTGAAAATACTAGCCTTTTTTGTCATCTTTGGGAGCTTTTGAGTGCAAAGCAAGAGCAAGTTTAGCGTCTAGGATTGGATTTTCACCCTTCCGAATTAAAGACTAGCTGCATCTAAATTCATTGCCACGAAAAGATAACCAACTTGAACATGAAATTTGGTACCAAAGCCATTCATGCGGGAATAAGCCCTGACCCTTCTACAGGGGCTATTATGACTCCGATTTTCCAGACTTCTACCTATGTCCAAAAATCTCCGGGAGATCACCTCGGATATGAGTACAGCAGAACCCACAATCCAACGCGTACGGCGCTTCAAAACAGCATTGCGGCACTAGAAAACGGTAAGCATGGTATCTGCTTTTCTTCAGGACTAGGAGCCATCGATGCCGTAGTCAAGCTGTTTAATCCTGGAGATGAGATCATTTCTACCAATGATCTTTATGGAGGTACTTACCGGCTGTTTACCAAGGTTTTTGAGCGGTATGGAATCAAGTTTCACTTTGTGCCCATGAATGAGCCCGAGAAGCTTTCTCAGTATGTCAACGAGCGCACCAAGATGGTTTGGGTAGAGACTCCTACCAATCCCATGATGAATATCATTGACCTAGAAGCGATGGCGGCATTTTCCAAAAAGCACGGAATCCTACTTGCGGTGGACAATACTTTCGCATCTCCTTACCTTCAGAATCCCTTGGATTTTGGTGCAGATATCGTCATGCACTCCGTGACTAAGTACCTTGGAGGCCATTCGGATGTGGTCATGGGAGCCTTGGTAGTCAATGATGACGAGTTGGCTTCCCGATTGATTTTTCTACAAAATGCCTGTGGCGCTACTCCCGGCCCTCAAGATTGTTTCTTGGTGCTAAGAGGCATCAAGACACTTCATCTTCGCATGGAGCGTCACAGCCAAAATGGTAAAACAATCGCCGCCTATCTCAAAAATCATCCAAAAGTAGCCAAAGTCTACTGGCCAGGATTTGAGGATCACCCTAATCATGAAATAGCCAAGAAGCAAATGAAGGATTTCGGGGGAATGATTTCTTTTACTCTGGTTGGTAATCAGTTGCAGGATGCCAAGACAGTGATGGAAAGTCTGGAGCTCTTTGCCCTTGCAGAATCCCTAGGAGGGGTAGAGTCGCTCTGCGGACATCCGGCTACGATGACTCACGCTTCTATTCCAAAAGAGGAACGTGAAAAAGTGGGGTTGGTAGATTCTCTGATCCGACTGAGTGTCGGGGTGGAGGATGCAGAAGACCTCAAAAACGATATCGCGCAAGCCTTGGCCAAAATATAATGTCATAGCCCTTCGGAAACGGAGGGCTTTTTTAATGAAATCGATAAAAGGGATGATCAGTTTTTTTTTCCGACTTTTCGAAAAGATTGCTCAATCCTAGGATATTACTTTCTTCACCAATTCAAAAGCCTGCCTTTCGATTTCAAAAGAAAGGTTTTTCTTCTCTTCTTTCAGTTCTTTGACCCAATCGAGGTATTTTTTAGAGACATCTTCTTTTTCAGACAAAAAGTGGGTCATGGTCTGAAAAGTGAGGTGATTTGCATACCAAGGCTTCAGGCCGTTTTTGACTGTTTGAAGCTCTTGGTGGATTTGAGGAATAAAAATCGAATTGAAACCCAAGTGCAGCAGGATGTTTTCCAGCATGATGACTTTCTTGAAGCTTTCAAATAAGTCCCTGTAGCTCTGCGTACTCATGGGGCTTTTGACGTCATTGGTAGCCATTTCCAACTCTTCTTGAACCAGTTGATGGATGGCTGTGCTGATATTCAGAGGCTTAATGCCCTTGCTAGCTTGATGTGTCCGGTCAAGCAGATCATCCCATGTTTTCAGTGAGCTGCCTACTACCAAGTCAAACGTTTCTTTTTGCATGATCCGCTTTTGGGTAGACAGGTAGGCTCGGAAGCTTTCAAATTTTTGTCCGGAGATACTTTCCTTGGTTTTGAGGTTTTTCTCCACCAGCTTGAGATGCTGTATTTTTTTGAGTGACTTTTTGAGTTTTTGAAGTGGTGAAAAAAGCGTTTGCCTAAGGTCCTTATCCTCGAAATGAATCTTGGTGAGGAGCTCTGTATAGAGTTCTAAAAACTCCATATAGGCCAGCAATTGAATTGCTTTCTTGGACTTGATTTCCTTACCCAAATCCAAAAACAGCGACTTTGCCTCTTGGTGTTGCTGTAAGAAAATCTGAAAGACAGGAGAGGTCTTGACCTGCATAGTTTAGGAAATTCTCACCAGTGTGGCACCGTATCCCCACTGGTCCTTCTGGGTGTCCTGAAAGTACTTAATATTTCCTAATTGACTCAATCGCTTGTGTATTTCTTTTCTCAAAACCCCATTTCCCAGTCCATGGATGAAGGTGATTTCGTCCATACCCGAAAGAATCGCCTGATTGAGATTTTTCTCAAAAGCCTCCAGCTGGATTCTCATTTTTTCAGAATTGCTCAGCTTGTCGGCCTGTGGATGAAGTACTTCGATATGAAGGTCAATGGAACGTGATGGTTTCTGAGCTTTGGGCGCTTCGGGTACGGGTTGGATTTGACTGAGTTCGGCATTAAGGCTTCTGATATCAAGATCCTTGGTCGTTCGCTCCATGGCAAAGAGGTAGACGTTTTTACCCAAAATCGGAGCCTTGCTCAGGTGTTTGAAAAACTGCGTCGGCTTCATCTTCAGCTGTCTTTCAAAGGCAGGGATTGCTCGTTCCAGCTTGTTTTGGATGGGGATAAAGCGAAGCAGAAATGCCGGCCAATCGTCCATTTCTTTGATGAGTCTGTCGTCGATTTTTTTAGACTCGCCACCATTCAGCGTGCCCGCATAGAGTGTCCGATGATTGTTTCCAAATACTTCTGATGCATGCACCAAGTAAGGCTGGTGGCTGTCATTGATCAGGTAAAGACTCAGGTTTTGATCATTGATCGGTAGAAAAGCCAAATAAAGGCCTTGGTCTTTTGGGGCTGATATAGGAAGTGGGGCTTCCGACTCTTTGACTGCGGTGGGAGCATCGCCAAAGTAGCTTTTCTCTGCTTCAGCAATGATGACTACCTCGGATTTGAGGGCAGGAATGATGAATCCATCTTCGATTTCCACCTCTATTCTACCGCCTGAAGACACCTTTCTGACGGTTCCTTCTTCTTTGCCATGCAGTAATCGTACTCTATCTCCGATGTTCATTGTTCCAATGCTTTTTTGTAGGTGTCTATTGCCCTTGTGCGGGCAAATTTATGATCTACAATCGGCTTTGGGTAAGAATTTGTTCCTAATTCGGGAATCCACTTTTTAATGTACTTCAGATCCTTGTCAAATTTTTCGGTTTGAGAGTCCGGATTGAACACTCGGAAATAGGGTTGTGCGTCGGTTCCTGTGCCTGCAGCCCACTGCCAGCCGCCATTGTTGGAGGCGAGCTCAAAGTCAAGCAGCTTCTTGGCAAAGTAAGCTTCTCCCCATTTCCAGTCGATCAAAAGGTGCTTGGTGAGAAAAGACGCCACGACCATTCGCACACGATTGTGCATGAAGCCTGTCGCATTGAGTTCACGCATACCGGCATCTACAATTGGATACCCTGTTTTCCCTTCGCACCAAGCTTTGAATTCCAGCTCGTTGTTTCTCCAGGGAATGTGATCATAGGCAGGTTTGAAGGCTTTGGCTACCACCTGGGGATTGTAGGCCAAGATCATCATGTAAAATTCTCTCCAGATCAATTCATTGAGGAAAGTGTCATTGAGGTGGGAAGCAACCAGTGCGAGTTTTCTGACCGAAATTGTCCCAAATCTGAGGTGAACACCCAATCGCGTCGTTCCTTTTTTTGAGGGAAAATTTCTGTTTTCGTCATAGTGTCTGATGATGTCCTGATCTGCGACAGCAGTAGGTATTTCGATTTGGGAAGGCAAAAAGCCCATTTCTGCCAAGGAAATCTCAGGAAGTGGGGAGGTCTTTGCCAGGTTTTTCCAGTTGGGTTCGGAAAGGGCATGGGTTTTGGTCTGTTTGAATTTGTCCAGCCAGTTTTTACTGAAAGGCGTAAACACTTTGTAGAATTCCCCGGAACCGTTGAGTATTTCTCCCGGCTCAAAAATCACTTGATCCTTGAAGCTGAGGAAAGGAATGTTTTTTTCTTTCAATAGCGCTTCAATCTCCCCATCTCTTTTTTTTGCATAGGGTTCATAATCTCTATTGGTATACACAGCTTGGATCTCATATTCCCCAAGTAGCTCGGAATAAACTTCTTCGGGTTTACCGTATTTGATCAGCATAGAGCCTCCTTTTTGTTCGAACAAAGCCTTCAGTTCGCTTAGTTTGTGGTGGATAAATTGGACTCTTGCGTCAGATTTTTCCTCAAGGAGGTCTAGGATATTTTTGTCAAAAATGAAAAGAGGAAGTACCTCGGTTTCCTGTTGCAAAGCATAAAACAGGGCAGTATTGTCGTCTGTTCGGAGGTCTCTGCGAAACCAGCACAGGGTAATTTTCTTCATGGTGGTCTTTTTTGAAGAAAGTCGGTAAAGGGCAAAATGTTTTACCAATCTTCCTTTGCAGGTACTTTTTCCACCTTGATGCTGTCATTTTCAGGTTCTCGTCTTGGGAATTTTTCTGGAGTAATCGGAGTCCAATTTTCTCTTTCTCCGTATTCATCTCTCAAGAAATCATCTGAATCGGCTTCTGAAATACGGCTGATTCTTCTTCTTGCAATCTTTGTAAACAGTTCGCTGAAGGAGTTGAAGGATACATTTTGGGTCACTGAAGCGCCGTAGGAGAGCACGTTTTGAGTCAGAGAAAGTGAGGTAAAGGTGTTGAAATTGTTACGGTTAAATACCCGGAGGCGGTAGACTCCATCCTCTGTAATCATGTATTCGGCCTGCCAGTCTCCGATGATCGAGGCTGCATTTGCATTGCCTCGGTTGTCGGTAAATCCTCCGTCTCGGGAAACTCTCAATCTGCCATCGAGGAAGGTGTAGGCCACACTTAGCTGGAAGTTTTCCAAGGCATTCTGATCCAAAGAGGCTAAATCGATGTTGACTTCAAGATTTTTATCCACTTGTCCTAATGCAGTATTCAATTGAGAAGAAAGTAGGTTGCTCACGCTGGAGGAAAGCGAAGAGACACCGGTGAACTGCCCTTCTGGAGAAAAATTACGTGTCATGATGACTGAAAATACCTGACGGTTCATTTCCTGTTCGTCCGCAGCCACCCGATTTTGGAAAGCAGATATGGTGGTCTGAATGTCACCGCTGGAAGGAAACTCGGAAAAGTCAAACCCAAATTTAAACGTAGGGGAGAGTAATTCTCCCTGCAGGTCCATTATGACCTTCACCGGGAAGCGCCGTCTCATCTGACTGTTTTCCTGTGCAGGATTGTTGTTGTTGATGAGGGGTTGCAGTGATAAGTTTTCCTCATAGAATGCTTTTAGATTCATCACTCCGGTGTAGGGATCCCCAAACCAGGTAATTCGGCCTCCGGGTTGTACTTCAAACTTTTTCTTCAACACATTATACAGGGAGAAATTGTACACACCTTCGACGATGTCGTAATTGCCAGCAAGAGAGAAGTTGCCTTGGGTATCGATATTCAGGTTCAATACGCCTCGGCCTCTGCCTTGGATACTCTCTCCCGTTCTTGGGGCGATGATAATTTCGGCAAAGGCATCCGGGGTCACATCGATGATGAAGTTCATCCGGATATTTTCGATCTCCAATCGGTTTACTTCTTCGGCGAGTGCTTTGATTCGGACGGTATCCTGTACGTTGATGATTTGGATGAAATCTTCCTGGTACTGCTCATTGGAACTGGTCAGCGGGATGGCAATCCTGGTGTTTGGCTGGGTGGTGGCCCGTGCGATGACATCGAGGTTGCTTGTGCTTCCCCTGACTTCCAGCGTTCCACTGGCATAGGCTGTTCCGTAAAACAATTCATTGTCTCTGGCGCTCGTATTAAGTACTTGGAAGTTGTTGAGCCGCGAATTGATATCCAAAAAGATATCATCAAATCCCCGGTGGTTTAATCCTCCTGCAAAGGTGGCCCTATTGCCGTTGATATCCCGGAAGATCAAATCTTGAAAGCTGATTTGGGTAGGTCGGAAGAGGATGCTTCCATCGATTTGGTAGGAGGTGTTGAGGTAGTTGATGCGGAGTTTTCCTTGATCTATTCTCCCGCTTCCGAGGAGTTCTGGTACATCTGTCGTGCCTCTGAGTTGAAGGTTACCGCTGACAGTTCCGCCAAGGTTGGTAATGTATTTAGAAAGGAAGGGCTCAAAAATCACCAAGTTGGCTTGTGCCAATTGGGCATCCATGTCCAAGTTTTGATACTCCAAGCCAAGAGTACCTTCGATATCTATTTTTTTCTGCCCGTTGAAGTAGTTTTCCATTTTCAAGACCAGATCTTCTGCTCCTAGAGTGGTGGAAGCATCGATTTCTCCAATGGGGAAATCGTTGATTTCTAGCGCTTCTATATGAAGTGAACCATCCAGCTCAGCCTGATTGATCAGGTTGCTGAGACGGAATTTTCCGTCAGCTTTTCCGGCAAATTCGAGCGGAGTAATGGTATTGAGCAAGTCCAATTCGACCTGTTTGATAAGGATGTCCAGCTTATCATCTGGGTTGGTGCTGATTTTTCCCTGCAATCCAATCGCTTGCTGCTCATTGGAAACGACGAGTTTGTCTATCGTGACTTCTCCCTGATACAAAGAAACCAGATTTCCAGGGTCAAATTGCCATTCCCGATTCAATACACGGAGCAGCGAGGGTTTGAATTTCAGTAGGGTACCAGAGGTAGAAAACTTCGTTTCCGCTTCTATCCGGGCCTTACTTTGGGTAGAATCCTGATCAAGACTGATTAATAGATCGAGGTTGGTCTGATCCCAAATAGCTTCCAAACCAAGATTTTTGAATCTTAGATTTTCACCTACTTTTTGCTCCTTGGAATAAACATAAAATGAAGCAAGAATATCCTTGCTATTCAGGAGTTTGGAAGTATTGAAGTCGATATTGGTTCCAAAAGCCCGGTTCCCTTGATAGCTGATTGAGTCAATGGAAGTGAAAAAATTAAACACAGTATTTTCTTTGGTCTGGTAAAATGCGCCTTCCAAAACCGTGTTTTTAGAAATACTCAGATCAGGCTGAAATAGGCTGATCAAAGGATTAATATCGTTCATCCGCACATTGAGATCGAGGCTGTAGGTTTCTGCGAAATTCTCCTTCAAGTCAGCCTGAGGCTGTTCCTCATTTAGTATGATAGCCAAGTATTGTCGGCCTAGGATATCGAGATCTTTGGCCATTTGCTCCAGATTAAACTGTCCCGAAGCAGCTATCACTAGGTAATCCGAGTTGAGGGATAACGTACGGGTACCTCCGGCAAAAAGTGATTGCAAGAAAAAGTCTCCAATTTGCAGTTCCCGACCTTCATATCCAGCCCTGATGTCATTGAATCTGGCTATTCCCTCCAACTCATCCAGGCTGGTGCCCTTCGTATCGATATCCAGTCTGCCACTCAAAAATGCTGCTTTATCCATCAGATTGATCTGATCCAAAAACAACGTGTCCAATTCCACATTTAACCGGACAGAATCCACCGACTCATTCAGATTGAGATAACCCTTTACACGGGTTTTTAGATTAGGGTCGTTGATAGTGAGGTTGCCGCGAAACAGGTTTAGCCCATAAGTCGCGTTGGTAGCGATGTTGGTAAAGTTGTACTGGTTGATTCCAAGCTGGCTGATTTTTGCATTTAGGTCTACCAAAGCGCCTGCAATCGAGGAACCCTTGATGTTTACATTTCCTTCGAGGGATACTTTTTGAAGCAGTTCTCTGTTTTCTGCCAATATCCCCAAATCCAGATTTTGTACTTTCAGTCTGGATACGATGGAGGGGATACCTTTTACCAGATCATAGTTTACCCGGCCACTGAAGTTGCCTATGCTGGTTCGGAAATCTCCTGTGGTGATGAATCGGTTGATTAAACCGGTAAAATCCCCGTCAAATCGAATTTGATTAAACTTTCGGATTTGTTTTTGAATATCCGGACTGAGGAAAGGGGCAAGGTCAGCCGCCGAGATGACCGAGTTTTTGAGAGAAAGGTTGAGGTAGGTGTTGTCAATTTCTGGCAGTCCATCTACGAGAAAAGATCCGAAAAGGGCTGTTTTTTGTCCGACTCGAATCAGAAATTCATCTGAGGAAAGCTCTGAGACGGGTCCCTTCACCTCCCCACTGAGGTAGATTTCAGTGTCTAAATCTGGGAGCATAGGTGCAAAAATCCTCAGGTCAGCAAGGTGGAGCTTGGTCTCTTCCATGCGAGCCGTGAGTTTGACTTGATGGAGAAAATCCGAGTATCCTTCGGGCCCGGTGATATCCATCCGGAGGTAATTCTTGATTTGGCTTTTATCGGTTTTCAGATTGAGCTCTGCCAGTTCAAGGTATTCGGGATCGTAGATCAGATTGGTTTTGAAGTCTTGAATTCTTAGACCAGAATTGGCTTCAGTCCCTGTCAGTAGTTTGATGTCCAACCCAAGGGTACTGCCTACAAAGCTGAATTTATCTGCATTGGCGGTCACCTCTTTAAATACCATTCGGGTGTAGTCAAATCCCTCGGCGATGGGGTCGGCCCTAAGATCTAGTACCGAAAACTCTGACTGTCGCAACTCAATCGATGAAATAAAAAACCGAGTCACCGATGTGCTGGGTTCAGTCGAGCCGAACACTTGCGTCAATTCATTCACCCATCGGTTGATATTCATGAGTGAATCCCCCGAGTGAGTGATAAGATTTAACTTGGCTTTCTCCAATCTCACTGCGTCAATGGTCGGATCGCCCGGAGGGATCAAAGAGAGAAGCGCAAAATCCGCGTAGGCCTTTTCAGCACCTATCATTAGGCTGTCACGGTGATCGTAGATTCGGAGATTTTCTAGGGTAAGGGCATCCCACCAAGATATTCGGATTTTCCCTATTTCAGTACGGAAGCTCGTCCGGTCGTTGAGGTACGTGGCCAATTTATCTATGGCCCAGTTTTGAACTGAGTTGACTTGGAGTGCAAGACCCAGCCCAATCAGAAGGAGTAAGGTAGAAAAGACCACCCAGAGAATCACTCGGAAAGCTTTATGTAAAAAATCCCTAACTTTCGGTTTCTTTTCCAATGGGTACCAACGATATTTCTATTCTAGCAATTGAGTCTTCGTGTGACGAGACTTCTGCCTCCATTATAGTAAATGGCAAAGTACTCAATAATATTGTGGCCACGCAATCCGTGCACGAAAAATATGGGGGTGTAGTCCCTGAGTTGGCCTCCCGAGCACATCAGGAAAATCTCATTCCCGTCATTCAGGAAGCCATTTCTACCTCCGGAATTTCCAAAGATCAATTGTCAGCAGTCGCTTTCACACGGGGCCCTGGATTGATGGGGTCGCTGCTCGTGGGGGTGAGTTTTGCCAAGGCTTTTGCCCGTGCCTTAAACATCCCGCTGATTGACATCAACCACATGCAGGCGCACGTGCTTGCACATTTCATCGAAGATCCCAAGCCTAGTTTTCCATTTATTTGCCTTACGGTCAGTGGAGGGCATACCCAGCTGGTTTTGGTCAAGGATTACCTGGAAATGGAAGTCATCGGGGAGACTCAGGATGATGCCGTGGGAGAGGCTTTTGACAAAACAGCCAAATTGCTGGGATTGCCTTACCCCGGTGGTCCGCTGATCGATAAGTATGCTAAGGAAGGTAATCCTAAGGCTTTCACCTTTCCGATCACGCGAATGCCTGGATTGAATTATTCGTTTTCTGGAATCAAAACTGCGGTACTGTATTTTCTTCGTGATCAGCTTCAGAAAAATCCCACCTTTATCGAGGAAAACTTGCCTGACCTTTGTGCCAGCATCCAATACACCCTGATCGAAATGCTCCTAATTAAGCTCAAGGAAGCGGTAAAGCAGCATGGGGTCAAAGAAATTGCCATCGCAGGAGGTGTTTCCGCCAACTCGGGGTTGAGAACAACACTTTCGGAGCTCGCCCGCAGAAAAGGCTGGAACCTCTACGTACCCAAATTCGAATACTGCACTGACAATGCCGCCATGATTGCCATGGCTGCTCACTACAAGTACCTCAAAGGAGAATTCGTTGGAATGGACGTGACTCCCTTGGCCAAAATGAAACTCTGAAATGTCTACCAAGTCCAACCGCTTCGAAAAGGTCGTCAACATCAAAAATAAGAAGGCAAGCTTTGAGTTTGAATTCATCGATACCTATGTGGCCGGACTGATGCTCAAGGGCACGGAGATTAAGTCGATCCGTGAGGCGAAAGTGTCCTTGACTGAGGCCTACTGTGTCTTTTACGAGGGGGAGCTTTTTATCCGTCAGATGCATATCTCGCCCTACAGCATGGCGGCTAGCTATAACCATGAGGCAGTGAGAGACAGAAAGTTGCTGCTCAACAAGAAAGAGTTGGAAAAGCTCCAAACTAAGTCCCAAGAAAAGGGGCTTGCAATCATTCCGGTTCGTATATTTATCAATGACCGTGGCAAAGCCAAAATGGAAATTGCCCTGGCTCGAGGAAAAAAAATCCACGATAAACGACAGGACCTAAAGGAAAAAGATGCAAAAAGGGAGCTCCAGCGAATGGCCTTTGATTGATGCTTATGGGATTTGTAGGCAAACAATGCTGCCTGTTTACCACCATCCTACTTTTGAATCTGCGCTAGTCACCCAACTCCTTTTTGGCGAATGCTACCAAATCAACGGCCTGACTTCCGATAGGCAATGGTTTCGGATTTACCATGAAGATACCGGCATTGGAGGCTGGGTCATGGCCAAGCTGATAAAAGAAATCACCGCTGAAGAGTATCAGAAATTTCTCAATCAGGACTTTCAGATCGTCACGAGCCCGATTGCGGCCATCGAGTACCTCGGCGCCAGCCTTTACCTGCTTCCAGGCAGCCGACTTCATTTCTCCGAGCTGGAACTCTTCAATTGGCAGGATCATATCGGGTTTACGGGGACTTTTCGACCTCACGCGCTCAAGGCCTCGCGTGAAGAACTCACCGAAATTGCCCTTCGTTACCTCCATGCGCCATTTCAGGCAGGGGGAAGAAGTATTTTTGGACTGGATGAGGCTCATGCGTTTTCCTTGATCTTTTTTATAGGTGGATATACTTGGATTTCGGGCAAAATTCCCGGAAAAAGTGTCACCCCAGAAGAAGTACTTCCGGGAGACTTAATGGTCTTTAGAGACCTGGAGAAGCAAAAGACACACTTTGGACTTTACTTGGGAGCGGAAGAGATTCTCTGGATGGATCATCGGATGAAAGTGTCAGACATTACGGAGTGGGAGGATTATTTGAGAAACAATTCGAGCGAACAGGTCGTTTTGGATGCGCGGTCAATCATTGGGTAGGGTTATGGAAAAGAGGGTGTTGGTGTTAAATCTGGATCATACTCCGGTGGCTGTGGTTCCAGTTCAAAAAGCTATTGTCTTGGTGCTCTTGGAAAAAGCAAATGTGCTTTCCACCTACGAAAGCCTTGAGATCCGAACTGTCTCCCGTAGTTTTCAATACCCTGCAGTCATTCGGCTTGTCCATTACAAAAACATTCCCTTCAAAGGTGTCTTGCTCAACCGTGCTAACCTTTTTCGCAGGGATAAAGGGGAATGTCAGTATTGCGGCAGCAAGCGTCATCTGACTATCGACCATGTGGTGCCCCGATCTAAAGGAGGCAAAACCAACTGGACCAACCTCGTCACCGCCTGCAACCGCTGCAATGTGAACAAAGGAGACAAGACTCCCGAGCAAGCGGGAATGACCCTCCGTACCGAGCCGTTCAAGCCATCCCTTTCCTATTTTCTGTCCGAATATGCCGAGCGACAGGCAGAGGAGTGGTTGCCTTTTTTGGAGAGTAGAGTGGTGGGGGGGTGAAGCAGTCAAATGATTATTTCAATTGTTTAATGCTTAAAATCTGTTCTGTCTTCACTCTACGAAAAAAAAGTAGGGCCTAAATTTTGACCCTACTTAATAATTTCATGAACTCGAAGTTGAATCAGTTCTCCCCTGATAGAAAAGATTTTTTTCAACTTTGTTCATGGCCGCTTGACTAGTTGGACTATTTGGAATTTGCCCTTCAAACTTAATTAGTCCGCCTTCTATTTTTTTCAGAATGAATTGCTTGTCGCCTCTTGAGTGATTTTCCCATGATTTGAAGACCCAGTTTGCGAAAAGGCCTGAAAAAAAACCTATTATAAAACCCCAAAAACCTTCTTCAAAATTCATATCAGGATTTTACCACATAGAATGAGAGACCACTTCGGAATTCACCATCAACATGAAGTTCAAAAGAATATTTTCCTGGTCTATCAAACTTTCCAGTAATATTCAAAGCCAAGTTTAGTGATGAGTGAGATCCTATAGTTGGTTTATTGACTGTTAAGTTCCCATCTAGTTTAGCTAGTTCCTTCCTCTCCTCATCGAACATGAATATTGTAGCATTATGATCCCCATACTCCTTTTCAGAGAACCGTAGCCTTAATCCTATTCCAAACGGCTGTTGGAATGGGAAGGCATTTGAATGCACAACATCAAATGTTCCTACAACAACCATTTTCCCATTCATGTCAGTTGCGTAATCGCAGATTGTGAAAATTTCTATTTCCATAATTTTTAATTTTTTTAAGTTATTGATTATGGTATCCAGTTACGGGCCGAGTACCTGTCTCCCGCATCACGCTAGCTAATCATCTTGTTAAAAAGTCTTAAAAACCTTTTGAACGAGTCGATAAAACCTTCACATTTGCGCAATCAATCGGGGTCGAAACCAATTGATTTACCACTCTCTACTAATTCGGTTGACCTGCCGTTAGTGATCAGGGAATACGTGTGATGAATGCTAACCTGATCTGAGAAAGTGCCCTTAAAGAAAATGTCAGGTGGTAGCCTGACATTCTCATTTATTAGGTTTTTGAGATTTTAGTCTTTCTACATTTTCCTCATTTCTATTCAACACCGATGCCAACTGTGTGATTTTTATCACAGAGAACATGTTTTAAGTCAAAAAGTGTCGAAATTTAGTTGAAACATAAAAAATACCGTTCATATACAAATAAAAACACCTGACATCATGTCATTTATTTTAATTGTGTCTCTGCCAAATTAAAATTCTGCCAGCTTGACACACTTTTGAACATGGACATAATTGGCTCCTTTCGAAATTTACCTCTCCTGGACTGCCCTCCTTTCCCCATTTTTCCCTAAGTTTCACTTCTTGTTTTTCAGGGAAAATTCCTTGAAAACTACCTCACTACTCACCTTTTTTCCGAAAAGACTGATTTTCAGCTCACCTATATGATTACTGGCGAATTAAAATCTCAAATCGACCGGGTTTGGGAAGCATTTTGGACCGGCGGACTTTCCAATCCGCTCACGGTCATCGAGCAGATGACTTACTTGCTCTTTATCCGCAGACTCGACGAACTCCATACTCAAAAGGAAGCCAAGGCCAATCTCCTCAGGCAGCCGATCGAAAATCCCATCTACTCCGAGGGGGAACAGGAACTCCGATGGAGCCGATTCAAAAACATGGATCCCGAGGTCATGCACAAGCTCTTTGTGAAGCAGGACGGGGTCTTTGACTTTTTGAAAAATGTGGGCAGCAAAAGTGCCGCCTTCTCCAAGTTTATGAAGGGCGCTACCTTTATGATACCTACGCCTAGGCTACTAGCGCAGGTGGTGGAGATGCTGTCCAATATCGACATGAGTGATCGGGACACCAAAGGGGATGTGTATGAATACCTTCTGAGTAAAATCGCCTCTGCCGGGCAAAACGGTCAATTCCGAACCCCTCGCCACATCATCCGCATGATGGTGGACCTCGTGCAGCCTACGCTAGAGGACGTGATGTGCGATCCGAGCTCGGGAACCTGCGGCTTCCACGTGGCAGTGAGTGAGTACATCCGGGAGCACTACGAAGTCTACCTCTACAAGGACGAGGTGCGGGAGCATTTCCAAGACCGCATGTTTATGGGAATGGAATTCGACCCGACCATGATCCGAATCGGAGCGATGAACCTGATCCTGCACGGGATCGAAAATCCCCAACTTCTCGATGTGGACGCACTCAGCGAGGCCAATACCTCCTTTACCGAAAAGGCCACCTTGGTTCTTGCTAATCCACCTTTCAAGGGCAGTCTGGACCGGGAAGCGGTCGATGGCAAGATCCTCAGCGTGGTGGACAGCAAGAAGACCGAGCTGCTCTTTCTGGCCCTGATTCTGAAGGGCCTCAAGCTCGGAGGCCGTGCCGCGGTCATCGTGCCGGATGGCGTGCTCTTCGGGAGCAGCAAGGCCCACTTGCAGATTCGCAAGGAACTGATCGATCGTCAGCGCTTGCAGGCGGTGATCTCCATGCCGTCGGGAGTCTTCAAGCCCTATGCGGGAGTGAGTACGGCGGTATTGCTCTTCACCAAGACCAACAGTGGAGGCACGGATCAGGTCTGGTTTTACGACATGAAGGCCGATGGATATTCCCTGGACGATAAGCGCAACCCGATCTCAGAAAACGATCTGCCTGATGTGGTCAGCCGCTTTCTGAACCCGGCGGGGGAAAAAGACCGAAAGCGAACCGATCAGAGCTTCCTCGTGCCTGTGCAGGAGATCCGAGAAAACAAGTACGACCTGAGCATCAACCGCTACAAGGAAGTGGTCTATGAAGAAAAGACCTATGCCAAGCCACTGGACCTGATCGCAGAGATCGAAACGCTGGGTCAGCAACGAGCCGAATTGTTAAGTCAATTAAAAGCGATGCTGGGATGAAGTGGGGAAAAGTACTTCTTGTTCAAGTTTCAGAAATTAGTGCAGGCCAAAGTGCACCAAAAGAAACTGATTTTTCAAATGAGGGAATACCATTTATTAGAGCTGGCCATTTGGAGGAATTAATTTCTGGTAAAATTTCATTGGATGATTTACCAAAAGTTGGTTTGGACAATGCTAAAAAAAACAGATTGAAGCTTTTAAAGAAGGGTAGCCTCGTTTTTGCAAAAAGTGGTATGAGTGCAATGATGAATAGGGTTTATCAACTAGAATCTGATTCATATTATGTAGGTCATTTGGCATCTGTTTCACCCAAACAAGAAATTTTAAGCAAGAGGTATTGTTATTATTTTTTGAAGTGGTTCAAAACTGCAAAATTGATTAAAGATGAAGCTTACCCAAGTATTGGACTTTCAGATATTGAGAAGGTAGAAATCCCCCTCCCTCCACTTTCAGTTCAAAAGCGGATAGCGGAAATCCTCGATGCGGCAGATGCCCTGCGCAGAAAAGATCAGGAGCTCTTGAATAAATACGATGAACTCGCACAGGCGATTTTTATCGACATGTTTGGCGATCCTGTGAAGAATGAGAAGGGGTGGGAAGAGAATAAATTAGGTGAGGTTTGTAATAAAATTACCGATGGGACTCATGATACTCCGGAGCGACTAACTGAAGGGATCAAGTTTATTACAGGAAAACATATAAGACCATTTTCCATTGATTTTGAAAATTCTGACTATGTAACTGAAGAAGTCCATAGTGAAATTTATAGAAGGTGTAATCCTGAATTTGGCGATGTTCTATACACAAATATTGGAGTGAATTATGGAACAGCTGCTATGAACACGGCTAACTATGAATTTTCAATGAAAAACGTGGCGCTTTTAAAGCATAATAGAAAATTCCTTACTGGAAGATTTTTAGAATTTCAACTCAATGATCCTTTTTTTAAAGATCGTTTGAAGAAATTGACAGGAATCGGGGGAGCTCAGCAATTTTTAAGTTTAGCTCAGATTAAATCAATAAAGGTTATAGTACCAGAAATTTCTCTTCAAAAAGAATTCGAGGGAAAAATCAATTTTTTAACGAAGAATATAGAGAAAGTTAATCAACTAAAAAGTCGATCAGAAACCCTTTTCAACTCCCTCCTCCAAAAAGCCTTTACAGGCGAATTGGTCAATTAGAAGTAGGTTTGGGGATGGAGACCGGATTTGATGAGGACTAGTTGATCGAATTTTAATCTCCCATCAGACCAATGCGCAGCTGAATTTGATAGCGCTCTCCTCAATAAACTGAAAGTCATTGATCCACCTGATCCCCATGTTGTCACAGACATTGGGGATTTTTATTTTGTTAGAATTCACAGCTGTGATTTTCTCCTCTTTGGTGACTACTGTAGCCTTCTCTTGCAGGGCATGAGCGATCACCCAAGGGTCTGCTATGGAGCGTGCTTTGGTATTGTCCACCAGATTTTTGTGGATAGGGTCAGCTGCATAGATTTCTTGAAGGCAGATCGTGACTCCTTCGCTTATCCTACGGATAGGGATTTTGCTTCCTTTCAGCCATTTGGATAGTTCATCCTCTGTTCGGATGATTTCCTCGTAGACCAGCTCGGGGATGAAAATCTTTCCGCTTTTACCGAGTTCTGTGAGGATGTTCCAGTAGTCGGGGCAGAATTTTGGATTATAATACTTTTGCCAAGCTTGGATAAGTACGTTGGCATCCAAGCAGTATTGGTTTGCCTTGGTGCTCATCTGGACAATTGGGATTCAAGTTTTGAGAATTTGTTTACCTGTACATTCAGCAGATTGCTAGCGAGTGTGGGCTCAATAAAACCACCTCGGAAGGCGTCCAAAACCGTCTGGGTAAATAGCCTGCTATTTCTGTTAAGTTGAAGCAAAAAGTAGTTAGGCCCTCCGGACTGTTCTTTTTCTTTCTGTTTGGCTTTTTTGTCTGCTTCTCTTTTTAGGAATTCGGAATAATCTAAATCTGCTTGTTTTTTCAGTTTCTGGTAGACAGGCAAGGAAATAAGAGAAAGATTCAAGGATCTGACTAGCAAAGCAAAGGAACTAACTCCCAATTGTTTGGCTACTTTGAATACTTCTTTTGAAGAGTGAAACACGCTAGGGGCCACTCCTAAAATCAATTCTTTGGGCATCAAGACATTTGCAGCGACCTCGTTGCAAAACAACTCAACCGGGTGAAATTTGTCTTTCTCGTTTAAGTCAGGTTGGACCTCATTGGAAATCCCCGTTTCGGCAACCCAGATATGCGCTAATTCATGTACTAGGGTGAAAAGTTGAGGTGCATTCCAATCCTCCGAATTCACGAAAACAAAGGGAGCGTAAGAGTCTGCAATCGCAAAGCCTTGCAGTTCCTCTGAAGCCAGTTTGAGGTGTGAGTTAATGAAACTTGTTCTGGAAACGAAAACGCCGTTTTTTTCAGCAGCGTCAATCCATTCTTTTATTGGATTGTCTGTCCTGTAGTGGGCAGGGTTGATGTTTAGCGTTTCAAGAATGTCTTTAGCTACCGTTTGAGGATGGTCTTTTATCGAGAAGCGACCGACGAAGGGAAGTTTTTGCTCTTGATTTTCGGCATACACTTCACTTATCCAAGCCTGCTTTTGTTGGATTTCCCTAATGATAAAAACAGAAGAAGTGGTGAGTGCCTTTGCTCCGGATTTTCTAAAGTCCTGAAGTGGTTGAAAGTCCCTTGGGGCCTCTGGCAGGAAGAATAAAGCAAAAGGTCTTTTATATGCTTTAGCCAGCGTTTGAGCTTGTCTGATAGTAGGTTTACTCTTTCCCTCTTCCCATTCCTTTAGTTTTTCAATAGTCACAGAGACCTTTGCAGCAGCAGTTTCCTCGGTCATTTTTGCCGATTCTCTTGCCCATTTCAGAACATTGGGAGTAATGTGTGCCTTATCTGCCATAAAGAATTCAAAAATAGAATTAATACGAATGGTTCCCTAAAACATCAATCTCGGTCGATGAGATTTGCAAATGGCAATTTCTAGGGTAAAATCCAGAAATAAATAAAGGTAGAAATTACAAAAACCTATTTACCAATCAATTCCAAATTTCAACTTTTGCCTTAATTTTCCAATTTTTTGGTTCCAAAATCAATCGAGGGCTAAGTTTTTCCAATTCTATTTGCCTGGAAAGTTTGGTGATTACGAGAAAATTAATTGTTTTATCAATGCATTCAACGACCATGATAAATGGGAGGTAATTGATATGGAGCTATGTTCCTTTGCTAGCCAATTTTAGATGAGCAATTTTTCGTTTATTCCACCCGATTGGGAAGAGATTTCCGGTACTCCCCGAGAGGCAGAGGGGCAAGTCTATGCCGCGCCTTTGTACGCCGCAATGCTCTGCCGCAAGAGTTTGGAAGAGTGGGTCAGGTGGATGTATGAGCATGACGAGGATCTGAGTTTGCCATACGATACTTCGTTAAGTTCGCTCCTTCATCAGCAGGAATTCAAAAAAATCGTTGCTCCGATCCAGTTTGAGCGCATCAACCTGATCCGCAAGCAGGGCAACAATGCCGTGCATACCTCAGCCAAAATCAAGCCTCAGGAAGTACTTCATACCCTGAAGTTGCTCCATGGATTTATCGGTTGGGTTGTTCGGATCTACAGTGAGCAGCGACCAGAGATTCCGGCTTTTGACGAAAGTCTAATTCCCAAAGAACCAGGCAAGGACAAATCCAAGGAAGAACTTCAAAAGCTCGAGGCCGCGTTTCATGCGCAGCAAGAGGAATTGGTCAAGCTACAGGAAGAGCTTGCCAGCATCAAGGCGATCAAGGAGCAAAATACAGCTTTTGTGCCTCCACCGATCGACCCCAATGAGGACCTCACCCGAAAACTATACATAGATACGCTCCTTCGCGAAGCCGGCTGGGATCCGAATGGGCTGAATGTGGCCGAGTATCCGGTAAAAAACTGCATGCCACAAGCTGAGGGTAGAAAGGGCGATGGCTATGTGGACTACGTACTTTGGGGAGACGACGGTAAGCCTTTGGCACTACTCGAGGCCAAGCGAACCAAGCGAGACCCGAGAGTGGGGCAGCATCAGGCCAAGTGCTACGCGGACTGCCTTCAGCAGGAGTTTGGCCAACGTCCGGTGATCTTTTATTCCAGTGGTTTTCAGACTTGGCTATGGGACGACACCCATTATCCACCGAGGGCGGTTTTTGGGTTTTATACCAAAGACGAATTGCAGGCCTTGGTTCAGCGAAGAGTTTTCCGAAAGCCGCTAGCAAGTCAAAAGATTAACCAAGCCATCACAGATCGATATTACCAAGAAGAGGCGATACGAAAAGTGTCTGAAACTCTGGAGAAAAATAACCGTGAGGCGCTTTTGGTGATGGCCACGGGAACCGGTAAAACCCGAGTGGCAGCTTCTCTGATTGATTTTCTCAGCAAGGCCAACTGGATTAAGCGGGTCCTTTTTCTAGCCGACCGAAATGCCCTGATCCATCAAGCTAAGGTCAACCTTAATGATTACCTCCCAAATCTGCCGGCTGTGGATTTGACAAGGGAAAAAGAGGACGAAAGCAGCAGAATTGTCTTTTCCACCTACCAAACCATGATCAATATGATCGATGGGGAAGCCGATGGAGACAATCATTTCTACGGAGTGGGACATTTTGACCTGATCATTTTCGATGAGATTCACCGCTCGGTGTACAACCGATACCGACATATTTTCAGATACTTTGACGGCATCCGAATTGGCCTTACGGCCACACCAAAGTCAGAGGGCGATAAGGATACCTATGGACTTTTTGGCTTGGAGCCGCATCAGCCTACCTACGCTTATGAATTGGATCAGGCTGTGGCAGATGGTTTTTTGGTGCCACCAAAGGCAATCGGCGTTCCTCTTAAATTTCAGCGCAAAGGAATCAAATATGCCGAGCTGAGCGAAGCCGAGAAGTTGAAGTACGAAGAGCAGTTTTCAAATCCCCTGACCGGAGAATTTCCTGAAGAGATTGATTCTGCTGCATTGAATGCTTGGCTCTTCAATACCGACACCGTGGATAAAGTCATCGGTCATCTGATGGCTAACGGGATCAAAGTGGAGGGGGGAGATAAGCTGGGAAAAACGATTCTTTTTGCCCGCTCTCACAAGCATGCCAAGTTTATCGAAGAGCGATTCAATAAGCAGTTTCCCGAATACAAGGGTGATTTTCTCAAGGTGATCGATTACCAGGAAGAGTATAAATACGATCTCCTCAACAAGTTTAAAGTCAAAGAAAAGCTTCCTCAAATCGCCGTTTCGGTTGATATGCTCGATACGGGTATAGATGTCCCTGAGGTATGTAATCTGGTCTTTTTCAAGCCTGTTCGAAGCAGTTCCAAGTACTGGCAAATGATTGGCCGGGGTACCCGTTTGTGCAAAAATCTGTTCGGAAATGGCTTTGATAAGGGAGAGTTTGTCATTTTCGATTTCTGTGAAAACTTTGAATTCTTCGATGCAAATCCACGTGGATACGAGGCATTAGGTTCCAAATCTATCAGTCATCGCTTGTTTGAACTTAGGTTGCGCTTGGCTCATCTCTTGATCAATCAGGATGAGGAGGAATTGATCCACTACGGGAAATCCTTGATCGATCATCTGATCGGGCAGACTCAAGCGCTGAATGGAGAAAGTTTCATCGTAAGGCAGCATTGGGAAGTGGTGGAAAAATACCGCGATCCCAACGCTTGGAATGCCCTGAGTGATCTGGATATCAAGGAGATTTTTGATCACATCGCCGGTTTGGTGGTGGAAACCGATCAGGATGAAATGGCCAAGCGATTTGATGTGATGATGCTTGACTTACAATTGAGCTTGCTTCGAGGAGAACGAAGACAAGTGGGATTAGTGGAGCGATTGAAGCAAACTGCACAAAAGCTTTCCAAAAAGGCAAGTATTCCTTCTGTTTCCCAGCGAATTGAGACACTTCAGGAAATACAGCAGAAGCAATTTGGTGAAACGCTCACCTTGACTCGAATCGAGCGAATCCGAATTGAACTGAGGGATTTGATCAAGTTTTTGGACTTTGACCAAACTCCGATTTATTACACTGACTTCGAGGATGAGTTGGAAAATGAGGTCAGAGAGCATTCCATTATCGTATCAAATGATCAACTAGAAGCCTACAGAAATCGAGTCAAGCAATATTTATTTGACCAAAGAACTCACCTGACAATACATAAGCTTCGAACCAACTTGCCCATTACTCAAGGAGATTTACAGGAATTGGAGCGCATGCTTTTTGATCAGGGTGCAATCGGTACCAAGGAGGAATTTGAGAAGGTGTATGGAATTCAGCCTTTGGGGAAATTTATCCGAAAGATCCTTGGTATGGATGCCAATGCGGCCAAGCTGGCTTTTGGAGAGTTTCTTACCAACCAAACCCTAAACGCCAAGCAAATTCACTTTATCAATATTATAATCGATCACCTTATAGTAAATGGGAGTATCGAACCTGGTAAGCTTTTCGAGCCTCCTTTTACCGAAATTGATGTGAAAGGAATTGGAATTTTTGATGGAGAGACTTCTGCCAGAATTATTTCTTTGATCCATGAGATCAATGAGAATACAGGCGTAGCTTAGTATTAAAATTTGAACAAAAATATTATGGATACAGAACTTTCAAGGGATGAAATGATCCAAAAAGCACTTGAGCTTTCAGCATCTGGAAATGAAAAGGATATAAACCAAGCAATATTTTTATTGAAAAAAGCTAGGTCGCTACCAAGTAAGAGTTATAATTATTCAGATGATCTATTAAGTATGTATGCTTACTTCTTAGAAGCAGAATTGGGCATCGGTTCAACTCAAGATAACTTCGCTTCATTCTTATTAAGAAAAGTGAGTTATCAAGAAGGATATAACTCAAGACCCTATTTCTATTACATCCAAGAAAATCAAAAAGCTGATTTAAACTACATAAAAGCAAAATCACCTCATTTACCAAACGGAATTAGCTCTTTTTTAAATCATGACATAGGGAAAATTTGGGTAAAAGCATTAAAGTTTGATGCTTTACAATCCCAATTAAAAATGTGGGAGGAAGAAGATAAATTAGATTCTGAGCGAATGAGGAGGATCAGAGAGATTTTAGGGGAATGATTTTAAGTCAAAATCTCCTCAATTTGATTAAATATTGTTTCCTTTTTTCATGAATCGTTTTTCCTGATTATTCCAGACAGCACAAACCCTACCAAAAATACCACCACTGTACCGATTACGATGGTCATGTTGGTGTGAAGGGGATTGGCAAGAGATGGGTCCATTCCGTTTTTGACAAGGATGGTGGATAAACTCATCCAAGCAATGACCAACACGCCCAGGATGACTCCGAGTAGAGCATGTGGTTTTTGAGCCTTGGAAAGTAAGCCTAAGAGGAAAAGTCCCAAAATCCCCCCGCTAAAAATCGAAGAAAGTGCCCACCAAGCATCTAGGGCACTCGTGACTCCATTGAATGCCAAGCCTACCAATATACTCGCCAAGCCCATGCCCAAGGAGGAAATACGAAGCACTCGTAAGGAAAGCTTTTCGGAAGGATTGGGATGGATGTACCTTTTGAAATGATCTGAGAGAATTACAGTAGCCGAACTGTTCACACTGGTGGATACTGTACTCATCCCGGCGGCGAAAATGGAAGCGATCAAAAGACCGGTCACGCCCACAGGAAGCTGGTTGACAATGAAGTAGGGGAATACTTTATCAGGCGCAGTTCCTTCAGGTAGCAATTCTGGTTGGGCTTGGTAATAGGCAAACAGGGCTGTGCCAATGAAGAAAAATACCAAAGAAACAGGCAAATAGAGCAAACTTCCCAGCCAAGTGGATTTTTTGGCCTCGTCCTCCGTTCGTGCAGTCAGGTAGCGCTGCACATAGCTTTGGTCGATACCGAAATTCTGCAAATTGATAAACAAGCCATAAATCAAAACCATCCAAAAGGTGGAGGTGGTAAAATCCAGATTGAAACTACCCAGACTGAATTTCTCTGACTCCTGAGCGATACGGATGACCTCACTTGGTCCTCCGGGAATCCCGAAAAAGATCACTCCCAAACAAGCCAAGGCGCCTCCAATCAGAATTATTCCTTGTATGGCATCCGTCCAGACAACTGCTTCGATGCCGCCGAACATGGAATAAACCACCACGCTAATCCCGGTGATGACGATGATTACCGGAATACTCCAGCCCAACAAGGCATTCATCGGCAAGGCTAAGAGGTACATGATTGCTCCCATTCGCGCCAGTTGGGTGAGGAGGTAGCAAGCAGAGGCATAGATTCTTGCCCAAGCTCCAAAGCGTTGCTCGAGGTAATAGTAGGCAGATTCACTTTGGAGTTTACGGTAAAGGGGTACGAAAAAGCGAACCGCCACCCAAGCTGCCAAAGGAATGGAAAGGCTAAACACGAATCCGTTCCAGTTGCCTCCGTAGGCATTTCCCGGCAAAGCCAAAAAGCTGATGCTACTCACAAACGTGGCAAAGATGGACATGCCAATCGCCCAGGAGGGCAAGCGACCACCGCCTGTAGTGAAATCGGAAGCGCTTCGTTTTTTGAAAGAAAAGGAAACTCCAAATCCCACTATGGCCAGCATGTACACAAGGAAAATGGACAAATCGATAACCGGCATGTCGGGATTGTGTAGGGTTAATTTTGGGAGATTTAATGGGCAACCGAGTCAGTGACTCTTTCTTTTACCCGAAGGAATTTTTCATGCAAGGCCTTTTTTTCCTCCTCGCTGTAGGCAAAAAGTGGAGGTGCCAAAATCCCTCGACACAATCCTTCAAACGACATGGCAGCTTTCAGCCCTTTCAGGTAGCAGGATTTGTAATTCTGGTTTTGGTAGATGTTTTTACTCAGGAAAAGGATGGTTTCCTGGAGTTCTTTCAATTTGCTTTTTTCTCCTCCTTGAAAAGCTTCATAAGCTTGAACATACAGTTCGGGAAATAAATTGGCTCCTCCGGTTACGCCGCCATGGCCGCCCATTTCCAGAGTTTGGGAGAGGATTTCTTCTGGTCCAACAAAGATTTTAAACTCAGGTTGATCTTTGAAAGCATGGCAAAGCGATTCAAAATTGGCCAAGTCACCACTGCTGTCTTTGATGCCGATGATGTTGGGATGGGTAGAAAGGTACTTTACTGTTTCCGTATTGATGAAAATCTTGGTATGCGAAGGCATGTTGTACAAAAACAGTGGTAGCGGCACCGCATCGGCCAATTTGCGATAGTAAGCGGCCAATTCTTCCTGTCCGATATTCATGTAGAAAGGAGGTGCGGCCACCAAAGCTGCTGCGCCAGACTCCGCAGCAACTGCCGCCAAGTCCAAACTTTCCACAAATGAGCAATCGGTTATTCCCACCAAAACAGGTACTCGACCATTTACTTGTCTACAAACTTGTCTGATAAGGTCACTTTTTACATCCGAACTCAGACTCGCCGATTCTCCGGTGGTACCTAGAATAAATATCCCGTGAACTCCCCCTTCCAACAGGTGATTGACCATGAGGATCGTGTGATCGATATCTAAAGAATAGTCTGGATGTAACGGAGTAATCATCGGAGGGATGATCCCGTGATAAGGTTCAATAGCCTTCATAGGTTAGGTTGGGCTGAGGTTAGAGTTGGAGATGGAAGTACTTCACCTTGGTGCGGTGGTGGGTGTAGGAAAGGTGCACGGTACCGTCTTGGGCTTGAATGATGGCAGGATAACTGTATTCTCCATCTGCTGTATCTTCCAAGACCAACAATTCTTCCCAAGTGATGCCATCTGAGGACCCCATCAGGCTGAGTTTGTTTCTGCCTTTTTTTAGTGGATTGCATAGGAGCAAGTGGTAGCCGTTTTTCAGGGTTACTGCATCGATGCCGGAGTTATTGTGTACTAGGCCTGTTCCTGTCATCGTGCTCCAGGATTTTCCATTATCAGAGGACCATGAAGTAGCGATTTCTCCTTGTTGGGTTCGGAAGAGCAATTGGATTTTTCCTCCCGGATGAAAAAGAACTGTAGGCTGGATGGCTCCGAAGGGACCTTCGATGGCTACTTTTTCCCAAGTTTTCAGATCCGGATCAGTGATTTCCACATGGGAATTCCACACGTTATTGACCTCAAAACTGCTCGGGTGAAGGAGTCGACCGTCGGGCAATACTTCTGTTTTATTTTTTACTGGTCCGAGGAACCCGGGTGGGATTTGAACTTCTTTGGACCACGTTTTTCCGTTGTCTTCGGAGACTTTGTAGAGCCCCCACCATTCTCTTGGATTGGGTCCTTCTTTGTAAAAAAGGATCAGTTTACCGTCTGCTTTTCGGTGAAGGACAGGGTTCCAGGTGGGGTTTCGGAAGACTTCATTCTCAATGCCGTCGGCGACTAGTTTTGGGGTGGACCACTGGTTATTTTTCAGCAGGGAGGTGTAGATGCTGACGTCGGGGTGGCGCTCATAAGTTCCTCCAAACCAAGCGGCAAGGATTCCTTCGGGAGTTTCGATCAGCGTAGAGGCATGGCAGGTGGGAAAGGGTGCAGCTCCGTAAATGAAGCCTGACTTGAGGATTTTTACTTCTGGTTTTTCAGAAGAAAATTCCCCACTCCCAAAGGAAGTGAGGAAGAATAACATGAGTAAATAGTGCATGGATTGAGCGGATCGCTTAATGAATAACTCGTATTAAAGTATTAAAAAAGCCGGAGTTTTGAAACAAACCGTCCGGTAGTGACCTGTATGAGAAGATGATTCTATTTTTTGAATTTTTATGACAATAAAACCTCTGCAGGAATCTTTAATTCTTTATGAAAGATTTTTGCCATCTCTAGGGTGAGGGGTTTTCGTCTATTTAAGACGGAAGATATATATCCCTTGCTGCCTATCTTTCCTACCAAGTCTTGATTTTTTATTCCTAATTCCTTCATTCGTAGCTTGATTGCTTCAATGGGGTCAGGAAGTGGGATGGAATAATTTTGATCCTCGTAGTTCTTAATAAGTATCAATGCAACTTCCAGTTTTTTACCCTCTGGAGTAGAAGGTTTGATTTTATTATCAAATTGTTCATCTACCCAATCAAGTAAGTTTTGGTAATCTTCTTCCGATTTTATTACTGATAGCTCCATTGTTATTTTTTGAATGAAATTGTTGTCACATCTATTTTATCATATTACTTGTGGGTTCCAAACCACTTGATTTGAACGGTTTTGTATTCAAAAACAATTCGAACGACTAAGCGATAATTATTTCCCATGATATTGAATACGACGCGGTTATCTCTTACTATGCTTGCGTTTCTGTAAATAGATTTCAATTCGTTGAAAGAAGATATTTCTAATTTTTGAAACTCGTGGTACCATTCAAAAAGGGCATTTTTTGCTTTTGGATACTCTTTTGAAAGATCTATAAGGGTTTTTCTGGTAATGATGTTAAACATAGATAAAAATCGGAAAGTTTTCTATAAGAAAACATTAAAATAAATTCTTCTTCACAAACTCCAAAAACATCCTCCAATCCTCCCAAGTCAAGTCATGCTTTCCCTCCCGGATATGGTAGCCAACTGATTCTTGGTGAACAGGTCCGTTTAGTTCTTCGAAGGATTGTTCAAATACAGCCTTTTTGCCATAGATCTCTGTGGTCACCCGACTTCCAAGTTGAATACCCAAGTATTCTCCCTTGGGGTCGGCCCACTGGTCGCCTCGGGCGGATGAATAATAAACTGCCCTTGGTGCAATCAAGCCTGGAAGCAAATGTTGATCGATCGGAAGAGTTTCTTCCTTGCCATTGTACTTGCGGAAGTTGTCGGCAAACCAATGTGGAAAACGGGTATTGATCGCTTCCACCGTTTCACCAAATTTCCGCTTGGACAAGGCCGCACCACCGCAACCTGACTCGTTCGCATAGGTGATGGCCCATCTAGGATCATTGGCCGAAGTCCAAAGGGCGGTTTTCCCGGTTCGGGAGTGCCCCACGAGGATAGACTTTTTTGCATCGATTCTCGGATGCTGGGCAAAGTAATCCATCGCCCTCATCGCTGCCCAACCCCAAGCACCAAAGGCCTTCAGTCCATCCGGTTTTTCGATTTGCTCGGGATAGAGGGTGGAAATGATGCCTTTTTGGTAGGTCTTGGCATCGTCAGGAGCAACGGTTTCGGCATGAAAAGAAGCCGTGGCAAAGCCGCGATGGATTAATTCACGCACCGGCCAAAAGGCCTCATCCACCAGTTTTCCATCGGGATAAGCAGCTAGGTAGTTGATCAGGAGAATGACCGGGAAGGGACCTTTCTGATTTTTCGGGAGGAAAAAATTGATCCGCATGGTGTGGCTTTTTCCGTTTCTGCTGACCGTGATATCCACCTCTTCCAAGTCTGCCACTTCCGGAAAGGGATTCTTTTTTTCATTAACCAAGTTGAAAGAAATCGAATCAAAATCCGTAGAAAGTTGACCATATACTTCTGACTCAAACTGCCTGAAGATTTCAGGTCTTCGCAGCTTTTCCCAATCTTCTATCGAACGAATCTGTTTTCCTTTTTCACTTACGAAAGGATCGGGCAGGTGAAGTGCAGGCACTTTGCTTTCGTCGTAATTGGGTTGGTTTTGGGACATGGCAAAGAAGGGGGTCAATAGGGCGATAAGGAAAAAGGCGATTGATTTCATAGGGTAGTGGAAAAATTCAGGAGGCCTAGATGGAGCCTCCTGAAGGGATTTTTATTTAGAACTTTTTGGGACAAAAGGCTCAAAAGGATAGGTTCTCGGAAGCACATCGATTCCTGAAGTGACCTTTAATGGATGATCACCAGCATAGGTCAACTCCACAAAGTAGCCTTTGAAGCCTGTATCTGGAGCTTTCATATCCACCGTTAATTCACCAGAATCAGGAATGGCGATGTCCTCAGCTGTCCAGTTGGGTCCAAAGACATCGATCCTGAAATCTCTTGTGGTAGGGTTGTGTGCAGTCCAGAGTTTGATCGCTGCAGGTTTGTTGGCTGGGTCAAACGTCACTTTAATCTGATCTCCTTCCACTTTCCAGCCATAGCTAGGTCTTTGAGCTTGGTCAAGGATGGACTTATAAAACGAGATCAGGTTGGGAAGGGCATCTGATTCGCCCACATCATGACCAAAGTTGGGTACATACATCACATGTTTTTCTCCAGGAAGGCTGTCCCAGTAAAACTTCCAGCTGTCCGGTTGAAAAAACTCGTCTCCTGCCGCATTTATAAGAAGCTTGGGCATATCATAGTCCTTTCGGAAAGAATATGGCTCGGTGATCTCCATCATCCGGTCAAATTCAGGTGTACCCACCCAATCCATGACTCCTTCACGTACGTAATCTCCCACTGCGGGTGCCCAGAAGCCGTAGTTTCTCCAATGATGCTGGAAAGAGGGCACAAGGTTGAGTAGATCAATGACGACTGGCACGACTGCGATCACTCGGTCATCTACGGCTGCGGTGGTCCAAGTGGTCCAGCCTCTTTTGGATGCCCCTCCCACCACATAGTTTTTAACATCCTTATTGTACTGTTTTTTGACAACGTCTGTGACCGCGTCCATGGCAAGTTTGGCGGCTTTGGTCATCGGGAGTCTTGCCAGCCAGATGGCGTCTTCATCTTTGGCTCCACCTTCCAGGAATTTTCTCCAGCCATAGGAAATGATCTCGTCCTCATACCGCTCTCCAAAGGTGTCATTGGCAAAAGTGATAGGCTGAAATGGCACATTGTGGATTTGGGCGACTACCGAATTGGTGCGGGTAGCTGCTGCCAAAATCAGGTCATTGGGACTCTCAGGAAGTTTTGAGTTGGTGTTTCCTCCGCTGATCCAGAGCATACCTGTCTCAAAAGGAGTTTCCTTTGGAACGACCATTGAAACCCAATGCCACCATTCCGTTTTGTCCACGATATCAGGGCTCAGCCAATGTTGGGAGTACATTTTTAAGACATGGTAATCGTATTGCTCTCCCGGCACCGAGTGGACGATCTCATACCGAAAGGTGCTGTCAGGCGCATGAACGTAATCTTTTAAAATGGTGGTAGACCGACTCTCAGCAGGCGCTGTTTCGGGGGAGTTTTTACAGGAAAAAGTGAACAGTAGCCCTAGGGCAACCAGAATCCCTAATGGGGAATTCCAAATCGGTGTCTTTTTCATAAAGGAGATTAGTTTGGGTTGATAGTTAGGGTAAGGATTTACTTTTCAAACTCGACGATGTACTCCGACATGTATTTGCCTAAGTCAGAATATTTGAAAAACAACCTTGCTTTTTTTCCGAGTTTGAGGCTGGTGTTTTTGGCTGCAATATCCTCAGGTGTGTTCAAAGGCTGAAGGGAAGGATACCAAATGATATGTCCGGGCTTTTGGACGAGTAGCTTGGGTGCAGTCCAAGCTTGGGAGTTGGTCCCCTCACCCAAGTCTCGGTGGGGATTGAAGGAGATGTAGATTTTATCTCCCACCCAAGATTGACCTTCGACATGGCCCATGAGCATCACCCAGCATTCGAGGTAGGTATTCCAGCTGACCGATGGGCCCCAGTGAAATCCACCCTGAGGGGAGGATGCAGGTCCTCCGCCATTTTCTTTGGAGATCTGCAGTGAGGAGATCGGCGCTCCGATACCATCCCAGTCGGCGTTAAAGCCTTTCCCATCCCATCGCTTGGCTTTGCCTTGAGGATCTTCGAGGTCACTGATTTTGATCCGAGCTACGCTGATGCATTGGCCGGAGGCTTCGGTGTCAGGAGAATAAGTTTCCGGATTGTACTCCCCAGGATAGCCATATTCTCCATAAAAAAGGTACAAGTAATCATCCACGGCCACCGCACTTGGGTCACCCACTCCGCCGGCAAAGGTTTTGGAGATGTTGTGAGGCTTGAGGATCATCCGAGGCTGTTTGTCTTCCAGAAAAAGACCCTTGTTTTCCCAATTCCAGCCTCCGTCGGTGGATTTCATCACACCGATTCGAGGCACTGCTGCCGGAGTAATCCGCTCAGTCAGGCCCAATGGCCAGTTTTGATCGATATAGCCTTCTCCCGTTTGCGGATTGTATGGAAGAGTTTCAGGATAGTTTTCGTTGTGGTAAATCGCGTAAAGGGTTCTGCCAGACGCATCTCTCGAGTCTTGATACACCGTCTCAAACCAGACTGCACCATGAAGTCCGGGCTGACCTACGGGAGCATTTTTGGGAAGGGTGGGGGCGATGTACTTTTCCGCAGGAGTGCTGAATACCTCGTCTGCATTAGCTCCCGAAGCAAATTTCAGGTCGGTAGCATAGCCCCAAACGGGGTCTTCTCCATACTTACCTGGAAAAATCCGGAGGGTGTCTCCAACCCAAGCTTCCGCCATGTTACAGTCCACAAAGTTGTTGAAGTGAAACGTGTCGGTAGGTACGAGTCTGAAATTCGGAGTTTTAAAATCAACAATTGCCTCTTCTTCTGAAGAGGAAGGCGACTTGCATGCGGCGACAGTAAGACAAATTGCCACCGAGAGTGTTGAGAATCTTAAGAAATAGTTTTTTGGGGTCATCATAGGTCCTAGATTTGAAACCGAATAAATCTAAGTAATTATTTATCGTTCACCATCTGGGTTTGGAAAGCTTTATTTTCAAGTCCTACACTAGCTAGTATGAATAAAATCAGTTTGTTAATTCTCGTATTTTTCCTCGGGTTTGGAAAAGTCGGGGCACAAGTGCTGGAGTCGCCTGCCAAGCGACTCACCATGGAATTTAGCCTTTCCCAAAAAGGCCAGCCTTATTACAGTGTTAATTTGGATGGCTTGCCAATCATCCTACCGAGTTTCTTGGGTTTTGATCTGAAAAATGACGACATCGATCTCCTCGATGGATTTCAGATTACCAAGACAGAAACCACCTCTTTCGACGAAACTTGGACTCCTGTTTGGGGTGAAGAAAGCCAAATTCGAAATCATTACAACGAACTGATGGTGGAGCTGACGCAGGAAAAGACTGGTCGGAAAATGATCCTTCGCTTCAGGGCTTTTGACGAAGGCTTGGGTTTTCGTTATGAATTTCCCTTGCAGGAAAAGATGGGCTATTTCGTAGTGAAGGAGGAAAAGACACAGTTTGCTATGACCGGAGACCATACTGCTTTTTGGATTCCCGGGGATTACGATACCCAAGAGTACGATTTTACCGAATCCAAACTGAGCGAGATCCGTGGCTTGATGAAGTCAGCCATTACGCCTAACGCTTCTCAGACACCTTTTTCAGACACAGGCGTACAGACAGCATTGATGATGAAGTCAGCAGATGGGCTATACATCAATTTGCACGAGGCTGCCTTGATAGATTATCCTGCCATGCACTTGGAGTTGGATGATCAGAAGATGGTCTTTACCTCACATTTGACTCCTGATGCCATCGGGGACAAAGGCTATCTTTACACGCCTGCCCAGACTCCTTGGAGAACGATTATTGCTAGCAAAAATGCCGGAGAAATTCTGTCCTCCCGCATCACCTACAACCTCAACGAGCCCTCCAAAATCAAAGATGCATCCTGGATCAAACCCATGAAATATGTCGGGGTGTGGTGGGAAATGATCACCGGAAAAAGCTCCTGGTCCTATACCAACGACTACAAAGCAATAAAGCTGGGCGAGACAGATTACACCAAAGCCAAGCCAAACGGAACCCACGGTGCTACGACCGAAAATGTGAAAAAATACATCGATTTTGCAGCAAAGCATGGCTTTGACGGTGTATTAGTCGAAGGCTGGAATGTGGGTTGGGAAGACTGGTTTGGCAATTCCAAAGATTATGTATTCGACTTTTTGACGCCTTATCCAGACTTTGACCTGAAGGGAATTTCTGCTTACGCAAAAGAAAAAGGCATCCAAATGATCATGCACCACGAGACTTCCTCCTCGGCTCGCAACTACGAGCGCCACATGGATAAGGCATATCAGCTGATGAAAGACTATGGTTATCCTGCCGTGAAAAGCGGTTACGTGGGAGACATGCTTCCCCGAGGCGAATTCCATTACAGCCAGTGGCTAGTCAATCACTACCAATACGCCATCGAAAAAGCAGCCGAGTACCAACTTATGGTGAATGCCCACGAGGCTGTTCGTCCGACGGGAGTGGCCCGCACCTGGCCTAATCTGATTGCCAACGAATCTGCACGTGGCACCGAATACCAAGCGTTTGGAGGCTCCAAAGCCAATCACGTGACCATCCTGCCCTTTACCCGACAGATCGGTGGACCGATGGATTACACTCCGGGAGTTTTCGAGATGGATGTGCACAATGGTAGCCACGTCAACAGTACCCTGGCGAACCAGCTCGCACTCTACGTGACCATGTATTCCCCATTGCAGATGGCTGCGGACTTCCCGGAAAACTATGACCGCTTTCCGGACGCTTTTCAGTTTATCAAGGACGTTGCTTTAGATTGGGAAAAGAGCCTGTACCTAGAGGCCGAACCGGGCTACTTTTTGACCATTGCCAGAAAGGCGAAAGGATCCGGAGAATGGTTTGTCGGTAATGTCAATGGCATGGAAGGACGAACAGGAGAGGTGAAGCTTGATTTCCTAGAAGCAGGCAAAACCTACCTTGCCGAAATCTATGCCGATAAAACTGATGCGCACTTCAAGACCAATCCCCAAGCCTATTCTGTCCAAAAAGTAGCAGTCGATGCCAGATCCGTGTTGAAGCAGTTTTCTGCACCGGGTGGAGGCTATGCCATCCGAATCCGGGTAGCAAGTAAAGAGGAATTGAAGGGATTGAAGAAATTGAAGTAAGTATGAGAAGGCGGCAGCGATGTCGCCTTTTTAATTTTTGATATTACGATATGTATTTCCGGAACCAGGTAAGTAGGTCTTGAATAGCGAATTTTCCTGTATGAAAAATCCCCCTAGCCCCCTTGAAAAGGGAGAATCTGCCTACTTGGAACCTCAAAACTTAGTTTAATTCAGCAATGTGAAAACATTTGGATACACATATTGATAACTGTGAGACTGAAAATGGACTGTTCATAAAGAGAGAGTATTTTCTTCTGCAATAGAATAATCTTTTGATCGGGAAAGCGGAGTCCGTTGCTGCTATAAATGGCTTAATAATTTGGCTAAGAAACCTTCATTTTTTTATAACACTGAAGAAGAAAATGAGCCTTTTTTAAAATGATTACTTCACATTCATTTGATTTTAGGGTAGTCAAGGCCAAGGATCGGAGGGCTACTTTTGTGTCAGGTTTATGAATTCAATTGAGGACGATTCTTGCCAAAATGAGATCTAGATCAGTAAGTCGATTTCTGCGAAAGCACTTGATCTAAGTCAGTTTTCAGGGCAGTGAACCGATATCAGCCTGTTGGTAATTCTCACGGATGATAAACTAACTATCCTTATAATAAAATGATGAATGGAGTAGATTTGTGTGTGAAAGAATTGATTCAGTGTTTTTCTGCTTGAAATGAATATCCAAACAATATTTTGAATAATGAAATAAATAGTATATTTCGCTTAAACTTTCTTAAAATTTTCAAATTAAACCTATTGCGTATGGGAAATTTTCCAAAAATTAAAATCCTGAAATTTTGTCTTAGGACCAGGATTTTTTTAGTAACCCTCGGGCTGGTTACCCTTGTCAGCCATCTCGGGTTCACATCAACTACTTTTGATCTGATAGATCAAACCAATAATGTGGTAACCGGTACGGTTACAGATGCCTCAGGTGTTTCGATGCCGGGGGTAAGTATTCTCGAAAAAGGCACTTCAAACGGAGCAGTCACAGATGCCGACGGTAAATTTTCCATTTCAGTTCGCTCTGCCGAATCCGTCTTGGTATTCAGCTTCATCGGCTACACTTCGCAGGAGGTCAAAGTTGGTGCCCAAAGTCTTCTATCCATCACAATGAAGGAGGATTTGCAAAATCTTTCGGAGGTAATTGTGATCGGATATGGAACTCAGGAGAAAAAAGACGTAACCGGCTCGATGGCTACCGTCAAAAGTGAGGACTTCAATCGCGGGGTAGTCAATTCCCCCCAAGACCTTATCCAAGGTAAAGTAGCAGGTGTCAATGTAGTTGCTCAAAGCGGTGAACCAGGTTCACCACAAAATATTACCGTTCGCGGTCCGGGTGGTATTCGAACCGGCAACTCTCCCCTTTTTGTGATTGATGGTGTGGTCATTGACAACTCAAATACGGGAGGAGGTTATAACCCACTTAACTTTATCAACCCACAGGATATCGAATCCATCGATGTACTCAAAGATGCTTCTGCCACTGCTATTTATGGTGCTAGAGGTGCCAATGGGGTTATCATCGTAACAACCAAAAAAGGTAAAGAAGGTGTCTCCACCTTGAATTATACCTATGGCTTGGGTGTGGGACAGCTTGCAAAGCAATTGGACGTATTTAGCGCGGATGAATATCGCCGACGCGTTCCTGAAGTAGGAGGGATCTTGGTGGATTCCCTAGCCAATACCAACTGGCAGGAAGAAATCACCCGTACCGCGATTACGCACAATCATAACTTGTCAATGAATGGAGGCAGTAACAAACTCGTGTATTACGCTTCCTTGGGATTACAAGATCAGGAGGGTATCCTAAGGAATAGTGACATGAAGCGCTACACAGGAAGAATGAATGTCACCCAGAAATTTTTGGAAGGAGATATCTTAACTGTAGATCTAAACCTGAACGCCTCTCAAACGATCAATAACCGTCCTCCGGTGGCGAGTATGATCGGTCAGGCGATCTCAGCTAATCCTACTTTTCCAGCCTATGCACCGGATGGTACACCCTTTAGAGATCCTACAGGTACCAACCCGCTTCGAACGTTGGAGATTTTCGAAGACCTGACCACCATCAATCGTGTTATTGGAAATCTGACAGCTTCTTTGGCGATCAGTAAATCTTTCAATTGGAGGACGACCATCGGTATCGATAATGCCAATGCTACCCGGGACATCCAAAATTTCCCTAGCCAATTGCCTCAGCAGATCGGTCGCTTGGAGACGGTCAACAACTACAACAAAAACTTCCTGGTAGAAAACTACCTGACCTATACCTATGAGAGTACTCGTCACAGCTTGACAGCTTTGGCAGGGTTCTCGTATCAGGAAATCTTTGTGCAGGGCAGATCTACCAGTATCAACCAATTCCCGATCTCAGAGGTCGATCCTCGCTTTAATCCCGGTCTCGGTCAAGAATTGAATTTGGCTAACAACAGGCCATCAGGTTTTGCAGCAATCAATGAGCTACAGTCCTATTTTGGCCGGGTAAACTACCAGTTGGACGGCAAATACTTGGCTACGGCTACAGTCCGCGCTGATGGTTCTTCAAAGTTTGGAGCAAACAATAAGTACGGTATTTTCCCATCCTTCTCTTTGGGTTGGAGAATCTCCGAGGAGCAGTTTATGAAATCAATCGGTGCAGTTTCTGAACTTAAGCTACGTGCTGGTTGGGGACAGACGGGTAATCAGGAAATCCCTTCCAAGATCACCCAAGCCTTGTTTACGGCACAAGTGAGTGCAGGTACTTCCTATCCATTGGATGCCTCAAGCAGCTTCCCGGCGGGTATCACATTTAGCCGATTGGCTAATCCAGACTTGCAGTGGGAAGTGTCCACCCAGTTTAATGGGGGGTTGGATTTTGGATTGTTTGACAACTCTATCGCCGGTTCAATTGACTATTTCAGAAAAGTCTCTAACAACATTCTGCTAGAAGTAATCCCTGCTGACCCAGTGCAGCCTGCAAGTACTACCTGGATCAATGTGGAAGATATGAACATCATCAACCAAGGTGTGGAGATCAACTTGAATTACAGAAAGAGGCTTTCCAATTCCTTGTACTACAGCATCGGTGGTAATATGACCTTCATTGATAATGTGGTGAAAAACTCTCCGTACTCGGTTATTCCATCGGGAAGTGCGACAGGCGCAGGCCTGTCTTCTGCTACCATCAACGGGTATATCAATAACCATCCGATTGGATCTTTCTATCTGTTGGAGCACATCGGATTTGATGAGAGAGGTCTTAATAGATTCCGTGATACCAATGGTGACGGAATCGTCAATGACAAAGACCGAATCGTGGCGGGCACAGCTTTGCCTAACTTTCAGTATAACATCAACGGAAACCTTTCCTACAAGCGATTTGATCTTGCCTTTAACTTCATGGGAGTATCTGGCAACAAAGTGTACGATAATACGGCCAATGCTTCTTTCTTCAAGTTGAGGTTGGCAAGAGGATTGAACACCACGCCTGAATCCATCGCTGCTACCGAAGAATCAGTAAACAACCCTGCACCGGTTTCTACCCGATTCCTAAAGGATGGCAACTACTTCAGGCTAAACAACCTCTCGCTAAGCTACACGGTCAACACTGAATCTTTGGGATTCTCCAAATGGGTGAAAGATTTGAGATTCAGCTTGACAGGACAAAATTTATTTGTCATCACTCCTTACGATGGATATGATCCAGAGGTCAACACCGACCGAACCATCAACGGGGTATCTTCTTACGGGATTGATTACTTGAGCTATCCAAGAGCAAGAACCATCACCTTTGGACTCAACATTGTTTTATAATTCAATTGATACTAATCAAGAATATGAAAAAGACACTATTCTCTTTGGGTATTACAGGCCTGCTCCTGACAGTCAGTTGTACCGACTTGAGCGAACAAATTTTAGATGAAACTTCGGCTACAGGACTTTCCAAAAGCCAAATAGTTTCAGGCAACGTTGCGGCTGCGTATGCGGTCTTCCCTGATTTATTTAACCATGTCAACTACTTCAACCTGCAGGAAATCTCCACCGATGAGGCCATCTTACCCTTTAGAGGTGGTACAGATTGGGGAGACAACGGGATTTTTGTGGGTATGCATACGCACAACTTCATCACCACGGATCCAAGAATCAGAGATACCTGGAACCTGATCATGCGAGGGATTTCCCGTTGTGTGTCGGCAATAGATGCGATTCCTGCAACACAGGAGCCAAACACAGAGGTATTCGTCGCGGAAATGAGAGCTCTAAAGGCGTATTACTCCATGCTTAGCCTAGACTTGTTTGGTTTGGTATTCGTCAAAGAAAATCCAAATGATTTCTCCAAGATTATCCGTGGCGAAGAGGCTTTTAAATACATCGAATCTGAATTTCTTTTTGCAGAAACCCTCGTTCCTTCTACACTTAGCAAAGGACGACTTTCAAAAGAGGCGATTCAGGGTCTTTTGGCAAGATTGTATTTGAATGCAGCTGTGTATAAGGACCGCTATGCGACTCCATTTAGATTTGATGCAGCCGACATGAACAAGGTGATCGAGTACACCAATAAGGTGATCAATTCCGGCAAGTACCAGCTTTCTGCGGATTACTTTAAGATGTTTGACGATGACAACAACACCAATCCGGAGTTAATTTTCGTCTATGATCAGCGTGCCGAGCTCAACGGGCACAACCGTCTGGCTTATTTTTCCCTTTCCGGTGACCAGTTTCCATTGCCTAATTTTCCTAATGCAAACGGAACAGATGGTCCCGGCATGACTTCTGACTTTTACGATACCTGGACTCAAGCCTATGGCAACGTAGATCCTGCCAAAGCTGACCCAAGATTCTTTCAGGAAAACTTCATCATTCCTGCTGACTCTTGCATCGCTCCAAGTGCGTTCAAAATGAATCGTGGTATCCTCAGAGGTCAGCAGTATGGCCTCATCCGTGATCCAAATGGGTTTAGAAGATGTGCAGATGGTACTAATTTGAGAATTGGTAAACTCGTCAGCAGAACCCGTAACAGACCGGACTTGGCAGTGAATTTTACCAGAGAAATCGATTACACCACAGTTGGTAGTTTGTACAGCACAGGATACCGCGTACTCAAGTATGAATTTGGTAAAAAGTCCTCCTCAGGAAGAAACCTTGGAGATGCGGACATTGTCCTATTGAGACTCGCAGACATCTACCTGATGAGAGCTGAAGCTAGACTTCGCGGCACAAACGACCGTGCTGGAGCGCTTCAAGATCTCAATTTTGTCAGAGCAGCCCGTACTTCCAGATTTACTGCGCCGGCACTAAATGATATCAGCTTAGATGTACTTTACAGAGAGCGGGGATTTGAATTCTATTGGGAAATGCTTCGAAGAACAGACATGATCCGATTTGGAAAATATGAGGATAGATGGACTGAAAAGACGGACAGCAATCCTCAGAAACGAATCTTCCCGATTCCTCAGACTGCCCTTGATGGTGCATCCAATCTTCCGGGGTACTTGGTACAGAATCCGGGTTATTAATCTGATTTTAATTCAAACAAAAACCGATCGGCAGAAAGTCGATCGGTTTTTTTGTTTTGATAGCTGTTTGTTTGCTGGTTACAGGTTAAAAGTAGGTTTGGAGGTTCGAAATAGTGGGATTCCCTCTTCCTAAGGGGGTAAGGGAGATGTATCTTTAGGTAAAATCAGATAGCTTAATAATCTAAACCGAACCCTAAAAACCAACTTTCTTGATTTCCATCTCATCCAAATCTATCACAAAATCATCCGATGGCGCTCCATCCATCAGGCTGGAAAATATGTCCAGAAACTGGATGAATTGAGTTTGAAGGTTTTTTTCTGCTGGATTTGAAGTTCTTTTTTGCGAGAGCAATTCCTGATAAATCATCATCCTGCTGCTTGGAATCAATGATTTTCCCAAGTCTCCCCCGTTTTTCACCAAATAGAAATCTTCCATAAGGACACCCGGAATCGGGCTGATTACAGTATTTGATGCTGTTCTGGTCAAGGTGCTTTTCAAGTATTCAAGTCCCTCTTTTTCATCTAGGTCAGACCAAGTCTGCACATCTTCTAGGGTGATGCCATTGACCAGTCTGCCGAGCTCCGCGGACCAGTCCGTCCGGATAAAACGCCGGTGGATGAGTTCCCGGAGATGGGTTTGGTTAAATTCCAGAAAGTCTTCGGAGGAAAGGATTTTTTCATTCCAAAGTCTAGTTGGTGCGTTGGCGCTGAGCCAGCAATACTCCATCCGATAGAGATCAAAAAACTCATCCATCCTAGACACCTCCTCCAATTGCTCGGTTTGAATATGAAGTTGACCGGGGCTTTTTTGTTCCAAAATCTTATAGGCAGGAGGGAAAGCCGCCAAGGAAGGAACTTGGATATTGATGAGCCTATTGCCGGTTGCGTCTTCATAAACTCCCGTGTTGTTTTGGTGCATGTGTCCCGCCACGTGGAGGCGAATGCCCGCCTTCAGGTATTGCTCGCTTACTTCTCGGTCAGGCACTCGGCTGAGTTGGAATTTTTCTTTACCAAAAAGCTGCTTCATAGCTTCAGAAGCACCGTTGTGAAAGTCTACCAGTGGGTAATGGCTAAAGGAAATGAGGGTTTTGCTTCTTTTTTCAGCCTCTTGTGCTATGGTTTTGATCCATTCGAGTTGGTGAGCCTTGACTTTGGAAGCAAGGTTAAACCCGACCGAAGAACCCGACCAATCGTCCTTGTCTGGATTGATGGGGTTTTCTCCGGGGGAGTATACATTTCCGTCAATGGCCAAAAGCCAAATACCCTCTACGGGTTCGACGAGGTAGCTTGCGTCGGGGACTTGAAGTGAAGTGCCGGGAAGTGTGTAGGTTCTTTTATCGATAGCTGATTTTCCCTTTGCCACTTTCCAATCGTATGCTTCGTAGTCAAACTTCTCAAAAGGATGTGTCCAAAAAAGGTCTTCTTGAGTAGGAGAAAATCCAAATTCTGCGAGTTCTCCACAGATTTCATAATAACCCCAAGCATTGATTTGATCTGAAATAGCGGTATTTAGATTTGGAAAAACTCCCTTACTTCCTGCCACAGGCTGATCCTCTCCGTTTTTACCCAGGAAGTCGGTTTTGCCTTCTGTGCTTCCAAATGGACTGACGGGATCGTGATTTCCGGTAGTGATGAAGAATCGCATTCCGTGAAGGTTGGCGTATTCTTGAAGGATTTTCTTTAGCGCCAAGACATTCATCGGCTGTCCATCGTCTGTAAAGTCACCGGGTAGCACTACCAGTTTGATCTTTTTCTGAGCCAATTCCTCCAATGCCTGAAGCAGTGCAAAGTAATTTTCGTTGAACAATCGCGTTGAGTTTAGCTGACTTCCCATGGTGCGGACTGTGGCCAATTTCCCGTTTTTTGGATTGACCACTCCATTGAATTCCTTGGAATTCAACTCGGCATAAACATCCTGCAAGTGGATGTCAGAGAGGAAAGCAATCGGTGTGTTTTGCTGCGCAAAGGCTGGAAGCTCAGCCCAAGTGAGCTGTAATGCAGTGCCAAGGGCTACCGTAAAAATTTTTGAAGTCTTCAAATTTATTGGTTTTGGTGAATGGGGTTGACTCGTTCAAATCGGTTTCCCTCAAAGGATACCTGATAAGTAGACTCAAAAAAGCGGGATGGAAGGTAATAATCCGTAGAAATGATTTGAGCTCCGGAGGCTTTTGCTTTTTCAAATTTGGTGTAGTCTCCTGTTCGGGCTTCTTTGGTATCCGAATCGGCTCGGGTACGAATGAGGTAGCCCTTTTTCACCAGATCCTGAATGTAGTTCTCATTGCTAATCGGATCATTGATGATTCGGATACCTGCCTCGGGATTTCCTTCTTTTAGATTGACAAACAGCACTGCATTTTTGAGTTTGGGCTTTTGAGTGAGGTAGCGGCGGATTTTCTCCTCGCTTTCGTCTAGGACAAACAGAAACTTCCCTCTTACTTCATTCAAATTTGGCCAATTTCCCGCCAAAACGGCTGCCTCCAGTGAGCCAAAGTTTCCTCGGACCAGGTCAGGCGAAATCAGTTTATCCATGCCCAAGTGGGTACGCACCTCCAAGTCAATGCTGTCCAAGGCTGCGGCCGAAAATGGTAGCGGTGAGGTGGTGCCGGGTACAGCGGCATCTTTTGCATTGATCAAAATGAAAATCGGATGGTGGTCGGGATGCAAATTGCTCCAGTTTTTCAAGGCCATGAGGGCGTCTGCAAACAGCAAATGATGCGATTGAAAATCGATGTCCGGCACATGAAAGAGCTTAAGTCCTGGAGTAGCAAGTTTTTTCTCCGGATCGTAGGAAAGGGGCTTTCCTGTGGAATTTTTAATGATTTCCAGCCCTTTTGGATTGGCATATCGGCCACCTTGCGGGTCATGAAACACGTCCAACTCAAGATTTCTCAGGCCCATGTCCAATTGTTTTTCCAGAGGCAAGTGTGCGTATTCCAGACTTTGGGCACTGGCTGCGCTGAGGGATTTCAGATATGTCAAAATCTCGGGTGCCATGTCACTTTTGTAACTGTTGTGGCTCCCGATCACTTGGGTTTGGTTTAGTTTCTGTTGTGCTTGGGAGGTAAGTTGAAGCAAGCCAACAAAGAGGAGGATCAGGGAAGCTAGCTTGGATGTCATTCGATCAAAGGTTGATTATTATCTAAAGTTCAGGATTTAGATCTCCAATAGTTGGAAAGCAACATCAACTTTTGGTTAATCTTTCACTCTATTATCAACGTAATTTATTCTTTTGTTAAATCTGAAGAAAGGATCTACCACAGGATTAGGATCGTAGATTAAAGTCCTATTTTCGAGTATGAAAAAAATCCTTTCCTTTTTGTGGGTCGCTTTTTTTGCAGCCTGTTTTCAATCAGCTTTTGCTCAAAGACCTTTTGCACTTCATTCCCACAACGACTACCTCCAAACGGTCCCCTTTTGGGATGCCTTCAGTGCCGGCAGTGCATCTATTGAAGTAGATGTCATTTTGCAAAACGGGGACTTGATGGCTGCACATGAGAAAGAGACAATTGCTCCCACTCGGACGCTGAGAAGCCTTTACCTAGAGCCTATTCAGCATGCGGTGAAGGTGGGAATGATCCAAGAGTTTAGGTTTCACTTGTTGGTGGATTTCAAGACTGAAGCTTACAGCACCATGGAGGTGTTGGTCGATCAAATGAAACCCTATTCCGAGATGCTCTACTCCGAGCGCAATCCCAAAGGCTTGAAGTTGGTCATCTCCGGAACCCGACCCAAGCCGGATGATTATCGGAAATATCCCGAATGGGCATTTTTTGATTACCAAAGCCTCCAACTGACCCGAGATCTTCCTTGGGAAAAAATAGGTATGGTCAGTTTGAGTTTTTCCAGATTTTCTGTTTGGAATGGAAAGGGCAGAATGGTGCAGGCGGAGCTCGAAAAGCTAAAGGCCTTCATTGATTTGGTTCATTCCTTTGACCGTCCGGTTCGGTTTTGGGCCTCGCCTGACAGCAAATCTGCCTGGAAAGCATTTTATGATCTTGGTGTGGACTACATCAATACCGATCAACCCTACGAAGCCCAAAAATACCTGAGTACCCTTGGTAAAAACATTTACCGACTTCCCCAAGTACAGCAGGTGTATCGACCTACTTTCGAGCATGACGGTCAGGAAATTCCTTTGAAACAAATCATTCTCATGATCGGTGACGGCAATGGGCTGGCTCAGATTTCGTCCGGTCTGTTCACCAATGGAAATGAACTTTCCCTAACCCAACTGAAAAATATGGGTTTGGTAAAGACGCAAGCCGCGGATGATTTTACAACAGACTCAGCTGCAGGTGCCACTGCTTATGCTACTGGTAAAAAAGCAAACAACAGGGCTTTGGGAATTGATTCCTCAGGAGATACCCTGGTCAATTTGCCTGCTATCCTTCGGGAAAGGGGCTTCCGAAGTGGGATCATTACCACAGATGAGCTGACAGGTGCTACGCCGGCAGCCTTTTTCGCGCATCATGCAGAGCGGGATGATGCAGGGATTATTGCTTCATTTCTCGCAAAAAGCTCCTTAGACCTGGTCATAGGTGGGGGAAAGAGACACTTTTATCCCTACTTATCTGATCTAAGTCGGGTAGGGTTTGAGCAGGTCAATTCCCTGGAAGCAATGGGTCAGTCAGCTGCTTCTAAGCTTATTTATTTCTTGGGAGATGGGGCTCCTGCCTCTATCGAGTCGGGTCGTGGATCGATGCTGTCCAAAGCATCCCAAGAGGCAGTTTCTTTTTTGGCAAAGGGAAATTCCCCTATTTTTTTGATGATCGAAGCAGCCAAGATCGACTCAGGCGGGCATGCCAATAGCTCGTCTACCATCGTTACCGAATTGCTTGATTTTGACTTGGCTATAGGTGAAATGATCCGCTATGCCGATCAGCATCCGGGCACTTTGGTGCTTATCACCGCCGATCATGAGACGGGAGGAGTGTCACTTCCTCAAGGCAATCTGGATCGAAATGAAGTCGAACTCGCCTATCACAGCGATGATCATACGGGGATTTTGGTCCCGATTTTTGCCTATGGTGCACACTCGGGGGAATTTAGAGGAGTGTATGAAAACACTGAGGTGTTTAAGAAATTGGTTTACTTGGTTTCCCGCTATTTTCCTGACAAAAAGTAATTTAGATATCCGCAGTTTTCACACTCGGCAGGTCATGGGTTCTAAAGATTGCGGATATGGGGCTACTGACCATTATGACATTCTATAGCACCCCTTATTTGACTTCAAGCTTTTTTTTCCAACATGTTGAAAAGCTGGTAATTATAGGGGGTAGTGAAATTTATTTCCGCCACTCGACCTGCTGAAAGACAATCTCCTGATAATTATCTCGCTCATAGAGGATGCCTATCGAAGAGTCACTGAGCTTGACCAGATCGGAATATGCCGTCCAAGACTGTTTTTTGGGGTCATCGGTGCGGTCGATCAGAATGGATTTGACCCATGTCTTCCCTTCGTCAAAGCTGATTTTAATGGTCATATTATTTCGGACGCTGACATCGGAGGCATTGGAATGAGCGAGGATGGTCATCCCTTTATCCATCCCAATATCCAAGATAGAAGCCTGACACACCGGGTCGGGTAGCTGCGGCTCAAAATAATGTTTGTCCCAAGTCTCGCCACCGTCTGAAGAGTAAGCCAAGATGCGCTGCCGGATGGTTCCCTCCTGATTCCTTACACTCATAATCATCCGTCCGTCGCTAAGTGGTGCAGCAATGGATTCGTTGGAGCCGGGAATCTCCACCGATTCGGAGAGTCCGAAGGTTTTGCCATGGTCATCGGTATAGAATCCATGGGCTTGGTATTCTCTGAATTTATCTTGAGGATTGCCCACCGAGTGATTGGCTGCCACGTAGATTCGGCCTTTGTTTTTCCCCTCGGTAAACTGAAAAGCATGTCCTGGAGTGTTGGCATAATGTCTCCAATCCGCCGGATTAGTGTAATTGGGATTAAAGGTTGAGTTATTGGGCTTGTGTACTTGTAGGGTGATGTTTTCGGGCGCAGTCCAGCTTTTTCCCAAGTCATAGGACTTAATCTGCCAGATTTCCCGCACCCCTCGATTCATGCGGATGTCGTATTCGTGATTGTTTCCAGTGTTATAGAATAGAAAAATCACCCCCTGCGGATGCTTAGGATCAAAAAGGTCAACCACCGGTGCAGGATTACCCGCCTGAAGGGTGTCGTAATCAACCAAGGTCTGGATGCTTGACCAAGATTTGCCTTGATCGGTACTTCGCTTCATCACCAGATTGACATCTCCATAATCATCGCTTCCGTTGACTCGACCTTCTGCAAAAGCTAAAAGCTCACCATTCGGAAGTGAAATGATCGCAGGGATTCGGTAGATCGCATGGCCTTCTTTTCCTCCTTTAAAGACCATGGTTTTCTCTTGGGCTTGGCAAAGGACGGGTAGCAAGAAAGTGAGCAATAAGCCGAGTAGACGAATCATAGGAGGGGTGTTTTTCTTGGGAAACTACACGAATTGACCTTAAAAACCAATTTGAAAAGTCAGTGGCGGAGGCTTTTACAAGCCAGCGTTTGTTTCATTTTTTGATGGAGAAAAATAGCCTAAAGCACAAGTGCCAATCGATGAGTAGATTGGGAAAAGCAACTTGGATCGCCAAAAAAGGTTTTGAATAATTAATTAGAAAAAGTCTAAATAAAAGTTGCGTGGTCTTGATTTGAGAAATAAGTTTGCATCGTTATTTAAACTAAGTCTAGATAAAGATGAGATCACTTTGCCTATTGATGAGTTTGTTGCTGATAATATCAGTACCAGGATTTGCTCAGAAAAATATATTGAAAGGAAAAATTGTGGATGAAAACCAACTGCCCGTTCAAGGTGCTTCGGTTGTCCTAGTGGGTACAGTGAGAGGAGTACAGTCTGACCTTAAGGGTAATTATGAGTTGAAGGATTTTCCGAAGGGAACGTATCAGTTGCAGATCAGTCTGGTGGGTTTTGAAACTTTGGTACAAGAGTTTTCTATTGAAACTGGAGAATCCAAGGAGGTAAACTTCACGATGAAAGAGCAGGCGGTTATGTTGGATGAGTTTCGTCTATCTGCCAGCCGGGGAATAGCAGGCCATAGTCACTTGGCAGAAGTGGAGGATTTTCGAATCAATGCAGGAAAAAAGAATGAGGTAATCAAAATCGCGGAACTGAATGCCAACTTGGCGATGAATAACAGCCGACAGATTTTTGCGAAGACTCCCGGTATTTCTATCTGGGAAAATGACGGTTCGGGTATTCAGCTTGGAGTTGCTTCCAGAGGTTTAAATCCCAATAGATCTTGGGAGTTCAATGTGCGAATGAATGGCTACGACATCACGCCTGATCCGATGGGCTATCCGGAGGCGTATTTTACACCTCCTATGGAAGTGGTCGAGCAGATCGAAATTGTCAGAGGTGCCTCTTCGCTACAATATGGTTCTCAGTTTGGCGGGTTGATGAATTTCGTAATCAGAAGACCGGATAAATCTACCCGTTTCACTGCGGAGACCATTAACACAGTAGGTAGTAATGGACTTTTCAGCTCCTTTAATTACGTAGGAGGTACCGAAGGTAAATGGAGCTATGCAGCCTATTACCAAAAACGAGTGGGCAATGGTTGGAGAGAAAACGGTGAATTCAATACAGATCATGCCCACATGGAGGTCAGTTATGCGGCAAGCAATAGACTGAAGTTGGGCATGGAAATGACCTACATGGGTGCAGAAAGTCAGCAGCCGGGTGGATTGACCGATGCGCAGTTTGCATCAGATGCCCGCCAAAGTACACGAGCTAGAAATTGGTTCAGTACACCTTGGTTTATCCCATCTTTTTCTGCGGAGTATTTGGTAACTCCAAAGACCAAATTGAGCTGGAAAGCATTTGGAACTTTCGCCGAGCGAAACAGTGTCGGTTTCATGAGGCCGATCAATGTGGAAGATGACCTTGGCAACCGTCAGGTAGATCGTGATTACTACACCACATACGGTTCTGAGATGAGACTCAGCACTTCGTATCAGCTATTTGGAAAAGAGCAGACCCTAGTATCCGGACTTCGCTACTTCAACGGTCACATTGATCGCAAGCAGCTAGGAGTGGGTACTTCCGGAAGAGATATGGATTTTTCTGTAGCAGCAGGTGATTACCGAAGAGATCTGGATTTCTCCAATATCAACTTGGCAGCATTTGTCGAAAATGTGTTCCGATTCTCTGATAAGTTCTTGGTTACCGGTGGAGTTCGTGTGGAAAATATCCGATCCATCATGGAAGGCCAATTCAATATTGTGAATGGTAATCCACAGCTGTTGGATCAAATCAGCAGAACACGCTCCTTCGCCATTGTCGGAGTCGGCGCAGAGTATCACATCACTAAGAATTCGGAATTTTATGCCAACTTCTCTCAGGCGTACAGACCTGTGCTGATCTCTGACTTGACACCTCCGGCAACTACGGATGTGATCGATGAAAATCTCAGCGATTCAAGAGGACACAATATCGATCTTGGCTACCGAGGGAGTTTAGCTTCTTACCTTAAGTTTGACTTGGGCTATTTCCATCTCAACTATGCCGATCGTATCGGAACTATCGCGCAGACTAGACCTGATGGCAGCATCTACCAGTTCCGTACCAACTTGGGTAATTCTGTGAGCAGAGGATTTGAGGGGTATATCGAATTTGATCCGGTGACCGCATTCTTTGGAAGTTCCAATGTGGGTTATGTGCATCTATTTACCTCTTTGGCCTTCATCAATGCTACTTACGGAGACTTCGAGGTGACCTCGGTTAGCAATGGTCAGATCACCACCAGAAATCTAAATGGTAATCGAGTAGAAAATGCACCTAGAAAAATCAATCGCTACGGTGCCACTTATAACCTGGGCAAATTCTCCATGACTTGGCAGATGAGTGATATCGGAAAAGCCTATTCAGATGCTTCTAACACCGAGGTAGCCAATGCAGCTGCGACCGTAGGGGTGATTCCGGCTTACCGTGTGCAGGATCTTTCTGCCAGCTGGAATATCTGGAAACAGCACTCTCTGAAGGCAGGAGTTAACAACTTGACCGATGAGCGCTACTTCACCCGAAGAGCAGGCGGATATCCAGGTCCAGGCATCATGCCTGCTGACGGACGTACGTTCTACATGACTTTTGCGCTTAAGTTTTAATTCCCTTTCCAAAAAGTATCAAAGCCAGTTCTGAGTTTCGGGACTGGTTTTTTTATGCCAAGAGCTGTTATTTTTATCCTATGTTCTTACTTCTTGAGATCGAAATACCTCCTGAGCACATAGTCAGGCTGCCATTGGTCGGGTTTTCTGACTAAGGTGTCGGGATTGTAAGCGAGGGGTTTGAGTAGTTTGGCAGTGAACGAAACCGTGTCTCCATTGGCTATTTGACTTTTTCCCAAGAGGTCAATCAGCTCTTTTTTCTTTTCTGCGAAAGCCGGATTCTCTGACAGATTTGTCATTTCATGAGGATCATTGGCTAAGTCAAAAAGCTGGGTGAAATCCCGCTCCGGGTAGCGGATCAATTTCCAGTTTTCCTTGCGAACAGACCTGACAGTGTGGCGATACGCATTAAACATCACCTCTCGCAGCTGATTTTGTTTGCCGTCGATGATGGGAACCAAGCTTTTTCCATCCACATCCTCCCGCTTGGGAAGTCCTGCTAATTCCGCTAAAGTCGTATAGAGGTCGTGGATGTAGGCAAAGGCGTCAAAGCTTTTATCACTTGGAATCCCCGGACCCGTGATAATCAGCGGAACTTTGATGCTGTGTTCGTAGAGTGATTGCTTGCCTAGCAAACCATGACTTCCGGCTGCCAACCCATTGTCTGCAGCATAGACGATGATCGTATTTTCAAATTTCCCGGATTCCTTCAGGGCAGCGACGATTTTGGCAATCTGCGAATCCAGATGGGAAATCATGCCATAATAATCGGATAGCAGCATCTGAATCACCTCGGGTTTTCTTGGCCAGCCTGTGAGATTTTCATCCCTCACGGTCAGTTGATCAAATTGGAACGGATGAAGGGGAAGGTAATTGGCAGGTAAAGGAATGCTTCCATCAGGGTATTTGCCGATGGATTCAGGGTTTGGAGAATAGGGGTCATGAGGTACCGTAAATGCGACATAGGCGAAAAAGGGAGCTCCTGCATCTTTTTGTGATCGGATAAAGTCGATCGCGCTTTGGGCGAAAATCTCGGTAGAATATCCTTTGATCGTGGGTTCGCCAAGCTTACCCAAGGAATCATAATCTCGTACCGCTATAGCATAGTGATCAGCCATCCCGCCCAGATACACCGTTTTGGCTTGCTGGAAGCTGGCTTCAAAGGCCTCCTTTTCGTTGTGCCATTTTCCGGTTCCAAAAGTGGTGTAACCCGCTTTGGAAAAATCCATCGTCATGGTCTGAAGTCCCTGAAGGCGATCATAGACATTGAAAAGTTGCTTTCCGCTAAACAGCATCGCACGACTAGCCATGCAGATCGCGCCATGATGACCACCCATGACATAAGCGTTGGTAAAACGCACGCCCTCTCGCGCCAGCCGATCGATGGTGGGAGTTTGAAGGATGGAATTTCCCGAAATGCCCAAGGCATCTGCCCGCTGATCATCTGCAAAAAGGAAAAGGATGTTAGGTTTCACAGGCTCTTTTTCCTGGCAAGACCAAGCTAAAAGGGCCAACAAAAGCAAGAAGTAATTCTTCATGTAGGGGCTGATTGAAGGAAAGAGAATTTTAACATACTAAACTTCTTTCATTTCAGAAGAGGTATTGGCTAAAAAGGCTTTTCCATTTTCTTTTTATCCGAAAAAAAAGCAGTAGTCAGTTTTTTGTTTGGAAATCTTGGTGATAAAGATCGAAAATTCCGTTTGTCAACTTTTCTTTGGAGTTGATCCAAGAGGTATCTTAATTGAGCGATTAATTCGGCACATTATGACCAAATCGTCTCCTTGCATTGGACTTTTGATCGTCTTTTCTTTTCTGATTTCTTGTGAATCAGCAGAAAAGACAGAAAATCAAACCCCTCCCAACATCATTTTTATCATGTCAGATGACCATGCCTATCAGGCCATTTCGGCCTACAGCAATCACCTGATCGAGACACCCAATATCGACCGGATTGCCAAGATGGGGATGCTTTTCACCAATGCCACGGTGACCAATTCCATCTGTGCGCCAAGTCGGGCGACGATTTTGACAGGAAAGCACAGTCACCTGAATGGCAAGATTGACAATGATTTCCCCTTCGATACGACCAATGTGACTTTTCCGCAACTTTTCCAGCAAGCAGGCTATCAGACGGCCATGTTTGGCAAGCTTCACTTTGGCAACAATCCCAAGGGCTTTGACCAATTCAAGATTCTTCCTGGACAGGGAGCCTATTACAACCCTGACTTTATCACCAAAAACGAAGGAAACATCAAAGTGGAAGGGTACGTGACCGACATCATTACGGACATGACGCTGAATTGGCTGGAAAAAGAGCGAAAGGCCGATCAGCCCTTTTTGCTGTTCTACCTACACAAGGCCCCACATCGCGAGTGGCTTCCCGCAGAGCGTCACATTGCGGATTTTGCAAAGCGGACTTTCCCTGAGCCTGCCACACTTTTCGATGATTACTCGGGTCGTGGACGAGCTGCCAAAGAGGCTGAAATGAACCTGCTCAAGCACATGAATTGGGCGGGAGATTCCAAGATTTACCCCGAAGTCATGGACGAACTTGGGATTCCAGATGCTTCGGGTTGGGATAAAGGTGCTTTTAATCGAGAAGTCGGTCGCTTAAATCCTGCTCAGCGTGCCAATTGGGATGCGGTCTACGGGCCGATGAATGAGGAGTTCAAAAAGGCTTTTCCCAACATGACCGAAAAGGAAAAAATGCAGTGGAGGTATCAGCGCTACATGCAGGATTACTTGGGCACCATTCAGGCAGTGGATGAAAATGTCGGGCGAGTGCTCGACTACCTAGAGGCCAATAACCTGATGGAAAACACGATCATCGTCTATACCTCAGATCAGGGCTTTTACCTCGGAGAGCATGGATGGTTTGACAAGCGATTTGTCTATGATGAAAGCTTCAAAACGCCGTTGCTGGTTTCTTGGCCTGGAAAAGTAAAGGCAGGAAGCCTAACGGATGAAATGGTGCAGAACCTGGATTTTGCGCAGACCTTTTTGGAAGCGGCGGGGATCCCGGCACCGGCAGACATGCAGGGAGAAAGTCTGGTTCCACTCCTTACGGGCCACACTGAAAAATGGACTCGGGATGCGGTTTATTACCATTATTACGAGTATCCTTCGGTACACATGGTGAAGCGTCATTACGCGATCGTGACCAAGGAGTACAAGCTGACGCATTACTACTTTGATACCGACGAGTGGGAACTCATCGACCGAATCAAGGATCCTCAAGAACTCAGAAATGTGTACGATGATCCTGCCTATGCTGAAATCAAGGCAGAATTGCATCGCAAACTTGATGGGTTGAGGGAAAAGTATGGAGACAGCAAAGAGCTTTCCCAAAGTTACCTCGATCGTTACCTAGACCGATTGGAGAAAAACCAGCAGTTTGGCGGAGGCAACAAAGAAGTAACCAAGCAGATCTTGGAAAACAGGAAAAAGTCAAAGTGATGATTTCCCTGAGAATTATAAAAAGTAAGCAGATGGTAAATCGATGTCTCTTCTTGGTAAGTGGGCTTCTTGCCTTTTCATCGTCGGTTTGGGCTCAGTCCAATCCAAAATCTGACCGCCCTAATATCATTTTCATCATGTCCGATGATCATGCTTATCAGGCCATTTCAGCTTACGATAACAAACTCATCGAGACCCCAAACATCGATCGGATTGCCAAAATGGGCATGCTGTTTACCCAAGCTTCGGTGACCAATTCCATCTGTGCACCCAGTCGGGCTACGATTTTGACCGGAAAGCATTCGCACTTGAATGGAAAGATTGACAATCATTTCCCATTTGATACCACCAATGTGACTTTTCCGCAACTCCTTCAGAGTGCGGGATATCAGACAGCGATGTTTGGCAAGCTTCACTTTGGCAACAATCCCAAGGGGTTTGATGAGTTTAAGATTTTACCAGGCCAAGGTTCGTATTACAATCCGGACTTTATCACCAAACATGAAGGTAACATCAAAGTGGAAGGCTATGTGACGGATATCGTCACCGATATGACCTTAAACTGGCTGGAAAAGGAACGTAAAGCAGATGAACCGTTCATGCTGATGTACCTGCATAAGTCCCCACATCGACCTTGGCTGATGGCTGAGCGCCATTTGGAGGAGTTTACCAAAAGGACATTCCCTGAACCTGAGACCCTTTTTGATGATTACTCCGGCAGGACTTCCCCTGCAGGAGAGGCTGAGATGAATATCCTAAAGCACATGGGTTGGTCGGGAGACAACAAGATGCAACCTGCTATCCTAAAACAACTTGGAATTGCGGATGTCGGAGGATACGATACAATCCGGTATAAGAGTGAATTTGGCCGATTCAATGCTTCACAAGCGGCTAACTTCAAAAAATATTACGCACCGATCGAGGAGGATTTTGTAAAAAACTACTCCAAAATGAGCGATGCAGATAAGATGCGCTGGAAATACCAACGCTACATGCAAGACTACCTCGGCACCATCAAGGCAGTGGATGAGAATGTGGGTCGACTGCTTGACTACTTGGAGTCGAATAACCTGATGGAAAATACCATTATCGTCTATACCTCAGATCAGGGATTTTATTTAGGCGAACATGGTTGGTATGATAAGCGATTCATCTATGATGAGTCTTTCAAAACACCACTTTTGGTCGCTTGGCCTGGAAAGACAAAGCCTGGAACGCGTTCTGATGCCTTGGTTCAAAATCTAGACTTTGCGCAGACATTTCTAGAAGCAGCAGGTGCGAAAGCTCCTTCAGACATGCAGGGTGAAAGTATGATCCCCCTTTTGACTGGGAAAACTGAAAAATGGACTCGTGACGCGGTTTACTATCACTATTACGAGTATCCTGCCGAGCACATGGTCAATCGACACTACGCCATTGTGACCAAAGAATATAAGTTGATTCACTACTATTTTGTGGAGGATCAGTGGGAATTGATCGATCGAATCAAAGATCCGAAAGAACTAAAAAACGTATACGATGATCCTGCCTATGCTGCTGTGAAAAAAGACCTTCACGCACGATTGGAGGCGCTAAGGGTAAAATACAAAGACAGCTCCGAAATCAGCCAAGGCTATATTGACAGACTGCTCGATGATGCAGCCAAAGGAAAGGTATGGGGAGTAAGTAAGGAGCGGGTGGATGATATCCGTGAGAGAAGAAGGAAGATCGAAAGTCAAAAATAAACTGACTGCAAAAATGAGAAACCCCGATCCTCAGCCATTTCTAAATTGGGATTAGGATCGGGGTAATTTCAACTAGCGAACCATTCCAGTTCTTACTTTTTTCTTGTCTTTTCATTGATGATCAAGTCATCAGTGAAAAGAAAACATTTTGACTTTTCGATGATCAATTGATGCAGGATTAGCGTGTATTCCGCCAAGTTGTTTTTTTCAAACTCATCCGCTTTTTCCACCATAGCCAGCAATTCCTCCAATCGAGAATCGATAGAGTCTTGCTGAGCCTGGTTAAAGGAATATTCGGAAACCTTGAGCCGGGTCTCAGTGATGAAATCTCTCACATCACGTTGGTGATAACTATGTTTGAACTCGTTCATGGGTAATCGGTCTCCAAGAGACGTTAGAGGTAATTGGGTGCCTATTGGAATTCTCGGAGTTAAAGGGTGGGCGATAAGTTCCGAGAAATCTAAAGGAAGAATTATTTGGTGATCAAATGTCCAAAAGAAAGACCATATAAAAATACCCACTAGTGGGTATTTTTATCTTTTTTAGTCTTTTTATTTATGAAAAATCACATTTTGCTTCTAAAAATTGGATTTTTGACGAAAATGAAGCCTGATTGAGTTCAATTTTTGGATAAGAGGTAAATTTAGAATCTGAGAAGTTAAAAGATGCTTTTTAGTTGTCAATACCTAAGGAAGTCAGCTGCGAAAGTCGAGTTTCTCCCTTAATTACCTCCACCGCGAGGTGCTTGATACTTTTGAAAGTAAGCATGTGATCCATTTCCTTTCTTACCTTGACGACTTCAAAATGGAGAGGGCAGGGATTTTTTTCAGAACATCGAGGTAACCCAAGACTGCATCCGGAAAATAAGTGGTCACCATCCACAGCTTTAATCACGTCCTTCAGAGTCACTCCTGCGTGCGTTTCATCAACAAAAAAACCTCCCGTAGGTCCTTTAAAAGACCCAACCACTTTCGCCCTCACTAAAGTTTGGAGGATTTTAGCAGTAAAAGCTTCAGGAGCATCGATTTTACTTCCTATTTCTTTGGCACCTACTTTTCTGTCTTCAAGACTTTGGGTCCAAATGTAGATGACCGACTTGATTGCGTATTTGGCCGCTTGTGAAAACATCTTGGATAAATTTGTCCGAAATATAAGTTCCTCGGTTCAAATCAAAAAAGCCGGACGCTACATACATCCGGCCTTTTCAAAGAAAAACCATAACAACCTTGTTAAACCCTGTATATTATTTGGGTAGCAGGACTTGGTCTACTACGTGAATGATTCCATTAGAGGCTTGGACAGACCCCACGATCTTTGCGCCATTGATGGTGACTGTACCGTCCTCAGCTACCGCTACTGTCACTGATCTTCCGTCAGCAGTTCCGAGATTTCTTCCATTGACAAAGTCTCCGGGTTTATATACCCCCAAAAGCACATGGTACTCAAGAATATCTCTTAGTTTTCGCTGATTTTCAGGCTTAACCAAATCTTCAACCGTTCCTGCCGGCAATGCATCAAAAGCTGCATTTGTCGGGGCAAACACTGTGAATGGACCAACATTAGACAGTGCATCGACATAGTTGGCCGCTTGAAGGGCTGCTACCAGTGTCGTGTGGTCGGCAGATCCTACTGCTACCTGGACTACATTGGGATTGGATAGATCATCTTTGACACTGGACTGGCCGACTTTGTTCGTAGGGGCCTGCGCTTCGGTACTGGACTCGGGGGCTTGCCCTCCACAAGAGCAGAGGGCAAAACCCACGAGCAGGGCTGGGAGATAAAGCAACTTTTTCATTTTGATGGGAGATTTTATGTTTGGAATAAAAGGGAGAATTTGTTCGAGTTTCTTTTTCGTTGTTACAAAGGTAATTTTACTAAAATAAAAGACAAATAAATCTTTTATTATTTTTCACAACCTGCTTATTCCCATTAGTATTGAGTTGATGAATTTTATTTTGGTGAATAAATGACAGTTAAAAAAGTCCTTTTTGAAAGAATTAAAAAATTAATCTTTGTGGGTGGGAATTTTGTCGCTACCTGATTTTTGTCATACATTCTCCAACGATGCGCACATACCTTCGTGATTCTTGTCACACAGAGAAAAATGACTTATGAAAACATGGCTTACGGGTTGGGAACCAGAGAATAAAGAGTTTTGGGCGCTTCAGGGAGAAAAGATTGCGTGGAAAACTCTTACTATAACCACTATTTCTCTCATTCTTTCTTTTGCCACCTGGTTTATGGTGAGCGCTATTGTTACCCGCTTGGACGGGATAGGATTTAATTTTAGTTCCAGCCAGCTTTTTTGGTTGGCGGCTTTGCCAGGATTGGCTGCAGGTACTTTGAGGATTGTGCATACCTTTTTGATTCCGATTTTTGGTACCCGTCATGTGATCACCTTATCCACGATTATAAAGCTTATCCCTGTGTTGGGATTTGGTTTTGCGGTCATGGATCCTAATACACCCTATTGGGTTTTTGTGGTATTGGCACTTACGGCAGGATTTGGAGGTGGTGATTTCTCTTCCTACATGCCTTCTACTAATTTATTTTTCCCCGCTCGTTTAAAAGGCGCAGCATTGGGGATTCAAGCTGGTATCGGAAACTTCGGTGTCAGTCTTGGGCAGTTTATGACTCCAATTATGCTTGGAGTCGGGTTTTATGGCGCACCTCAACTTTTTTCCAAGAAAAATTCGGCAGGTGAGGTCGTTCAGAGCGAAATATTTCTTCAAAGCGCCTCTTTTTGGTACGCCCCACTTTTAATTATAGTGGGGATTTTATGTTGGGTGATGTTGAAAAGCATTCCGATCAAATCGAGCTTCAAGGAGCAGCTTGGGATTTTCAAGGACAAGCATACTTGGTATTGTACGGTGATTTACTTCATGACTTTCGGGACATTTGCTGGTTTGTCGGCAGCTTTTCCCCTTTTACTCAAGTCAGTTTATGGGCCTTTTGATCCCGGACTGGATCCGCTGAAATATGCCTTTTATGGTCCTTTGATCGGTTCGGCTGCCAGGGTAGCTTTTGGTTTTGTTGCGGATAAAACCGGTGGCGCTATTCTCACTACGATCTCCGGAATCGGACTTTTGGTTTGCACTTTGGCGATTATTTTCCTTAACTTATTGGAGCCAACTGGAATCGATCAGATGGATCTTTTCATCACCGTGATGTTGTTGTTGTTCTTTTTCACCGGAATTGGCAATGCTTCTACCTTCAAGCAGTTCCCGGTTATCTTTAAGCACAACCCGATCCATGCATCCGGTGTCATAGGGTGGACCGCTGCCATTGGCGCCTATGGTCCCTTTATATTTTCTCTAGCCATCAGCGCCTTTATGGCGTCAAGCGGAAATGCGACCGGTTTCTTTCAGATTTTGGCCATTTTCCTTGTCGTCGCCACTGCTATTAACTGGTTTTTCTACAACAGAAAAGGTGCCGAGAGACCTTGTTAACCCATTTGAAATATGCTAAGACTCCTTAATACCCTCAACAAAGTCGCACTGATCAAGGCCACTATCGCCGCCTTAGCTGTGATCCTCTTGGTATTTGTAGGTTCCAGAAACCTCCAGAATTTTGATGCGGCACTGGTTGCTTACCTTTTGGGGACCATTTTCGCCGTATTCGGGATTGCTTACCGGTATTCGGTTTGGCTACAGCGGCCACCTACGCGATTGTATTGGAGACGAAGCATGCAGTTTTTGTTCAGTGGGGATTTTCTTTTCTACCTAACAAGAAGTGTAAAGCTCTTTTTCCAAAACATCCTCTTCCAGCGATTTATCTATCACCGCAGCAGAACCCGATGGATCGGCCATTTTCTGTTGGCTACGGGTTGCTTGATTGCTTTTGCGGTGACGATCCCATTGACTTTGGGCTGGATTCACTTTGAGTTTAAGCCAGGCAATGACACCCTGTATTACGCCAAGGTTTTCGGTTTTGAGATGGGGTCATTTGAGTTAGGTTCTTTTATCGCGTTTATGGCTTTTCACGCTTTGGTGTGGTGCTCCATCTTGGTGACTATCGGAGCAGTGATGATGATGAAGCGTCGACTGACAGACGGGGGATTGATCGCTACACAGACCTTTGAGGGCGATTGGTTGCCCTTGGTTTTGCTGATTGCGATCTCCATCACGGGCTTGGGGATATCCTACGATTATACCTTTCTTCAGGGGAAAACCTATCAATTCATGGCCGTGACCCATGCGGTGACGGTGATTCTGTTTTTGGTTTGGATCCCTTTTGGGAAGTTTTTCCACATCTTCCAGCGACTGGCCCAGCTGGGCGCTAATCTTTACCGGTATGAAGGGAAAAAGCGTGGTATGGCGGTCTGCCCTCATACCAAAGAGGAGTTTGCGACTCAGCTACATATCAATGATCTCAAGGATGTCACGAAAGAATTGGGTTTTGATTTTACCCTGAAAAACGGGAATAGTCATCTGGACTTAAGTCCTGAAGGCAAGCGGGCTGCATTGGCCAAAGCACATTTTGAAGCAAGAAAAAATGCCGGAGCATTCTTCGGATAAAAATACCAGACCATGGCAAAATTACCTACTTCAGTAGATTCGATTATCGAGCAATACGGTCCACACAAAGGATATACGCCCAAGGAGGGCTTCCACGGTGTCCATGACCCGGATAAGCTGGTCAAAACCCACTGTTGCTTTTGCGGCATGCAGTGCGGAATACAGCTCAAAGTCAAAGACAATAAAGTAGTGGGCTTCGAACCCTGGATGGAGTTTCCCTTCAATGAAGGCCGACTTTGCCCGAAAGGGGTACAGCGATACCTCCAAAACAATCACCCGGATCGGCTGCTGCATCCGATTCGCCGAGTAGAAGGAAAAGGCTTTGAACAGACTTCATGGGAAGAAGCCATGAGCAAAACAGTCAGTGAAATCCAACGCATCCAAAATATCCATGGTCGTGATGCTTTTGCTATGCTGTCTGGCGTGTCTCTGACCAATGAAAAGAGCTACATGGTGGGCAAGTTTGCCCGGGTTGCCTTGAAAACAGCCAATCTCGATTACAATGGTCGACTCTGCATGGTCAGTGCCGGTGCCGGTAATAAAAAGGCCTTTGGTCTGGATCGTATCTCCAATACCTGGGAGGACCTGAAGCATGCGGAAGTGATCATCATTGCCGGAACCAACATCTCCGAGACTTTCCCTACGCTGACGCATTACATTTGGCAGGCACGTGACAACGGAGCCAAACTCATTGTGGTCGATCCCCGGGTGACGCCGATTGCCCGCACGGCAGACTTGCATCTCCCTGTTCGTCCGGGTGGAGATTCAGCACTTTTTGGCGCCATGCTTAAAATCCTTGTGGATAATGACTGGCTAGATCATGATTTTATAGACAATTACACTTCTGGTTTCCAGGAATCCATCGACGCCGTAAAGGATTACGATCTGGCTTGGGCGGAGGAGAAAACAGGGATTCCAGCTGCCAAAATCCAGCAGGCCGCTGAGTGGTGGGGTAAGGCTAAAACCAGCTTTCTCCTGCATGCCCGAGGCATAGAGCACCATTCCAAAGGCGTGGACAATGTCCTCAGTTGCATCAATTTGGTGCTGGCTACCGGCCGAATTGGAAGGCCTTACTGCGGCTATGGCACCATCACCGGACAGGGTAATGGTCAAGGTGGTAGAGAGCACGGTCACAAGTGTGATCAGCTTCCTGGCAACCGAGATATTACTAATCCTGAGCATCGAAAATACATTGCAGATGTCTGGGGAATAGATGAAAAAGATATGCCCGGAAAAGGGCTTTCTGCTTATGAAATCATTGAAGCTATCCATCGTGGAGAAATCAAAGGCTTGATTACCATTTGCTTCAATCCCCTGGTGTCTTTACCCAATAATAATTTTGTGCGGGAGGCTTTGGAAAAACTGGAATACTACGTAGCCATCGACTTTTTCCTCAATGAGACAGCGCGTCATGCGGACTTGATCTTGCCTGGGTCGCTTCATGAGGAAGAGGAGGGAACCGTGACTACTGCCGAAGGCCGAGTGGTCAAAATCAATCAGGCCGTCACGCCTCCCTCTGAGGCCCGTAAGGACAGCGATATTTTGATCGAGCTTGCCCAGCGTTTGGGTGCGGGTGACAAGTTTGCGTATTTCAAGGCGGAGGATGTTTTTAACGAGCTTCGGGTAGCTTCCAAAGGTGGAACGGCGGATTACTTTGGGATCACTTATGAGAAAATCGAGAAAAACATGGGCATATTCTGGCCATGTCCATCCGAAGATCATCCGGGTACTCCGAGGCTTTGGGAGGATAAAAAATTCAGAACCCCTGATGGAAAGGCTCACTTCAACCCGGTTCCCTATCGCGAACCATCCGAAGTCGTGGACAAAGAATACCCTGTCGTCATGACTACCGGTCGGGTGGTGTCTCAATACCTAAGTGGATCACAAACCCGCCGAATCGGCAAACTCGTGGATCAATATCCGGAGCCACTTCTGGAAATTCATCCCAAGCTCGCCTACCAATATGGGATCAAGGATGGAGATCAGGTGACGGTGAAAACCCGTCGTGGAGAGGCCATCTTTCCCGCTCAGATTGTCGAAACTATCCGCGAGGATACCGTTTTTATCCCTTATCACTGGGGAGGCAAGCAGTCAGCCAATCAGCTGACCATTGGTACCCTTGACCCCGTGAGTAAAATACCTGAGTTCAAAGTCTGCGCTTGTCAGCTGATACCAACAGGCAAAATGGCCTCGGTCAAAATCAAAGAAACAGCCTATCAAAGTTTTTAACCTAACGACCCTTTAACCATGCAAAACCCTCAATACAACCAGCAGATGGAGTTTTTCATCGACATGCAGCGCTGCATTGGCTGCCATGCCTGTGAGATGGCCTGTGCTGAGTGTGAAACCAACGGGCAGGAGAGCATGATTCATATTCACTATGTGGAGCGTGCTGTCTCCGTACAGACCACGGTACAGGTGTGTATGCACTGCGAAGATCCAGTCTGCGCCAATGTTTGCCCGGCAGATGCTATCACCAAAGACGACTTTGGAGTCGTACACACCGCTAATACTTCCCGCTGCATCGGCTGCTCCAACTGTGTGTTGGCGTGTCCTTTTGGTGTGCCAAAGAAAGAAGAGAAAGCCGAACTAATGATGAAATGCAACATGTGCTACGATCGGACCAGCGCCGGCAAAAAGCCGATGTGCGCAACCGTATGTCCCAGTCAGGCGCTTTTCTATGGAACCCGTGAGGAAATCGAAAAACTCAGGCCTAACAGTACTCCGGTCAATAAATTCCTTTTTGGCCAGGAACAAGTGAATACCAAAGTCAATATCATGATGCCAAAAGGCAGCACCGAATTGAGAATACACGAATAAAATCACCCTGCACTATGTCCAAAGATTCTAACGAGGAAATCCCAAAATGGAAACAGGATTTCCCAATTGAGCAAAAAGAAGCCACACACGTTTCCAGAAGGGAGTTTGCCAAATTTCTCACGTTGCTCTCGGGAGCATTGGCAGTGGGCAATACAGCCATCGTGGTCAAGTCGCTGGCATTTCCGGAAAAGCCACTCGAAGGAGAGCATCCCATTTGCATGGAAGCCGATGTGCCGGAGGGAGAGTCTTTCCAGTTTGAAATCCAAGGCTCAAAAGTGATTCCTTATCTACTCATCAATCTTGGCCAGGGTGAGTGGAGGGCATTTGAGCAGAAGTGTACCCACTTGTCCTGCGCGGTAAAATACCGACACGATATCGGACAGATCGAGTGTCCTTGTCACAAAGGATACTTCAATCCCCGCACCGGGGATGTGATTCAGGGACCTCCTCCGAGACCTCTTCCTCAGCTGGAAGTAGTCATCCGTGAAGGTCAAGTATTTGTCAAAGCCCAAACAGCCTATATCAAAAAGTTATGAGTGATTTTAGACAATCTCAAAACGAGGCGCATCCCAATAAAACTAATACCCTGATGACTGCGATCATCTTGCTGTTGATCCTGTTTGTCACGATTCAGATTTGGTTTCTGTTTGGAGCGCTCAACAATGCCCTTCAGGAAAATCTCAATTTTGCCATCACCACAGCGGTAGGATCGGTGATTTTTGCAGTCGGGTCCTTTTGGCTGCTGAGGTATCTCCCGGATCCGATCAAAAGAAGAAAGAAAAAATAAACCCCCACGCTCGTTTCTAAGATTATGAGTGACCCCATTCCTTCCGGAGCTCACCGGATTTTGTTTCTCAATACCCTCGCATTCACGCTTTGTTTTGCCGCTTGGACCTTCAATGGTGTCATGGTCACCTATTTGGTCGATAATGGCATCTTTGACTGGAGCCAAGTCCAAATCGGGTGGCTTTTAGGTATTCCTATTCTTACGGGGTCGGTGATGAGGCTTCCACTCGGTATTTTGACTGACAAATATGGAGGGAAGTGGATTTTCGTAGGCCTACTTTTGCTTACGGCTATTCCCATATTTCTACTCAGTTTTACTGATTCCTTTGCTTGGTATGCGGTGATGAGTTTTGGGTTTGGACTGGCAGGAGCAGGATTTGCTGTGGGGATCGGCTACACTTCAGTTTGGTATCCCAAGCACTGGCAGGGAAGAGCTCTCGGTATTTTTGGTGCAGGCAATGCCGGTGCGGCCATCACGACTTTGCTTGCCCCCACTTTGCTCAATTCCTTTACCGAGAATGGTCAAAATCCAGACGCTTGGAAAACACTTCCGGTGATCTATGCATCGGTTTTGGTAGGAATGGCCTTGTTGTTTGCGCTTTTGGCAAAAAACAAAAAACCTGCTGTCTCCACCCGAACCATGGCACAAACGCTCAAACCACTGGGAAATATTCGGGTATGGAGATTTGGGCTGTATTACTTTCTGGTATTCGGGTGTTTTGTGGCATTTTCCCAGTGGCTCGTACCTTATTTCACCAATGTCTATGGCACGAGTTTAGTCATTGCAGGGCTTTTTGCTTCGCTTTTCAGTCTTCCTTCGGGAGTCATTCGAGCATTGGGCGGGTGGATGAGTGATAAATTTGGTGCCCGAAGAGTCATGTTTGGAGTGTTCAAATGGTCTATTGCGATCAGTGCTTTGCTGATGATTCCCAAAATGGAGATTTTCTCACCAGGCAGAGGGATCAATGCGACCCAAAAGGGAACAGTAGCCGAAGTCACTGCCGATGAGATTCGCATGGAGAGTGGGAAAGTGTATGTTTTTTCTCCCAAAACAGTGAGTCATGAAATCCAACCTGAAAAAGCCCCTATTCTTCCTAAAAAATCCTCCTGGCAAGAAGCTACCGTTCAACCTGGAGAGGAAGTCGAGAAGAAACAGCTCTTGGTAAAAGGGGTTACCCGGATCAATTTCGAAGCGAATATGTGGGTTTTTGCTGTCTTGACGCTTGTAATCGGGATCGTTTGGGGAATCGGAAAAGCTTCGGTGTACAAGTTTATCCCGGATTATTTTCCCAATGAAGTCGGAGTAGTGGGTGGAATGGTCGGGGTCATTGGTGGTTTGGGAGGGTTCTTTTGTCCGATCCTATTTGGCTACCTATTGGAAGGTACGGGACTCTGGACCAGTAGCTGGATGCTGATGCTGTTCCTTTCCATTATTTGCTTGGTTTGGATGTCGAGTGTCATTAAAAAAATGCTTCAGTCCAAGGCTCCAGAAATTGCAGATAAAATTGATTACCACTAAGCTAATGCAATGAAATTCAAGCTTTTACTTCTCTTGGTCACTTTTGGAGTGATCACCTGTGCCCGTGCCCAGTTTTCATTCAACGGACAATATTTTGCCCGCGGTGAATATCGAAACGGCTACCTAAAGCCTTTGGAAACCGGGGCAGAACCTGCCTTTTTCATAGCCCATCGAGCTCGGATTCAGGCTAGCTACGATCATCAGTATTTCAACTTTTTCATGAGTGTGCAGGATGTTCGCACTTGGGGGAGCACCAGTCAGCTGAATGTCAGCGACGATTTTCTGTCGGTCCATGAAGCTTGGGGTCAGGTGAATTTCAATCCAAATTGGTCACTGAAGCTAGGCCGGCAGGAGCTCAATTATGACAATTTTCGTTTTCTGGGAAATGTGGATTGGGCATTTCAGGCCAGATCCCATGATTTGGCTTTGTTGAAGTTTGAAAAGGAGCAGTCCAAACTTCACGTTGGAGCAGCTTTTAACCAGCAAACCCAAAAACTGAGTGGTACAACTTACGAACAGGCTAATCAGTACAAAACAGCCCAGTTTGTACGGTTTGAGCGGCTAAAGGGAGCAAAAGGATATTCGGTCCTGTTTTGGAATGAGGGAAGAGAAAGTGCCGGTGAGGTCTTCTTCAGACAGACGTTCGGGGTGTCCAATTTTCAATTTGGAAATCCTCAAAAGCTAAAAGCCATTGGATACCTCTATTTCCAGACGGGAGAAAATTTCAACAATCAGGACATTTCCGCTTGGAATCTGGGCTTGGATCTCAAAAAAGAGTTTTTGCTTGATTCTGCCAATAACAAAAAAGTTGAGGTTGCTCTGGGCTTAGAAGTGCTCAGTGGCTCAGAAAATGGCGATTCCAAGGACCGTTTGTTTCTTCCGCTTTACGGTACTAACCATCTTTTTAATGGGTTTATGGATTATTTCTATGTTTCAGGGGCACTTTCTCAGCCTGTCGGATTGGAGGATATTTACCTGAAAGGCAGATTTACTCCCGGATTGAAAACCTGGATTCAGGCGGATTTCCATTTGTTCTCGGCAAACCAAGAGTTGATTACCAGTGAGGATAAGTACCTGGGTTCCGAATTGGACATTTCCTTCGGGTGGATTCTGAATGAGATGGTTTCCATTCAGTCGGGGTATAGTCATTTTTTTGCATCGGATTCCTTTTCGGAACTTACCAATGTAACTAAGCCAAAAAATAATCAGGACTGGGCTTACCTCATGTTTATCGTTCGTCCCAATTCGAAGAATAAATTTATCGGAGTTCGCCTCTAAGGTTCTGCTGTCATGAAAAACCAGAAAAGGACGATTTCGATTTTTATTCTTGCCGGAGGAAAAAGCAGCAGGATGGGAAGGGACAAAGGCTTGATTCCTTTGAAAGGCAGACCCATGATCTCTTATTTGATTGAAACCATCGAAGGCTTGGATCTTCCGATCTCTATCATTTCCAATGAGCCAGGATATGAGTCCTTTGGTTATCCGGTTTTTCCGGATTTGGTGAAAGACAAAGGCCCTTTGGGTGGAATCTTGTCTGCAATGAGCAATACAGAATCGGTTTACTGTCTGATAATTAGCTGCGATTCACCGTTTACGAGTCAGGATGTGATCAAAGAACTGATTTCAGAAGCTGTCCTTGATCAAATCACGCTCGGTCAACTTGGAGGAAAGTTGCTCCCGTTTCCGGGTGTTTATCCCGGTTCGTTAAAGGAAAAAGTTAGGCAAAATCTGGAGGCCAATCATTTGAAACTTCAAAGTTTTGTCCTCGAAAATCCTCATCATCTTATTGCGTGGGAGGAACGCTGTCAGAATCCCGAAAAGCAGTTTGCTAACCTAAATACGCCGGAAGATATTCGGTTTTGGGAGGAAAAAATCAAGTAGAAAAATCCAAATAAAATTTATCTATCATGGAGATTGAAATGAAATTTTGGAAGAAACTTTCACCTGAGGATCGACTTCAACGCGTCCATCAGGCACTGAAAGACAACGTGGACTTTTATAGGGATGCTAATTTGGGTTACCCGGCTTCCCGTCTAGATGACAAAGTATTTTCCAATGATGTACTATTTCTGCGTGAAGCACCGATTCTGAGTACATTTGTCGCCAACCCCAATCATATCGGTTGTCATACCTTTGGTACTTCGGAGTTTGCTTTCAGAGGCACTCAAGCCATTGAGCGGGAGGTCCTCAGCATGATCGCCGTTGACTTGTTTAAAATCGAGGAAGGCCAGTTTGACGGGTATATTTCTCCGGGCGGTACAGAGGCCAATATTCAGGCTATTTGGATTTATAGGAATGAATTCATGAAAAAACACGGAGCCAAACTGGACGAAATCATCATTTTGGCTTCCGAGGATACCCATTATTCTATTCCAAAAGCAGCCAATTTGCTCATGCTGGATTGGGAAAAGATCCCTGTTGATACCCAATCCCGGGAATTGACTTCGGAGGCGGTGAAGACCTCTGTAAAAAGCTGCCTGAGTCGAGGGAAAAAATTCTTCATCGCAATAGTCAATATGGGTACGACCATGTTTGGCTCGGTGGACGATCCTCCTGTATTTACCGAAGTATTAAAGGAGTATCAATTGCCGTTCCGACTGCATGTGGATGGTGCTTATGGGGGCTTTGTGTATCCTTTTGGAGACTTCGAAAATCAGATCAATTTCACCAATCCGGACGTCTCCTCGATCACCATCGATGCGCACAAGATGCTCCAGGCACCCTACGGAACGGGTATTTTTGTCTGCCGAAAAGGCCTGATCGAAAATGTGCTCACCTCTGAAGCCCAATATGTAGAGGGAATGGACCTGACCCTTTGCGGTAGCCGGTCCGGAGCAAACGCTGTCGCTGTGTGGGTGATTCTGACAACCTATGGTCCGCATAAGTGGTATGAAAAAATCTCGGTGATCAAGATGCGCACCAACTGGCTATGCAAGCAATTGGATCAGTTGGGAGTGACCTATTTCCGCGAACCCGAAATGAACATTGTCACCATCCGTTCTGAATGTGTACCTGAGTCCATTGCCCACAAATACAATCTGGTGCCCCAATCCCATGACGAGACCAATCAGTGGTACAAAATCGTGCTGATGGATCACGTAGAGATCGAGCATCTCAAGGATTTTATCCACGATTTGGTATCTTCCAAAAGTTTAAGCCCAAGCTAAATGGTCAACATCACCCATAAAAGTAACACCCTACGCAAAGCCATTGCGCAGGCCATAGTTAAAGTCAGCCTGCCGGAAACAATCCAATCGATTCAAAACCGAACTGTCCCCAAAGGCGATGTGCTCGAATGTGCCCGTGTCGCGGGACTTTTTGCTGCGAAGCGTACGGCCGATATGATTCCTGATTGCCACCCGCTTCCCGTGGAGTTTACTGCGGTCAGCTATGATGTCGGGGAGATGGAGGTGACCATTTTCGTGGAAATCCACACCATCTACAAAACAGGTGTAGAGGTCGAGGCCATGCACGCCGCCTCGGTGGTAGCGCTGACGATGTATGATATGCTCAAGCCAATCGATAAAGGCGTGAGCATCGAGCAGATCAAACTCGTGGAGAAAAAAGGAGGGAAATCCGATCGCAAAAAAGATCTGGAGCAAACACTCAAAGCTGCCGTTATCGTCTGTTCGGATTCCATTTCGGCAGGCAAAAAAGAAGACAGGGCTGGATTGGTAATCAAATCCAAGTTGGAAAAAGTAGGTGTCCTTGTTCCGGTTTACCAAATCATTCCGGATGAAAAAGATCAGATTCAGCAAGTATGCCTGAAGCAGGCGAAAGATAAAATGAACCTCGTGATATTCACCGGCGGCACAGGGCTTTCTCCTCGCGATGTCACTCCTGAGGCTTTGGAAGAAATTTTGGATCGGCGAATCCCCGGCATCGAAGAAGCCATTCGAAACTATGGACAGCAGCGGACTCCGTATGCCATGCTTTCTCGCTCTGTGGCTGGCCTGATCGGTGATTCGCTTGTTTTGGGACTTCCCGGCTCGACTAACGGGGCTTCCGAATCCATGGATGCCGTTTTTCCCGCGATCCTTCACATTTTTAAAGTAATGGAAGGTGCGAGGCACGATTAAAAATTGATAAGACCTGTCAGGTTTCAAAAACCTGACAGGTCTGTAATTTTTTGAACTGACTATGAATCAAGGAAACTTAAAGGTCACCATCACAAAGTAATTTCTGCCAGGCGCATACATCGGGGTTTTGTTTGCTCCAATCGGGCGTGTCAAGTGTTCGTAGTAGGTTTCTCCGAAGAGGTTTTGAACTCCTCCTTTCACAAGCAGCATTTTTCCGATCGGATAGCTGACATCCAGGTCAAGTAGGGTGAAACTTGGAGTTTTGCCTTCTCCGAATGCCTCCGAAACCCGTTCCTGAGCGAGCACATGGCGAAGGTTTAGGCCGGTTTGCAGTCTTCCATCCATAAACTGTCCTCTAAGTCCGTATCGGAGATCCAACGGCGCTATCTCTGGAAGGGGAGCGTCAAGTACTAAATCCTTTCCATAGGTATAGGCCAGCCCGAGAGTCTGACTGATTCGAGGGTTGATTTGCTGTTTGAAGTTTACTTCTACTCCGGTTTTCATTGCCTCATCCAGATTCTCGTATTGGCGGACCCCCGGACTGGTGGCTAATCGAGGCTTCAACTCGGTTTTGACCGAAGAAATATAGTCGGTCATGTAGGAGCCGAATAGGGTGAGTTCGAGGGATATTTTCTCACGGTTGTACCCAAGTACAAGGTCCAATTCATGGTTGGTTTCAGGCTTGATCAGAGGATCACCCACCAGCTCCCATGGATCTACCCCAACAGCCAGGTAGTTGATGTATCTCTCCAAAAGGCTTCCGCTTCTTCGAACGCTTGCCGCCCAAATGCCAAGGCTGAAAGCCTTTCCCAAATCCCGTTGAGCGCCGATGCTGATTCCTGGATTCAGTTGGGTGTTTTCTATTTCACTGTGTAGTTGAGAAAACTCTTCAGCAGGATCGTTGGCGATGGCTTGATTCACTTCCAGCCTTCCTGAGGCACTGATGACAGTTTGGCCTAGTGGGATCAAGTAGTTGGCAAAAAGACCGGTCTTTCGGATCTGGGAATCCTGCCAAAGGTTATCGTAAAATTCCTTTCCTTTCATAGGTCCCATGGTAATGGCTCGAGTTCGGGTACCATCGGCTGATTCCTCTTTGAAATCCACCCCAGCAAACAGTTTTCCTTGAGTAAACCTCCATTCCCCTTCACTTCGGAATCCCCAGTTTTGGGTGATGGCAGGTGTGGAGGCATCCATCATTCGGGGTTCGCGCAGTAAATTGTCCATCAGGTGATCCACTCGGGTGAAATAGATGGAGTTGGTCCATTGAGTCAAGCTTTTGCTAGCAAGAGTTCTTGAATGCTTTACACTTCCCATCCAGGTATCGTCAGTGCGTAGGTCCATTCCCAGAGAAGGGAAATCCACATCGCGTGCAAAGTTTCTATTGATCGATACCTGAACCAGGTCTTTTTGAGTGGGTTGAAAATCTGCATACAATCCCACTGTTCCCCGCTTAAAATTGGCAGGAACAAGATTTCCATCACCATCCAGGTAATCATTTCCGGTGGAGTAGCTTCCTAAGACTCCGATATCATATTTGTTTCCTTGAAAACCCACTCGGGCATCGTTTCGCCAAACATCACCATTGGTTTCAAACAGGGAAGAAACCCGACCATAAATTCCCGGAGTAGAGGTGAAATCGGGGGATTCTTGAATGTAGTTGATGGTGCCTCCGAGGCCAATTCCGTAGCGTAAGGCATGTGGGCCTTTGAGGATTTCTACTTCGCGAATACGATTAAGGGCAACTTGAGAAGTAGGGGGATCCATGCGGTTAGGGCAGGCAGCATTGGCTGATTGGAGGCCATTGACCACGATGTTGAGTTGGTCGTATTTGAATCCTCGCATGACGGGATCAAATCCGAAATTGCTGCTTTTTCGGATTCCGGATACCACAGGATCCAAACTTAGTATCGCTCCTGCGTCATGGTGGAGACGTTCCTGATCAGAAATGAGGATTTTTTTATCTTTCTCCTCGCTCATTTTCAAGGCAATCACAGAAACAGGTTGGAGACCATGAAGTTGTTCTTTTCGGGAGATTGAGCCGTTTTTGATTGCTTTTAATAGCGCTATTGGGTCGAGCGTCCAGCTTCCATAACTGAGATGGCTGAGGTAAAGCCAAGTTTCAGTGTCGGCCAATAAATAAATGGTACCGCTTTCGTCAGAGATTCCTTTTTGGAAACCATAGCGGTAAGTGACTCCGGGGATTCCTTCGAGAGTGGTGTGATCGAGAATTCGGAGGGATTGTTTTTCCTGAGCAAAGGCAGGAGTGAGGATATGAAGTGCCAGGGCAAGGGCGAATATCATCCTTGCAGCCAGTGAAATGAGCTTTTTCATGATGTTGGATTTTGGTATTTACTGGGGACTTGCGTCCTGAATCGAAGGGTAGGATCGATTCTTTTCTCAAGAGAAAATCAGCCTTGAGGAGGGTGAAAAAAATTCATTCCTAAATCCAGGGAATGAGAAAGCTGATAGTGTGAGGTATGCCTGATTTGATGATTTACTTCAGGAACAAAAGACGGATTTGTCTCCCTGTTTTTTGCTAAAAAGCTAAGATTCAACTCTTCTAAAGTGATTTCGGCCTCACTTTCGGTTTGGTCTTTGGCTTCGGAAAGCCTCTTGGAGAGCTCACACTTCCCGTCGCATTCTAGTTTTGGTTTGTCTTTGTTGACACAATAGAGTGTGGTGATTTGCTCGCGATTTAAGTAAAAGTGAACTTGAATCAGCGTATAGCCCATCCCGTTGAGAAGGATAAGAAGAGTCAGGGCAATATGGGTCCAAGTTTTAGGCATGGGAAGACAAAAGTGAGTTGTTTTTCAATTCCCCGGAGTGACTTGAGTTACTTGGGCCTTTGCCTTTTTTCGATTGGAATATTTTGAAAAAGACAATTCCAGCCATCAAGACGAACTGAAGTAAAATGAGGTAGCCATTTGTCACTCCGAAGATTTTGCGAAGCTCAAACTGACCCAATAAGCTCATCCCAATTCTTGCTGCCAAAGTCACTTGAAATCCTACCCAAGTCACCCAAAGAATAGGGTGGAATGGAGTTTCCCTTATTCCAAAAATGGTAGGAAAAATAATCGGGGCATGGGCCCAAATCATGGAAAAGGTAAATCCCAAAAAGAAGGTGTGAAGCATCAAATCATAGTAAAGGGCATGACTTTCCATAACTAGCAAAATCAACCCATGAATACCAAGCCAAACATATCCGACCCGGAGTCCGATTCCAATGTATCGGAATTGCCCCGACTTTTTGGATGCCACTTTTGCCATATCAAAAAACAGCAGCCAAGCCGAAATGAGTAGGGCGGAAAGTCCCATGATCTCATTGCCCCAAGAATGGAAAGGGATTGCCAACCCGATGGCGAATAGAGCGAGAAGTAATTTCAATGCTTGTTTGGACCAGGAGGGAACCGGTAAAAACTGACTCAACTCCAATCGTTCACCTACAATGGTAAACAATAGAAATCCTATCCACCACGTGCTGCCTGCAGCAATGAGTCCAGTATGCCAAGACATGTAATTTCCGATAAACCATGACACTGCTCCTGCATACAGCAAGGCTGTATAAAACTTCGGATGCTTTAGGGACTGTAAATGCATAATTAAACTCAAGCCTAAAGAACCCGCCATCAGTAGGAATAAGCCGATCTCGTCAATTCCCAAGAAAAAAGGTATCAAAGAGGCGCCAGTGAGCAAAGGGATGATTAGCCAAGTTTTCTTTTCCATGATCATGGCCCGCTCTATTGAAATCAGCGTACCTAAAAATCCACCTGTCATAATCAAACCGTGATAGACCCCCGCCTCTGAAATTGGAACCACTAAGCTCCCAAGCCTAATCCAACCCCCTGAAATGCCGAGCACCAAGCTGAGCAAAACCAGTGGTAGTAGATAGAGCGCTTTATTGGAAGCAACAAACATTTCTTTTCCTCCTAGTTTAGATTCTTTTCCAGATTCAAGGCGATTGCCTGAGGAAATAAGATGTTTCGCTCCAAATGCATGTGTTTTTGCAAGCTTACGTCAAATTCTTCCAATAAGGCAAAAGCTACTTTGTAGGTATTGCAAGCATAATCCGGAGGGGAATAATTATGTGTAAGTTTTCTGATTTCCTCCCAAATAGCTTCCTCCTCTTCATGCTCGACCATCAGGTAATAGATCAGTTCACTGATGGGTTGAAAAGAGGGGCCCAAAAGCAAATTTTTTCGATCAGGATCGGAGGAGATTTTTCTGATAAAGGGGAATACAATTAGCTCCTCTTGTTCAAGGTGTTTTTGCAGATTATCCGTAGAATCTTGGAATAATGCTTTTATTTTTTTCAGGTTTGGTTCATGAGAGCCGTGAACATTGACCGCTCTTTTCAAGAATTTCCTGATCAGAGGGACTCTTTCCCGAATCATTGCATGGTGTTTATTCTCTATGTAATTGGCTAAGAGCGAAAGTGGCCAATTTTTAAAATCAAAGCTTTCCTCAGCGGGTGAGGTAACTACTTCGATCAATTTTTCAAGAATCAACTGAGGATCAGTTTTTTTTCTGCGGCTAGCCTCCGAGATTGTTTCATGCCCTTTGCAGCAAAAATCAATTCCGAAGGATCGAAGTACGAGCGCTGTTCTATAGTCTTTGGAGACGATCTCGCTGATGGATAAGGATGAAATATTTTCCATATAAAAAAGGATAAAATAGTCTTCTTTAAATTGTAAAGAAAAGGGACTATGTCCCTCTTTGCAATCCAAATTTACCAGCTCTTTATTAAAAGACAAAAATATCCTGTATTATTTTTCCAGCTTGCAAAACTTCCGGTGGTTTCATACAGCGTAAGGTCGACCAAGTCCAGAGTAGGAGGGAGTTCCTTCCTGATTTGAAGAAAGATCCACTGTATCATTCGTTCGGCTGTAGGTTCGGTTTCCATCCAAGTGATTTTGCCTGAGTAGCCTGAGAAAATTTCCCGGTTTTCTTCGCTTTCCTTCAGAATTAAGGCATGATCTAAATGATCCAGCACGGCTTTTTGAAGGATTTTTTTCAACTCTTTAAAATCCATAACCATATCGGTATCTGGGTCAATGGGACCTGTTACGGTCACTTCGAGTTTGTAGGTATGACCATGGATTTCCTTGCATGGCCCAGGGTAATTGCTGAGTCGATGGGCTGCTTCAAACTCGATTTTTTTGGTAATGCATATCATCTTATTCTACAAGCGCAGGTTTTAAATCCTCTAATTTCATCAAGGCCTGATGCAGTTGATCTTTCATTTGTTGGATCACTTCCTCGGTGTCCAGTTGAAACTGATCGATCAGGGACTGGTAGTATTCCGTGCCTTTTTGAAGGTTTGCTTTGAATTTTTCCAAGTAAGTTGCCTGCTTGACATTCACTTCTGGGCCCAGTTTTTCCCATTCGTTTTTGAGGTAATCGATATAGAGTTGGAGCTCCTTGACAAAGACATGAGGCCGCTCGTAGTCAAGTTGAAGTCGGATTTTCCCGTAGATGTGATCGACCATTTCCTTGAGACTGAAGATGCCTTTGAAGTAGGCCAAATTGGGCCCTGGACAGATGGTGACCGCATTCAGATTGCGTTTGGGTTCTCTTCCATTGGCCAAAATGGCAGGCGCGCTCAGTCCTTCGCAGAGACAGTCTTTGGCTAAAGTATCCTCCAAATCTGCCTGAGAAATAGCTCCTGTTTGGAAAAGTTTGGTTTTTAGATTTTGGTACTGCCGGGAAGCCGTGCAGATGGGTTTTTCTGTGAATTCGGTACTGAAGGAAAGAAACTTTTTGTAGCAAGGGCTTCCCGGACGATTGTTTTCTATTCGATTTTTTCGCTGATCTTCTCCGCTCGAGGTTTTAAGGTTATTAAACGGGACGCCTAAAGGAGAAGCATGGCTGAGAAAATAGTCAGACTTTTTTGCAGCCAATATTCGCTGCAAGGTGTCCTCATCTACTGATGTAGCTTCAGGCACCAAAAGGAATGGACTTCCCCAACCTGTGCCGTCAAGCTGGTAAAACGTACGGAGAAATTTATCTTCTTCGTGAGTGCCGATACCTCCCTGATAAGTGATTTTCAAAGGAGGCATGTCAAAGAAGCTTATCTTTTCCTTATCCAGTAATGACTTTTGGCATAGATCGAAAAGTGCACTTTTGAGCTCCTCACGATTGGCTTTGAATTCTTCCAAGATCGGGCCGATCAAAAATCCATCGGTTGCAAAAGCATGTCCACCGCAGTTGAGTCCCGATTCGATTCGGAATTCTGAAACCCAAAGTCCTTTTTTGGCCAGAAATTTACCTTGGATCAAGGCCGAACGGTAATCGCTGACTTTGAGGATGATCCGTTTTTTGAGTTCGCCCATGGAGTTGGGGAAAAAGTCGGTAAACTGCTCCGCATAGGCATAAAGGGCAGGGTTCATTCCTGCTGAGAAGATAACTGCGCCGTCGATTTTGCTCATGGCAAACCCTCTTAAGGCGGATAGCGCATCCGAATATTCCCTTGGAAGTTCATTGCCATCTGCGTCTGAGTTAAGCTTATCCACTTTGGTCATGATGTTGACATCGATGCTGCCGGGAAGGATCATTTCGCGGATTTGAGCGATGTAGAGTTGTTTTTGGATAAAGTCAGCATCTTTTGCCTCCTGGATAAGTAAATGGATGGGATGATTGCTGGGCAATAGGTCTAGGTAATCCAGAAAAGAATCATCCTCGAGAGATTCGAAGTCCTTGATTTCAATGAGTTTTTTTTCTACCAAGTCATGAAGGAGGTTCAAGTAGGATTTGATACGTTCGGCTCGGTAGTCCGGTGATTTTTCAGAAATGGGAAAAAAGGGTAGTCCTGATTTTTCGGAATAGATCTTTCTCATTTCTTCCAAAAGATGGTCATCCATAATAGAAACGACACTGGAAATCCCCAAAGGCGCTACTTTGATCGGGGTGTCCACGGTGTAGCCAAGGCCCATGACAGGAATGTGAAAGGAATGAGGTGTAGACATCATATGAAAATCGGGTGAAGCAAATGGTCAATAGATTGGAGGTAGCAAAACTACCTTCAAAATTTAGGGGCAAAAAGAAACTTGACCTGATATTTCGGACAAAATAGTATGATTTAAATCAGTCCAAAACCTGAGGATTATTAGTAGTCGATTTTCCTTGTTGGCTCGTTTTTTATTCCATATTAGAGGATCAAAAAGTCTTTTAATGGGGTATTGTATGGAAAAGTATGTAATCAAAAGAGATGGGGAATATGAGCCTTTTGCTCCTTTCAAAATTGAAGATGCTTTAAAAAAGGGCTTTCAAAGTGTTTCAGTTGCCTACGATAGTCGGGTTTTTGATTGGATTTTAGGTTTGCTGGATTCCAAAACGACCTGGGCCGTGGAAGAAATCCAGGATCTGATCGAAAAGGAATTGTATCGTGCTGGCCACTTTGCAGTCATGCGCTCCTTTATGCTCTATCGCCACACCCGTAAGCTTCAGCGAGAGCATGTGGCTGGGCTTAGTGAAGACACTACCTATGTAGACAGTACCCAGACTATTGAGGAATACATCAAACAAACCGATTGGCGAATCAATGCCAACGCCAACACTTCCTACTCTAATGCCGGATTGGTCAACAATGTGGCGGGCAAGATCATTGCCAACTATTGGCTGGATAAAGTGTACAGCAAAGAGGAGGGCTACGCCCATCGAACTGGAGACATTCATATCCATGACCTTGACTGTCTCACCGGCTATTGTGCAGGCTGGAGTCTGAGAGTTTTACTCAATGAAGGATTCAACGGGGTTCGCGGCAGGGTCGAAAGTCGTCCTCCGGCTCATTTTCGGGAGGCTTTGGGGCAGATGGCCAATTTTCTCGGGATTCTTCAGAGCGAGTGGGCTGGTGCACAGGCCTTCAGTTCTTTCGATACGTATTTGGCTCCGTATGTTTTCAAGGATCAACTCAACTACAAGGAAATCGAAAAAGCCATCCGGTCTTTTGTCTATAATCTCAATGTACCTGCCCGATGGGGCCAATCTCCTTTTACCAATGTGACCTTGGATTGGGTGGTGCCCGATGACTTAAAGGACCAGATGCCGACCAGAAACGACCTGCATCTCTTCATGGGGATTGATTCGGACTTATTGATGGAAAAGGCCAAAAAACGAGGAGTAAATTCTCTGGAGGACTTGACCTACAAGCACTTTCAGCCGGAAATGCAGCTCATCAACAAGGCCTATTATACCATTATGACCGAGGGAGATGCCAATGGACAGCCGTTTACCTTTCCAATTCCCACAGTTAATATTACGGAGGACTTTGACTGGTACGGTCCCAATACAGATTTGCTTTTTGAAAACACTGCAAAAATCGGCTCCTCCTATTTCCAAAACTTTATCGGAAGCCAATATACCTATGATGAAAACGGCCAAAAGGTCGAAAATCCAAATGCCTACAAGCCTAACGCGGTTCGTTCCATGTGCTGTCGCTTACAGCTCGATTTGAGGGAGCTGCTCAAGCGGGGAAATGGCCTTTTCGGTAGTGCGGAGATGACCGGTAGCATCGGTGTAGTAACCATTAATATGGCGAGATTGGGTTATTTGTATGCGGGCAATAAAGAGGGGCTCTATGAGCGCCTTGATTATCTGATGCAGATCGCCAAGTCCACTCTGGAGAAAAAGCGGGTCTTTATTCAGGAAATGTACGACCGTGGCTTGTATCCCTATACTAAGCGCTATCTGAAGCATTTCCGAAACCACTTCTCCACTATTGGAGTGAATGGATTGAATGAGATGATTCTTAATTTCTCTATAGGAAAAGAGGATATCACAGGCAACTATGGCCAACATTTAGCTTCTGAACTCCTGGAATACATCCGCAATCGGATGAAGGAATTCCAGGAAGAAACCGGTAATCTCTACAATCTCGAGGCTACGCCTGCAGAAGGTACCACTTACCGGTTTGCCAAGGAGGACAAAAAGCGCTTTCCTGAGATCATCCAGGCAGGAATGGGCGATAATATTTACTACACCAATAGCTCCCAAATCCCGGTAGATTTTACCGATGACCCCTTTGAAGCTTTGATGCTGCAGGACGAACTCCAATGCAAATACACCGGAGGCACCGTGCTGCACCTTTATATGCGGGAGAAAATCTCCTCGCCCGAAGCCTGCCGTCGCTTGGTCAAAAAAGTATTGTCCAACTTCAAGCTGCCTTACATTACCGTAACGCCGGTTTTTAGTATTTGCCCGATTCACGGCTACCTCAACGGTGAACACGAATATTGTCCTCAATGCGACGAAGCCCTTTTGAATGACTTAAACCAAAATCCAATCCACTATGCAGACAAACACTGAACACATCGAAACCCAACCTCTGCTTCAAGTCCACGAGGAAAAGCGCACCAAATGCTTGGTCTATACCCGCGTGATGGGCTACCACCGCCCTGTGGAGAGTTTCAACATCGGCAAAAAAGGTGAACACAAGCAACGCACCCACTTTAACGAGTAGACTGGAAAAGGGGAGACCTATTTTCAGCATCTCCCCTTTTACATTGCTGGATTTTCCCGACCGCACGGCCTGCATCCTTTGGTTTGCCGGCTGCAACATGCGTTGTGGATATTGCTACAATCCAGAGATTGTCTTGGGCAAGGGAAAACTGAGTTGGGAACACGTGCAGGCCTTTCTGATTTCTCGAAGACAATTGCTGGATGGGGTGGTCTTTAGCGGTGGAGAGTGTACGATTCATCCACAGGCGATTCCCTTTGTGAGAGAAGTGAAAAAGATGGGCTTTGAGGTGAAAATCGACACCAATGGCAGTAGGCCCGAGGTCATCGGACAACTGATTGAGGAAAATTTACTGGACTATGTGGCCTTGGATTTCAAAGCCATGCCAGAAAATTACTGGAAAGTAACCAAGTCTGATCTGTTTTCCACTTTCGAAAAATCTTTAGAAATCCTCATCCAATCCAAGGTGGGGTTTGAGGTACGAACCACGGTTCACTCGGATCAATTGACTACCTCGGATCTTCAGGCTATGGAGACTTGGCTAAGGGGAAAAGGCTACCCGGGCACCTATTATTTGCAGCATTTCCGGGGAGATAAGCAGACGCTTGGAGAACTTGGAGAAAGTAGAAAGCCTGTCCTAAAAACCGAAGCAGGAGTGTGGAGAAATTGATGCTGAAGTAAGGATTTAATTTCTCCAATCTTGGATAAAATTTATGGTTATTGGACTTTTTTATTTATTGAATATTCGTGGTTTGCTGAGCTGATCTGTAACCCAAGTCACTGATTAAAAAGACTTTATTATCCACTTTTGAATTTCTTCTATAAATCATGGAAAAAGTCAGGAAAAGTCACTGGGAAACGGTCTATCAGACCAATGATACGACCAAGGTGGGCTGGTTTCAGCCCTTACCGCAGGTTTCCATCGAGTTTATTTCCGAAGTAAATCTTCCCAAAAATGCATCAATCATCGATGTAGGAGGAGGGGATGGATTGTTGGTGGATTGGCTTTTGGAAAATGATTTTGAGCAAGTAACTGTATTGGATATTTCTGCCTCGGCTTTGGAAAAAGCCAAAAAACACCTGGGTAAATCTGCCTCAAGCGTCCATTGGGAGGTGGTGGATGTCATTGATTTTGAGCCGGAAAGAAAATTTGATTTCTGGCATGATCGGGCAGTTTTTCATTTTCTCACCGAGCCCAACGATCAGCTAACCTACCTGAGACTAGTAGAGTGTACCATTCCTTCGGGAGGGTATCTGCTGGTCATGACCTTTTCCAAATCCGGCCCCAAAACTTGTAGTGGACTTCCTGTCCTGCAGTACGATGTTGCTGATTTGGAGGGGTTTTTCAGTCAGGAATTTGAACTCGTCCAAGGTCTGAATTACGATCATATTACGCCCTCAGGAGCATTGCAGAATTATTCTGTGGGGCTTTTCCGAAAAAAATAATGTTGTACCTAATTCAAAAGATCATGAACTATTATCAATCCAAAATCCTAAAATCAGCCGATTTGGCTACGCTCCGAACCAAAGTAGAAGCAGGCCTGAAAGAAGTCGGTTTTGGTGTTCTTACTGAAATTGACATTCAGGCTACCATGAAGAAAAAGCTGGATAAAGATTATCCACCCTTTTTGATCCTTGGAGCCTGCAATCCGGTTTTTGCGGATAAGGTCTTGACTGCCGAGCCACACGTGAGCACACTGTTGCCCTGCAATGTAACCATCCGAAGTTTAGGCGGTGATGAATATGAAGTCGCGATGATGGATCCTGCAGCCGCAATGTCCGTCGTGCAAAATCCTGCCATTGAATCCTTGGCAGGGGAAGTTAGGGCCAAGCTGATGGGCATGCTGGAAAGATTATAAATGAGCTTGTGTTCCGCTTGATTCAGGTGGGAAACTGATGTTAAATTGGTTATTGGCAGGGTTAGGATGTACTTTTACCTCCAAACCTTTTGCCATGCCTACTCCAAAAATTAAAAGAGGACTGAGGAAAGCTAGACTGATAGCCTACCGCGAGACCTCCCATAATCCCGTCGACAACCTTTGGGCTTTTGTGGGGTCATTTTTAGGGCTGAGTAGCATCGGTTTGATGCAGAATATTTTCCATACCGTCGGGAATATTGATGCGCTATTTCTCATCGGTGCGTTTGGGGCGAGTTCGGTATTGCTTTTTGGCATGACCAATAGTCCAGCCGCTCAGCCCAGAAACCTGATCTTTGGGAGCCTGATCTCCGCTTTTATCGGAGTGAGTGTCTACAAGCTTTTTTCGAGCACGGATTACATTTGGATTTCTCCCGCCTTGGCGGTCTCCATGTCCATTTTGGCCATGCAATACACCAAAACGCTCCATCCTCCCGGAGGGGCTATTGCGCTGATTGCAAATATCGGATCGGAGGAGGTGAGGCAGATGGGTTATTTCTATGTGATCAATCCAGTGATGACAGGGATTTTGACCCTTTTTCTTTCTTCGGTTTTGATCAACAACCTTTCCAAAAACCGACTCTATCCCTATTGGGATGTGAATATCCGGGAGTTGAAGTATGGGGATAAAATCCAGTTTTGGAAGCGGCGCTAGCTGACGATGATCCAAAAAGGATCACTCATATTCTCCACAAATTTTTCCCGATCACCCTGCGCAGCGATGATTTCCAATTGGGAGGAAGTGGCTTTTTCCTGAATGACCGGAAAAAGTACCCGCTCTTCAAATCGGATGTGTTTTTCTAATTCTTCCTCGATCTGCCCCAAGGTCTTTTCAGGATTTTCCCAAGTGGAAAAGAGCTTTCGAAGTCGCTTATGCTCACTCATAGCTTGTTTGATCATCGGATCATCGTTAGACAAAACGGGGAAAATGAGTTTTTCTTCCTCTTCGAAATGGGCCTGTAGGTGATTTCCCCAAAACCATTCGCAATAATCCTTTATCCGATTCGGTTCGATGTCCAATTTGAATCCCTGCCGGATTTTCCAGCAAAGCAGAAGCCCGTGATGGTGATCGTGGCTGAGGTGATGGAGAGCAGGGTGGCGTTTGAGGGGTGTGGGTTTTGCCATGTTCTAAGGTAAGTTAAGCACTGTTTCCAATTCCTATTTTAGCAAGAAAAAAGACGGACCCAAGAGATCCGCCCTTTTTGACCTTTGCTACTGATTGGAATTAATGAAGTTCGAGTTGAAGAATAGTCGGTGTCATTTTGATTTCTGATTTGACCGAATGGGAGATCAGGCAGGCTTTTTCGGCTTTTTCCAACACTTTTAGGCCCCGCTCTTCTTTTTCTCCCGGGCTGAGCGTGAGTTCGGGGAAGAGATGCACCTCAGTCATCATCCATTTTCCATCTTGCTTGGCCAGTGTTCCAGTGGCCTTGCAGGTGAATTTTTCAAATTTCAGATTGGAATGGTCAGCCACGGAGAGAAAGGTGGTCATCAAGCAGGAGCTGACTGCAGCGGTAAACAGGTGCTCTGGGGACCAAATGCCCGGTACTCCATGGGGAAATTCCGGTGGAGTGGCACATTCGATGAGGTTTTCGAGTTCGGGACTGCTCAGCTGTCCGATCCGTCCGTGATTCCACTCAAGGTTGACGGCATAGTCATGCGTAGGGTCGTGCATAGTTTAAGGGTAGTTGGAATTAATAAACTTCTACTTCTTTTCGCTCCTGATGGAAGCGGTTGAGAACAAAGGGTTGATCAGGTTTTAGGTTTCTGGCGCTTTTCAGAACCATCCAGGTAAGAGGCAAAACGCCTCCAAGGAGGAAAATGGAACCACCAACAATTCTCAGCCAAGTCATGGTTTGGAAAGGGGTGCTTTGGATGAATTCCTGGGATCGGGCAAACCAATACCCTTGATCCATCACCGTAAAGAGCTGATGCAATCCGGCTGGGAAGAGGTCGAGGACGACCATAAACACCAAGCCCAGATTGATCGACCAGAAGGAAACTTTGACCAAGCGGGGATTCCACGTATCGGACTTGGTCAGGTAGCGGAGGGCAAATAAGATTGCCGCAATGGATAAATTCCCATACACGCCCATCAAGGCTGCGTGCCCGTGATTGACGGTGAGATAGGTGCCGTGCTCGTAGTAGTTAGCGATGGGCAGATTGATGATCAGTCCAAAAACTCCTGCCCCGAAGAAATTCCAGAAATTGACCCCGAGGAGGTAGAGAAATACACCGGGCATGGCAAAAAGCGAAGAGCGACCAGTTTGATTGTTTTTATTGGCCAATAGCTGAGGCATGCGCTGCATTCGCCAAGCTTCCAAAGTGAGCAAAATCAAAGGTACGACCTGAAGTGTGGAAAAGACCGAACCCAAAGCCAAAGTGCCTACAGGCTTGGCATTCCAGTAGAAATTGTGTGAAATCCCCAGCAATCCCGAACCCAAAAACAGCAACGCAGCGAGATAAACGACTTTGGTCACCGCCTGCCGATTGACCAAGCCCATCATCACCATCATGTAGCCGACGATGATCGTGGTGAACACCTCAAAGAAGGCTTCCACCCACATATGCACCACCATCCATCTCCAAAAATCGGCCACCACAAAGTTGGTCTCTGGACTGGCCACGAAGCCGGATACCAGCAAAATTAAAATGCACACAACCGCATAGACCAGCCAATTGGGCAGTTCCCAGGGCTTGGCTTTGGCCATCACGCCTTTTAGTCCCCGATAGACAATCACGGCCCATAAGGCAAAAACCGCCAAAAGCATGTATTGATACAATCTTCCCAGCTCCACAAATTCCCAACCTTGGTGACCCAACCATCTGGAGAGGTTGCCCAGCATTCCCATCGGGCCCATGTAAATTCCGACTACCGATCCGGCAACCAAAACAAAGAAGATGGCGAAAAGCAAATTGATCAGCCGGAGTTGACCTTTGGGCTCGCCTTTGGCCAAGAGAGGAAGTATAAAAAATGAAATGCCTACCCAACAAGCTGAAATCCAATACAGGGAAACCTGAACATGCCAGCTGCGGGAAATCGTCACCGGAATCAACGCCTGAAGATCAAATCCAAAGAAAGATGTGAACCCCACAAAATCATGCACAGTGAGCACTCCAGCCAATACTTGGATCAAAAACAACAGAATGGCGACATAGAAAAACTTAAAGGTGGCCCGCTGGGTCGGTGTGGGTCGGAAAGTTCTCACTTTCTCCTCTGTTACCATTTCCGAGGCACCTTTGGCATAGTATTCTTCCGTCAGCTGCTCAAACTGCCCGTAGTAGTACATCACGGCTCCCAATCCAAGCACTAAGCCAAATAATCCCAAGATACTCCAAAGCATGGTGGAAGCGGTTGGGGTGTTGCCTGCCTCAGGGTCAAAGGGCCAGTTGTGGGTGTAGCTGTACGTTTCTCCTAGTCGGGATACGCTGCACACCCAAGCACCCCAATAGAAAAACTTGCTCAGTTGCTCGATTTCCTTGGGGTCCGTCAGATAGCCGGAAGGCTTGAAGGCTTCATGAAATTCCGGATCCCGAAAAACCCGCTGATAAAAGGTATTGATTTCATTGGCTGCAAAAGTTTGAGCATCACTCAATACAGCTTGATTGTCTTCCCCCCGGTACCGGTTTTCTTTGATTTCCTGCTTGACCAGTTCTTCGATACCCGCTTGGGCAACCGGATTTGGCTCGATTGGAGATTGCACCTTGTAAAACTTTTTCATGGACTCGGCCATTTCGTGCAGCGTTTGGGCGGTAAAGTCTGGTCCACGCAGAGCCCCGTCACCAAACATGCTTCCGTATTCCATCAGTGCATAGCGATGAAAAACCTCCTGTCCGGCCAAAATGTCTGCCTTCGAGATGACCACATTTCCTCTTGAATCCACATAATCCGGGATCGGAGGGGCTTCATTGTAGGTCTGATAGCCAATGAAAATCAAGCCGCTGATACTCACGGTGAAGATCAGGAGAAAGGGAAGCCACCAGTTTTTGGGCTTCATCAGGTAGGTTAGGAAGCTGGGTTCTGTCTTCATGGATGGGTGGGTAAAGGGTTATTTCATATTTAAGACTATTTATTCTTAATTAAGGATAAAAAAATTTCATTCATCCAAGCGGACTTCTTGGGTTCGGATTTTTTCACCCAAAAGAGCCAGGCTGGTTTCGGAGAAGTTATGTTGGAGTTTCGTTTTCACCTCTTTCCAAAAATCATGCACAGGGCAGGGCTTAGCTGAGCCACAGTGGGGCAATCCGATCAGGCATTTGTCAAAGTAATCGTCTCCTTCTAGAGCCTTGATCACGTCGATCAGCATGATTTCCTCGGCAGGTTTTGCCAAGGCAATTCCTCCGGAAGGTCCTCTGTAGGAGGTGAGAATGCCCCTTTCGGTGAGTTCACGGAAGATTTTGGTGACGAAGTGAAAGGACAGACCCAAATCATCCGAGATCTGTCGGATGCTCAGATACTGATTTTCCGGTGGATAGGCTACCAGGTAAAGCAAGGCACGAAGACCGTATTTTCCGACTTGGGAGAGGGCTTTCAAGTGATAATCAATTGTTTTTTTTGAATGCCGATAAAAGATTTTTTCACGAGTGTGAGATGGAATCTTTCGGACACTTTAATCTATTTAAGAGTAATAAGTCCGAAAATAGTAGAAGTTTATTTACAATTCAAAACGCCATTTGATTATTCTACCCGATTTTTTTTGATAAGCTTAGGGTTTGTTAGTCAATTGCAAGCTGATATCCTTCCCTGAATCATTAATATGAATTTCCATTGGAGCCCTCTATTTAATCAGCTCGAAATCGGAGTTGTTCTCACGGACTCCAGATTTGGAGTCCTGCATGCCAATAGAGCTGCCGGGGAATTATTCGGAAAGGATATCTTGGGGATGGATTTCAGTACCTTTTTTCTCAATGTGGAGTGGTTTGGGGAAGGGTTTTTCAAAGAGGAGTTTTCAAAGAAATCCATCGTCACCCAAGTCAGAGTGGATGAATCCAAGGTGATGACCGTGAAGCTCCATTCTGAAAAAGTCGAATCCGAGGACCAGCTGATCTGGACAGTGACTCCGATCAAAACGATCGATGCGAAGGAGGATTTACCGACCAGATTTGCCTCTACCCATGTGGGGAATTGGGAGTATGATGTGACTAAATCCATACTTGAATTGGATGATGTGGCCAAATCCATCCATGGACTCAGGTTCAAAGATCAGTTGACACTCGATGAAGCCAAGCAGATGTATTCCTTTGGTAATTCCAAAAAGCAGATTTTCGATAGTTTTTCAGCTTGTCTGGTTCAGGGGAAGGCTTTCGATAGTGAATTTGAAATACTGGATGCCAAGGGGAAACACCGATGGATCAGATCCACGGGAAAGGCCCTTCGACAGGCCGATGGACTGATTACCAAGCTCTATGGGACGGTTCAGGATATCACGGATGTGCATGAGAAGTCCAGAATTTTTGAATCCGTGTCTGAGTTTCTGCCTGGCTTCGTGATTCGATATACCTCCCGAAATGAAGGTGAGGAAAAAGTGTCCTTCTATGGAAATAAAGTTCCCAAATACTTTTCGCTTTACAGTGATACGGTGTATGACGCCCACGTTTTTTGGTCTCAGATGAAGGATGAGGATGCTGACTTGTTAAAAGAAAAACTGCAGGCTGACACTTCAGATAAGGCTACTTTTTTTGCCGAGATCAATCTTGCCACACACTGCAATCTCCGGGTTTTTCAGACCTGGTGGACACTGAGGAGTACTAAAAAACGAAAAGTATGGGAGGCTGTTTTCCTGGATTTTACCGATCAGATGCGTGCCAGAAAGCAGCTGCTGAGATCTGACGAACGCTTCCAAAAGCTGGTCTCCAGTATGGATGATCTTATTTTTACTCTTGATCCGGAGTTTAGGCACACGGGGATTTTTGGGAAAAGTCTGGAGAAAACCGGCCTTACCGAGGAATTTTTCCTTGGAAAAACAGCCGCCGATATCTTTGGACCTGACGCCGCTTCAGTTCATCAGATTCCCAACCAAAAGGCATTCAAAGGGGAAAATGTCCAATACGAATGGTCTGTGGGATCGGGTCATGAACAGCGCTGGTTTCTTACCCGGTTGGTCCCTATGACGGAAGAGAATGGAAGTATTTTTGGGATCCTGGGAATCGCTACCGATATCACAGCCAAAAAGAAACTGGAAGTAGAAATGTCCTTGGCCAACGCCCGCTATGAGCTGGTCAATAAGGCGACCAATGAAGCGATTTACGACTGGGATTTGAAAAATGACGCACTTTTCTGGGGAGGGAGTTTTGACCGGATTTTAGGTCACAATGACCACGAGGGCCATATTTTTTCTATCAAAGATTGGGAAAGCTGGTTATATCCTGAGGATCTTCCCCGCATCAGTGCCAGTCTGGAAAAATTCCTGAATGATCCGTCCAAAAGTCAGTGGGTAGCTCAATATCGTATCAAAAATCATCGAAGACGCTACTTCTATGTCTTGGAAATGGGCTATGCAGTTCGCAACTCCCAAGGTGAGGTGGTCCGAATGATCGGTTCGATCCGGGATGTCAATCACGAGGTGATTCTTAAAAATCGTCTGAAATCTTCCTATCAGCGCCTCAGTGAATTTCGAAAAGCATTAGATCAAAGCACCAATATTATTTTGACGGACTTGGATGGGATAATTCTGGATGCCAATCAAAGTACAGTCGAGCTCTCGGGCTATTCCAAAGAAGAACTGATCGGCTCCCATACTCGGGTCAACCGCTCTGGATATCACCCAAAGGAGTTTTATCAAACGATGTGGAATACCATCAAAGCCGGAAAAGAGTGGAAAGGGGAACTGAAAAACCGCAGAAAGGACGGGTCGCATTATTGGGTGTTTACTACCATATTTCCGCTGAAGGATAAGTTTGGAAATGTGTATCGCTTCCTAGCCGTCCGCACGGATATTACCGAGCAAAAAGAGGCCCAGGAGAAGATTTTTCAGTCTTTCGAAAAAATCAAAGCCTCCGAAAAGAAATACAGCGATCTATTTCATTTTAGCCCCTTGCCTATGTGGGTTTTTGATTTGGATACCCTCCGGGTGCTTGATGTCAATGAGGCCGCGCTGACCAATTATGGCTATGATCGGGATGAGTTTGTCGGGATATCGATTTTTGATTTTCGACCGGAAGATCAAGTGGGCACGATGAAGGAGTTTTTGGAGAAAAATCCGGGCAATTTTACCGTTTCCAAAGAAAAATTCATTCACCAAAAGAAATCAGGGGAGCAGATGATTGTTGAGATTTTTTCGATTCCCATCGAGTTTGAAGGGAAGTTAGCTCAGCTCGTACTGGCCAACGACGTGACCACTACCGTGCGCTATTTGGAAAAAGTGGAGGACCAAAACAAAATCCTCAAGGACATCGCTTGGACGCAATCTCACATCGTGCGTGCGCCACTGGCGCGTCTGATGGCGATTGTCCAGCTGATCAAAGACGGGATTGTGGATCTCGACGAATTGAACCAATACCTAGGTCTATTGGATTCCTCTGCATTGGAATTAGATCAGGTGATCCGGGAGATCTCAGAAAAAGCGAATAAGCTGGAAAATTAATTCCCCAAAAATTTGCCTTGAATATTTTTGTCTTTATCTTTGTTAGTAAATACTAACCAACATAAAAATGATCTCCGAGCGGCAAAAAGAAATCATTGATGCGGCGGGTAAAATCCTGACCGAATCAGGTATCGGAGGCTTGACTACCAAAAAGCTTGCACAGGAGATGGGTTTCTCTGAGGCGGCGATCTATCGGCATTTTCCGAGCAAAGAAGCGATTACGCTTGGCATGCTGGAGTTTCTTCGTGAAAATATGAATAATCGTCTTTCCTCTTTTGATGCTACCCTGGGAGTGGAAGAACGGTTTAGAGCCATTTTTTCCAGTCAGTTTTCCTTTTTTACCCAACATCCTCATTTCGTAGTTGCCGTTTTTTCGGATGGACTTTGGGAAGAAAGTGACCAAATCAATCAGGCCATTCTGGCTTTGATGGAGACTAAAATGGGTTTTTTGCTGCCTTTGATTTCGGAAGGTCAAAGTATAGGGACTTTCAAGTCGGATGTTTCTGCAGAGCAATTGGTGCATTTGGTGTTGGGGGCATTTCGCCTTCAAATGTTCAAATGGAGAGTATCCGGATTCAGTTTTGACTTGAATGCATCGGGCACCCAACTTATCGAATCAATTTTAACCGTGATGAAGAACTAAAAAAAATTTAACTCTAAATGTTAGTAAATACTCACAAACAAATCTTCCTTTCTTTATTTCTCTTCCTTTTGATAGGAGAGATCAAAGCTCAGGAATGGACACTGCAGCAGAGTCTCGATACGGCTATGCGGCATAATCGTGCCCTTCAAATCGCACAGAATCAAGTAGCTGTCGGGGATTTGAAAAATCAGGAAGCTAGAGGTCAGTTGCTGCCCAAAGTCATGGCCGCTGCAGATTACAAGTATTTCACCCAGCTGCCCTATCAGATTCTTCCCCAAGCTGCTTTTGGTGGACCCGATGGAGTGTATCGTGCCATTCAATTTGGAGTGCCGCATACCATCATGGGCAATCTCAATCTTCGCATGCCCATCTATGATCCGCAGCTGATGGCTGGAATTCAGGTTTCGGAATCTTTTCAAGAGTTGAGCAAGTGGCAGCAGGTCAGAACCGAAGAGCAGATTTATCTGGAAGTATCAAACCTCTACTTCAATGCACAGATCGTGAAAAATCAGCGGGCTTTTCTCCAAGACAACCAAGCCAACGGTCAAAAACTAGAGCGGAATGTCCGGCTGCTCTACGAGCAAAAACTGGCCAGCCGTACCGATTTGGATAAAGTCATCCTTCAAAATCAGCAGTTGGAGTCCCAGATTTTTCAGCTGGAAAGTCAATACGCAACGATCCTTCAGCAGCTCAAGTTGGTCATCGGTCTGCCGCTAGATCAATCCATCGAAGTGGTGTCAACGATTCAATTCGAGGAATCCGAAATTCCCAATCCAGGGCTGACCTCAGACCTTCGGATTCAGGAAGTGCGAGAGAAAATGCTCGGACAAGAACTCAAAGCCATCAAAAATTCCCGGATTCCCAGTATAAACTTAGTTGCCAACTATGGCACCACAGGCTTTGGATACCGTGGAGAGCCGGAGTCCTTTTTGGATTTCTATCCACAGAGTTTTATTGGTGCACAGGTGAGTTTTCCAATTTTCAACGGGACAGTCACTTCCAAGAAAATCCGCCAAAAGGAACTCGAACTCACCAATGCCAGCCTTCAGAAATCCCTGATAGCCGATCAGACTCGAGTGCAATATGAAGCTGCATTGCGACTGCAGGCTACTGCTAAAAAGCAAATCGAAACGACCCAGTATCAGATCGGACTAGCTCAGTCCATTTACGATAAGTCCATCCTTTTGCAGCAGGAAGGATTAGCCACCTTGACCGATATTCTTCTTGCCGATCAATCCCTTCGATCTGCTCAACAAGCCCATCTCGATGCGATGGTCGAGTACCTCAGAGCCACCCTCGAACTCAAAAAATCATCTGCTACTCTACTCAATTGATTGAACAATGAAAAAGATACTCATTTATATCATCCCATTGGCCCTCTTCGCAATTGTTGCGGTCCGGCTGGTATCCAACAAGAAAACCACCCAAGAGCGGGTCTATGTCTATCACAAAGAACAAACCGTTCCCGTTTTTGCGGTAAAAGTGTCCGAAGGTCAGCTGGATAATCAGCGGGGCTTTTCCGGGGTGATCGAGCCGATCCGCGAAAGTAAAATCAGTGCCGAAGTACAGGGAAAAGTGACCCGAGTGGCTGTGGAAGTCGGTCAGAAAGTAGCGGCTAATCAGGTACTGGTGCAGCAGGATGTGGCTTTACTTCAGCTGCAGCTCAAGGCAGCCGAGGTGCAAAAAGGCGGTCTCGAAGCGGATCTCAAGCGGTATCGGATTTTGGTCGAAAATGAAGCCATTCAGGGTATTCAGCTTGAGAAAACAGAGTTGGCCCTGGCAGGATTGGAAGTTCAGATCGCCACCCTGCAAGAGCAAATCGCCAAGTCAGCGATCCGGGCTCCATTTGGAGGGATCGTCACCGCTAAAATGACTGAGGCCGGAGATTTTGCTGCGCCTGGAAAGCCTTTGATTCAGGTGACAGATCTCAGTCGGGTAAAGTTGACAGTGCAGATTCCTGAAAGCGGCCTGAATTATTTCCAGTCAGGCAGCTCGCAGCTTGTCACGATTAATTCACTTTCTAAGGAAATCCCCGCACAAGTGACTTTGGTGGGAAGTAGAGGATCCATTGGCAACAGCTTTCCGGTAGAGTTGACCTTTGAAAATACTCCGGATCAAGCTGTGAAAGCAGGGATGTTTGGTGAGGTTGTGGTGAAAAACGGAGAAAATTCAGGAGGATTGATTATTCCTTCTTCGGCTTTGGTGGGTTCCGAATTTGAGCCTCAGGTCTATGTGATTCAGGATGGAAAAGCCAAACTCCGAGCTATCCAAATCGCGAAGCGAGTGGGTGATCAACTCCTACTGAAAAGCGGAATCAAACCTGGCGATGTGGTTATTGTCGGTGGCTTGGTCAATGTATTTGAAGGAGCAAATGTGGAACCCAATTTTTCCTCTGAGCGATGAACATTACCTCCATATCCATCAATCGGCCCTCGCTGATCATCGTGTTGTTCAGCTTGTTTATCCTCTTGGGGTATATTGGCTTTACCAATCTGTCCTATGAACTGATGCCGGATTTCAATCAGCCGGTGTTGGTCATCAAGACGGGCTATCCCGGTGCTTCGCCTGATGAAGTGCAGTCCTCCGTATCCGAGAAGGTAGAGGATGCGCTCTCCAATCTGGAAGGAGTTGATTTTTTGATCACCAAGTCCATGCCCAATGCCTCTGTCGTGATTGCCAACATGAATTACGGTGTCGATCTCGATCAGGCCATGCAGGATGCGCAGCGCTACATTGACAATATTTCCAAGGACCTGCCGGAAGATGTGCTTTCTCCGGTGATGACCAAGGTTTCGCCCAATGACCTGCCGATTATGTCCATAACTTCTACCAGCAACTTGGAGTCCAAGGCATTTTACCAAAAGGTGGTGGATGAGTTTATCCCGCAGATTCAGCAATTAAAGGGAGTCGCAGAAATCACCGTGCTCGGAGGAGAGCAGCGGGAGATTCAGGTCAAAGTGAATCCTGAAAAGTTGCGGTACTACCAGATTTCCCTTCCTCAAGTGGTGGAAGCGATCAATCGGGCTGGCTTGGATGTGCCTGCTGGCAATGTGCAGACGGATCAGATTCAAAATGCAGTACGTCTGAGTGGCAAGTTCAGTGATTTGGAAGAAATCGGGCAGGTTCAAGTCGCGATGCCCATGGCAGGTTCACCGATCTATGTTCGGGATTTGGCGGTGGTCAAAGATGGTACCAAGGAAATCACTTCGGTCAGCCGATTCAACGGCAAGGAAGGAATCGGTCTTTTGCTCAAAAAGCAAGGAGATGCTAATGCAGTGGATGTTTCGAAAGCTGTCCGGGACAAACTTTCCCAAATCGAAACACAATATGAGTCAGCAGGTGTGTCTTTTGTCATCGCTGATGACAGCACCGACAATACCATCGCTGCAGTAAATGCTGTGGTTTTCGACTTGGTTTTAGCAGTAATCTTGGTGGCTTTGGTCATGCTCCTCTTTTTGCGAAGCTTCAGAAATTCCCTGATCGTGTTGGTCGCTATTCCCACTTCCTTGGTGACCGCTTTTGCGGTGATGTGGCTTTTGGGCTATACGCTCAATCTGATGACGCTGCTTGCCATGTCCCTGATCATAGGGATTCTGGTAGATGATGCGACGGTGGTTTTGGAGAATATTCAGCGCCATTTGGATATGGGAAAAGATAAGAAGTCGGCGGCTATGGATGGTCGGATGGAAATTGGCTTTTCAGCGCTGTCCATTACACTCGTGGACGTAGTGGTTTTCTTACCGATCCTGTTCCTTCAGGTTTTTGTAGCCGATATGCTCAAGCAGTTTTCGGTAGTGGTGATTACCTCGACCATGACCAGTTTGCTGGTTGGGTTTACGCTAACACCCTGGATGGCTTCCCGTATTGGCAAGGCTGAGGATTTGAGTCCTACCAATGCTTTTAACCGATTTTTGATTGGCTTTGAGCATCAGTTGGACCGATTTATCGCTTGGTATGGCCGGCAGTTGACTTGGGTGCTAAATCATAAGTTGGCCTTTACAGGGATTTTGATAGTACTTTTTGTTATGACTGCGGGGATCATGAAGCAAGGAATAATCGGAAAAGAACTCATCGCGACAGGCGATCAGGGGAAATTTAGATTGTATCTGGAGTATGATAAATCCACAAGTGTCAAGGAAAATAACCTTCGCACGCTTCAAGTCGAGCAGTTTCTTTTGCAACAGCCTGAAGTCTCCACGCTTTTTAGCAATGTGGCAGGTCCCACTACCGGCATTGGTAGTTTGGGTGTGGGATTGCCTTATAAGTCAGAATTGACCGTTCAGCTTTTGGACAAAAAGGAAATTGGGGGGCTTACTACCGAAAAATTCATGAAAGAAGTCCGGGAAGAACTCAAGCGGACTTTTCCGGGTATCAGCTTTTCAATGACCGCATTGGGTTTGATCCCACGTTCTGCCCCGATCGAGATGACTCTGAGTGGCCCAGATCAAGAGCAGGTAATGCGAGTAGCTCAAGACCTGGCACGGGTCGTGGAGAAAGTCCCCGGTGCGGATTATGTCAAACTCTCGGTCGAATCAGGAAGTCCCGAGTATCAGGTGATCCCGGATTCGGATAAATTACAGCGATTGGGTTTGTCCAATGCCATGTTAGGCTTGACACTCCGCAATGCTTTCGCAGGCAATGAAGACGCGACCCTAACCGAATCAGGTATCGAATATCCCGTACGAATTCAGTTGGATAATTTCAGCAGGCAGTCGTACGAGGATGTCAAAAACTTTCAGTTGATCAATCCCAAAGGGATGCCGATTGTGCTTTCGCAGGTGGCTGAGGTAGTTCAGGCAAATTCACCTTCTCTGTTGGAACGTAAAGACCGGCAGCCTGCGGTGACTTTGACTGCCGATGCTTTGGGTAGACCCTCCGGTACTGTCGCAGATGAGGTGGTAGCTTATCTTAAAGAGCATCCACTTCCTGAAGGAATCAGCATGGTGTGGGGTTCGGATATCAAACGGCAAAATGACAGTTTTGGGGCTTTGGGTCAGGTGCTGTTGATTTCATTTTTGCTGATCTACCTGATCATGGTCGCATTGTATGACAGCTTTGTGTATCCGTTTGTGGTACTGTTTTCTATCCCCGTGGCAGTCATAGGAGCGATGCTGGCACTCAACCTGACGATGAATAACCTGAGTTTATTTGCTCTTTTGGGGTTGATTATGCTGATGGGCTTGGTGGCCAAAAATGCGATTTTGATCGTGGATTTTGCCAATCAGCTGAAGGAAAAAGGAGTTCAGACCCGGGAAGCACTGATTGAGGCCGGGAAAGGGAGGATGCGTCCCATTCTAATGACTACCCTATCTATGGCGATCGGAATGCTGCCAATAGCTCTTGCTAGTGGTACTGGGAGCGAGTGGAAAAATGGTCTCGCGTGGGTGATCATCGGTGGATTGATTTCTTCCTTGATTTTGACAGTCTATCTCGTACCCACGGTGTATGAAGTGGTGGATAGGATTAAAGAAAGGTTTGAAAGGCCCAAGTCACTACACTAAACCTATGTCGTTTGGGCTGATGAAAGGTAAAATCTGCCTTCTGAGCTAGTTCAACTCAGGAGGCATTTTTTTTTAAATTCTCATAAAAATAATACAGGATAATTTTATCCTTTAATATTTTTCCTTTACATTTGACCATCAATACCAGCAAAGATGTTTTCCAAGGCCTGCAAATACGCGATCAATTCCATGATCTATCTGGCGACTCTCCCAGATGGGCTTGAGCGCTCAGGCCTGAAAGAAATTTCTTTTGCCATCAACTCACCCGAAGCCTTCACAGCCAAAATTCTCCAAACCTTAGTGAAGGAAAACCTCCTGATCTCTGTCAAAGGTCCTCACGGTGGATTTGAGATCAGTGAGGAAGGCAGAAAGGCGCCTTTATACCGAATCGTGCAGGTGATTGATGGGGATTCGATTTTCACAGGTTGTGCGCTTGGTCTGCAAGTGTGCTCTGAAAAGCATCCCTGTGCAGTCCACCACAAATTCAAAGCTATCCGGGATCATCTCACCGGGATGATGATGACCACCACCCTGACCGATATGGCTCAAGGCATCACCAATGGAATAAGTTTCCTTAAAGTCTAAAAAAATTTGAAAAAATAAAAGATAAAATAATCCTTTAATATCCAGATTATGACAACCATCACTGATCAAAAAGTAGGCAAAATCGTCGCAGAAAACTTCCGTACTGCAAGAATATTCACTGAATACGGCATCGATTTCTGCTGCAAAGGTGGAGTCAAACTGTCAGACGCCTGCAGTACTCGTGGTTTGAATGTAGAAGAGGTGGTCGGAAAGCTCGAAGTTATAATGCAGGTGGCTGACCAAAGTCCTTATCAGGAAATGTCGCTTAGCCAACTGATCGACCACATTGTGAGTGTCCACCATAAATATGTGGAAGAGACCCTGCCTGCTTTGAAATTTTACCTCGAAAAAATCGAGCGGGTTCACGGCGATCGCCATTCCGAGCTGTCACAGATTCGAGAGGAGTTTTTTTCTGGAGCGGATGCCCTTACGATACACATGAAAAAAGAGGAGTTTATTCTCTTTCCCTACATCAAGGCTATGGAAGATGCTTACCGAAACGACTTTCCACTGTCCAAACCTCATTTTGGGCATATCGAAAATCCAATAGCCATGATGGAGGAAGAGCACGATACCGAGGGTGAGCGATTCAGAAGAATTGATGCGTTGACCAAGGGATACACCCCGCCAGCGGATGCCTGTCAAACCTATCGTGTGGCATTTTCGATGCTTCAGGAGTTTGAGCAGGATCTGCATACCCATATTCATTTGGAAAACAATGTCTTATTTCCAAAGGCGATGATGCTTTATTCTGAATTAAATCATTAAATTAAAATATCTTTTTATTTTCTAATATCATGAGTTCTTTTGAATCAAATGGATTGTTTGCACGGATTTGGGTCCGGTGGGCATTGGGATTTTTCCTAGTGGCTTCCATCTTGGGGCTGATCATGCGCGCTTTTCACGTGGTAGAGATTCCGGTTTTGGAGTATCGACACATTCTTCATGCGCATTCTCATATTGCTTTGCTCGGTTGGGGATTCATGATGTTGATGGGATCTATGATCTTTTCCCTAGAAGAGGCAGGTCAGATAGTTTCCAAGTATGGAAAACTCTTTGTCGGACTTCTTATCTCGCTGATTGGGATGTTGTTGTCTTTTCCTGTCCAAGGATACGGAGCAGTAAGTATTAGTTTTTCCACTCTATTCGTGCTGGTTTCTTATGGGTTTATCTTCAAATTATGGAGAACCATATCCCAAAAAGAGGTGACTCCTGCCTTGTGTTTGATACGCTGGTCATTGGTGGGTTACCTGATATCAACTCTTGGACTGTGGGCTCTAGGCCCGGTGACAGTCATATTTGGTAGAATGCACGAATTGTATTTCATGACCATTCAGTGGTTTTTACACTTTCAGTTGAATGGCTGGTTTGTACTCGGTACACTTGGTGTTCTCGTTTTTTTTGCTGAAAAAAGAGGTATTCAGATCCTTTTTTCTGGTATAGCTCAAAAGGCCTTATTGGCTTCAGTGCTGCTTACTTATGCCTTGGTCATCACCTGGGCTGACCCATCACCGGTCTTTTTTTGGATCAATTCCCTGGCAGTTTCTCTTCAGGCATTGGCCTATTGGGTAGTCTTTTCAAAAGTAAGTCGGAGGTTAAATGACCTATCCATACCTCCTTTTGCCAAAAACCTGATCTGGATAGGACTTGCAAGCCTACTAGCCAAGGCTTTTCTGCAGATACTATTAATCTTTCCCGAGGTAGCGGTGATTTCCTACACCATTCGAATGTATGTCATCGGCTTTCTCCACTTGGTCTTATTGGGCGCGATGACCTTTGGATTGGTGGGGATTTCAATGGCTGAATCTAAACTTCCACTCTCACTCCTTTCCAAATCTGCCTGGATCTTGATCTTGGTTGGATTTCTCGGAACCGAATTGCTACTCTTCGGTCAAGGTACCCTGGTCTGGCTTCAGTGGGGCTACCTCTCATGGTATCATTTCGGCCTTTTCGCCTTCTCTACAGCATTTCCGGTTGGACTGTCTTTGGCTTTTATCAGTGTCCTACTGCCTCAGTCTCAACTCAGCCCTTCTTTTCCTCCTTTCCCAAATCCAAATCAACACAAATCCCAAGCTATGAAAAAAGCAATGATTTGGTCTATGGGCATCGTAGCGATGCTCTTGACCTCCTGTAGTGGTGGTGAGTCTCAGACTGCCTCTACAGAATCGAGTACCTCGGCGGCAGAAGCTACTGCGCCAGCTGCTGATCCACAAGGAATCGGTGAATTCAAAAACGTGGATCTCGGAGCGGGCATTGACGCTTCCCTGGCAGACAAAGGCAAGGCCATCGTGGACATGAAGTGTACCGCTTGCCATCAGTTGAATGACAAGCGTCTGGTAGGTCCCGGATTTCAAGGGGTGACCAATCGCCGCCGTCCTGAGTGGATCATGAATATGATCACCAATGTGGACGTGATGCTAGATCAAGATCCTCAGGCACAGAAGTTACTCGAGGAGTGTCTTACCCGCATGCCCAATCAAAACATCACCTCAGATGATGCGAGGGGAATTCTGGAGTACATGAGAAAAAATGACGAAGAAAAGGCAGGTCAGCGTGATGCAGCCTCTAAATAACCCAGTAAACTAAAATCCAAATGAACACACACAAATGGCTACTTGCTGCAGGACTTATTGCGGCAGCAATAGCACCCGGATGTAAGCCCAAAGGAGCCGAAAGTGCCATCACAGGCGACGCAGCTTCCAAGGTCTATGTAGCACCAGGACAGCACGATGAGTTTTACAATATCGTCTCCGGTGGTTTTAATGGTCAAATGTCCGTCGTGGGACTTCCCTCCGGTCGGGTATTGAAGATTCTCCCTGTTTTCTCGGTTCATCCGGAAAATGGCTGGGGGTATTCAGAGCAGTCCAAACCGATGCTTAATACTTCCAATGGCTTTGTGCCTTGGGATGACTTGCACCACATTGCGATTTCCACCACCAATGCAGAGCATGATGCACGTTGGGCATTTGGCAATGCCAACAACACACCTCGAATTGCCCGAGTGGATTTGAACAGTTTCAAAACTGTGGAGATCATCGAAATACCCAATTCTGCAGGTAATCACTCTTCTCCATTCATTACTCAAAATACCGAGTATGTGGTAGCTGGAACCCGATTCTCTGTTCCTGTTGGTGATAATCAAGATGTTTCGATTGATTCCTACAAGGAAAATTTCAAAGGGTATATTTCATTCATTGGGGTCGATAAGGAGACAGGTGATATGGACCTTTCTTTCCAGATCGAAGCGCCTCCGTTCAACTTTGACTTGGCCCGTGCGGGTAAAAACAAATCTCACGGATGGTTCTTCTTTTCCACCTACAATACCGAGATGGCCCATACACTTTTGGAAGTGAACGCTTCGCAAAAGGATAAGGACTTCATCATGGCGGTCAACTGGAAGAAGGCTGAAGAATATGTCAAAGCGGGAAAAGGCACCAAGAAAAAAGTTAGATATGCGCATAACAAGTGGAATGAAGAAACTCACTCGGCTACCTCTACCATCAAAGAGGAAGTCCTTACTCTGGATCCAACTGTTCTGAAAGACATCGTTTATTTCATCCCATGTCCGAAATCTCCTCATGGTACCGATACTGATCCGACAGGGGAATATATTATCGGTTCAGGCAAGCTAGCAGCGATCATTCCGGTGTTTTCCTTTACCAAGATTTTGGAGGCCATTGAGAAAAAAGACTTCGAAGGTGACATCAATGGCATGCCTGTCCTGAAGTATGAGTCTGTCCTTCACGGAGAAGTAGAAAAGCCAGGTTTGGGTCCTTTGCACACTGAGTTTGACGGAAAAGGAAATGCCTACACCTCCATGTTTGTGTCTTCTGAGATTGTGAAGTGGAATATTGAGACACTTCAAGTATTGGACAGAGCTCCTACTTACTACTCTGTAGGTCACTTGAGTATCCCTGGCGGACCTACTGGCAAGCCTCACGGCAAATACCTGGTGGCTTACAACAAAATCACCAAAGATAGATACCTGCCTACAGGACCTGAACTGGCTCACTCTGCGCAGCTTTATGACATCTCAGGGGATAAAATGCAACTCCTTCTTGACTTTCCAACCATCGGTGAACCGCACTATGCGGAGTCCTTCCCTGCCTCGCTGATCAAGGATCGTCAGGTGAAATTCTATCCGATTGAGAAAAACATGAGCCCTTATGCCCTCAAAGGTGTGAATGATGCCCGAGTAGAGCGAAAAGGCAATCAAATCCACGTATACATGACTTCCATCCGATCTAACTTCCGGCCTGACAATATCGAAGGGGTGAATGTGGGTGATGAAGTCTACTTCCACGTGACCAACCTCGAGCAGGACTGGGATGTGCCTCACGGATTTGCAATCAAAGGTGCAAATACCGCGGAGCTTTTGATCATGCCGGGTGAAACTGCTACCCTGAAGTGGGTTCCTGATAGAGCTGGGGTATTCCCATTCTACTGTACCGACTTCTGTTCGGCACTTCACCAAGAGATGCAGGGCTACTTGAGAGTTTCTCCTAAAGGAGCCAATGTTCCGCTGAAATACTCCACCGGAGTCTCTGAATAAAAATTAACTCTAGAGGCGGTTACGAAACCCGTTGTCACATTGAGCGAAGTCGAAATGTGGTTGTACTTGGTACGATTGCCTTCGACTCCGCTCAGGCTGACAACTCGACCACAAAAACAGCCTCGATTTCTCCCCCTTGTTATGAAATCCCTCAGTCTTACCAACCGGATTTTGCTTTTGCTTGCCGTGTTGACCTTGATCCCAAGCTATTTCACTCCACTCTGGCAGATCAGCCTTTGGGCACCTCAGTATCCCGAGGGGCTGAATATGAAAATATGGATCGATCATCTTAGTGGCAATGTGGATCAGATCAACGGTGTCAACCACTACATCGGCATGAAGCATATCGGTGTGGAGATGTTTCCCGAATTCACCTACCTCATCTATGTGATGGGAGCCATGATTGGCCTTGGATTCCTCTTTTTCTTTATAGGGAAAAGATGGTCACTTTATTCCTTTTTTGGCTTATTGACGCTTTTTGGTATCGCCATCTTGGTGGATATGTACCGATGGGGCTATGAGTATGGCCATGAGCTCGATCCCAAAGCGGCCATCAAAGTCGACGGTATGAGCTACCAGCCTCCACTGATCGGATACAAGCAACTCCTAAACTTCCTAGCCTATTCCGGTCCGGATATCGGCAGTTGGATCTTGATTGGAGGGGTTGGCCTGCTGATGATTGCTGTTTTCCTCGATTGGAAAGGAAAATAAACTAAAAGCACCCAATGACCTAACAACTACCTTTAATTGACCCCTTTTGCTATGAAACGATTACTGATTGCGCTGATTCCCTTGCTGATGCTAGCGGCATGCAACTCCGATCCACGGCCCATTGTGCTTGGTCAGGACGCTTGCCACCACTGCAAAATGACCCTGATGGATCCCAAGTATGGGGCCGAACTGGTCACTGAGAAAGGCAAGATTTTCATCTTCGACGATGTCAACTGCATGCTGGGCTATATGGATTCTGAAGAGGGGAAAAGCCAGACTTTTAAGCACATCCTCGTCATGGATTACCTCAATCCAGGTACGCTGATCGATGCCAATTTCGCACATTACCTTAAGTCACCTGAGTTTAAAACTCCTATGGCGTCGGAAGTGGTGGCTTTTCCGGACTTTGATCTATTGGAAGATTACAAATCAAAAAACGGGGGTGTCTACCTCGCTTGGGGCGAACTCACCACTCAGTTTAAGTAAGTTTCAAACTCACAAAGTCATGAACCGACTGATCATTTTCATCCTGATACTAGCATTCTCGGGATTTTCTGCGGAAGCTGCCAAGATTATCCTCAAGCCAGGCCAATCCATTCAAGCAGTGGTAGATCGGGCCCAAGCCGGGGATACCTTACTTTTTTCTCCCGGTACTTACCAAGCTTCAGCGGTGACTATCCGAAAACCACTAAGCCTGATAGGGCAAAATTACCCTGTGATGGATGGAGAAAACAAGGGTAATATTTTCCTCATTGCCGCTGAAAATGTGCTGGTCAAAGGGTTGAAATTTATCCGTACAGGAAAGTCCAACATGGATGATTCGGCGGCGATCAAGTTTTTTGATTCCAAAAACTGCATTGTCGAAAACAACATCCTAGAAGATGCCTTTTTTGGTCTTCACTTTTCCAACTCCTCAAAACTCACCATACGAAACAACAAAATCAAAGCATCCGCCACTCGAGAGTTTGAGGTCGGAAACGGCATCCATCTCTGGAAATGCAAGGATAATCTCATTGAGAAAAATGAGGTTTCCGGACACCGTGACGGGATTTACCTTGAGTTTGTGACCAATTCTCTAGCCCAAGAAAACTTCATTCAGGGTAACATGCGCTATGGATTGCACTTCATGTTTTCGCATGACAATACCTACCTGAGAAATACTTTTAAAAGAAACGGAGCCGGTGTAGCGGTGATGTATACCAAAAACGTGACCATGCAGGAAAATCGTTTCGAAGAAAACTGGGGCAGCAGCGCCTACGGCATCCTGCTCAAGGACATCTCTGACAGCAAAGTGATCGGCAATGTTTTCCAAAAAAACACCGTTGGGATCTATATGGAGGGCAGTAGCAGAATACAGTTTAAAGAAAACAACTTCAAGGAAAACGGCTGGGCACTAAAACTCATGGCAAGCTGCGATCAGAATCTCTTTCAGGCCAACAATTTCGCCGGAAACACTTTTGACATCAGCACCAATGGTAACACCGTGCTCAATGAACTCAAAGAAAACTATTGGGACAAATACGAGGGCTATGACCTCAACAAGGACAAAACAGGCGATGTGCCTTACCGTCCCATCAATTTATACAGTATGATCGTCGAAAAAATCCCTGCCTCGGTGATGCTATGGAGGAGTTTTATGGTGACGCTTTTGGACAGGATGGAAAAAATCCTGCCTACCATGACTCCTAACGAAATGATCGACCACTCTCCTAAAATGCGACCCTATGATTTCGGTTAAAAACATATCCAAGAAGTTTGGAAAGCTTCAGGTGCTGAAGGAATTCAATTTGGAGTTTGAGTTGGGTAACAGCTACGCGCTGATGGGACCAAATGGCTCAGGCAAAACCACGCTAATCAAAACCATTCTCGGTATGGTGATCCCGGACAGTGGAGAAATCACTGTCGCAAGTCAATCCATCAAAGGCGATGTGAGCTACCGCAAGCAGATCGGCTACATGCCTCAGATTGGTCACTATCCTGCCAATATGAAGATCGGGCAGCTTTTTTCGATGATGAAAGACATGCGTCCGGAGATCAAAACCTATGATTTGGAATTGGTGGAGGCTTTTGGACTGGAGCAGATGAAAGACAAAGCGCTGGGAACACTCTCCGGAGGTACCCGACAGAAGGTATCCGCTGCTTTGGCTTTTCTATTTCATCCTGATATTCTGATTTTGGACGAGCCTACCGCTGGACTCGATCCTATCGCGGTGGAAGTATTTAAAGCTAAAATCAAAAAGGTACGGGACGAAGGAAAGCTGGTTTTGATCACTTCCCACATCATGAGTGATCTGGAGGAGCTGACTAACCGGGCGATTTACATCTTTGAAGGCGAAGTGTTCTTTTCAGACACGATCGAGGAACTGAAGGAAATTACCGGAGAAAGCAAGTTTTCCCCTGCCATCGCCAAACTGATGGAGTGGATCCTAAAAAAAAAGTCAAGTAAACCCCAGTTGAGCCATGTTTAAGCTACTCAAATACGCGCTTTACGATATTCTGAAATCCCGCTTTGCGATCATTTACACCGTGTTTTTGGCTTTGGTGGCGATTTCGATTTACCAGGTTTCGGATGATTTGAGCAAGGTGTCGCTCAGCCTGATGAATATCATGATTCTGTTTATCCCGCTGATTGCGGCGGTCTTTGCCACCACCCATTTTTACAACAATCTGGAGTTTATCGAACTGATGCTCGCTCAGCCGGTGAAGCGGATTCATGTGTTTCTTAGTCAGCTTTTGGCCGTGGTGATCATGCTGAGTTTGTCGATTCTGTTTGGGTTTGGACTCCCCATGCTGCTCTGGGGAGCCGACAGCAGCTTGGTGACTTTACTGGTGGTGGGTGTGGTGCTGAGTTCGGTTTTTGCAGGATTTGCCTTTTTGGCGAGCGTGATGACCCGGGACAAGGCCAAGGCTATCGGGATTAGTCTTGCGCTTTGGATTTACTTTTCTCTGGTTTATGATGGGCTGGTGCTGTATGTGATTTACAGCTTTGCGGATTATCCTTTGGAAAAAACTACCCTGGCACTAGTGATGCTCAATCCGGTGGATTTGGGAAGGATTCTGATGTTGATGCAGTTGGATATTTCTGCCTTGATGGGCTATACTGGGGCGTTTTTCCAACAGTTTTTCTCCAGCGGATCGGGGATTCTGATTGCCTCGGGAATGCTGTTGCTTTGGATGCTTTTGCCCAATTTCCTTGCGACAAGAGTATTTCGGAAAAGGGATTTTTGATCCAGAAATTCCTTAAAGAGTTCCAAATAATTGCCTCCGAGGTGTGGAATATCTTGGTAGCGTAATCTGTTGAGATTATCCTTGTAGGTTGAGGCTTAAAACAGGGTTTTACTTCACTTTTTTAGGATCAATTTGGACATACTGGATGGTCTTCCGATCTGGGAAATGGCTGGAATAGGTCAAATGAACGGTTCCTGAGGTATCTTGAATGAGAGCTGGGTAAGAAAAACTTCCCGTCTTGCTTGAGTCATTTTCCAGGTATTGCGGAGCGGACCAAGTCTTTCCTTCATCAGTTGAAATCCAAAGTGCCAATCGATACCGTCCGTCATGAAGGTCGTTTCCGACCATCCACCACCTGCCGTCTTGCAGGGTGAGCAACTCCACACTTGCGGTGTTTGGCAAGTGTGTCTTTTGCGCAGCAAACCAAGAAACTCCACCATCTATAGAGATGCTCTGCTGAATCATCGTGGGCCCATCTCCTGAATCGCGAAGCATGGCTACGAGTTCACCATTTTTTCTTTTCGCCAAAGCGGGCTGAATGGGACCTTTTCCTACCAAGGGTTTGCCGGGTTTCCATGTGTCTCCATGATCTTCTGAAATGGCCATCATTGAAAAATTGAACCCGTCAGAGTAAAGTGGGAGGATGATTTTTCCTTCAGAAATCAGCGGTTTGATTCGCGTCATCCAGCCGATGCTTCGCTTTTTGGAATCGGCACTTGCCTCTAAGATCATTCGCTCGTAAGAAGGTGCGTACTCCGCCCAAGCTAATTCGGCATCGGGTAGTTCCTTGAATTTAGCTTTGACTTCCTCTGCAAATTCATCTCCCGGCTTGAGAAAGATGTTGTCCTGCCAATGCCAGGTCGGCGCGCCGGACTGCTGATAGTCCAGGCTTCGTTTTACTCTCAGTATGGAATGTTCCCAACGGTTGCCCAAGACGGCAATCCAAACCAAGAAAAGCTCGTTTTTGGCATTGAGGAAAAGCACAGGATTGCAGTCAGGAATGCCTGGAGTGTCTGCCATCACAAACGGGGTGGACCAAGAGTTGGAGCTTTTTGATTTTCTGGAACCCATCAGCAACACATCATCTGCCGTGCGCTCGCCCGAACCCTGAAACCACACCGCCAGCAAATCTCCATTGGGCAAGGCCACCAAGCTGCTGCCGTGCACGTGTTGGGTTTGACGGGGAAAAATCTCCACTCTACTTTCTGTAGACAAGATGGAATGCTGTGCAAATACGGTAGAAAGTCCTAGAAAAAGGAGTGAAGCAAGGCAGGAAATGAAATACTTAAGTAAAGACGTGGTCATCTGGGTTAAAGGATCAATGGTAGGCTTGAGATTTTGTGAAAAAGGCACATTGCCAAAAAGTACTGATTCTTTTTCAAATAGCTATCCAGTGCCTTTGGATGGGGAAGGGGATTTCAGGCAAAGGTTCTACTTCGTGTAAAATCAGGATAGGTTCAACTTATTTAGTTAGACTTTTCTTCAAAAATGTCCTTCTTTGCGGAAAATACGATTCTGTGAATTCCCTTAGTGTTAAAAAATCCCTCCGATTTGCCCGTGTTCTGGGCCTGATTTTCTCCTTTTCCATTTTCCTTTCCTGCGAGGAGCCCATTGAAGTCATTGTCCCAAAAGGGGATGATGGGCAGGTATTTGCGGTGGATACCAAGGAGAGTGAATTGCCTTATTTGGTGATCGATACTCAGGGAAAAGACATTCCTTATGAGCCTGGAGTGGCTGCCAAAATGAAGATTTATCAGAAGAAAAAGCTAGTTCAGGAGCAGACCATTGACTTGGAATATCGTGGCAAAACTTCTTTCAGACTCTCCGATAAAAAGGGATTTAACTTCGAAACCACCGATGCTTCTGGAGAAGGGGTGGATGTGTCGTTTTTTGGAATGCCTGCCGAAGAGGATTGGAGGTTGATCGGTCACGTGGTGAATCTCAAGGACAAATATATCTGGGACCGAAGCTTGATTTACAATCACGTGGGGTATGAGCTTTCGCGAAAAATCGGAAAATACGCCAGTCGGGGTCAATTTGTAGAGGTTGAGGTCAATGGGGAATACATGGGGGTTTACTTTTTATGCGAAAAAATCAAACGAGACACCAATCGTGTCGATATCAAGTCCCTCAATGCAACGTCAACCAACCTGACAGGAGGTTACATTCTCAAAATTGACAAAGCTGATGCTGGTTCGGAGCATGATGGCAAGCCGCTCTCCTACTTCATGAACAATTGGGACGACGATGCCCGATACACGGAGTTTAACAGCTTTCGAAGCAATTTTGACATCCTTCAAAAGCCCATCACGTTTCCGGCTTTTCAGCCTCCCTATCATGCGCAGCAGTATTTGGAGACCTATTTCAATTATGAATATCCTAAAGCTGAAGATATCACTCCGGCGCAAAAGCAGTACATCGCCAAGTACATGGATGACTTCGAGAAAGCATTGATTTCCGATGACTTTTCGAGTGCAACCCGCACTTACACCAATTACATTCAGTTGAGTTCATTTGTGGACTATTTCCTGATTACCGAGCTCTGCCGAAATGTAGATGCTTACCGAATCAGCACGTTTTTGCAAAAAGACCGAGACGGCAAATTGGCCATGGGGCCGGTGTGGGATATGAATATCGGCTTTGACGAGGGCGGTAGAATCCCGATGAACGACTGGGTGATCAACTACAATAATTATGTCCAAAGAGATCCTTGGATGGTGCCGTTTTGGTGGACGAGGCTGATCACAGATCCGGTATTTAAGCAGGCGGTAAAAACCCGATGGCAGGCCCTTCGTCAGGCCGAGCTCAGCCCTTCGCAAATCCAAAAAGTGGTAGACGATGCGGTCACTATTTTGCAAAAAAATGGAGCTGTGCAGCGAAATTATGCCAAATGGGATCAGGGTGTCGGGGTCAATTACGATCAGGCTGTTCAGAACCTGAAGATTTTCCTCACCGACCGTGCCAATTGGATGGATAGCAAGATCGGGGCATTTTAGAATTGATTCACAGCAGGGGTGCAGAGCTCGCAGAAAATTTTTCCAAAGTTTTAAACTTTGGAAAAGTTCATTCATTCTATCAACCCTGAATATTGCAAGTCTTTCGACCAACTCTCTAGAATGCTGGCTCTTGCTTATATGAATGTGGTTTCCAGATAGTTTTTTAAACTCAAAAAAGAATTTTAAAACCACAATAGGCACATAGAGCTACATAGTTTTTAGAAAATTGGAAAGGACGAAAAACCTTGCTCCGTTGGAGCTAAATCTCAGTAGTCACATATTTTGAATGTGTCACAGCGCTGCATACAAAAAGCTCTTATGTATCAGCGAGCTAATTCCAGCGCAAAGGATACGACCCAGGCGATTGAGTTTCAACTGTTCCAAAGTTTCAAAAACTTTAGAACAGTTTGTAAAGCATGATCAATTAATCTTTACTTCACATGCCCAATCATGGGAAACAGCCTAAGGATATCTTCCCGGATTGGTCTGCTGCCATATTCACAGATTTCAAAGGCTTCGGCAAACTTCACTTGCGAGGCTTTTTCTTTTCCATACCATGTTTCCAATGCTTTTTGCACAGTTGCATTGGGTGCCAAAGCACGTTTTGATTTTAGCCAAGAGATTCGTTCCTCTTTTCCTTCCGGAATCACATCCGTTTCGTTTCCGATCCATGGCAACCACTCGTAAAACTGCGAGGTGTGTGCATCCAAGGCATAGATTTTTTGATCAATTACTGAGGTGATGTCGACGACAATGTCTGGTGAAAAAGGATTGGGTTTTTGGAAATTATCCTGGTAGTAAAGAAAAACAGGATTTTTCCGAAGCGGTGGGGTATCAGCTGCGATATTGGGTACGCTTACCATAAAGGCGGCGTCCTGTACCAAGACTCCCGTGTAGCGATGATCGGGGTGGTAATCATTCGGTCGATGGGAAATAACTACATCGGCACCCCATTCCCGGATTTTGCGAATTACATCAAGGCGGATTTCCAAGGTGGGAAGCAGTTCACCATCATGGTTGTCTAGGACATCATACTGAATTCCGAGTCGCTTGGCTACTTCCTGAGTTTCCGCATATCGCCGTTTGGCAAGCATTCCTCCTCCCATTTCCATATGTCCTGCATCTCCGTTGGTGATGGAGAGAAATTTTACCTCATGTCCCAACTTGGCAAAAAGGGCTGCAGTACCACCGCTCTTAATGTCACAATCATCCGGATGTGCTCCGATCATCAGGATACGAAGCGGTTTTTCTTGGGCAAAAGTGAAGGAAAGAGACAAAACGAGGAGGAGGAAGAGCAGGATTGTCTTTTTCATGGCGGGTGATTTGAGAGAAAAAGCTACCAAAAGCAAACCTCAAATGCAAAAGAAAGTCGATTGGGGGATCAATTGAAATGACCTATCAAATCGATTGGAGAAATTAATAAAAGCCAAATTTTCAATCTCTTAAGAGTGATTTCTGCCTTAAATTGATGATATTCTGCTCTAATTTTCAGCATGATGAATTATCCCAGCATTTTCAATGACGTGATCGGACCTGTCATGAGAGGTCCTTCCAGTTCCCACTGTGCCGCTTCCCTGCGGATTGGGAGGATTTGCCATGATCTGATGGGGGGTCGAATTTCAACTATTGAAATTGATTTTGATCCGGAGGGTTCTTTGGCCACTACACACAAAGACCAAGGCTCGGACATGGGATTGTTTGGAGGTTTTTTGGGTTGGGAAGCTTATGACGAACGGCTGGTTGACTCAGAGATGCATCTGGGTGCGGCAGGGATTCAAGCCAAGATTACTATTAAGGAATTGGCTGAAAAGCATCCCAACACCTACCAAATCACCCTTCGAAATCCTTGGGAAACGCATCAGGTCATTGCCATTTCTACCGGAGGAGGGATGATCGAGGTTCTGGAGATAGATGGAGTAAAAGTCTCCTTAGCAGGAGATTGCTACCTCACCCTGATATATACCTCAGACTCCCCAAAATTGGATGCCTACCTTAGCCAAGCCAAGCTTCCTGAGGATTTGGAAGTTCATGCTCACGATCAGGGAATTCTGATCTTGAAATCTCAAGCTTTTCTGGATGAGATTCTCCTAGATGAGATCAAAGCCATTGACGGGGTCAATTCCATAAAGCAAGTCAAACCTGTGCTACCAGTTCTTACTGCGAAAAATCAAACCGTCCCATTTATTACCTGCGATGAGATGCTGGCGTACAACCAGGACAAGAAGTTAAGTCTTTGGGAATTGGCGGTGAGGTATGAAAGTATCCGAGGTAATATCACTTCCGTGGAAGTTCTTGCCAAAATGGACCAAATCCGGATCATTCTCAAAAATGCTGTGGAAACCGGCCTGAAAGGAACCAAGTTTGAAGACAGGATTTTGGGTCCGCAGTCCGTGAAGTTCAAGTCCATGATGGAAGATCAGAAACTGATCAGTGGAGACGTGTTGAACCGAATCATCATGTATGTGTCGGCGATCATGGAGGTGAAAAGCTCTATGGGGGTGATTGTTGCTGCGCCTACGGCAGGATCCTGCGGTGCTATGCCTGGTGCGGTGTTAGGAGTGGCGGATTCTTTGGGGCTTTCCGATGAGGAAACCAATAAAGCTCTGCTAATTGCGGGCTTAATTGGGGTTTTCATCGCGGCACATTCCACTTTCGCAGCAGAAGTAGGAGGATGTCAGGCGGAATGCGGTTCCGGGGCTACCATGGCTGCGGCTGCGATTGTCCACCTGGCTGGAGGTAGCCTAAATCAAAGCATCTCAGCGTCTTCCATGGCTTTGCAAAGCTCCTTAGGGATGATTTGTGATCCGATTGGAAACCGAGTTGAAGCACCTTGCCTGAATAGAAATGTCATGGCTGCATCCAATGCCCTTTCCTGTGCCAATATGGCCTTGGCCGATTACGACCATTTGATTCCTTTGGATCAGGTGATCGAAACCATGTATGTGGTGGGCAAAAGCATTCCCAATACCCTGAGATGTACCAATTTGGGAGGTTTGTCCATTACCAAGGCAGCCAAGGAAATTGAGGCGAAGCTGGGACAAAAGCAGTTTTATAAGAGCTGCTAAGGTTCTGTAAAATAGGATAATAATTGGGCTAAAGCCCGGAGTAAATGAGGGCCAATTTTAAGGAATGGGCTAAAGCCACATTCCAATTGATAGCTAAATTGGCTTTTAATTGCCTCCAACTTCAGTTGGAGGATTAAGAATTCCAATAAGAGGATTCAGGCTTTAGCCAAATCCAGAAACATAAATGATGATTTTTTGGGCTAAAGCCCGAGGGAGAGTGGGCGGATTCTAGTATGGAAAGGGCTAAAGCCACATTCCAATTGATAGCTAAATTGGCCTTTAATTGCCTCCAACTTCAGTTGGAGGATTTAAGGATTCCAGCAAAAGGCTTCAGGCTTTAGCCAAATCCAGAAACATAAATGATGATTTTTTGGGCTAAAGCCCGGAGTAAATGTGGGCCAATTTCAAGGAATGGGCTAAAGCCACATTCCAATTGATAGCTAAATTGGCTTTTAATTGCCTCCAACTTCAGTTGGAGGATTAAGAATTCCAGCAAAAGGCATTAGCCAAATCCAGAAACATAAATGATGATTTTTTTTGGCTAAAGCCCGGAGTAAATGTGGGCCAATTTCAAGGAATGGGCTAAAACCACATTCCAATTGATGGATTGGCTATTTATTGCCTCCAACTTCAGTTGGAGGATTAAGGATTCCAGCAAAAGGCTTCAGGCTTTAGCCAAATCCAGAAACATAAATGATGATTTTTTTGGGCTAAAGCCCGGAGTAAATGTGGGCCAATTTCAAGGAATGGGCTAAAACCACATTCCAATTGATGGATTGGCTATTTATTGCCTCCAACTTCAGTTGGAGGATTAAGAATTCCAGCAAAAGGCTTCAGGCTTTAGCCAAATCATTTATCCGAGAATCGTTGAAACCCATATTTATCAAGAAATTCGACATACTCTTCTTGAAAGGTCTTTTTCCGATGGTGATCTTCTTGATTTTGAATGTATTTTCTGACTTTTTCAAGCATTGACTCTGAGACAGAAACTGCAAAGTATTCGTCTTGCCACTCAAATTTTTGTTTTGTCAATTGGTTTTTATTGATCCAAAATGAAGATTCTCCTTTAATCAATTGCATGATTTTCTGGATAGTCTGATCTAAACCTAATGACACCAAACAATGGCAATGATCAGAATAACCGCTTACAAAATCCAAGTAAATTCCTTTTGATTTGGCATTTTCTCGAATATGATCCCAAACTTTCAATCGAAGTTCTTTTGAGTCTAAAAATGGCTCACGGTTTTTGGTACTCCACACAAAATGGATATAGACTTTGATAAAAGGCATAGAAAAAAAGTTTTATCTGTGTTTCTAAATTAGCGATTAATCTAAAGTGATTAATAAGATTTTTCCGGCTAAAGCCACATTCCAATTGATGGATTGGCTTTTAATTGCCTCCAACTTCAGTTGGAGGATTAAGAATTCCAATAAGAGGATTCAGGCTTTAGCCAAATCCAGAAACATAAATGATGATTTTTTGGGCTAAAGCCCGAGGGAGAGTGGGCGGATTCTAGTATGGAATGGGCTAAAGCCACATTCCTATTCATTGGAGGGGATTTGAAAATAAAATGACATTCCTATTGATGAATTGGCCTTTAATTGCCTCCAACTTCAGTTGGAGGATTTAAGGATTCCAGCAAAAGGCTTCAGGCTTTAGCCAAATCCAGAAACATAAATGATGATTTTTTGGGCTAAAGCCCGAGGGAGAGTGGGCGGATTCTAGTATGGAATGGGCTAAAGCCACATTCCTATTCATTGGAGGGGATTTGAAAATAAAATGACATTCCTATTGATGAATTGGCCTTTAATTGCCTCCAACTTCAGTTGGAGGATTTAAGGATTCCAGCAAAAGGCTTCAGGCTTTAGCCAAATCCCAAAACATAAATGCGGGCCAATATTAAAGCAAATTCCATTTGATATGAGGCTTTGTCACTTTTTACTTTCCCCCAACTGATGAATGGTATTCTGAACTAATCCGGTAATGTCTTTCCCATGATCATCCTTGACCTGATACTGTATTTCCATTCCCCAGGTAGGCTTGATTTCAGGAATACTGAGTAGAACAGTTCTCTTATCCTGCCCAAGTTTTGCTTGGGTGACTTTTAAAGTTTGCTCGTTGAGGTGCTTCGATCCATACTTTCTAGAACGCAAAAGATCCCAAGTCTTCACCGTGTAGCGAGCAGTGTCTGCCACACTTTTTGCATCCAATTCGTCTGTGAAAGTCAGTTCAATTCCCTGTTTGGTGGCTTTTATTCCGACAGGAATGACCATGGGTTGATCCACTTTTCGGATCCGATACAATCCTCCCAACTGGGGCTGTGTAGATCCCCATGCCGAAAGTCCACACAAATACAATTGTCCGTCTCCGGGATTGAATCGGCCTCGCATCACACCTGTGGAAAATCTCGGAACGGGTAACTCAAAAATTCCGCCTTGAACCTGATTCCCGATTTTTTCAAATGGAACCACAAAAACCTTCCCATACCCGTAGGAAAGATTCAATAGTTTGCCATTCAGGGCTCCCCATTTTTTACTTTCCACCCAAAGGAGTTCGGATGGGGATTGGTCCCGTTCCCGATCCACCCAAACCAAAGGTTGCTCCATCCCTGCTTCTGTGCTGTCAGCCGGAGGATTAAAGCCAAACATATTTCCGTAAAACCCGCCTTTTTTCACCCAATTGACTCGGTTCATCGGGTTCCAATGGCCTTCCTGATCGGTCACAATAAAGGTGCCGTCGGGATTGAGGCAGACTCCGTTGGCAGCTCTGAATCCGGAGGCGATGATTTCTGAAGATTGACCGTCTTTACTCACTTTGATCAAGGTGCCATGCTGGGGGATCAAGGCTTCTCGGGCATGCCTGGCACTTTTGGCGTAGTAAAAATTTCCTTCCTTATCTGCCTGAAGTCCCATGGCAAATTCATGAAAGTGGTCGGTGACCATGTGATCACTATTGAAGGCCTCATAAAAATCCGTTTCGCGATCGCCGTTGAAATCGTGCAGTTTGACCAACTGATCTCTACAAGTCACGAAGATTTGCTCATTGATGACTTTTATCCCTAAAGGCTGAAACAGTCCGGAGGCGATCCGCTGCCAGGTAAGCTTCCCTCTATCTCCCAAAAAGCCTTCCACCAACCAAACATCTCCATCCGTAGAGCAGATTACGCCTCTGTTTGGATCTTTAAAAAAGTCCAGTCCGCTGACTCTGAATTGATTTTTCCAAGGACTATCAAAAGGCGGGTTCATGATATCCACCTGAAATGGACCTTCCTGATCCCCATTTTGAATAGTGGAGGTTAATTTTTGAGGAAACCTTGCCGGGCCACCATTGATCATCGATTCTAATGTTTCCGGAGGACTTGAGGTTTTGGCATAGGCCTGAAGTCCTTTCATGCTGGATTTCCCGATGAGAATTCTGATTTTAAGACTTTTAGAAGGAGAAGTCTCCATCACGAAAAATCCGTTTTCCTCTTTCAAAACAGCTCCTTCTCCAACCAATGCCACAGAAGTTCCCTTTGGAGCAATTCTCATTTTCAGCGCCTTTGTGGAAGGGGAAATGTTCAGGGTTCGAGTGAAGACCGGCTCGTTTGCCAAGTACTCCAAGCCAAAGGATTCCAAAACTTTTGAACCTCCCACCGTGTAGGAAATGATGGTTCGATCATTGAATTGATAGAGGCCTTTGTATTGGGCCCAAGCTCTAGGTAAAGGGCCAAATTTTCTTCCATCACGGGCTTTGAAACGAGGATCGTCAAATTTTCCCGTTTCAGGATTGGCCCAAGCAGGAGCTACCGGATTCGAAAAATGAAGATCTCCAATTGTCCTTGGTGAAATATTGTGTTTTCCATTAAACAGAATGGCTTCCCAATCAATGAAACCTTCCCCGGTCCAGCCGCCCGCCACACGCATAAGATCATGGTCAAATAGCATCCATGCTTTGCCTGCAGCGACTCCTCCTTTTCCTAGATCCAATCTGACGGCAATTCCTTTATAGGCAAAATTGGAATTAATCAGATTCTCATCTGGAAGGGGAGAGGGGCCGGAAGACCGTTCTCTTGGTGCAGCATCTAAGCCAACCACTTCATAGGTATTGATCAAGAAATTGCCGTAGTCCATTTCTGCCCAAGGCTTAAATTCTTTGGGAGCAGGGCCTGTGGTACTTCCTTTGGGAAGACTGGCCAGGTAGGCGGAATCGATCTGAAAAAACTGCTCCGGATTTTTCTCCTTGATAAAGGTTTCCCTTAGGTAATTGATGATGTCGTATTTTTCTACAGGCGTTAGGTTGACTTGTGGAGGCATGGAGCCATAGCCTCGGGTGAGCGTTTGGTAAATGGAATAAGGGTCTTTTCCAACCTTAAACTCACCTTCCCAAAATTTGAAGGCATTGGGCATGGATCCTTCCTGATCGGGATTGCCATGACAGTTGAAGCAGACGTTGTTGTAAATGTATTCTCCGGTCCGAATGGATTCATCCTGTCGGTCGCCCAATGCGGTCAAGAGTCCCTGGTGGTCTAGGTCTTTTTCATAGTCAGGAAGATCTGATTCGCTAAGATTAAATCCGGTCGGTGAATCGGATTGTTGGATGGAGGTATCGGGTTTGCATGCGGCGATCAGAAGGATGGCAAAAAAAAAGAGGCCGCTGAGGGAATTTGAGTTGATTTTCAAGTGATTGGTGGCTTGGTTGGGAAAGGAATTTAAGAAAAATGATGGGATTGTAAGTTGTCATTTCCCGATTATTGTAAGTCTTGAGACTGATTTTTTTGATACCTAGGGAATAAAAAGATTTCCAAAATGCCTTGATAGTGTGTTCCATTAGGATTGCTTTCAAGCCTTTCGTTTTAAAGATTGCAGAGATTGTGGAAGCTATTTTTTTCATTACTGATTGACGGTCACTTCTCATTGGGAAGGAAAACGCGACCTCTCGCTTAATGAGCGTGCTAAAGATTAAATGGACAAATCTTATTCACCTTTATTGAAACTTAGGCGCTATATTTTTAAACTAATACTAGGTGTGTAGGTAAACTTAAATACTGGTAAATGGTCTGATCTTCGCGTTTGGTCCTAATCTTCGGGAGTTACATCCGATTACGGAAAAAAGACTTCAACCTCTCTTTTTTGCCGGATAATTGAGCCTTTTTGGATGAAAAAATCCCATTTAAATACCATAAATAAGAATTTATTGATGGCATTCTTTGACGGATCACACTATGATAGTTTGGTAGCCGATAAACTTTTTAGGTGCAAATGTTTGGAAAGAAGCGGTCAACTAATCCAATTTCCTAAAACCAAAAGAAAAGATAATTTTCTCTTGGATTTTTTATTTTATTTGAGTTATGAAAACACTTCTTTCTGCTATTTTCTTTTCGGTTTTTGTCCTGACTAGTCAGGCTCAAGTGTCACTTGCTCCTACCACCGTCTTTGCAGATGCCAATGGAATCGGGACTTTATACGTGACTAATAGCTCACAGACTCCACAGGAAGTGAACATCTCTTTCCTATTTGGATATCCTGGAAATGACTCCTTAGGTAACTTGGTGATGGTCTATGAAGATACTCTCAGAGAGCAGCAGTCAGGTTTGGGTGAGCGGATCAGGACGTTTCCTCGTTCATTTATCCTTGCCCCAGGTCAGCAGCAGACGGTCCGTTTTCAGGTTCGCCCAGACCGCACAAAACCTGACGGAATGTATTTTACCCGTGTTAGGGTAGCATCCAATGAGCAGTCTGCTGATGTGGAGCAAAATGTAACAGACGGGATTTCGACTCAAGTAAACTTTAAGTTTGAACAAGTAATTGCGGCATTCTATAAAAGTGGATCGGTGACCACAGGTCTTGAATTTTCGAAGCTAGAGGCTCTTCGCAAAGGTAATGCATTGGCAGTAAATACTGAATTTGCAGTTACCGGCAATTCTCCTTTTCTAGGTAGCCTTCAAGCTGAAATAAAAGACAGCTCAGGTAAAATAGTCGCAACACATCAGCAGACTATAGCGCTCTATTACGAAGGCAAGCGAGCTTATTCCATTCCTTTGAATGAAGGAATCCCCTCAGGGACCTATCAGGTGAGCTTGCTTTTTAAGACCGAACGCTCGGATATTCCTACTTCCGATTTGGTACAGGCTACGCCGATAGCCAAAACTTTGAGTATCACGCTTTGAGATACATTTTATCTAAATCATTGCTACTCTTCTGGCAGGAAGTTCATTTGAGTAAACCCTTGTGCCAGATAGTAACCCGGCTCCAATGAATCTTAGTAGCGTTGCTATTCACGATTCCTTCTTTTGTGAGTTTCTTTCCGCTCTAAAAGCTTTTTAGAATAAATACATGCCCGAATTCCTGTTCCTGATAGGCTTTTATTTTGAAGATAACATGGCTCATTTTCCCATGTACTGAATGGTAGTCCCATAGGAAATTTCAAAAGTCAGCATTTGGGAAACCTTTGTCATACTGGTTTGCTGCCGGAGTGAAAAAATAAGTCCCTGACTAAGAAATAGAAAAGGCGTGATTGGGCGGATTTGAATAATTTTTCAAGAATGGGTTTGGAAAAAATAGATCATGCTTCTACATTTGCAACACGTTTTCCGAAAGGGGGAACGTTATAAACTCCTCCTTAGCTCAGTTGGTTAGAGCACATGACTGTTAATCATGGGGTCCTAGGTTCAAGCCCTAGAGGGGGAGCCAAAAAATAAAAAGCCATTCGCAGAAGCGAATGGCTTTTTTGCTTGAAAACCCGTAAGTCCAAGAGTAGTTATGTGTCAGATAAAACTCCATACCAAACAAGACCTATTGTCTGCGATCACTTCAAACCGAGAAGTGATAAAAGGGTTTGGCCTTTCCAAAACTGCTTTGTTTGGCTCTTTTTCAAAAGGTACTTTCATCGAAGCAAGTGATGTTGATCTGCTTGATAACTTCATTCCTGCATAAAAGACATTCGATAATTTCAGGAAGCTATCTTTTATCCTCGAGGAATTATTGGGCAGAAAAGGCGAATTAGTCACTCCGCAGTCCTTAAGTAAATTTATCGGTCCCTATATTTTAAATGAGGTAGAGAATGTCAGCCTCGAATCTTGAGTTGGTTCGCCACATGTAAATTAAAACTGAATTTATTTTTTAGCATGTTGAGGAGAAATCAAAGGATGAAGTTTTGAATGATGAAGTTCTTTGTCGCGCAATAGTTCGAAGTCTAAAAATTGTTGGGGAAGCAGTAAAGAAAATTGAGGATGAGTTTAAGGCCGACCATCCTCATTAAGGATGGAGGAAAATGGCAGGTACTCTTGATAAACTAATTCATGAATATTTTGGAATAGACTATGATATTATCGAAAACAAAATACCTGATCTGGATTATTTTCAAGGGAAAATAATTTTTGAAAGTAAAGGAGATCATCATGTTTCTTGATGTTGAATATCTATTAATGACCGAAATAAGCTGATTCGATTGCAACTATAGTTGAAAGTGGGGCATAACAAAAAAGAGGTCATTTTGACCTCTTTTTTCGATTAAAACCACTCCAGTTTTGTCTAGAAGAAGAATTTTGTGGTTGCAACTATTTTATTTCCCAACCTTTTGAGGTTATTCGAATCAAGTTCTTTTTAGATAAACCTGTGTAAAAAGTCTGCTGTTTTTTTCAATCCACATTTCCTGAGATGATTTAAAACTTCATACTCATCCAGTTTGGGATTTTTTCTTTTAATACCATCTCCTTGAAAGCAGAAATTGCCTTTTCATGATTTAAGTCAATTATATCGACCAAGAAATCATCGGCTGAAATCACTCTCTAAAACGAACACTATGAACCATATCCTCCTAATTCTTCATCGCTGTTCATCATTTGGATTAGTCGACTTTTCTGTTCAGCCTTCATCTTTTGTTTATAGTCAATCACGTCTTCAAATTTGATCCTGCGGTGCCTTCCGACTTTGATAAAATCCAATTCACCATTTTCAAGAAGTTTGACAAAATATGAGCGTGAACACTCTAAGATTTTGGCACCTTTTTGAGTGGTTACTTCTTTAGCAACAGGTACAATCGAAATTGGGTTGCCCTGACTCATAGCCTTCAGGATTTCATTGAGTAACTCCAACGCTCTAGACGGAATTTGAAGCTTTTCCTTTTTTCCCTCAATCTCAATTTCAGTCAATAGGGAATGAACATGCTCAAGAATCTATGAAAGTGTTATAGGTGATTTTTCAGAAATTCGTAGCTCCAATTTACTTGGGCTTTATTAAGCGCTACGCTTTCCTAGTACTTGATCAGGCTCCTTTTTTAACTGGAATCGGAATAAAAAAGGTTTCTATTTCTTCGGGAGTCTATGCTTTTTTTTTGCCATTCAAACGTTATTTGTGGCAATCCTCAAATGGCCAAGAATTCTGATTTTGGAGCTGCGATCGATTTTATTTTGGCTTTTTTGCCATTTTATAAAACACTGAGTACACTCTTTGGTGTTTTCGATTTCACCCTTGGCTTGTAGCCACATTTGCCCTCTATACATGCTATTGCCTCACTTGAGTCCGTGTAGTTTAATCTATGCTGCGTCTGTCATGCTTTATGTTGACTTATAGTTAAAATCTATTAGTTCGTGGTATGGTGGTTATAAATAAAAATTATATATAAAAATAATTTTCGTCTCATATAGAATTAATGAAAGGTAATATATAGTGGAAATTGGGATTTGAGTTTCTAATCTACTTCTTTCGCGAAAAAATAGTCGTTATGCAAAAACTAGCTTCAATAAAATTAGCTGCAATCATCTTTCTGTCTCTGTTGATGGCGGGATGTACCGGCAATTCAACTGTTCAAGAGATAGTGTCTCCTGAATTGACACTCTCAGCAGAAGGCCCGCTCTATGCCGGTGCCAATTCTGCTACTGCTACATGGGAGTTTGACTTGGCCGAAATTCTGGGAAATAGCCAAATAAAGGTCAGTGAGGCAAAAATTACTTCTGTAGAGGTGATCGTACTGCCCTCAGAAAACTTACCTGCAATGGAGAAAATGGTTTTTGAGGTGACTTCCAAAAACACTCCCATGACCCGGGTAGGTCTTTTTGAAGGAGCAATTACGGCTGGGCAGACGATTGCCCTGACCATAGCAGCGGAGCAGGAAAATCTCGCTTCCGCATTTGCAGACGGAAAAATGACCTTTGTGGGAGATTTTGATTTGATAGATGAAGAGTATTTGGGGAATGTGGAATTCACCCTTAAAGTAAAGTTTGAAGCATGGATAAACTAATTACATATAACAATCAGATGACTATGAAAAAGATAATTGCGCTATGTGCCTTTCTGTTTGCCGCCACATTTGCCATGGCACAAGATGCCAATGCGATCGTGGGTGTATGGGAACCAAGCAACGGTAAAGCCCGGGTGAAAATTGATAACATTGACGGGAAGTTTTACGGCAGGATCGTGTGGCTAAAAGAACCCAATGATCCTAAAACCGGAAAACCTAAAACCGATGTCAATAATGCGGATGAAAGCATGAAAAACGTACCCTTGCGAGGATACAGAATGCTAAAAGATTTTGAATACAAAGGAAAAGGAGTTTGGGAAAACGGGACAATTTATGATCCTGAGACCGGTAATACCTATACTTCAGTCATCACGATGAAAGATGAAAACACCCTTGATATCCGTGGATATGTGGGCGTCAAAACTTTTGGCAGATCGGACACCTGGAGAAAGCTAAAAGTCAATTAAGAAGCCAGAAGACATGAACTTAAAAACCTCATTTATCACTCTGATTTTGGTTTTTTCTGTCTTCAGGTCTGTTTTGGCCCAAGTGGAGGAAGAGGAAAACTGGGATTTGTACGACAACTTGGAGCTGGTAGACGATGCCAAAGTAAAGCGATTTGCAAAGCCAACGATCGTTGGTCTGAGCCCGACCAAGTTTCTGAGTCTTTCTTACGACAGGCAATTTGGCTACACGATGGACCTTTCGGCAGCTAGATTTCCCGTCAGTGGCAACACAGGTTGGGCTGTGGATGAGGATGCGCCTATATCTGAGATTGGAAATGTCCATTTCACCGGAGGATTGCGATTTAGTTCCAACATTCCCGTGATATCTAAAGCTAGTTTAGTTTGGCAGACTGGGTTGAACTACATGCGCACGGGTTATACTATTACAGATATCAGGAGTCAAAACGGCGGACCTTCCCTTGCTACCATTTTGGATGAGAGAGGACTTAATAACTTGAACTGGACGAATACATTTTTTGTCCCGATCAGTGAACAGAATTTCTTCATCTTCCAGGGTTCTCTGGATATGAGTGGCGATTACGATTGGGGATTGCAGCCCTTGGGAACAGTCAGGTGGAGCCTTGCGGCCATCTTTGCCAAACGTGTCAATGAAAACAAACGGTGGGGCTTGGGTCTTGCGAGGACTTACAGAGTAGGCAACCTCAACTATGTACCCGTGGTAATGTATGATGTGACGAGTGCCAATAGGAAATGGGGAACAGAAATTCTCTTTCCGGCGAGAGCGCATGCAAGATTTAACTTCAGCAAAAATGCGCTTTTGCTTTTGGGATACGAGCTCGAAGGACAATCTTATCGAATCGATCAACTCTCGGTAGGCAACAATAGCTATGAAATAAGAAGAGGGGAATTGAGACCTAGACTCGAGTTTCAAAAGCAATTGTCGGGGCCATTTTGGATCAATCTTCAAGCTGGATATCGGGTGGATTATTCCTTTGATGCAGATGAGTTGGAAGGAGGAAGGGAATTCTTCAGAGGCTTCTTTGGAGAGCAGCGCTTCGGAATGATTAATTCATTGGGTAATGCGTTTTATTTCAATGTAGGAATCAGTTTTGTGACTTTGTAAGGAGCTTACCAAGCAAGGATCAATCTTGAATTAAACTTCCCCAAAACTTGATTGAAGCGGCCTGATTCAACCGATAGAGTCAAGTTTTGGGGATTTTTTTGGCTTTTCATTCTAACCCCACACAGGATTGTAAACATTTTTAGAGCTGTTTTGCTATGCTTACATTTATTTCGGTTTTATCATTGGTGAAGGCTATAGAGAGCATCAATTATTTTCTTATGCCAAACAGCATTCTTTCAAATTCAATTTTGCCAAATAAAACGATAGCCATATCTTCCGCCTATTGACGTAGAATCAGGGGTTGAACTTTTGAAAAATACCTCAATTGCTATCGCGTTAACTTTCCAATTGAACGAGGATGCAGTTGCATAATTCTAAACCAAAGCAGAAGTGATCAGGCCTCGATGAAAAGTCATGCTAATGAATTTGAACTGATCCATAAATTTCATTTACCAAATTCAGATTATAAGTTGTGGCAGACCTATAGAAGTATCAAACAGATTTATCGCAAATCAACTGAACCGGATGGCCTTCAGGGACTCGGTATTCGCTTGTTGTGCACAGTTATTTTTTTGTTGACCAGCTCCGGATCTTGGTATCGAGTGGCTTTTACTCTATATAAGTATGCTCCAGTATTTAAGTTCTTCTATCGTAATTCAACCAGGAATTTTGAAATAATCCGGCTCAGGTTTTTTTCAAGAATGCTGGTCATGCTTACCAGATCGGGTATATCTTTTCCTATTCCTTATGAATTTAATTCTAACCAGGTAAAAGTCGACAAAGGTATTTTGTATTGCACAACTCATCTGCCATTGACGAAAGTTGGAATAAAGGCGATGATCGAAAACGGCTACAAGGTAGATCGGGCAATCGCTGCAAATCCCACTGAGGAGATGAATGTGGCCATTTGGGGAATGAAAGAAAGAATCCCGGCTCTAAAAACCGGGCCTTCTGTCCTGTTGAAAACCAAATCGGCTCTCAATCAAGGAATGTCGGTTTTTGTAATGATTGACTACGGTTCTATCGAGAAGATATCTCCAAATAGCCTGAAAATGGTGCCTTTATCTTCTTCGAAAGCTGTGTTTTTGTTTACAAAGTTGCGCAAAAGCGGAGTTGTCGAGGTTTGGCTAGAGGAAGCACCCTTTCCACATTGCGCCTCTGATTTAGAGATCCAAAAGAATATTGCCTATTTGAAGGCAAAAAGTGATCAACTAATTGCTAGCTATGGAGGCTGAATAAGCCCTAATCTGGATTGTTTTAACTTTCACTGTGCAGTGAACATTCTCTATGCCTTGATTTTAAAAGAGATTATAGATTAGAGTCCTGAATGCCAGATATTGGAATTCACATTCATTTCCTTGTGCTTTTGGATTGAATGACCAGCTCTTCCCCGGCTTTCAATTCCAGTTCAATTACCCCGTTTTTTACGGGAATTGCCTGGTTCCCGATCTTGAGCTGATCGCTGTCAAAAGGGTTGATGAGACGGATTTTACCGCCTTTTTCGGAGTGGATTTTAATGGGTTTTAAGTGCTCATCTAATTGATGTGGAGTTGATTTTAGACACTTTTTCATCGATATATGATATTTCTAGAATTAGCATTTTCTCTTTTGTCTTAAACTAATATATTTAGACATCCATCTTTTCCGCTGACTTTTTGCGATGTATAAAAAGAGCCTATCCGAACGAGACATTTGTACTAAATTCATCACCCCAGCTTTGCAAAAAGCCGGCTGGGATATTCAAAAGCAGATCCGTGAAGAGGTATTTTTTACCGATGGACGAATAATAGTCCAAGGCTCATTGCACACTCGGGGTAAAAAAAAGCGAGCAGACTATATCCTTTATTATAAAAAGGACATTCTGATTGGGATTGTGGAAAAACTCAATGGCTTTATGGCCTTATGCGATCAGCTCGAACAAGAAATCGAAACCCATCAAACCACCCAAGAACACTGGATGCAGAGTTGTTTGAGGGAGGTGGTTTAATAGTTTAAATATTGATTCTTTAAATAAAAATGAGAAATGTCCACAACACTTGATCAATTATACTCTCTTAGGAAAGACTTTTCGATAATCGGTTTAACAGGAAGAACGGGTTCTGGTTGCACTGAAATTTCAGAAATTTTATCAAAAGGTTTTCATGAATTGGAAGACTTGAGGAAACCGGAGGAAATTAAAGAAACTGTTTTCCAACGAAAATACAAAATTGTTTATGATTACTGTAAGCATCCAAATAATTGGAAAAAATATAAAGTAATCGAGTACAAAAGAGTATTGATGCTAATTCTGCTTCCAGAGTTAATGAAAAATAAAAATAAGCATGAAACTTTATTGCGCGATTTTTATAGAAATAAACTAAAAGACGAACCTGAGAGTAAAAAAATAAATAGAATTAGAAGGGAAATTAGAAAGATAATGAATTCGAACAAGGATCTCTTGTTTCGAATAGAAGCGCTAGGAGATATCTCAAAGATAAAAACCCAAAAAAATCTTAAAGAATTAAGTGATATTTTTTGGAATGAAAGAGCTTTCAGTACCATGGCGGAGGACATTGACCAAATTCTCATTCAAAATGGGCTTACAAGTAGAATTATGCTTTTGCATCATGTTGCAAATAATTTGAGAAAGTCTAGGCAACCTTTTAAAACAAATGTTTCAGACCCTAAGAACATATATTATATTGCAGAAGTAATTAATAGGATAATAAAAGCTTATAACAAAACAGAGGGAGAAACACATATTGTCATTGATTCTCTCCGGAATTCATTAGAAGTCAACTTTTTTAAAGAGCGTTTTTCTGCATTTTATTTATTGGCCGTAAAAAACGATAAACGTAGGACAAGACTTAAGGAGAAAAAAAAAGGAGTCCCTGATAGTGTAATAGACAGGATGCTTGAAATGGATGATATGGAATATGACCCTTCCGACTTTCATTCTGGAGAATTTTATTCACCTGATGTTCAAAATTGTATTCAGAAAGCAGACTATCACTTAAATAACCATTCTGAAAAAGTCACTGTTTTTGATGAAGAGCTTAATAAGAAATATAAATTCTCATTTTACTCTTTTTCAGAACAATTGATAAAACTACAAGCATTAATTCAACAACCGGGAATAATTACACCAAATCCTGAGGAAAGGGTAATGCAAATAGCATATACAGCCAAACTTAATTCAGGTTGTATTTCAAGACAAGTCGGAGCAGTTGTAACTAATGAAACATTTTCTATTAAAGCTGTAGGCTGGAATGATGTTCCAAAAGGTGCGGTACCATGTTCGGTCAGAAATGTGAAAGAGTTGTCAAATACTGATAAGGTTTTTGGCTTTACAAAATTCGAGATTGGTAAAGGATTAAAGGAAACTGAGCAGATTCATGAAGGTGATGAGACAAGTGAAATAGATAAGGAATCTAAAGATTTCCATGCATTTGTAAAAGATAATTTCAATGAGACTAAACTTCCCCAAGAAAAGTTAGGAGGAAGAAACTGCCCTTATTGTTTTAAGCAAGCATACAACGCTTTTTCGGGTGAAAAAAATCAAGTCCATACTCGATCTCTTCATGCTGAAGAAAATGCAATGCTTCAAATATCAAAAGATGGAGGACAAGAATTAAAAAATGGGTATTTGTTTACAACTGCGAGTCCTTGTGAGCTTTGTGCGAAAAAAGCATATCAAATCGGAATAAGTACAATTTATTTCATAGATCCATATCCAGGAATTTCAAGAAATCACATTTTAAAAAGTAATAAAAAAACAGATCCTAAAATGATCCTTTTTTCAGGAGCAGTTGGTAGAGCATATCATAAACTTTATGAACCATTTCTATCTCAAAAAGATGAAATCGCTATGCTGACAAATCTTAAAATAGAATCTCCATCAAAAATCAAAGCAAAGCAATTGAGATCTTTACTGAGCAAAAACTTAAAGGGTAATGATGAACTCAAGCAAAAGTTAGATGATTTGCTTGAGGATGATGATCAGATTTTTGAAAAGGTGATAGGATTAATTGAAAAGGGATTAGAAAGTGATTAATTATTTCTAATTAAAGACACTATCCCGAAAAGTGTGTAAATAGATTTTAGGATTGGTTAGAGTTTTAGACGGTTTTCAAACATAATCATAAATTGGTTTAGGATCATACCCCA